>SKEY01000033.1_pt1 | contig 216531 bp, 205 predicted proteins | sample 4843871 | NCBI WGS metagenome assembly SKEY01 (sample SAMN11008797, study PRJNA524170) | human gut metagenome | biome: Human fecal sample; material: Feces; isolation source: fecal sample from pouch patient p36 | host: Homo sapiens | place: Israel: Tel-Aviv | collected 2016-12-04
GACCAGGAAATTGAGACTTACATTGAACAACTGAATAATCGACCACGCAAGGTCTTAGGCTGGAAGACGCCATCAGAAGTCTTCATGGGTAAAAAGTTGCACTTGAGTTGACAATTCGTCGCAACAAAAAACCTCCAGCTACCCAGGCTGAAGGCATGCATGAGGGAAGTAAATGTGATTGCAAGGGTGGCTTGCCTTGCACGATCAGTATAGCAGATGAGTTTATCAAATACGTAAAGCTCTGGTACCGGATTTGTACAGGTTTAAAAAAGCAACAAAAAAGCCGACACTTTGCCGGCCAGTTAATTAGTCTTTTTTATCTGTGCTGAGCTTGCTTTTCACATCATCTACTGTGTCTTTAACAGCATCTTTGGCATCATCAAGCTTTTCCTTGGCTTTACCAAGTATGCCTTCTGCTTTGCCCTGTGTTTCGCGAGCTTTATCACCTGTTACTTTGCCTTCAACTTCTTTTGCTTTACCGGAGATCTTGTCCTTGGTGCTGTCGACTTTACCATCTAAACTCATAGATATTACCTCCTTTTAACATCAATTATCATATAAGCTTATACAAAGTGCAACAAAAAAGCCCTCAGAGACCAGTCCAAGGGCCAAAAGGATGAAAAAACGAAACGTATGTGTGAATAGTAGCAATTGACTTGGAGGAGAACGGCTACTGCTCACGACTACATAATAGCACATTCCTTGTATAAGTATACTAAAAAAGCCCTCGGTTGGGGGCCGAGAGCTAGAAGATTAGGGTAGTACCGAGGAGTGAAAATGAGTATTTATCTGGAACAATTTAATTTTAGCTTATTGAAATCTTTTAAGCAACAAAAAAGCTCTCGGGGCCGAATCCGAGAGCCACAGGGACAACGGAAGTTCTTTATCAGAAAGTAGAGCAGCGTCATCAAACTGCTCACGGCCATTATATTTCGGGAGGCGAGTAGATGCAATGGACAGATGAACAGATCGGTGACATTAGGAAGCTCGCCTCTGAAGGCTTTACAAGACGCGAGACAGCCGACAAACTTGGAATTAGCTATGATGCGCTTCAGGGAAAAGCAAGACGGCTTGGGATCGAGTTCCAGAAGCCACTGAAAAATGAATACGATTCAGACGGCACAAATAGGGAGACACCGTCCGCTGACAGAAAAGTCGCTCTTAATGCTGATGGTAGTCAAACAGTCACGGCCTTAATGAGACTCAAGCATGAGCCAAATAAAGACCCACGAACTTTGATGGAGTTGTGTGGATACGATCCTGATAAGTTCGAGATGGTCTTAGGCGACTACAAAGTGTATGAGCAGCATAGTACCGAAGACGGCACAGTTCCGCAGTATAGCATTCATATTCGCGTAAAGCCGAAACAAGGCTTATCGATAAATGAAATGGCTGAAGCGTTCAACGACAAAATCATTCCGGTCAATTACGGCATGAAGAAATCGGGCGATCGCAACTTAGTCATCCCATTGCCTGACCTGCATTTTGGCTGGACAACATTCGCCGATCTAAAAGACATGGTGAGTCAACTTAGAGAGATAATCATGGACGGCTACAACGAGATTGTGATCGAGCAATTGGGAGATCTATTCCATAGTGATCAGATTCATGTAACACAAACGGTTAGAGGAACGCAACTAGATCACGCAAACATGCGTCAGGCATTCCATGATGCTGTGAAGTTGTTTGATCAGATTATTCCGCTGGCAATTGAATATATCAATCACGTCTCAATGACAGCAATTTGGCAACCGACTGGCGCTGTGCATACTTGCTAGGGCATGTTGGCATTATGCTCGCACACGGAGATGTAGCCAAGAACAAACTGACAGGACTTTTTCCATTTGAGTACAAAAAGATATTCAATATGGCAAAAACATACGAACTTCACTCAGGCCACTATCATAGCGAGCGGTTTAAAGATGATCGTGGCATTATGTGGCGCCAGCTTGGAACAGCAAAGCCAAATGATCCCTATGAGATTAAGAATGGCTTCACCACGGGCAAACATCTGCTGTATGCGTTCGTTTATGACGACACGCGATTGAGGTGTACTTATGAACTCAACTAATGCGATGAAGCGAGTCGGGTACGGATATGTAAGCCACACAGAGCAAGCAATCATTGAGAAACTATCGAGAGAAGAGAAACACATGCAAGCAATCATCTACACAAAGCCACACTGCCAAAAGTGTCGGCGAACAGTATTCAAGCTGTCACGAGTCATGCCAGTGCAAACCATCACAGCAGACGCGGACGACTACGAGCGGTTCCGCAAGCTAGGCTATCGTTCAATGCCAGTCGTAACAATCTACGAAGCAGACGGCACACACGATGAATGGTGCGATTTAAGGGTTGATAAGATCAAGCAGTACACGGAGGGAAACATATGAACGGAAAATTAATTTACTTGGTTGATAAGGATGAGTATATATTCATAACAACTATTAATTGGCAAGAATGTCAATGGCTCCTATGCTGTAATTACGGACAAAAATAGTTTGTGCGATAATTGACAGATGAGGAATATTTTATGACCAATACAGCTATTCGCTACACCCCCGAATTTAAGCAAACCTTGATTGATCTTCATGAAAAAGGACACTCATTCAAAGAACTACATGAAGAATACGGTCCTTCCTTAGACACTATTCGCAAATGGGTTCAGGCGGCCACTGTCATTGCCATTGATCATCAAGGTACTGCTGTGACCAACGAACAGTTCAAGCAACTTCAAAAAGAAAATCGCCGTTTGAGGGAAGAACTCGATATCTTAAAACGAGCGGCGGTGTTGCTGGCAAAGCGTTAGATATACTCCTTCTTGGGTAGACAAGCAAATAATTAAAGCTTGTCTTCCTAGGGAGGAGTTTTTGTATGGGCCGAAAGGGTTCCAGATACACGCTGGAGGAGAAATTATTCTATATTGGTCTGGTTCGTGAGGGTGGCTGGGCACCTTGGGCTGTCCAGCGAGAATATGGTGTTAGGCATAATCAGGTTCGACAATGGCTTGAACGCTTTGAAGCAACCGGTGTAGACGGCCTCAAACCCAGAAGCGTTCATCAGAAGTATGCTGAGGAGTTCAAATTAGAGATTGTTCAGAAATATCTTGCGGGGCATACATCGTACCCAGTACTAGCCCGAGAATATGGTATCCCCGACAATAGCGTTATTGTTCGGTGGGTTTCCCTGTATACTAGTGGTCAACCATTACAAACCACTGGGAGGGCCAGACCAATGAAGGACGGACGCAAAACCACACAGATTGAACGTATCGAGATTGCACAATGGACCATTGCCAATGACTACAACTACGGCGCAGCGATGCAGCAATTCAAGATCTCCTACGGGCAGGTATACGCCTGGGTCAAGAAGTTCAAGCAAGGCGGCGAATCTGCCTTGGAAGATCGGCGTGGCAAGGCCAAGAAAGACAATGGGCAACTGACTGAGATCGAGCGTCTGAAGCTCGAAAATAAGCGACTACAAGCGCGACTGGTCCATGTGTCAACGGAGGCGGCAGTACTAAAAAAACTCCAGGAATTGGAAAGAAGGAATGCCGGTCAGACGAACAATATCAGACCATTCAACAACTTGCACAAGAAGTGAACCCAGACGCAGGCAAGCTCTACGGTATTAGCAAGGCTTGCCGGATGATGGGCGTCTCAAGAGCAGCCTACTACAAGTGGACACATCGTAAAGTGACCGTCCATGAGCAGGAGAATCAGGCCATCCGGGACTACATCATTGAGCTCGAAGAGAAGAATCACTACGTCTTCGGCGTTAAACGGCTCATGACGTACATCAACGCGGAGACGCAATACCACGTGAGTCACGGCCGAGTTCGCCGAATCATGCGGTTGGCAGGTATCCGCGCCTCCATTCGTGTGGCAAAGCGTGACCGTCAAGTGGAGAAGAAGGCGTTTCTCCTCGTCAATAAGCTCTACACCGTCAACATGGGGCACGCCTTCCACCCAGTCGCTCCTAACGTAGTCTGGGTGACCGACTGCTCAGAGATCACCTACGGCAAGGACAACAAACAGAGGCTACGGCTAAGCGCCGTAAAGGATCTTCATGACCACAGCGTGATTGCTTGGTGCGTAGCACCGACAGAGACGGCTGATTTGGCTACTAAAACAATGAAACTGGCCATCGAGAATAACGATGGTATCAAGCCTGATACCGTACACAGTGATCAGGGCACGGCTTACACAAGTAGCACCTATAACACGTTCCTGGCGGGCGAAGGTATCACGCACAGCATGTCACGACCCGGGACACCAGGTGATAACAGCCCGATGGAGAGCTTGTGGAGTCACCTCAAGATCGAGAGATTTTCCTTTGAGCACTGCTTATCGGAACTAGAAATGATGAAGCGTATTGAGGCGGCAATCAACTGGTATAACAACGAACGCCGCCAAGAAACACTAAACGGCATGACCCCGATGACATACCGGAATCATGCCGTAAAGAAAACTGCATAGGCACTTTAATTATTTCACCTGTCTACTTGACGCGGACCAGCGCCGTGTATCGTCAAACAGCTCTGTTATTGACAGTTGAACTTTTATGTTATGAATTTACTTCTTATTTGCCGGCTTCCCCACAGGCTTATTTGCCTGCAGTTTTGACGCCAAGTCAAGAATATAAGCACGCAGCTCATCCTTCACTTCTGGGTGGGTCAAGCCGTACTCGATGTTGGTCTTCACATAGCCAAACTTATTCCCAACGTCATAACGATCGCCGGTGAATTCATGGGCGAAGACACGCTGGGTTTGGTTCAAGGTGTCGATGGCATCGGTGAGTTGAATTTCGTTACCCTTACCAGGTTTTTGATTTTCAAGAATATCAAAGATCTCTGGTGTCAACAAGTAACGACCAATGATGGCCAAGTCACTTGGTGCATCGGCAACAGCTGGCTTTTCAACAAATTTCTTGACGTTGAAGAGTCCCTTTGAAACTTCTTTTTCAGGGTCAATAACGCCATAAGCTGAAACTTCGTCATGTGGCACTTTTTTAACGGCAAGGATGGATGCGTGGGTCTTATCGTATTCGTTAATCAGCTGCTTGGTCAATGGTACCTTGTCATGCATCAGGTCATCGCCGAGCATGACAACAAATGGTTCGTCGCCAACGAATGACTTCGCCAAACGAACGGCATCCCCAAGGCCGCGCGGATATGGCTGGCGAACGAAGAAGAGATTAACGCCGATGTCAGTGGTGGAGTGAACCAACTCCAACAAGGCATCTTTATGTTTTTCTTTCAAATTCTGTTCCAATTCAGGAGCAGAATCGAAATGGTCCTCAATAGAACGTTTTTGTTTACCCTCAACGATCAGAATGTCTTCAATCCCGCTGGCCTTAGCCTCTTCAACGATGAACTGAATGGTTGGTTTATCAACGATTGGTAACATCTCTTTGGCTAAAGCTTTAGTTGCTGGCAGAAAGCGGGTCCCAAGCCCGGCTGCCGGAATGACTGCTTTACGAACTTTCACGTGTACACAAGTCCCTTCTCTTACTAATTTGACTACCTACTATACTATACTATACTAGAAACCGCTTGCGAAAAGTATTGGAAATCCTGAATTCTAACAAAGAATTCACATTTTCATCGCTGAAAATAAAAAACTCGATTGTCATTAGCAATCGAGTTGTCTTTAATCATTAATTTCATGCACATTAAATTTCAGAGGCTCGATATGATGGTCGCGCCAAGCCGCAAGTAACGGTTTGATGGCTTGATGAGAATCAATCAAGACGATCCCACAATCGCCGCCACCGGCACCTGAAGATTTTGCCGCGCCGCCTGCTTGTTCAGCTAGTTCAACAAGCTGACGTAATGCTGGTGTTTGGATCGCAACTCCCGAGAAATGAGCTAATTCATCCAACAACTCACGGTTGCGGCGAATACCAGCTTGAATACTGCTCAACGAACGATTGCGGAACCCATCAATTAATTTTTCTAAGGTTTCGCGGCTAGCAGTTAAGAAGTCACGGTAAAGTTGTGGCTTCTTCGCTTTGGCCAGCGTAATTTTGTCGACCAACTGAGAAGTTGAAGCTGGTGAACCTGTCCAGCCAACCAGCAACTGCATGTCAGCCGGAGCTGTCAGCAATTCAATCGACAAGTCCGGCCAATCAGTGTTAATCAGGTCGGCTAGTGACATCTGGTTTCGTGCTGCCGCCAACCACGCTTTATCAAACGAACGGTAGGCAATCCATCCCCCATAGACAGATGCTGCAATGTCACCTAAAGAGCCATTGCCCTGTACGTCTAGATGGGCAATGGCAGCCAGCTTGTAGATCTGATCCTTCGACATTTTCAAGTCGTAAAACTTGGCTAATGCCTTAATGGTGGCAACAGTCACCGCTGCTGAACTGCCGAGGCCATACTTCTTCCCATCCTTGGCGTCCAGCTGCGAATCAATATAGAGCTTATATAACGCGAGCGGTTTGTCTAACTCTCGAGCGTATTGTTCAGTCAATTTGATTGCCGAGAGAATGTAATGAAACGGATTATCCCGATTATCAAAGACCATCTCGTCGCCTTGACGCTGCCAATACAGCGAGTTTTCCTGATACTGCTCGGACACGATACTGCCGAAATGCTTCGTTGCCTCAACCGTGACGGTGACGAATTGATCTAACGCCACAATGATTGCGGGGAAGCCAGTTTCAACCACCGCGTATTCACCGGCAACATAAAGCTTGCCTGGCGCCTGCGCTGTTATCACACAATCAGAACCCTTCAATTTTTCATTTATATAGGACCCCAGAGGGAATCCGACTGTAAGTATAGCTGACCTTACGTCACAGTGACGTAAACCAACAAAAACCTTACTATTTCTAAAGAATCACCTTAATTATTTTAGCAGAGATTCAACTTTGTGCAATGGTTTCCGAATTTTCGATCATTTAGGGTTGTCAAATCGAAGGGTTCACCGATTTGTATAAGTGTAAGGCAAAAAAATGTCTTACGATGCCATGGCACCTTTTGATCCACCTAGTTGTATTTTAAAGACCGTGTGACCTGACTTCGGCCAAGTCTAGTCACACAGTTGCAATTGACGATGAAAAGCGCACGCAAGCGCTGAAAACAAGGAGGAAGCAACATGCCACGAACAATCAAAGCACAAGCCATTGTCTATACGATGATCGACCCAGAGAAGGAGGATTACAAACAAGTCCGGCGCATGAACAACGTCGCGCTTGAAGCTGACGATGGTCAATTACTCGCGATCGGCAGTGCCTTCGCTAGTTTGTACCCGGGTACTCAACTGCACAGCACGGTCTTGCAACAGCAAACCGAACTGAACGCCTAAACGGAGGGCTAACTTATGAAAACACTTTCTTTCAGTTTCAAATCTTCACTTGGTAAGACCACCAGTATTCGTTTAAACAAGTACGAAGCTGACGTAACGGCGGACCAAGCCAAACAGTTCGCGCAGATTGTCGCTGATGCTAAGGCCTTCGTCAAGGATGGCGTCAACCTGTACGCGACTCCGACAGGCGCCAAGATGACCGAGACACAGGTTACTGAAATCTACCATGTTGATGAGAAGAAGGAACCACAACCTGCAGAACCACAGGCATAACTGAACAACCGCCACCTGCTGAAATCTCCATCAGCACTTTTTCGATGATCGCTAGGAAGCCGCCACTCGCAAAACACGTGAGTGGCGGCTTTTTTGTACGAGTCCCTTAGAAACAAGAGCGTAAGTGACCTCAGCGTCTAGTGACTGTGTCTTAGCCATTGAACACTGAGGTCACTCATGCGAAATATTGTTGCGGCTGTGAGTGCGGTTGTCCTCGCTAAGATTCTCTTTTCACATCTTCTGAATCATCATCCGCCTTGGCAAGCTTATTCAAGTCATCGAAGGTTGGCAAGCCCAGCAACTGCGACCATGCGCGTAATCTGCCTGTCAGGCTCGTTTTGTTGGGCTTGTCTGGATTTTCTGTCGCTAAATCGTTGACATCGCCTGCCGAGATGACATCTTGAAACTCGCGGGTATATTGCCCCAGTACCATCCCAAGCTGGCGGACATAACCCCAATTTTTAACAAGCTGACGTGGTGACATTTTTGATAACACAAATAGACTCAGGGCTGCATAACGGCGCACTGCCAGCGAGGTCAATTCCGGCTTGTCATGCGCGAGGGTCAGGAAAACGGCGCCGAGTTGATGGATTGCTTCTAAATCACGCTTTTGAAACTTGGCGTGCACACTGCTGGTCGCATTGAACCGATAATAATACCGAGGTTCGTCAATGAAGCCGATTTGATTAATTCGCGGCAAAAGATGGCCGATAAAGTAAGCATCCTCTAACAAATTGAAATTCGCGACAGGCACAGGCTGGTCGAATAACTCGGCACGGAATAATTTATTCCACAAATAACCGCGCAAATCCCGATCCTCTAACCAATAACGATACTTGTCATCGCCTTCGATTTTAAATGTCGATTCACGAAACGCGCGTGCCTTCATCTTCGTACTGCCAATGTAGTTGTAATAATTGACAACCACCATATCGACCCGTGGTGCCTTCATCCCGTCTGCCATGGTGGATAGCCACTGCGGATGAACAAGATCATCGCTATCCATAAACGTGATCAAGTCCCCGCTGGCATGATCAATCCCAATTTGCCGAGCCCGTGCTTGACCGCCATTTTGAACCCGCACAACGTGAATTCGGGGATTTTCTCGCATATAAGCCGCCAAGATAACTTTACTGGTATCCATGGAACCATCGTCCACACAAATAATCTCATAATTCGGATAATCCTGTGCCAATAAACTGTCCAAGGCCTCTGCGAGATACTTCTCTGCATTGTAGACTGGCATGATAACCGAGATCAGCGCTTCAGGATCTGCCATATACTCCCTCTTTTCGTCCTTTCCTTTAGTATAACGTGAACTGGTTTGATTAAGTACCATTCGTTTGTAAGTTGCGATAACGCGCGAATCAGCCCAGAAACCTGCGTGTAAGGACCTTGATCGCAATGGTCAAAGCCCGACCATCACGATCAAGGCCGCTTACACTCCGGTTTCTAACCGGGCTGATTCGCACTCACATACAAAACGGGGTGAGCAATCGTCGTCGCCACCCCGTTTTTTCGTGCCCTATTGTTTCTGAATGATCGCGTTGGCCGCTGTTATTCAGGAAGTGTTTTAAGATCGGCCTCGGTTAACTTGTACTTCTCGTCAATGGCATCGCCTTGAGAAGTCAAAATCTTCGGGCCGTTATCTGTGATGACCAGCGTGTGCTCGTACTGGGCACACTTGCTGCCGTCAGCAGTGACGTAGTATTCCCAAGTATCGCCTGGGACTTGTTTACCCTTGATCTTCCAAGTACCTTCAGTGATCATCGGCTCGATCGTAATGGTCATGCCGGCTTTTAGTCGTAAACCATGACCTGGCACGCCATAATGCGGCACATTAGGACTTTCGTGCATGGTTGGCTGAATGCCGTGGCCAATAAGCTCACGGACATCGCCGTAGCCGTTATCATCTTCGGTGTAAGTCTGAATAGCAGCGCCAATGTCACCGATCCGATTGCCAACAACTGCTTCATCAATCCCTAAGTAAAGGGACTTTTTGGTAACGTCCATCAGCTTCTGGTCAGCTTCTGACACCTTGCCAACGCCGTACGTCCAGCAAGAATCGCTGAAGTAGCCATTCCAGCTGACAACCGTGTCAACACTGACAACATCGCCATCTTTGAGTTTCAGGCCCTTACGCGGAACCGCATGCGCAACTTCATCGTTGATGCTGACACAAGTCACATACTTATAACCTTCAAAACCGACTTGTTCGGCCTTGGCGCCATGGGATTCAAAGAATTCTTTGGCGAACTTTTCAATTTCCCAGCTTGAGATACCTGGTTTGATAATATCGCGCAGGCCAAGGTGCATACCTGCCAAAATGGCACCGGACTTTGCCATGCCTTTAATTTCTCGTGCTGATTTGATCGTGATCAAGCTTTTCTGCCTCCAATACAAGTTTAGCTCGCAATTAGTGTAGCATTAATCAGGGATAAACAACAGAAGTCTGAGAATGGTTGGTTAAACAGTGTCGGTGTCGGTTATGACATCAGGGATCATTGGCCTTTTCGATTCACATCCCCAGAGTCGTGTCCCCTATGCTATAATCAGGCAAATGAACAAGAAAAGGCAGCCTCGCCGACGTGTAAGCCCCCGAGTGCTGTGTTTTAGGAGGAATAAGAGAAAAATGGCAAGCGCAAGGATTGTATATGCCAGTTTGACCGGCAACAACGAGGATATCGCTGGTATTATTGAAGAAGCTTTTGAGGACTTAGGGGTGGACGTGACGACAACGGAAGTTTCTCAAGCGCTGGCCAGCGATTTTGAAGATGTCGATATTTGTGTCACCGCGACTTACACCTATTCAGATGTCGGTGATGGCGAATTACCTGACGAAGCCGTTGACTTCTATGAAGAGTTGCAAGAACTCGATCTCAAGGGTAAGGTCTACGGTTGCTGCGGTAGCGGTGATCGCTTCTATGATGACTTTGCCACTTCGGTAGACGACTTTGACAAGGCTTTTGCCAAGACCGGGGCCACGAAGGGTGCAGAAGACGTTAAGATTGATCTCGCCCCTGAAGAAGACGATATTAAGCACCTAGAGGCCTTTACCAAACAACTTGTTGAAAAGTATCAGGCATTGCAATAAAACCGTTTAAAGCAAAAGGACTTGCGCTCTCAGATGAACGCAAGTCCTTTTTTGCTGCTCTCAGCCATGGTTGCTCGCTCAATGACTAGCTTTTCGCTTCTTTTTCTTCGTGTGGTGTCCGCACGCGGCGTTTGACGAAGTCGTGTACTTTCCCCTTACTGCCGTGTAGTCGACCAATGAAATACTCAGCGGTGAGTGCATTGATGACGGCGCCCCACAACAGCACCAGTGCGGAGAAGTTAAGCCATAACATGATCGCGATGAAGGTGCCAATCGTGCCATAGGACAGATATCGTGTCCCAAAATATTTCATGTATAAGGAAAACGCCTGGGCAATTAACAGCCAACCGGCGACCGTAAAGGCGGTGCCTGGTAAGACTGTCCACATCCGGATTTTGACGTTCGGCAGAAAATAATTTAAAAACATAATAATGACAAAAAGCGCGGTAATCGTCACTGGCCAACGTAGGGTATTAAATGTTCGTAGCCAGTCATCGTTGAGACGAAGCAGTGGGATCAGCCATTCCAGAAACTGGCGGCCAAATGCGAAAACAATCAGAATGGCGCCCATCACAATGATGAGTGTGAAGGTCATGAGCATCGATAATAAGCGTTGAATAATAAAATTTTGCGATGACTCGACGCCGTAAATTTGATTGAAGCCCATTTTCAAACCATTCACGCCTAAACTGGCCGCCCACAAAGTCGCAACCGCCCCAATTCCCAGCAAACCGCCACTGCTGGAATCCAACAGATTGGCGATCACTGGGTCCAACCAATTCATGACATTGGATGGGATTGCCTGTGTCAAATAGGCAGCAAGGCCTTTGTATGTTAGGCCAAAATAAGGCAAAGCATTGGCGACAAACAGAATCAATGGGAATAAGGACAGCAAGGTATAGTACGCCAAGGCAGCAGCACTTTGGCCGATGTTCGATTCGGTGATCCGATTGATGGCAAGTTTAACAAACACCCGCATTTTGGTGCGGCGTGGCAACGCCAAATCTGCCAATGCTGCACGCCCGGATTGAATCGCGACTTCTTGTTCGGCGGAAAGCAGCGGCGGCTTTTTTTGATGTTGTTTGCGAGCCATAATCACTTGCCTCCTTTCTGTGACGCCCTGCTCTTCAGGCATGTCATTAAGTTAGGTGATTAGCGTCTTAACTTTATTTTGCCAGAGTGAGCGTCATCAGGACAAGAAAAATCTGATCTGTCAATCAGTTCCAAGATGGCTCAGGCCAGCATGTGCGTCTGAACTGCCCGCATAAAGGCTGAATAATCCGCTTTTACCTGATTCAGATACCATTTGCTCCAACGCTGAACGGCGCTGTCAAAACTTTTATCGAGATAGCCGGTAACCACTGCAGCCTGAGGCGTCTGAGCGTGTGCCATTGCCAATAGATACGTGGTGATCTGGGTGTAGTACTGAAACTCGGGGAAAGTCAGTTCCTCAAGATCCACAGACCCCTTCATATCACGGAACTGGCGGACATAATAGCTTTTATCGCCTACGTTGAACCAGCCGAGGAATGGATCAGAGGCTTTCTGCAAAATCATCTGGGATGCGATGATCCGCTGTCCCTGACTGACTTCTTGTTGCAGCGTGATGCGTTCTGTATTTGGAATTAATTCAGGTCGCGGCGGCAAGGCTTCTTTGACTTGCAGCACAAGATGGCTGCCACCTAATCCGCTTAGCAAAACGAGATAACAATTCGTGCCAAAGCTGCCAATACCCACGCTGTGATGAATGATGTCCGTAATCCGATATTCGCTCAGTAGCACCAAAATATCCGGCCGCGTGGACTTGCGATACTGGGTAAAGCCGTCAAAGATCGCCTGATAAGTCGCTTTATCCAACCTGACGGAGCTTGGCGGATCGTCTTTAAACCGCATGTTGCCATCGATAGTCGTGGTGTATTTTTTGATTACCGAGTCATTATTACGCTTCGTCGCCTTTTTCACAAATTTCGACAGCAACGCCGAATCTTCAGCGCCGGGGATCGACTGCACAAGATGGTTGACTTCGGTGGACTGATAAAAACGATCCAATGCACCAACCTTGAAAAGATCCCGTAAGGTTTTACGATAAATCGATGCATCAGTCTGTACCAATTCATCTAATTTATCTGCATCAAAGCCTTGTTGGTCGCCTAACAAATAAACACTTGTCAGCAAACGCTTGATGTCAAATTCAAAGCTGTTGATCTGCGCTTCATCGAAGTCGTTGAGGTCAAAAAGCAGGTTGCGTTCTGGCGATGCGTAGAAACCGAAATTCTGTAAGTGGGCGTCACCATCAATTAACAGATTGATGCCAGACTTCTCCCCTTGCTGCAAGTCATAGGCCATCAACTCAGCAGTGCCGCGAAAAAAAGCTGCCTGCGAAGCGCCCATGCGACTATGACGCATAGGCAACAGTGATTTGGTTAAGTTTTGTTCGACACTATTAATGAACTGGAAGGGGTCCCGATCAATCTTACTGACGGCGGCCAGACTTTCAATTGGTGCAGTTTTACGAATCTTTTTCCCAGTATCTTTTAAATCGTCAATGGTATATTTAGCGGCGATTCGTTCGCGTAATAGGTCTTTTAGGTCTGATGAACTTCCCATAATAAGCTCCCTTGTGGTTTTCTGTGTTGTCTTGTGAGACGGTAGACAACATCGTTAGTTTTAAAGTAGCGCATTGTGAGATGGTTTTCCAGTGATTCGGTAAAGTGGCAACTATGTAAAAGGCGGCAGCAGTGTTTGGCCCAAGGTCAGGGTTTGCACTGTTGCCGTCTTTGTTAACCGGTGGGACTCATTGTCGTTGAAAAAGCATTCGCCTTTAAACGCGTTCGCTGGCCCAGAAACCTACACATAAGGACCTCAAGGCTAAATGGCCAAAACCCAGCCATTTAGCCTTGAGGCCACTTATGTTCCGGTTTCTACCCGGGCCAGCTCACGCTCTAAAAAAAACCGCTCCACATCGGAACGGTTATCCCCAATTTGCTATTAATGATCGTTAGTATCCCTGAGCGATCTTGGCGTCTTGAAACCAAGAGATGCGCGGGTCGTCTGAGAAGCGGCCGTTAACAATGAAGTCTTGTGTCACAGCCGTTAGAATATCAACCATTTGATCTCGTGTAATATCAATGAAGCCTGGTGCCATTAAATTGGCGATCCCCGTTGCAACGATCCATACCCCGCAGATCGTGTTGCGCAACTGCGCTTCGTTCAAGTGCTGTGCTGGTTCGTAAGAATCGAATACGCGCATTGCTGTGCTCATCGCATATTCGCGCATTTCATCAACACCGAAGTGATCTTCCACAAAAACGGCGCGATACAATGGCCGATTTTCAAGTGCAAAATTGATATAAGCAAGCCCCAAATCAACGACTGGATCGTTGGTAAAATGCTTTGCCATTTTCAGTGAAAGTAGTTCTTTAATTCGATCCATGACAGCCTGTTTCAGCTCAGCCATGTTTTTGAATTCTAAATAAATTGGCTGTGTTGAGCAGTTCATCTTTTTGGCGATATTCCGCGCTGTGAAACTCTTGAAGCCTTGTTCCACAACAAGGTCATACGCCGCATTGAGAATCTGATCATGCGTAATTGTTTTCTTTCGTGCCATAATGTTCCCCTTGCTTTCTTTAGTTATTTAAAACTAGCTTGCACACAACTCATTTACAAACATCTTTGGATACGCCTCCACTCCAAAAGGCAATCTAGATGTTATGCTGTTAATTTACCAGACCTCATACCAGAAAGAAACACTATTTGCAAACAAATTGACGGTTTTCTTAATTTTTTTCGAAGTATTTTTTAAAGAGAACGCCATGCTTTGTGGTGTCATTTATTTGAACATAAAGCACGGACGTTTTTTAGAACTGTTGAGCACGTGATGATGACTGCTATGGTAGACTATTGCCAACGACGGATTTGGAGGGAACGAAAGATGACATTACCTAACTTTGACAAAAGCCTCAAACAATATGCAGAGCTCGCGGTTGATATTGGCGTCGCCGTGAAACCCGGTGACACGGTTTATTTGCAAATTGCCGTGGATCAGGCCAAACTTGCGCAGTTGATTGTGGCTGCGGCTTATGACCGTGGTGCCGCTGAAGTGCAAGTTCAGTGGCACGATGATCTGATCAAGCGGTTGGACATGGCCCACATGGCAACATCCCGCCTGTACAACATCCCCGATTTCATTAAGGGTCAGTTTGACTACTGGGTCGATCACAATGCCAAACGGATTACTGTGATCTCTGCCGATCCTGACAACCTTGCAGGACTGGATCCACAACGCATCGCTAACTATCAAAATGCCTTCAATCAAGCTTACGCCCGCCTAATGGACGCAATCAGCTCAATGAAGATTAGCTGGACCATCATCGGCGCCGCAAGTCCAAAATGGGCCGAAAAAGTTTTTCCTGATGCCAATACCCCGGAAGAAGCGACTGATAAACTCTGGGCGGCTATTTTCAAAACCACCCGAATTGATCAGCCTGATCCTGAAGCTGCTTGGAAAGCCCATGATCAACAATTGCGAACAAAAGCGGACTGGCTGAATGCTGAGCAGTTCGATCGGCTTCATTATGTCGCGCCGGGTACTGATTTGGTTGTCGGTCTGCCCAAGCACCATATTTGGGAAGGCGCTGGCGCCTATAATCCGCGCGGTGAGGAATTCATGGCCAACATGCCGACTGAGGAAGTCTTCACGGCGCCGGATTTCCGCCGCATTGATGGTACAGTTGCCTCCACTAAACCGCTAAGTTACTCCGGGAATATCCTTGAGGGGATGCATTTTACCTTTAAAAACGGTCAAGTCGTCGATGCCCATGCTGATCGTGGAGATGCGGTATTGCAAAACCTGCTAAAGATCCCCGGCGCCCGCTCGCTTGGTGAAGTGTCGCTGGTCCCTGATCCATCCCCGATTTCCCAATCCGGCTTGATTTTCTTCAACACGTTATATGACGAGAACGCCTCTGATCACATGGCGCTCGGACAAGCTTATCCGTTCTCCGTCAAAGACGGCGTTGCCATGACCGCCGACCAACGCACTGCGGCTGGCCTCAACCAAAGTAACACGCACGTTGATTTCATGATGGGCTCAGCTGACATGAATATTGACGGCATCAAGGCCGATGGCACCGTCGTTCCGATTTTCCGCAATGGTGACTGGGCTTAGGTATTTTTTTCCGCCGTAAATTGTCTTTTCTCCGCAAAATAAACCAAAGTGGCGGAGAAAACCTGGTAAAAAGCTAAAAAGGCCGTGACCGCATCCCCCCACTTCAAAACGGGAAAGACGCGATCACGACCTTTTTTGATCGACACTAGCCATTCAAGCCTTGGCCTTAATCGCCTGCAGGACATCCAAAAAGATTTGGCCATACTTATCCAACTTCGCCTGCCCGACGCCTTTGACTGCCATCAACTCATCAAGACTTTGCGGCATGGCGCTGCCAATTGCCTTCAACGTCTTATCAGAGAAAATCATATAAGGCGGTAAATGCTGCTGCTCCGCCAGTTGTCGCCGAGTACTGCGCAGTTCCTGAAAGACAGTGTCGTCGACTTCGAGATGCTGCTCGGCTTTTTGCGCCGTCTTCTGGAATACTTGCGCTTGTCCGCGAAGAACCTCAGCGCCTTTGGCCGTTAAGCCCAGAGTTGGGTACTGACCACCGCGGGTTTCTAAATAACCGCCAGCCGCCAGAAAATCTATGAACGTTGTAATGTCGCGTTGACGACGACTGCTCATCAACCCATAAGTTGACAATTGATCTAGATGAAACGACAATACCCGCTGATTGTGGGCTCCGGCCAACACTTGTGCCACAACGCCTTTGCCAAAACGCTCATGCAAGCGAACCACACAAGATAAGACCTTCTGCGCATCAACCGTAACATCCACCGATTCGCGGTCATCCAAACAATTCGAACACCGACCACATGGTTTTGTCCCGCTTTGACCGAAATAGTTCAAAATAAACTGTTGCAAACACTGATCTGTGTTCGCATACCGTTCCATCATTTTCAACTTCTCATATTGCCGCTGTTTGTGCTCGTCATCGCCTTCGGATTGATCGATGAAGAACCGCTGAACCTGGAGATCTTGCGGCTTAAACAGCAAAATTGCCTCACTCGGCAAGCCATCACGACCAGCTCGACCGGCTTCTTGATAATACGATTCGACATCTTTGGGAATCTGGGCGTGAATGACAAACCGCACGTTGCTTTTATCAATACCCATGCCGAACGCATTCGTTGCAATCATAATTGGTTTGCGATCAAACAAAAAGTCTTCCTGATTAGCAGCACGCTGCGCTTCACTCATGCCCGCGTGATATTTGGCCACAGGCAACTTCTTATGTGCCAAAAAGGTATACAAACGGTCAACTTCTTTACGGGTGCTGGCATAGATGATGCCTGCCTGATCGACATTCAGTTTCAGGTAATCTAGTAGATACCGATCTTCATCCTGATCGCGTACGACCTTGAAGCTCAGATTACTTCGCTCAAAACCAGTATTAATCATCCCGTCAGCCGGAATCGCCAGTCGCTGGCAAATATCCTGCGCAACTCGCGGTGTGGCCGTTGCGGTCAAGGCAATGACCGGTGGCTGCGAAGGCAATTGAGCCGCCACATTCGCCAGATTCAAATAACTCGGCCGAAAATCGTGACCCCATTGAGAAATACAATGGGCTTCATCAATTGCAAATAACGAAATATCAGTGCTGCCAAGCCGTTGCACAAACCAATCCGTGTCAAACCGTTCTGGGGCAACATATAACAATTTAATCCGACCACTTCTTGCTTGGTCAAGGCGATCAGCAATCTCTTGATAATCAAGGGTACTATTAATGAAAGCCGCCGGGATCCCGTTATCGTTCAGCGCATCCACCTGATCCTTCATCAACGCGATGAGCGGCGACACCACGAGCGTCAATCCCGACAACAACATCGCTGGAATCTGATAACACAACGATTTCCCGCCGCCTGTTGGCATCACAACCAGCGTGCTTTCACCAGCCAAAACGCGACTGATGGCCTGATTTTGACCAGCACGAAAATGATCATAGCCAAATTTTTCCTTTAAAATTGTCTCCGCTTGCGGCGCAATCATCGTCTTCCCCCTACTAAAGAACAAAAGGCTTCACTTATATATTATGACATCGGGCACATTTGCCCTCTCACTTGTCAACATTCATTCACAAAATGCTTGCCAGTAACCAAATCAAGATACTGAAGAGCAGCATAATCGCATCTAACAATAACACATTCAAGTTCAACAGCGACCACCAAGCAAATCCAGCTGGCCAAAACGTCAAAAAAACATAAAAAATCACGATTGTCAGCAAGAACACGATCGGGGCACTCCGCCACATGTTGCGCAGATCCTGAGCTGAAAGCGCAATGCCTGGCGTCAGCACCAAGGCAGTGACGATAAAAGCCGCAAACCAAACCCAGTTGATCTGAATCAAGCCGCGCATCGCGAGCCATTTTTCATTCAGACTCGTGGCGGCAGTTAAGACTGGCCAAAGCCGGCCATCTGTCGGAAAAAAGGCCCATCGTCCCATGATCAGCAACACGGTACTGATGCCCCAGACAGATGCACTGCTGGACAGAAATAATCCCAGTTGTGCCCAAGGCGAGCGCCGATTGTACCGCAAACTGACATGCGCTGCACTGCCGCTAACCACATCAGCTCGCATGGAAAAGTTAGTCACTTGTAATCCGAAGAGCCGCGCAACAACCGCGTGCAACAGCTCGTGCACAAAAATACCCGGTTTCATATACCAGAGCTGCGTATTCGAACGCCCGGCCCGATTCACCATGGCTTGCACCGTCGCTGCATTCACACTGCTAATGATCAGCATACCGCCAATGAAAATCAACCAGCCCGGCAAATAAACGGCTGTGAAGGCTTGCATCGCGTAATCTCCTTTTAGACAAATCCAGCTACCGCAAAAATGCGATTGCACTCATTTTTAATCTTTAAGACTTTTTAGAATGTGCAATGTGATTTCCAAAAAAGCACAGCCATCAAGACTGTGCTTCGTACTGTGCCCTATCGGAATCGAACCGATGACCTACTGCTTAGGAGGCAGTCGCTCTATCCTGCTGAGCTAAGGGCACCAGACAAAGTCAATTATGCCAAAAGCCACAGGGCAATTCAAATTCATTTGCAAATATTGACTATAAAGTGTTCAACATGCAGCGAACAACGCCTAAGCCGTCATATACGACCGCTCAATCGAATCTAACATCCGGCCATAATTACGGCGGCGTTTGTTGCCGACCAATAATTCGGTCACCATTTGCTTCAATTGCGCTGCCCAGTTAACCGGCTGCACGGTTTCACTGACGCGGACTTGGCTGGCATTGGCATTTAACGGCGTGATCAGGTACCGGACCTTGAACCGCGAGAAACGGGTGACGGTCAACATCGCAAATTCACGATCAATCACATTCTTGGTCACCTTAACTTTGGACCACTCGCCATCTGGAAATTGCTTGCGATAAGCATAACCACCGAGTTCTGCCGCCGCAACCTGTTGATTGTTAGCCGCCGCAATATCAGCTTGTACGGGCGCAATAATCTTGCTATATAAAAAAGCTGCTGGTGTCTGTAATGTTTTTTCGATTTTCATGGGGATTACCTCTCTTGATTGCGAGCGCGTTATTGCCGCGGTTGCAGGCACGTCAACCGCGCTGTGCCAGCCGTTATTTACGCGCCTGCACTTGCTGATAAAGATCAATAATCTCATCGGCAAGCCGGCGAATGGTCATCGCACTCATTAGATGATCCTGACTGTGCACCATCAATAATGTCACGTCAACTTTTTCGCCTCGTGCTTCATACGTCAGCATCTGGGTCTGAGCTTGATGAGCTTGCTTCAACTTGGCATCTGCCTGCTTCAACAGCTTACGGCTGCGCTCAGCATGGCCGGCCTTGGCTTCGTCAATCGCCGTCATGGTTGCATTTTCCGCATCACCGGCAGCGCTCATCAATGTCATCATGGCAGCCATTTGTTCTGCTTTCATACTCACCATGACTGCCCCCTTATCTTCATCATACATCCGATGCTGCATTATGCGTTATCCTTGTGCTTGCCTTTATTCCGCTGATCTCGCAGGCGATGTTTCTTATGCTTGCGACGCGGACGAACAGCCGGTTCTTGTGCCACCTCTGGCTTAACTGGCTGCTGCTTGGCGACTGGCGATGCAGGCTTTTCAACCGTCGTTGGTGCCGACGCCTCGGACACTTTTTTAGCTGGCGGCGTGTCCACAAGCTTGCCCTCTGACATATAGCCGCGATGAATATGATACTGCGGTACCAACTTGCTGAGGTCGCGGCGATCATGATCATCCCCCAAGGTCACAACCAGACCTGCTTCACCCATCCGGCCAGTCCGCCCAGCCCGATGAATGTAAACTTCCGCGCGCTTCGGTGGTTCAAAGTTTACCACAGCCGGCAACTTAGGAATATCCAATCCGCGCCCTGCCATATCGGTCACCAGCAAGAGCGTGATTCGTCCGCGCCGAAAATCAGTCAATGCCTTCTGTCGAACCGTTTGCCGGCCTTCGCGTGACAAGACTGCAAAGCGAACCGCCTGATGACGCAAGATCCCCGCCACGCGTTCCAAGGACGAATTTTGATTGAAGAAGACCAAGGCTTTGAAGCCATCGGTATGGGCTAAGGTGCGTAACCAATCAACCTGATGCGCCCGATCCGTCTGCAAAAACAGATGCCTGACTTCGCCACGGGTTCGATCAATTGCCCGAACATCAATGATGTCTGGTGTTTTACCAAACCACTTATGCAGCTCCTTAAAATAAGGGCTTGGCGTGGCCGAGAAAAAGGCCAATTGTGCTTCCGCGGGTGCTGCTGCCGCAATCTCTCGAACCTGATCAAATCCTGGATCACGCAACATTTCATCAGCTTCATCAACAACCAGCGTTTGCAACCCATCAAGTTTCAACTTACGCGACTGAATCAGTTCCAATAAGCGACCCGCCGTTGCAACAATGACTTCTGGCTTTTCTTTTAGCCTATCGAGCTGACGTTTGACATTCGCCGAGCCAATAACCCCTTGCACGGTGATACCAATATCTTTGGCGTAAGGGGTGAGCACATCACGGGTTTGAATCGCCAACTCTTGTGATGGTGCCAAAATTAAGAGTTGTAAGCCATCGCCTGGCACCATTTTTTCAAGTAGTGGTAAGCCAAAAGCTAATGTTTTCCCTGAGCCTGTTGGAGCAAGCCCAACCACATCTTCATCGGCTTTCAGCGGTTGATACACGGCGGTTTGAATCGGCGTCTGTTCAGTATAGCCGGCTGCTTGCCAGCGTTTTTGGAACGGGGTTGCAATTGTCACAATATTGTCCTCACTAAAAATCCAGATTTGCGGAGGTCCGCAGAATTGACATAACCTGATGAACCTCTTTGGCGAGCTGCCATGCCTTGTCAAAAGCGTTGCGGTCCTTGCCGACAATTGCTTTTGCAAAATAGGCTGCCTCAGCTTCCATCGGATTAGCCAACTTTTCTGTACTCAGCACTTGATCACCGAGCTTAACGGTCTCCAGCTCAGCAGCGTTGTCCATCATCAATGTTTGCTTGCCAGAATAAATTTCTGACGGCAACTCGCTATTAGTCGTTTTACCCGTGATCAATGTCACCGCAAACTTACCATAGTCGAGCCGAGCAACGCCATCGCCGTCAATCCCGCTTTTGAGAAAATGCGGCAAATAAACGGCATTCTCCGGTACACCAAACCACGCAATCGCATCATATACAAGGTAAATACCGAGGTCCATTAAAGCGCCGCCGGCAAATTCAGGATTAAACACATTCGGCAACTTGCCAGCTAAAAAGGCATCGTATTTTGACGAATACTTCATATACGTTAAGGTGGCCCCATCAACCGGTTGACTGTGGGTGAAATCATTGACGACTTCAAAGTTGTGTTCATACACGTGACGGGCTGCCTCAAACAGATATAAAGAAGGTTTCTTCCGCAACGCTTCGTCCAACTTTTCAAACTCCATGGTCGTGGCAACCAATGGTTTCTCCACGATTACATGCTTATCGGCGTCTAACGCTGCCAACGCTTGAGACGCATGCAAACTATTTGGACTGGCAATGTAAACAACATCGATATCACTGCCAAGAAAAGCATCCATCGTCGTATAAGCAGTAGCTGGTGCAGTGCTGTCAATAAATGATTGCGCGCTTTCCTGATGTCGCGAATAAACAGCGGTGAGCTGATAAGCTTTCGTCGCCATCGCTGCCGCCACGAATTGCTTGGTGATCCAACCTGTTCCAATCACACCGAGTTTTAACATGGCAAATCCCCCTTTTCAGACACGCCATTCAGCTCAGAAACCGGCTGAATCGTGCTCTGTTTTTTAACGTGCTGATGCACATGCCAGACACCGCGAAACCGCCTAAGCCGTGGCATTCATAAACTGGCGGCCTTCAACTCACACGGTCAATCATCAAGCGTCATCACGCACGCTTATCCCGATTCAGTTGCCGTCATCCTTTTAAAAACAAAGTATTTTTGACAAGTCTCTGAACCGCTTACCATTATTGTAACAGCCCAGTAACAGAAAAACAGCATCACTGTAACCACTAAAGGAAAAAGTCATGGTAGACTTAATGTAATGAAAAAATGGGAGGTCGAATAACATGGCGAGTTTTTTACGCGGGCTGAAACATGCACTCGCGCATCGGGGTCATCATCAGGAGTCGCAAACCAAGGCAGCCAATCCTGCATTGGCATTGGCGAAGAATTTTACGGGGAATTTTGCATTTCTCGATGAGCAAACCAACAAGACCCACTCGCTGGCGATCTCGCCACAACTGCAGATCGCAATCGACAACAAAGTGCTTCCCGGTCAAGTCGTCGGCATCACCATCCATGAGCTGACTTTTCTCGACCATTACGGCTATAAGTTGGTCATCACGGCCGATGATAATGGTCCGCAAACGATCTACGACGAGGCCGAAGATGCCACTTATGCGATTATTGTTCCGAGTGTTTAAAGTAGAAAGTTCAAAATCGCTGAACTAAGACGGTTCTTGCCGTGCCAAACTCCGCAATCTCCGGCCAGCTGGGGTGGCGACGCGTAGCTAGAGCGGAGACGGCGCTTCGAGCCCAAAAACCGGTCTCGAAGTCGCCTAACAACATCAGCGACAAAGCCCGGTCGCTGTGTTGTTTGCACGGCTGAGCCCCATCTGGCCTACGATTGCTCCGCTTTGGCACTGGGATCTTTAAATCCTTCTAAATTAGCCATGGGAGATCAAAAGACGACTGATTTTTCCGAAATTTGGAAAATCAGTCGTCTTTACTTTGCTTCTGTGGCTTAATGCTTACGCCTGTGAAATATTTTGGCATCTTATTGACTAGTCCAACTTTGCCAGCGCCGCTTTTGGCACCTCTGCTCGCGGGACACGCTGCCAATCAGTGACCCCTTTTTTATCATTGTAGATCACTTTCAAATAAGCATTCATTTTAAGTGGTCGGTCTTGATTAGCATTGAACTTCAGCTGCTGCAAACTGCCTTTTTCATCATAGCCGGGCAAGTCGTAGGCGTAGATGGTGTATTTATTACCATCTTGATCATGGTCAGTGGCCTGTTGACCAGCGTTTGTGATCTTCGTGTAATAAGTCGTGCCACCATAATTTGTGATTTCAAAAATTTTCAAGCCGCCAAATACCAGCACAATCAGCACAACAAGGCCGATCAAAACTTTCTTCATCCAGTTTCACCTCGCAACTATTATGCCGCATTGGTGTCAAGGTTGACATGGCTTTTCGCGAACAATCAACGAACACTTTTGTCATATACAGCCACAAAAATTATGATTAGCTGACAATTCCCGTGTTTGGCGTTAATTGACTATCTGCTGAGACAGTTTTAAAAAGGCCGCCCGATCCCCCATAAATACGGCAGCGCGGTAATCTGCGTGCGGTCCATTCGGCAACCGGGCGCCAGACGTGTATTGCCAGAAACCGCTGCTCGTTGTCGGCTTCTTGTCGCTTACAACCCAGCGTGGTGCTTGCGGGTCGACTTTTTGGGCAGCTTTTAAAATACTTGGGCTACCCATCAGCAACACTTGGCGATGATAATGTTGCTGCACCAATGTGACAAAAGTTTGTAAATGAGTTGTCAGCCATTGTGTGCTTGGCTTCTTTTCAGTGTAATAGCTTAAGTAAATGCCAATCGGTAAATCACCGATATTTTGGCCGACTTGGCGCGTGAATTGGGCAGCTTGGGCTTGGGGTGTCGTTTCAAAGCTGAACCCATGGTAAATGCCGATGCTCAGTCGACTGCCAGCTGCCTGATTAAAATTCGTATTAAAATTATCATCAAAATAGCTGCTGCCTTCAGTCGCTTTGAGATAGACAAAACTGACTTTGCTGCTGCGCAAACTGTCAAAATCCTGCACCCCATCGGTTTGGTCAAGACGCACGCCCAACACGGGATAGGTCTGCGGATCAGGGCGGGGGTTGCGCTGATGCCACCAAACAAACAGTGCGCCCAAAGCGATGATTAAAACGGCCAGCAAAAATAAGCGTCTTTGATGACGTTTGCGATAGGTATCAGCATAAATGACCCGACTGCGCACAGTGTCCCCTCCTCGTATAAACGCCTTCACTGGCGCATCATCCTCCACATAAGAACCTTGGCCGCAACGACCAAGCCGCTTATGCTCCGGTTGCTACCCGCGCCAGCTCACGCTCTCTTTAAACGCGATCGCGGACCCAGAAACCTATGTGTAAGGACCTCAAGCCCAATGGCCCAAGTGCGGCCATTGCGCTTGACGCCGCTTACACGCCGGTTTCTAATCGGGTCAGCTCACGCTCTTTTTTTACCATTGTAGCAAAGTCGATCATTTTCGCGAAATTTGGTTTTATCAACGTCACAGTCTGTTAAGTAAAGGCCAATAAGAATAGAAGCAAGCAAAAACAATAGTAATTTTATCCAACATAAGCAAATAACTTGCTTTTTGAAGTCGTCATCGTTGTCTTTCCCTCACCCGTGCTTTAGAATTAGCGTGTGATAGCGATTGCTTTGCAAAGCTGATGAGGCTTCCACCAAACGCAATCGCGGAACTGGGAAGGAGACGGATAAATGCTTGATGAACGGCTCTTAGGAACGATTTTTACGTTGCCAACTTCGGCCGCGAGTGGCGAAATCACCCTTTATGGCATTCATTATCATTATCGAGTCCAAGATGATGCAGCCGCTGGCGACAAGGTCGTTGTCAACGCTATTTCGCCGTTGTATCTCAGCGTGGTAAAACCGGAACATGCTTTGCATTATTAAGCCACGCCAAGTTCCTAATACATGTCACCCGTATCAGTAGAAATTCATAGACATCTGGTTAGATGTTTTGAAGGAGTGATTTTTATGAATAGCATTATTTTGATCTCGTTAATTGTTGTTGTCCTAGTCATTGTCGTTGCCATTCTTTTCTCCAGCGTTGCCATCATCCATACTGGTGAAGTCGGTATTGTGGAACGGTTGGGTAAATATGTGGCAACCTTAGAGCCTGGTTTTCACATGGTGCCACCGCTAATTTATCGGATTACCGAAATTGTCAACATGAAGCAAATTCCGTTGAAGGTTGACGAACAGGAAGTCATTACCAAAGATAATGTTGTCGTCCGCATTTCCGAAACATTGAAATATCATATTACCAACGTTAATGCTTATGTTTACCAAAACAAGGATTCCGTTCTTTCTATGGTGCAAGATACCCGCGCTAACTTGCGTGGTATTATCGGCAATATGGATTTAAACGATGTCTTGAACGGAACCGAAACGATTAACCAAACGCTGTTCCAGCAAATTGCCGAAACGACTGCTGGTTACGGCCTGAATGTTGATCGGGTGAACATCGATTCCATCCAAGTTGACGCCACGATTCAGGATTCCATGAACAAACTGTTGCGTGCTTCTCGTGAAAAGGAAGCCAACATCATGGAAGCTGAAGGCCACAAACAGGCTGCCATTGCCAAAGCTGAAGGCGAAAAACAATCGGCTATTCTTGAAGCCGAAGCCAACAAACAAACTCAGATTTTGCAGGCGCAAGGTCATGCTGAAAGTCAGCGACTCATTGCCGATGCCGTCAAAGATCAGATCAATTCGATTAATGCCGGCCTGATTGATAACGGCAATCTGTACTTGCAATACAAGAATGTCGAAGCACTTGAAGCGCTGGCAAAGGGCACCGCTAACACAGTTGTGCTGCCAAGCACTGCCATTGATTCTCTCGGTAGCATCCCAGCAGTCGGTACCTTATTTAACCAAAAGAAGACTGCCGACAATAACTGATCCGGTCACAGCCGAATAGCACGATGACTGCTATTCGGCTTTTTTGGGCAAAAAGTCAGCTTTTCCCTTCTGCTAAACAAAATGCCGTCTTAACAGGCCGTTGTTGGCCAATGATTTGCAACTAGCTCTTGTTTTTAGGCGTTAAAAAACACTCGCTGTGTTTGAAAAGCCGTGCGGCACTTTCAGAAATAGATAAAACAGCGTAACATTGATGGAAATACCCCGTGGCTAACCACGGGCAACGAGAGGTGAACCTAATGTACCAGCTTTTAACCGATTCTTGCTGCGACTTACCCTATCAAACATTACACGATCATCATGTGGATTTTGTCTCAATGCATTTTACAATCGATGGTCAGGAATACGAAGACGATCTTGGCGAAGATAAATACGATATCAATGCCTTTTACCAGCAGCTCAAGCAAAATGTGATGCCAACAACGACACAGGTCAACGTTGGCCAATTTGTGGATTTCTTCACACCTTATGTTGAAGCCAAAACACCGATTCTATACATTGGTTTCTCCAGTGGTTTAAGCGGTACGTTTGATTCTGCAACACAGGCTAAAGCGATGTTGTTAGAAAAGCATCCTGATGCCCAAATTTATTTAATCGACACATTAGCCGCTTGCGCGGGGGAAGGCCAATTTGTGTTGGACGCGATTGATAAACGCGATGCTGGCATGCCGATTGCTGAGTTAGCGCAATGGCTGACAGATCATCGGTTGCATTATCGGATGTGGTTCACCGTTGATAAGCTAGATTTTCTGTATCATGGTGGCCGGGTTTCCCGGACATCAGCAGCCCTTGGAACGATGCTGAATATTAAGCCGGTTATGGACGTCGATACTGCTGGGAAACTTCGCGTTGTGCGCAAAGTCCGCGCCCGAAAACGGTCACTGATCGACTTAACTGATGAAACGCTGAAGGCTGTTAAAGCCAATCCGACGCACCGGGTCATCATTTCAACATCAGGCGATTATGACGCCGCCAACTTCGTGAAAGACCGATTGCATGCCGCCTCACCTGAAACACCGCTGCAAGTCGGCAACATCGGCCCCACCATCGCCAGCCACACCGGCTTCGGTTGTGTCGCGGTCTTCTCGATGGCTACTGACGATCGGCAATGACTGTCTCTCAGGCTGAACGATAACTTCTGAAACCTACAATTTGTCAGAGCCCAAATAATCATAGGAAGTGCTAGGCTAAAACTTCCTTGCCATGCCAAATGCTGCAATCTTTAAATTCCAACAGACTATTTATGAGAGCGAAGAATGATTTGCCTATATATGGCAAATCATTTTTTTTAGTCTGTCTGGTAGCTATTCAGAATGTCCAAAAGCCAGTCAATCAAGCATGAAAAGGTGCTAATTAGGCGTACTTCAAGGTAAAATAGGACAAGATTATGGCCAAGGAGGTTTTTCCAATGTCCATTCGCCCTGCCATCACCAACGACGTCTCGCCTTTATTATCACTCGTTCAAGGTTATTATCATGACAGCCCTGTCCCACTTACGATTGATGAAAGTGCCATGGCTGCTCATCTGAATCAGCTACGGACTGATGCCATATTAGGGGCTTTGCTTGTGGCTGAGTTGGACCAGCAACTGGTCGGCTTTGCGATTCTTTATCGTAGTTTTGACACCCGCACGCTCAAGCCGTTGCTGATCATCAATGATGTTTATGTCGCCCCTAAGTTTCGCCGCCACGGTTTGGCCCGACAATTGATGCAGGCTGCCTTTCAACTGGCTGATGAGCGCGGTTATGCAGGCTGCAGTTGGCAAACACGGATCAGCAATCATGGCGCCCAGCATCTGTATGATCAGCTTGGCGTCCGCGAAACTGGCTGGATTCATTATTATCGTGCTGGCAAAGATTAATCTGAAAAAAGAGACAAGTTTTCGGCTGTTTACCATGCGTTTTCGCCTGATAATCGGTCGCAGAACTTGTCTCCTTTTTTAATTTTCAACTTAACGGCTGTTTACGCTCGTGCAGCCGATGCAGGTTCAACCAGCCTAGCAGCAGCACAGCTAGCAATAAGAGTAGCAGAGCAAAATCATAGCTGCGGTGCATACCATAGATAAACCACTGGGGATGGCCATGCGGATAATCATGAATGTACCGACCAGCCTGCGTACTCATATTCAGGTACAACAAGCTTGTCACCAAGGCAACACCGATTGTCATCCCCAAATTACGGCCAAGCGCGGCCATGGACCCCGCCAGTCCTTGAAACTTCGGCGCGACATTGTCCATCATCATCGGATTGTTTTGAAAAGCGCCATTGGCCAATCCTGACCACGCGAGGCCAAACACGATCCAACCCATCGGCCAGTTCGGGGTTGCCGCGGCAAACAACCCCATCGGCACACACCAGAGAAACAGCGCGAAAAAAGACACCCGTTCTGCTCCGAAATGATCGCCCAGATTCCCGCCAATTGGCGCACTGATAACATTGGCCGCCGGAATTGCCATCATACAAAAGCCCGCCGTTAATGCACTCAAGCCTAATGTTTCTTCCAGATAAAACGGCATGATCACGCTATTAAAATAGCCGAGCATATAGACGATCATCGCAGTCAGAATACCAATCGTGAAACCCGGATTTTTGAAAATGGCAAACGGAATCAGCGGGTCAGATGCATATCGCTCAATCTGCACAAAAGCCACAAGAGCGACGAACGCAAGCATCCCTGGTAACAGCGTCACCCACGACAGTCCGGCTGTTTGTGCCCAGAACACCGTGATGAAAAAGCCCAAAATGATTACCGAATAACTGCCATATCCCGGCCAATCCATGTGGGCCCCCGCCAAGGACGGCCGCTGCCTTGGAAAAACCAGCACGCCAATTAAAAACGCCACCAGCGCAACCGGCACATTAATCAAAAAGATCCAATGCCAGCTTAAAACCGCCAACACCCCGCCGCCAATACCGGGACCAGCGATATTGCCGAGTTGCAACAAGGCACTGTTGACCCCGAGCGCGCGACCATGCTGATTCATCGGAAAAATGGCGGTGATAATGCCAAAATTAGTCGCCATCGTCATCGCGGCACCAGTGGCTTGAATCAGTCGGGCCGTTAATAACCATGGTAAGGTCATGGATAGTCCGCAAAAAAGCGAGCCTAGTGCAAACAAAATGGTCCCCAACTGAAACAACCAGATCCGACCCACGCTGTCAGACAACTTCCCCCAGAAAATAAGCAGGACACAAATCGCGATCATATAAACTGATGTGACAAGTTCGACGGTGCTCATCGGCACCTTCAGCTCCCGGGCAATATAGGGCAAAGCAATATTGACGATGCTGGCATCCAATGTAGCCATAAAGGACACAATTGAAGTTGCAATCAAAATCAACCAACGACGGCTGGCGCTCATGGTGATCATCTCAGTTTCATTTTAGATTTAAAGACAACTAATAACTGACACACAGCGTTATGAGGCGATTTCAGGGACAAGATAGGCCTACTAATATCGGTTTTATTTAAAACAAATGTGTTTAAATGCTACCGACGCCAAATCGTGACGCGCTTTGCGGGCAGTCGATACATACCATCGGTCGGCTGTACATCGAAAGCTTGATACCACGCCTCAAAGTTTTGCACAGGGACATTAACCCGCAAGGTCGCCGGGGCATGGACATCTTGCCGCAACACCGTTTTAGCGCGCTCTGGCCGCATTTTGGTCGCCCAAGAACGAGCATAGGCAATAAAGAAGTCTTGCAGCACTTTCGGGTCAGCCGAATCCCCTAACAAGTCCAACGCCACCGCCATGCCGGCATTATCGGCGATGTTTTCGCTAACCGTCAGTCGGCCATTCACTTTGACGCCTTCATACAATAAACCGTCAAATTGATCCGCAATAGCTGTCACTAACTTGTCGAAGGCTTGTTTGTCCTCAACCGTCCACCAATTATTTAACGCGCCATATTCATCATACAAGGCACCATTATTATCGAACGAATGTGAAATCTCGTGACCGATGGTAGCACCGGTACCGCCAAGATTTTGCGCTCGGGTCCAGTTCAGTGAGTAGTATGGCGGCTGTAAAATCCCGGCTGGGAAGGTGATGTCATTTTTCATCGGATCGTAGCAGGCATTCACAAGGTGCCCCGGCATCCCCCAAACATTGCGATCCACTGGCTGACCCACCTGCTGAAGCCAAAAGTCTTGCGTCTGCTGGCTCAATTGCAAAATGGTCGGCAGTAAATCAGCCTCTGGCTCGACATGCAGCGTCGCGTAAAGCGGGAAAAGTTGATCTGGATAACCCATTTTAATTTTCATAGTCGCTAATTTGCGGATAGCCTTCTGCTTAGTCGCTGGGCTTAACCAAGTATTGTGTTCAAGTTGAACTTGATATTGTTGCAAAATTTCCTTGACCATCGCGGTAATATCCGCTTTCGCATCCGCGCCAAAATAAGTCTGGCCATAATACTGACCAATTGCATCATCAAAATAGTCGTTGGCAACTCCAAAAGCATGCTTTTCCCAAGCTTCGGGCTCAGGCTGTCCAGCCAAAAAACGGTCATATTGACCAGCAAGTTGGCGGCTATCATCGCTTAAATAATCAGCACAAGCCAATAGTTCGCTAATCAGCATCCATGCTTGCCATTCTGGATAGTTTGCTTCGGTGATTAATGTCGACAGATGCGGCAGATAAGCAGGCACCACGGCGTTGACCTTCGTCGGTGTCTGCGGCATTTTAGCAGCCAAAGCTTCGGGAATGCCTAAGAAACCAGCATCTTCTACAAATTCAGTCCAGGTTAGCGGATTGTCAAAGGTGCTATCAACGGCAAAATCGACATTTGCCGGAATGAACGCAGCCAATCGGCGATCAAAACTTTTAGCCCCCGCCACATAGTGCGCTTGTGCTGTCTGGTCAAAACCGGCCTCACCCAAAATCGTTGCGACCATTTTCGACCATGCAGCTAAATCTGCCGCATTCTCTGCATCATCGGTTTGATACATGGCAGCGTCAGGTAAAATCGTGGCCGGACCACCAAGATTCAAAATATTGTGAGCCGCATCGTGCATATCAGCATCAACGTACGGGCTTACTGGCAACACATATTGCTCCGCCAGTAGTTTTGGCAGTGCTGCACGAAACTGGGCCAGCGTTTTAAGCCCAGCAATTTTATCCAGCCGTGCACGAACCGGTGTCATGCCGAGTTGGTTGCGTCGAACTTTATCGTTAGCCTTAGCAAATAGTCGTGCGGCATTTTGCAGTGGTGAATCGGCGGCTTGTGATGCCGCGTCTATTTTCTTCAAATCGGCTACCAACTTGATTCGAATGCTATCAGTTAGATCACTGTCAGCACTCACGACGCTTTTGTCAGGCGGGATCACCGTGGTCTGCTGCCAAGTCCCGTTGACCGCCATATATAAATCATCTTGAATACGTGGTAATGACATCAAAATTCCTCCTTTTAAGCGCATTCGTCGAACCAAAATCTGATACTCCTCCTGCGGTTTTTAAATGCGATAATGCAAGCATAGTTTGACTAAGCAAGCGCGTCAATTGCTTGCACAATGTCCTTGAAACTTCTATCTTAAAAGCAATAAGACAGAGAGGGTGATGAGATGGCATTAGAACAATATCGGTTTGACGGTAAAGGCAAGTTTGATATGAAAGGCTTCACGACCACACCGCCAGATAGTTTTAAAAATAAAAAAGATCAAATTAAAGCAGATATTGAGAATAACATCAAAACATTATCAAAAGTACAGCAACATTTAGCCGCGCAAAAACAATACAGTGTTTTGATCATTTTCCAAGGCATGGATGCTGCCGGAAAAGACAGTATGATCGAGCATGTGATGTCTGGGGTTAATCCACAAGGCACCTCAGTTGTCTCGTTCAAAGTGCCGACTGAGCTGGAGCTAGATCATGATTTTTTGTGGCGGATTCACAAGGCCTTCCCCGCTGGCGGCGAATTAACAGTTTTCAACCGCTCGCAATATGAAGAAGTCCTCGTTGACCGCGTCCATCCCGAATTGTTACTCAAGGAAAACCTGCCTGGTATCGACAGTGTTCAGGACGTTTCCGATAGTCTTTGGTCTGAACGGTTCAATGATATTAAAGCTTTAGAAGCTTACGCACGGCGCAACGGGATTCTAATTTTGAAATTTTTCCTGCACCTTTCCAAAGCAGAACAAAAAAATCGATTCCTTAAGCGTATCGAGGTTCCGGAAAAGAATTGGAAGTTTTCACTGGCTGATATTAAGGAACGCCGCTACTGGGATGATTATCAAAAAGCCTATCAAGAGGCTATTCAGAACACGGCAACTAAAGCCAATCCTTGGTTCATCATTCCATCTGACGATAAATGGTATTCACGGCTGATTGTTTCGCAGATTATCAATCAAGAAGTCACCGCTTTGCCGCTAAAATATCCAGAGATTTCCGATGCTCAAAAGCAGCAGCTTGAACATGCTGTTGAGGCTTTGAAAGACTAAATAGATTCGTTTAAAACTATTTTATACAGAATAAAAAGACGCCTCGACAAAATTGAATCCTGTCAAGGCGCCTTTTTGATTATGCTTTGGCCATCGCATATTTTCTGATGGCGACCGCTGCACCATCATGATCGTTGTCAGGGACAACAGTTTTAATTGCATCTAATACCACAGGCAACCCATTGGCCAAGGTCACCCCAAGTGCAGCAGTTTTTAACATTGGCAAATCATTTTCACCATCGCCCAACGCCATCGTCTCAGTCATGGGGATGGCAAACAAGTCACTGAGTTGGCGAAGAGCGGCTTCTTTTGACACGCCTTGCCGCACAATTTCTAGATAGGTTCGTTTCGAACGGCTAGCGACCAATTGCCACTCTGGATGGGCAAGAATGATGGCTTCCGCGCGATCAACCACAGCAGGCTCACCCATGCACAGCATTTTATGCACTGGCAATCCTTCCGCCAGCATTTGTTCCATAGGCGCAGTTTCTGCGCCAAAGCCTGTGATTGCGGCTTCTTGTTGGACCCACGCATCCACCACGTTCACATACCAATGCGCGCCACTGAAAATATTCAGACTGAGTGCCAGTTTAGCTAACGCTTCGTATGCCTGGCTACCAATGCCAGCGGGCCAAGGCGTTGCGGACAGGATTTTTAAATCGCCATGTTGCGGTTGGCAAATGACGGCGCCGTTGAGACTGGCAAGTGGCACGTCGAGACCCATCTGATGTGCCAAAGCGGTCATGGCCAAAGGCGGCCGCGCAGAAGCCAGCACAAAGGTTCCGCCAGCGGCCGCGTATTCCTTGATGGCCGTTTTAACTTCATCGGTCAACTGGTGGTTTGAATTCAGCAGCGTCCCGTCAATGTCACTTAAAATCAGTCGATAACGCAAATCAAAAGCTTCTCTCTTTTTCATAATCCCCTCGAACGATTCTTTTCAGCCTTCACGACTGCTGGTGGGTAACCGGGTGCAATGGATCGTTCAGGGCCGGAATACTCTGGCGAACACTGAAGGCAAAACCCAAAGCCGCCAACAAAATTAAGCCTGTGGCACCGACAAACAACAACTGATAGCTGCCGGTGCCCTCAATCACCATTGCTCCTAACAACGGACCCAATGCGCGACCAGCTGAAGCAAAGCCTTGAATCAATCCCTGATAACGCCCTTGCTGTGCCAATGGCGTAAACAAGGTGACATAAGTCGAGACTGCTGGTAAGGCCAAGACTTCACCCATGGTTAAAACAATCATCGCCACGATGAACGTTATATACTGTCCTGAACCGTTCAACAAAAGCAAAAATGATCCGGCAAACAAGACAAAACCGCCAATCAAGCGCAAGCGAATGTGTTGCAATAACCAGCGATCAAAAGCCGTCAAAATTGGCTGGAATAGCACAATTAGTAAGGCATTAATCGTCCACAAGAAACTATAATCCTTAATCGTCAAACCTTCGCCTAACATGAAAGCAGAAATATTACTCTGCCATTGCTCATACATTAGCCAGGTCACAAATAAGGTCACCATCAACATGACTAACCGCGGCTTGGCTGGGTTGCGCTCGCTGCTAACAGTTTGCGTGGTCGCAGTCGCAATCGCCACTTTATCAATTCGATAATGCAACAAAGCAACCACTAAAAATAAGGCAAATAAGCCAGTTGCCAAAGCGAAAACAACGCCAATACCATAAGGCAGCACAAATCCGACAATTAAAGTGCCGATAACCAACCCTAGATTCGATGTAAAGTAGAGAATATTGAACACGACACTCGGTCGTTTATTCTGAATCCGAGTCGCATAGGAATTAATCGCTGTCGTTGTGATACCGCTGCCAAGACCGGACACAACTAACAGCAGTGGATAAGCCGGCCATCCATGGAAGAAAATCAGCATGCCAGTCGCAAAAAGATTCAGGCCAATACCAGCAAGAACTGTCCCATATGGCTGCCAATGATCAAATAACCACCCACCGAAACTGTTACCGATCACCATAAACATGGAATTAGCAAAAAGAACAATCCCTGCAACCGTTAGTGGTTCACCTAAATATTCATGCATATAAATCGTTGTTAACGGCCAGATCAGGCTGATCCCGGTATTCGTAATCAACGAACCCAGAAATAACCATTTCATTGCTAAAGTCTTTTGCTGCACCATACTCCCCCATTTCTTGTCACTGCTACTGATCATAAGGGAAATGGCCCTATTATAGCAACTTGAATGAGCAAATATTTAGGGTGTTATCATGATTTGCCCAAAATAAAAGCCTAGTGTAAAAGTTCGAGCTGGTTCCGCGGCAATTCAGGGGTGCCGACTGCGAAGCTTGAGTGGTGGACACAACTGCAAACTCACAAAGAATCAAGATCTTGTCGTTCAGTCAGTGCTTGTGCCAAATACGAGCCTCAATCAACAATAAGATCGACATGCTGATCGTGTTCTAAAATAGAATCATGAGAGCTGGCGGAGCGGCGATGGGCTCAGTGGTGAGATTGGTCTTAGTGGAGTGGTTTTCTCCGCTTAGACCAAGGCCGAGCTTCACGACCGCGGGCTTTGCGGGCTTGAAGTCGTGCCCACCACGTTCCAGCCCAATCGCCGCGGAGCCAGCTCGGACTAAGGCGAAATCTCAACTGAAATAGAACTGATACTGAATCAACAGATATTCATACCTGCTACAGTCAAAAAGAGGCACCCGCAGCAATCAATTGATGTGCGGGTGCCTCTTTGAGTTGCGCCATGATAGTTGTGCAGCCTTACTTCGCCAACGCCAAAGCCGTAATACTCTCAATATGCTGCGTCTGCGGGAACATGTCCACTGGCTGGGTTTCCTTTGCTGTGTAGCCAAAGGCGGCTAGCAGCTGCAAATCCCGCGCCAAAGTCGCGGGGTTGCAGGACACATAGACGATCTTTGGCGGCTTCATATAACCGACAGCGTCGATGAAACTTTTATCCAGTCCTTTGCGCGGCGGATCGACCATGAGCACATCCACTGGCAGTTCGTTGTCTTTCCAGCGTTGGATGACCTCCTCCGCCTTGCCGACTTCAAAGGTGACATTATCGATGTGATTGCGCACCGCATTTGCCCGTGCATCGCGCACAGCAGGTTCAACCACTTCGACGCCGTAAACATGTTTGGCATGACGTGCCATCGTCAAGGAAATCGTCCCGATACCTGAATAAGCATCGATCACATTTTCCTTACCAGTCAGACCAGCAGCCTCAATGGCCTTTTTGTAAAGCACCTCAGTCTGAACCGGATTAACCTGATAAAAACTGACTGGCGAGATCTGGAATTCACTGCCTAGCAACTTATCCAGCAAATAGTCCTCGCCGTAAATGGTTCGTGACTTGCGGCCTAGAATGACGTTGGTTCGTTTGTCATTCAAGTTCACAACCACACTCGTTACTTCTGGTAATGCTAAGGTGATCTCTTCGACAATATCTTTGAGATGCGGCACTTGCCAAGTTTGTGACACCAAGACAATCATCATCTGCTTCGTATAATGGCCCCGGCGCACCATGATGTTACGAATAACGCCTTTATTAGCGCGTTCATCATAAGCTGGCACATGGTATTTTCGTAAAAGATCACGCACCACCACAATGGCTTGGTCAATTTTCGGATCTTGAATCAGAAAGTCCTCAATTGGTACGAGGTCGTGGCTGTGTTTTTTATAAAAGCCAGTTTGCAGTTCGCCATTCACGGTACGAACCGGTACTTGCGCCTTGTTGCGATAGCCTAAAGGATTCGTCATCCCGATGGTCGGCAGCACCGCAATATCAAGATGCGCTTTTTTATAAAGTTCTTGAATTTGTTTCTGCTTAAATTGCAATTGTGCCGGATATGCCAAGATCGACAGTGGCGCAATCCCCGTGCGGATATAAGTGCTATCTGCACCGGGAACACGATCCGGTGAGTCGCTCAATCGTTTGACAACTTTGGCAAAGCCATATTGCTTCTGCGTTTTGAGGACATGCACCTGCATTTTTTCGCCAGGCAGGGCATCTTCAATAAAAAGCGGAAAGCCGTCGACTTTGGCAACGCCCATCCCTTCATAAGTGAGATCTTGAATGGTAACTTCCAGATCTTGGTTCTTGGTTACAGCTGGTTGGGCCAAATTAGTCATCCTTTTCGTCTTGTGAGCCGATCTGTCCATCACCATCAATATCTTGATGAGAAATGGATTCGACTTCGGCCATGTAGTCCTTCTGCTTCTGCGCGTCCGTACCAAGATTCTTGGTCGGGATCTCGTCTAGATTAGCATACATGGCAATATGTTGCTTCAAATTAATAAACGTCATCGGCGCATCGCCGCCGTATTCACCATCAAGGTTAATTTTCAACGGATCGTCTCCGCCGGCCTTCACCCGCAACTTTTTAGTTTTTGTATAGATAATATTGGGATCATCCACGTGGCGACCACCGTTGAAGACAAGCGCCATTAGCTTCAGCAAATTCGCCATGTTCGCTGTTTTAACAATAATTAAGGAGAACTTGCCATCACCAAGTGCGGCATCCGGCACGATTTGCTCAAAACCACCCACAGAATTGGTAAGGCCGAGGAAAAACATGCTGGCGGGTCCATCATAAACCCCGCCATCATATTCCAGCTTCATCGGCACCGTCCGCACCGCTGGTAACATCTCGGCGCCTTTAATCACATAGGCAAAATAGCCAAAAATAGATTTAACTTCAGATGGCACAGAATAAGTGAGTTCGCTCAACAAACCACCAGCCGCGATGTTCATAAAATAATGATGATTGGCTTGGCCAATATCCATCGCAAGGGTTTGGCCTTTGAGAATCACTTGGGCCGCCTCAACCGGATCATCCCGCGAAATCCGCAAAGCACGCGCGTAGTCATTGGTCGTCCCTGCTGGAATAATCGCCATTTTGGGGCGTTTTTTAGCTGGTGCGATCCCATTAACCACTTCATTAATCGTACCATCGCCACCAGCAGCGACAATTAAGTCGAAACCCGCTTCAGTGGCACGCTTTGCTTCTTCACGTGCAGAAAAAGGCTTCGGGGTTGTTTGAAAGGTTGAACTTTCATATCCTGCCTGTTCCATGATATCCAAAATGTCGGGGACGAAGCGCTTTAAACCTTCGTTGCCGGATGTAGGGTTGTATATCAAACGCGCCCGTTTTCTCATCGGTCAATGCTCCTTAAACGTTTTAACAATACTGGACTGCTGGCCCGTTGCTGGCGAAAACAGTCTTTGTCATAATCGTGAATCGTCAATGTCTTGCTCAAAAGCTTCAATCATGAGCAATTTTTGAGCCTATTTTTCTCGGTACTTCCCATCTGCTACCACAATAGCAAGACTAGCAATTTGCGCAATAACCTCGGCATGTAAACAACAAAGAACATTGTCTACATGTCGAGGCTATTATCCGAACTGAATTGCTAGATAGTCAGTATCACTTATCGTTGCTTAATCTCAGCCATCAAAATCTGGTTGACCACTTTAGGGTTTGCCTGACCATGTGTTTGTTTCATGATCTGACCAACTAGGAAGCCAATTGCCCGGTCCTTACCAGCTTTGAAGTCATCGATACTTTGCTGGTTATTATCGAGAATTTCGTCAATAATCGGGGTCAATTTAGCCGGATCGGAAAGTTGGATCAGACCTTTTTCATGGACCCACTTATCCGGATCAGTATCATGTTGAATAATTTCCTTAAAGACCTTTTTGGCCATTTTACTGGAAATCGTGCCATCACCAATAAGCTTGATCATGCCTGCCAAATGCGCTGGCGTCAAGGCAACTTGCCCCAGTTCAACGTGTTGGGCATTCAAGAAACCGGAAACCTCACCCATCAGCCAGTTAGACGCTTGCTTTGCATCGGCGCCTTGCGCCACAGTTGCTTCGAAGAAATCTGACATTTCCTTCGTCTGCATCAAGACACCGGCATCATAAGCTGGGATTCCCCAGTCTTCGATGTAACGCTGCCGGCGCTCTGCTGGCGGTTGCGGTAACGAGGCCTGAATGTCGTCAATCCATTTCTGGGAAACAGCCACTGGTGGCAGGTCTGGTTCAGGGAAGTAACGATAATCATCGGCGCCTTCCTTAACCCGCATCAGAAGCGTTTCTTTAGCATCTGGATCCCAGCGCCGGGTTTCCTGACGCACTTCACCGCCGCTCAAAAGCACAGCCTGCTGCCGTTTTTCTTCAAATGCGAGGCCATCGCGAACATGCACGAAGGAGTTCAGGTTCTTGATTTCGGTCTTGGTACCAAAATGTTCCTGTCCAATTGGCCGTACTGACAAATTGGTATCAACCCGCATAGAGCCTTCTTCCATCTTAACGTCCGAAGCCCCTGTGAACTGAACGATTTGGCGCAAGGTTTCCAGATAAGCATAAGCTTCTTCTGGACTGGTGATATCCGGTTTGGAAACAATTTCGACCAGCGGTGTGCCTTGACGGTTCAAATCAACATAGGAATAACCATCGTCTTCGTGCTGGTTCTTCCCGGCATCTTCTTCAACGTGCAGTTCTGCGATACCAATCTTTTTCTTCTTACCCTCAACTTCAATTTCCACCCAGCCATTGGTGCCCAAAGGCTTCTCACTTTGAGTGATTTGATAAGCCTTAGGATTGTCAGGATAGAAATAGTTTTTCCGATCAAAATGAGTCAAACGCGTGATGTCAGCATGCAATGCCAGCCCCACCATGATGCCAAGTTGATAGGCCCCGCGATTGATGCTCGGCAAAACGCCTGGGAATCCCCAGTCAATCACGTTTGTCTGGGTGTTGGGTTCCTGACCATAAGTGACAGGTGATGGTGAGAACATTTTCGATTTGGTTTTCAACTCAACGTGGACTTCAAGCCCGATTGTTGTTTCAAAGTTCATCTTACTTGCCCCCCGGGATCTGTGCTAAGTAGTCGTTTTGTGCTTCAAAAGCCGCAGCAACTTGGAAGATCGTGCTTTCGTCAAAATGTTTGCCGATCAGCTGTAAGCCGACTGGCATGCCATCAACGAAACCAGCTGGCACGGATGCCGCCGGTAAGCCGGCAAGATTGACCGGAATTGTCAAAATGTCGTTCATGTACATGGTAACTGGATCGGTGACTTTTTCGCCAATTTTGAACGCAACGGTTGGGGTTGTAGGCCCAATAATCAGATCATAATCTTTGAAGACATCTTCAAAGTCACGGGTAATCAAAGTTCGAACCTGCCCTGCCTTTTTGAAGTATGCATCATAAAAGCCGGCTGACAAACTGAAGGTGCCCAGCATGATACGTCGCTTGACTTCTGGGCCAAAACCTTCGGATCGAGAACGAACATAAACATCCTCAATATTTTTGACATCCTTGGCGCGGAAACCATAACGAATGCCATCAAAGCGCTGCAAATTGGAGCTGGCTTCGGAGCTGGCGATGATGTAGTAAGATGGCACCGCATATTGCGTATGTGGCAGTGACACTTCTGTCACCGTCGCGCCCATGTCTTCGAACTGCTTGGCAGCTGCTTTAATCTTGTCCGCAACCGCTGGGTCAACCCCTTTGCCTAAGTATTCCTTTGGCAAAGCGATCTTCATCCCCTTGATATCCTGACCGATTTTGGCGGTAAAGTCCGGTACGGGTGTGTCCGCTGTGGTGCTATCACGTTCGTCATGACCAGCAATCACATTCAGCAACTGCGCAGCGTCTTTAACATGTCGAGTCAGTGTTCCGATCTGATCAAGGCTGGAACTAAAGGCAATCAAACCCCAGCGAGAAACGCGGCCGTATGTCGGTTTGACCCCGACGATGCCGTTAAAAGCAGCAGGCTGACGAATGGAACCGCCTGTATCACTGCCCAGTGCGGCAATCACTTCACCAGCTGCGACAGCTGCCGCGGAGCCGCCTGACGACCCACCGGGAACGCGCGTGTGATCCCAAGCATTTTTAGTCGTTTTAAAAGCGGAGTTTTCTGTTGACGAGCCCATTGCGAATTCGTCCATGTTGGTTTTACCAACATTGATCGCACCGGCTGCATCAAGCTTTTGCATAACGGTCGCATCATAAATCGGATTGAAGTTGGCAAGCATCTTGGACGCTGCCGTCGTGACAACGCCTTTGGTGACAATGTTGTCTTTGATAGCAATTGGCACACCGGCTAGTGGTTGATCGTCAGCAATACCGGCTGCATCTACTGCAGCAGCCTTTTCCTTGGCGCCATCAGCATTCAGCGCTAAGAAGGCATCTACTTCAGCATCCAACTGGTTGATGCCGGCCAATGTCTCGTCAACCAATTGACTGCTGGTCACCTTGCCGGAGCGTAACTGCTCATGCAATTGATCGATACTGGTTTTAAAGTAATCCACGCGCTAGTCCTCCTCTTTATCGATGATCGCTGGAACTTGGATCAAAGTGCCCTTCTTGGTTGGCACATTTTTCAACAAGTCCGCTACCGGTTCGCCTGGCTTAGCGACATCCGCTCGCATCACATTTTCCAGATGAATACTCTGAGTAGTTACCGGCACATCTTGCGTCGGAACACTTTCTAGTTGTTCAACCATATCGAGAATCTCGGAGAGCTGGCTGGTGTATTTCTCCAGTTCCGTTTCAGAAAATTGCAACTTGGCCAATCCTGCCACATGCGCAACACTGTCTTTAGAAATCATGCTATCCCCGCTTTCAGTTTCATTATCATTCGTAGTTTACCATAGATTCGGCTAATAACTCCCGAATACATGGGTATAAAAGCCTTTGTCGCCAGAACTTCGCGATACAAAGGCCTGCATGCCTTGCGTGCTCTGAATCGTGATCTCAATCGGCACGCCAGAAGGTAAATACTTGCTAGCGGCCGTTGAAATATATTGCGTAAAGCTCTGAATTTCGGTCAACCCATAAAACTGTGTGTTAACCGTAATGTTCATGCCGGCTAGATTACCACCTTCATAATGCGCTTGTGCCGTGATCCCAGCTAAAGTCGGGAAGAAGCCCTTCACTTGGTTCGTAAAATTCGAAAAGTCATTGGCCACGGTACTGTTAATCGCCTTATGATCACTCACCACTGGCAGCACTTCATTCTGTTGATCAAGCTTCTTCCAATCGCCTAAATTGGTGCCGGTTTTACTGGTTGTCTGCTCGGTATAAACACCGCCAACGAGACTATCTTGTTCAGCATTCTTGTAGATACCGACAATGATCGGAATATTATTCGGTACTTTACTCATGGCGCGCAAACGAGCGACGACCTTGGCAGCGATTGCTTCACCTTGTTTCTTGATCGCCTCATCGGAAATTTCGGTTTGATACTGGGCACCGTATTCCGTCTTTGTATAGTAATCAACCTTATTCATCCCGAGCGCAATTGCGATTCCGCCCAGCTTCATACTATTACCGTCTTGCACCATGAAATCCTGCTCTAAAATCTGCTGCAAATAAATCGGATTGCGGGTATCAGGATCAGTTTTGCCATTATCAACCGGATTAAGGCCGTCTTTGTTGTCCTTGGCTTCACGTTTCAGCCAACTTTTAGCGGTTGCCGTACTTAACAACTGACCTTCTTCAAAACTATATTTATCAGTTGGAAACTGTGCTTTGGCTAGGTTTTCGAGACCACTTTCCATACTTTTAATATTGAAGTTGTTCTCGCCTTGATCATTCTGCTGCAGCGTCAAACCACGGGCGCTGCTCGTCTGATAACGTCCGTTTTTGATAACGCCTTGATACATACTACTATCAACCGTGCCGGTGGTTTGGTAACTACCGGTTTTTGTGCCACTAGTACTGCTGCTGCCACTGTCAAAATTCAACTTGCCACAGGCTGCTAACAACACCGCAGCCCCAGCCAGCAAAGTTAACGTTAAAAATTTCTTCATTAATGTTCCTCAATCCTTCAAATTCGCCAGCAATTCCGTCTCATTCATGATTGGGACATTCAAGCTTTGTGCCTTTGCCAACTTACTGCCAGCCGCGTCGCCAGCGATCAGGAGGTCCGTTTTCTTTGAAACCGAACCTGTGACCTTGGCTCCTAGTCCTTCTAGCTGCTTCGTGAGTGCTGGCCGCGAAAACTCGGCAAACTTACCGGTAATCACAACGGTTTTACCTGCAACAAAACTATCTTTGACCACTGGTTTAGTCGGTCCGGTGTAACGCAGGTTAACATCAGCTTCGCGCAACTGAGTGATCAACTTTTGAACCGTTGCGGCTTTAAAATACGTCACGATCGCTTCCGCAATGGTCGGCCCGATATTTGGCACATCTGCGATCGCCTCTTGACTGGCGGTCATCAGATGATCCAAATCGCCGAAATGCTCGGCCAGAATTCGGGCGGCTTTACCGCCAACGTGCCGAATGCCCAACCCAAAGATTAGGCGTTCTACCGAGTTTTGCCGACTGTTGTTGATCGCACTTAACAAATTATTAATTGATTTTTCTTTAAACTTATCTAATTTCGCCAGATCCGCAGCTGTGAGGTGATACAAATCAGCGACATCTTTTACCAGATGCTTGGCCTGCAACTGTGCCACAATCTTCGGGCCTAAGCCATCGATATTCATCGCGTTGCGAGACGCAAAATGGGTGAGCTGCTCTTGGACCTGTGCCGGACACATCGGGTTGATGCAACGCAAAGCTACTTCATCGTCGAGATGGACCAGTTTTTGGCCACATGACGGGCAGACCTCTGGAATCGGCGCCGGTGGCGTATCCACTGGACGTTTAGCAACCAGTACCCGCGAAACTTCAGGAATAATGTCGCCTGCTTTGTGCAACATGACGGTGTCGCCGATGCGAATATCTTTATCACGAATCATATCCGCGTTGTGCAACGTGGCACGTGCCACTGTGGTTCCAGCAAGCTGAACGGGGTCCATCACGGCAGTCGGCGTGACCACACCGGTTCGACCAACTGTCCAGACAATGTCATGAATGACGGTCTCTGCTTCTTCAGGTGGGAATTTGTAGGCAATTTCCCAGCGTGGCACTTTAACGGTGTTGCCTAGTCGCGCTTGCAGCGCTAAATCGTTCACTTTCAAAACGATCCCATCAATTCCGTAAGGCAACGCATCACGGTCGGTGGTGTACTTCTTAATGTAGGTGTCAATCGCCTGCATGTCACCAGCCACTTCTGAACTTGGATTTGTTGTAAATCCAAGTGCCTGCATAAACGCAATCGCCTCATGCTGCGTGGTCACGTTAAACTGCTCTGGTTCAATTAACGTATAAATGAAGGTATCCAGCTCTCGAGCAGCGGTGACTTTGGCGTCTAACTGTCGGAGTGATCCAGCTGCCGCGTTACGTGGATTGGCAAAAGGCGTGCCGCCTTCAGTTTCTTGCCGCGCATTCAGCTTGGCAAACGCCGCCTTAGGCATATAACATTCACCCCGTACCTCGAGTGAAAGTGGCTGCTTTAACTGCTTGGGAACTGACGCAATGGTCAACACATTTCTGGTCACATCTTCACCGACATTACCATCACCACGTGTTGAGCCTTGAACGAGCTTGCCGTTTTCATAAATCAGAGATAAAGCCAACCCGTCGATTTTCAACTCAACATTGTAATCCACCGGATGGCCGACATTGCTTTGCATGCGAGCATCCCATTCACTCAGCTCTTCGAACGAAAAAACATCGCCCATCGACAACATCGGAATTGGGTGTTGCACCTTGGCAAAGTCCGAATTAATGACATCGCCGACTTCTTGAGTTGGCGAATCAGGCGTGACTAGCTTGGGATAAGCCTCCTCGAGTGCCTGTAAATCGCGATAATGATCGTCATAGACGTTATCGGTCACAGTTGGCGCATCCTTGGTGTAATACTCAAGACGCCATTGATTCAGTTGCTTCCGAAGCTTTTCGACTTCCGCCTGAGCTTCTTCAAGTGTGAATTGTGCAGCTGGTTTTGCTAACACAGCGAGCCTCCTCTAAAAATATGCATCCCGACATTTCTGAGTCAAACTGCGAACGCTTATGATGCCACTTTGACAATCGGAGCAAAGGCAGCTAGCAGTCGTTTGATGCCGTTGTCTTTAAAAGCAATATCGAGTTCTTGATCATCGCCGGTACCCGTGACTTTCACCACGGTACCAGTCCCCCACTTGCGATGCTTCACCTTGTCGCCAGCTTCCCAACTGGTTTTGCCTGCACCTGTTGTTGGCGCGGCTTGCACAGTAACGGGTGTTGCTGTTTTTTGATCAGCGTGCCGGCTATACGGGGAGCTGAATGCGCGATCAGTACGATTAATAAATGGAATGTCACTTTTTGGCTGGGTATTGCCAATGACTTCCAACAAGTCAGGATTAATTTCTTCAATGAAACGGCTAGCAGGATTGTTTTGCCGCTGACCATACAGCATCCGGCCATAGGCATTGGACAGATACAGCTTCTGTTTGGCACGGGTAATGCCGACATAAGCTAAGCGCCGTTCCTCTTCGAGCTCGCTTTCATCCATAGAAGCCCGACTCAATGGAAAGAGTCCTTCTTCCATCCCCACTAAAAAGACAACCGGAAATTCCAGTCCTTTAGCAGCGTGCAAGGTCATCAAGGTAACTTCTTGTGCATCTTCTTCAACGTCATCCTGATCCGATAACAGCGCCAGTTCAGCCAGAAAATCAACGAAAATGTCGCTGTCTTCATTTTCCGGCTGATACCGGGAATCGAATCCTTGGGTCACCGAAAGCAATTCTTCTAAGTTTTCGATGCGGGTATCGGCTTCCAGATTGTGGGCCGCTCGCAGTGTTGATAAATAGCCACTATCCTCAAGAATTGCCTGCATCATCTCGGTCACGTTTAGATCTTTTCGCCGTGTACCCAGCTGCTGGATCATTTTACCGAACTTAGCTAACTGTCCGCGAGCTTTACCAGCAATCGGACTGAGTTCAGCATTCGCCGCTGCTTCCAGCAAGGACCAGTCATGCTCATTGGCAAAGGCCTCTAACTTTTCAACGCTTGTGTTGCCAATACCGCGTTTTGGTTCATTGACAATTCGATTAAAACTCATATCGTCTTCCGGATTGACCACTAACCGGAAATACGCTAGCGCATCGCGAATTTCCTTGCGATCATAGAACTTATGCCCGCCAACCATTTTATATGGAATATTGGACTTCACAAACGCTTCTTCAATTGCCCGCGACTGGGCATTGGTTCGGTACAGAATCGCAAAATCACCATATTTGCGATGATTATCAGCGATCTCTGCTTCAATTCGGCGAATGACAAAAATAGCTTCATCAGTTTCGCTTTGAGCGCGGTAATAGGTAATCTTGTCGCCTTCGCGATTTTCCGTCCATAACGTTTTGGCTTGGCGATTCTGATTGTTCTGAATCACATCATTGGCCGCACTCAAAATAGTTTTAGTTGACCGATAATTCTGCTCAAGCAAAATGACTTGTGCCTTTGGATAGTCCTTTTTGAAATCCAAAATATTCTGCATATTGGCACCACGCCAGCCATAAATGCTCTGGTCGGCATCACCAACCACACATAAATTATGGTAGCCTTCTGCCAACATATGCACGAGCTGGTATTGCGCTTCGTTAGTGTCCTGATATTCGTCAACATGAATGTAGCGGAACTTACGCTGGTAGAATGCCAGTGTTTCTTTGTCTTTTTCAAAAAGCACGATGGTCTGCATGATGAGATCATCAAAGTCCAATGCCTGATCACTGCGCAGACGCTTTTGATATTCCGCATAAACCTGCGCCACAATTTTGGTGAAAGGACTGCTAGCCTGTTCATTGGCATAAGTTTGTGGATCCACGAGTTCATTTTTAGCGCTCGAAATAACACCTAAAATGGATTTAGGATCGTAGCGCTTTGGATCAAGATTGAAATCAGCCAAAATATGCTTCACCAGCGTCAGTTGCTCAGCCGGATCAGCAATCGTAAAGGCACGGTTATAGCCCAATTTGTCAATGTCGCGTCGTAAAATTCGGACACAGAGCGCATGGAACGTTGAGACCCAAATATCGCGCGCAATCTCAGCATCAACCAACTTGCCAACCCGCTCGCGCATCTCACGGGCGGCCTTATTTGTAAACGTGATGGCAAGGATGTTCCATGGATTGACGTGCTTTTCTTCAACTAAATAAGCAATCCGATGAGTCAATACCCGTGTCTTGCCTGAACCGGCACCAGCCATAATCAGCACTGGCCCTTCAGTCGCCAACACCGCCTCAGATTGCTTATCATTCATACCCTTTAATGCGGCATCCATTACCATTTAACGAATCGTCCTTTCAGAAAAACCAAGTGAAAAATTCCTTGACCTATTGTACCAAATTTTGGGAGGGAGCGTGAGCGAGTGGTCAATCATGACCTCTTTAAAATCAGATGTACAAGGTTTCTCGTCCTATCTGACGTGAGTCTTCACCTGTGGTCCGAGCTGGCTCCGCGGCGATTGGGCTGGAACGTGGTGGGCACAGCTTTGAACCCGCAAAGTGCGCGGTTTCAAAGTCTGGCCTTGTTCTAAAACGGGAAGCCCACCCGTTTAAGAACAATGTCACCACTGAGCCCATCGCCGCTCCGCCAGCTCTCTCTTTCTATTCAAATGGCAGTAAAACGCATTGCCACCGGTCTCCGTTGTGGCTGTAGGCAATAAATCAAAGGCTACAATTCAAGCATCCTCCTCCACCCTGCCTATCAGTTCTGCTACACTAGAGAAAACAAGTTGGAGGCAGCAACGATTATGGAGACGAAATATGGGCGGCACTCTTTTTTTGATGGTGGCTTGTTGGCTTATGTCGGCTGGACGATTCTTGGCACTTTGATCACGATTTTTACACTAGGCATTTGTTATCCATGGGCTTTGACCATGCTATATGGTTGGAAAATCAATCATACCGTGATTGAGGGTCATCGGATGCACTTTTTTGGGTCGGCCGTGAGCTTGTTCGGCAATTGGATTAAATGGTTGTTGCTGACAATTATCACGTTGGGGATCTATGGCTTCTGGGTTTTTATTAAATTAGAAGACTGGAAAGCTAAGAACACGCGGTTTGTTAGCTGACGCATCGTGATTGCATTGGAGAAGGCATGTTATGAAAAAGTTTTGGTTGGGTTTTGGTCTTTTATTGCTCATTTTAGCAGCTGGCTGCGGGGTACAACATAAAGTGGCTAAATCGAGCAGTTCAGCGGCTTCGCTTCGCAGCCGCAAGTCGCCTAGTTCGCGATCCTCAGCTGCGATTAAGCAGACAAGCATGCTCGCCCGGCTGAAGGCAAAATCACAAACGACGCTCGTGTATGCACCGTTTGGCGACAGCCTCTCTGTTGGTTTGTTTGCGGATAGTAAAACAAGCCGGTTTACCACCCTTTTTGCTGACCAATTACACCGTTTGACTGACAAGACGGTGACAGAGGAAGGGATTGCAGAGGTGGGAAAAACCGCGACTAATCTTGGTGTCCCTGCTCTGCCAGCGTTGATTGCCCAGCATCCTGATTTGATTACCATCGAGTTTGGGACGAATGATGCGGTTGGCGGCGCCACACCAACGGCGCTGGCTGATTACCGCCAGGCGTTGACAACCATCGTGGCAACCTTGCAGAAGCAAACAACAGCTGAGTTGATCCTTATGACGACCTGGTCGCCAAACCATGGTCCTTATGCCGCCGCCGATTTGCAATTTGATGCTGTGGTCAAACAAATCGGTCAAACTTATCACGTTCCAGTTGCCGATCTGGCGACCATCTGGCAAAACCATGATGACATCACAGGCCCTGCCGGTACAGCCATCACCGACTTCGCTGGTAACGGTCCGCGCGATACTTTTCACCCTAACCAGCGCGGTCATGATCAGATTGCTGCCTTGCTCAAGAAAACTTTGGAGGAATAACTTATGCAAGATGTTTTAAAATTTTGTCCCAACTGCGGTCAACCAATTAAACCAACAGACGACTTTTGTCCTAACTGCGGGTTTGATTTGCGGAAAGCCCGACTTGAAGCCCAATCAACCCAAGAACCAGCATCAACGTCCCCTGCCGAGGCACCAAAAGCAACTCAGTCTGCGACAGTTGCTGCTTCAACCCAGCCAGCGCAGCAACAAGTACATAAACGCCGGCGCTGGCCATGGATCGTTGTTGGTGCGGTTGTCGTTCTTTTAGGTGCGGCCTATCTCGGCGGATCAATGTACTATGGTCAAAATCGACAAGTCGCTGAGTTGGCTGATGAAATGACTAGTGGAGATGCCGATGATATGGCTGAAGTTGCCATTGCAAACGATGGCACACCATTGACTGAAAGTGATCTTAAGCCGCTCGCCCGTTTGACTAAGAATCGGCTTTATCGCAGCACCTTGCGAACCATGATCATGGACAAGCAAACCAATGGCATGGTTCAGGTCGTCAAACAAGGCAGTTACCTGCTGCTTTTCCCGAAATACAAGGTTAAGCTTGGTACCGCCAACGTCACAGTCAAAACCAACCTTGACGCCGCTGCTTTCACCATGGATGGCAATCAAATTCAACCTGAAAATCGTTCTGGCAGTTACACCATTGCCAGTCAATTACCTGGTCTGTACGCCCTCAAGCTGAGCGGTACGCACGAAGGAAGTACGAAAGACTTCAATCGTGAAGTCATCGTCCCGCTTAAAGGGCAACCGGAAGCACTGACCTTGGATGCCGCAACCGCTGCCAAGACGGTTACACCAACGCATGACGCCACAAGCGGTTCTTCAACATCTGAATCTCATGATGACGACGATGATGATTATGATGACAATGGTGTGACCAAAACGAACCGCCAGTATCCTTCTGATGCTTCAAAGCGCAATGATAATCATTCAACGGATGGCGTCGTCGGTCGCTGGGAATCAGGCGACACTGCCACTTTCAACTTCAACAGTGACGGTACTTATACGGCGACCAGCAATGGCACGCCAACAAATGGTAAGTGGGAAGTTGTTTATCGCGATGGCAACATCTTGAATATCAAGTTCACCAAAGATGATGGCAGCAGTGTCGTCGAACCTTTCGCATTGGACGATGGTGATTTGATTGAAACTAATCTGAAGATTAAGTGGGATCGAGACTAATGCTTGACTGAGGTGAACACCCCTTTGTTCAGAAATAAGACTGGTGCGTGCCGCCTTATTTTCTCCCAATTCCGTCATCTAATGGTGTTATACTACATGCTGTCATGTGTTTTTAGTTGTTAGGAGGTCGTTGCTATGTTACATTCTGAAAAATGGCGGCCATTGATGGTCACCTTGATCGTGATCGCGGCAATTTTTGCAGCCTTCTTTGTCCTAGAGGCCTTCAGTGGCATGGGAATGGGCTTCTTCCACAGCAATATGATGTCCAACGTCTCTTCATGGGGAAGTCATATCGGCGGTTGCATGCGCTAACCGAAACAATTGCTTAACGTCGATTCAATCAAACCGTTGCGTTTTTTGACGCAGCGGTTTTTTCTCTGGGCTGAAATCACGTTATGCTTGCTTATACAAACGTATGTTCGTATAATAATTGCAGAGGTGATTTTGATGGCCTACGATTATTCCCACGAACCGCATCGAACGGTTTTCCTGATTGACAATAAATCCTTTTACGCTTCAGTTGAAAGCATTGAACGCGGGCTGAACCCTTTAAGAACCCTTCTCGTGGTCATGTCCGAACAAGAGAATACAAATGGCGGCCTCATCTTGGCAACTTCGCCAATGGCCAAAAAAATATATGGCCTTAAAAGTAACGTTAGCCGTCAACGGGACTTACCTGTGGATAAGCATCTGATCGTGGTGCCGCCACGCATGAATCTTTACATCAAAAAGAATCTGGCCATCAATGATATTTTTCGTGAGTTTGTTGCCAATGAAGACTTGTGGCCTTATTCCATTGATGAATCCATTCTCGATTTAACGCACACATGGCGACTCTTTGGCAAAACACCACGTGCAGTTGCGCAATTAATTCAACATACTATTCGGCATCGACTTGGTCTCTACACAACAGTCGGGATCGGTGACAATCCGCTTCAAGCCAAAATTGCGCTGGATGTTTATGCAAAACATGATCCTAATTTAATTGGTCAAATCTCCTATCAAACTGTACCAGATACCATTTGGCAGATCACCAATATGACAGACGTTTGGAGTATCGGTCAACGAACAGCAGCGCATCTCGCACGTATGGGCATTACGACAATGAAACAACTTGCTCACGCAAATCCGTACGCCTTAAAGCAAGAACTGGGCATCATTGGCACGCAGTTATTTGCGCTAGCATGGGGCATTGACCGCACAAAAATCAGCGAACGCGTCATCACCCGCGAACCAAGCATTGGCAACTCACAGGTTCTGCCGCGCGATTATAGCAATCAAGTTGAAATCGAAATCGTTATTAAAGAAATCGGCGAACAGGTTGCCGCACGGTTGCGGCATCATCACAAACGAGCTGGTGAAATTTCCCTAGGTATCGGCTTTTCCTATGCTGAAAGTGAAAAAGACGGGCGTGGCGGGTTTCACCAAACTAAACGAATTTTACCGACGAATCGGGACGGCGATCTTGTTGCCACACTGCAACTGATTTTTCGGCAAAACTGGCATGGTGAGGTCATTCGTAACGTTGCCGTTTATACCGGCCGCTTAGCCCCAGATACCGGCGAACAACTCAATTTCTTTGAGCCGGTTGATCAACAAATTAAAGCAACCAATTTAGAACGCACGCTAGATACTATTCGCGATCGTTTTGGCTTTAAGGGCTTGATCTACGCTAAAAGTGCGATGCATGGCGGAACGGCGATTCAACGGGCATCACTAGTAGGAGGACATAATGGCGGCAATAGCTATGACTAAAGATTTGAAGCTAATGATGGCGCGATTAACCCCCCTTTTCAAACGACGCCGTCAAACACGTTACTGGCTATCACTGGTCAATCAAACCTATACACCGGCATACAATTTTTTCATGAACGTTCAACCTAAGGATCAGCGCCAACGTTCCATTCCCTTACACAGCCTGATCAACTATGACCTGGCAGACTTAGAAACCTTCATTGGCCTGCTTCGTCAGCACACGCAACTCACGATTGAATATGTCGGCTTTGAAGAGATGCGCTGGCCTGAATCAAATCGGGTGATTCAATGGCGGCCGCGGCGTGATGAATAAACGCGTCAATTTCAAAAAGTGGCCAAGAAAAAAGAGCGCTGGCACAGCACTCTTGCGGATGGTATTTTAAATTCATTTTGTTAATACGCAATTGAGTAGGAATGCCGCTCATCAACCACAAAGGACTCCGCCATTTCAGGGCCGTGCTGAGCAAGAATCTGATCAGCAAGATACGCCTGCAAGTCTTCGTGGAAGTAAGTCTCAAACCCAAACCCCCAGGCTGATAAAAGATGCCGCCCGCGCCGTCGACCCGCACGGAAATTTTCATAAATCGCGTGGTAAATCGTCCGTCCCGTCAACTTGACCGTCACCGGCAATACCACCCGTTCACCATGATGTTGAAAACGAACATTCACTGTTCGGAAAGTCATAAAGCGAATCACCAGCAATAAGCATGGAATCATGATACTGAGACCCACCAAGGCCACAAAAATGATACCGAGTACCAACCCAACAGCGCTAATTGCCATGGCACCAGAAACGACCACGCTCAACCCAATGACAAACAAAATCAACAGTAGCGCGGGAAATAAAATCACACCGGTCACTAAGACCCAGAGTAATAGTTTAAATGCTATTTTCATACAGCCTCCAAATAATCATGGCGCTCATTCAACAGAAACCAGATGCACATCACTGACACCGCGAATGTTGCCAAGTTTGGTTACAAGATCATCTAACGTTCCCTGCAGTGCCGAAATATCAAATGACATCACAACACTAGCCCAATTATGGATCGGAATATTTTGGTTGATGGTCACGATACTAGCTTGCGCTTGCGACATGGTTGTCAGAACTTCTGATAAAATGCCGCGATCGTGATGCAACATCAACGAGATGACCGCTTTACGCGATGCCATTTCTGGGTCGGGTAAAAAAACATAATCCTTGTATTTATAATAGGTTCCACGGGAAATGCCGACCTGTTTGACGGCCTCGCTCACCTGCTTAACCTCGCCATTTTGGAGAAGTGCGCGCGCCGCTATGACTTTACCGACGACTTCCGGAAGCATCGAACTGTCAACAATATAAAACTGCTTCACGCTAAAACCTCCAAAACGATTGACTAAAACTAAATGTCCTTGAATAATAGACATTCGTTCAGATATGTTCATATTGTAACAGTGATTGTCATTTCTGCAAACCCACTGTCAACTTGTAAAAGGTTTGCAATAAAAAAAGTCAAGCAAAAAGACCGTTTTTACGGTCTTTTAAAAAAATAGCAGCGTTTTTGACCAGATGGATGATGACATTTTGATGAGTCTGAAAGCGTTTAAGTGAAGTGCCTTTAATCTTGATCGTTTTTGCGGTAGGCTAAGACTGTCATTGCGGGGAGTATTAGTTAATTCATACAAAGCGTGCGCGGACACGTTTAGAAACCTGAACATCCGTGACTTGAAGCTTAAATGAATGGGTCTTTGACCAGTTGGGTTTCAAATGTTTATGGACAGGTTTCTGCGCCTGCGAACGCATTTATAAGGGGGCCTTCACATGAAGGTACAGCATACATATCATCCACATCATTTCTCATGGCATTTTGTGGTAGTCGCGGTCATCGTTGGCTTTGTCGTCTTCATTGAATGCTGGCCGCATGTTAGCGACAATACACTCATGGGAAGTGCTTTAGTCACTGGCGGTCTGTGTATTGGGTCAATCCGCATGGCTCATCATCACGACAAGGATCAGGAAAAACAAAAATAATTAAAAAATGAGTCGCGTTTTGAACAACGCGGCTCATTTTTTAATGTGGTGGTCTCAATGATTAATTCGCTATCTGGGTCAAAAAAGGTGCTGGATAATTGACCTTACCGCGAACACTTGCCAAAACACCAGGCACAAGTTCCTTAATCAAATGGTCTTCAGTGACGACTGGGAAAGGCGGATCGAGTTTGTACTTGGCTGCTTTTTGAAAGCCAAGTCGGCCAAAGAATTGTCGATCGCCGACAACACTGACAAAATCACGCCGCAAATCAGTTGCTCGCATGTCGAGTTCAGTCACAATCGCGACCCCAATGCCACCGCCTTGATATTCAGGGGCAACTGCTAACGATGCCAGCGCCACCCCTTGCATATGGGCATCTGGCGTAATGCTGGCCGCGGTCATTAGCCCGTAGCCGACCAAATGACCGTCCATCATCGCCACAACTTCAAGGGCTGAATCATAATTAGGATCACGCCGCAGTCCGGCAACTAGCTCTGCCTCACCGTTATAACCGCGATTGCTGGCATTGAATGCTGCATGTAACAAGGCATCTACATCAGCAAAATCATTTTGTTGTATTCGTCGAATGGTCATATGCGTCTCCTTTTAGTTTATTAATTCTATTATACACGTTTCCATGCAAAGCCGTCGTTGTGAGGATTTGGACGCAACCCAGTAGCCAAATTTGTTATATAATTTTGGCTAAGCAGCTACTGCATTGTAAAAGCCCTGCCAGCCATCACACGCGGCAAAACTTTTGCTTAACAAAATCAGGCAATTCACGTGAGCGTGATGATCATTTCGAACAGTCCTAATGGCCTTTTTCTGGTGTATCTTGACGCTGCTTGAACTTGTCTCTTCTTCATGATGAGGTCTGCTGATCAGCTCCTGGCTGCTTTTGCTTAGGCGCTGTCGCTTCATCTGGGAAGGTCAACGTAAAGGTTGTGCCTTTGCCTAGGGTCGAATCAACATGAATGGTGCCACCGTGTTGTCCCATTAACTGATGCACAATCGCCATGCCCAAACCGGACTCACCATATTTGGTGTTTTTACGTGATGGATCGGCCTTGTAATACCGCTCCCAAATATTCTTCATCTGATCCTTGGACATACCAATACCAGTATCGCTAATGGCAAATTCAGTCTGGTGATACCCCACTTTTGCTTTTATGGTGATTTGGCCATTTTTAGTGAATTGGACCGCATTTTGAACAATGTTGAAAAGAATCTGAACGAACCGATCATGATCAGCATATGTCGGCAGATCTGCTGGGGCATCAATTGTGATCTTATCACCAGCCTCTTCGGATTTCTGCGCCAGCTGTTCCGCGATGTTATCAAGGTCCGTGCGCGCGTTAAACGTCTGTTTGCTGAGCAAAATTTGATTTGTCCGAATTTTTTCATAATCAAGGTTCTCGTTGACAAGCCGAATCAAGCGGTTCGTTTCGTTCCGCATTAATTCGATACTCTTTCCCTTACTTTCTTCAGGGATGGCATCATACGCCAAGCCTTCAAGTAAGCCATTGATTGTTGTCAGCGGGGTCCGCATTTCATGAGCCGCATCAGCCATAAACTGCCGGCGCCGATCTTCCTGCCGTTGAATTTCTTGCTGACTAGCTTTTAGTGAGGTCACCATGTCGCGAAAATCATCGGCCAGTTCCGCAACTTCATCATGACTGCGGCTTTTAATTTTTACTTCAACATCATAATTGCCTTCTGCCACTTGATGCGTTGCGCGCCGTAATTGATTAATCCGCCGTACCTGATAGGACGCAATGAAATAACTGATGATGAACGCCGCAAGCGTTGACAGTACGAACGCGATAAGCAAATTATGCTCAGTTTTGCTAATTGAACTTTGAATTTGCTCAACTGGCGCAAAGGCGGCAATCACAAAGAGTAATTTTTCACTCAGAAAAACCGGTTGATAATAGATCGTCATGCTTTGTGCATGGCCGCTGATTGGATTCGTCATCATCTCCGGGACGGCAACAGCCGCCCCTTGCTTTAGCTTTTTCCAATAGCTTGCCTTGATCGCTGGCATCTGACCTTTTTGGGACACAGGATATTTAGCAACGTTATTGGCATCATAAATAACAAAATGCACGTGTTGATCGCTTAAAATCTCTTCAGCATTTTGAATAAATCTGGCATTGATGACGTAAGTATTTTCATCAACCGCATTATTTTTTAAAACATCCGTGTATTGCTCTAACTGTTTAAAGCCATTTTCCCAAACCGTGTTCGTGGTAGACCGAATAAACAGAATCGAGACAATCACTAAGGTCACCATAATGACCGAGAAAAAGCCAATCAGCTGCTGGTAGAGCATTTTCATCGATCAAGCCCCGAATCATCAAACTTGTAGCCGACGCCCCAAACAGTTTGAATAATTTGCGGACCGACTTTTTCGACTTTTTGGCGTAGTTTTTTAATATGGGCATCTACAGTTCGTTCGTCACCGTAATACTCATAATCCCAAACCAATTGCAGTAATTGTTCACGTGAGAAAACCTGCTTCGGACTTTTCGACAAGGTATGCAGTAAATCAAATTCCTTTGGTGTTAAGCCTTCAATTTGCTTACCATCCAAATAAGCTTCACGTGTTTTGGTACTGAGCTTGAAGTGATCAGTTTCAACATCAAAACCGTCAGGCGGCTCGCTTGTTGTCTGCTCAGCACCCACTTCGGCGCCTACCTCAGCCCGACGATGTAGGGCCTTGATACGTGCAATCAACGTAATCGGTGAAAATGGCTTGGTAACATAGTCGTCGGCACCGAGTTCCAGTCCCAACACCTGATCACTTTCAGTATCGCGCGCTGTGAGCATAATCAACGGCACAGTTTGACTGATTTTACGAATTTCTTTTGCGACCTGCATGCCGTCCATTTTTGGCAGATTGAGGTCAAGCGTAATAATATCAAAGCTGTCCGGTGCTTCCTTAAACTTAGCAAGACCTTCTTCACCATCATAGGCGTTGACGACTTCCCATTTCTCTTTTTGAAAGAACATCGCCATCATTTCGGCGACACTCGTGTTATCTTCGATCATTAATAATTTCATGATGTACCCCTCATTTCACAGATCTTTAAAGCCTTTTTTGCGTTGCGGTTTCGGTGCATCGTCTGGTGACACGTAGTCATAAGGCAGTGCATCATGGGCTTGCAAATAATGCTTTAACCGCGTCTCGGTATAGACAAATCCTGGCAGAAACAACAGGACGGCCAAAAATAGCCAAACAATAAAGAAATTGTCCCATGCCAGAAAATGGATCAACCAGCCCGCACCGGCTTCAAGTGCGCCTGTGATGATCAATGCTTGGCAAAACCAACGTTGTGCCAAGCGAAAGCTTTCGGCATTCACCCCGGCAAGATAGGACGTGTAGCCCCAAAAACCAGATTGATGACGTGGTCGAAAAACAGCAAGAAGGATGCCCATCAGTAATTGCATGCATCCGGCAATAAGTAGAATCATAGACATGCCTCCATAAAAATAGCTTAAATCCGAATTTGATGCCAGTCTAAAACCAAACATTTTGACAAGCTTAATTATACCGTGGTATCATAACGTTTGCACCTTAATCGGGGGTGTAATGGTCTCGACATTGCTTTTCGCACATGCAGTGCACCTCGGAGGCTCGGCTCCGTCATCAACGGAACAGTTAATATAACTGCAAAGAACGAAAATTCTTACGCTTTAGCTGCTTAATAACCAGCTAGCGTGATCCTTCCGACTTCGCTCAAGGGTCGGGTCTGGGTCTCAAATTATTGAGCTACGGTTAATGTTGCCACCTGAGGCATTAACAAGAGACTAGTAGGTTAGCTGCGTTGTGTTAGCCTTGCTGGCTGGCGCGACATCGCGGCGAATTTTAAATAAGTCAGCTATAGGTGTAGAGCTGCATGTAGCAGGGGTGATGGACAGGAGTTCGATTCTCCTCACCTCCATTTATCATTATCATTAGCTTTCATCGGTGTTCAAAATGCCGGTTTAGCAGCATTTTATGTTTGGCAGATAGTCACTGATTATCATTAGTTGGTAACATCAGGTAACATTTAGGTAACATTTTAATCTGTTAGGCAGGCGGTGGTCGTCCATTATGGACGGCTATTTTTGTATCCATTGACTAGGTGAATATTTGTCACTTGGTTCCCATAAGCAGGTCAATATTTTTGACTTGGATAACAAGACACGAAATTCGGGGTCTGTTAGCTGCTTCGATATTATCGAGCAATCATTGAATATCAGAGGGGGTCGTGTTTTGCGACCCCCATTTATATTGCCAGAACGACCATACCTCAAGTTAAACTTGTTCAGCTTGCACCAGAACGCGTCTGTCAGCACACAAAAAAAACGGGCATCTCTGCCCGTCCCAATTGAAAACGAAAAGTTACGTAGTCAACTTCCAAAGCAGAACGATCTGCCAGTGAAGTTGTCTATTTCTTGTGGATACTGATTACAAACACTCACTCATTTGTAAATGATTTAAACACCGCATGGATTTCGATGATTAAAAGGTAACTGACCCTATGGTCTATAAAATGCGCCACCGGTTAGCTATGCCGTGCGTCGGTTAAAACGGATCTACCCGCTTATTGCCTAGGACTGCCTTAATTATATCATAATCTTTTGGTTATCGATACTATAAATTTGCCACAAACAGTCCTCTTAACTGCTGGATCATGCTAACCACTGAATAAGGTGGCTCTTGGCTTGCTGTGGTAACTGCTCCACGATTCTGATACCAGAATTCGGTCAACATGGCCACGGCAATATCAAATTGTGAGTACGCTTGTAACGCATCAATCGCCGCTGTGCTGTCAACGGCATTGTGAACATAGTCTTGTGCCGCTGTCAGGTAGTTGCTTATCAAACTATCATCAGTATTAGTCTGCACACGCAGGCTATTTTTAATGTCATCAGTAGTGACAGTCATTTGCTCATCTCCTATATAAAAATAGGGGCGTACCCTAAGGCACACCCCCACTAAATTATGCTTTTGGCGTGGCTGCTACCGGTGTGATGTCAACAATTCGAGCAGCGTCTGGATCAACCACTTCATAGTCGTTGCGGATGACCACGGCCAGTCCCTGACTATAGCTGTCGAACCGTTCCCACTGGGTGTTTACTTCGTTCTTCTGGGCTAAGAAAATTGCTTGAGAAAAGTCCCCAATGATGATCCGATAGGTGCCCGCCTTATCAGTCGGCAATACTTTGTTAGCAATCACGATCACTGGTGCCCCGAACAGTTGCTTGCCTGATGGTGCCGTGATTGAAGGTTGTAACAAGTATCGGCCTTCGCTGTCTTTCAGGGTATCAAGGTAGTTAAATGCGTCCTGATTGACGATGACGGACAGAGACAGTGCTGGATCTAACTCAATATTGAAGGTTTGCTTGATGTCATCGAGACCAGTACCCGTGATGTGCTTGAAGTTATCGTTGGTGCCCGTCTTGCCAGTCAGAACACTGATAATGTTGCTGTTGTCCGTGTTTTGTACCAGCTTCTTGAGTTGATCCTTAACCTCGGCAACAATATCAACTTCACTGTCTTCTACCAGTTCATTAGACAGATAAATCTTGCCAGCACGGGTAGCAACCTTGTAGTCAACACCACGGAATAGGGTTGCATCGATCTCTGGCACGTCTGCAAGTTCTGCCTTGGTGGCTAAAACGCCATTGTTGGTAAGGGCGATCGGATAGGTGCCAACTGGGGTCCCGACCTGCTTCACAGTGACGTATTTAGCCAGGTCATAATCGGATTCCTTTAGGTTCCAGACGTCTTCGATGACTTCTTTAGGAACGACAGCACCAGCTGTGGTTGTGGTCAAGCCGTCACGTTGTTCACCCATGCTGCGGATGTAGTCTTCGTATGCGCGAGATTCGGTATGTTCTTTGTTGTCGATAATTGTTTTTTCGGTCATGGTTTTATCTCCTTTTTCTGGTTGTTCAGTATTAGTTTTAAGCCACTCAGTGTAGCTGCGTTTGTCCACTTGGACGTTGGTATCGTCGTACGCAGGCACGGCCACCAGCGAGACATCAAACAGGCTCTTTACTTGCTTGATGGTACGGATCACTTGCCCGCTGTCGTCCTTAGTGAACGTGTCACCGTCTGGCGCAGCATTGAAAGTAAAACTCATGGCTGACAGATTACCAGCTTGGACGTTGTTATAGGCATCGTTGGCTGTGGTCGTATCGGGTAAGGTTGCTTCAAACTGCAAGCCTTTATCATCCACGTTTAAGGTCAAGGTGCCGGCCTTGGTGCTGGCTAAGACTTGGCTAAAATCATGGTTTGAAACCATATAGACGTCTGATAAGTCCACATTGTCGAATGCGTGTGGATCAACGATCTCACGGAACCCCCCAAGATCCTTACTTGGGCTATTGAAAACTACTGCATAACCACTTAACTTCTTTGGGCTGCTAGTGGTGTCTTCCTGTTGCTGTGTGTCTGGATCGTCTTGGTCTTGGCTGTCGTCTGCTGCGGCAGTTAGATCAGCGTCAGGATTCAGGCGTTTTTCTACGTCATCTTGGTTCATTAGGCGCGCTTCCTTTCTGTTTATCTTGATAAGTGACAAGGTTGCTTAGTGGCGTGTAGTTCAGACTGGCCATAATCTCATCTCCACCGGTAATTGGTGGCAGGTTTAATCTGGCTCGTGCTTCATTAGTGGTCAGAACACCGCCTTGCAGCCCCTTAACTGCTAGTTCTTGCATCGTGGCTGGGTCGGCACTGAACAGCTTGTCAGTGTTGAAACTGAATCGATTATCGCCAGTCGAAAGTTTGGCGTCCATCTCACTGGTGAAGCAGGTAAAATACTGAATCAGTGTGTTTTGCAGATAAACCAAATTCGACTGTACGGCATTAGAGTGCTCGCTTTCGATACCCAGCCGATCAAGTGGTAACCCGAACGCTTTGGCAATCTGTTTCGTTGTCCAATCGCTAGAATTGACTAGATTCAGAACGTCAGTATTAACTTCGAGTTGCTTATAGTCCATATCATTGTCGAGAATGATGGTCTTGAGGGCATTGTCACCACTGTTGGCAGCTTCAAATTTGTTACGGATGTTTTCTTTGGCCTTGGTGTCTAGTTGGGTCTTGTTGACTTTAAGAATGCCTGTCCCTTGGACACCGGTGTTAAAGAAACCTTTCAGCAACGCATGTCCAGACTTTTGTACCCCAACCTCATCACGGAGGCTATACAGTGGCGATAGTCCTTTGTAACCGTCTTGTGTGAAGCACTTGAAGTGTAAGACCTCGCTGGCATTTAAACGCTGTGAGCGGCCACTGTCAGACGTGTATTCGTAGCTGATAATGCCGGTTGCATTATCTTGCTTAACCACCATTTGGCTGTTGGGGACTAACTCGAAGCCAGTAACTTGTCCGCTAGGATTTTTGGTAACCCGTGCAAAGCTGTTACCATTCAGCAACATGTTAGCTGCTAGAGAAAATTTGAATGCCCACGCGGTCATGTGATCATTGGGTGCTTTGTTAAGGAGCACGCTGATACGCTTGTCACTGTACTCAATCGGGTTGGTTGCAAGATCACTGGCGATCACGCGCACGGCCGTAAATACATCCGAATTACGTAAAGCACCAATACCCACATATAGGCCACTGTCGTTGCTGGTCATGCTGACAAGCGCATCTAAGAACGGTTCGCTGTTGTCATCGCGTGGTTGTGTTGTGTCATTCGTGAAAAAGCTCATTGTTTCACCTCCCTTTGTTGAAGTTGATAATGACTGCGACGGAGATCAGAGCCGTGCCGACTGCTAACATACCAACACCAAACCCGAACAGCCACCAGATACCGACAACCATACAGATCAGTCCCAGTAGTAACAGCACGGTCTGCACATTAAAAACTAAAGTCATCGCTCGAATAAAAGTCATTGTCTGCCACCTCACTTTCCTTGCTTTGATTCATTGCGATTGTGTAAGCATTCATCAGTGCGGCTACGGGATCAATCTTCGTAGCGTTGTGAGCCTTATCAATAATTGGATTGGAATTGGAATCGTATTTCAGAATAGCGTTGTTCACCGCATAGGCCAGTAGTTGGTTGTCTGCATGCTTGATGAGGCCGTTAAAGAGATCATCACGGAACCGCACAGTCGGTATTGACAATGTGAGCCGGCCTTGGCGTACTTCAACCATTGGCAGGTCACGCTTTTCAAACTCTGGTAGTAAGTAACCAAACGACCATGGATCGTAACAGATAGCCCGAACGTTCCACTGGTTACGCTCGATCAGGTCGAGAATGAAACGTAGCACTTCGTCATAGTCGATCATGCCGCTATCGAGTTTGGTAATGCTACATTCACCACGACTGGCACCACTGATGTAATCGAACCCGTCACGCTTGATCTTCTCTTCCAGTCCGTACTTCGTCCCCACGAATGAGTGGCTGTCGGCATACAGGTAGCCATCTTCGGGAACTAACCACGAGATACTGGTCAGGTCGCTAGACTTGGAAAGGTCAAGCCCGATATACACGTCCTTGTCTCTGGTGTCTGGTGGCTCGATAGTGGCTTTATCCCAGTCATCAAGACTGATGTAACTGTCTGCTCTGGCTGATTGCCAAGTGTTAAAGTTCTTTACGAGAACTGGCCTTAGGGTTCCTTGCTTGGATGCTAGATCAACATCAGCTTGCAAGCTAGGTCGCATCGTCTTAGCTCTTTCAGCATTAGCCAGTAGCGGATTCGACTTCTCCCAAGTCTCTGGTGCAAAGCCTTCATCCTTGCTATCCTGTTCAAAAATGGCAATAAAATACCGATCTGCTTGTTCGCGACCGGTTAAGACTTTTGAGACAAATTTATACTCTTTATACATAGGGCCATTCAGGTCTGGACCCGTGGTCGAGATGACGGCTAGTAAACTGTTGTCACTGTTGATCTGGCCGGATTTTAGTGTTCGTAGAATCTCATCATTACGAGCCAAGGCAAACTCATCGACGACGGCCAAATCACCCTGCCAACCATCTAGGCTGTGCAGATCAGACGCAAGCGGAACGGCTCGGCTGTTGCTCGGCAAGTCGATGATTTCATTACGATTGATCTTCAAACGATCACGCACTGACTTAGACACCTTAGAGACCTGACGCAAACCACTAGACAGTATATCGAAGGATAAGTGGGCTTGGGAATTGCTGTTGGCTGTGTAGACACACTCTCGGTTCATGGCTGGCTTGTTTTCCATGAGGAGATACAGCGCGCCAAGGCAGGCCATTAGGTACGATTTTCCGTTCTTTCTAGCCATCGATATATAGGCTCGATCATAACGGCGATTGCCGGTTGCCTTGTCTCTCCACCCGAAAAGCTCAGCAACCAAATATTTTTGGAAAAGTTCTAGCTTGAGTGGTGACCCATCGCGTGCCGGCATCAGTTCGATAAACTCAATGGCTTTGTTGGCAAAGTCCTCATCAAAGTAATACGGCCATGGATTCTTTTTGCGCTTGCTGGCTCTCAAGTCTTTGCGATAACGTCTTGCTGCTTGCTTGATCTTTTTACAAGCAACAATCTCACCGCTTAGTACCTTGTCAGTGTATTCAGTTGCATAGTTCATGATGACATCAGATCCGCGAACGGATCGTCAGGCTTCTTCTTAGTCTCATTCTTCACTGCCAGCTTTGCCCGACTGTAGACTGACAAGCCAAGCAAGTCATCAATGCGGATCATTTGATTAGTGGCATCAAGCTTCATTTTGACTGCTGGGTTAGCTTTCACACTATCGGCGGTGTCAACCATCATGCCTTGTTCTTGAATCAGCTCGGCAGCTTTCTGAATGTCAGAATAGGCTTGGCAATGACTGGCAATCAGGGCAGCATCTAGTTCACTAACTGGAATGTCTTTTTTGAGCAATGGCACAATACGCTGCCATTCAGTCACTGCATATTCATCAAGCCATGCAGGGGGCTGGTCAACTAATTCTTGATAGGTGAACAGTGATTCTTCCATGTCACGCCGGTCTGCCAGCTTCTTTTTGCTCATTGCGCCGCGCATTTGCGTAATAGATTTCAGTGGTGCTCCCATCTCGATCACGTCCTTTCTTTATAATTACAATTAGACTTATCTAACTTAATTATAACACATAGTACCAAATACCCATGATATATTGCGGTTATCACGGATTTTCAACAACGAAACTCCTATGCTTGGTTCCCAAGACTAGATGACCTAGCCCCCGTATTTATGTGGGGGTAGCGTGCCGCGTCTTCCACTTTCGTTTTGGTTCCGTGGCAAGCATTACATAGACTTTGTAAGTTGCTCTCGTCCAGTCTGCGGCTCCAGTCAACACGTATGGGAACACGATGGTCTACCACGTCAGCTTGTACGTATAACCCCTTTGCTTGGCATCGTTCACACAGTGGATGTGCTAGGCGATACGAGTAAGACAGCTTGCGCCACGCTTTGGACTTGTAGAACTTAAAGTAACGACCACCGATTGCTTTGCGATATGCATAGCGTTCGTTGTCGGACGCTCGTGGTTCTGGCTGGTGCTTATCACAGTACCGCTGATTGAACGGCACCATGGTGTTGCAACCAGCATGGTTACACAGTTTCATAATCATGACAACACGCCTGTCTTTTCGGGTTCAGGCTTATCATCGCGATAGTAAAGCTGAACGGTTATCATATTATCTGGCGCAGAGAATACCCGAATGAATCCGACTTGCCACCTGTGTAACACCATGAACTTGTCGATGATACCGTTTAGTTCTCCTTGATGCGCAGTATATTCAAATAGTTTCATCGTTCTATGCTCCTTTGGTTGTCTTCTTGAGTGTCACAACATCGAACGCATTAGGATCATCATCATAGGCAATGGACTGAATCGCGTACAAGGTTCCATTAAGTTTTATCTGTGTGCTGTCATCTATCGCGTCAGTGTGGCGTATTACGATCGCTATGGTGTCCGCTAGGTCTGTGCCCGTGATCTGGTAGGTCTGTGTCACAGTGCGGTTATATGAGCCATAGAATAGCGTGCCAGTCGGCGTAAATGTAGAGATGTTAATACCTGCGCCAGTCCTGCGACTAACTGTCTTACCGATTTCAGCCACCTTGTTCAGGCGGGCAATTGAATAGTTCTTCATGCTATTCCTCCTTGTCGAGTTCACCAAGCACCGTAACCACCCATTCTTTGTTGAGATATTGAACGCTCACTTGAGATGCGTGATACGGCGCTGGCATATCTTGATGTGCCTGATCAACGATTTCTTTTAAACTCTGGCCATGAAATACTTCCCATACTGTATCCATATTATTTTCTTCCTTTCGTGTTCCAGATTTTCTGGAACAGTGTTCCAAGTTTGTTCCAGAAAATTATTGCTGTATCCCTTGTGGCTCTAGTGTTGTTCCAGATGTTCCAGAAAATATCCAATTTTTCTAACTTTTTTGTAGCCCGCTAGCTCACGGATAATTAAATGTCTTTATTTTTTTATTTCCAAATATCCCAAATTTTCTGGAACTTCTGGAACAAGGGCTTACTATCCGCGCCACTAAGGCATTTGTGTGTTCCAAAAACGATTTATTTTCTGGAACAGTGTTCCAAAAAAACTGGAACAAGGGGCGACTACTCGTTAAATTGATCATTTATAAGCGAACCCGTTAGATGTAAGCCAATGAATCGCTGAACATTTCCACCGTCGTTGTTAAAGCCCCTTCGGCTTCGATCTTTAGAAACGTGGTAGGCAGCTAGTTTTTTTGCGATTGCTTGCGTGCTCGTTCTATCAGTGTAGTTGTTCATTTGGCAAAAGCGCTTATACTCTGCTGTCACAACTGTAGTTGCTTCACCGCGATCATCCTTTGCATCGATAGAAGCATATTCGTCAAGGAATTCTTTAAAGTGGTCGTTTGCATCCAGCCACTCTTGGCTTGCGTTTACTACCGAATCAGGTTTTGTTAGGCCACCACTTTTAAGCGCCTTGGCAAACATATGCATGCATTTCATAGCGAAGCGTGGCGTTTCTTCGTCCATCTTGGCATCGTCAAACTGATCCCACCAGTGTGTGTGTCGGGTGTCACCATTAATCATTTTGATCACGGTCACCCGATCAGCAAAGCCACTGCTATGATCACTGAATGCGGGCATCTCGTTTGCGCTGAACAGCAACTTAGCATAATTCATAAACTTAAAGTTCTGAATGCCTTTAAACTCGGCTGGTATATAGTCACCACCAGTTAGTGACTTAATCGCGGCTGTGCTCTTGAGGTAATCTGACCCGACGTCTGCCACGATATTTGCTTCCTTGCCGTATAGGTTGGCTGTTTCAAAACGACGGTCACCATTGGCAAGGTCTGCTGGTTTTGATGCTGACACATTGTCACGACCGATGAGGTTAGTAATTCTGCGAATAAGTGTGCTTTTGCCTTCACCACCGGTACCATACAACCACAGAAATGCTTGGAATGGACGGTAAGACCGATAGAACATATAACCGATGAATTCCTCAAATGTGATCGCGGCATCGCCCATCATAGCTGCAAGCAGTCGTTCAGTCTCTGGGCAATCGTCCCTATCTGGATCGACCGCGTACTCATGAGCGTTCAGCATGTAATTGTCAGCGCTACTTTCCTGCATCTTGTTGGTCAGTATGCTGTATGTGCCGTTAGCGAATGCAACTAGTTCTGGATGTGGGTTCTCATCAAATGGTGATCGCTTGCCGTATTCCTCGTTATAGCTGATACGTTGCAAGAATCGTCTGGCGCCTGTAATATCACTTTCACGATACAGCCCCCATTTGAGCATCTCTTTGGTGGTTCGGCTCTCGGTGGTCTTAGTGAACTCACCCTTGCCAAATGTTCGCCATGTCCCTTTGCTTGGCTCATAAATGGCGCCTTCACTCAACCCGGGAAAACTTTCTACCCGTGTTTTATCCATGAAGTGATATCCATAGGCTAAGAAGTCCACCTTGATGTGCCGATGAATGGTCACACTTTTAGGATCGTTTTCGTCTTTCTGTTCTGACTGAAACCAAACTCTTAACCAGTTCGGTAACTTGGCAGCAAGCTGTTTGTTATATTCCCGAATACCTTTCTCGGTCTTATCTTGAGGCTCTGGATACTTGTTCACGTCAAATGGTTCTAATGTGCTTTTAGAGATCACCTTGAGCTGGGTAAACTCTGGCGACTTGTTTAGTTCTTCCTTTAAGCTGTCCGTATGCTTCACCGCCTAACTTCGACGCGCGATTTCGCGCTTGCTGATTGAATTGATGATCTTAACTAGCTCGCCATTAGGCAAGGGAGGGCGAACATAGCGCTGGTTGATAGTTTGAATTAGATCCGCGCAGCTATCGGGATCAGCACCCGACCGAAAGACTGAACCGGCAATGCTTGCCATCCACTGGTTACGGTTCCCCTCGTCTGTACCATCTACCAGACGATTAATAAAATGTCCAAACCATGAATCTGCGCTGCTGTAATAATTACTCATGTTAGGGTGGCACTGACGTTGAATTTCATCTAGTAACCACTGAGGCGCTGGGGCTAGCTTGGTGATCTTGTGCCCTTTAAGTGGTTGATACATACCGTTCTCGCGAATGCTAGGGAAAACCGGTACACCAGTCGCGACATAGTCGAGGCCGGTTTTTTCGCCATTCTTAGAGAACAAATCCGATCGACTGGTTAGCTTCAATTCCTTGGGATAGGTGAAGAAGATATGGAGTCCACCGTTTGGCGTTGTTTCTATATAGGTAGATGGAATCTGACCAGCACGACCATCAGCGCACAATTTAGCCAACGTCTCATTGCCATTAGCTTCGCTTTTATGCCCCATATCGATATCGAATACCAGCACGCCATCAAGCCCTAAGCCGATATTGTAATTAGGATGTTCGCCCCACCATTTCTTGGCCTGTTCTGGGTCTTTGGTGGCATCTTTGTACCCATGCGAACCAGCAAGTGGTGTTCGTGTCTCTGGCGCAAGTGGATAGACTGCAAAGCCATGCTGCTGATATCCAAGCGCTACTTTAAGCACGTCGACCATCGGCCGCATCTCCCTCCAAAAGTAGACGGCGAGCATCAATGATCTTGTCGGATGTGGCATCAGTTAATGCTTCAAGTGACTTATCTTTAAGTTCTCGCCGCAGAACGATGAGCAGTGAACTGGCTTCTTTGAGTAAATCTTGAGTTGCTTCTATATCTGGCCTCGTCATCATTTGTCTGCCTCATCAATCGTTGCCAAGCTGCTATCAACGTATTCTTGAATTGTTCTCAGGAGCGCCATCCATGTATAAAATGATCGATTCGTACCGTATGCCAAGATTGCAGCATTTTTTTCAGTACGATCGTTTCGATATGAAGTGACAGAGCCTTCCATAATGTCGAATTCATCACTAAGAGCTTCTATAAGTCCTTTTGCAGTGCTGAGGTTAAAAGACGCCATACCTAAATCAGGCGCTTTGGTGCTATTTGAAACATTTTTCATCATAATTGCCTCCATTTTTCTTGACAAAAGCATCTAACTAGAGGCAAGCTAAAAGTCGATATAGATCTTTTCGCTTGTCTTCTTCTCGCCTTGAGCTGCCACTCTTGGCGATTTTTTTGTGGCCTCAATTAGTGAGCGTTTTTCGGCTTTTTTAGCTTGCCAATACCGATCACAATCAGCGTCAGCCTTTACAAACTGCGGCCACGTCCACCCAAACTTGCTATTTACCATTTTTACCATGGTCATAGTCCTTTCTAAACTGTAGAAACGATCCCAGCACGCCCCCGTTCATGAAAACCATCAGCATGACGGGTATAACTGTCGGATGAATAAATATCCACGTAATCAGGCTAGTCATCGGCACCGTCCTCCTTGAGATAGTTAAGGACGATCCGAGCATTTAGCTTGTCTGTTTCGGACGTAGCCGGATCGTTCAATAAAAGCATAGATTCGCTACGGGCTACAAAGGTGTCAATGCACCAGCCTTCATCAGTCTTCATAAAATGATCGTCTGAGTATTTCTGAAGGTTCGGATAAAGCTCCTTGAACTCCGCTAGGCTTTCTGGTTCATTGTCCACACACTTGATAAAGCCATTGTCCAATGCGTATTGTGTAGGAACACCGTTTTCGTCAATTAAGTTGGTCTCGACCATGGTGCGATATACCTCGTCCTTGCCAGCCGTTACGCCTTCAGATTTCAAACCCTCATAGAATTGCTCCACGATTGATGGATAAACTACTTTCATATATTTACCTTTCTGGCTTTATGCGCCTGTCATAGTTGCTTACAATTTGCCGCCTGCCCAGCAGTCTAAACTTCCCTTGATGCCATGAACTCGATCAACTGCTTCTTGCTAATACGCTTAGCAGTATTTACATGCGTTACCTTGATTTCGCCACGCTTGATGAGCTTGTCGAGTGTGCCGCGGCTGACATGCAAAAACTTGCATGCCTCACCGAGATTCAAGAATTCTGGAATCTGCGGCTGGATGGGCTGCTGCTGTGGCATCATCTCTGCCACGGTTTGACGTACGAGCGACCGAAGCTTGTTCTCAAACTCTGGTGTAGTGCTAATCTGTAGTTGCATTGTTCTAACCTCCAATCTATTTATGCGTAGTGACTACGCTACATCAATACGGTAGCATGTTCGTGCTTGACTTGCAACACTTATTTTGAAGTAATGTGAATACACAGGCTTTGTTGCGAATTCGCTTTGCCATAATTATCCCAAAATGTTATCATTCACTCGAGGTGTTCATATATGATAAAAATTAAACTGAAACAATCCATGGAAGACTATGGTGTAACAATCTCTGAATTGAGCGAATTTACGGGTATTGCTAGGAGTACGCTAACACCGTTGGCAAACAATCCGAATACAGTTAAGGGAATACAAATAGATACGATTGATACACTCTGCGACTTTTTTGGAATTGGGATTGATGATCTACTGGAGTTTGTCCAAAGCTCAAATAAATACAGTGTCCCAACAACGTGGGGTTCATTTAACACACCCGAGTTCTTTGTTGATCTGAAAAAAATGGTTGGAGCTAAAGCTCGACATACTCTATTATCTGTAACGTGGAATAATTCTCAGCCTGACGATACGGCCTTTTTTGAAGTCAGCATTTCTCCGTTAAGCAAAAGCGATGCTGAACAATTCTCCGGGGAAGGCAAGCCTTCCGGTTCTGAATTACTAGATGGCAATCTTTTTAAGCGAGACTTTAAAAGACAGACACGAGATGTTGCTAAAGAAACATCTGAAGTTATATTAAGAATGCTTATTGAAAGTAAGTTTTTTAAAAAGCAGGTTTCTTCTATAGTCGGTGCTAATGTGACATGGAATATAGGGAATATGCTTGAAAATAATACCTTATACTCCTTTGTTTTTGAGATCGATGGTGGGAATATTTCATATCAGAAACGCAACATTGATTAACTTTTAATGGCATTTGATATCATGGCCGAATTTTAGGCCGCCACCTTTTCCCCAATTTCGGGGAAAACTCTCCAATCTAACACCGCCTGCCCAGCGTGACGGATAGGAGAAGAATATGGCAATTAAGAAAGTCAAGCTTAAGTCTGGTGCATTTCGCTACCGCGTAACGGTCAATGCTGGGCTTGTTGCTGGAAAACGCAAGAATATTGTTCGCAATGTTCAAAGCATGCAAAAAGCACGTCTACTAGAGTCAAAACTCAAGCTAGACGTGGCTAATGGTTTATATGATGAAAACGACACTACCCCACCGGTTCAGACCTTTAGTGATTTGTACAATCAGTGGTGGCCGATCTATGTTCAAACTGTGGAAGGAAGTACAGCCTATAAGACAAAGCAGCTTTTCCATAACCACTTGATCCCTATGTTTGGTTATAAAACTCTCACGACGATAAAAACCGGCAGCATTCAAAGTGCTGTCAGTCAGTGGCGAGAAACAACCACCAAGGCATACAAGGAACGTTTCATTTATTTGAAAAAGATACTCTCATTTGCTGTTAAGATGCAGTACATCGAAAAGAACCCCGCAGACGGTGTCGAATTGCCACGCGGGGTAGGATCTGGAAAGTCACCAGTGTACTGGGATAACAAGCAAGTCGCCCGATTCCTAACTTGCATTGATCCTAATAACGATCCAGAAAAGTACACAATGTTTCTGCTGATGGTTAGCACCGGTATCAGGCGTGAAGAACTATGCGCCCTGAACGTATCAGATGTTAATTTCAAAACGTCCACACTGTCAATCAATAAAGCCTATGCAACTGGTCTGAATGGCAAGGAATCAATTAAAGGCACCAAGTCAACCGCGGGTATGCGCACAATACCATTAACCCCGAAAGTGACAATACAGCTTAAAAAGTGGATAGCATTACTTGATGCAAGCAAGATTATCAGCATTAGAGATGATCGGCCACTGTTCCCATCTCCACAACACTTTGAAAAACGTTTAGGTATTAACAGGCCAAACAAGTGGCTGAAAGATATTATTGAAGCAAACCACCTTACACCTCGCATCACATTGCACGGTCTGCGTAAGTCTTTTGTAACGAATATGATCCGCAGCGGTGTTGATGTTTCAACTGTACAGCGGCTTGCCGGTCACTCTACGCCCGATGTGACGCTTCGCATATATGCTGGCATGAATCAGTCAGATGCGCGAGAAGGCATCGACAAGTTAGCGGACTATATGGAACAGGTAACATTTTAGGTAACATTTGGAGTAAGGCCACCGCACGAATGCTGTTATATCAGCGGTTAAGGCTAATGGAGTTGGAGACTCCTCACCTCCATTATGACATTTTTCCTTACTTCTAGTTAGTCCTAAAATGCTGGTAAATCAGCGTTTTGGGGCTTTTTATTTTGGGTTGTTTGGAAAATGTGTCCTTGTCGTCACCTAGCAGACAAAAGCTTACCTTCCGTAAGTAAATATTTGCTACAATAGTGCCGTGAGTCTGAAAATGACAAGTAGGAGGAAAATCATGAACGACAAAGTAAAAGCACTTCTCAGCATTTTAGAATCTGCTGGGTTTTCGCACGACGATCTAGCAGGTACTGTTGCCGAACTGAATGACGCCGTTAACGATGGCAAATCAACGTCCATTCAATTGGTCAGTCCCGGCGCAGCTGCGCGTTACATTAAACGGATTAATGACGAAACTGTTTTTACTGCGCGCTTTCGTCATAGCGATGAACCAGATTTATTGAACAATGAATCGAACGATGAACGGATTGAGAATCCTAATCAAGATTCATGCATTGTTGTTAGTTACGATCCTGCCAAACAATAGAAAGGTGTTAATCTCTTGAGCAAAATTTTTTCTCGATCTGTTGGTGTTGTGACACTTGTCGCTGGTGCTGTTGGCATCGTTGCCGGTACCATGAGCTTGGTTACTGGTATTTTGCTGGTAAGCAAGCATCGTGACTAAAAAGGGACAAACAAGTCCGATAGATGAGCTGCAAGTCAAGAACTGATACTTGCAACTCGTTTATCGGGCTTTTTTTACTCATGTTCCTGATCTGAACAGCCATTGTCAAACCAAAGCTGTTCGGCAGCACATTTAATGGGCAACTGTTTGCTTGTCGGCATCGGTCTGCTGGCTTTCAATGTGATCCAAACTTGCCACACTATCAAAGGTCAACAGTGCCGATTGATAGTCACCGATTAACTGAGCCTGTGCGCGATTGGCGCCGTTGAATTGGACTGGTAAGCGCACACCAACGCGCTGGAGGACATCCCCCGAAATTGGGCCTGTGTGCTGATTGACCCAATACGGTGTGTCAGATTTTGCCAATGGCACCTTCATATACTGCACAGTGCGACTGTCTGCATCAGCCAAGACTCGGAAAAAGCCAAGAACAAGGTGCTTGCGATCATGAGCGCTGAGCAACCACGCCACCTGATTCTGACCATTGGACTGTCGCGGTAACAATAGGCTAAAGTCGCCTTTCAGTACTAGCGGTTGTAAGGCGTGGTAATAGGCAATTTGAGCCTTGATCGTAGCCAATGTTCGCGCATCAAGTTTGGTCAGGTCCAGTTCATAACCAAGAATCCCAAAGGCCGCCACCCGAAACCGCGTGACCAGCGGCGTTGATCGACCAACCTGTTCATTCGGCACGGCTGTCACATGATTGCTCATACAGCTCAGTGGATAGGCCAAAGCCGTGCCTGATTGTATGGCGAGGCGTTCGATCGCATCGGAATCATCACTAGTCCAAATTTGTGGGCTGTAGAACAGAATGCCCAGATCAAAGCGGCCACCACCGCCGGCACACCCTTCAATCAATAAATGCGGGAATGCTGTTAGCAGCTTCTGATAGAGCGTGTACACGCCTTGTACGTAACGATGGAAGAACTCGCCTTGCGGATGACCGATCTTTTCGAGATACGGTGAAAAGGCCTCTGTAATGCTGCGATTAAGATCCCACTTCACATAATCCAAGTTGGTTTCAGTGATAACCTTTTGCATCTGTTCAAAAATATTGTTGACGACAGCCGGGTTGCTGAAGTCTAACACATATTGATTACGCGTGATCGAGATACGACCCTTTTTTGGTCGAACGACCCAATTCGGATGGGCTTGGAAGAATTGAGATCGCGGTGAAACCATCTCGGGTTCAAACCAAAGGCCAAACTGCAGGCCCATCGCGTGAATTTCCTGAGCAAAATGGCCGAGACCGTCGGGAAATTTATGCTTATTAGTAAACCAATCACCCAAGGAACTCAAATCATTGTCGCGCGTTCCGAACCAGCCATCATCCAGCACAAAGCAGTCCACACCGACCTGCTTGCCGAGTGCCGCTAACTTGAGCAACTTCTTCTCGTTCAAATCAAAGTAAGTCGCTTCCCAGCTGTTTAAGACGACCGGGCGCTGCTTTTGACGCCATTGCGGATCAATAATATGGCGGGCAACAAAACGTTGATTGGCCTGAGCTAAGCCGGCAAGACCAACAGAGCTATAACTAAACACGGTTTCTGGCGTGGTAAAACTGGTTTTTGGATCCAACCGCCAACTAAACGATGCGGGATGAATGCCAGTTAGCAATCGAGTCTGATCCCATTCGTTGACCTCGGTGCTGTCCAGAAAGTTGCCTGAATAAATCAAGTTCGCCCCATAGGTATCGCCTGCTGCAAACGGCTGTCCCGCTGCATGTAAGGCCACAAAAGGATTCTGTTCATGACTGGAGGCACCACGTAGCGATTCAACTGAAAAAGTTCCCTGGGTTAACGGTTGCGTTTGAATATGACGCTCCTTCGCCCAATTACCAGATAAATGAACAACGTCATACCGTCCTTGCGGCAAGTTCAAAACGCCACTCAGCATGCGTTGAATCATCACTGGTGCTGTCCCTTGATTGGTTAGTGTGGCGGAACGAACAATTGCCGCACTGTCGGCAAAAATCGTATATTGCAACGTTAGCAACAATTGGGCCGTTTTATCTTCAAGATGAATCGTCAGCACATCGGTCAATGCCGGATTGCCGAAACTCGTCGGATGGTGCAAGTCCCGCGTTTTCGTATGTGTCAATTGATCATCTTTAAAAACAAAGTTCGGATAAATTGGCATATCATCTTGAGTCACACTCAGGCTGCCTTGGCGAAAATCACCAGTGCCGTAAACGGGATACTCCTGTTGTGCATCACCCAAGGCAAATTCCTGATCGTCTGAAAAATTGGCCATCCACGCAAACGGACTTGGGCCTTGAGACAAATAGGTTAAGTCGTTCTTAGTTAATGACAAGCGCGGACCAAAATAAAGATGCCCAAGCTGACCATTCGGCAGCAAAGCGCAAATATAACTGATTTGATTGTTGTGAAGATGAAAAGCTTGATTATTTATAACATCTATCAAAGCGTAGCCTCCTTCAAATATAACCTCTTACTTCCGTTATAGCATAACAAGCAAGTTGGTGAAGGACCTGTGCGCCACTATCAATCGATCACTATGAAGGTTACGGTTGGCATTCGCCGCAGCATACCAAGTGGCACTGAGACATTTACTGTCACTTTGGCCTCGGTTATTTAGTCGATCCGTTCATGCTCAAAAAAATCGGCACTTGGCGGACAGATTGTCCAACAAGTGCCGAGCACATTTTCTTTTTAAATGAAATAAAAATATTTCTTGCTAGTTACTGCGGGTCCCAACCAGCTATATCCTGGTCGCTGAATGCATAAGTCAGCGGCTTGCCATAAGCAGCTTCATAAGCCTGCCGCTTTTGAGCATAGTCGCGTTGCATCATTTGAAAACTGTTGTCTCTGACCGATAAGTTGCGATCCGGGTAGATCGGATCAAGTACATGCAGGACATAACTGACCTCGCGTAATTGATCATTCTCACGCGCCTTCAAATCACGAATCTCAGTGAAACACGAGATAATGGGCACCCCGGCCTCAGCCGCATAAAAATATGATCCGCGCTTGGGTGGACGCGGCTTGCGATAATTGAACCACATTTCTTGCTCTGGGTAAATTAACACCCAATGATGTCCAGAAAAGGCCTTCGTTAGCATTTGCATAAATGGTCCGTTAAGAAAACTTGGACGACCGGATAGTGGAATCGTATCGTCATAATTCATGACAAATCCCAGCAACCCCTTCATGGCCAAGTTGGTGTCTTGACTCACGATATACATCCGGTGGCGGCCAGCTAAACGGACAGCTTTGCGAATCGCCATATTTTCAAACGGACTAAAGTGGTTGCTCGTGATGACACCACCGCTTTTAATCGCCCGAATCTTTTCAACCCCAACGACTTCAACATCGCTGGTGACCCTCACTGCATAGGCATTCACCAGCAATCGGCAAATCAAAGTTTTCACTCGGAATGTCCAGCGTTGCCGCTGATGTAAATAATGATCAATAATAGCTGTTTCTTGTGCTTCCGAGAAAGTCGGGTCGTGTTCTTCCACCTTAACGTTGAATGCCTTAGCCGCCACCGCGCGACGAATATTTTCGATCACCGCGGCTCGGTCTGGTCCAACAAACTTGCCGGATTTCATAGCGCCACCTGTTCACCATGCTTGATTGCGTTCAAGATCGTGTTATCAGTATGGCAAACTTGAACGGCGGTTTTTAGCATCGCCGCCATGCTGTCCCGATCCGATTGTCGATCAGCCGGCGTAAACGCCGCCAACTGCTGCTTCAAATCCGTTTCAAAACCAGATGCTGGCGCATAATGCCAAAAGTTTGCCGCTAACTTAGCATCGCGGTAATGCCATGGCTTGCCAAAAAGATTGTAGTGAATTAACTTGCCGCCTGATTCAGCAGCAGTCGGGACACCCGTTTGCATATTCCAAGTTTTTGGCAGGTACTTGATTCGATGCTGTGCGATCACATTGATGTAATCTTGATCCGCGGCAATCATTGTAAAATGATACGTTTTTAGCAAATGCAGAAACCGGTCGGAGAAATGTTCCTGCCGCATCTGGGCGAGATTCAAAATCAATACCCCGGAATTGATGTATTCACCTGGTTGAACACCAAAATCACGCTGAATGTATTCAATGGTTTCCGGGTATGTCATCATCACCGGATCTGCAACACCAGCGACTAAATTATCGCCTAGGTCAGTCGTAAACAATTCTGCCAAATCACCATCGGCAACCGTATCGGCATCAATATAAATTGCTTTATCATATTGCGGGAACATGTCAGCAATGAATAGCCGAAAATAAATCGTCAACGTCACATAATCGCCGCGCAGTTTATTTGTGTCGCCACTAATCTGCTGCGTGACCGCGTCCATGTCGATAAAGTTAATGGTAAAATGCGGCGCTGCTAAAGCCGCAAGCCGCGTCTGATTCTTTTGAAGTAAACCACTGTTAAGAATGTTGATAACGAAATCAGTTTGCGGATCTTTATTCGTTCGAATAGATGTCAAAGCAACAGCCAGACACGGTACGTAACCGTCATCGACAGAAAAGAAAATGGGAACCGTAGTTTGTTGAGGCATTTAAGACACTTCTTTCAATTTTGGGGCCAACTGACGATAATCGTTTAATAGATCATCATATTCATGAAGGCCAAGTTGTTGATGAACAGCACTGATTTGCCATGGCTTGACCGTCACAATACGAAACCGCGGCCAGAAACGGAATGAGGTGGTGAAATGTTGGAAGACAGTATCCGTTTCGACTTTATGTTGTTCATTATACTTCCGCGGCAAAATCTGCTTTGACTTTGCAATGATGTTCAGTGCACTTTGATCTGGCATAAACAGCCAACGATGGCGGATCAGGCGCCGACAGCGAACCAGCAAGCCATCTTGCCGAATGCTAGCAAGGTTCATCAGCAAAACCCCGGAATTAATATAATCAAACCAGGTTAATTTATGATGGAACCACCATTTGCCATAATGATCCAATACACCAGCAATATCGACGTCTTTCATTGGTTCTTGATACAGGTTGCTAAACGATCGACGGCACACAATATCAGTATCAAGATACAACACACGATCTGGCAACTCAGGAATCAAATCAGCATACAAACGCAACATGCAATAAGGGGTAAACATCGTGGTCATGTTTGCTTGCGGCGGATTAGCCATAAATAAATCAGTGATGTCAATCCGCGTCAAGCGGTGCTGCGGATTCTCTTGCCGCATCAAGTCAGCCATGCGCTCAGCCGTCACCGCAGAGAATGGCTGGTAAGCATGGCCATTGACGTTTAGCTTGGCGGTTAACACATAAATATGCAATGGTTGATCGGTATGCCGCATCAATGACAAGGTAGCAATCAAAACGCCATCCGTCATCTTCTCATCACCGCAAAACATGATGTTCATCGTCATGAGTCCGCCTCCTCTCGCTGCTGATAGTGAATATACGTTGCCGTACTCAAGGCGGCGCGAGTAGTCATCGCCGTTCGAACTTGCGCCTCTAACTGCTGCTGACGCGCTTTGAGCGGTAACTGTTCATCTGGCCAAAAAGGGCCGTCGACATACAAGATCCGGCGTGGCTTTTGCCGCCACCGCCGGGCTTGATAAGTCATTGTGGTTGCAAATACTGGTGCGTTAGTTGTCACCGGATAATGAAAAGCACCATTTTCAAACGGCCGAATGCCGGTATAGTAAGGCCAGACATGGGCTTCAGGATAAATCATGACCACATGTCGTTGTTTGATAACGCGCCGAATGGCTTGAGCAAACGGGCGCAATTGATGTAACTTGCTTGGCACCAGCAAACCGCCACCATAAGGCACGATTCGTCCTAGAATTGGCACGCTTAGATTAGCCGGTGATGCCAACGTAAAAACCCGGCGCGACTGATTCACGCGCATGGGTGTGAAAACATCCCCAAAAGGCTGAGTGTGATTACCATAAACAAAATAACCGCGCCCGGCAGCCTGGCGAAAGGCCTTGCGATTGCGAACATGTAAGACGCTGCGGCAATACCCTTGGGCAAAAAGCCAAGAACCCGCATAAACCAAATTTGCTTTGATCCGGAACCGCCATGAAGGTTCCCAGCGATAATTGTCCGGGATCTCGGTTTCTTGATCAGGTGCAGCAACAACATCGTCTGTCAAGTGGCGATATGTCACGACTTTTGCCATTGTCGGCCCCTCTCTCTATAAACTGCCATCATGATGACGGATGCGTGTTGATCTACGAACCATCAATAGCATAACGCGTTGCTAAAGTTAGTCAACCCTAAAATAAATAATTTTGAGTGAACACTCAAAATTATTTTTACTTTTATATGAGTCCTCAAGTATCTTTCCCGTTATTGAAGCAAGTGCTCACTCAATCAGATTAAATACCGTCTTTTGTTTTGTCTTCGTGAGCTTTATGATCAGCGTGCAATCGGCGCAAGGTGAATAACGTTGCAATCCAGATAACCGCAAAGATCAATGCGGACAGCATTGCCCGATCAAAAATCATAATCACAGCAGTCAGCCCTAAAAACGCTAAAATAAGATAATTCGAATAAGGATAAAATGGCATTGGAAAATCCGTTCCGCGCGGATGTTGTTTCTTATAGCGCAAGTGAGCGAGGACAATCATGCCCCAAACAAATAAAAAGCTGATTGTAGCAACACTTGAAACCAGTGCGAAAACAGACTCCGGTAAAAAAAGGTTCAAAATGACAGCCACAGCAATGGCTCCTGTTGAAATCATAATGGCCCGCGCTGGCACTTGTCGCCGAGACAGTTTAGCAGTCCAACGCGCGGACTTGCTTTTACCAGTTAATGTCAGTGAGAAGAGTAATCTGCCAGTGCTGAAAATAGATGAATTGCAGGCAGATGCTGCCGCTGTCAACACCACAAAATTAATAATGTCGGCGGCTGCTGGAATCCCGACATTACGAAAAACCTCGACAAAAGGACTATTAACGGGTGACACATCGCGCCATGGGTAGATGCACATAATGACAAACAATGCGCCAATGTAAAACAGTAAAATCCGCATCGGAATCTCATTGATCGCTTCTGGAATCACTTTATGCGGATCTTTGGTTTCACTAGCAGTCAACCCGACCATTTCGATCCCGACGAAACTAAACACCACCATTTGCAGCGACATAAGAAAACCGCTCATTCCTTTTGGAAAAAAGCCGCCGTCATTAACGAGGTTGCTTAGGCTGGCATAGCCAACAGGCGTTTTATAGTGCACAAACAGCATAAAGACGCCGAGCGCAATTAACCCAATAATGGCCACGATCTTAATCAAGGCAAACCAGAACTCCGCCTCACCAAACAGCCCAACGCTAACCAGATTCATTAGCAGCAACACTGCCAGTGCAATCAGGCCCGGCAGCCATTGAGGAACTCCTGGCAACCAGAATCGAATGTAGAGACCGATCGCTGTCACTTCGGCCATGGCGACCGCCACCCAACAAATCCAGTAGGTCCAGCCAGTCACCCAACCAGCACCTTTTCCCATATATTTGCTAATAAAATCAATAAACGTATGTGAATTCACATCGGACATTAGCAGTTCACCCAATGCCCGCATAATTAGAAAACAAATCCCACCTGTGATGAGATAAGCTAGTAAGATGGAAGGCCCAGCGGTGTGGATGGATTGACCAGATCCTAGAAAAAGGCCTGTCCCAATCGTTCCGCCAATCGCAATCAGTTGCACGTGTCGGCTTTTCAAGTGACGCGCTAGTTCGGGCTTGTCATCTTTCTTGGCTTGCATGCTCATCCTCCTATAAACGTGTTAACCCGAAAAAAATCAGGTCATAACAGGTTCTGTCTTTGCAAATGCAGAAATACCCCAGCTCTTTGAATCGTATCAGGAAAAATTATACACCATTTTCAGAAAACGCCCAACTGATCACCCTGTCACGATTTGAATCTGTTCTGGTGGCATTTTATCGACCAAAAAGCTTTGTAGATCTGTTGGCGACTGGCGAAACTGCAGTTTTAAAACCGTCACTTGACCGGCTTGCGCCAATAGCAACGTACCCCCAGCATTTGCCTGTAAAACAACGCCAGAAAGATTCTGATACAATCGAATGCTACCAAGCCCGCCAATCATCGCAGCATCAGCAAGACCCTTCTGCCAGCAGGCAAAACAGATAAACATAACGACAATAAAGGCGCCGCTGACAAGATCGTCAAAATGTTGACTTTGCTGCAAGGTCAACACCAGAGAAAAGGCTGCCACCGCAAGATACAAAAGAATACGCCAGACTTTTGGTTGCGCATGTATCCGAACTTGAATGATATCAAAGATGGTCACACCGACTGAAATAATTGCAATCAGCAGGTAGGCCACGCTTAATAATGACATATTAATTCTCCTTAAGTTTGATAACCCATTCTAACCGATTCCAGTTTAAAAAGGCAGTGGCGACCGGATCAGTAAAGTCTATTCTAACGTCCCAAATCCTGTGACAGCAGCCATACCACCTTGCTATCACAAGATGAAAAGTGTTTTGAAATGACAAAAAAAGCTGACAAGACAAGCATTTGTCAGCTCTCCTTTTTGGCTACTTAAAAATCAATCAATCACGCAATATTAGCAGCTGCCCAATCCTTCACTTTGTCAATAAACGCGGCAAAAGCATCGCGGTCATTTAGATCCGGAAATTGGCCTAACAAGATCTGCTTAGCACGCTTGACATCCGGACTCGGTTTCTGTAAAACCAGCAGGCTCTTCTCCGCCTTTTGGTCAGCAAAGAAATCTTCCGGCAAATTCAATAACCCTTGGAAGTAGGTTGACTTCGCCAGCCAAGCTGTCAGCCCCGCCGCTTCTTCAGAACGGAAAACCTGACTCGGCACATAAAACAAACCCAGTCCTCCTGGCTTCAAGACCCGCATACTTTGCTCGATTAACAAATGATGCGCATAAGAATGTCCCTTGGCCGCCGCGGTCTCAAATTGCTTGGCGCGTTCGTCAACCGGGTAGTAACCAACTGGCAAATCAGAAACAACAACATCGATGTCTTTAAACAAAAGATTATCTAAGGCATCCTGATGAAAAAGATCAACATCTAACTGTTGCAACGTACTGCTCATGCCGGCAACTGCCAATAAGGTTTCGTCATTATCAATGCCGTAGCCTTTGACTGCCACCTGACGCGCATTGTGGAGCTGATTCATCACAGCAAATAAAAGGTTCCCCGTCCCGACGGCCAGATCGGCAACTTGCATCTTTTTTGGCAGATGTTGCGCAAAAACCGTCACCATAAATGTCGCAAGACTGGCCATGGCATCAGGCGTGACTTGCTTATTGGGTTCAATGCCATCTACCTTGATTGCCTTAACAAGCACTAATTGAATGGCTTGACGAATCTCTTCCGGCTCATAGGTGGCGAGTTTGATCTGATCAAACAACGCTGTTAGCTTCTTTTTAGCTTCATCGTTGGGAACACCGTCTTCTTGCATGACGTTGCCCGACGCAAGATCCTCTCCCGCCTCAATAACAGCAGCAATAAAAGATGTTTTCAATTGTTGATGCAAAATTGTCGTGCTTTCATCCAAAACATTGTACAGCTTCTCTAGATGTTCGTGGGCCAAGATGCTTCCCCCTATCAATACGGTTTCAGGCCTAAAAAACGATGCGTGCAGGTGCTGGTCATCGCCGACACTCCGCTTACCAGTGTACCGATTGAGAAAAGCTTATTCAAGCGCGTGAATCCCTGATTGAGTTGCCTCAAGCTGTTCCTTAGTCGCTTCTTTGTTCTCACCAATCGCTGGCGGCGCTGATCGAATAGCTGATGTATCAGATTCCTTGCCAGCTGAAGTCGAGGAATCAGCCTCGCTTTTCGATTTATCAGACATCTGTTCTCGCCAATGGTTGTATGCCTCCGTAAATTGGCGCTTTTCTACCTGTTCAAGCACCTGATAACTTTCCTGCCAATCACGAAAACGTTGCATCGCGCCAACAGTCAGCATTAGGAGTAAAGCAAACAGTATCAGTGTGTTGATCAAAACACTACCGCGTATCTTCATCGATTTGCACCCCACCGTCAATCTTCTGCGAAGTCGTCAAATACAGACGATAGCGAAAGCCTTGAGCTACCTTGCTAAAATTGACACCGGTTAGATGCGTAAATAATGGCATATGCCCATTTTCAGATCCCATCACACGAACCATACCGCGAAAATGTTTGGTCTGATAAAAATTGATCGTGTAAGCTTTCTCGGGACTTCTCACCCTTACCGACATTAAGGCCACAGACCGCAACTTTTTATCTCGTACAAACATTTGCAAGTCATGCTCTGCTTGCAATGACGTGATTAGCACATGGTCTTGAAGCGTGAACCGCGTGACATGCAATAAAACCGGTCGCCATAACAGCATGACCGCCGCAAGTAAAATCAGGCTGACCACCACTTCAATTAAAGTAAAGCCTTTAAGGCGTGAACGTATATGTTGATCGACCCTTTTGGGCATGCGCCTTTACCTCCTGCGTATTGACGGTTACTTGCCACACATCAGGTCCGACTTGAACCGTCGTCTCTCCGCCTGGTACTGGCAAATGAACAAGCGCCACCCGTGCCGCATAATAGGCGGTCGTTCGCTGTCTGGATTCAACCACAACTCGGTCATATAACCGCACTAACACCATTAACCAACCAACCGCCAGCAAGAGCACCCCCAGAGCTGCAAGATGTTCAATTAACAAAGAACCTGTTAATGTTTTGGTACTTTTTGGAATAAGAACCGCCCCCATTCAAACTGTAGGGTTATATGCCAGTAATAGCCGTCTTGACTGAGAAAATTTACGCTGCGGTTGCCTTTCAATTTACCTGATGGTTCTCTCGTCGTTTTTGTAGGAATTTTATCGTCATATTTCAAGGATGGCGGAAATGGCAAAATTCGTTTTGAACCATTAAAAAGACTAAATGTCACCTGACGTGCCTCATCATTGACAGACATGGTGCCAATTTTATGCGTGGCATATGCCTTCATCCCTAATAATTCCCATTGTTCCCGCATGGTTTCGAGAAACTTGGTTTCCTGATTTCGGCGAATCACGCTTTGCCCTAAGGGAACGGCCGCCAGTGTCAATCCTGCCAGCACAACCACAACAGCCACCACTTCAAGCATCACAAAGCCACGCAGCCGTTTCATGGAACTTTAAATTTCGGCGGATTGTCACCGCTCATCGTCGCCTTGCCTTTTTCCAAGTCCTTCGCCTGCGCATCGGTAATCACGCCTTCTCTGACTAAATCAGGAATTGTTTTAAGTGATTTCTTGTCAGCATCCGGCTCGTTATAGGCCATTTCAATTTGTGAATTCACAGTTGCCACCGTAGCTTTTAGATTCTGACTTTCAACACGTGTCATTTGCCCTTGGATTGTCAAAACCAAAGCTAACGTCAATAAAATAATGACCCCAAGTGCTGCAATCACTTCAATCAATGTAAAAGCCCGTAATCGTTTGCGTCGCATGGTCATCCCCCGAAAGATTGATAGAGTGGTAAGAGAATTTGCAAATAAACCAGTAAAATTTCGCCACCAATAAGCAAAAACAGCAATGGCTGCACCAAGTTCACCAGTCGTTCTAAACGTTGCTGCAACTGTAAAAATAGTTGTTCACCAAAAAGTTTTAAGCCGGTCGCCACTAAGTGATGTTTCTGGCCCATTGTCAATAAACGGGCAACTTCAGGTGGCACAAAGGCTTCGTGTAACGCATCGGCCAACTCAGCCCCTTGTTGAATCTTTTGTTGAATGCGTGCTCCTAAATCACCCAACGGACCGCCAACGGTTATCAAGTGTCGGCAAAAGTCGGCAATCTCAGCACCTGCCAGTAAGAAGTGGGCGGCTCCGGCTGTGAACTGAAACTGATAGTACACTTGCATGACGCCACGGACACCAGGCAATCGTTGTAAGAGTTGCAAGCGTTGAGCTAACGTCAGTCGATGCCACCCAAGCCATATTAGCAACCCGGCGGCTAAGCTCCCACCCATGGTCATTAACTGCGTATGCACTAAATGCGATTGTGGTAACGCCAAGGCTGGCAACACGCCAAACACAACGACCACTTGCAAGGTAACAAGCATGCCCAGTAACACAAGTGGGTAAATTAATAGTTGACCAATCCGCTGACGATTCCGCACTCGCAAGCCTAAGTAATCACCAGCCACGGCCAATGCTTTTGCCAAATCCCCATGAACCTGTGCTAGTTGCAGTTGTTGAAAGAGGATGGGAGCTAATGCCTGATGGTCAACTGCTTCTGGCAATCCGATGCCAGAAGCCAAATCCGTTTCGATTCGTTCCCAAATTGGCCGGTATTTCGGTAAACTCACACGCAAATAAGCAAACACATCCGGTAAACTAAAACCAGCAGCAATTAACGCAGCGCTTTGACGGCAAAACCGTTCCTGAATCACCAGCGGCATGCTCACGAAACCACCTCCTGATCAGCTTGTCCTACTTGCTTGAAAACCACGACTTCCGCCACTGGGTGAATCATTGGCCGATACTGCAAACTGATCGCCGCACTCGCCGTCAATGCCGCCGCTACTAACTCATCCGGCAAGCCAAAACTGCTCAGCCTTAAGGGTGTATCCGCCGCTGATCGGGCATGCACGGTCGCTAGGACAATGTGACCGCTAATCGCCGCTTCGCAAGCACTTTGCGCTGTTTGTCGATCACGAATTTCTCCAATCAGCAAGACGTCTGGTCGATGGCGCAGCGCCGCCTTCAGTAATTGCGGATAGGTCATGTCTGCCTCCGGATTGACTTGCAACTGTAAGAATTGCGGCTGATTGATCTCAACTGGATCCTCGATCGACAAGACCATTCGTGATTCCGCCAAACGCGTCGCTAGCTGATAGAGTAATGTCGTTTTTCCTGACCCAGTCGGCCCAGCTAGGGTCAGCATGCCGCGTTTCTGCAGTAAAATACCCAACAGACGATCTAACAGATGACGTGCGCCTGCAGCATCTGGAATGCCTTTGATTATGCGAACTACCAGTGATTCACCACCGCGAAAGTCAGCCACTGAACTTAACCGTAAAAAAGCTGCTGATTCCTTTTGATAAAAGGCTCCCAATTGAACGCGGCGATGTTCGGCAACATTCATGCCCGCCATAAATTTCAAGTAATTAATTTCTTGCTGCCCACGTTTGCTGTCTCGCTCGGCGATTGTTACCAAGCCCGTCGGTACTCGTAGGCGAATCAAATAACCTTGCGGACTAGGCAAATAGTAAATATCGCTAGCACCCTTTTCCAGCGCAATTGTCAAAAGCTTATTCACCGATTGCATCGTTTTTCCCCCTGTATTAAAAGAGTTCGCGAGCGTCATATATCACCCCGTCCTCTTTACTATTTTGGGCAGAAAAAAAGACGAGGATTTCCCCTCGTCTTGATCACAAGCTATCAATCGATGCATTAATCGTCTGGCCAGTCGCCGGCTGTGTAAACTTCCTGCACATCATCGTCGTCTTCCAATTGATCAATCATAGCTTGGAATTGTTCAACTTTATCTTCTGGAATCGGGGTCAGGTTTTGCGGAACCATTGTCAGTTCGTTTTGGACAAACTTGTACCCTTTTTCCTCAAGCGCGTCGCGAACCTGAGCAAATTCTTTAGGATCGGTGTAGATTTCAAATGCCTCATCTGAAGTCTGCATATCTTCTGCACCGGCTTCAAGCGCATCTTCTAGCATCTGATCTTCGTCAACATCAAGGTCATCACGGCTAATCACCAGATAACCTTTTCGATCAAACATGTATGAAACCGCACCAGCAGCTGCCATGTTCCCACCGTGTCGGGTGATCGCCACTCGTACGGTACTGGAAGTCCGGTTGCGATTATCGGTCAAAGCTTCAACCAAAATCGCCACACCACCTGGCCCATAGCCTTCATAGGTCACTTCGTCATAGTTAGCCGCATCACGATCACTTGCTTTATCTAAAGCACGCTTAATATTGTCTTTTGGCATATTGGCAGCTTTAGCTTTGTCCATGACTAAACGAAGGGAAGGATTACCACTGGGGTCAGGACCACCTTGCTTTGCTGCCATGTATAATTCACGTGATAATTTCTGGAAAATTTTACCACGTTTCGAATCCTGAGCATTTTTACGGCCCTGAATGTTATGCCATTTGGAATGTCCTGACATGATAAACCCTCTTTTCGTAAGTTTAGGAGCATATGAATCGCTAAAATTATAGCAAAGATCGGCACTTTATTCAATGACGCTTCTGCCGCCATAACCATAACCACATTAAGGTCACGGCCACAGCCGCAGCAGCAGTATCGAGCATCACATCTTGGAAAAGCGGTGTCCGCCCGCCTGTCAGCATTTGATGAAACTCGTCAAATGCCGCAACACCGGTACAACTTAAGACCATCAGCGGCCAATGCAGCCAACGATTTTTCTGATACATAAACGTGCCTTGTGTCAGACCAAGACCTAATAGGAAAAAGATGCTGACATGCGCACCTTTGCGAATGAAAAATTCAACAAATTTAAAATAGCCTACCTCAGCAATTGATTGCTGTTCACCCGCATAATTAAAATGAATACCACTTAAGGCTTGCTTAAACGGTTCATTGTGTAACAAGCGTTCCAATAACGGCACCGTTGTTTGCTCTTTGTAAGTCATACTGGAACTAAAGAACAAGACAAACAAAAGGACTGCCGCCAGCCACAACCCCCAATGTTTTTTAAAAGACGTCACAAACTTCTACCTGCTTTCACTCAGACTTTTCTCATCTACGGTATAATAAAGCTATTTCGAAAGGAAGTGCCAATATGTCTTATCCAATTAACTGGAACCTCGATTCGATTTTCCCCGGTGGTATCGACTCACCGCAACTTGCCGACCGAATTAACGATGTGACGGCCAAATTGCCTCAACTGGAGTCAAAAGTAGCCGCTTGGGCCCCTGACCACGATGCTCCTGAGTTTACCGATTTCATCACACTTTGGCAACTGCTGGAAGACATTGGCAAAGGCCTCGCTACTACTAGCAGCTTCGTCGAGATGATTGCCAGCGCTGATACAGCTAATCTGAAAACCGGACCTGTTCAAGGTCAGCTCACGACACTTTATACCCGTTTTCAAAACATTAACAACCCGCTGGCCAAAAAACTCGCAGCCATGTCACAAGCAGCTTTCGATCAGCTAACGACCACATCAGCTTTAAGCGCTAGTCGTTTTGGCTTGCAAGAGATGCGCGATCAGGCAAAGGAACTGTTAGATGATCAAACCGAAACGATGATTAATGATCTGGCAGTTGATGGTTTTACTGGCTGGAGCGATCATTACACCACCTTGAGCGGCAGTCTTAAGTTCCCAATCACACAAGATGGCAAAACCACAGAGCTTAGTGCTGGCCAAACCCAGAATAAATTCGAAGGCGATCCTGACACTAAAACGCGTGAACAAGTCTTTAACGTTTGGGAACAAACGTGGGACGATCATGCCAGTCTGTTTGGTGAGACCCTGAATCACATTGCCGGCTTCCGGCTTACGAATTATCGGTTGCATCATTATCCGGATTATCTTTTCAAGCCGTTGCAATACAATCGCATGCAACGTGCCACGCTGGATCAAATGTGGCACACCATCAGCGCCAACAAACAGCCTTTTGCTGCTTACCTCACGCGCAAGGCCGAATTAACTGGCAAGCCAACAATGCCATGGTATGACCAATGGGCGTCAGTCATCGTGGGCGATTTTCAGCCAAAGACCTATACCTTTGATGAGGCCGCCGAATTTATTGTGAGCAACTTTGCCAAGTTCTCACCTAAAATGGCTGCCTTTGCCAAACAGGCATTTGAAAATGGCTGGATCGAAGCTGAGGATCGGCCAGGCAAGCGCGCTGGCGGTTACATGACCAGCGTCCCAGATGTCAAAGAAAGTCGTATTTTCATGACCTTCGATGGTTCAGCATCTGGTGTTTCCACCATTGCCCACGAATTGGGCCATGCTTTCCACAGCAGTATTTTGAAAGATATGCCGCTATTGCGTCAAGATTATGCAATGAATGTTGCCGAAACTGCATCAACTTTTGCAGAATTAATCGTTGCAGATGCCACAGTCAAAGCAGCAACCTCACCGGCTGAGAAACTTAATTTGTTAGACGCTAAAATGGCTAATCCATTGGCGATGCTGTTAAATATCCATGCTCGCTTCCTGTTTGAAGACAGTTTCTATCAGGAACGGGAAAAAGGAATTGTCAGTGTGCCACGACTGAAAGAACTCATGACGACTGCGCAACAACAGGCCTATGCAGGAGGTCTAAGTTCTTTTGATCCCATGTATTGGGCAGACAAGCTGCATTTCTACTTCGACAACCCACCATTCTACAACTTCCCTTACACTTTTGGTTATCTGTTCTCTAGCGGTATTTACGCAAAGGCTCAAGCATCTGATAATTTTGAAGATGATTACATTGCTTTGTTGCGGGATACGGCGAATATGACAACGGAAGACCTAGCGAAAAAACATCTCGGGGTTGACTTAACGCAACCGGATTTCTGGCAGCAAGGCATTGATTTAGCCGCCAAAGATGCGCAACAGTTTATGACTTTGAGTGAAGGTTACTTGAAATAAAGTTCTTCCCGATTTGCAGCGTGTCACTTAGCGCACAAATACTTAATTTGTGCTTATTAAAAAAGTGTTGCATCACGAGGATACCCGTGATGCAACACTTTTTTATATACATGGATCACGATCCGCTACGACGTCAGACACCAAGCTGGGGATTGAATCCACATCTTGACATGAATGACACCGATCACCAAATGAAATCCTTAGCGATTATTCAACGGTCACTGACTTAGCCAGATTACGCGGACGGTCAACATCGTAACCACGATCCGCACTAGTAAAGTAAGCCAAGAGCTGTGCCGGGATAATCGTCAAAAGCGGTGCAAGTAATGGATTGATTTCATCGACAACGATTTGGTCACCATCTTGGGCTTGACTAGCCATTGCGATATGAAGCACCTTGGCACCGCGAGCTTGCACCTCGTCCGCATTGCTGCGAGTGCGCGCTGCTGTAACCGGATCAGAAATGATTGCAACCACTGGCGTATTCTTTTCAATCAAAGCAATCGTACCATGCTTCAATTCACCAGCCGCAAAGCCTTCTGCCTGAACATAACTGATTTCCTTGAGTTTCAATGCTGCTTCCATGCTGGCATAGTAATCATCGCCACGGCCAATGTAGAAAGCATTGCGCGTGGTCTTGAACATGTCAGTTGCTAGTTCATGGATGCGATCCTTTTGGTCAATCAAAGCCTGCTGACCAGTTGCTGCCAACCCAAGTTCATGGATCACATCGAAGTCCTTAGCAGCCTGCAATCCTTTAGTCTCGCCGACTGCTTTCGATACAAGCGCTTCAACGGCGATTTGTGCCGTGTAAGCTTTGGTAGAAGCAACCGCAATTTCTGGGCCGCCATGCAACTGCAACATAAAGGTTGCTTCACGAGCAAGCGTTGAGCTGGCAACGTTTGTGATCGTTAATGTCTGATAACCGCGTTCCTTGACTGAAACAAGGACCTGACGGATATCAGCAGTTTCCCCACTTTGGGTTAGGAAAATGAACAGTGGGTGCTTGGACAACAGTGGTTGATGATAGGCAAACTCAGAAGCAACATGCACTTCTGTCGGAATACCTGCCAATTGTTCGAACAAAGGTGCACCGACTAAACCGGCATGATAACTGGTACCAGCCGCAACGATATACAAACGATCAGCTTGCTGTAAAGCTTTCAGCAAATCTTCTGGCAAAACGATGTTGCCATGATCATCGGTATACTTTTCGACCAAACGCCGCATCACGATTGGCTGTTCGTCGATTTCTTTAAGCATGAAGAATGGGTACGTACCTTTAGAAACTTCACCATCATCAACTTTAACGGTGAATGGCTTACGTTCCTCAACTTTGCCGTCAATCGTTTCAATGTGAATGGCATCAGCCGTCAAGGTCACGATTTCCTGATCCTTCAGTTCAACAAACTGATCGGTTTCACTAAGCATTGCCAAGGCATCAGAAGCCACCACATTAAAGCCTTTACCACGGCCAATCAGTAATGGACTCTTGTTTTTAGCAACATACAGCACTGTTGGGTCAAGGCGATCAACCATCGAGAAAGCATAAGAACCTTGGATCATTTTCAAGGTTTTGCGCAGTGCTTCCTTAGCAGACAGACCTTCACGGGCAAACAAGGCAATCAGCTGAACAACAACTTCGGTATCCGTATCACTCTGTAATTCAATGTCTTGCAAGTACTGCTGCTTCAGTTCGTTAGCATTGGTCACAACGCCGTTATGCACCAGATAAAACCGTTCGTCATTGGAAACATGCGGATGGGCGTTGGCTTCGGTAGGGCCGCCATTGGTTGCCCAGCGCGTATGGCCAATCCCCATAACGCCTTGAACATCAGGCGTAACCGCTTCTTCAAGATTGGAAATGTGGCCGACGCGCTTAATTAAATGATCATGGCCGGCTTGGTCATTCACGTAAATGCCGGCTGAATCATAGCCGCGGTATTCCAACTTCTCTAATCCCTTAAGCAAGATCTGCGTTGCATTCTTTTTACCGATAACGCCAACGATTCCACACATAGTCAACATCCTTTTCATTTTTGTCTAAAAATTGGTTTAGACAGATTTTTTTATTGGTATTGTTGAAAGCAAAGCTAACTATAGTTTTTAAAAAGCTATATGTCAACACCATTTTTTCACTGGTATACTTGAAACATATATATTGGTCTATATTAATTTACCCAATTCTTATGCACACTGGTTTTGGGATTTTATGAACGCGCTTTCAAAACGTGCCAATTGCGAATGCTATCACCAGACAAAAAAACCGAGTTGTCGATGAGACCCGTGACAACTCGGTTAAAATAAAGTTTAAATTTTTGATAAGGACAGCAGCTAATCTTCCTTGCTGCCCATTTCTTGCTTCACCACATCCACGATTTGATCCACATAACGGGAAACCAAATCTTCGGTTTTGGCTTCGGCCATGACCCGCAACAAAGGTTCAGTGCCTGAAGGGCGAACCAGAACACGGCCATCACCGGCCATTTCTTTTTCGACGGTATCAATGGCACTTTGGATTTCTGGATAAGCTTGCCAATTTTCCTTGTCCGCAACTTTCACATTAACCAGTTTCTGCGGATAGTCTTGAACAGGTGCGGCTAATTCAGACAACTTCTTGCCGGTTTTCTTCATGACATTTAACAAGTGAATGCCTGTTAGCATGCCATCCCCGGTATTGTGATAATCAAACAAAATGACGTGGCCAGACTGTTCGCCGCCAATATTATAGCCATCTTTGCGCATGGCCTCGACAACGTGGCGATCACCGACGGCCGTTTGCACGGACTTCATGCCATTCGCTTCTAATGCCTTATATAACCCAAGATTACTCATAACAGTGGTGACGACAGTATCCTGCTTCAGCCGGCCCTGTGACTTCATATAACTACCGAGAATGAACATAATCTTGTCGCCATCAACGATATTGCCTTGTTCATCAACTGCGATACAGCGATCACCGTCACCGTCAAACGCGAGGCCAACATCAGCACCTTTTTCGACGACAAATTTCGATAACGCCTGAGGATGCGTTGAACCAACGTTAGCATTGATATTAAGCCCATCTGGACTGATTGCCATTGTATCAAAATCGGTCTCAAGATCAGCAAAAATTCGACTAACTAACCCACTCGTTGCACCATTTGCGCCATCCAAGCACACATGAATGCCACTCAGATCATCTGCCAAGGTTTGCTCAAGAAATTGGGTGTACTTGAGTGCGCCTTCAGGATAATCGTCTACTGTACCTAATCCTTCAGCAGCTGGCCGTGGAAGTTTGTCTTCTGGCGCATCCAGTAAGGCTTCAATTTCTTCTTCAGTATCGTCAGACAATTTGTAGCCGTCCGCTCCAAAGAACTTGATGCCATTATCGGCAACCGGATTATGCGACGCCGAAATCTGGATGCCAGCATCGGCGCCTTGAATCTTGATTAAATAAGCAACAGCAGGCGTTGTGATCACGCCTAAATCCAGCACTTCAATCCCAACAGAAAGCAAGCCAGCAATTAAAGCATCAGCCAACATCTGCCCTGAGATTCGTGTATCGCGAGCAACCAAAACCAATGGGCGTCGACTCGCATCTTCTTTGTGCTGCGTCAAAACATAGCCGCCTGTCCGCCCTAGCCGGAAAGCCATTTCCGGACTTAGTTCCTTGTTTGCAATACCACGAACGCCATCAGTACCAAAATACTTTGTCATCTTAATTCTTCCTCATTTCTTTCAGCCATTATTGTCGCTTGTTGATGTACTTGAGTCTGATTCACTGGCACTCGAGGTGCTTGCGGCACTCGAACTCGAAGTACTGGCGCTCGCTGTTGAACCGCCATTGTTGTTATTATTATCATCATTACCAGTGTTGCCAACACTAACCGTCACTTTAAGTGATTTCGGACTTGCAGCAGAAATGCCATCATTCAAATCAGTTACGTTGTATGTCCGCGTTGTCGTCGTGCTAATACCGCTGACATCGACGTCCACGGTTAATTTACTCAGCTTGTCCAAACTACTTTGGTCTCCGTATACGGTAACCTGTTTTGTGTCAGAGGACAAGACATACGTGCGTCCTGACACGGCAGTACCAGTTTGTTTTAGCTCCACGGTAAGTTTCTTGCTAGGTTGAGAAATCGGTAAGGTTACATGAACAGTCTGCGGTGCCAACACAACATTCATCGTATTGCCGTTCTCATCAAGCGCCTGTAACCGCACCTCTTGGTCAACCGTACTCCGGGTATTGTGCGACAGCGAGACATTTGCCACAACTTGTGCGATCGAGTCAATCACGGATCGTGCGCCAGTGACATCCACTGTTCGCGTCGACAGCTTTGGCTCACCAGCTGCATACCCGGATGCGATACTGGCTTTATTATAGCGAACCTGAATCGGCATCGTCTTATTGTCCCGAACCTGAATGTCAACGGTCACGGATTTAGGCGAAATCGAATAACTCAAATCCTTATTCAAACCTTCTGCCTTCAACCGAACACGATGCTTGCCAACACCGAGTTTGGTAAGATCAGCAATGATCCGAAAATTTTGGGTGTTGGCGGTCATCGTGACTAATGAAGCCGTTCCTGTCAATGCAACTGAAACTTTTGACGGATAACCGGTAATAAAATACTTGTCCGTGTTGGCATTTACCTGTAACGGCACTTTCACGGTCTGGGTTTTGTTGGCAACCAAGGTTGTATCATCATTTGCACTTTGTCTGGTATTGTTGATGCTTTCAACGTTGACATAAGCAAAAAGCCCAATCGCGAGAAGCAGAGCCAACAACCGATTAACCCATGGATTATCCCATAAGCGATTCATTGCTTGCCCTCCTTCTTTTTACGTGACTTAAACCGGCGCGAAAAGAAACTGACAACTGGGTTCGGATTCGGCGCCTCTTCTTTTGGCACTAACTGCGCCGTCAGAAACTTCATATAGTCATCACGCGTCAAATTACGAATCAGGTTGTTGTTATTTGTGATCGTCACTTCCCCAGTTTCTTCAGAGACAACGATCGTCAACGCATCGGTCACTTCACTGATCCCGACAGCAGCACGATGGCGCGTACCAAGTTCTTTAGGAATGAGATTGCTGTCAGATAAAGGTAAGTATGCAGCCGCAACCGCAATTCGATTGTCCCGAATAATCACCGCCCCATCATGCAACGGCGTATTCGGTATGAAAATGTTGATCAGCAGCTCTCCACTAATATCAGCATCCAAGGGAATACCTGTCTCAATGTAATCCTCCAGCCCGGTACTCTTCTGGATCGTCATTAAGGCCCCGATCCGGCGCTTGCTCATATATTGAATAGCCTTATCAAGTTCTTTGACCATCCGTACTTCGACTTCGTGCTGATTATTATTCGACCGAAAAATCAAGGAACCGCGACCTAGGTGCTCAAGGCCACGCCGAATTTCCGGCTGAAAAATAATAACCAGTGCTGGCACACTCCAAGTAATAACCAAATCAGTTAAATAACCGACCGTCTTCAACTGAAGGAACCAAGAAATTATCTTGATCGCAGCAATGACAAAAACGCCTTTCAGAAGCTGAACCGCTTTTGTACCGCGAACAAGCATGATCAAACGATAAATGACATACCAGACGACGAGGATGTCAACCAGATTGATCAAGGTGGACCAAGTTAATAAATTTGTCAGATAGGTGCGCATCCGCGTTCCTCCATTATGGTTTAGAATCAAACTTCTGAATAATTATACCACGAGGTGTGCACAGGCGCGGCCAGAAACGGGAGCATAAGCGGTTTCAGCCGCTATAACACAGTTTGAAGCAGCTTTTAGATGCCATCCTTTTGACAACAATCCGATTGATTTGGCTGATGACTTTTAAACTTTTAGTTGCTTTTACCCCAAAATTGGCGATAATGGCAAGTGAGTGAGCACTCACTATATTATTGAGAAAGTGACGCGATAATATGCAAACAAATCAAGCGGTTCAGGTCAGCGCCCTTACCCAAGGCTATGGTAAACAGATCGTGCTTAAGGACATCAACTTGACCTTAAATCATGGTCAAATTCTTGCTTTAATCGGTCCTAGCGGTGCTGGCAAAACCACTTTAGTCAGTACCATTATGGGTATGTTGCGCCCACGCACCGGACAAGTCAGCGTTTTAGGGCAAGCCGTGCCGAATCGTCCCCTACTCGCGAAAATCGGCTTCATGGCTCAGACTGATGCTTTATATGAAAGTTTAACCGGTGCCGAGAACCTGACATTTTTTGCCAAAATGCAAGGCGTCCCACACGCGCAGATTGCCAAACAAATGGCTTATGCTGCCAATGTCGTCAATCTGCAACCGGCCTTAAAGCAACCAGTTAAGGATTATTCAGGCGGAATGAAGCGCCGATTATCGCTCGCCATCGCCCTCATCAGTCAACCGCAGTTGTTGATTTTAGATGAACCGACCGTTGGCATTGACCCTGAGCTGCGTCAACAGATCTGGCATGAATTGCATCGTCTGGCGGATCAGGGTGTCGCCATTATTTTAACGACCCACGTCATGGCTGATGCCGAAGAAGCGGACACGTTATTGATGATTCGCAACGGGACTGCCATTGCCCAAGGGACACCGGCACAATTAAAGGCAGATTATCAAACGGACTCGATTGAAGCGGTCTTCTTAGCCGCAGGGAGGCAGCAAGATGCGCATTGAAGCGTTGATTAATCGGATTTTAAAAGAAATGCTCCGCGATAAGCGCACGTTAGCCCTGATGTTTATCGCGCCTTTATTTATCATGACGTTGATCTTTTTTCTTTTTCAGTCCAATACGGACACCAAGGCTGATTTGGCAGTTCATGGTGTTGATTCGGCACTAACAAAGGCGATCGATACCAAACACGTTCGATTGCATCAGGTCAATAATGACCAACCCATCGCATTAATCAAGGCTCATGATTATGCCGGTGTGCTCACGCAGGATGGCGATAAGCTGACCCTGACGTTGGCCAACGCTGATCAAGGAAAAAGCGCGATTCTGAAACAAACCTTGCAAGCCGCTTCTATCAAACTAAAAATGCAAGCCGCAGCCACAGCGCTTAAGATCCAAGCAACCACCTTACAAAAGCTTGCGACAGCCCTCAAACAGGCCACGCGCGGCGCAGCCCAGATTCCAGAACCCCATCAGCCAAAAACACCGAGTTACATGTTAACAACCCATTACCGATATGGCTCAGCCAACTCAACTTACTTTGACACCCTGTTGCCGATTTTAATGGGATTCATTGTCTTCTTCTTTGTCTTTTTGATTTCGGGCATCGCTTTGTTGCGCGAGCGGACCACTGGCACCTTATACCGTTTACTGGCAACGCCGGTTCGCCGCGGTGAAATCATTAGCGGTTACCTACTAGGTTATGGTATTTTCGCCATTATTCAGACATTGCTAATCGTTGGTTATTCCTTGATCGTATTCAAAATTCAAATTCTTGGCAACATCCCCACCATCTTTTTGATCAATTTACTATTAGCGTTCACTGCCTTGGCACTGGGCTTGTTAATTTCAACCTTTGCTAACACTGAATTTCAGATGCTGCAATTCATTCCAATTGTGGTTATTCCCCAAATTTTCTTTACGGGATTAATTCCAATTGATCACATGCTTGGGTGGCTGCAACCCATCGCTCACATCATGCCTTTATACTATGGTGCTAATGCCTTAACCGGTATTATCGTCAAAGGCCAGTCGCTTGCCGTCCTATATCCGGATGTGGTTGCCTTGTTAGGATTCTTCCTATTATTTCTTGGATTAAATTTACTCACGATGCGAAAATACCGGCAAGTATAAAGTCGAGCAATTTTTATTGAAGGGGAGCGATCTCGCGATGCACACACGTAATATTACCGATTTGTTTTCCGCTTCACTCGCCAAAAGCAATCTATCCGCTAAACAGCAAGCCGTTTTAAAGGCCAGTTTAGCGTTATTTGCCAGTCAAGGCTTTGATCGCACTAGCACTAAAGAAATTGCTGAAACGGCACAGGTCAGCGAAGGCACAGTTTACAAGCAGTTCAAGACGAAAGATGGGATTCTTCAGGCGCTACTAGCCCCTATGATTCGCCAAGTAATGCCAAACGTACTAACCGAGTTTGTTAATGAAGTCGGTGAACAAGATTTGCCCGACTTACACACTTTTTTGACGTTCATTGTTCATGATCGTATGCAGTTTGCCATTGCTAATCAAGCCCAGCTACGGGTTTTAGCAGCCACTGTTCTTCGTGATGCTGCCTTAGGACAAGAGCTCGCTGAGCAATTCAACCGCGAGTTATCGGGAAAAGCCGCGCGCCTTTATGCAACTTATCAGGCTAACGGACAATTGGTGGATTGGCCATTTAACCGAGTCCTACGAGCCATTTTTGGAACCGTGCTTAGTTACCTATTACCACTCATTATCGGTGAACAATCCGCTTTTGATCTCGAAACTGCCGTTCACGAAGCGGTTGAATTCTTAGAACGCGGTCTCCGCGCCTAAGCCGAAAAGTTTAATTGCTTAAAAACAGCACTTTGGGTGTTTTCCGCCGCTCAGAACGTTAGAATGAAGCTAAACATCTTTATGAAGGAGACGTGCTTAAGTCATGAAAAATGAAAAGGAGACGCGGCGCAAGTTTGCAACGGATCCCGTCCCGGATCTGATGACGGATTTGCATACAACGTCAACTGGATTAACGCAGAAGGAGGCCGCCGACCGCCTAGAAAAGTATGGGGAAAACGTGATTACTCGGGAAAAGCAACAATCACAATTACTCATTTTCCTCAAAAATTTCACAAGCGTGATGGCCATTCTGTTGTGGGTCAGCGGCTTTGTCGCCATCCTGTCAGGCACCCTCGAATTAGGGATTGCCATTTGGCTGGTCAATATTATCAACGGTGTTTTCAGCTATTGGCAAGAACATGAAGCTCAAAAAGCAACTGACTCGTTAATGAAAATGCTACCGGCTTATACGCAAGTTTATCGCGATGGCAAACTGCAGCAAATTAATGCAACCAAAATGGTACCTGGGGATGTTTTCAATCTTCAGGCAGGCAATGCGGTTCCGGTTGATGCGCGCTTGATTAAGGCCACTTCGGTTCAAGTTGATCAAAGTGCCCTAACTGGTGAATCGGTACCTGAATCAAAAAAAGTTGCCTTTGATGCTGGTCAAGGTGAGTTCGCGGAATCAAACCTTGTTTATGCTGGCACTACTGTTGGCGCTGGCACGGCAACTGCAGTGGCATTTGCCACGGGGATGAATACCGAGTTTGGTCGAATTGCGGCGTTAACGCAACAACAAAAACCAAGTCTGAGTCCCTTACAATTAGAGCTAAATCGTTTAACCAAACAGATTTCACTGATTGCCATCGGTCTTGGTCTGGTATTCTTCGTTTCGGCAATCTTCTTTGTCCACTACCCTGTGGCTCAAAGTTTCATTTTCGCCTTGGGTATGATCGTAGCCTTCATCCCTGAAGGCTTGTTGCCAACAGTCACATTGTCCTTGGCTCAAGGCGTTCAACGCATGGCCAAAAAGCATGCGTTGTTAAAAGATCTGAATAGTGTTGAAACCTTAGGCGAAACCACGGTGATCTGTTCAGATAAAACCGGCACCTTAACCCAAAATCAGATGACCGTGGATCACATCTGGACACCTGCTCATTCCTTCACCGTTACTGGCCAAGGCTTCGTGAATAATGGCCAGATTCAACTAGACGGGAAACCCATTAAATATGGCACCGATGCCGATCTGGATTTGCTGATCCGCTTAGTTGCCTTCAATAATGATACTGAAGTTGAGCCGTCAAAAGGCAGTGCTCGGCCGAAAATCCTAGGTACCCCGACTGAAGCCTCGCTGGTCATTTTGGCCCAAAAGTCCGGCATTGATACCAAGGCATACAGCATTATGTATCCACGCCTGAAAGAGCTGCCGTTTGATTCAGATCGGAAGCGTATGACCACCATTCATCAACATGACGATCACACCTTATCAATTTGCACCAAAGGCTCGCTGAGCGATTTGCTGCCGCATTGTGACACTATCCAAGAAAATGGCAAAGTTCGGCCACTGACTGAAGACGATAAAAAAGCGATTGACGATGCCAACCGCAAATATGCTTCCCTCGGTCTGCGTTCAATTGCCACCGCTTATCGTGAGGTGCCTCAAGAAACAGATAAAGAAAAACAACTTGACGGCCTCACAATCGACACGGCCGAAACCAATTTGACCTTTGTTGGCTTAGCAATCATGTCCGATCCGCCACGTCCGGAAATTTACGAAGCCATCAAGAAATGTCACCGTGCCAGCATCAAAATTATTATGGTTACCGGCGACTCTTCCTTAACAGCTAAGTCCGTCGCGGTCAAAATCGGCCTCACTTCTGACAAAGCGCGGGTTGTCACCGGTGGCGAACTCGATTCAATGAGTAAAGAAGATTTAAAAAAGGCACTTGCTGGCGAAATCATTTTCGCACGGGTCGCCCCAGAGCAGAAATACAAAATCGTCTCAACCTTGCAAGAAATGGGCGAGATCGTTGCTTCTACCGGCGATGGTGTCAATGATGCCCCAGCCTTGAAAAAAGCCGACATTGGTGTTGCCATGGGCGTTACCGGCACCGATGTCGCCAAGGATGCCGCTGATATGATCCTAACCGATGACAACTTTGCCTCAATTGTTGCCGCCATTGAAGAAGGTCGAACCGTTTACAGTAACATTCAGAAATTCCTGATCTACATCTTGAATTCTAACTTGCCTGAAGCGGTACCTTCAGCCTTATTCCTGTTCTCACGTGGTGCGATTCCGCTCCCGTTGACTGTCATGCAAATTTTGACCGTCGATCTTGGCACCGACATGATGCCAGCCTTAGGTCTTGGCTCTGAGAAAGCGGAACCTGGCATCATGGACAAGCCACCGCGAGCACGCGATGCCCACCTCATGAGTAAAACCGTTCTCTGGAAGGCGTTTGCTTGGTATGGCCTGATTGCCTCAATCATTTCAAGCGGTGCCTACTTCTTCGTCAACCATCTCAATGGCTGGCCGTTGAAGGGTCTAGCAACCAGTGGCAACACTTACGTCATGGCGACTACCATGACCTTGGCCGCCATCATCTTCTGTCAGATTGCCGCAGCGATGAACTGCCGAACCGAAAATGCTTCTGTTTTCAAAGCCGGTCTTTTTGCTAACAAACTCGTTTGGTTCGGGATCGTCTTTGAAATTTTCCTATTGGCACTACTCAGCTATACCCCATTCTTACAGGAACTCTTTCACACCGGCCCACTCGCCCCAACGGATTGGATCTTCTTGGCTATTATTCCAATTCCGCTCTTCCTCATCGAAGAAGGACGCAAGTGGCTCAATCGACGCCGATTGGCTGCTAAGAAAGTCGATGTTGTTGATTAGGTAATAGCGGTTAATATGAACAAAAAGCGATCCGCTCAAAAATAGGCGGATCGCTTTTTATTGTGTGCAAAGTGGCGTGCATTAAATCGCCATAAAGCTGATAGATCACTGCCCCTATGTTAAAAAATATAACCAACATTTTCAGCTTCATATTATCCTTGCTATAAGATAGAAAGCATTCTCATTGGCAGCTTAAACTACGACTGGAGGTTAAATTGATGCAAACAAATAAAGTTGTTGGTCTAAGTTTTGTTGGAGGATGGTGCATGATGTTTGTCAGTGCAGTTGTATGGTTTGCCATTCGGAATGGCTTTATCGCTTCCATATTGCTCGATGCTTTAGGAATTGCAACACTTGGAACTGTATTTTTCGTGGTCGGTTATTGGTTGATTAGTCACAAAAACAATCACTGAAAAGACACAGCTAATACTGGCCCATTTTACCGTGACGCGTGATAGCATTAAACAATCTTATCATCCGCCTCAGCGCTTTTTCCTAACCAACGTCACCGTTTCGCCAATGGCGCAGGCCGTTAATGACAGCATAATAATGAAGAATGGACGATTGACATCGAGTACCGTAGCGGCTGCCATCAAACTAAAAGATGCCAACCAAAGACTAAGGCAACAAACAACGTCTACCCAGCGCTCTTCATTTTTGTAAGTTCTCTTTCCCAAGCTGCCCACCTCTTAGTGATCGTATCTGAAACAAGTAACCAAGACGACTGCAAAACCGTTTATCCCTTTGTCAGTTAATGACGCTGGGGCACAATCAGATGTTTTTCATTGCAATAAGCGTACCAGATTTTGCTAGTGTGATGTGCATTTTAGAAAACGTTCTCATCTTTAAAGCCATTTTCCCTCATCGCTCTTTGTTATCAAGGCTTATTTTTTGCGAGATCATCAGTTAAATCCTTGTCGTTTAAGACTACCGAAGCAATCGAAAAAGTGACCCCAAAAAAAGCCCGCAAATTAGCTTTTTTAGCTAATCATAGCGGACTGTAAGCGATGATCCTTCTCATCGGCGATACATTTTGAATTCCAAGAAAAGATCATTATAAAGCCCAACCTTAGCTGGTGGCAGATCAGAATAAATCTCCAAATGTTTCATTGTTTCATCATCTGGATAAAATTGGCGATCATTTTGCACACTCTTTGGTAGAAGCTTCTTGGCGGCTGCATTTGGTGTTGCATAACCGACATATTCGGCATTTTGGGCCGCGTTTTTGGGTTCCATCATGAAGTTTAGAAAGGCATAGATGGCCTTAAAATGCTTAGCCGTCTTAGGGATGACCAAGTTGTCAAACCAGAGATTGCTGCCTTCGCGCGGGACAACATAGTGCAGATGTTTATTGTTGGCCAACATCTCACTGGCTTCACCTGACCAGTCAACGGCAATCTTAGCCTCGTTCTCGGCCATGTACATTTTGATTTCATCAGCAACAACAGCTTTCACATTAGGCGACAACTGATCAAGTTTTGCCTTGGCGAGCGCTAAGGTTTGCGGGTTGGTTTCATTAACCGACTTGCCCATCGAAATGAGCGCCGGTGCAAACACGTCGCGGGCCGAATCAATCAACATGATTGAATCTTTGAATTTCGGATTCCATAGTTGATCCCAGTGTTGAACTTCACTGGCTTTGACAAACTTATCGTTGTAAATAATCCCCAGCGTTCCCCAGAAATACGGAATGCTGTATTTATTGTTGCGATCAAAATCTTTATCGATTAAACGCGGGTCCATGTTTTGCATCCCGCGTAATTTACTTTTATCGAGCGGTAGCAACAGATTGGCCTTTTTCATTTTTTCGATCATGTAGTCAGACGGTACTGTCAAATCGTAGCTTGTACCACCTTGTTGAATCTTGGTGAACATGGCTTCATTTGAATCAAAGGTTTCTTGATTAACATGATAGCCAGTTTGTTTTTCAAACTTGCTGATCAGCGCCGGATCGATGTAATCGCCCCAGTTGAAAAGGTTTAACGTGTTTTCACCCGTGTCACCTTGCGATTTTTGTAACCCTTCACTCCAAACTGCTAATCCGAGACAAACAGCTAAGATGGCAATCGCAATACTAATGAGTCGTTTCATTGATCAACGCCTCGCTTTCTCGCTTGTGTTTTTGTTTGGCTCGCCGATTTTGACCTGCTTGTTGAATGAAGTAGTAACCGACTACCAACAGTAAAGCAAAGATAAACATGACGCCTGACAACGCATTGATCTCCAAACTGATGCCTTGTCGTGCGCGAGCGTATATTTCGACTGCCAGTGTTTCAAAACCATTACCAGTGACAAAGAAGGTCACGGCAAAATCATCTAGTGAATACGTAAAGGCCATGAAAAAGCCGGAGAAAATACCAGGCGTAATATAAGGCACGATCACGCGCGTTAAAACTTGATAGTTGGACGCGCCTAAATCACGAGCAGCATCTAGTAAAGAATGGCTCATTTCCTGAAGCCGCGGTAAGATCATCAACACGACAATCGGGATAGAAAAGGCAATATGGCTCATCAAAACGGACCAGAAACCCAATGGCACTTTCAACGCGGTATAGAAGATCAGAAAACTAGCACCGATAATGACATCTGGACTCACCATGAGAATGTTGTTGAGGGATAAGACCGTGTTTTTAACAACAGGTCGACTAGTACGATCAATTGCTAATGCCCCTAACGCACCGATAATCGTAGCGATCAAACTTGATAATAGCGCGACTAGCAACGTATCCAGAACAATTTGAATCATCCGGGTGTCGGCAAACAGCTCAGCATAATGTTTCCATGTGAAGCCGCTGTAATTGCTCATGCGATCTCCCGTTGAAAACGAGTAGATAACCAAATAAAAAATCGGCACATACAAACAGATGAAGACGAAGATCAGATAAAGGTTGGACCATTTGAATTTACGCTTCATGACGCCGCGCCCCCTTCTTCTTACGTTCGCCGGTCAGGAACATGATGATGAACATGGCGACGATCAGGACAACCCCGATCGTCGAACCCATGCCCCAGTTCATCGTTGTCAGAAAATGCTCTTCAATGGCTGTCCCCAAAGTAATGACCCGGTTCCCGCCGATCAGACGCGTCAACATGAATAAACTTAAACTAGGAATGAAAACAGCTTGAACCCCGGATTTCACGCCGGAAATTGTCAACGGCCAGATCACCTTGGTGAAGGTCTGCCAGCTTTTGGCCCCTAAATCTTGGGCAGCATTGACAAGGTTTTCCGGTAATTCTTCGATTGCATTGAAAATCGGCAAGATCATGAACGGGATTTCAATATAAGCAGCAACAAAGATGAAACTAAAATCCGTGAACAGGAATTGCTGGGGCGCGATGCCAAACATTCCCAAGAAACTATTAACCCCGCCATCTTGACTGAAGATCCCGATGAAGGCGTATGCTTTCAGCAGCAAGTTAATCCAAGTTGGTAGAATAATCAGCAACAACCATAACTGTTTATGCTTGGCATAATGCAGCAAATATGCTGTTGGATAGCTGATTAACAAAGTTGCTAACGTGATCAAGAACGCATACCAGACGGAATTGATCGTCATCATAATATAAGTGCCTGATTGAAAATAGGTCTGATAATTGGCAAGGGTAAAGTGACCGCTGATGTTAAAGAAACTTTGATAAACGATTAAAACCATCGGTGCGATCACAAATAATGCCAGCCACATCACATAAGGTGTGTAGAATGCGGCATTTGTGGTGGATTTTTTCACGATGACCCTCCTCAGTTCGAAAATCGATCAGCGCCGACCAGTGTCTATCTAATCGTCAAAACGCTTCGATGACACTGCCCCAACTGATCCTTACTGACGTTATTCCCCTTCGTAGGTTTCCAGCCGAGCGTCGAAATCTTCTTCAGATTCGTTAAGCCGCATGACATGGATATCCTCAGGGTCAAACGTCAAGCCAACCGTTTCGCCGTCTTTGGCGGGATTGGTTGAGTGAATCAACCATTCATTCTTGAGATCGTCGTAACCCACAATTTCGTAGTAGTCACCGCGGAACAGTTGGGTGTCTACTTCAACATTGACCTTGCCTGAATTTGCTGGGGTAATGTCCAAATCTTCTGGGCGCAAAACAACTTCAACTGGTTCATTTGGACGCATTCCGGCATCGGCACATTCAAACCGTTTGCCATTGAACTCAACTAAGAAGTCCTTAATCATGTGCCCTTGAATGATGTTACTTTCACCAATGAAGTCCGCCACAAAATGATTGACCGGCTCATCATAAATATCAACTGGCGTACCACTTTGTTGCACTTCACCATCGTTCATGACAAAAATTTCGTCCGACAAGGCCAACGCTTCTTCTTGGTCGTGTGTCACAAATAGGAAAGTGATCCCCAACCGTTCCTGCAATTCGCGCAATTCATATTGCATATCCTTACGCAATTTAGCGTCAAGTGCTGATAACGGTTCATCTAGCAGCAATACTTGCGGCTCGAGTACAATCGCTCGAGCAATGGCAACTCGCTGTTGTTGACCACCGGATAATTCGGAAATTTCCCGATCAGCATAACCTTGTAATCGAACCATTTTTAAGGCATCTTCAACCTTTGTCTGAATGTCCTGCTTGCTCATCCGATGCAACCGCAACCCGAATGCAACATTGTCAAAAACGTTTAGGTGCGGGAATAGGGCATAGTCTTGGAAAACCGTATTAACCTTGCGCTGGTTGGCAGGCACATCATTGATCCGCTTGCCATCAAACAGCACTTCACCTTCTGAGACATCCAAAAAACCCGCAATTGCACGCAAAATCGTTGTTTTACCCGATCCGGATGGTCCCAACAACGTGTAAAACTTGCCTTGTTCGATCTCAATGTTGATATCCTTCAGCACCTGCGTGTCGCCGTACCGCTTACCAACATGCTTCAGTTCAACGATAATGTTGCTCAATGACCCCAACTCCTTATAAATAAGATGCCGTCGCGACTAGCAAGCACTTACTACGACCCGTCGCGGCGTTGACCAATTGATGTTGCTTGGTTGCGTGAAAGTAAATTGTCTCGCCTTTCTTTGCAACATAAGTTTGTTCACCCAGCAGTAATTTGACACGACCACTAACAACGTAAACAAAGGTTTCTGCCGGTGAAGGCTCGAACGTTTTAAAAATGCCGTGCGCGGCAAAATCAATCATGACCGGTTCCATTTCATTTTCATTGCTTTCAGGCACCAGCCATTTCAAGCGGTACCCTTTTTCTTCATCCAAATATGTGACTTGATCATCCTCGTGATAAACCAAGGAATCTTTTGGTTCCTCACGAAAAAAATCAGCCGGAGATTCACCCAAAACACTCAAAATATCAAAAAAAGTCTCAAGTGACGGTGAACTCTGGTCATGCTCCACCTGCGAAATATAGCCCTTTGTGAGATCCGTTCGCTCGCCTAACTCTTCTTGGGTCAAGTTTTTCCGGATTCGCAAGTCTCGAATTCGACTGCCAATCTCCATAAGACACCGCCTTTGTGGGTTTCGTTAAACTAAACTTTAAGTTTACTAACTCTGCCTATTATACGAGTGCCAACCAACAACGCAAGTATTTGATTTGTAATTCGTCAAAAAAGTTTCGCCGAATCCTCACAAAGCGCCGACAAATACGTATGTCATGGACATCAAAAAAACGGTACCAGCCCAGTCTCAATCGAGACAAGGACGATACCGTTGTCAATTAACGTCTGTTTTAAAAAGCAAAAATCAACTGATTCAACCCAACCAAACGCTCTTTTGGAACAGGCATGACTTGTCCGCAGCGGCCCTTAAACCTCTTCAAGTGACGTTAAGGTAGCCGCATTTTCAGTGAAATTAACATTTTGATTCAGTTTTTGCGCCATCGTCATCGTGATATACCCTTTTTCTGTCAGATCGTGGATAGCGGCCCGTTCAGCTGCAAACGCAATAGCTCGCAAGCGCCCGAGTTCCAGCTCATATTGAGTTGATTTGTGCGTGTTCAAAGCCTTCACCGAAGCAATTCGATTTCGATATTGGACAATCAAAGCATAAATAACTTGGCGGTTATAATTGTGGGCTTTGTTCTCCTTTTGTCGTAAAAACTGCGATAAATATTTAAGTCCGCCTTTTGCGGTTTCTTTTTCAATAAATAAGCGCTCGTTGAAGAATCGGTGCGAACGATTTTGCTCGCTGGCCACGGTGTACCACCAATGCGATAAGCGTAAGGCGGAACGTTCGAACAACATGCGGAAAGTTGGTCGGCCGGAGCGTTTGGCCATTGAGTCCAGATCATTCAGGCGGTGTTGCAATTGTTTGCGGGCTTTAGCGTAACTTTTGGACATAATTTTGTTGTCACGCCATAGATCGTCTAAAGCATATAGCTCGCCTTGAACCCCGACTTTTCGCAGATCCAGTTCATCCTGAATGAGCGGCGGAATGGCAGCACCGGTATCTTCAGCGAGTTCTAACCGGCGAATCAGGTACTGATATTCCGCAATCAAGTCCAAAGCGGCTTTTTGATTCGTCTCACGGCGCTCCGACTCAACTCGGCGAACCGCCATTTGAAAGACAAAGGTTTGTGCCTGACTCAGCGAAATGATACGAATATCGTTGCTGTCATCATCATCTTGATCGCCACTGTCGTCAGTTACAATCGTGGATCCACGCGTTTGCAGTGGTGCCACTGAACGGGTAACTAACGGCAAAGCGATAATGGCGACGATTAAACTTAGCACCACCACACCAGCCGCGATGAACAACATTAAACTACGCTCCGGAAATGCATCACCGTTGCTCAAAGCTGCTGGGACGGCAAGCACCCCGACTAATGTAATCGCGCCGCGCACGCCAGAAATACCACTCAAAAGAGCTGCTCGCCATGAAGCTTTGCCTTCTTTGGAACGTTTTGCCAGCAGCATGTAACCGTAAATCCATAGCGTTCGAACAATTAAAATGCCCAGGTAAACGACAACCACAAAGCCGAGCGCCTGAAACGTGCTGACCTCATGATCAGCAATCGTGTCGGTCATCGCAACCGGCAATTCAATGCCGAGAATGAGAAAAATAATCCCGTTAAGTGTATAGACAATAATGTCCCAAGTACGTTCAGAAACAATTCTAAGTTCTGGCAAGGCAGCAATGTAACGGTTGTAGCGGGTATTACTAAGCAACCCCGCCACAACGACTGCAATGACACCCGACGCATGCATGAACTCGTCCACCACGAGATAGATGAAGAAAGGTGTTAGCACCTGCAAGATAGTATGCAAAATGACATCGTTAATCCCTTGCTGCAGCAGCCATTTGCGACTTAGGTTGATTAAACTGATTAACACCAGTCCAGCCAAGGCACCGACAATTGCCACATAAAAGAAATCCCGAACGGCGTTGCCAAGGACAAATGTACCTGTCATGGTCGCCGCAATGCCATATTTAAAGCCGATCAGCCCGCTGGCATCGTTGATCAAGCTCTCGCCGCTCACCAAATGCAGCACACCTTTTGGTAGATGAACTCGCTTAGCTAGACTCTGCACCGCGATCGGATCAGTCGGGCTGAGAATCGCTGCCAAGGCAAAACTTGCGGGCAACGGCATCGGCGGAATCAAAAAGTGAATCAGATACCCACCGACCAGCATCGTGACAAACACCAGAAAAATCGCGTTTCCGATAATCGGACCACGCAGTTCCCATAACTCGCGCCGCGGAAAATTACGCCCGTCATAAAATAGCAGCGGAGCAATGAACAACAGCATGAACCAGTCTGTCGCTAAATTGATCTCCAAATGAAAAAACAAAGCCGCGCCTAATCCCAGCGCGACTTGAATCAAGGAGACCGGGACAGCCACAATGTAGTGACTGAGCACGTTTGAGACGATGACAAGTGCCATCAAGAACAAAACGGCTTCGACTAAATGCATTGTGTCGCCCCTTTCTAAGGTCTATTTTGGTTGACTAGGTTCACCGATAATTCGAACCTCGGTTTCCAGATCAACATCAAATTTAGCTTTCACTGTTTTTTGTATAAGATGAATCATGTCTAGGTAATCCGTTGCGGTTGCATCGCCGAGGTTGATGATGAAGCCAGCATGTTTCTTTGACACCTGTGCCCCACCGATAATATGACCTTGCAGACCAGCTTTTTGGATCATTGGGCCAACAAAATGCCCCTTTGGCCGTTTAAAGACCGACCCGCAAGAAGGATATTCAAGTGGTTGTTTAGCCGCCCGACGCGCATTCAACTCATCCATTTTTGCTCGAATGACTGGTTTGTCACCCGCTTTGAGCGTAAAGGTGGCGCTTAAGACGACATCACCTGTATCCTGAACAACACTGTGCCGATAACGGAATTTCAGTTCACGGTGATCATACGTCTTTAATTCGCCTTCTCGCGTCAAAACGTCAACACTGCTGATGACGTTGCAGACTTCACCATCGTAAGCGCCAGCGTTCATGAAAACAGCGCCGCCAACACTGCCAGGAATGCCAGCAGCAAACTCAAGACCAGTCAAACCTGCTTGGTAAGCTGCTTCGGTTGTATCAATCAACCGCGCCCCCGCCTCAGCTGTCACTTGATTGCCACTGGCCGTGATGGTTTTCATTTCGGTTAAAATCAACACCAGTCCGCAAATGCCACCATCCCGGACAATTAAATTGCTGGCATTTCCAATCACCGTCAAAGGCAAGCCTTGGTCACGAGCGTCATCAACTAATGCCCGCACTTCGGCCACATTTTTGGGAAACGCCAATAAATCAGCCGGTCCCCCGGTTTTCGTAAACGTATAATGACTCAAAGGTTCATCATGCATCATGGTAATTCCTTCAAGCGTACGCGGCGCATCCACCACAAAATCAGGTCCTTTCACAAATACTACTAAGCTATTTTAGCAGATAATTGCTGTTATGAACACGGGGAGGCTGTGAAGAGCTTTCCCTAGATCTTTACTGTCAGTCTTAGAAATTGAATTGAATGATACTTCTGTGTTTTGACTTCTCGTAGAAAACGCGTTCGCAGACCCAGAAACCAAGCCTGCTTACGCTCTGCCATAAACGCACCTGTTCGCGCTCTGCATATCGCAATCATCTGTCAAATCTAGTAGAATGGAAGCGCAATGCATCGTTAGGAGTGAATCATTTGATGAAATTAATTTCTTGGAATGTGAATGGCTTACGAGCTGTTTTAAAAAAAGACTTTATGACTATTTTTAATGAATTAGACGCCGACTGGTTCTGTTTGCAGGAAACCAAAATGCAGGCAGGCCAAGTTAAACTCGATCTGCCTGGCTATCATCAATACTTTAACTACGCTGAACGCAAAGGCTATTCTGGTACGGCCATTTTCACCAAACATGAACCGCTCAATGTCACGTATGGAATGGGCGTTCCTGAACATGATACTGAAGGCCGGATCATTACCTTAGAGTATCCAAACTTCTATTTGATGACGGTTTATACGCCGAACTCTGGTGGTGAACTGAAGCGGCTGGATTACCGCCAGCAATGGGACAAAGATTTTCTTGCCTACACGAACCAACTCGCGGCCAAAAAGCCGCTCGTTTACTGCGGCGATTTAAATGTCGCGCACCAAGAAATCGACCTTAAAAATGACAAGACCAATCACCACAACGCCGGCTTTACCGATGAAGAACGGGCTGACTTTACAAAACAGTTAGATAGCGGCTTTATCGATACATTCCGGAACTTGTATCCAGATACCGTCACTTACTCATGGTGGAGTTATCGATTCCATGCCCGCGCTAATAACGCTGGTTGGCGTATCGACTACTTTGTCAGCAGCCGTGACTTCAAACCATATATTCAGGATGCAAAAATTCTGACCGACATTATGGGCAGTGACCACTGTCCAGTTGAACTTGTCACAAAAGACTTGATTTAGGAGAAAATACGATGGACTTTATCGCCATGGATTTCGAAACCGCCAATCGCAAGCGAGGCTCAGCGTGTTCATTGGCGCTCGTGGTCGTCCAGCAAAATAAGGTGGTTGACAGTTTTTACACCCTTATTAATCCGCAGATGCAGTTTGATGCCCAAAACATTCACATTCATGGCATCACCCCTGAAATGGTTCAAGATCAGCCAACATTTGATCAAGTTTGGCCGCATATTCAAATGTTCTATACGCCAGGTCGGATCGTGACCGCTCACAATGCACCGTTTGATGTTTCGGTTATGCGACTGACACTGGATCGTTACGGCATTGCGGCGCCGCGCTATCAAGTGATTGACACGGTTAAAACCTCGCGACACTTTTTGCCGAAGTTGCCGAATCATCGGTTAGATACTGTCAGTGCCGCCTTACACATTCCGCTTGAGCATCACCACAATGCCTTAGCCGATAGTTATGCCTGCGCACGGATTTTGATCGCCGAAAATGAGCACTTTGGCGAAGCGCGGATTAAAAGCATGATGAAGCTTTCAAAAGCGGGTTGATTCAGGTACGACTGGCAACCGCTCAACGTTTGACCCGACTGCGCGCTCATTAACTGCTGAATATATCTGCTATGCAAAAAGGCGACTCCGCTGAGGAATCGCCTTTTTATTTTGCCTATTTTGTCTAATTATATTTATTTTTTAGCCACACCGCGTTCCGCCTTCCAAATGCTAAAGGAGGTCTTCATTGATTGCCACAAGCCCGAACCGGAATAGACCAAGACGTTATTCCGATAAACCGCGACCGTAAAGAAAGTAAACAAGGCGAGAAAGACGACACTAATACCGACACTGACCCATGCCTGACCCATACTTGCTCGGCCTAGCGACATCTGCGTTGGCATAACAAAAACATTCAAGAAAGGCACGTAGCTTGTTACTTGTGCCAACGTCGAATCATTGGCTTGGGCGGCGATTGTAATGAAGTAGCCGATCATCCCCAGCATGGTAATTGGCATAACAGCTTGCTGGACTTGTTCCTGATTAGAAACAAGCGAGCCGGTTAATGCAGCCAAGACCGAATAAGTGAGTGTGCCGATGATAAAGAAAAGCGCAATCATGGCGGTTGTCCCAGAAGCTAGTATCGACAGATCCACTTGCTTTAACAAGCCGGCAACCATTGTTTGATTTTTCAAAAATTGCCAGCCGATAACACCGGCAATCACGTAAATAACCAGTTGTGTCAGCAACAAGGCGAAAATACCCGCCAACTTGCCAAAGAATTGCGTCGTGGCACTGACAGAGGACAAAAGGATCTCCATGATTCGCGAGCCTTTTTCAGTTGCAATTTCCTGTGCCAGAATAGAACCATACACCATGGTGACCATCAGAATCAAAACCATTGAAACGAGCGCAAGGCCATGATTCATAAGTTGTGCCGTATTGGATTTGGCTACCTGCTTGCCATCCTCAATGGCAACCGTTTTCGATGTCACTGTCGGCGGTGCCGTTAAAGCCTTAACCTGAGCTGGTGTCAGCTTCATGGCTGCGGCCGTGCTGCTCAATTTCAATCCGCTCAGCGCTGCCACCAGCGTTGAAGTCTCAACTGTCTGACCGTTATCGCGAGCAACATAATGCGACTTGAAGTCATCTTTGGCATTCACCGTTAAAATGCCATCAAGATCTTCTTTGTTCAGTGCATCATTGGCTTTTTTAGCAGAAGTATACGGCTTAAAGCGTAAATCACTGGTACTTTGTTTACTCAATGCTTGGCGCACAACGCCAACGTCACTGACAACTGCGACCTGAGCAGGTGCTTGCGTTTTGGAAATATAAAAAACGATCCCAAAAGCAATCGCAAGGAAAAATAGCGGTGACAATACTAGAAAAATCCATGAACCACTTTTGGCATTCTTTTTATAAACCTGACTCATAACAACCCAAAATTTATGCATCAGCTTCACCTACTTTCAAACGGAAGATTTCATCAAGTGTTGGTGGCTGCTGACGGAATTCTGGTATATAGCCATTTTCCGTCGCTTTCGCAAAAATCTGTCTGCCAACTGCCGGATCAGCCAACGTTAACTCAAATTCTTGGCCATGTTGGTTTATTTTTGTCACGCCGTCAAAGGCCCGCAAATCTTCAGCTGTCAATCCTGATTCGATGAAAAGTTTCGTGCGGCCAAAGCTTTCACGAATATCGCCGACTGCGCCATTGAGGACCATTCGCCCTTGCTTCAGCATAATAAGATGATCAGAAATTGCCTCAACGTTGGCCATGTCATGGCTGGAATAGATAATCGCAGCGCCATTATCTTTCAGCATCTGAATGCCAGCCATCAACAGGCTTGAGTTAACCGGATCAAGTCCCGAAAAAGGCTCATCTAGAATAACCAGCTTTGGCATATGAATCATTGTGGCAATGACCTGAACTTTCTGCTGATTCCCCTTACTTAAGTCTTTGATTTTATCGGTAGGCTTGCCTTTAACCTGAAATCGGTCCATCCATTCTGGAATCCTGGCTTTAATTTCTGACGTACGCATACCGCGCAATCGCGCAAAATAAATAATTTGATCTTGAACCCGCATCTTTGGATATAAACCGCGCTCTTCTGGTAAATATCCAATGGTGTCATAATCTTTAGCTGTTAACGGATGACCATTCCAAGTGATGGTACCAGAATCCGGTGTCAAAAAATTCAAAATCATCCGAAATGTTGTCGTCTTCCCCGCCCCATTTTGGCCGATCAACCCCATGATTTCACCCGGTTTAACGGTGAAACTTTCACGATCAACCGCCGTCATCGTGCCGAAGGTCTTGACAAGATCCTTGACTTCTAACATGGCATTACTCCTTTACTTAAGACGCGCTCACAGATGCTCAAACCTTTATGTAGAAGTCTCAGCCACAATGGTCAACAACTCGCCATTACACTAAGACCGATATTTCAGCTTTCAAACGCGCCTGCTCACGCTTTTGATTAGCTCACTTTCTCACGTTGTCAATAGTCTACCATGCATACTTTGGTTATCAAAGTATAACGTGTTATCAAAAGTAGATTTATTGTCCTAGTGAAAGCAGCCAGACCAGATTCTGTGACCCTCATGCACGCCATTGTCTTCGAAAAGTGTGGATAACTGCCCAGATTGTGACCTCGCCAACGAAAAGCCCAACAAACAAAGCGGCCAACTGTTCGCCAAATTTCATAACGCACCGCCTTTTCTTTGTTCTGCACCACTTTACCAAACCAAATCAAAAAAGCACGCAAATGTTCTTTGCGTGCTTGCTATCATAGGCTTTCGAGTAAATTCTCATAGTGTTGGCCAAACGGCACAAATTCGAGATGCCGCGTTGTATCCTCATTGTCATCTTTTTGAAAATGAATCATCAGATAGGTCTCTGGTTCACTTAATCCCAAAAAATCCGGCCATTCCACGACAGACACCCCATCACCTTCGAAGTACTCTTCAAGACCGAGATCCTCGGCCCCACCGTCTTCTAAGCGATACAGATCCATATGATACAGCGGTAATCGGCCATGACGATACTCGCGAACAATTGTAAATGTTGGACTTTTGACGTAATCGGTGATGCCTAAGCCTTTTGCCAAGCCCTTGGTGAAACTAGTTTTACCAGCACCCAAGTCACCATCCAGCAGCAAAACGTCTCCCGCTTGCAACTGCGGTCCCAGTGAAGCCGCAAAGGATTGCAGTGCTGCCTCACTAGTGAAGTCTTTTTTCAAACTTGTCATAGCAAGGTCTGGGCCGCTGTAATAATGGCCAACTTATAAACATCCTCTTCATTTGCCCCACGACTCAAATCAGAAACTGGCTGATTCAAACCTTGCAAAATTGGGCCAATGGCTTCAAACCCGCCGAATCGTTGCGCAATCTTATAACCAATATTACCGGATTGTAATTCAGGGAAAATGAAAACATTCGCTTCCCCAGCCACTTTGGAATCAGGGGCTTTTTGCTTGGCAACGGTTGGGACAAAAGCAGCATCAAATTGTAACTCACCATCTAAGGCCAAATCAGGTGCCAGTTCATGAGCTTTCTTAGTGGCTTCAACTACCTTATCTACTTGCGGTCCCTTGGCACTGCCTTTGGTTGAGAATGACAGCAAGGCGACGCGCGGTGGTTCGATATCAAACAAGGCAGCGGTTTTAGCTGACTCAACCGCAATTTCAGCCAGCTGATCAGCATCTGGATCAATGTTGATGGCGTTATCCGCGAATAAGTAGCGTTCGTCACGGCCACGCTGCATAATGAACGCACCACTGACCAAATGCACGCCAGGACGCGTCTTGATAATTTGCAAAGCAGGCCGGACTGTGTCAGCCGTTGAATGAACTGCGCCTGAAACCATACCGTCTGCTTCCTTCATGTAAACCAGCATCGTACCAAAATAATTGGCATCCTGAACAATTTTTTCGGCCTGTTCTGGGGTTGCCTTGCCTTTGCGACGCTCAACAAAGGACGCAACCATTTTAGCGTGAATGTCATCGTTGGCTGGATCGCGAACTGTCAACTTGCTGAGATCCCAGCTTTTAGCAGCTGCCAATGTCTGAATCTTATCAGGATTACCTAGCACGATGGCCTGTATCAACCCGTCAGCTGCGAGCCGAACTGCTGCGCCCAAAACGCGCGGATCTTCGCCTTCCGGAAATACAATCCGTAAATTTTTGCCATTAATCTTGTCTTTTAAACTTTCAAATAGGTCCAAATCTTATCCCTCCATAAAAGCGCTTTATTCTTGTTCATCATACCGTTTTTATCGGGTCGTGACTAGTCGAAGACAATGGAAAAACAGTGTGTCTGAGCCACTTAAGGCTAGTCAATTCAGGTTAATCCGCCTTCACCGTTTCTGGTAACTGCCAATTAATCGGGGCCTCGCCCATTTTTTCTAGTGCCGCATTGGTGCGCGAAAACGGGCGACTGCCAAAGAAGCCACGAGATGCAGATAACGGGCTTGGGTGCGCTGATGCAATAATCGCGTTCTTGCTCGTATCAATCACGGCCGCCTTTTTTTTGGCCGCGTTCCCCCACAGGATGAACACAACGCCGCCGCGTGCAGACAAGGCAGCAATGGCAGCATCTGTCAACTCTTCCCAGCCATGATTCTGATGGGAATAGGCTTCGCCGGCTTGTACCGTCAAAACGGCATTCAACAATAGAACGCCTTGGTCCGCCCATGCCTTCAAATAACCATGATGGACCGGTGGATAGCCTAAATCGCTTTGCAACTCTTTATAAATGTTTTGCAAAGACGGCGGCAAAGCGACACCGGGTGCCACCGCAAAGCTCGCACCAACCGCCTGCCGCGGATTGTGGTAAGGGTCCTGGCCTAGAATGACCACCTTCACATCATGGAAAGGTGTCCATTCGAATGCCTGAAAAATATGGTGCATTTCAGGGTAAATCGTTTTTGTCGCGTATTCTTCTTTTAAGAACGCATGCAGTTGAGCATACTCAGGACTTTCAAATACCGGTTCCAGCACCGTCTGCCAGTCATTATGTATTAATGTTTTCAAGACGTGCACCTCCGCAAATAGTGTACAAGAATCACCGCGGGTTTGCTACCGAGAAACGCTTTTTCATGCTAGAATTGGAGGCGTAACCGCACCATGACAAACCGGAGGGAACAGTAAATATGATCAAACTTATCGCATCAGACATGGATGGCACACTTTTAAACGACAAAATGGAAGTTTCGGACGAAAACGCCCAAGCCATTCGTGACGCGCAAGCCGCTGGTATCGAATTTATGGTCGCAACTGGCCGCGGCGTCACCGAAGCTACACCGTTACTTGCCGCCCAAGATCTCAAACCAGCATTCATTACACTCAACGGCGCCATGGTTTTTGATGAAGCTGGCGAATTGGTGGTCACGATTCCAATTGCTAGTGACCTAAGCGATTTCATTGTCGAGACCTTGCAAAAGGACGACATCTATTTTGAAATCATCACCAACAAAGGCGTCTTCTCGGACAGCCGCGTCAAACGTATTCAAAATGTTGCCGATCTATTGGTTGATCTCAACCCAGATACAACCTACAAACTGGCGGTTGCGCTCGCAGCTGCACGGCTGGAAATCATGAACATCAATTACGTTAGTGACTATAAAGAACTGCTAGCCGACCCTACTATCCAAGTGATGAAAATCATTGCGTTTACTGGCGAGCAACGCGATATTTTGAAAGCACCAGCGAAGGTTTTTGAAGCCACCGGTAAATTAAGTGTCACCTCAAGCTCTGCGAATAACATTGAGGTCAACAACATCAAAGCGCAAAAAGGTTATGCTGTTGAAGCTTTCGCTAAGCAACGCAGTATTACCATGGATGAGGTCATGACAATCGGCGATAACTTGAATGACGCCAGCATGATCAAAATGGCCAAATATGGCATGGCGATGGGGAACGCCATCCCCGAAATCACCAAGCTCGCATGGGGCAGTACTGCCACTAATAGCGAAAACGGCGTTGCTCAGGCAATTCGCAAAGCCATTCGCATTAATAAGGCGGAAAAATCAAACGCTCAATTCTAATAATCATTGGCGCAGCGATAGTTTGCTGATTTTAATTTTTTAAAGACAGGCGCCGCGCCAGTTCACGCTCACCATAACGCGCTCACTGACGCAGAAACCTGCTCATAAGGACCTCAAGCACAATGGGCAAAACCCGCCCATCGCGCTTGAGCCCGCTTATGCTCCGGTTTCTAACCGCGCCAGTTCACGCTCACCATAAGGGAGGTTGGCCGATGGCGTTATATCTTGATATCAATGCTTTAAGCACGAGTAGTTTAAGTGTGGTCAAAACCGATAACGGCAAGCTGGCCTACATTCTAACTGGTCGGCACGGACTGATTAATGGTGGCTTCGATCTGAATACATTAAGCGGCGAACCGCTTGGATCCATTCGACAAAAAACGGTCAGCGTTTTCCCGCGCTATGATCTTTATATCGCCAATCGCAAGGTTGCCAGCGTCAAAAAAATGTTTGGGGTCTGGCATCAGTTCATCTTTATCTCAGATCTCAACTGGGTCGCCATGGGTAATCTTTTGAATAACCATTATCAAGTGTTTCATGGGGTCAAAACGATCTTCAGTGCTGAAGAAATTGCACCAGCAATCGTTAAGTTGACCATTCCCAATAACCGCGACATTCCAGCGGCCATTTTGTTAGCTGCTATCCTCGACCGCTTTCGCCATGTGGGTGTGGCCGATCCATTGAAGCGTTATGAATATGGGCTGGATTTCCCAGATTAAACGAAAAGAAAAGCTAAGACCATCATTCCTAGCTATGAAATAAAGACGACTGATTTTCCTCCATGGAATACCAGTCGTCTTTATTTCTCATTGCTATTTAGAGATCCTAGTGCCAAGGCGCAGCAATCGTAGACCAGATGGCGTTCAGCCGTACAACCTGTCCTTGGAGCCGATGTGATTAGGCAACTTCGAGACCGGTTTTGGGACTCGAAGTGCCGTCTCCACTCTGGCTGTGCGTCGCAAACCCCATCTGGTCGAAGATTGCGGCGTTCGGCGGGCTAAGGGCTTTAGGCTAACCTATTGACAAACATTAAACTTCCTCGCCCACAACCGGCCGCAGCATATGATCGTATCGATGACTGCCAATCATCAACTCGCCGTGTTTAAGAAAACCATTGCGCTCATATAACTTTTTAGCCCGCGGATTCTGCTGATCCACGTTCAGACTAACCACTTTAGCGTGCCGAGCCCGAGCAACCGTATCGACTGCGTTTAATAATTTGGTTCCGATCCCATGTCCCTGCGCTGTCTCGGCGACTGCTAGCGTATCTAAATACCACTCGCCGGCATAAGTTTCGGTGTCTGAAAAAAGCGATGAATTTGGGGTCAATCCCAGCTTAGGCAACAACGGTTTTAAAGCATCGTCGATATGGGCTTCCTGCTCATGCAAATAGCCAACAGCAATCCCTTCAATCTGACCGTCCTGATCAGCCACCAACATTTGCGGGTAACCGTACCGGTAAGTTGGCAGTAAAAAGGCTTGTTCCAAAACCGAGTACAGGGTCTTCTTAGGAACCTTCATTAACTGAGGAATTTCCATCTCCGTAAACACAATATCGATCAACGGTGCTACTTGCGGCGCATCGTCCGGTTTGCTTGGACGTATTATCAAAAAAATCGCTCCTCTTTTATTGGCGCTGAATGAACCGCCAATTTGCTGACACTCATCAGCAGCGAAAGCAGTTGGTTCAAGTTGCGCCTTTTGCATGCTTCCTATTATAGCAAAAAAGGCGAACATTCGCGTTGTGATGGCAATTAAACATAATCAAAATGTTTTTGGGCGAATGAGTCCATTTTTCAGTGAATCTGGGTTAAAATGTGAGAAGAGTTGTGTTTGCCTTCTCTAGATGTAGCTAATCATGGTGAAGCAACCACAATATCTTGTTCCAAATTTTCTCTTTGCGCGTTCTTACAGCCTTTGTTGCTGGAGACCGACGAACGGAGGTGAGGAGCAGAAAACTATTTGAAGGAGCGTACTGGGTTGAAAGTTACTTTCAAGGACGTCACGATGTCCTACGATGGCAAGACAGATACCCTGAAGGATCTGAACTTTACCATTCCCGATGGCACGCTGGTTTCCCTGCTGGGTCCTTCCGGCGGCGGTAAAACCACGACCCTGAATCTCATTTCCGGGTTGTTGTCCCCAACCGCTGGGCAAATCTTTTTTGGTGATACAGATGTGACTAAAAAAGATGCCTTAGCGCGTAAAGTTGGGATGGTATTTCAGAACTACAGTCTGTATCCGCATTTGTCAGTGTTGGACAATATCGCCTTTCCACTGAAAATGGCCAAGGTCAGCAAGGCTGAACGGCACGCCAAAGCCAAGGATCTTGCCAAACTGGTTCATGTTGAGGATCAGCTTGATAAGAAACCAGGGGCACTTTCTGGCGGCCAGCAACAGCGTGTCGCTATCGCACGTGCCTTAGCCAAGTCCCCTAGCCTATTGTTGCTAGATGAACCGTTGTCAAACCTTGACGCCCGGCTTCGAATTGAGATGCGCGAAGAAATTCGCCGAATTCAACGCGAAACCGGTGTTACCACGATTTTCGTGACCCATGACCAAGATGAAGCATTGCACATTTCTGATAACATCATGGTTTTGGCAAATGGTTCGATACAACAGTTCAGTTCCCCGCAAAAACTATACGAGCGACCGAACAATTTGTTCGTTGCTAAGTTTATTGGTGAGCCTGTGATCAACACCTTGCCAGCACAAGCGTTGACAACTGATCTAGCTAGCGCTGTGTCAGAAGATATTTTGAAGCAGGCAGTCACCGCAGGGATCCGTAGTGAAGCCATCATCCCTTATGATGCCGGCGACAATGTCCTAGCCAAGCTTCATGGCAAGATCACGCAAAGTTCTAAATATGGGCGGGAAGCTACAGCCGATATTACTTATAACGGCGAGCACCTGTTGTCAACAGAAATGGCTGGTGTCGCAGCTAATCAACCAGATCTGGATTTCTATCTCACCAAGTCGGGTTTCTTTCTTTTTGACCAATCCGGCGCCTTGATTTTTGGTGGTGAAAGTCATGCTGAATGAAAAAGCAAGCCTAAAATCGACCGCCAAAGCAGCGCTGTATTTGCTGCCAATGCTGGTGATTACCATCACCTTCAATATCTGGCCGATTATTAACTCATTTCTGATGAGTTTGTACACGAAGTATGATTTTTATACTGATAAGGTCAGTGCTTGGGGCTTTGATAACTTTGTTTATCTTTGGAATGATCCTGATTTTCACTTGGCTGTGCGGAATACGCTGGTTTTTGTTGTCGGCGTGGTTCCGATCACTGTCATTTTATCCTTGATCATTGCTTTATTGCTAAACCAGGTGAAGATCATCTCCGGTTTCTTCAGAACCGTCTATTTCCTGCCGTTTGTCACCAGTACTGTGGCGATTGCGATGGTTTGGAATTGGATGTTCCACAGTAACTATGGGCTGATCAACTACTTTATGGGCTGGTTTGGTATCCATCCCATTAACTGGCTGACTGATCCGCATTATGCACTGCTGGCGCTGATCATTATGAGTATTTGGAAAAGTCTGGGCTTCAACATCATTCTTTTCTTGGTCGGTCTCAACAACATTGACCACGGGTATTACGAAGCCGCTGAAATCGATGGTGCCAACGCGCGTCAGCGATTTTGGAACATCACGATCCCGATGCTATCACCAATCACTTTCTTGGTTTCAGTTAACGGGATCATCGGCAGCTTCAAGGTGTTCGATGAAATCTTCGCCTTGTTCCAAGGCACGCCCGGACCAGGTAAAGCTGATTTGACAATTGTTTACTATCTGTACCAGAAATTTTATACCGAGTACAAGTATCCAATTGCTGCTGCGTCTGGGGTTGTGCTTTTCTTCCTCATCCTGCTAGTGACACTCGTGCAGTTGTGGTATTCCCGCAAGCACGTTCATTACTAAGGAGGAGGCAAAAACATGGCTAAAAAAATCAGTAAAATTCTGCTTTACCTGATTGTCATTTTAGGCGCGATCACCATGCTGATCCCCTTCTTATGGATGATCTCCACATCACTTAAAACGGCACCGGAAACGATTGCCGTTCCACCGATCTGGATCCCTAAGGTTCTACAATGGGGTAACTACGTCAAGGCGTGGAACGAAGCACCGTTTGGACAGTATTTCATTAATAGCACGATCGTCACTGTTATCACAACGGTCGGGCAGCTCTTTACCAGTATTCTTGCCGCTTTTGCTTTCGCTCGATTGAAGTTTTACGGCAAGAACCTCTTGTTCATTATTTTCCTCGGAACAATGATGATTCCAGGTGAAATGTTGATCATCCCTAACTTCGTGACCTTGTCACACTTAGGGCAAATTGACCATTACGGCGCTTTGATTCTGCCGTGGTTGGCCAGCTTCTTCACCGTTTTTACCTTGCGTCAGACTTTCCAATCAACACCGAATCAGATCTACTACGCTGCTAAAATCGATGGTGCGTCCGATTGGAAATATTTGTGGCAAGTGCTTGTCCCAATGAGCAAGTCAACGATTACCGCGGTCACCGTTCTTCAGGTGATTGGCTCATGGAATGCCTTCATGTGGCCATTGATCGTTACGAACTCTGACAAGATGCGTACCTTGCCAGTCGGCTTGCAGGCCTTCACGACCGATGCCGGCACGCAATATCAACTGCTGATGGCCGCTTCCACATTCGTCATCATTCCAATGGTTGTTTTGTATATCTTCTTGCAGAAGTACATTATTGCTGGGATTTCTAAAGCTGGATTGAAAGGATAATCTACCAAAATGAAAAAGCAAACTTGGGTAAAAGCATTACTTGCAATGTTCACTGTCGTTCTTGTCGCTGTTTTGACGGCTTGCGGCAGTAACAGCAGCAGCAAATCGAGTTCAAGTACCAAGAGTGATTCGGGCAAACGGGTGACGATCACTTTTTGGCACGGCATGAACGGTCCTTACCAAAAAGCTCTTGATCAAATCATCAATGATTTCAATAAGAGTCAGAAACAGTATAAAGTTGTCGGCACCGCGCAAGGTAACTACACCGCCTTGCAACAAAAGATCATGGCTGCAGCAAAATCTCGCAACCTGCCAACCATTGCCCAAACAACTTATACCACTGTTCCTGACTACGTGAAAAATGGTTTTATTTCCCCGCTTGATCAATACATGCTCAAAGGCGACGACAAGATGAGCAGCAGCGACTTGAAGGATATCTACCCAGCCTTCTTGTCCAGCTCCAAGTATCAAGGCAAGTATTACAGCGTGCCATTCTCCAAGTCCACACGTATTCTTTTCTACAATGAAGCACTGATGAAGAAATACAATATTGCCAAGCCAACCAGCTGGGAAGACATCAAAAAAGATGCCGATAAGCTGAAGGCAGACGGTATTGCCGCTATTGGTTTCGATAAGAGTTTTGATATGGAATTTGAAGGTCTGGCACGTCAGGCTGGCAATCCGTTAGTTTCAGCTGATCCGCTGAAAGCTAACTTGGATAGCAAGAAAACCTTAACTGCTGCTAACTTCATTATGGACATGGTTAACAGCGGCGAAGCCAAGACTGCCGGCGAAGACATTTACGGCGATAAGAACTTCACTGCTGGTAAAACACTCTTTTATGCCGGTTCAAGTGCTGGGATCACCAACATGAAGCAAAATGCACCGAAAGACTTCAAGTGGGGCACAATGCCGCTACCAAGCTACAAAGGCAAAAAGGCAACCGAACTTGCCGGTAATGATATCGTCCTCTTCAAGTCCGCATCTAGCGATAAGCAAAAAGGCGCTTGGGCATTCATGAAGTACCTGCTTTCTGAGAAGGAAACTTCCAAGTGGGCCCAATTGACTGGTTATGTGCCACTGCGTAAGTCCGCTGTTAAATCTGCTGACTTTAAGAAATATCTGAGTGCTAACCCAACTAGCCAAGCTGCAGTTGATTCTTTGGGCTTTGGCTTCCAGTCCACCGCTTTCATCGGCTTCTCAGAATATCGTAACGATCTTCTTAATGCGGTTGATGCGATGCTGACTAAGCATGAAAAACCAGATCAGGCTTTGAAGACACTTCAGGGTCAAACTGAAACCATCATCAAGACAAACAAGTAATTGTTTGCTCCGCCTTGATCTTTGCCGAATCAGCTATGTGCTGATTCGGTTTTTGTTTGCTTTTCGGTAGCCGGCGGGGTACGCTTTAGTGTTCTCAAAATGATATTGAAACAATTGGAGGTAACACTGTGACAACAATTCGCTTTTTAAATGGGTTAAACACCATCGGCGGCAACATCGTCGAATTCGCAACTAAAACCAGCCGCGTTATCATGGACTTCGGCGTGGCTGCTGATCTCAGCAACGAAACAGTCAGCTCTGCCATCGATAATGGTAAATTGCCGCATGTGCCGGAACTATTTTTTGATCAACCAGACGTTTACACACATGAGGCCATCTTTATCTCACATCTGCACATTGACCACATGGGTGCATTGCAATATTTAAAGAAACCGATTCCGATTTATCTTTCGGAACCATCCTATAAGCTCTATCAACTGTTAATCAAACTAGGCATCGAAAAGCCAGTTGCAAATCTGCATCCGCTTGCCTATGAACAGCCCATAACCATTGGTGACCTCACCGTAACAGGCTTCCACAGTGATCACGACGAGCCGGGCGTCATGGCGCTCCTAGTCGATGACGGCTCACGCCGCTATGCCCATTCCGGTGATGTCCGGTTAAATGGCCCGCATGCTGAACGGGTTCATGCCTGGGCCCAGCGATTTAACCAAGAAAAGCTAAGCTTGTTTATGTTGGAAGGCACCAGCTTCTCTTTTGATACAGCTGCACCAGTCGAAGATCAGGATCATCCCAGCATCCCATTGACCGAAATGAGCCTGCAGAAGCAATTTCAGACAGTGCTGGCGGAAAGCCCGACGCTTGTCGTCATCAATCCTTACATCCGCAATTACGAGCGTCTGTCGAGTTTTCAGGCCAGTGCACACACTGCCGGCCGTCAATTGGTGTGGGAACCTGATGACGCGGCTGTGCTGACCACCATGACCGATCAAAAACCCGATGCTATTCTTGGTCAAACAATCAGTCTGACGGACATTGCCCGTGATCCCCAACACTATGTCCTGCAAAATAGTTTTGACCATCTGGAACGACTGACTGACATGCCCATCACGACCTATATCCACAGTAACGGCGAGCCACTAGGCGATTACGACCCGCGGTTTGCGCAACTCAAAGACTGGCTAGAAGCGCATCACATCCCCTTGCAGTTCATGAATGCCTCGGGTCATGCTAGCCGTGAGGATTTAATTACTTTGGCGAAAGAAGTCAATCCTCGAACCATTGTGCCATGGCATAGCTTCCATCCGGAACGCGAAGCCGAAGCCTTGGATACCCAAACAAATGCCGCTGTGGTGCTTCCTGAAAGAGATTTGTACTATGATTTTGATGAGTTAAATGAAGAGGAGTAATCGTCAGCAGTAGTTGCTTCTTCAGTTTCTATCTAGAACTTATGATTTGTTAGATGCGGGATGATTTGGCACAAGCGTCAGACAAAAACGACTCCTGCCGTGCCAAACTCCGCAATCTCCGGCCAGATGGGGCTGGAACGCGGTGACGGCGCTTCGAGACCAAAAACCGGTCTCGAAGTCGCCTAACAACATCAGCTCAAAAGCCCTTCGCTGTGTTGTTTGCACGGCTGAGCCCCATCTGGCCTCCGATTGCTCCGCCTTGGCACTGGAATCTTTAAACTATGACCTTTGATCTACAGTAAAACGAAAGAAGAGTGACTTTTCCGCCGCATACATGCGGTGATCGGAAAAAGTCACTCTTCTTTTTGTAGCCTTAAATAATTTTCAGCTTCTCTAATGTTGAAACAGTTGATCCACAGTCGTCTCTAAGCGTTCTGCAAGTGCGAAGGCTAAGGAGAGTGTTGGGTCGTATTTATTATTCTCGATGGCATTAATCGTTTGCCGGGTTACATTCACTGCGTCAGCCAGTTCTTGCTGGGTTAATTGTTGGCGCATTCTGAGTACGTGGATATTATTTTCCATGGAACATCAATCCAATCGCGCCTATGGCCAACAGAATGGCTGTAAAAACAATCGTCATATACAAAACATGAGCGGGTCCTTTATCGCTGCGATCAGCTCGATGTTTTAACCATTGATCGCTACCAATCAGAATCAAATTTTGAACAATCAAGATTAAGAAAACAAAGTCCCACTTTCCTGTCTGAAATTGCTTAAAAATCGTGTAGATGAAAAGTGAGACAACCATGAAGAGATAAGCATTTTTAATTGATTGATCAGCAAAGTGACGTTCCATCTCATCCATTTTTCGCATGATAACCATCCCCTCAAATGTCAAACTTTTTTGACACCATCAGTATAATACCAACTCTTCAAATGTCAAAACATTTTGACTTTTCAAGACACAAAAAGAAATTTCAATGCCATTTGCGTTTACAAAAAAGAGAAATGATTTTCTAATTTTTCTGAAAATCATTTCTCTTACAGATAAACTGATAGGACTTAAAGATCTTAGTGCCAAGGCGGAGCAATCGTAGGCCAGATGGGGCTCAGCTGTGCAAACAACACAGCGACCGGGCTTTGTCGCTGATGTTGTTAGGCGACTTCGAGACCGGTCTTTGGGCTCGAAGCGCCGTCACGCGTTCCAGCCCCATCTGGTCGGAGATTGCGGAGTTTGGCACGGCAAAGAACGCCTTTGCTTAATCTTTTTCTCCGGATAATTCGGAATTTGACAAGTCCTCGGTCTTAAGTGGAAATTTTGATTCGGTCCCTGTTGTTGGTCGCAACATCATCCCTTATCAGCCCCAGCAGTAATACCGTTGACATAAAACTTCTGCATAATAATGAACAAGATGGTAATCGGAATCGCAATGATGACACAACCGGCAATGAACTGCGTAAAGTACGTGGTCGAGGCGCCTTTTGTGCTGTGCAGCATGTTGTATAGCCCATAAGCAATCGTATAATTTTTGGCATTACCAGAAGACGAAAGAATAATGCCCGAGAAAATAAAATCAATCCATGGTCCAATAAATGCCATTAAAGCAGTGTACACGACAATTGGCCGTGACATGGGCAGCCCAATATGGGTGAATACTTGCCACTTAGTCGCCCCGTCAATTTCGGCGGCTTCATCAATTGCCCGCGGAATCGTATCAAAAAAACCTTTGGCAATATAGAAACCTAACCCGGCACCGCCGACGTAAACCAAGATTAAACCGCCGAGATTCAGCATATTCAATCCTTTAAGAATGTAATACAAAGCAATCATGGCCATGAATCCGGGAAACATCCCGAGTATCAGCGCGATTTGCAGAAACGGCTTTCGTAACCGAAAGCGTAACCGCGATAACGCATATGCCACACTAATCGTCACGAATGTTGATAGAATCGTTGAGACAACCGAAACGAAAAGCGTGTTGATAATCCAGTTAACAAACGGAAACTGGTCACTTGTAAAAATGCCAGTGTAATTACTGAGTGTGAATTTTCCCGGCCAAAAGGTTGACACAAATCCTGTATCATTGAAGGAAAAACTGGCAAGAACAATCCAAATGATGGGAATCAACCAGACAACCGCTAAAATACTCAGCAATGTATAGCGAAAAATCAAGGACAGCCGGCGTTGTGTTTTGTATGACGTCATCTTGATCAGCCCTCCTTAAATGCATTTGTCCGACGATAAGCAATTAATGAAACGGTTGCGCTGATGATGAAGATCAGAATCCCCAACACCGCAGAAGCATTGTATCGCTGCGTTTGCCCAAAGGTTAAATTATACAGCCAGGTAACCAGTAAATCAGTTGAACCGGCGCCGTTGTAATTATTATTCATCGGCAAGCCGCCAGTCAGTAAATAGATAACATTGAAGTTGTTGAGGTTACCAATGAATTGTTGGATCAAGGCTGGTGACATCACAAACAAAATTTGTGGAAAAGTGATGGCACGAAAAATCTGGAAAGCATTGGCACCATCAATTCGCGCGGCTTCAATTTGATCCTCTGGCAAGTTCTGGATAATTGCTGTTGAAACCAGCATGGAAACGGGAATCCCAATCCACATGTTAACAACGATCACTGTTACGCGCGCAACCAGCGGACTGGCGGATGCCCCGATAAAGTTAATCGGATGTTCAATCAAATGCCAGCCGAGTAAGATATTGTTCAATGGCCCCTGTAAATCTAAGAACTGCGCCATCATCAATAAGGATACAAATTGCGGGACAGCGTAGACAATCACGAAAATAGTTCGCCAAAAAGCTTTATGCTTGATACCTTTTGATTCGATCAGCAAAGCGAGCAAAACACCGAAGAAAAAAGTCGTCACAGTAGCACAAACCGCCCAAATCAGTGTCCAACCTAAGACCGGAAAGAAAGTACCGGCCAAATCTCCGCTTAAGACGTTGCGGAACGCCTGTAACCCGCTCCATGAGAACCCAATTGAATGGTGCGCATCATAATTCGTGAAGGCCATTGAGATCATGTAAATTGTCGGTAAAACCGTAAATGCAATGATCCCAAGTATCGGCAGCGTCAATAGCGTTGTGTGCAGACGGGTGTCTAACAGAGATGCTAGTTCTTCACGATTGGTGGGCACATGTTGTTGCTCACGATGCAGCACATATAATTTACGAACCGACCGTAAATTAGCAATATATAGGCCGACCATCGCAACCATCAGAATCAATGCCATGATGCCAAAAAGCAAAATCAGCACCGAATTATCTGGCAGTTTCGTGATATAAACCCCTTGAGCTTGATCAAACACAACCTGTTTGGTTTTGACTGCCCCGAGATTGCTTAACATCCTAAGCGCACTCGTGCCACTAAACATCAACCAAAGCAGGAAAACCACTTCACTGACTAAATAAGCCGTTCCCTTGACCCACTGGCGGTTTTTGAGTTGACTGATTCCCATTAGGAAGAACGATGCCTTAGTTGCTGCATCCCCCTTTTTCCAGACTTCTCGATACGTCGCCTCAGGAGGTAAATGATTTTTTCTTCTAAACATACCTTCTCCTTATCAAGCAGGAGGTTGGACAGCTTAGCGTCCAACCTTCTGCTTGTGCCTCAACGTTGATTAGTTCGCTTTAGAGATATTTTTAACGAACGTATCGAGTTTCGTGCTGTATTGACTTGCAGGGATTGAACCGGTGTAGGCACCATTGATCAGTGGCGCCGCATCATTCCAGAAGGTCGCCATTTGCGGCATTTTTGGCATCAGGGTTGAATTGCCAGGCTTAGCCATTGTCATCACTGCACCAGCGACTGGATCACTGGCAACTTTGCTGCTCTTTTGGGCAGTTTTATCAACCGGAATCTGACCAGAATGATCATACACAATCAACTGTGATTCTTTATTGGTGATGAATGACGCTAAAGTGGCTGCCGCTTTTTGGTTTGATCCGGAAGCATGTGAGTTGACAGCAAAGGTTGCAATGCCCAAAAATGCTTGCATTTGAACGTCCTTGCCATCAAGTTTGATGGTTGGATAAGGCGCAACAGCAAAATTCTTACCTAAAATCTTTTTGATGTTCGCAGAATCCCACGGGCCATCAAGGATAGCGGCCGCCTTCCCGGACTTCAATTGATTCAGCGCATTAGAAGTTTGCATCACGCCTTTGTTGCTCTTTTGTTGGGCAAACCAGGCCATGGCTTGCTCGCCTTTAGCCGAATTGACGTCCGTCCCTTTGAGGGTTTCGCCTGTCTTCCCATAAAGCTGCGTACCGGCAGACAAGAAAACCGGATAAAAATTATAAGCATTCGTGAAGTCAGTGGCCAAGACGCCTTTTGCTGTCAGGCCATCCCAGGTTTTCACATCATCCGCGGTTAACTTTGACTTGTTATAGTAAATCGTCTGGGCCTGTTCCGCAAACGGATAAGCAAACATCTTGCCTTTCCACGTTACCCCTTCGGATGCTACGGCGACATTGTTGTTTTTCACAGCTTTGGTGGCATCTGGAGAAAGCGGATTGATATAACCGGCCTCAGCCATTGAACCCAGCTGATCATTTGCCACTTCGAAAACATCAGCTGCCTTGGCAGGATCTTTGCCGACATCTGTCTTGGCATTCGCTGAACCATTTGGACTCTGCGTCACCTTAACTTTGACATCTGGATATTTTTTGTTGAAATTGGCCACAATTTTTTTGTAATAAGGCACTTGGGTGGTATCGACCCAGAGCTTCACACTCCCTGATACGTTCTTAGCATCAGTACTGGTTGAACTTGTCGACTTGCTGCTGCAGGCTGCTAGCAAGGTGACGGTGACAAGTGTGGCGCTTCCAATAAGTAGCTTCTTCCATAACTTCATAATCGTTCCCCCTAAAATAAACTAAACGGTACTGGTAACTTACACATGCCGCACAATCGCGGCGAATGCCTGATATGGTTGTAAAGTTTGGTCTGTTAATGATTGCAATGGTACATCATTTGTCACGATGGTTTTTTCTAGCTGATCGTTAAGATCTAATGGTTGCTTCTTTTCCGATAAGTTGACTACAACAAGCCAACGAGTATCACCAAGAACGCGATAGTATGCCATGACCGCCGGGGCAAGATTTTGAATGGCTTCAAACCGGCCATTGACGATCACATCATTTTCGTGGCGTAATCGAATTAGCTGCTGGTAAGTATAAAAAATCGAATCGGGATCGTCTAAGGCCGCCGCCACATTGATGGTGTGGTAGTTTGGATTGACCCGCATCCATGGCTGACTTGTTGTGAAGCCAGCGTTGGGGGCATCACGCCACTGCATCGGCGTGCGGGCATTATCCCGACCTTTTGCATTAATGGCGGTTAAAATCGTTTTTTCTGATTGCCCCAGTGCCATCTGTTCACGATACATGTTAACGCTTTCAACATCTTGAACATCAACTATGCTTGCCACGGGTGCGTTGGTCATGCCGATTTCTTCACCTTGGTACACATATGGCGTACCGCGCAAAAGATGCAGTAAAATGGCAAACATTTTGGCGCTTTTAACCCGATAACGTTGATCGTTACCCCAGCGTGACACAATTCGCGGCAAATCATGATTATTCCAGAAAAGACTGTTCCACCCTTTTGTATAATCAAATGCCGTCTGCCACTTGATTAAAACCTGTTTTAAAGCCGCTGGGTCAAGTGGTCTCAATGCCCACTTGTCATCATTTTGCTGATCAAGTTGCATCATTTCAAACTGGAAAACCATCGATAACTCGTGTCTTTTGGGATCTGCATATTGTTGGGCGATGCTGGGGGTTGCACCCCAGGTCTCGCCAACTGTCAGCAAATCCGTATCGCCAAATGTCGCGCGATTCATTTCTTGAAGGTATGGATGCAGCTTAGGACCATTTTCTCGAATGCCGCGATCCGGCTCCTTGCCAATCAAGTCAATAACATCCATTCGAAAGCCGCCGATACCCTTGCTGATCCAGAAATTCATCATCTTGTAGATGGCTTGTCTAACTTGAGGATTAGCCCAGTTTAAGTCTGGCTGCTTATCACCAAAAAGATGTAAATAATATTGACCGGTGGCTTCATCACGCCGCCATGCCGAACCGGAAAATGTTGATTTCATGGCGTTAGGCGGGCCACCTGTGGCCGAACCATCGCGCCATATGTAATAGTCACGATATGGATTAGCGCGCGACTGGCGCGACACTTTAAACCACCGATGTTCGTCCGATGTATGATTCACCACCAAGTCCATGATGATGCGAATATCGCGTGCTTTTGCTTGGCGAATCAACGCCTCCAAATCAGCCATGGTGCCAAATTGTGGATTAATGGCTTGATAATCTGAGATGTCATAACCATTGTCTTGACCAGGCGACTGATACACTGGACTCAACCAGATGGCGTCAATGCCGAGTTTTTGCAGGTAGTCTAAACGCTGAATCAGACCTTTAAGATCGCCAATACCGTCACCATTGCTATCCTGAAAACTCTGCGGATAGACCTGATAGATCACGGCGCGTTGCCACCACTGTGTCATACTTTCCTCCCTCATTTATTCAGGCGTTTATACCTTGACAGTGCGGTCTGCATCAGCCCGAATAGCATCCGTCGACTCTTTATCAAAAAAATGCGCTTTGTTCAAATCAAATCCCATTTTGACGGTATCTCCTGGGCTGTGAAAATCTCGAGCATTCACGATGGCGACAAATTCGGTTTCATCAATTTTTTGATATAACTGACTGGTCGCACCGAGAAGTTCAGAAACCACCACTTGCGATGCGATCACCGCTTCCGGCCAGGTTTCCAAAAAGGCTTCTTCGCTGTGAATGTCTTCGGGACGAATGCCAAAAACCAGTTGCTTACCATTATAGCCTTGATCCTCCAGAACTTTTGCACGCCCTTCGGGTACACTGAGGCGAAGACCCTTGCCATCGCTGATGACACCATCACGATACGTCACATCAAAGAAATTCATCGCTGGCGAACCGATAAAACCAGCCACAAATTGGTTACGCGGATATTCATAGATTTCCGCGGGCGTCCCGATTTGCTGAATCTGGCCAACAGACATCACCACAACTCGATCGGCCATCGTCATCGCTTCAGTTTGATCATGGGTCACATAAATCGTGGTGGTTTCAAGGCGCTGATGCAACTTGGCAATTTCCGCACGCATGGAAACACGTAATTTAGCATCCAGATTGGAAAGCGGCTCATCCATTAGAAAAATCGGTGCATCTCTGACAATAGCTCGCCCCAATGCCACCCGTTGCCGCTGACCGCCAGACAAGTCTGCTGGTTTACGGGCCAGAAACTCTGTCAGACCAAGAATATCGGCCGCAGCTGCCACCCGTTCTTGGATTGCATCCTTGCTATACTTCCGCAGCTTTAAACCAAACGCCATGTTGTCGAAAACCGTCATATGCGGGTAAAGGGCATAGTTTTGGAAAACCATGGCGATGTTGCGATCTTTCGGTGCCACATCGTTCATTACCTTATGATCAATCATTAACGTCCCTTTGGAAATATCCTCAAGGCCCGCGACCATGCGAAGCGTTGTTGACTTGCCGCAGCCAGACGGCCCGACAAAGACAATGAACTCCTTATTCTTAATGTGCAGATCGAAATCTTTGACAGAATATTGTGCGGCATTCGGGTACTTCTTATAAAGATGGTTCAAATCAATCTCAACCATGACATCATACATCTCCTTTCTTATTCAACGCGTTTTGCCATTTTGTGAAGGCTGTCGTGATTGATTCGAGTCGCAATAAGCCTGTGTTTGCCACGAAATAATCAGCAGCTGCGAGCGCCTTGGCATCACCGATACCCACCGAAAACTGACCAGCAGCATTAATTGCTGCAATACCAGCAGATGCATCTTCAAAACTCACCACTTCATCTGCTTGCAATTGCAACAAGTTCTGCGCTTTGATGAAAATTTCAGGATCTGGCTTCCCGCGATGCAGACTAGCTGGATCAACAATCGCATCAAATTGATCAAATAACTTCAATTGACGCAAAATAGTCGGTGCATTTTTTGAAGCAGATGCGATTGCCAATTTTAAATGCCTTGCTTTGGCGTCCGATAAAAGTTGACTGATACCCGGCAGAATATCGGCTGGCGTCATATTGGCAATCAATTGAAGATAACGTCGATTTTTTTCATCTGCTAAGTTTTCTTTCTCAACTTCGGTATATTGCTTCTGTTGATCACCGTAACCGAGGATGATCGCTAACGAGTCCATTCGGGAACGGCCACGTAAAGCCTCATTTGCCGTAGCTGGCAGGGTAATCCCTAATTGTTTTGCCAACTCCCCCCAGGCGGCTAAATGATACTTAGCTGAATCGGTGACCACCCCGTCAAGATCAAAAATGAAGCCTTTAAGCATGGTCATCCCCCTTTTCCAAGTGCTGCAGCTCACCATTCACTTCAATATCAATTGACGGGCCGGCTAACAAGATCACGTTGACCTCCTCACTCACGTCCACTGCCAGCAAACGGCCACGATAATTGATTTTAAAGCTGAAGCGGTGCCATTCTTTTGGCAAAAATGGCTTGAATCGTAACCGGTCGTGATCATAGCGCATCCCCGCAAAGCCTTGGACGATTGATAACCAACTGCCGCTCATGGACGTAATGTGAAGCCCGTCATCAGTGTCGTTATTATAATTGTCCAGATCTAGACGCGCAGTTCGCGCATATAACGCCACGGCCTTTTCCGTTTTCCCTAATTCAGCTGCTAGGATGGCATGGATGGACGCACTTAATGAACTCTCGTGAACCGTCATCGGCTCATAGAAATCAAAATTGCGTTCTTTTTGTGCTTGGGTGAAGCGGTCATTGAGAAAATAAATGCCCTGCAAGACGTCAGCCTGTTTGATAAAAGGCGACCTTAAGATCCGATCCCATGACCAATGTTGGTTAATCGGCCGCTGGTCAGCAGGAATCGAACTGGCGGGTCGCAAATCTTTATCAAGAAAGGTATCGTGTTGAACAAAGATCCCTAATTCATCGTCAACGGGATAGTACATCCGATCAATAATATCTTGCCACTTAGCTTTTTCTTCTGAAGTCACCGCAAGTTTAGCGACCACGTCGGCATTCGCCTTGGGCAGGCGCGCTAACGTGTAACTTAACGTCCACGATGCCATGGTGTTGGTATACCAGTTGTTGTTAACATTGTTTTCATATTCATTAGGACCGGTTACCCCGTGAATCATATACTGATTGGCACGTTTGCTAAAATGCACCCGGTCAGCCCAGAAACGGGCAATCCCCACCAAGACCTCAATACCATCACGGTTGACATAACTTTCATCGCCGGTATAAGCCGTGTATTGATAAATCGCGAACGCAACTGCACCATTACGATGGATTTCTTCAAATGTGATCTCCCACTCGTTATGACACTCGATGCCATTAAAGGTCACCATTGGGAACAAAGCACCGGCCAGTCCTTGCTGCTGTGCATTATGATACGCACCAGGTAATTGATCGTGGCGATATTGAAGAAGTGCTCGCGTCACATCTGGGGGCGTCACTGCCAGATACATTGGTACAATATAAGCTTCAGTATCCCAGTAAGTGGCACCGCCGTATTTTTCACCTGTAAAACCTTTAGGCCCAATGTTAAGGCGCTTATCTTCGCCATAGTACGTCATAAACAATTGCGCAATATTAAACCGAATGCCTTGTTGTGCGGCCGGATCGCCTTCAATGACCACATCACTTTGCTCCCAGCGTTGCGCCCAAAGCTGCGTATGAGCAGCCAGTTGTTCGGAAAAACTGTGTGTTTGCAATGTGGTCATCAAAGCTGCGGCTGTTTGCTGCTGATCAGAAGGCGCAACATCGCGGCTAGTAACCACAATGACATCCTTTTCCAGTTGATAAGTTTCGCCAGCTGCCACATCAGCCACAATTTGTTCGTTTAGCCAGCCGTTGCCAGTCGTGACAACGCCTGTGACCGGTTGACGATTGACACGCAACTGTTGCTTCAATAGAACGGTGAATTGCGGTACATCGTAAGGATTTGGCTTGGTTTGCAATTGAATGGTTTTTTGAGTGGGATCCTCAGCTTGCGGTTCCCAAAATCGCTCATCATAGTTGCTATCTTCATTAGCGACACGACCTTCAAGTCCAGCATCAAATGTGATCGTTGCCTTACCGCTAAGCACAGTTGCTTTCACGTTAATCAAGGCTGCTTCCTTCACCACATTGCTCAAAAATCGTTGAAACTCAAACCGAACCTCAACCTGATCCCCTTCATAGATAAACTGCCGAGTTAATAATCCCTGATGTAAATCAAGTGCCAGATAGAAATCCCGAAAACTGTTTTTGGCCAAATCAACCGGTTGTTCATTCACTTTGATGTGAATTGGCAAAAAGCTGGGTGCATTGATTGCTTTGCCAAAGTACGCAGGATAGCCGTTTTTCCACCAACCAACGCGGGTTTTATCCGGAAACCAAACACCACCGAGATAAGTTCCCGAAAGCTGATCCCCCGAGTACTGTTCCTCAAAATTCCCGCGCATGCCCATGTAGCCGTTACCAATTGCCGTCAAACTTTCTTGAAGCCGCTTGTCCTCTGGATGAAACTGATGGGTTGCAATCATCCACGGATCGACTGCAAATGTTCTTTTCATCTTCTCCACTTCTCCCCTGTGACCATTTTCTTTACGATAGTCATGGCAACAACCACTTAAAGGACACGCTTTATTATAAATGAATGAAAGCGCTGTACAATCGCAAAATGAATGTTACCGCTATCATAATTAGTTTACTGCTACAACAAATCCTTTTGGAGCTAACTCATTTTGAGCAAACCCTTGATGCAAAACAGGTGCCGCCGTCAAAGGAACCGATGACGCTGTGGTATTGAAATATGCCGTCAGCGTTTCACGGCCGTGGCGCACAACCTTAATTAATCCAGAAGGTGTCACTTCTAATTTGGTCGTACCACGCCCAAGGGTAGCCGCATGTTCACGCCGAAAGCCGATGAGCTTCGCCACCCGTTGCCAAATTGGCTGACCTAATTTTGTCCAATCCATTGGTTTTCGATCATCAGGATCATTTTCCCCATCCATGCCCATCTCAGTTCCATAATAAAGACATGGCGTACCTGTCTGAAGAAAAGCAAAGGTCAATGCTTGCAACGCTAGCTCAATGTCATCACCTGCTACCGTTAACAACCGCGGTGTATCGTGCGAATCTAACATATTTAACATCACTTGATTCGTCTGATCGCGGTAAAGCATCAATTGGTCCGTTAACAAAGCGGTCATCCCCGCAGCTGTCTGCTTACCGGTCAAAAAGTGGTCCTCTATTTGCTGCGTGAAGGCATAATTCATAACACCGGAAAATTCATCGCCATTTAACCAAGGTTGACTGCTATGCCAAACCTCGCCCAAAATATAAAAATCCGGTTTAATGGCGGTGACAGCGCTGTAAAATCTTTTCCAAAAATGATGATCAACTTCATTCGCCACATCTAAACGCCAAGCATCAATATCAAATGCTTGAATCCAATAAGTTGCCACTTGCAGTAGATAATCCTGAACCGCTGGATTGGCCGTATCTAACTTTGGCATTCGCGACTCAAACGCAAATGTATCGTATTGTGGCGCTCCCTCGCCTTTCAGGGGATTATGAAATGGCGTCAATGGATAATCATGAATGTGGAACCACGAAGCAAAGCGTGATTTTTTGCCATTTGCTAAGACATCCTGCCACTGCATGCTAGCAAAGCCCATGTGGTTAAACACGGCATCCAGCATGACGCGCATCCCGCGTTTATGGGCTTCATTAACCAACTTGGCAAACAGTGTCTTATCACCGAAATCCGGATCAATCGTTAAATAATCAATGGTGTCATATTTATGGTTTGAACTCGCGGTAAAGATAGGACAAAAGTACAGACCATTGACACCCAATGCTTGCAAATCATCTAAGTGATCCAAGACCCCCTGTAAATCACCACCATAGTAATCATCACGTCCAGGATGATCAGACGGTCGCCAAGGTTTCGTGCCAACAGGATCATTTGTGCTATCACCGTTGGCAAATCTTTCCGGGAAAATTTGGTACCAAACGGTTTCTTTCACCCAATCAGGCGTTTTCACCCGATCAATCTCGTGAAAATACGGCACACGAAAATAATTGCCGGTATCAATTCGCGCGGACTCTGTGTCTTTTCGCAATCCCCGATCACCAAATAAACATTTGCTACCGTCCTGTCCGGTCACTTCAAACAGGTACTGCAGACGTTGATAAGGCGCCTCCAAGGTCACTCCCCAATGATCAGCAACTTGACCTGTCCCTAGCTGACTCATCGGTTTGCGCTGATAACTCAACCGATATTGTTGATGCTGATCAAGCTCTTGCCAGTAAGGATCACCATACAAAACAACCACCTTGGCGACATCGTTTTGTGCCGTATGGAACCGCAAACGTAGCTTTTTATTGGTATATAAGAAACAATCTTCACTTTCTGGTCGATGAGACATAGCTGCTAAATTCATGGCTTAGCACGCTCCTTTTCCTGAATGAATACTGCTGCTGAATCGGCTGATAGTGTCAGTGTTTCTTCGCTCAGTGTCGCGTCACCAACGATTAGCACCGCTTGATAGTCACCGGCTGGCAATCTAAGGTTGACTGTTTTATCACTCAAAGCAACTGCCACAACGGCAATCGCCTTGTCTGTCTGGCGAAGATACACATAGCTGTCTGGCCCCGTACTCAACAGTCGAAAACTGCCTGTTTGAAAGACCGACCGTTTCTTTAAAGCAATCAATTGCTTGTAAAATGCAAGGCTGCTGTGCGGATCATGTTGTTGTTCGACAACATGCGTGCGACTGCTGCGCTTGCCAACCAACCAAGGCGTGCCGCTCGTAAAGCCACTATTGGTTGTCGCATCCCACGTCATCGGCCCTCTCGCTGGCAACTTATGGGTCGCATTGACCATCGCTAACGCCGCCTCCTGGGTATACCCTGCGTCCACAGCTGCTGCAATGAAACGCGGGACGCTTGGATCGGAAAAAGCTTTCGCATCAGGCAACGTGAGATTTTCAAGCCCTAGCTCTTCACCGTAATAGATGATTGGAATACCGCGTTGTAAATACATCAGCACTGCCAGACTTCTCGCCTGAATCGCTGAATGGGCAACGCGCGTAGCCAGACGAGCCATATCATGATTGCCCCAATAAAGCGTCGGCAACGACACACCAGCAAGTGTTTGCTGCCAAACAGCCTGTGTCTGTTTAAACTTTGCAAAATCCAAAGGTTTCGGCTGATACTGCGCTGGGATGCTGGTGTCAAGTTGCGTTGTATCTTCGGTAAAATATCGGAAAGTAATCACACTATCCATCAATTTGTTATGCTGGCTCGTGTAGTCAACAGCAAGATTGACATTTGCACTTGCCGCTTCCCCAAGTATAAAGGTATTTGGAAAATCTGCCTTGATCTGAGCACAGAAGGGCCGCAACCACCGCTGAACATTGGGCAGATTAGCAAAAAACGGTTCTGCAATCACAGGCTCTTGTTGGCTTTCCGACGTTGGATAGTTTTGCGCCAGATCAACTTTGGCAATATGAATAAACGCGTCAAGCCGCAACCCATCAATTCCCTTGTTTAGCCAAAATTCAGCAACATCCCCCATTGCACGCCGAACCTCGGCATTGGCCCAATTCAAATCCGGCATGTGCTGATCAAATAAATGGAAATAGGATTGACCGGTACCGGCTGGATCAGGCGACCAAACCGAGCCGCCGAAGAAGCTTCCCCAATTATTTGGTCTTTTATGATGATGTCCAAAAAAAATATAATGATCACGATAAATACTTTTTACATTCCGGCTTGCATCTTGAAACCACGGGTGCTGATCCGATGTGTGGTTCAAAACAAAATCCAGGATGATACGGATACCAGCTTCATGAAGTTCATGAATCAAAGCCTGCATATCGGCCATCGTTCCCATTCGCTCATCAATCGCGTAATAGTTGGCGACATCATACCCATTATCGACTTGCGGTGATACAAACACAGGATTCAGCCAAACGGCGTTGATGCCTAAGTCCTGCAGATACGGTATGCGTTGCCGAATGCCGTTAAGATCCCCAATACCGTCGCCATCACTGTCCTGAAATGACTTCGGATAAATTTGATAAATAATCGCCTGATCATACCAAGTGCTCATGTGACCCGCCCCCTTTTCCAACTAGCATAGTGAAAGCGCACGCATGATACAAGTTAACTGCGTTTGTTACCGTTATCAAAATGAAGTGAAGAAAAGCCAACAATTTCCCAGCGGAAAATTGTTGGCCTGTTTGATAACTGTGAATGTTACCCCGACCTATCAGTAGACAAACTCATTTTGCCAGATCGGAATTCTATAATCACCTAAGTGCGTATCGTCCCGCGCAGCACTAATTTTGGCGGCACCAGTAGTTCACCTTGTTGTGCACCTGACTGGGCGATTTTTTGCAAGAGCATCCGTGCTAATAGTTCACCAAGTTGCACCACCGGTTGTTTAACGGTGGTTAATTTTGGATTTGAGACTTGATCCAGAAAAACGCCATCAAATCCGATGACGCCAAAGTCGGTTGGAATTCGCCCACCATTTTGTTGAATCGCTCTGACCGCACCTAACGCGAGGCGATCACTTGCACAGATGAAAACAGTATTTCGCGCGAACTTTCGCCAATTTTCACTGATAAAATGTTGCGATTCGTGACTATGATTACCCATTCGATGAATCTGCGGTACTTTTTGATGTATCTGCAAAGTATTGATATACCCTGCTTCACGCGAATATTCAAACGGTTCTCTCACATCAATACCAAGAAAAATAATCGATTGATAATTCTTGGCCAGCGCATATTCGGTTGCTTGCTGTTCGCCTAATTTATTGTCCGTATCAATAAAATCATAACCATGACGATTTTCCCCAAATAAAACAACCGGTTTCGCTAACTGATCAATCCATTGACAATCAGTCGACCGCGCACCCGTAATAATGTACCCATCGGCGTGATCCAAATCAAGATGCTCGCGATCTGTCACTAATTGCAAAGCATACTGCTGACGATCAAGTCCTCGGGCAATGCCGAATAGCAACGTCATGTAATAAGGTTCGGTCGTATCCACATCTTCAAGAATCAAAAACTTGATAACGTTAGTCCGATTATTGGCCAAAGCCTTCGCTGCAGAGTTAGGTCGATAATGCAAAATCGCCATTGCGTGTTCGACGAGTTGTTTTAACTCAGGCGTCACTTGCTCAGGATGATTGATGACACGGGACACGGTCATTTTTGAAACATTGGCTTCTTTCGCGACATCAGACAGTGTGACCACAAATGCTATCCTCCCTCCTCAACTGAAGTTCGTCGACAAAGGCATTGACCAACGACAGTCTCCTTGCCCTATTTTATATTAGTTCTTACTTAAGTAAAACCTTAGAAGGAAAAATCGCCATTTTATATAAATAAATAAGCAAAACAATGAAAAAGAAATTATTAGTCAATCAATAGTGTAATTATTTATATAACATCAACACTTTAGCTTGTTTAGAAATAAATGCTAGCAAAACAAAAAGAGCATCAGGTTTCTCCCGATGCTCTTTACTGATAAAACTCAGTTGGCATAACGTCACCTAACCTGCACATCAGCGACATCATGATATTGCTGATGGACAAGCTAGAAGTTTGATTTTTGATGCTCACATCAGCATTAGCTTAATGCCACTGGGCGACTGGGCGTTTAATACCGTGCCTTCAAAGCGCGCTGAACCTCGCGTTCCTGATCCTTGCGCTTTAAGGTTTCACGTTTGTCGTAGTTATGCTTCCCTTCAGCCACACCAATCAGAACCTTGGCATAGCCGTGTTTTAGATACATCCGCAACGGCACAAGCGTGACACCTTGGCGCGCTGTCATTTGACCTAACTTGCGAATTTCTCGTTTGTGCAAGAGCAGCTTGCGATTACGCCTTGGGTCAACGTTGAATAAATTGCCCTCTTTATACGGACTAATGTGGACGTTTTCTAACCACGCCTCATTATTCCGAATTCGGGCAAAACCGTCACGTAAATTAAGTTTGCCATCACGCACGGATTTGATTTCGGTACCTGTCAGCGCAATACCGGCTTCGTAGGTATCAAGAATGTTGTAATCATGACCGGCCTTTTTATTCTGGGCGAGCAGGTTGTCAGGTTTTTGTCGATGTTTCTTCGCCATTGAACCATCCCCCTTTCAAAAGTTGCCAGCGTTATTTAGTGCCGCGCTTGGCATTATAGTGCTTGCCTTGATGTGGCGCACCAGCTGGTTTGCGTGGTCGATTGTTGTGTTGATTACGATTTGGCCCACCATGGTTATTATTGCCAAAACCAGGCTTGTTGCCATTTGGCCGACGTTCACGCCGGTCTTCTTTTTTGACGAACTTGCCCAGATCACTTGTTGGCGTATTTTCATCAGGAATCAATGAAAAGTCTACCTGTCGCTGATCAATATCAACATTATCAAGTTTAACTCGCAAAGACTGGCCAATTCGGTACGTGCGCTTGGTGCGTTCGCCAACTAAAGCCATCTGACTATCGATGAATGAATAATAATCATCGGTCATCCGCGTGATATGAACAAGCCCTTCTACGGTGTTCGGCAAAGCCACAAACATCCCAAAGCTCGTCACGCCGCTAACAACAGCATCAAATTCTTCGCCGACCTTATCAGCCATAAATTCAGCTTTCTTAAGATCGTCAACTGCACGCTCAGCGTCAATGCTCCGCCGTTCCGCCATGGATGCCTGAGCTGCAATATCTGGTAATTTCTTATTCCAGCTTGCCTTGATATCGTCGCCAGTGCCTTCAACCGCATAATCACGAATCAAGCGATGAGCGACCAAGTCAGGATAACGCCGAATTGGACTGGTAAAGTGGCAGTAATACTTTGCTGCCAAGCCAAAATGTCCAAGTGGATCTGGTGAATACCGAGCCTGTTTTAAACTCCGCAGCATTTTAACGCTCACCATTGCTTCTTCAGGCGTGCCGGTGACATCTGTCACAACATCCTGAAGTTGCTTTGGGGTGATTTCTTTGCCTTTTTTCATCGGCACGGTGATACCAAAACTAGCAATGAATTCCATGAATTCTTTAATGCGGTCGGCATCTGGTGTTTCGTGAACCCGGTATAAGAATGGTAAATGTTGCTTGTTGTAATGTTCAGCGACGGTTTCGTTAGCGGCCAGCATGAAGGATTCAATCATTCGTTCTGACACACCACGCTCACGCAGAACAATGTCTGTCGGGTGACCCATATCATCAACAATGATCTTGGCTTCGTTTTCTTCGAAGTCAATGGCACCTCGAGCATGCCGCATCTTGTAAAGAATTTGATGCAGTTGAACCATGTCTTCAAACATCGGCACAAGTTCCTGATACTCGGCCATCACTTCTGGGTCATGGTCGGTCACAATCTTGTTGACGTTGTTATAAGTCATCCGCGCATGGCTCTTGATGATGCTTTGATAAATCTCGTGATTAACCACGTGACCATCTTGATCAATTTCCATATCACAAGACATCACCAAGCGATCAACGCCAGGATTCAACGAACAAATGCCATTAGACAGCCGGAATGGCAGCATCGGAATGACACGGTCGACCAGATACGTACTAGTCCCGCGATCAAACGCTTCTTTGTCCAACGCTGAGCCTTCTGTAACATAGTGCGACACGTCTGCAATATGCACACCAAGATGGAAGTTTCCGTTTGGCAATTTCCAAACGACAACGGCATCATCGAAGTCTTTACTGTCGTCGCCGTCAATCGTCACAACGGCTTGATCGGTGATATCTTTACGGTTCACCCGTTCTTCTGGGGTGACATGATCCGGGATATCATTAGTTTGAGTCATTACCTCATCAGGAAACTCAGTCTTGATATGGTTTTGCATCACTAATGACATAATATCCACACCGGGATCATTCTTATTTCCCAATGTTTCAACCACCATGCCATACATCAGCTTCGGATGGTGTTCATTAGGAAATTCCGTAATCTCGGTAACCGTCATGTCGCCTAATTGCGGCATGGTACCAGTGTCTTTGACATAAACCGGAAAATTCTTCAGTTTCTTCTCGTGGCTGACAACCATACCAATAAAACCAGACTTGGCCCGATCTTTGTCGGAAAATGGTTTGAATTCGCCTACAAGTGTCGTTAGGCTGCGTTCAACAACCTTAGTGATTTCGCCTTCTGGTCCACGCGTATCGTTTGGACGTGCTTCACGGACGATACGGACTTCAACGGTATCACCGTCCAAAGCAAAATCAGTGCTCGTTGACGGCACATAAACATCATTGTCCTGATCTTCAATCGCAACGAAACCAAACCCTTTTTCATTGCCATGGAAAATACCTGTCAACACTTTAGGCGTGCCGCCCCAAGCATAACGGCCTTCACTAATGGGATGGATTAAATTGTCATTTTCCATACCAGTTAAGGCTTGAACCAGCGTTTTAAAATCAGTGCCTTCGTTTAATTTCAAGGCACGACTCAGCGTCTGGACCGAATAATCAATCTTCGGATTTTTACGAAATGTTGCTAAAAGTTCATTACGAATATGGCCAACTGTGGTCATGCTATCCCTCGTTTTCTTGTTGCATAAATGCGATAACGTCTTGTTGTAGTGCGTGATGTGCCGAATTCACGGTGATCACATGTTTGGCATTGTCATACCAATGAAAATCTACTTGCGGTGCATTGATGAGTGCATCCCGTAGCTGATAGGCCAGCTGCCCGTCAACTAATTCATCAGCACCGGCTTGGCCGATAAAGATCGGCTTATTAACTAAATACAGATCGGCGGCAACCCCAGTGGCGAAATTGTCAATCGCCGCCAGTTGGCCTGGTAAGTAAGCCAAAATCTGAGTACTTTCGTCTGGTACACCTGCCAAACGATTCATATATTGTGCGTATTTCAGAAACCCTGGCACGAGATGGTGCTTGCCCGGTAAGATCGGCGATGAAAAAACGCCGCCAGCTGTGACACCGGGTAATATTTCCAAAGCTTTCATGGCGAAAATACCGCCGAGTGATAATCCAAAAACAAAAACACGGTCATACTTTGCTGTCATATGCGAAACAGCCGCGCTGGCCTCTGCCCACCAAATATCTGGGTTGCCCTTAGTCAGAATATCCATTGGCTCAATGGTACCATGTCCCGTGAACAACGGCGCATACACGCCATACCCAGCCCGCTGCAAGGCCCGCCCCATGAAGTTCATGTCGTTTGGGCTGCCAGTATAGGCATGCAGCAAAACAACACCGGTATCAGTGCCCTCGTATTCGAATGGTTGCGGTTCACGAAAGATCATGATGGGTTTCATCCTTTGTGGCAAGCGTGGCTGGGTGGACAAGTGGAAATTCAATCTCTTGGTGAAAAGGTTCGATATTGCGGTGAAAAAACGGTTGTAGGTCTTGTCTATTGGCGAATAAAGTCAGCCTTGTCATATGGTTAGCTATTCCACCGCAGTTGCTGTCGAAACGCGTTCACTGGCCCAGAAACCGGGCCAATGAACGCTCTGCAAAAAAAGTCTCCTGAGTACCAGGAGACTTTCGTTAATGGGCTTCCAGATATACCAGCGCGATTGCGAGGCCGAAGAAAATAACACCTAATACAACGGTGACTTTCTCCATGAAAGCTTCGAAGCCGCGGGATTTCGTCTTCCCGAAAAGATCTGTTGCCCCACCGGACAATGCGCTTAACGCATCTTGTTGTTTGCTTGGTTGCATTAATGTTGCGATCACGATCAAAATCGAATCGATCACAAGAAATGTGGTCAATAAACTTTGCAAGTTGTTGCCTCCCTTGCGAAAAATCTCACCCTAGTAGTTTAGCATAAAAGCAACATAAAGGCGAACGCATTCTACCTAAAAGAGGCATCTTTGCTGAAATCCACCTTTTTAGCTACTTGAACCGTCTCACAGCAAGTAAAATAACTCACAATAGTAGCACGTCAACGTCCTGACAGATAACTTGCTCATGAGTTTTGGTGCGTTTTCCCCAACGCCGCCGATAGCGCATCAATCCGCCGCTTGACCCGAGCACGTTGGGTCGCATCCGTTAACAGCACCAACGTATCACCTTCACGGATCAAGGAATCACCATGTGGAATCACTTCCTGTTCGCCACGCCGGATTCCGATTAGTAATGCTTCTTTAGGCCATGGCATATCGCGGACCATTTTGCCATTCAAGGGACTGCCGAAGAAAACCGGTATTTCCAGTCGGTCGGGTCGATGAAGCTGCTGAACTGTTTTCGGCATTGTCATTTGCTCGAGTAACGTTTCGTAGATCGGCGCACCGCCAAGCAAATCAACCACGAGATAAGCAGTTAATGATAGGACCGCTAACGGCATCAAATGCGTCAAATTACCAACCATCTCCGTTACCAATAGAATCGCAGTAAACGGTGCTTTCCCAATGCCAGCAAAGTAACCGGCCATTGAAAAAATGATTAAGTTCATGATATAGACGTGCGGCAATAAGCCGAGTTGATTCATGAAGACGCCATAAATGGCACCAATCACGGCACCCAAAGAAAGAATCGGCAGAAAAATGCCACCTGGTAATCCAGAACCATATGAAATCATTGAAAAAACGAAACGTACAACAAAAATTGCGATCAATACAAGCAAAGATGGCACATACTGGCCAAAACCGACAATCAAACCATTGCCACCACCAAGTAAGTTTGGTGCGAAATAGCCAACCAGAATCACCAGCAGAAACGGTACAATGCCTTGTAACGGCCGCGGTAAATGTGTCAAGTTGCGATACCACCGCGGCATCACCAACAAGATTCGCTGGTATAAGTACCCAAACAAGCCCAAAAGAATGCCTAGCAAAATTAAATGCCAATAACTCGATACAGGTAAACTACGCGAATAGCTTAAATGCAGCACCGGAACAAGTCCGAAAACATTCAGTGAAACAAAATCCGATCCAATTGCCCCAGCCAATGCCGTTAACCAAACAAGCGGTGAGAAATTATGATAAACCTCTTCTAAGACAAACAAGGTCCCAGCAATGGGTGCATTAAATGCCGCCGCCAAGCCAGCAGCAGAACCGGATGCAATTAACAATCGCCGATCAGTTCCTGATAGCTTGAACCCAGCAGCTAAACCTTGCCCGACTGAAGCGCCTAACTGAATCGACGGTCCTTCCCGTCCGAGAAACAACCCAGGCCCCAGCGCCAGAACACCGCCGACAAATTTTCGCCAGAGGATCGACCACCAGTGCATTTCCAATTCACCAGCCAATTGGCCTTCAACTTGCGGAATCCCAGAGCCAGAAATATAGGGCTCTTTCTTGAGAAGCCACGCCACGATCAACGCCAAACCAAGATTGACACCGATCAACAACGCCCATTGCCACCAGACAAACGGTGCTATTCGCAAGTGCCCATATACCAGCCGACTATAGCGCAGCCCTACCTCAATACAATAGCGAAACGCGCTGACAACAGTGCCGCTCATTAAACCAACGAGTAGTCCGAGTAGCACAAATCGCAGGCGAGTAACGTCAAATTTTTCTTTTACAGGTCGTGCCAAGTAATTCCCCTCCAGTACAACATGATCTCAGTATATACCTCTGGCTGGGAAACAAAAACGACTCAGTCACCCGAGTCAGCAAAACCAATTATTGTTTTTCTTGCCGAGCCACCCAAACCAACATTACACCGATTAACAAAGTGATAAGCGGAAATGGATATGTGGCCCATGTTTGGATCATGACGCTGGGAAAGGTCCAGGCTAACACGTTGTACAGCAAAGTTAGCACCAGTGTCAGCACATACCAGTAACGGTGCGTAGGATCCATGAACCAGCCAATCAACGCATAAAAGATCAACCCGTATAAAAGCACAATCCCGATTAAAACAACTAAGGCGCCAAAAATCTGGCCAGATGCCCGCAAGCCGACATCCCACGTCATCCATAACATCGTCAATCCTAAAACAACTTCTAGCCAAGCAAACACGGTGAAAAATTTTTTCAAATGATCTATCCCCTTTTAGTCAAATCTGATGACCCGTCTGCTTGCAACTGGCGGTCATATTCACGGGTGATCTTCAAACCGAACATAACGCCAGCGGCCAGTAACACGCCGATCCCTGCAACTACAAATAAAGTTGCGACACCAAAGCGATCAGCGATGGGACCAGCAAAAATCAAGCCGACCGGCCCTGGCAAACTCATTAGTGCATTCAAAATCCCCATAACCCGCCCGAGCGTCTCAGGAGCATAGCTTTGCTGATACATCGCGATCAAAGGCGTGTTGAAAAACGGCCAAGCTAAGCCAGCAACGCCATTCAAGATAAGAAACCATAAAAAGCCATTTTCAGTTCGTGGCAAAACACCGCTTAATCCAAACGTCACGCCAATGACCACCATCCCCCAGACAATCGGATGAATACGATCACGAAAATGGCCAAAGACGCTAATGAGCAATCCACCAAGTAGCGACCCAGCAAAATAAACAACTTCAATCAATCCAGCTTGACCGACAGTGCCATGAAAATAACGCATGGTCATCAAAGGATACATACTAGCGGCTGGCATGAAGGCAAACGTCGTCAACATACCAATTAGAGTCATATACCACAGGCCACGATTGCCTCGCAACAACTGCCAACCAACCTTGGCATCCTGCGCAACATGGACGGTTGTCCCGACCAAGCGATTTTCTGGAATACTAACGAACAACAGCAAGCTGACTCCTAGAATCGCACCTGAAACATCTAACAAAATCAAAAGCGGCATCGGCATCAGGCCAAAAAGGACAGCTCCCAGTGCCGGCGCAATAATCATGTTCGCCGAATTCACCACACCGAGTTGACCGTTCACGCGCATCAACTGATCACCAGGTACCATGGTTGGCAAAATAGCCTGAATCGTCGGCATCTGGAATGTTTGTGCCAACGCCCGCACCAGCAACGACACAAAGATCAGCCAAACAGGAAAAAAGCCACCGAACTCGCCAACGGCACTCAAAATAAGTGCCACCATAGCGGCGACAATATCCGGTACAATCAACAACATTTTCTTGTTCAAGCGATCAATATAAGGCCCGACAAAAGGACTCAGCAAAATCGTCGGCAACATACCTAATAAAGTAGCAATGCTGAGAATCGTTGCAGAACCAGTTTTAGCCGTTAAGTACCAAATGATCGCATACTGAACCGTCATACTGGTAATGCCAGAAAGAAATTGACCAAGCAAAAAGATAGCAATGTTCCGTTGCCAATGAGGTGGCGTCGTTTGCATAGAAAACTGTCCTTTCATTTGTGCTTATCCCTAGTATACAGAAAGGTGCACCCGACAACCGCGATTCAGTCTCACCGATTAAAAAACACTGATTCTTTCAACCCAAGCGACCTCGCTAAAACCACGCCATTTGGTCGAAGCCACTTATTTTCTGGCTTCTAAGCGCTCCTGTTCGCGCACAATTAAACGCGCTCGCTGGCGCAGAAACCTGCATGTAAGGACCTTGAACTTACACACTCTGGTTTCTAACCGCGCCAGCTCACGCTCCACAAAAAAAGCACGCTCCTTAACGGAAACGTGCTTTCCAAGCTGCCAACTAATTAAGCAAATTAGTCGATTGCTTTCACATTGTAGAAGGACTTGCGGCCCTTGTACAAGGATTGTGCACCCAGTTGATCTTCGATCCGCATTAACTGGTTGTACTTAGCGATACGATCTGTCCGGCTCATTGAACCAGTCTTGATCTGGCCAGCGTTGGTTGCAACAACCAAGTCAGCAATCGTTGTATCTTCAGTTTCACCGGAACGATGTGAAACAACAGCTGTGTAACCAGCTTCTTTAGCCATTTCGATGGCTTCGAAGGTTTCGGTCAATGTACCGATCTGGTTCAGCTTGATCAGGATGGAGTTAGCAACACCCATATCGATACCCTTCTTCAGGTAGTCGGTGTTGGTAACAAACAGATCATCACCAACGATTTGGACTTTGTCGCCCATCTTCTTGGTGAATGTCTGCCAGCCTTCCCAGTCGTTTTCGTCGATAGGATCTTCAACAGAAACGATTGGGTACTTGTTGATGTAACCATCAATCATGTCGGTCCATTCTTCAGTGGTGTACTTCTTGTCAGGGTTAGACCACTTGGTTGTGTATGTCTTGCTCTCGGCATCGTACATTTCTGAAGCAGCAACGTCAAAGGCCAAAGCAATGTCGTCGCCTGGCTTGTAGCCAGCCTTCTTGATTGCTTCAACAAGAAGTTCGAAGGCTTCTTCGTTATCCTTCAAGTTCGGGGCAAAGCCGCCTTCATCACCAACAGCGGTGATGTCGCCTTTACTCTTCAACAGTGCCTGTAAAGCATGGAAGGTTTCTGAACCCATCCGAACAGCTTCACGAACGCTCTTAGCGCCAACAGGCATGATCATGAATTCCTGGAAGTCAACGGTGTTGGTTGAGTGTGCACCACCATTGAGGACGTTCATCATTGGCGTTGGCAGAACGTGGGCATTCGGGCCGCCAAGATATTGATACAATGGCAGGCCAACTTCATCAGCAGCAGCACGGGCTGCAGCCAAGGAAACACCCAAGATAGCATTGGCGCCAAACTTGCCCTTGTTCGGGGTACCGTCAAGGTCAATCATGGTTTGGTCAATCAGGCGTTGTTCAGTCACGTCAAGGCCAATAACCGCCTTAGCGATTTCGTTGTTCACATGACCAACGGCCTTCAAAACACCCTTGCCGCCAAAACGATCCTTGTCACCATCACGAAGTTCAACGGCTTCGTGTTCACCGGTTGAAGCACCTGATGGTACCAACGCACGGCCAAAGCCGCCGTCTTCAGTGTACAATTCAACTTCAACAGTAGGGTTGCCACGGGAGTCTAAGACTTCGCGTGCCAATACATCAGTAATGATAGACATAAATTCTTCTCCTTTTTGCCAGAAGGCTGTTTAATAGTAGAACCCAGATTAATCTTGGTAGTTAGCCAAGGCGATGAAACTTTCAGGATCCATCGAAGCGCCACCGACTAAACCGCCATCGATATCAGGCTTAGCCATTAATTCCTTGACGTTCGCTGGTTTAACAGAGCCGCCGTAAAGAATACGAACAGCATCTGCCGTATCTTTATTATACAACTTCTCAACCGTTGCACGAATATGTGCGACAACTTCTTGTGCCTGATCGGCAGTTGCCGTCTTACCTGTCCCGATAGCCCAGATTGGTTCATAGGCTAAGACTGAAACTTTGACTTGGTCAGCACTTAAACCGGCCAAAGCAGCTTCAATCTGTGAAGCAACCCAGTCTTCGGTTTGGCCAGCTTCGCGCTGAGCCAAACTTTCGCCGCAGCAAATGATTGGCAAAAGATTGTTCTTAAAGATGGCCTTAGCCTTCTTATTGATATCTTCATCGGTTTCGTGGAAATAGCCGCGACGTTCGCTGTGACCGATAATGACGTAATCAACGTTCATTTCTTTCAAAGCTTTCGGGCTGGTTTCACCAGTGAAGGCACCTTCGTCTTCAAAGTAGCAGTTTTCAGCCGCCGTCTTCAAAGGTGTGCCTTCAGCGCCAGCAACTAAGGTGGTCAAATCAATGGCAGGTGCGCCAATGACAGTCTCAACCTTGCTTGCATCAGGCAACTTGCCTTTAACGCCGTCTAAGAATTCTTGCGTTTCCTTAGGATTTTTGTTCATTTTCCAGTTACCAGCAATGAATGGTGTACGCATGGCATATCTTCCTTTCATATGTACCGACAGACACCGTCTGCCGGTAGTGACTGTTAGATCAGCATGCCTGACAATTACTTGTCAGAAATAGCTGCGATACCTGGCAAGGTCTTGCCTTCAAGATATTCAAGGCTAGCGCCACCGCCAGTGGAAATATGGGTAATCTTAGGTGCAATACCCAATTGCTTAGCAGCAGCTGTTGAATCGCCGCCGCCGATAATTGTAGTAGCATCCTTCAAGTCGCCAAGGGCACGGCCGACTTCAAGGGTCCCTTCAGCATAGTTGCTCATTTCGAAGACACCCATTGGGCCATTCCAAACAACGGTCTTGGCACCTTGCAAAGCATCTTTGAATTCTTTGATTGTCTTCGGGCCGATATCCAAGGCCATATAGCCATCAGGAATGTCGCCGTCAACAACTTTATGTGGGGCATCGTTAGAGAATTCAGTTGCAACAACGGAATCAACCGGCAAAAGCAGCTTGTCGCCAGCCTGATCCATGATCTTCTTGGCAAGTTCGATCTTGTCTTTTTCAACCAAAGACTTACCGATGCTCATACCCTTAGCAGCATAGAAAGTATAGGTCATGCCGCCGCCGATAAGAATCTTATCAGCCTTAGGTACCAAGTTTTCGATCACGCCGATCTTATCGGAAACCTTTGCACCACCCAAGATAGCAATGAATGGGTGTTTCGGGTTGTCAACGGCATCGCCTAAGAACTTGATTTCCTTTTCCATCAAGAAGCCGGCAGCAGTTTGCTTCATGTTGGAAGCAATGCCGACGTTTGAAGCATGGCTGCGGTGTGCAGTCCCAAAGGCATCGTTAACGAATAAGTCGCCAAGGCTTGCCCAGTACTTGCCAAGTTCAGGATCGTTGCCGGATTCTTTCTTGCCGTCAAGATCTTCAAACCGGGTGTTTTCCATAACAAGAACGTCGCCATCATTCATCTTGTTGATAGCATCTTCAAGTTCCTTGCCGCGAGTTGCCGGGACAAATGTCACTGGCTTCTTCAGCAATTCACTCAAACGTTCTGCAACTGGCTTCAAGGTCAGCTTAGCCTTGTCTTCTTCGGTCTTGACACGGCCGAGATGTGACAAGAGGATTGCCTTGCCACCATGATCAATAACATACTGAATGGTTGGCAATGCTGCCACGATCCGGTTATCATCACCGATAACACCATCTTTGATCGGCACGTTGAAGTCAACGCGGATCAGGACTTTTTTGTCCTTAACATCTAAGTCTGAAACAATTAATTTAGCCAAGAGAAATGACCTCCTATTTTTCCTAAAGATGACTTAACTTCAAGTAACGACCGCTTAACACCAGAAATAAGCGCTCGTTTTCAGCAGGATGCTAAAACATCCTGAGAATTGATCGCCTATTTCCAAAAAAAGCGGAGGGAGTAAGCTCCCTCCGCTTCGGATGTTGCGGCTAGAAAAGCGTTACTCCGGATTAGAGAGTAGCAAATTTCAGCAAGGTACGGATCATCTGGCAAGTAAAGCCATATTCGTTATCGTACCAAGCAACCGTCTTAACTAATTGATAGTCACCAGCAGTTGTAACTTCGGTCTGTGTAGGATCAAAGATTGAACCTTGTGTCGTACCGATAACATCGGAAGATACGATTTCGTCTTCGTTCCAGCCAAAGCTAGGGTTGTTTTCGGTGTGCTTCTTGATAGCTTCGTTAACTTGGTCAGCAGTAACGTTCTTGGTCTTCAAGATGGAAACCAATTCGGTCAAAGAACCGTCAACAACAGAAACACGCTGTGCGTGGCCCTGCAACTTGCCGTTCAATTCTGGGATAACCAAACCGATAGCCTTAGCAGCACCTGTGCTGTGAGGAATCGTGTTAGCAGCAGCGGAACGTGCAGCGCGCAGGTTGCCACCGCGAACTGGGCCGTCAAGCAACATCTGAGTTGAGGTGTAAGCATGAACGGTGGTCATGGTACCAACTTCGATGCCGAATTCCTTGTTCAGGAAGTAAGCCATTGGTGCCAAGCAGTTGGTTGTGCAAGAACCAGCAGAAACAATCTTGTCGTCTGCATTCAGAGTGTCATCGTTGACGTTGTAAACGATGGTCTTCATCTTGCCGGCTGGGGCAGAAATCAGAACACGCTTTGCGCCTGCGTCCAAATGAGCTTGTGACTTTTCAGCAGAGGTGTAGAAGCCTGTGCATTCAAGAACATAGTCAACGCCATCGTTCTTAACCCAAGGAATATTCTGGGCTTGCGGTTCTGCGTAGACACGGTATTCTTTACCGTCAACGACGATACCGTTATCGGTTGCACTAACTTCACCAGGGAAAGTACCGTGGGTTGAATCATACTTCAGCAAGTGAGCCAGCATGGTTGGGCTGGTCAGATCGTTAATTGCAACAACCTGGATGTCATTGCTCTTTGCACCCAATTCGTAAATACGACGGAATGCCAAACGACCGATACGGCCAAAACCATTAATACCAATCTTAACAGTCATGCTAAAATTTCCTCCTTTAGGAAATAAGGTTTTATTCTAACGGGTTGCCCCAGTTAAAATCGAATTAGTTGCACCGACGTCTGTTAACAGCCACGTCCGACTCGGTGCGTGTTGCATATATGCCGCAATTGCTTTGGACTTACTTTTGCCAGCAGCAACAGCGAATACATACGGTATATGATCAAGATCCGCGAGCTGTAAACCAATCTGCGGTATCTTGTAAACGACCTTGCCGCTCGCATCGTAGAAAACACCGAATGCTTCGGCAACGGCATGTTTGGCTTTCAACATGCTGATCGTGTCAGATGACATGCCACGGCGACGAGCCATGACTAAAGCGTCACCCACACTATGAATCACGACCTGAGCCTTATCAATCAGCCCTAAAACCTCTTTAACAGAAGGCTCTTTAATCAATGATTCGTAGGATTCCGAGCTAAGATTTTCCGGTACATACAACGCTCGGTAGTTGCTGTCGGTTGCTTCCGCCATCGCAGCAGCAATCGAGTTGGCCTGAATCGTCACCGCTTCGCCTAAGCCACCGCGAGCAGGGACAAACGTCAATTCACGTCCTGCAGACAACTGAAATGTCAGCTGCCTTGCAAGATGTGCCATTGTCGTTCCACCCATCACGGCAACCGTCAAGCGACCCGGCGGCAACAGTAATTGTAAGGTCGAATTCAACGTCTTCCCCAGCTCATCAAGCACCCGACCACTTTGATCGGCATCGCCAGATACGACCAAACAATGATCGATTTGAAGCTGGGCAGCAAGTCGTTTTTCATCATCCTTAATTCCTAACAGCTGATTCATAAGATGATCAAGGCCATGAAATGTCTCTAACCCTTTTGCTGTTAGCACCATGCCAGACTTTGAGCTTTCCAACAAACCTTGACTACGCAGAAAATCCGTTTCTGTGCGCAAAGCACGTTCTGAGATCTTCATCTGTTCGGCCAACGTTCGCCGGCCAACTGGTGCCATCCAGTTAATAAATTGAAGGACCTGATAGCGTTTAGTGACAACGCCCATCAGATCAGGCGCGATCGCTTTGAGCCACGCAAGTTCAGTATGCATAAGGCACGTCCTTCTTTAATGGGTCATTTCACGTCCCTCCGAGTCGTTCGCCGACCCAGCAAGCTGAAAAAAATTAGGAACCCAACAAATGCTGTTTTCCTTTACCAACAAGACCAATTGTAGCAGGGGTTCCGCTTTATCGCAAGTCTGCGGCCTTAATCGTCCAGAAACAATCACATATTCGGCAAACTTGGAACATCTATTTTATTGATGTGAAGATTATTCGGATTTTACTAAAATTTGGTCCCCTCTTGCAGCCTTTTTTGAAAGCGAGTTTCGGGTTGTTTCTAATGGAATTTTCATGCGAGGCAAAGTGGCTCATTTCGTGTATTAAGTCACTAATAGCATACATCGTTTTTTCACTAGTGCATTTTGTTGAGTTCAATTTTCAGGCACGTAAACTCACCTTTCATAAAAAGAAAGTTGTTCATTCAAAATTTAACGATTCACGATTGGATCACGATTTTCGCCTAAATACGCATTGAGATTTGCTAAATTTAGCAATTTTGCATATGATAATTGAAAGCGGTTTCTCTATGAGTGGAAGGGATGTTAACCGCAAAGTAACAACATTACTTGAGAAAGGGAGGCTTAGTTCTAGCTACAGCTAATTTTTGATTTTACTGCACCTTTTTAAGAAATCTTCATGGGGGAGTTCAAAATGAAGAAAAAGAAACCAATTTACAAGCGAATCTGGTTTTGGATCATTGTGGTTTTATTCATCATTGTTGGCGTGAATATGACGGGAAGTAAAACAAACAACTCAAATACCACTGCGGAGAGTTCATCCTCTTCAGCGGCTGACAAAAGCGACCAGCAATCAAGTGTGGCGTCAGAGGCGACAAGCGAAAGTAAGACAGCAGATGTTCCGGCAGAATATCAATCTGCTTTGAATAAGGGAACTACCTACGCATCTGCAATGAACATGTCAAAAGCAGGCGTTTACGATCAATTAGTTTCGCAAAGTGGCGAAAAGTTTTCGGCCGAAGCGGCTCAATATGCAATTGATCACCTTAAAGCTGATTGGAATAAAAACGCGTTGAACAAAGCTAAGAGTTATGCCGATTCAATGCATATGTCAAAGGCAGGCATCTATGATCAACTGACCTCTCAAAGCGGTGAAAAGTTTACGGCAGAAGAAGCGAACTATGCCATTGAAAATGTCAAAGCCGATTGGAATAAAAATGCACTTGCCAAAGCAAAAACATACCAAAAGGATATGGATATGTCCCCTGATGCGGTTCGTGAGCAATTAACCTCTGAAAATGGTGAAAAATTCACCGCTGATGAAGCTAACTATGCCATTCAGAATTTAAATAAATAATTCGATTTCTTTATTGTTGCGAATTATTGACACAAAAGTTCTGCAAAAAACATGTAAGGCCATGGCTGCATCTTTTTCAAACCAAAACAAAAACCCCGATTACTCGGGGTTTTGCTGTCCTATCTTTTCCCATTTAACCGGGTTTCTGCGCAGCCCGGGAGTCGAACCCGGATTTCGAGAACCGGAATCTCACGTGCGATCCATTACACTAACCGCGCAAGTACCTAATTATATTACTCAATATGCCCTCGCTTTGCAAGTCTTTTCGGGGAAACAAAAACGCGTTGCCACGATATGGCAACGCGCTTTTCTTTTTACAGCTTATTTTTGCGTATTTTTGTTGACCAAGATATCATCGATTAAGCCGTAATCCTTGGCTTCCTGAGCGCTCATATAATGATCACGCTCGGTGTCCTTCTTGATTTGCTCAATCGTTTGACCAGTTGCGTCAGCCAAAATTTGGTTCATCTTGCGACGTGTCTTCAAGATTTCTTCAGCAGCGATTTCAATTTCGGTCTGCTGACCTTGGGCACCGCCTGAAGGTTGATGGATCAGGATGGTTGAGTTCGGCAATGCGAACCGCTTCCCTTTCGTCCCACCAGCCAGCAAAACGGACGCCATTGAGGCAGCCATCCCGATAGCGATCGTCTGCACATCTGACTTGATGAAGTTCATCGTATCCAGCATCGCCAAGCCACTGGTGATAACACCACCGGGACTGTTGATGTAGAGATAGATATCCTTTTCAGAGTCTTGCGCGTCCAAGAAAAGCAGTTGCGCGATGACAGAATTGGCCATTTGATCATTGACTTCACCGGATAACATAATGATTCGGTCTTTTAATAGACGTGAGTAAATGTCGTAAGCACGTTCGCCACGACTAGTTTGTTCAACGACGGTAGGTACTAGCATGTCCTAACCTCCTGATAATCGTTATTAGCACTCTTAAAAGTACAGTGCTAAGTATACAACTAAAGTCAAATAAGGTCAAAGATTTAGGTAAAAATCTTTGACCTTATTTTTGGGCGTTACGCTTCTGGAAAAGCGCCGTCTGGAATAGCGCTTAAATGGTCATCAACCCGACTGACCTCGGACTTAATATGGTCATACTCAGGCTTAGGAAGGTTCATTAATTCCATGCAGGAGCCAACGTGTTCAAAAATCTGATCACGGGCGTCCAGCGCCTTTTGGGTCAGGCTGACGTCAACTCGCCGCTCGTCTTCAGTGGAACGCTTGCGACTGATCCAACCATCTTTTTCAAGCCGTTTCATCAACGGGGTTAAGGTGCCGCTATCTAGTTCAAGTGTTTGTCCGACTTGCTTAACCGACATTGTGCCATGTTCATATAGCGACAATAACGTGATGTACTGCGGATAGGTTAACTTGAACGGGGCTAGCGCTTGTGAATAGAAATGATTGTATTGTTTTTGTGCTTTGTAAATCGCAAAACAAAGCTGTTCGTTCAAAGTAATCGGTTTAACCATGCTGCTTCCTCCTAAAACTTACCTTTAAACGCGCGAACAGCTCGCAAAAGCCGTCCACACTGTGAAAAATGCGCTCATCTATCAATTATTAGCCACCATCAACACCGACGGGGCTCACGTCATTGCTTCAAGACAGTCATCTCAAAAAAGCGATGGCGCTTCTCTCTGGTTGCCAAGATCATCACGGCTCCTTCAAACAAGTCGTCGCCAAAGGGATACATCCAAGCTAAAAGACATCGACATGCGTCCAAAACAGTCAATCTTCAGCAAAAAAATAACTTGATGTCGGTTACATTGTACACGATTAGCTTGAGGAAACAAAGGGATTGATTTGTTGATTGTCAACACCCGATTATGATGAACGCAGCCCACTTCGCATTAGTGCTCAAGCGTCTTCTGGTTGTTGATACCCTTCAGCAATCTGATTCAATTTCCGCAACCGGTGATTGACCCCAGACTTTGAAATTTGGCCGCTCGGCATCATCGCTCCAAGCTCTTGAAGCGAGACGTCAGGATGTGCTAAGCGTAAAACTGCAATTTCCCGCAATTTGGCCGGTAAGTTATCTAGCCCAACATGGTTCTTTAAATAGTTAATATTCTCAATCTGCTTCTGTGCAGCGTCAATCGTTTTATTCATATTTGCATTTTCACAGTTAACTAATCGATTCACCGAGTTCCGCATATCCCGCATGATCCGAACATCTTCAAACTTCAGCATGGCATTCGTGGCCCCAATAACCTGCAAGAAATCGGCAATCTTTTCTGCTTCCTTAAGGTAAACAATGTAGCCGCTTCGCCGTTCTACGGTGCGAGCGTTCAGATTAAAATGATTCATCATTTTCAAAATACCAGCATTGTGATTATCGTATAAAGAATAGATTTCCAGATGATAACGCGAGGTTTCCGGGTTATTCACTGAACCACTGGCCAAAAAGGCACCGCGTAAATAAGAACGCATCCGCTGCGGTTCCTTCAACACCGAAGCTGGAACGGTTGTTGAAATCGCCATGGTATCCGGATCTAAAATTGATAGATCCGACAAGATGTCATTGACGCCTTCTGTTAGCCGTACAATGTATTGATAATTCTTCTTGAGCTTCATCTTACGGTGAACAACCAGATTAGCTTCGTGATGATAGACTTGGCGAATCAAGCTATAAATCCGACGTGCAATAGCCGGATTTTCGGTTTGAATATTTAACACAAAACGATGAGCCATCAGTGTCAGGCTGCCGTTCATACGAATCAAAGCAGACAGTTCAGCCTTAGCATGTTCTGGATGTACCTCGAGCTGTGTCAGTTCTTTTTTCACCAGACTGGCGAAACTTGCCATACCCTCACCTCCGGGTTTTGCCGCTGACCTGAAAAGCCAAGTTTAAAATCTCCTTGGCGACTTTATCACCATCATGAAAGACACCATGATCGCGCAACTTTAAAAAGTCTTCGGAAATCACGCGGCAGCCCATGTCTCGCAAGCCTTGATAGTTATGCTTAACCGGCGTGAGAATTTCGTTGTACTTTTGATGATCCAGATAATTATCGGGGACTGGTTCAATATTAACCAAAACCGTATCCACAAAGTTCTCGCCCATTTGTTCATTCAGAACCCGGACATGATCGGCATCGGTAAAATGCTGGGTTTCGCCTTTTTGGGTCATGATATTGACAATGTAAATCACTTCGGCTTGCGTCTTCTTCACCGCATCCCCCAGATTTTCAATCATCAAGTTAGGCAAAATGCTAGTGAAAAGACTGCCTGGGCCTAAAACAACAACATCAGCGTCCATAATCGCATCGATAACTTCTTTGACCGCCTCTGGTTTGCCATTGGCAGGATCTGTTTCTGAAACCGAAATATGCTTGATGTTTTTCCCAGCCGCTGTAATCTCAGCTTCACCAGACAGCTTTGTACCATCGGTGAATTCAGCATTTAAGGTTAACGGCGTGTTGCTGGCCGGATAAACGTGACCATCAACTTGCATCATTTCGCTTAGTTGCTGAACCGCTGGGAAAATGCCGCCTTTCATTTCAGACAGCGCGGCAATAATCAGATTGCCAATCGCATGCCCAGCGAAAAAAGCATCAGTTGTATTGAACCGATATTGAAAAATATCCAAATACAAACTCGGCAACTCCGATAAAGCCACTAGCACATTGCGAATATCACCAGGCGGCACTACGTTGATATAGTTGCGAATTGTCCCTGATGAACCGCCGTCATCGGCAACAGTCACAATTGCAGTCACATCTGCATCTTGCTCATGCAAACTATGCAGAATGACCGGCAAGCCTGTTCCACCGCCAATGACAACCACCTTTGGACGCCGACCGCGGATGACCCGAATAAATTTAGTTTCACGACTCATGAGCGATTCACCGTCTCCTTATGCTTCTTAATGTCTCGATGCGTGATATCAACGGCATATGCATCTGAAAACGCCTTACCAATCCGCTCGGCAAAAGCCACACTCCGATGCTGGCCGCCTGTGCAGCCAATCGCAATCGTTACGCTGGTTTTGCCTTCTGCCTTGTACTTTGGCATGATTTCAGACAATAGATCATAAAACTTGTTATAGAAACTTTCGGCATCTTCATTATCCATCACGTAATTGTAAACTTCCGGATCAAGCCCAGTCTTGGGCCGATAATCCTTAATGTAAAAAGGATTAGGCAGGAAACGGACATCCATGACAATATCAGCGTCTATTGGTAATCCGTATTTAAACCCGAATGACATGACTTCAATATGAAATGCTGGTTGACTACCGCTTTCCTTAAAGTTAAGGAAAATCTTTTCCCGTAACTGACGTGGACTTAAGGTCGTGGTATCAATCACAACCTGCGCGCGATTGCGCAATTCTGTGAGTAATGCACGTTCTTTTTTAATGCCGTCCATCAATCGGCCTTCCATGGCCAACGGATGAGAGCGACGGGTTTCCTTGTACCGAGAAACCAGCTCTTCATCAGTTGCATCCAAGAATAAGATGCGAGAATGAACATAGGCATTGTTGTCCAAATTAGCCAGCATATCGATAATCTGATCGTAAAAAGCACGACTGCGCAGATCGACAACAAGCGCGACCTTCGTGATCTTTCCGGATTCTTTTACCAATTCCCAAAACTTCGGCAACAAAGCTGGAGGCATATTATCTACGCAAAAATATCCCAGGTCTTCGAATGCCTGCATGGCAACGGTTTTACCGGCGCCGGACATACCGGTGATAATGACAAGATCCAAACTTTCAGTCATAAACGGCTCCTTTTTGATCATATTTATTCAAGTATAACATGCCGGGCGTGTCATTCCTACCGATCCCCGGTTTCTTTTCACCGCATCATCAAGCGTTGTTATTAAAAAACCTGATGCAGCGCAATGAATCAGCTGCATCAGGTTAAATAAAAGCGATGTTCATTAAATATTGCGTCGTGCAAAGGCAAGGACAATACATTCGATGCCGAATAGGACGAAAAACATCGACAATAATGTGACCAACGTGATGGCCGCAACCACTGGCTGCATGAACAGCATCAAAGACACAATCACTGCCAGAATATCCAAAACGAGGTAAAGGACAAACCAGCCAGTACCTGCAATCCGCAAATGGCCCACGTTGAATAGCGAACCAACTGAATCAACTAAGAACCAGATTGCAAACATCATGGTAATCGTTGCAACACCAAAATTACTGTTGACCAGGAAAATGACACCAATAACAAGGTCAAAAATCCCCATCAAGAGCGACACCCAAGCTAGTTTACCAGTGAGCTGGCGAAGTGTTGAATACCCTGCTAAAATCGCAATCCCACGAATAATGGCAACAACAGCAAAGATAAAGGTCACCGTTTTCAACGTTGCCAGCGGATAGCGCATGACAACAAATGCGGCGATCAGGAACAGGATACCAGTGATAAACTGCCCCCAGTCAAAACCAAAACTTTTTCGATTTAACATCTATTTCCCTACTTTCTTAATCCTATTCATCATAATATTAAGCACGAGAATGAGCAAATCAGAGTGTGAAACAAGTCGGTTTCTGGGCCGGCGACGCGTTGCTAGACCGGAGACAACGCTCCAAGCTCGCAAAGCTCGCGGTCTCGAAGTCGCCTAACAACATCAGTAACAAGGCGCGGTCGCCGTGCTTTTTGTACTGCTGATCCCCATCCGGTCTACGATTGCTCCGCCTTGGTACTAGTGTCTCGAAAATTCTAATAAATTTCCCATATCAAAAAGGCAAACAATTTTTGGTGTCATTGTTTGCCCTTATTAACCGCCGTGAATGATGTTCCAACCTGTTCAGTCAATCTACTTCTTGCTTACCGCCTGCGCTTCATTCTTAGTTGATGTTTGCGCAGCTTCCTTAGTCCGTTGAGTGTCGCGAACGAGGATTGGTTTCAAGTATTGGCCAGTATAACTATCGGCCACATTAGCCACCTGTTCAGGTGTGCCAGTGGCGATGATCTGACCGCCGCCGTCTCCGCCTTCAGGGCCAAGATCAATGACCCAGTCAGCTGTTTTGACGACATCTAGATTATGCTCGATAACCAGTACGGTATTGCCTTCATCGACTAGCCGTTCCAACACTTCCAGCAGCCGCTTGATATCATCTGTATGCAGACCAGTGGTGGGTTCGTCAAGAATATAAAAATTCTTGCCGGTTGAAAGCTTCTGCAGTTCGCTTGCAAGCTTCATCCGTTGAGCCTCGCCACCAGACAAGGTGGTAGCGCTTTGTCCCAGCTTAACGTAACCAAGGCCAACATCCACGATGGTTTGCAACTTGCGCCGAATCTTTGGAATATTCTTGAAGAAGTCAGTGGCTTCTTCGACAGTCATATCAAGCACTTCAGCAATATTCTTGCCCTTATACGTTACTTCGAGGGTTTCAGAGTTATACCGTTTGCCATGGCAAACTTCGCAAGGCACGTAAACATCAGGTAAAAAGTTCATTTCAATCTTGATGATCCCGTCGCCTTTACAGTTCTCACAGCGACCACCCTTAATGTTGAAACTAAAGCGGCCTTTTTTGTAACCACGTAATTTAGCTTCGTTGGTTTCGGCAAATAGCCCGCGGATGTCATCGAAAACACTCGTATAGGTAGCCGGATTGCTCCGCGGTGTGCGGCCAATTGGACTTTGGTCAATATTGATAAGCTTTTCAATATTTTTATAGCCAAGAATCTTTTTGTATGGACCCGGTTTCTCAGAATTATGATTTAACTTTTGAGCCAATGCACGCCGAAGAATCGAGTTAACCAAAGTAGATTTACCTGACCCAGAAACACCAGAAACCACGATGAATTTACCTAATGGAAAATCAACGTCGATGTTTTTTAAGTTGTGGTCAGTGGCGCCTTCCAAACGAATCACTTTGCCACTACCTTGTCGCCGTTTTAGTGGTACCGGAATAAACTTGCGCCCTGATAAATATTGGCCAGTGATTGATTTGCGCACACGTGCAACTTGTTTAGGGGTACCGGATGCCATGATACGGCCACCGTGTTCGCCAGCCCCCGGTCCGACATCAATCAGATAATCGGCGGCGCGCATCGTATCTTCATCATGTTCGACCACGATCAACGTGTTGCCAAGATCGCGCATTTTTTTCAAGGAGGCAATCAGGCGATCGTTATCGCGCTGATGCAAGCCGATAGATGGTTCATCAAGCACATACATGACGCCGCTCAGATTCGAACCGATTTGGGTAGCTAGGCGAATTCGCTGAGCCTCGCCGCCGGATAGTGTACCAGCACTACGACTCAATGTGAGATAACCAAGACCAACGTTGACCAAGAATGTCAAGCGGTCAACGACTTCTTTCACGATTGGTTGGGCAATGACGCTTTCGGCTTCACTAAGATGCACGGTTTTGAAAAATGGTAGGGCATCCTTGATGGCAAGATCAGAAACTTCTGCAATATCGCGACCTTCAATTTTAACAGCCAAAGCCTGCCGATTCAGCCGCTTGCCGTGACAAACCGGGCACGGCAATGCTGTCATATAACTGCGCATCTGCTGGCGAGTAAAATCACTATTCGTTTCTGCATATCGGCGGGAAATGTTATTCAGCACCCCTTCAAAAGGCACATCAACATCGCGTACACCGCCAAAGTCATTTTCATAATGAAAATGGAATAACTTGCCGTCGCTCCCATTAAGCACCACATTGCGCTCACGGTGGGTCAGCTTGTTAAAGGGTACGTCCATTCGTACCTTGAAGGTTTTCGCCGCCTGAGCCAGCAGTTCCGGATAGTACTGGGAACTGATTGGATTCCATGGCGCGATTGCCCCTTCTGCCAAAGTCATACTCGGTTCTGGCAGCACCAAATCCATGTCAACTGTCAGCTTAACACCCAACCCGTCACATTCTGGGCAAGCGCCAAAAGGAGCGTTGAATGAAAATAGTCGGGGTTCCATTTCGCCAATCGTAAAGCCACAAATCGGGCAGGCAAAATGTTCGGAAAAGCGCAGTGGTTCACCGCCAATCACGTCCACGTTGGCATACCCTTCTGACAACCGCAGAGCTGCTTCAAATGAATCGAAAAGCCGACTGCGCGCCTCAGGCTTAACCACAATTCGGTCAATCACAATATCAATGTCATGCGACTTATTTTTATCCAGTTCATAATCAGCCGTTGCATCAACAACTTCACCATCAACACGCATCCGGACATAACCTTCACGCATGATTTTGGCGAAGACTTTTTTATGACTGCCTTTCTTGCGACGCACCACTGGTGACAGAATTTGAATCCGGGTCTTATCAGGTAAGGCTAAAACGCGATCCACCATCTGTTCAACACTTTGACTGGTAATCGGTGTGCCATCATTTGGACAAATCGGATGCCCGACACGTGCCCACAGCAAGCGCAAGTAATCGTTGATTTCAGTGACTGTTCCCACAGTTGATCGGGGATTTTTTGAGGTGGTTTTCTGATCGATCGAAATCGCCGGACTTAAGCCGTCAATCGAATCGACATCCGGTTTTTCCATCTGTCCCAGAAACTGTCTGGCATATGCTGAGAGACTTTCCACGTAACGACGCTGACCTTCGGCGTAAAGCGTGTCAAAAGCCAGACTGGACTTACCTGAACCAGATAGGCCGGTCATCACGACCAGTTTATTGCGGGGAATCGTCACATCAATATTCTTTAAATTGTGGGCACGAGCCCCATGGATCACAATTTTATCGTTTGCCATTCACAAAAGATCTCCTCATTTTTAGCAAGCAGTATTGGCGAAAATCACATTGCCACAACAGCTTATACGCCGACTTCTGACCGCTCACCTTAACGCGCTCGCCAGCCCCAAAACCTGCACATAAGGACCTTGAACGCAATGGCTAAAGACCGGCCATCACGTTCAAGGCCACTTATGCTCCGGTTTCTAACCGGGCTGGTTCGCACTCACCGGATCTGTTCAAAGCAATCATGGCTGACTTGGTACCATCGTGCAAGTGCGATCTGATTAAGACATATCAGCCTGCAATTCAAGAATTGTGTCGCGTAATGACGCTGCCTGCTCGAAATCAAGCTTCTTAGCCGCCGCCTGCATTTGTGAGCGCAGGTTTGCTACTAACTCCTTCTTATCAGCCTTGCTCATATCCTCATAATCAACTTCAGCAAAAGTCTTCTTGGCCTCGGCTTTATCATCATCTGATTGTTCATAGCTGGAAATAGCTGCCCGAATCGGTTTGATAATGGTCTTTGGCGTGATGTGATGTTCTTCGTTGAACTTCTCCTGAATCGTCCGTCGACGTTGGGTTTCATCAATGGCAGCCTTCATGGAATCTGTCACCTTATCAGCATACATGATGACTTTGCCATGCTCGTTACGTGAAGCCCGCCCAATGGTTTGAATCAAGGAACGTTCGGCACGCAAAAAGCCTTCCTTGTCAGCATCCAAGATTGCAATCAACGAAACTTCAGGGACATCGATCCCTTCACGCAAAAGGTTAATCCCAATCAGTACATCAAACTTGCCAAGTCGCAGATCACGAATAATCTGCGTCCGTTCAAGTGTCTTGATGTCACTATGCAAGTAGCGAACCTTGATGCCCATGTCTTTCAGGTAGTCGGTCAGATCTTCAGCCATTTTCTTGGTCAAGGTGGTGATGAAAACACGTTCGTGAGCATCAACCCGTTTGTTAATTTCACCAACAAGATCATCAATTTGACCCATGACCGGTCGAACCTCGATCTTCGGATCCAACAACCCGGTTGGCCGAATGATCTGCTCAGCAATATCGTCTTTAGGAACCCGATCCAGTTCATAAGGACCAGGAGTAGCACTCACATATAAAATACGATGGACATGTTGTTCAAATTCATTGATTTTCAATGGCCGGTTGTCCAAAGCACTTGGTAAACGGAAGCCGTAGTTGACCAGCATTTGCTTCCGCGCTCGGTCGCCATTGTACATCCCGCGAATTTGCGGCATGGTGACATGACTTTCATCCACCATAATGTTGAAGTCTTTCGGGAAAAAGTCCAGCAGTGTATACGGTGGTTCACCAGGCTTACGGCCATCCATATGGCGTGAATAGTTTTCAATGCCGCTGGTGAAACCCATTTCCCGCATCATTTCGATATCATAGTTCGTCCGCTGCTCTAACCGTTGCGCCTCCAACAGTTTGTTTTCACTGCGCAGGACTTTCAATTGTGCCTCTAACTCAGCAGCAATGCTCTTAATCGCTCGCTGCATCTGTTCATCGCTGGTCATGAAATGCGTTGCCGGGAAAATTGCCACATGATCACGTGTCCCGATGACTTCGCCGGTCAATGCGTCGACTTCGGTAATCCGATCAATTTCGTCACCGAAAAAATCGACTCGAATCGCATGGTCATCACGACTGGCCGGGAAAATTTCAACGACATCGCCGCGAACTCGAAAGCGACCACGTTGAAAATCAATGTCGTTTCGATCAAATTGAATATCTACAAGTTGGCGTAACAGTGTATTACGATCAATCGTCATGCCAGTTCGCAATGACAGCACATGATTCTTGTATTCATGCGGATCACCTAAACCAAAGATTGACGACACTGAGGCCACCACGATGACATCATTTCGTTCCAACAACGCACTGGTGGCGCTGTGCCGCAGTTTATCAATTTCGTCGTTAATCGCACTGTCTTTTTCAATATACGTGTCGGTACTCGGGACATAGGCTTCAGGTTGATAATAATCATAGTAGGAAACAAAATACTCAACCGCGTTATGCGGGAAGAATTCCTTGAATTCACCATAAAGCTGCCCGGCCAATGTTTTGTTGTGAGACAAAATCAAGGTCGGCTTGTTCAAGTTGGCGATGATGTTGCTCATCGTAAAGGTCTTCCCAGTCCCAGTTGCACCCAACAAGATCTGTTCTTTCTTACCCTCTTCAAAGCCCTTTGTCAACTTGGCAATGGCCTGTGGCTGATCACCAGCTGGTTGGTAAGGTGAAACCAGATCAAATTTACGATCGGCTATTCGTTCGATCATCGACATGCCTCCTATAAAACAATCACATGGGCATCATTCATTCCGAATACAAGGTGAACACGTGTCAATCCGTGCAGGAAAAAGGCCCCAGTGAACGCATTTTTACATTATCCAAACAAAATTTCGTCATCAAAAAAGTTGGAATCGACATGATGCGCATTCCAACTTTTGTCTTGCTTATTATAACATAGCGAACATACTTTCGCTACTTGTTTGGTTCATGTTCTGCCATGGTTTCTTTAGTCAGTTTAGCAAGCTGATCGCGGCTGGCAAATTTTTCATCAAGCATGTCCGGCAACACTTCCTCCAAGAAGTAGCGCACGCTAGGACGATTCCGAAACTGCAGGATCGTGCTTAAGCTTTCGGAGTAGATATCCAGAAAAACCTGTTCAGGATTGCCTTTCTCGATTTCGCCAAAACCTTCGTATAGCAGATCAATTTTATCAGCAACACTCAAGATCTGCCCTTCAAGCGTTTCATCCTTGCCTTCAGAAAGACGACGACGATAGCGATCCTGAAAGTCACGGGGAATTTCATTTTTGATAAAGTTCTCCGTCATGGTCGCTTCAACATCAGCCAGCATGTGGCGCAGTGTCGGGGTAGCATATTTAACCGGCGTTTTGATGTCGCCGATAAAACGTTCAGTATAATCGTGATTCAGAGATTTCTCATAGAGCATCTGCCAATTAACCTTGTTACCAGCTAACTCCTCGACATCGCCTAGCATTTGCGCGATTTCGGCAACTTTGAAACTATGTGCCGCCACTGAATGTTCCTGATACTTAAAGAATCCCGGTGCCCGACGCAGTGTCTCTAAGTTGCTTAGTCCTTGGATAAATTGGTGCATGCCCATGATTAAATGACCTCCTGATATTCGTGGCGTGATAGTGATGGCAGTAAATTAAATTGTTAAAAGACTACCACCTTGTGAAGCCCATTGCAAGAGCAGAGCGTGATCAGGCGCGGTTAGAAACCGGAGCATAAGTGCCATCAATCATTTCACTTTTGTCTTAACCCACCCGAATCAATTGATCAATATCCTGATGTCGCATAATCTGAAAACTAATCCCTGCAAAAATACCCCAGATAGCCAGTAATGCAAGACCGGCCATCCCCATCTCTAACCAAGGAACCTGAAAAGCCATCGTAATACCGGTGTTGACAGCTTGATGCAGAATCCAGCCAAGCAGTGTCCCCAGCAAAGATCCAATCACCATACTTGTCCCAAACAGAAACCCATTCTCAAGTGCCAACATCCGAACAATTTGACCAGGTGTCGTACCGACACTTTGCAGCATGGCGAGACTTCGCCGCCGTTGCAACAGATTAGCAAAAATATGATTCACAATGTTCGCCAGACTCACAAGGGTCAGCAGGGTTAAAAAACCATAGACCATGACTTGAATAGCAAGCTGAAAGCTGCTGCCACGCGCATCATTTTCAATTTGATCAAAAAGTGCTGCATGTGGCAATTCATGCCGTAAAGCACTGGCCACCGTCTCATGAAAACTTGGTTTAATTAGTAAGACTTGAATGGCATACGTGATGTCATCATTTTTAATTTGGAGTGCTTGGCTGATTTGACGGAACCGGCTAGCAGAAAGCACCAAACCACTTTGGTCACTGACAAGCCAATCGGTCATTTCCGCAGCAGTCTTGGTGACGACCTTCATCGGCTGCGTTAAAGTCTTTTGGTTACTTTGCTCGTTAGCAAGCTCCAAGGTCCCTGCAAAATCTTTTGGCGTGTCCCATTGCTGCTGGCGCTTGCCTGTTTTTGAGTTTGTCACTAACCGACTGCCTGTGATAATCGTCGGCTGATCTTTAAAAACAGTGCCGAACGTTTGGTCACTCACCACGATCACATTCAGCCGATCATGAAATGCTTGTGGAGCGTTTTTCAAACCGACTTGAGTTGTGCCAATCACCGTTCCGCGTTTCACCCCCGGCAGTCGCCTCGGATTAAAAGAGAAATTCGCTGATGCCAGCGATTGTGTCTTGGTGATCGTCACATCTGCCTGGCGACTAATCGTTTCATCGCTAAAAGTTAACATGCCGCGAAAGAAACTGGTAAAGCCGATAAAGATCATGAGTGACAAGGCCAGCGTTGTCATCATCGTGACTTTTGACCAGCCCAAACGCCGATAATGTTTATAAGCCAATTTAGCAATCGGCGTCGGCAAAAATCGTCCCAGCATCCCTTGCCGTAACATACGCTGACTCACCTTCCGACTTGCTGACTGCGCGCGAACTGCGGCAATCGGACTCACCTGTGCGGCGCGTTTGGCTGGTCGTCGTGCTGCTAGTAACGTGACAAGCAACATGAAAAATCCGCTGACTAAAATCGGCCACCAACTGATCGTGAGTAGGAGCTGAAAGGTGTTACCACTCGCCTTAAAAATTCGATTCAATTCATGAAAAGCGAGTGACAACCCACCTATTCCTGCAAGCAAACCCAGTAAAATCGCTGGCAATGCCAAAGTCAGTGCTTGCAGATACACCGATTGCCGGATTTGTCTCGGCGTTGCACCAATTGAACGCAATAAGCCATAACGCTGCGTTTGTGCTTGTACACTCAGATTGATGCCGGTATAAATCAACGCCAATGACACCAAACCAATCACACTTAGCACCACGATGACAAGTAATACGAACATGGCACGGACCTTGACATCTCGCGACTCACCGGCCCGTTCCAAAGCTAATTCATTCATTCTCTGCTGGTCGGATCCGACATGATACTGCGCTGTAAGTTTCTTCAACTTCGCGTAAAAATTGCCATAGTTGCCAAAAGCCGCTGCGACAGCATAGTTCTTCGTGCCGTCAAAATGGCCGGTGGTGACAGCGCCATCACTTGCCATGAGGCCAGCATAGCCACGGTAACTACCGACGATCTTAAGAACGACGCGCTGACCATTGCGCTGTGCCGCCACGGTTTTGCCCACTGCATAAACATCAGAAATCAAATCTTGGGCTAACATGACTTCTTGCTCATTTTGGGGTAGCCGCCCTTCCAAAAGAATGGGTTGGATTAATCGCTGCAGCGCCGGTTTCGGCAACATTAACAAAGGCGAATCTGGTTGGTTAGGTACCTGATCAGCAAAGCTGATTTGTCCTTGTTGCTGATAGCGGACACTTTCGGAAATATCGGCTTTTTTCTGAATAGCCAGTGCGGTTTCTTGGTTAACCTTCGATAAAACAAACTGTAGGTCGCCGGTATTTTGAATATTATCTTGATACATTGAATGCCGAGCCGAATTAATGCCAATCAAGGTGGCCACAGTTAAGGTCGCAGCAACTGCCATCGCCAGAATGGTTGTGAACGTGCGCGCCTTCTCCTTAATCAGTTGACGCCAAACTAAATGGGTCATCGTCCCCATGACACTCACCGCCCTTCACGCAGCACGCCGTCATTGATGGTCACAACGCGATCTGCTTGCTTAGCGATATCGGGATCATGCGTAATCACAATTAAAGTCTGACCTTGCTTGATATTCGCCTGTCGCAATAAGGTCATGATGTCTTGTGAATTACGGCGGTCCAAGTTGCCCGTTGGTTCATCGGCTAAAATAATGGCCGGATGATTCATCAGTGCCCGGCCAATCGCCACGCGCTGCTGTTGGCCGCCTGACAGTTGATTTGGCAAAGCATCTTGCTTTTCCGTCAGGCCCAAAGTAGCCAGTAATTCTGTCAACTCAGATGTCGCGACGGTTCGACCGTCCAAGTCAGCGGGCAGCGTCATGTTCTCGACCACTGTCAAATCGGGAATCAGATTATAGAATTGATAAATCAACCCGACTTGTCGCCGCCGAAAAATCGCCAATTGTGTCTGATCCAAAGCATAAATATCTGTATCGTATAGCTGTACCCGACCACTGGTTGGTTGATCAATACCGCCCAGCAGATGTAGCAAGGTTGACTTACCCGAACCACTCGGCCCAACGATTGCCACAAATTCACCTTTTTCAATACTAAAATCAGCGTGATCTAACGCTGGTCGACTTTCCCCTGCATATTGCTTCGTCAGTTGTCGTGCTGTCAAAATGGCCACTAGTACCCCTCCTCGCGCCTGACACATCAATCTGTGTTGGCTTTCTTATGATACTCTCAGCCTATCAATGGTAAGTGACAAGTAAGTGACAAAACACGCTCAACGAAAAAACTCAAACGTGAATCGTACACCTTCCGCGGTATTTTCAGCAGATAAGCGGCCATCGTTTTCACGCGTAATGCCAGCAGCGATCGCTAACCCAATGCCCACGTTATTGGCAGTGGCATATTGACCACGGAAAAAACGCTCAAATAAATGCGGCATATCTGCTTCAGCAATTGGTGAGCCTGTATTGATAATCTTCAGGCGGACGCGAATAGGATCAGCAATCCCAATAATCTGAATTTGACCGCCAAAAGCAGTATGTTCAACCGCATTTTTCAAGACATTGACCAACGCTTCTTTGACCAATGCCGGGTTCACATGAAGCATTAGGTCTGGTGATACCTGCCAATCAATCGTCAACTGCTTATCAGCAACCATTCGCAGCAGTGGCTTCAATGCCTCTTTCCCCAGCGCCGCTACACTCACATCTTGTCTAGTTTGGCTCAGCGTATGTGTATCCACCTTAGCTAATAAAATGAGCTGCTCAACTAACTCTGCTTGACGCGTGTGCTGTGCTAAAAGCTCCTGACGGGTGACCTCCCAATTAGCCGCGGTCATCATTTCAAGCAAATTATTATTCGCCGCTAAAGGTGTTCGCAACTGATGCGCAATATCGGTAATAGCAACACTCAGCTGATCGCGATCACGCTTCACCGCCGTGCGTTCAGCCTGCATTTGGCGGGCATATTGATAAAGTCGATTGTTGAGATCGGAAAACAGTCCTTCATCATTCCGATCAATCGCATAGTCACTCGCCCCTGTCTTTGTGAGATCAAGTTGCCGCAGCGCCAAGTCAAAACGCTGACTAAACTTGACTGCCCACCGCAACACGACCCAACTACTGGCCAGTGTGCTGCCAAGGCCAATAACAACTAGCCAAAGCCGAGTGACTGGCACAAGCACCATCACCGTGAGTAAAGCGGCCCACAAAATAACTATCAACCACACTGTCAATCTCAGCACACTTTTGGTTTCCGGCATAGCCCAATAATCATGCTTAACCATCAATAAAATACCCCATTCCCCGCACAGTCCGAATTAAGGTCGGATGTGCCGGATCATCCTCAAGCTTTTCCCGCAGACGTTTGATGGTCACGGTTAAAGTATTATCCGCCACAAACTGCTCACGCGTGTCCCACAAGGCTGCTAGCAACTGATCTCTTGCCAAAATTTGATTGGGGTTGGCAAAAAAATAGGCCAGCAAACGATACTCGGCCGCCGTTAGCACAACCGCTGTCTCATTTTTCGTCACTTGACCAGTGGCTAAATTCAGGCTAACCGCCCCAAATTGTTGCACTGTCATCGGCAGCTGTTTAGCAATGCGAGCCTTTAAAACACGTAAACTAACCGGTTTTACCACGTAATCATCAGCAAGTCGGAGTCCTTTTAGCATCGTTAGCTCCTCGTCATTAGCCGTCAAAACAATCACCTTAGCAGTCAAATGCTTCCGCCATTGCGCTAACCAAGTCAAGCCGTCACCATCGGGCATGCTCAGATCTAAAATGATGACATCGGGCGAAATCTGCGCGACTCGTTCATTGGCTTGCGCTAACGAGGTCGCTAGCACGGCCTGACCGTCTTTGGCCAAATAGGCGCGCAGTGTCTCGCCTAATGCCGGTTCATCTTCAACGATTAAATAGTTCATCATGCCACCCCCGTATCATTGCCTTGATTAAAGTATACCGGAGAAACATGGCTGTGGGGATGACAACGTTTTTTAAAGGACCTTGAACAATCGCTTTTAGAAACCGAAAAAGTCCGGATAGTCCCTACAGAAAACGGCGAACGCCTTGTCCCAAATTTGGGACAATACGTTCGCCGCTATCTTGCTTCACCTGCTTAATCGTCAGGATTCACACATTGATTCGTTTAAAACAAACTAAGCTTCTTCACGAAAATCATTGAGCGCCTTTTCGAAGGCATCCAATTTTTCTTGGGCTTTAGCTTCTGTGTCTGCTTTGGTACCGACATAGAACTTAACTTTCGGTTCGGTGCCGGATGGCCGGATAGCAATCCAAGTACCGTCTGCCAAAATATACTTCAGAACGTTGCTTGATGGCATGGTCAGTTTTTCGACAGTGCCATCAGCAGATTTAGCTTCCTGACTCAGGAAGTCTTCAACCTTCGTAATCTTGACACCCGCAAAATCAGCAGGCTGTTCTTCGCGGAACTTGGTCATCAAGTTAGCCATTTGCTTCTGACCGTCAACCCCTTCAAAATCGACGCCAACAGTCTTTTCAGCATAGTAACCATACTTCTTGTACAGTTCCTGAACGCCGTCCCAAAGCGTTTTGCCTTGTGACTGATAGTAGGCGGCAACTTCAGCCAGCAGCACTGTTGACTGAATCGCATCCTTGTCGCGCACGAATGGCTTGATCAGATAGCCGTAACTTTCCTCAAAGCCAAACAGAAATTCGTGCTCGCCAGTAGCTTGAAAATGCTTGATCTGATCACCGATAAACTTGAAACCAGTCAGCACATTGATCATGTCCACGCCATAATCCTTCGCAATGGCGGTTGCCAATTCCGTCGACACGATTGACTTCACAACCGCGCCATTCTTCGGCAGTGTGCCAGCTTGCTTGCGCGCTTCCAGAATATAATGCAATAAGACCGAAGCGATTTGGTTACCAGTCAACAACTGATAATGGTCGCCGACTTTAACTGCTGTGCCCAGCCGATCAGCATCGGGATCAGTCGCGATTAAGACATCAGCGCCGATTTTTTTACCTAATGCAATTGGCAAATCAAAGACTTGAGCGAACTCTGGGTTCGGGAATGGGGTAGTTGCAAATTCTGGATCAGCAATACTTTGCTCAGGTACCAACCGGAAGTTTTCGAAACCAGCATTACGCAAAACCATTTGCGCTGGAATCCGTCCAGTCCCGTGCAGTGGGCTATAAACCAACGACATGTTCTTGCCGACTTTGTTAATCAAATCATGGTTGATGGTGACCGTGGCCACTTCAGCATAGTAAGCTTCATCAACATCTTCACCAATCGGTTGCATCAACTTTTTGGCACGTAGCACATGGATGTTCAGAGACTTGATAGCAAAAAGATCCGCTGCTGAACGAGCATATTTGGTGATTTTGTCGGATTCTTCCGGTGGCATCTGCCCGCCATCTGGACCGTAAATCTTATACCCATTGTACTGCTTAGGGTTATGACTAGCAGTGATCATAATGCCTGCATAGGTCTTTAAATGACGCACCGCAAAACTTAATTCCGGTGTTGGCCGCAACTGATCAAAAACATAACTCTTAATACCATGAGCACCCAAGACCCCGGCACTTTCATAAGCAAACTCTTGACTCATGTAACGGGAGTCGTAACTAATCGCAACCCCCCGGGCCTTAGTTTCATCCGACAGTGTGTCCATAAACCGGGCCAAACCTTCAGTGGCTTGCCGAACCGTGTAAATATTCATCCGACCAATCCCGGCACCAAGAACACCACGCATGCCTGCCGTGCCAAACGCCATAGGAGCAGCAAATGCCTCTTCCTTAGTCGTCTCATCATCAGCCATATTCTTAAGATCAGCTTTCAGCTCCGGATCAAGGGTCGGTTCGTCGACCCATTGTTGATACGTATCACGATAACTCACGTGATCAGCTCCCATCTGTCTATAATTAATAATTTCGGGCAATACCCTTCCCGTCCCAATCATACTATAAGTGGACGAGTGCTGGGTTGAAAACGCGCTCAAATAAGAAAATTCTTTTATTACCGATGATGCGTGCTAGCTAAAACAAGTTTCCAAGACTGCTTGTTTCTAAGCGTTTCTGCTCGCATCCACAAAAAAGAGGCCGAGCCATAATTTCCTCGTCGGACTTGTGAATCATTAAATTCCGAATAATCGTAGGACGGTGCTAGGCTAATACTTTCTTGCCGTGCCAAACTTCGCAATCTCCGGCCAGACGGGGCTGGCGACGCGGAGCTAGAGCCAAGACGGCTGAGCCCCATCTGGCCTACGATTGCTACGCCTTGGCACTAGTATCTTTAAATCCAACAAAAAATTATCCACGAAAAAAGCCAACAATTTTCCAGGGTAGAGGGAAATCGTCGGCCTTTACTTGTTGGGTATGAGTAATATCTCAACCTGTTTTCAAATCAAGCTTTAATCTCAATATTCGTATCATTCAAACTCTGAATATAGTTGAAGACGCCTTGTCCGGCTGTGCCACCTTCACCAACAGCTGTGGTAATCTGCCGCAGGTCCTTGGCGCGAACATCGCCGATCGCGAAAACGCCTGGAACCTTTGTCCGCATATGCTCGTCGGTTGGAATCCAACCATGCTCATCCAGAACACCTAAATCTTGGAAGGCTTCAGTCATCGGCATAATGCCAACATAAATGAAAACCCCAGCGACTGGCAAAACATGTTCCTCGCCAGTTTCCTTATCACGGTACTTCACGCCGGTGACTTTCATATCGTCACCTTGGATTTCCTGAACCTGAGCATTCCAAACGAAATGCATCTTATCATTGGCAAATGCTCGCTTCTGGATAATCTGCTGAGCACGCAATTGATCACGGCGATGAATAACTGTGACCTTCTTGGCCATTTGTGTCAGGTAAAGGCCTTCTTCAATCGCGGAATCGCCACCGCCAATAACGGCCAACTCGCGATCTTTAAAGAAGGCGCCATCGCAGACAGCACAGTATGAAACGCCACGGCCGCTGTAGGCTTCTTCGCCCGGTACGCCCAACTTCTTATGCTCTGCGCCTGTCGCAATGACAATCGCTTTAGCCTCGTACTCATCCTCGTCAGTTTTCACTAGCTTGACGGCACCGCGGTTTTGAACGCTAACGACATTGCCATAGGCATACTCAGCACCAAATTGGGTGGCACCATCATACATTTTCTGACCAAGATCTGGCCCGAGGATTGACTTGAAACCCGGATAGTTTTCAACTTCAGCGGTGTTGTTCATCTGCCCGCCATAGACGCCGCGATCCAGCATCAGCACAGATAAATTGGCACGCGATGCATAAAGTGCAGCCGTCATACCACCTGGGCCGGCACCGATCACGATTACATCATATTTTTTTGCCATGGGCAGTCTCTCCTTTTGCCATATTGCTTACAATTAGTAAGCTATACTGTTTAATATACATGGTTTTATGGTTTTTGTAAACTCGCATTGTCAAAATCGAATTCCGGCTTACCAGAACGCTTCATCAAGTCAGTAATGACAGTACGAATCGGCGCGTTTTCGTAGAGCACTTGATAAATCGCGTCTGTGATTGGCATGTCAACGTCAAGTTCACGGGCCATTTGATGGGCAACTTTGGTCGTTGAGACACCTTCAACCACCATCCCCATGTTTTTCAACACATCCGGCAACTTTTCACCTTGTCCAAGTGCGTTGCCGGCTCGCCAGTTACGACTGTGGACCGAGGTACAGGTCACAATCAGATCACCGACACCGGATAAGCCGATGAAAGTCAACGGTTCGGCACCTAGCTTCACGCCGACCCGACTGATTTCAGCTAAACCGCGAGTCATCAAGGCCGCTTTGGTGTTGTCGCCATAGCCGAGACCGTGCAAGGCACCAGCGCCAATGGCAATCACGTTTTTCAGAGCGGCACCAATTTCAACGCCAATGACGTCTGTGTTGGTATACAACCGAAAATAATCATTCATGAACAGCTTCTGCACTTTTTCTGCCAACTTCAAATCATCGGAAGCGGCGGTTAACGTTGTGATATCGTGAGTGGCGACATCTTCGGCGTGACTCGGGCCGGAAATCACAACAATACCTTGAATCAATTCCTTCGGCAAGACTTCTGCGAGCACTTGCGAAATGCGCAACTCACTGCCACGTTCAAGTCCTTTAGCAGCATGAACAATAATCGGTTGTTCACCGCGCCCTTTATGAGCTTGCAGAATTGGTTTAACTTGCTCGGCCACGCTGCGAATCGCATTGGTTGGAACAACAAACAAAATGACCGCCGCTTGATCCAAGGCTTGGCCAAGGTCAGCAGTCACATGCAAAGCCGGCTGTAATGTAAACTCAGCACCAAGATAGTGTTCATTTTGATGCGTCCGCTTCATCAAGGCTACCTGATCCGGATTGTGACTCCACAAATCAACTTCATGACCATTTTCAGTTAATAAATTGGCTAGCACGGTGCCCCAAGAACCAGCACCTAACACTGCTATTTTCGTTGGCACAAAATCACTCCTATTCCACCGCTTTAAGCGGATTGCCGTCTAAATACCATGCCACATTTCCTTGCCGCCGCCGATACCAAACTAAGCCAGCCGCTGCAACAAATAAGATGATCGACAACAATTGTGAAACACGCAGTCCGGGCATGACATACAATGAGTCGGTCCGCATACCTTCAACAAAGAAACGGCCAAAGCTGTACCACATCACATAACTCAACACCACTTCGCCTTGCTTAAACCAGTGCTCATGGTGACGCACCGTCATGAGCAAAGCAAAGCCGACTAGATTCCACATGCTTTCATACAGAAAAGTCGGTTGACGATATGCCCCACCGATGTTCATCTGCTGAATGATAAATTCTGGCAAATGCAAGCCGCGTAAATAGGCTAACGTGGTCACAGCACCATGGGCTTCTTGATTCATGAAGTTGCCCCAGCGACCAATTGCCTGCGCCAACATCACAGTTGGTGCAGCAATATCGAGGACAAGCCAAACTGGCAACCATTGGACCCGACAATAAATGGCAAAAACGATGACACTGGCAATTAATGCACCGTAAATCGCAATCCCGCCATGCCAAATAGCAATGATTTCGCCGGGATGAGCGGCATAGTAAGGCCATTCAAACGCCACATAGTAAAGCCGTGCGCCGATCAACGCAAACGGCAACGCCCACAAGATAAGATTCAAAATGTGGTCTTCCTTAATCCCGCGTTTGGGTGCTTCGCGCATCGCTAGATAAACCGCAATTAGAACGGCACTGGCAATAATGATACCGTACCAATGAACTTCCAGACCGCCTAATTGAAAAGCGATCGGATTAAGTGCTAATAACAAGTTATTTGTCCCCCGAACTGTTCTGGTCGGTTTCTTCATTATGCTCGATCAGATGATTAAGATTTTTTTCAAATGTCTTGGTGGCGTCATAGCCCATTGACTTGGCGCGGAAGTTCATGGCCGCGACTTCAATGATGATGGCCAAGTTACGCCCGACCTTAACTGGCACTGTGATTTTTGGCACTGGCACGTCAAAAATTAATTGTGTCTGTTCCCCAGAACCAAGCCGATCAAAGGTTTTGTCTGGTGTCCAATTCTCGAGATGGACGATTAATGAAATAGTAGTATCTTCACGAACAGCGCCAGCACCGAAAAGATTCATGACATCGATAATGCCCAAGCCACGAATTTCCAGCAGATGCGAAAGAATCGGCGGTGCAGCCCCGACAATGGTTTGTTCATCCTGTTGATAAACATCAACCCGATCATCGGCAATCAAGCGATGCCCACGCTGAACCAATTCCAACGCTGTTTCGGATTTGCCGACACCAGAATCGCCGGTAATCAGCACGCCGAGCCCATAAATATCGACTAGCACCCCATGCATACTGCGCCTCTCCGCCAGCTGACTATCCAAATACTCGGTAATCAGACTCGACAAACGCGTCGTCGGCAAACGCGATCCCAAAACAGGAATATGAGCCGCTGTCGCTGCGGTGATCATTTCTGCCGGCGCCTCCAACCCCCTCGATACCAAAAATGCTGGGGTATCTTCAGTTGCCATGCGCTTTAAAATCAATAAACGTTCTTCGGATGACATGTTTCGCGCAAATGAAATTTCCGTTCGACCGAACAATTGAATCCGTTCATGTGGATAGTAATTAAAATAGCCAGTCAGTTCCAAGCCGGGACGCGAAATATCACTCAAAACGACTTGCCGCTGATCAAGATACTCCTCGCCGCTGTATACCTCGAGCTTGGTTGCCTTAACCAACTGCCGCACTGTCACGCTGTCTGCCATGAAGTCCACCTTTCTTTCGCCATATTTGCTCTATTTTACCATAAGTCGATTCCCCTTATGGTCAGCAGGTTGAAACATTCGCAAAAGGTCATTCACATTGTGCTCTTCGTTGGAAGATAACGATAAGCCTTTAGTTCATTCAAATCACGCAAAAATGACCTGCAGATCGCAAGCCATTTTCAATCGTCACTTTAATTTTTGCCGACAAACATCATATTCAACACGGAAATAATGACCGCCAGCAACATCGTAGCGCCGAAACCGCTGAACACAATGCCTGGTACGAACCAAGTCATCATGCTTAGCATCAAACCATTCAGCACGATCAGGAACAAACCTAGTGTCAGAATCGTGATTGGTATCGACAGAATCACTAGAATTGGTCGCAACAGACCATTCAAGACGCCGAGCACCAATGCACCGACTACCGCAACGCCAAATCCTGCCACATAAAGCTGAGCCGGAAACAGTTGCGCGTAAATCAGGAAAACTGCCGTCGTTATGATGGTGCGTTTGACGAAGTTCATTAGAAATCGCTCCAGTCATCGTCATGCGACTCGGTCACATGCGTTGCATTTTTTCGGGGCCGAGATGAGTCGCGATCACGATAAGGGTGACGCGGACGCCGACGATCATAACGGTCAGACCGATCGTGCCGCGAGAAGAGCCACACAGCTAAGATGATGAGTAAGGCCGGTACAATGAGAAGTTTCAGCAGGAATATCCCGATGGCAAAAACCGCCACGATGATCAAGCCAATGATAAAGAACATTAATGGAATTAATAGAAAAGGCATAAGCAATCCCCTCAGTCATTTGAATCTTTTAATTGAATGTTACCACTGGTTGTATTGAGTTTCATTTCACTACTGCCAGTCCCGGGACGCGTCAGTTCCAGACGCTTAATCCCCTTAGCTGGTTCGGCAACCTCACTCAAGCGGCTCTTAATGCTGCCAAAATGCGTCCGAACCTCGCCGTTAAGCGCAATGGAGGACGGCACGGCGACTTTAACATTGCCGTTCATCGAAGTGCCTTCAAGCGTCGTGAAGTCCGTGTGATAGGTAGCTCGCACAGTCCCGTTAACTGTCTTTAAGGCGGCCGTTGCCGGATCGGCATCAACACTGACATCGCCATTCACTGTTGTGAGCAACAAGTCATGGGTATGACCACCTTGAACCTTGATTGAGCCGTTGACACCTTCACTCTCGATCATAACACCATCAACATGAGTGAAGTTCATCTGACCATTTGTACTCTTAACATAGAAATCTTTACCGGTAATGCCAGTTAAGTCTGCACTGCCATTTAATAACCGGACAGCAACATGATCATAACTGCGCTTTGGCAATGAGATGACCAAATCAGCTTGAACCCGCTTGTTTGGTACTTGGAAGCTAAAATGATCGTCCGTGACATCAATGCGGCTCCGGTCTTTGAACGCATCCAGCGGCGATGCGGCATCCATTTTGCCGTACAACTTGATCGCAGCAGCAACTTGAATGCCTGGCTGATCCCAAATCTTGAACTTCACGTCACCATTAGCAACTTTCACATCAAGAATCGTTGCCTGACTATCTGGAAAATCGAAAACATGGTCAAATTTTTCAGTTGCTAAACCGGGTACTGTAATGGTGACATTCTTCCAGTCAACGTTATCCAAAACATTGTTGACAGTATCCTTCACGAACCCACCCAGTTGCGTGGTTGCATCGCCTAAGTTTTTGCCAAACTCAGAAAAAGCATCGCGAGCATCTTTTTGCCAATCGTCATTTAAAATCTTGTCGCCAAGCTTCTTACGCTCTAAATCATGCTTTTGGTGACGTAAGCCGGCAAGGTTCGCTTTCAGAGACTCAATTTGGCCTTTTAGTTCGGCCAACTGATCAGTCAGTTTCTGATTCTCCTGTTTCAAATCCCCGCGCTTTTGGTATTTTTCCGGGGAAAGGGCTTCGAGATCTTCCATCGTGTCCAGCACGATGATCTGTTCGTTGTTCGCATCGATTTGTTTACCAATAGTTGTAACCTGTGCGGTAGCAGCATCTAAGGCACCTGCTGCTTCAGCAATCTCAGTGTTGAGTTCTGTCAGCGCTTCATTGCGATCCGTGTCACTGGTTGCATGCTCATCATCCGTATTCGGCGTTTCCGAAGTTTCTTCGGGAGCTGTGTTATCGGCCGGGCTAGCGGCCTGCTGGGAACCTTGACGTTTCGCCAGGTTTTCCAAAAGTACCAGCGCCTCTTCGCTTGAAATAACGCCTTTTTTAACTAGGTCTAAAATTCTTTCGCGTTCATTCATGGGTTATCCCTCCAGGATTTGATTACATGATTAGTATGCACGGATTCGCGCCGGGGCGCATAGGTCCAAAGGTTGATTTTTGAACGGGTCGGAAGACGGACGCTTGAAAGTAATGCATCTACTCATCTGGTTATTGACATGAGACACATCATCAGCGCGTTCATCAAAAAAAATCTATCCACAGTCGCCAGCCAGATGGGGCTGGCAACGCTGAGCTGATGATGTTTGCACGGCTGAACCCCATCTAGCCTATGATTGCTCCGCCTTGGCACCGGGATCTTTAGATATTAGTAAGTCATCCATGAGAGATCAAAAGAGGGATGATTTTCACAAAAGTAAAAATCATCCCTCTTTCAAAATAACAATCAATGTCAATCTTTTTCAGTCACCCTTGCAAGCCAGCAAGAGCGTCATTTTCTCAGAACTTATCCTCAATAGCGTTTGAGTTCAATTCAGTAATCTTCCCTGTTTTGAGATAAACAATCCATTCACAGATATTGGTGACATAATCGCCAATTCGTTCAAGATAGGAAGAAACCAGCATGTAATCCATGGATCCGATCACCGTTTCTGGATTATCCTGCATCTGCCGAATACATTCCTTGTAGATTCGTGATGAAAAGTCATTGATCCCATGGTCTTCAAGCGCAATCTTGCGGGCGCGAGCAGAATCTTCCTTCACATACGCATCCAGAACCTGTTCTACCATCTCTTTAACCGCTTCAGCCATGCCAGCGATATCTTCCTCGATTTGAGGAACCCGGGTCTCACCCTTGACCCGAATGGTAGATTTAGCAATTGATACCGCATGATCACCCATCCGTTCCAAATCAGAGCTGGCTTTCATGACCGTCACAATCACCCGCAAATCAGTCGTAACCGGCTGCTGCAGTGCAATCAATTCGAAGCTGCGTTTTTCCAAATCTACTTCACGTTCATTGATATGCTTATCTTCATGAATCACTTCGCGGGCCAGGGCCTTGTCGTGATTGATGAATGCTTTCACGGACTTATAGATGGCCTCGTTGACCATCATCCCCATTTCCGAAAAGCGCACATGAAGATCGTTCAATTCATCAACAAAAAGTCGTCGCATACTACCCCTCCTATCCGAAGCGTCCAGTAATGTAATCTTCGGTTTCCTTTTCCTTTGGATTTAAAAACATTTGTTTTGTGTCAGCAAATTCAATCAGATTACCCGTCAAGAAGAAAGCCGTTTTATCTGAAATCCGCGAGGCCTGGTGCATACTGTGAGTTACCAGAATAATCGTATACTGATCACGCAATTCCAGCAGCATATTTTCGATCTGCGTGCTCGAAATCGGATCAAGCGCGCTTGTTGGTTCGTCTAACAAAATCACATCCGGTTTAACGGCCAACACCCGAGCAATGCAGACCCGCTGCTGCTGACCACCTGACAATGATAAGGCACTTTCATGCAAGTGATCCTTAACCTCGTCCCAAATTGCTGCCTGCTTCAAACTGGTTTCAACGGCTTCATCTAAAACGGCTTTATCCTTAATGCCTGCCAGCCGCAAACCATAGATGACATTTTCATAAATCGAAAAAGGAAATGGATTAGGTTGTTGAAAAACCATGCCGACTTGTTTTCGCAATTGAACGACATCTTCATTGGGCGAATAAATGTTATTGCCCCGCAAACTGACATTGCCAGTGATGGTGACACCCGGAATGAGATCATTCATCCGATTCAGGGTTCGCAAATACGTTGACTTACCACAGCCAGATGGCCCAATTAACGCCGTAATTTCATTCTGATTGAAATCTAGGTCGATGCCTTTTAAAGCCTCAAATTTGCCATAAAAAAGATGAACATTTGAACTGGTAATGATTTTTTTTGCTTCAGCCATGTGTTCCTCCTAGCCGAAATGTCCGGAGACATAGTCGTTCGTCGCTTTGATCTTAGGCCGGGTAAAGATTTTGCGGGTTTCATCATATTCGATCGCCGTTCCGCTATAGAAGAACGCCGTGTAATCACTGATTCGGGCGGCCTGCTGCATGTTGTGTGTGACGATGATAATCGTATACTTATCCTTCAATGACATCAAGGTATCCTCAACCGCCGAAGTTGAGATCGGATCCAGCGCACTGGCTGGTTCATCTAACAGCAAAATATCAGGCTTCATCGCAATCGCGCGGGCAATACACAAACGCTGCGCCTGCCCCCCTGAAAGTGACATGCCACTTTGATTCAAGTCATCTTTGACTTGGTCCCAAAGCGCCGCCTGCTTCAAACTGGTTTCAACTATCTCGTCGAGTTTTTGCTTGTCTTTTAATCCAAATCGACGTAAGGCAAAGGCAATGTTGTCGTAAATAGATTTGGCAAATGGATTAGGCCGCTGAAAGACCATACCAATATGCTTACGCATTTCGTAGACATCCACCGCGTCACTATTGATATCAAGGTTGCGATACATGATCTTGCCGGTGACACGTGCACCTTCAATATTATCATTCATGCGATTCAACGAGCGCAAGTAAGTCGACTTCCCTGAACCGCTGGCGCCGATTAATGCCGTAATCTTATACCGCTCAAACGGTAAAGAGACATTATGAATGGCTTCATTCTCACCATAAAAAACGCGTAGATTCTCTGTTTCGATCGCAATTTCCTGCTTGTCGCGATCGAATGGACGAATATAAGTGTCATCTAATGAATATTTTTCAAGTTCTTGCATCGTGAGCCTCCAAGCGTTTTGTCGCCAACTTTATGACCACCATCACCAACTCCACTGCAATGGCATGTGCGTATTCACATTAGGATGCGGTCATTTTTTTGAACAGGCGATTGCCAAAGTAGCGCGCACCGAGATTAAACAGCAGAACGGCCAGAACCAAGACCGCACTTGCACCGGCCGAGACGGCAACGGCATCTGGCTGAATGCCTTCCGAGTTGATCTTCCAAATATGCACGGCTAATGTTTCCGCCGGACGGAAAGGATTAAGCGGACTTGCGATGTTAGCAGGATTCCAGTCGGTAAAATCCAACGCTGGCGCACTTTGTCCAGCGGTATAAATCAGGGCCGCAGCTTCACCGAAGACACGCCCTGCGCCGAGAATCATCCCAGTAATGATACCTGGCAATGCTTCAGGAATGACAACATGCAGGACAGTTTCCCAACGTGACAAGCCAAGCGCCAGACCGGCTTCGCGCTGCTCATACTCAACTCCACGCAACGAGTCTTCCACGTTACGCGTTAACAACGGCAGGTTGAAAACCGTCAGCGCCAACGCACCGGACAAAATTGAAAAGCCAAACTTGAACTGCAACACGAAAATCAAGAAGCCGAATAAACCAACCACCACGGAAGGTAGCGAGCTTAAGATTTCGATGGACGTCCGAATGACATCGGTCAGCCAGTTTTTCTTAGCATATTCGCTCAAGTAAATCCCTGCACCCAATGAAATTGGCGTGGAAATCAACATTGCGAGCAGCAGGAGATAAAAGGAGTTAAACAACTGGATACCGATCCCGCCGCCAGCCTCAAAGCTTTGAGCCGGACTTGTCAGAAAATGCCAGGAGATGTGAGGTAAGCCTTGAAATAGAATGTATCCAAGAAGGCTCGCCAAGATGATAATGATGATACCTGAGACGATATACAAAACCGTCGTTGCGATTTTATCAGCAACTTTTGGATTCATTTGTTCAACTCCCCTTTCTTCCCGATCCAGCGAATCAGCAGATTAAAGGCTAGCGACATGAGGAGCAGCAACAATGCCAGAGACCACAAAGCATTGTTATCTAGCGACCCCATAACTGTGTTACCAATACCGCTCGTCAAGACAGAGGTCAGTGTCGAAGCTGGAGAAACCAAATTTTTCGGTAAAAGCGCTGCGTTCCCAATCACCATCTGAACCGCCAGTGCTTCACCAAAGGCACGTGCCATCCCAAACACAATCCCAGTCAGAATTCCCGGAATCGCAGCACGTAGAACCACGCGATACGTGGTTTGCCAGCGTGTTGCACCTAATGCTAATGACGCTTCACGATAATGTCGTGGAACAGCTTTTAACGCGTCCACGGTCATGGATGTCACAGTGGGTAAAATCATGACGAACAAAACAAAAGTACCAGCTAAAATCCCGAACCCAGTACCACCAAAAATGTGGCGAATAAAAGGCACGATGACGGAGAGACCGATGAACCCATAAACAACCGATGGAATCCCAACCAGCAATTCAATCACCGGTTGCAAAATCTTCTGTCCCCATTTACGGGAAATCTCAGTCATAAAAATGCCTGCGCCAACCGCAAACGGCGTCGCAATAATTGCTGACAGGAATGTCACACCAAACGAACCGACGATCATTGGCAAGGCGCCAACTTCGGGATTGCCGTGCGCATCTTTGATTGACGGATTCCAAACACTTTTGCTTAGAAACGACCAAAGATTAATCTTGTTTTGAAAGAAGGTAGCTAGTCCTTTCGATGCCACAAAGAAGAAAATTGCCACCACCACAATCAGAATTAAACTGATACAAAGCAAACTGATCAGTTTACCACGCTGCTCTAACTTAGCTGAACGCGATTTTTTGAGCATTGCTTCCCGAATTGGATCCATCTTGACCTCCTAAACGCGCTTTCTAACTAAAACCTTCCCGGCGAAGACCACAACATCGGTTTCTATCCGGATTAGATCACGCTTCTGTCCGACACCTGACACAGCCAACGGATCTGACCGTGTCTTGATAACATCACAGGTTACTGCTTGCTCACTTTGCCATTCGCGTCCCGAACCACTTTCATTTGTGTCATCGGGACGTAACCCATTTTCAAAACAAGCTTCTTCTGAATAGCTGGTGACATCACATAAGCCAAAAATTTCTTAGTGAGTCCTTTTGGCTGCCCTTTCGTATACATATGTTCGTACGACCAAATGCGCCATTGATTGGTCGTGACATTTGCATCCGTGGGTGCGACGCCATCAACTGAGAGCCCCTGAACTGTTTTATCAATGTACGAAAACGCCACATAAGAAATGGCACCAGGCGTACTGCCGACAATTTGTCGAACCATCCCGGTAGAATCCTGCTCCTGAGCGGCCATTGGCTGTTTGCCTTGCATCACCCATTTTTCAAAAGTCGCGCGTGTGCCTGAGCCTTGCGCTCGATTGACTAGAACAATCGGCACATTTTTGCCGCCCAACTGCTGCCAGTTGGTGATTTCGCCAAGAAAGATTTTTTGCAGCTGTGCCATCGAGACGTTTTTAACGCCAACCTTCGGATTCACAATCGGGGCGATCCCGACAACTGCTACCTTATGATCAACCAATGCTTTGGCCTTGATACCAGCTTTTTCTTCAGCAAAAAGATCCGAATTACCAATGTCCACAGCACCTTGTTGGATCTGGCTTAAACCTGTGCCACTCCCGCCGCCTTGGACGTTGATAAAGACCCCCAAATGTTCCGTCTGATATTGTTCACCCGCCGCTTCAACCAAGGGCTGTAAGGCACTTGATCCAACTGCGGTGATCGATTCTCCCGACTGTTGACTGCTGCTGTTGCAAGCACTGATTAACAGTGGCAAAAACAGCAGGCTCAACAGGGTCACAATTTTTTTCACACGAAATCCTCCATTTCAAGCTCCAATTATTTTATCAGTTACATGTAAATGTTCATGTCATTGAATGTAAAGATTGTGTAAAGGCATGATGGCTGCAGTTTTTCATCCTCTGTGCGGGCCCTCACCCACAGGCAAAGTGACCGTAAACGTTGACCCAACCCCTACTTGGCTGTGAACCGCAACATGACCATCCATACTCTTAACCAGTTCGGCCACAATCGCTAAACCGAGACCGGTACCGCCATTGTGACGACTGCGAGCCTTATCTACTCGGTAAAAGCGTTCGAAGATCCGGGCCTGTTCCGTCTCAGAAATCCCGATCCCAGTGTCGGCAACTGCCAGTGACAGCTGATGATCGACAACCTGAGCGCTGATCGTGACATGACCAGCCAAGCGATTGTAGAAGACTGCGTTATTCAATAAGTTGCGCACGATTTGGGTCAATTTGCGCTCGTCAGTCACGACCAATAGATCCGGGGTAATTGCCACTTCAACGCGAATTTGCTTGTCTTGAATCACTTTGGCCAAATTATGCAATGCATCATCGACCAATTTTTTCAAAGCAACCGATGCAGCCACATTTTGGTTGGAATCCGGTCGACTCAAGGTCAAAATGTCATTAATTAATTGTGTTAATCGCTTGCTCTCGTCATAAATAATCCCTAAGAACCTGTCCAAGGTCGCCGGATCATTCTTCGCACCGCCAAGTAAAGTCTCTGCAAATCCAGAAATAGCTGTGACTGGGGTCTTCAATTCATGGCTGACATTCCCGACAAAGTCCAGTTGCATTTTTTCAACCTGTCGCAAGTAAGTGACATCATATAGAATCACCAGCACCTGCAACCGACTGATGCCTTGATTCAAAGGAATAACCGAAGCATCAACGGATTTTTGCGTGGTCAAAATTGTCAGTTCCTGATGATGCGTTTTTTCATGGCGAAAAGTGTGTTCGATCATGCGCGCCAAGGCATAAGTTTTAACATCATCAAGGTAGCTGTGTCGGGGCTGCGGGATTTGATGACCTAGCAGCTGCGACATGGCGTGATTATGCAAGATGACATCTTTATCGGTGTCAATCAGCATGACTCCCAATGGCAAGTTATCAATCAACCGATCAAAACTTGATTGACGCACCGCCACTTTTTCACGGAGATGGGCTTGTTCAGCGGCCAATGCATTGATGCGGCGAGCAACTGGTACAAAAGGTGAATCAGGCGGTAAAATCACCGGATCTGGGTCTTTCTTTCGACGGATGCGATCTAGATTATGGCTCATGACTTCAATCGCTTCTTGATAACGATGTTCAGATCGAAAAAGCCAAATGAGAATGGCAGCGAGCAATGCCGCAAAGGCAAGCGTTAGGAGCCAGAATTGCTCTGGTGCAGTTGTCCAGACACTTGATTTAAAGCGGCTGACTGCCACCCACTGCCCTTTATTTTGGAATAAATACGCTTGCTCTGTTCGACCATTCACGTTGACGGTTGTTACAAACGCTGCATCCCGATTACCACGCAAAGCATCAGCCATCACTTTTTGACGCGTGGTCCGCGGATTATTGGGAATGACCGTGATGAAGGCTGCCTCTGACTCTGCCAATGCTTGCCGATTGACCCCATCATGACTCGAGGCCGCATACGTCCGGCCGACCCGCCGAAGATCACGCGCTTGTTGATGGACAATTTGTTGATTCACCGTTGTCACGAGCACAAAAAAGCCTGCCAATGATAGCAGACTAATGATGAGTGCACGCCGAATGATTCGTTTATTCATGGGGTGCCTCCATTTGGTATCCGAAACCGCGAACTGTCTTTAAATAGTCCGGATGTTTCGGATCCGTTTCAATTTTATCGCGTAAATGGCTGACCTGAATATCCACCATTCGCGTCTCTGCGGGATAGTCGAATCCCCAAACCCCGTTCAATAAAGCATCTCGAGACAAGGTCTTGCCAACACGTTGAGCAAAGTAAACCAGTAGCTCAAATTCTTTTGGCGTCAACTGCAGACGTTTGCCACCCTTGCTGGCCTTATAATTTTCTGGATCAATCGCGATCTGGCCAACTGTGATCTGATCACTGTTGCCCGGTTTTTGACTGGTTTGTGGCTGACTCTGACTCCGTCGTTCAATCGCCTTGATCCGAGCAATGATCTCCCGCGGCGAAAACGGCTTAGTCACATAGTCATCTGCTCCGAGTTCTAGGCCAACAATTTTATCGGTTTCATTGTCTTTGGCAGTCAAGATCATAATCGGCGTCTGAATTTTATCTTCACGAATTTTGCGGGTAACATCCAAGCCGCTCAGACTCGGCAGCATTAAATCGAGGATGATAAAGTCAAATGGCTCGTTGCGTACTTTATCCAAAGCCTCCTGACCATCTGTCGCTGTTTCGACCTGATAGTGTTCAGCTTCCAAATTATATTGCAGCAACGTCAAAATCGCAGGTTCGTCATCAACAATCAAGATCTTCTTCATGCTGTCTCCTCCGGAAATAAAATCATACCAAGTTCGTGTGGGGCACCGGCAAAAATGGCCGTCTCAGCTAATCGCAGCTCACCATCTGCCTGTCGAAGCCGCAAGCGGCAATAGGTTGGTTCTTTTTGAATGGCATCGTAAAGCTCACGAGAATTGTTCACGGAATGGTGATTGCAGGCCAATACACGATCACCAGGTTGTAAGCCCATCTCTGCAGCCGGTGTATGCGGCACGACACCAATCAACACCACACCTTGATCGGCTAAAGTCACCGTCAGATGCACCTGCCGTCCCTGCCAAATGAAGCCGCCAACCAATACTAAACTCACCACTGCTGGAAAGACAAGACTAACCAGCAAAGGGAAGGTCATGGTGCGGGCAACAATGCCATAAACGATAAGCACGCCACCTGCGCCGCCATACCACGGCCAACTTCGCCGCCAAGCCGTCTGAGCGCGATCTCGCGGAGTCATGAAGGTCGCACCTAAAAGCAATGGCAAGCCCACAAAAGTCAAAGACTGCACTGTAACCGCCAGCAGTGGGAGGTTGCTGACGTTTTCAACAGCAACAGGTAAGATTAACGGCACCCAGAACAGTTGCCGCAACTCAAACGCCGCACTTTGCCGCTGGCGGCGGTCTTGTTGAATCACAGGCGACTCGATCTCATCGCCGCGGTTGAATCTCGCAAGTCCAGCTTGTGTTAGCCATAATAGGCCGACCAAAATAGCTAAATTAGCTGCATGCTGTTCAGCTAGCAAACCAGACTGACCAACTGCCGCCAGACTGGCAAGACCTAGCCACCAAGGGCTAAATCGCCATTTAGAAAATAGCAATGCTACTAACGTCAAGCCGCTTAATGCAAGCAAAGCAGCTAAACTGATCTGCAGTCGTCCAATAACCATCACCAGCGAGACTAGCGCACCTACGACAAGTCCGATCCAAAAGAACCGACCAATTTCTGGATGTTTGGGATGAATTGCGCGCAGATACCGGCGGCGCTCGCGATCAGTGCGATTGACAGCAAACCAAATCGTTAAACCTAGCGCTAGCCAAAACACCAAACCAACCGGATTGATAAGTAAGGCAACTACAACTGCCATCGGTAACCCTCCAATATTCACTGTGACCAGTATAGCAGAAATCGCCGGAGGCTCCCACAACGTCATAAAAATCAAAATGTGAGTAGGCACGCATAGCCGAGTATGATAGCAAACACCTTAATCATCAAGCTTATGCATGATGATTAAGGTGTTCCCCTCCCGCTTATTCTAATGACTATTTTTCCTCAGTTTTGAGTGGCTCTGTTGACATGCAAACCAGTCAATCAGCGTATCACCGGTTCAATCAACTGCAACTTAGCGCTCACATCAAAGCAAAAAACTCATCCCCGTCATTAGCGAGGATGAGTTCACAAATTGCACGATTAAATTTTGAGGAACCGCCGCATTGAAATGACTGCGCCTAATGCACCGATGATGATACCAATGCCCGCCAGCATCAAATCAAGCCAAAGCAGAAATGGCATCGTGCCATATAGCGAATAACCGTTAGAGCCGCTTGATAAGCTGAAGCTGCGGTAAACAACGGCATAACCGATGTCAACAATCACAATTGGCAGCACAGCCCCGAACAATCCAGTCCAAGCGCCTTCAAGAATAAATGGCCAACGAATGTATGAATTTGTTGCCCCAACTAGGCGCATAATTCTGATTTCGTCAGAACGCGACAGAATCGTAATCCGAATGGTATTACTTATCAGGAAAACCGCCACGAACAGCAGAAGGACAGTAAAACCAAGTCCCCACTTTTGTGCTGAATCAACTGAGTTGAACAGTTTTTTCGCAGTCCGGCCGCCATAACTTGCGTCCACCACATGGTTTAGTTTTTGAGCTTGTTTGGAGACCTTGATCGTCGCCTTAGGGTTGCTTGTCTTAACCATGAAGACATCACTCAATGGGTTCTGATCGCCAGAGAACATTTTCCATTGCGAACCATACCCGCCGACAATGGTGTTCAATTCCTGCTGACGTGACCGGTAAGTCACTTTCTTGACATTATCAAGCTTTTCTAGCTGAGTCTTTAATGCATCACGTTGTTTCGTCGTAGTTTTCTTCTCGATGTAAACACGCACTTGAACGTCATTTTCAACTTGCTCTGATACATGATGCAAGTTGAAAATAAGTGCCATGAAAATACCGACCAATAGTAAGGTAACTGTAACGGCACTGACAGCGGCAACTGACATCCAGCCATTTCGCTTCAGACTGCGCAGCGAATCCTTTACATGCCGGAAAAAGATCTTAGTCTTCATTACCGTAAGTGCCTCCTTCTTCGTCACGAACCAAACGGCCGCCAGCAATTTCAAGTAAGCGATGCTGACGCTCATTTACGATGTCCTTGTTATGCGTCGCCATAATAACAGTTGTCCCACTGGCATTGATCCGCTCAAGAATATCAACAATTTCATCTGATGTTTGTGGATCCAAATTGCCTGTCGGTTCGTCGGCGATCAATACCTTAGGCTTGTTGACGATGGCACGAGCAACTGACACACGTTGTTGTTCCCCACCGGATAATTCATCAGGAAAACGGCGCAGTTTTTGTTCGAGACCTACCAGGCCCAGTACTTCGAGGACTCGGTCCTTGATTTTTTCGTCAGGTGCTTCGATCACTTGCATCGCGTAAGCAATGTTTTCGTACACTGTTAACCGCGGTAAAAGTTTAAAATCTTGAAAGACGATACCAATATGACGTCGCAAAAATGGTACCCGGCTCGGTTTCATTGTTGCAAAATCAAAATCATCAATTTTAATCGTACCGCTGGTTGGCATTAGTTCATGGTAAAGCATTTTGACGAAAGTCGATTTCCCAGCACCGCTGGGACCGATCACATAGACGAACTCGCCATCACGAATCTCAAGATTGAGATTTTTAATGGCAGTCACGCCGTTAGCATACTGCTTCGTCACGTTCTCCATTTGAATCATGCAAATTGCTCCTTTTTCTAAGCTAGCATCAGTATAACAGGCGATTAAGTCAGCAAGGTTTCAGGCAGATTACAGTTTAATCAGGATTCTTTTGCGCAAGTTCCCATTGAAGATACGCATTGATGAATGGATTCAAATCCCCGTCCATAACCGCATTGCCATTACCGGTTTCATAATTCGTCCGATGATCTTTCACCATCGTGTATGGGTGAAAGACGTAAGAGCGAATTTGTGAACCAAATGCGACATCTTTTTGTTCGCCTTGAATGGCCTTGGCCTTAGCACGCTTAGCTTCTTCTTCGCGCTGATACAATTTAGCCTTTAACATCGCCATCGCAGTCGCTTTGTTCTGAAACTGTGACCGTTGCGCCTGACTTGAGGTGACGATTCCGGTTGGTAGATGAATCAAGCGAACCGCACTGGAGGTTTTGTTGATATGCTGACCGCCAGCGCCGCTTGAGCGGAAAACCTCCATTTTGATGTCTTCCGGCCGCAGATCAACTTCGATTGAGTTGTCGAGTTCCGGCATCACGTCCACCGAGGCAAAGCTAGTGTGTCGCCGTCCAGCGGAATCAAATGGCGAAATCCGCACAAGTCGATGGACGCCTTTTTCACTTTTCAGCAAGCCATAAGCATTCTCGCCATTGATCAACAGCGTTACGCTCTTGATGCCAGCTTCATCCCCAGGCTGATAATCCGCCACTTCTACTTTGAATCCGTTCTGATCGGCCCAACGCTGATACATCCGCATCAGCATTGACCCCCAATCCTGAGATTCCGTGCCGCCTGCACCAGGGTGAATTTCCAAAATGGCATTGTTGTGATCGTATGGACCGTTCAGCAAAAGCTGCATCTCATACTTGTCCAGCTTTTCCTGTAAATCTTTGATCTTTGCTTCTTCTTCTTGCTGCAAGTCCTTATCAGGTTCGTCTTGTAATAACTCAAAACCAGCCTCAAGATCTTCCAACTCATTTTCTAGTGCATAAAATCGATCGTGCTTTTCTTTGAGCGCATTGTTGTTGTCAATAACCTTTTGAGCAGCCTCCGAGTCATCCCAAAAGCCGGGTTCAGCCATTCTGCCTTCATTTTCAGTAATGCGTTCGTTCAGCGCATCGAGGTCAAAGTGACCCCCTAAATTGATTAATTTTGGTCCGCATGGCGGCCAAGGTGTTGCGCATAACACTCAGTTCCATCGTGTAATCTCCCTTTTTTAAACATAGTTGCGTTATTGTAGCGTGACTAAGTGCGTCGGCGACTGCTTCAGAACACCCCAGTACCGCAAGCTGTAGCCGCGGTGCCGGGGCGCTAAGCCGTTATTAACGGCGAATATTTTGTCGGATTTCAGCTTTCATGAACAGCCGAGTCACATCATCATCAATTGATGCAATCATTTCTTCAAACATCCGGTAGCCTTCTTCTTGATATTCGACTAGCGGATTCATTTGACCATAACCGCGCAATCCGATCGACTGCCGCAATTGATCCATCGCATCAATATGATCGGTCCAAGCAGAATCAACCACGCGCAAAATAACAACTTTTTCGAATTCAAGCATCTGCGCGTCATCGCCCAGCTGCTTATTCTTTTGCTGGAAGTTGGTCTCCGCCATCTCGGCCAGTAACCCGATCAACTCGTCTTGCGACTTGCCATCTAACTGGCTGCGTTTGAATTTCTCAGGATCAATCATGTTGGCAGTGACCCAAGCGTACAAGGCATCAAGGTTCCAGTCCTTCTGATCTCCTTGTGTATGAGTCTGAACAATCCGTGTAATCGTTCGATTGATCATAGCCATCAAGACAGGCTTCAACGTTTCCTGTTCATTGATGACTTGCTGCCGCTGCTTGTAAATGACCTCGCGTTGTTCACGCATCACATCATCATATTGCAGCGTATTCTTCCGCGTGTCGTAGTTATTCCCTTCGACCCGTTTCTGGGCTGACTCCACCTGCCGTGAAATCATCCGACTTTGAATCACCTGATCATCATCCGCCACCTTAAAGCGATCCAACATAGCTTTAATTCGATCAGAACCAAAGCGTTTCATCAGATCATCTTCAAGGCTCAGGTAAAACTGTGTAGAACCTGGATCGCCTTGACGCCCTGAACGGCCTCGCAACTGATTATCAATTCGACGACTTTCATGGCGTTCCGTCCCGATAACTGCCAAACCGCCAAGTTCGGTGACACCAGGTCCAAGTTTGATATCCGTACCACGCCCAGCCATGTTCGTCGCAATCGTCACAGCGCCGCGTTGGCCAGCATTCATAATGATTTCTGCTTCTTTAAAGTGATTCTTCGCGTTCAAAACGGTATGTGGAATCTTGGCTTCATCAAGTTGCTTACTAAGCCGTTCACTCGATTCAATCGCAACCGTCCCAATCAGCATCGGCTGGCCTTTTTCATGACGCGCTTTGATGTCTTCAACAACCGCGTTGAACTTAGCATCTAACGTCGGGTACAGCACGTCAGGGGAGTCAACCCGGATAACTGGCTTGTTGGTCGGAACAGAGATGACTTCCATGTTATAAATTTCTCGGAATTCTTCTTGCTCGGTCTTTGCGGTCCCAGTCATCCCGGCCAACTTGGTGTACATCCGGAAGAAGTTTTGATAAGTGATGTTAGCCATCGTCTTATTTTCGTCCTGAATTTGGACGCCTTCTTTGGCTTCAATCGCCTGATGCAAGCCGTCAGAATATCGGCGACCTTCCATTGCTCGGCCAGTAAACTGATCAACAATGAGGACTTCACCATCGGAAACCATGTAATCGATATCCTTGAGCATGATGTAATTAGCCCGCAAGGCCTGATCAATATGATGCGTTAAGGCCGTATTTTCGGTGTCATACAGATTATCCAGTCCGAAATTCTTTTCAGCCTTCCGGATGCCGCTTTCAGTTAACGAGATTGTCTTCGTTGGCCAGTCGATCTTGTAATCGGTCTCCGCTTTTAGCGTCTTGACAAACCGATCGGCACGAATGTAGAGACCGGTTGTTTTTTCTGCGCCGCCAGAAATGATCAATGGGGTTCGCGCCTCATCAATCAAAATAGAGTCAACTTCATCGACGATTGCAAAATTCAGTGGCCGCTGAACCATCTGCTCTTTGTAAACAACCATGTTGTCACGCAGATAGTCAAACCCGAGTTCACTGTTCGTGGAATAGGTAATGTCGCAATTATAAGCTTCTCGTTTTTCATCACTGTTCTTGGAATTGAGGTTTAACCCTACGCTCAAGCCAAGCCAGTTGTATAGCTCGCCCATTTCCGTGGCATCACGGGTTGACAGGTACTCATTGACCGTGACAACATGAACACCTTTACCAGTGAGTGCGTTCAAATAAACAGGCATGGTTGCGGTTAAAGTTTTCCCTTCACCGGTCTTCATCTCCGCAATGTTGCCTTCATGCAACACAATCCCGCCAATAATTTGGACTCGGAACGGGAATAGACCCAAAACACGCTTAGCACCTTCCCGCGCAGTCGCAAAGGCTTCTGGCAGAATGTCATCAAGGGTAGCACCAGCTGCGAGACGATCTTTTAATTTTGGTGTGTTTGCTTTTAATTGTTCATCAGATAATGCTGCATACTCATCTTCATATTGCTGAACCTTATCAGCAATTTTGCCTAGGCGCGCGATTTCTCGCTTATCGCTTTCGACCCATTTTCTAAGAATATTGGCCATGAATGGATTCCTCTCTGTCGAAACTTCGTTAAACTGACAGTATATCTATAGTATCTTAACATTTTCATTGGGTATTGAAAACCGAGCAGTACAAAGATCTTGCATCATCCACATCGACGAGCGCACGCCGATGCCGTTCACAATAACAACTGAATACCAGCACGATAGCGCCTCAATCTTCACTGCCTGCAAGTTCATATACCTGGCCCCAATTTGTATATTGTCATTAAACTTTAATAAAAACTTACCAGCAATAAGTCCATATGGCAAACTTTCCCAACAAAAAACAAGATCACCTTTTGCGGCGATCTTGTTTTTTGTTTTAAGAACTGCTTATTCGTCGGTTTCGATCAAGCCATAACGCCCGTCACGCCGCTTATAAACAATGCTTGTGCCATTGGTGTCAGCATCTTCAAAGATAAAGAAGTTGTGCCCCAACATATCCATCTGTAGAATGGCTTCTTGCGAATCCATCGGCTTCAACGACACTCGCTTAGTACGAACAACCGTCAGATTATCATCATCTTCGGCTGGTTTCGGTTCAGCTGGTGCAGTCGCATCAATGTCGATTTGGCCAAAGCCTTTTTCACGTGACTTGCGATTGATCTTTGTCTTGAACTTGCGTACCTGCCGTTCCAGCTTGTCGGTCACGAGATCGATGCTGGCATAAAGATCCGGGCTGGTTTCTTCAGCACGCAGGGTCAAGAAAGACAACGGGATGGTCACTTCAACTTTTGCAGTTTTATCGGAATAAACCTTCAAATTGACGTGTGCCGTTGCAGTAACCGAACCTCCGAAGAACTTGTTCAGTTTGCTAATCCGCTTCTCCACGTAACTTCTGATGGCCTCGGTGACTTCGATGTTTTCGCCACGAACATTGTATGTGAGCATAAAACTTCTCCCCTTTCCTACGTGTAATAAACACTTACACGTCGATTGGTTGGGATAAAACCCTTCCAATCTTCAATTTCATTATACCCGAATGTTGTCGCCAGACACAACAAAAGCCACATTTCAGCGAATTAAAGTAAATGCGGTCACCGTGCCCTGAAATCCCGCGGCCACAAGCGCATCGCGAGCGTGATACAATGTCCGTCCTGTGGTATATAAATCGTCAACCAATGTAATTTGTTTGGTTTGATTCAACTTTGCTGCTGGCACAAGTACGGTAAAGCTTTGCGGCGTTTGTAATCGTTCGCGACGATTTTTCTGCGCCTGCGGTTTGGCCGTTGGTGATTTACGTAGCCATGGCTGCAGCTGCAAACCGCCAAAAAGTCCCTGAATTGGATCAAATCCCCGCACATCATAATGTTTGGATTCGCTAGGAATGGCGACCAGTGTCCCAGCATTTTGCAATTGTGCAGCAATGAGATCTTGAAACGCATCGTGTAAGCGATAATCGCCAAGACCCTTGTACTGGTAAATCCATTGTTTCATAGCTGCGTCATAAACAAATAAAGCCCGATTATGTAACAACCGCCCTTGCTGCTCCCATTGGCGGCAATCCGCGCATATTCGTGCATCACCCGACCGGCCGCAGCCTGGACAAGTCGCTCCAGTAATCATCTTAAAGCGGGCTAAACAACTACTGCACAATCGGGGTGCTATCAACTTGCTGCCAGCTAACAACGCCTTCAATGTCGGACTACGATCAACATGGCGATCACACCCGCAACAACGCATCACCATCACCGTCCATTCATCATGACAATCTGACGTTTGGCCGCTAACAATGCTAACGTATAGCGATCCGTGAAAAAGACAACCGGATCGTCGGCACTATCGGCTGCCCGCCCGGCTCGACCAGCGATCTGTACTAGCGCCGAGGCCGTGAATGCCCGATCGGCTGCGGCCACGACCCCAACCGCACACTTGGGCACCGTTACGCCGCGTTCCAAAATTGTCGTCGTGACTAAAACCTGAATTTGCCGCTGACGAAAAGCCGTTATTTTCTCTGCCCGTAGACGGTCCGTGCTAGCAACGCCAGCTACCCTTAGCCCGTTACGTTGAACAAGCGCAGCAATTTGAGGCGCCCAGCTGATCTTAGGAACAAACAGCAAACATGACCGCCCTGTCGCCACGACATCACGCACCCACTTCACGATGGCAGGTGGCAACTGTGACGGTAATTTTTTAAAATTCATCAACCGAATCGCTGGAACTGGCAAAGGGTGCCCGTGAAATCGACGAAACAATCGACTGACCATCAACCCTTTACGCATCGCCGCCTTCAATGGCCGATCCGGCGTTGCCGTTAAATAAACAACCGGTCCACGCCGGGCACCTTGAACAGCCCGATGGAGCATGGGTGTTCCCGCCATCGGAAACGCATCGACCTCATCAACGACAATCAGATCAAAAGCCCGATGAAATCGTAATAATTGATGCACGGTGGCCAGCACCAAATCACTGTCAGTTTGATCAAAATGACCGCCATATCGAACGGCGATGGGCGTGGTTGCAAAGGCAGTTCGCAGTCGCGGCGCAAGCTCCCGAATAACATCAATTCTCGGCGAAACAATAGCCACGCGCTTGCCTTGTTGTACCATCTGTGAAATGGTCGGAAAAAGCATCTCGGTTTTGCCAGCACCTGTCACTGCCCAAATCAAATGATCAGCCCCTGCTGTAACACTCGTTTGTAAAGCCGTTGACGCTTTTTGCTGGGCAGGCGTCAATGTCCCGTGCCACGTTAATAAGCCGTCGCCAACAGGCCGGTGCGGCTGTTCAAAGCGGTAAAGCAAATCACGATTTGTTAAGCGGCCTAAACTCACGCAAGCTGAACAATAAAACCGCCCATCAGGCAATTGAACTGGCTTTCGATCACCGCAACGTTGGCAACACCAGCGCCCGTGTTCTTGAATCAACGCTGGCAGTGATGTGGCCTGTGCTATATTAGAAACGGTTAAGCGCATCAGTTCATTTTCTGTCAATTGTGCCCCAGCAAGATTCATCATGATCACCTCATAAGGAGATTACGCATGTCAGAGCAATATCTTACCATCCAACAAACCGGCAACTACACAAATACCATTAAAAAATCGCGTTTCATCACCCATCTTGCGCGTATCAAGGATGAAGACGATGCCAAGGCCATCATTGCGCAAGTATCAAAGGAAAACGCCAAAGCTACCCACAATGTTTTTGCTTATGTTCTTGGCGATACCAATCAAATTCAACGCGCAAGCGATAATGGCGAGCCTTCTGGAACTGCCGGTGCCCCAACACTGGAGGCTTTGTTGCAGCATGACTTACGTGATGTGGTAGCCGTCACGACTCGTTACTTTGGCGGCATTAAACTTGGTGCTGGCGGACTCATCCGGGCGTATGCAGGCAATGCCAACACGGCGATCGAAACCATCGGCATTGTGGCGCGCATCAAACAAAAAGCTGTGACTTTTACCATTCCTTACGCCGACTTTGATCCAATTCAGCATTTTTTGACAACCAATCATTTGTCAATTGCGAACACTGATTACGGGACTGCTGTTACCATCACCCTGTATCTAGATGATGAGCATTTGCAGGCGACGCTCGCGGCCCTAAATGATTTCTTGAATGGACAGTTTTCGCCTACCATTGGCGCCAGTCAATACCGCGAAGTCCCTTTATCAACAAAGCCTAAGCTCTAAGAGGACATCTAACTGTCTAACAATAACGTCCGAACTAAAACAGCATAAAAAATACAGTACCCACCAACTTTGTGCTGGTGGGTACTGTGTTTTTTACTTGGCGTATTCCACAGTCCTTGTCTCCCGAATCACGGTGACTTTGATATGGCCTGGATACTCCAGTTCTTTTTCAATTTCATTGCGAATATCACGAGCCAAGATGACGCTCTGATCATCAGAGAGCTTTTCCGGTTGGACGATGACCCGGACTTCTCGACCTGCTTGAATAGCGAAACTATGATCCACGCCAGCATGACTGTTGGCGATTGCTTCTAGTTTCTCCAAACGATGAAGATAGTTTTCAAGCGATTCCGACCGCGCGCCTGGGCGGGCAGCTGAAATCGCATCTGCTGCGGCAACCAGTACCGAAATGACACTGGTTGGTTCAACGTCACCATGATGCGATGCAATGGCGTTGATGACCGTCTTTGGTTCCTTATACTTCGTTGCCAGCTCAACCCCGATTTCAACGTGAGATCCGTCAACTTCATGGTCAAGCGCCTTGCCTATATCATGTAATAACCCCGCGCGTTTCGCTAAGGTGACATCTTCTCCTAATTCAGCAGCCATCACACCAGTCAGTTTGGCGACCTGAATCGAATGATCCAGAACGTTCTGACCGTAACTCGTACGGAAGTGCAATCGGCCCAAAATCTTAATCAGATCGGGATGCATATTATGGATACCGACGTCGAAAATGGCTTGTTCACCAATTTCACGAATCCGGTCGTCCATTTCTTTGCGCGCCTTATCAACCATTTCCTCAATTCGTGCTGGATGGATCCGACCATCTTGAATGAGTTTTTCCAAAGCAATTCGCGCGATTTCCCGGCGAATTGGGTCAAAGCCGCTCAAAACAACGGCTTGTGGGGTATCATCAATAATCAAATCGATACCTGTCAAAGTCTCAAGTGTCCGAATATTTCGACCTTCACGGCCGATGATTCGGCCTTTCATGTCGTCATTTGGCAAGTTCACCACGGTCACTGTCGTTTCGGCAACGATGTCAGAAGCGCTGCGCTGAATCGCATCGGCGATCAACACTTTAGCTTTCTTATCCGCGGCTTCCTTAGCTTCATCTTCGCTTTCTTTGATCATCACGGCGCGTTCATGCGTCAGTTCTGATTGTGTCTGGTCAAGAATCTGCTGCCGAGCCTGTTCATGAGTCAACTCGGCGATCCGTTCAAGTTCTGTGTGCTGTTTACTGATTTCTGAAGAGATATCTTGTTCACGTTCATCTAGCTGTTGCTGCCGCTTGTTCAAATTTGCTTCCCGGTCAGCAAGACTTTGTTCCTTGCGATCTAGCGTATCGTCCCGCCGATCCAAAGTATCCTCTCGCTGATTCAGTCGATGTTCCGACTTCTGGACTTCTGTCCGCCGATCTTTCAATTCATCTTCAAGTTGGGTTCGATAGCGATGATTCTCGTCTTTTGCTTCCAGCAGTTTTTCTTTTTTTAAAGTCGCTGCTTCTTTTTTAGCGGCCTCAATAATGCCTTCTGCTGTCTGCGTCGCTCGATCCAAATTGTTCTGGTGGAGCTTCTTTTGAAGTGCAAATCCGATCAATAAACCGACCGCTAAAGCGATGACTGCTGCGAGGGTTATTGAGACCAGTGTTACTGAACTCATCATTTCACCTCCGCATCATCTAAGCGATTCAATCAAATTTTGATCAAAATCTTTGATGCTTTTTTAAATTATTACACCTCTATTAGTTTACGTGCTAGGGTGCAAGGTGTCAACCGAAGCGGGAGGCGCATAGCGGCGCCTAAAAACCAGCATTAAAGCAGTCTTAAGTCTGGGTGATGCTTTTTACGAACTGAGAAAAATAAAACATATATCAAATCTCTTTAAGACCGCTCAGATAAAAAAACTTGCGCCATCGGACTCATCACATCCGACAACAGCAAGTTGACTCATGATTCATACTTCAGCCTGTTGAGGTATTTCGGGTTGATCTTCACTGACCGAAGCCGTCTCCCGACCAGGTGCGGCTGCCATACCATAAGCCACGCGAACCTGTTGTTTAATCGTCTGCTGAAGATCAGCGTGGTTATCAAGATATGTCTTAGCGTTTTCGCGACCTTGGCCGATGCGTTCACCTTGATACGCGTACCATGACCCTGCTTTTTCAACAATATCTCTCTCAACGGCCATGTCGACAAGTTCGCCAGTTTGCGAAATGCCTTGGCCATACATGATATCCACAATTGCTGTTCGAAAAGGCGGTGCCACCTTATTCTTGACCACTTTGATTTTAGTGCGATTGCCGACGACATCTGCGCCTGTCTTGATCTGTTCCGACCGCCGGATCTCTAACCGAACAGTCGCATAAAACTTCAAGGCACGACCACCTGGTGTCGTTTCCGGACTCCCAAAAATGATCCCGACTTTCTCACGAATCTGATTAATGAATAAAGCAATCGTTTTTGTCTTATTGATGGAACCGGATAACTTACGTAACGCCTGTGACATTAATCGGGCTTGCAAGCCAACATGGGCATCCCCCATATCGCCCTCAATCTCAGCCCGCGGCACCAAAGCAGCAACTGAATCAATCACCACAATATCAATGGCACCAGACACGACTAGTTCATCAGCAATCTCCAGCCCTTGTTCGCCTGTGTCTGGCTGGGAGAGCAATAATTCGTCAATATTGACGCCCAAAGCAGTTGCGTACTTGGGATCCATCGCATTCTCGGCATCAATATAGGCGGCGGTACCGCCTTGCTTCTGCACTTCAGCAACAGCATGCAGCGCGACGGTTGTTTTGCCGGAACTTTCCGGTCCATAAATTTCGACAATTCGTCCGCGCGGAAAGCCCCCAACACCAAGTGCATCATCAACGGCAAGTGAGCCGCTAGAGACAACGGAAACGCGCGTGTCCGCCTTAGCACCCATTCGCATAATCGCGCCTTTACCAAAATTTTTTTCAATCTTTTTCAGTGCAACATCCAATGCTTTCTGGCGTTCGTCTCCTGCCATCCTGCCGCCTCCTCTTGCGTAAACCTGACGTATTAACGTGTTAAAGAATGATTCTGTTAGGCCTGCAGCGCCCTTAATGCAAGCATCATACCAGTCATCACAGCACGCTGCCGAACATCATTGCGACCGCCAGGAAAATGGTAAACATGTGCTTCAGGCAGTTGGCCGCGCCGCGCTAAACCGATCCAAACCGTACCAGCAGGCTGTCCTTCCAGCGTGTCTGGACCGGCAACGCCGGTAAAGCTGACACTTATATCCGCCGCTGCCTTACGCCGAGCATGTTCAGCCATCGCCTTGGCTGTAAATGCGCTGACAACTCCGTGTGCCGCTAATTCGCGAGCATCAATTGCCAAAAAAGCGGCCTTTGTTGCAAGTGAGTAAGTGACAAAACCGCCCTTAAAATAAGTGGATACCCCCGGCACATCGCCTAACGCTGCTTGAAATGCGCCGGCAGTCAAACTCTCAGCTGCAGTAATTTGCATATCATTTGCCGCAAGCGTCTTCACAAGCTCTTTTGCCAAACTATTGTCGTCACCGTAGCCGTAAAAATATTGACCATCACGATCCATGATGGCACCGACCATTGGTTCTAACTTTGCATCAGCGTCTTTTTCGGTAGCGCCACTGGCAGTGACGCGCACCGTCACCTCATGATCCTTGATATAAGTTGCAATGGTCGGATCGGTTTGGTTGGCAATCAAGTCGTCCAGATCTGTCACTAGTTGCGATTCGCCAATGCCAAAGAAACGTAAGACCCGGCTGACCATAACTTCCGCGTGGCCGCTCCATTTTGCTAGCCGCGGCAGCAGTTCATGATCAACCATCGGAACGAATTCCTTCGGTGGTCCCGGCAATAAGACATAGGTGTGCTGCCCATTGACGATCCACGCGCCAACCGCTAAGCCAACCCGATTGACCAAAATATCGGCGCCTTCCGGATACATGGCCTGTAATTGATTATTAGGCGTCATTGGCCGCTGCTGTTGCTTGACGCGCGCCTGTAATTTAGCCATAGCGTCAGGATCTTCAACCAATTTGCGGTTCAAGTGCGCTGCCAATGTTTGCTTGGTCAGATCGTCTGGTGTCGGTCCTAACCCGCCAATCAAAATAACTAAATTACTGCGACTTTCCGCCAACTTAATGGCCTCCTCAAGTCGCGGACCGTTGTCTCCCACCACCTGTTGATGGTAGCTATCAATACCCAGTGCTGTCAGTTGCTTAGCCATATAGGCACCATTTGTGTTAGTAATCTGTCCCATCAGGATCTCTGTCCCGACAGCAATAATCTCTGCTTGCATACTTTTCCCACCTAACAATAGAATTCGTTTTTTAAGGTACTTGACCTGACATTTTTAAAAAAAGTTGCAACTAAATAGCTGTATGGTGCTTAGATACATCTTCACTAAGATTAGCGTGCAATTTTTGTTGGCTGATTCATGCTTTGCTCGCAACCGGGCCTGCTGGTCCAAAAGCTTGCACATAGGGATCTCCGTATTTGCTGGTGGGGCTCCCCACCCAGCTTAGGTTAGTGGCGACTTCACGCTGCGCTCGCAAACGCGCTCGCAGTCGCAGAAACCTAGGTTCAAGGCCACTTACACTCCGATTTCTAATCGCTCCTGCTCGCGCTCTACAAAAATACCCAAGCACCTGCCTGGGTATTGGAATAACTTATTATTGATGACTTGAACCGAATGAGTCCTTGAACACACCACGGTTTTTGTAGAAGTATTCGACACCTGAGTAAATCGTGAAGAAAACGGCGATATAGAACAGGATCAGTGCAAACGGCACATTGATATTGTTAAACCATGCGTTGTTTAGCATCAAGAAAATAATGGCAAACATTTGCGCGTTTGTTTTGATCTTTCCCGGCCAAGCCGCTGCTAAGACTTCACCTTCGTTTGAAAGCAATAAGCGTAATCCGGTTACGGCTAATTCACGCCACAGGATAATCGCGGTTCCCCATGCTGGAATCTGACCATTGGCCGTCAGAAAGATGAAGGCAGTCATAACCAGCAGTTTGTCAGCCAGTGGATCGGCAAATTTACCGAAATTAGTGACCAAATGCTTGCGTCGGGCAATTTGACCGTCAGCAAAGTCGGTTAAAGAGGCCACAATAAAAATAATCAGCGCGATAAACCAGCTCAAGGCGACCTTAGTTCCTGCAAGTGTCAGATACCCAGCCGGCCAATCAAGTGCCAGCAGGATCGTGAAAACAGGAATCAGAAAAATTCGGATGAGCGTTAATTTATTCGGAAGATTCATTCTTGCGAACCCTCGCTTTCTGTTGCATCAGCCGTGAAGGTGATGGTCCGTACGATGCTGGTTCCCTTTGAGATATCAACACTCTGACCATTGAGCTTGATGGTGGTCGCAGTTGCATTGCCTGACCGCACTTGGAATGTCGTGACGTTGTCTGGCAATGTCACTTCTTGCGAATTACCTGATGTCAATGAACCTTGCCACGTCGTTGAGCCGTTCACAATCACTGAAATCCAAGCAGTGGCGCCGGTTGCACCAAGCGTTAACTTGTTACCCGTCTTCGGCAGATTCTTTAAAGTAACTGCCTGAGTAGCACCATTGGCATCCGCTACAGAAATGTCCAATTTCGAACTCTTTTTAGTACTCTTCTTGGACGACTTCTCCGCAGTCTTCGAAGAACTAGAAGCCGATGATGTCTTGCTTGTTTTCGAAGATGTCGACGATTTCGAAGTCTTGGATGTACTACGCTTCGATGAGACCGCAACACTTTCTGAATCTGTCGGGATCGTTTGCTTGGGTCCTGATTGGTAAACCAACATGATGACATAGATCACAATGACTGCCACGACAACAACTGCAGCAATCGCAATTTGCGGTAAATAACGCCGCAAACGGTTAACCGGACTCGCTTCTTCGGCGCGGGTTGCCCGAGTCTTATTTTCAACTGATTGTGCTGCATACTCTTGGGGTTGAGGTTCCGGGATGTCCTGCTGGAATTGCGTCAGCAACGCATCCCCATCAAGGCCGACAGTGTCAGCATATTGTTTAATAAAGGCACGCACATAAAAGTCGCCTGGCAGCGCATCAAAATTACCTTCTTCGATCGCGATCAGGTAGCGTTTTTGAATCTTGGTGATCTGTTGAAGATCATCAATCGTATAGCCTTTTTGAATCCGGGCGTCCCGTAATTTTTGCCCAATTTCATCCATAAGTTTTATTCACCCGCTATTTTTTATTGACCATTTTCAGTATATCATGAAAAACCAACTGCAAGCCTTAAGAAATCCTTTGTTTCCTAGATTCGCCAGCCACCTGTAACATATAAAGTTTGTCCCGTTAGATAAGCAGCATCTTTTGCAACTAGCATAGTCACATAGTAACTAATATCTTGTGGGGTCGCAAATCGTGCAGCAGGAATTTCCTCTCGAACCTTGGTCAAGGTCGCTTGATCAAACATTTTAGTGTTCATTTTTGTTGTCACTGCACCTGGCGCGACCACATTGACCGTGATGCCCAGACTGGCCACTTCCTGAGCATAGGCTTTTGCAAAGGCACTTTGCGCGCCTTTGACAGTACTATAGGCCACTTCCATCGCTGAACCTGCGCCACCATAGACAGACCCGATAAAGACAACGCGGCCATGACCGGACTGTGCTAATTTGTGCTCGATCTTCGTTAAAAGAGCCATCGGCGTCAATAGATGCACGCGCATCAAAGTTGTTAATTCAGAAACGGTTGTATCTTTAAATAAATGATAATACGTCATCCCTGCCGCAAAAATGACCGCGTCCAAGCTAAAAAGCTGGGCCGTCAAATCATCCAAATGACGATCATCAGTTAAATCATACTGTAACGGAATAAAATCCTGATTCGGATACGCCGCTTGAAAAGTCGCAATTTGGCTGGTAACCACTTGTTCGTGTTCAAAATAGTGCAGGTACAATGACCAGCCATCGTGGGCCAACTTTTTAGCCACCGCTTGGCCAATGTCACCCGACGCACCAACAATCAAAGCTGCTCGCATCAATCTGCCTCCGGAATCATATCTAAAACGGTCAATGCTTTCGCCTGAAAAACCTGATCAATCATAGCTTGTAAATCCGCTAGCGTAATGCTGCTCAAAATCTCGGGGAAATCAAACAAACTCGCCTGGCCAAAACTCAACGCACTTAGCTGATTGGCCACACCATTCAGTCCGTTAAGGCCAGCGTAGTATTTACCCAGTGACGCCCGCTTAATTAGAGCAACCCGGTCGCGGGTCAAATCCGGCTGCGTCGCTGCGTTTAGCAACACATGTTTGATCGCATCACTTAATGCATGCGGATCATCGGTATCACCACCGACCAAGCCATAACTAAAGCTGCGCTGGTTCGTAAAATCAAAATCAAATGAGTCATCAATCAATCCTCGGTCATACCAATCTTGATATAACTGGGAAGAATCGCCAAACAGAACTTCTAGCAAGAGCCGAATGGTTAATTGGTACCGCCAGCCCTCAGCCGTCGTAGGAATCGCAACCTGCCCTTTGATGCCGACCAGCGTCTTTGGGCGACTAATTGGCATCTCCAACTGGCGATATGGCACGATATCATCCGTCCGCAAATCCGCGCGAACGCCACGCACAATCGCCTGTGGCGCCGGAAACTGTTTGGCTGCTTGATTAGCCGCAACAAAAGCCATAATGGCATCAGCGTCAATATTTCCCACAACAATCAACGTCATGTTGCTTGGTTGATAGAAAACCCGATGAATCGTATACAACATTTCCGGCGTGATTTGGGCAATACTTGCCACTGTGCCAGCCACATCAACATGCGCCGGATGGTTTGGAAAAAGGTTTTCTAACAAACCGGCATAACCGCGCCACCCCGGATCATCCTGATACATTTGAATTTCTGACCCGATAATGCCTTGCTCCTTAGCAACTGATGCCTTAGAAAAAAATGGCGTTTGCACAAAATCCAGTAAAATCTGTAAGTTCTTCGTCAGCTGCGTTGTTGTAGAGAATAAAAAACTCGTTTTGGTCGCACTCGTGAATGCATTTGCTGATGCCCCAGTTTCACCAAAAAGATCAAAGGCATCATGATCTTCCTTTTCAAATAGCTTGTGCTCAAGAAAGTGGGCAATTCCGGCCGGATAAGTCACCATCTGTTTGCCATCTGGTGCAAATTGCGTATCAATCGAACCATAATCGGTTGTCATGATCGCATAGCTTTTGTGATACGCCGGGCGAGGCACAACTTGCAATCGCAGCCCGTTCGATAGCGTGGTCGTGATCACCGTTTCATCGACATCACTAAAATACTGTGTCTTCATTCGCTATCCTCCCCAGTCAAGAAATAGGTGGCCTGCAATTTCATATCTGCGGCGGCCTGTTGAACCGCTTGGCGATCAACCGCCTTAATCCGCTGAGCAAACTCATCAAAATTCTGTGGCGCATCTGGTACTAACAACTGATACAACGCCTGGTTTGTCAAAAACCGTGGGCTGTCATAGGCGGCACGCTGATGATCCAAAATGCCGTCCTTCACGGCCTTCAATAGGGCGTCAGAAAAATCGCCATTGACCACTGCGGCCAACTGATCACGAATAAGATCAGCAACTTGCTGACGATCTTTTCCTTCAATTCCGGTTTGAACCAGCATCAAGCCGCGAAAAGCATCGAACATGGAGCTCGCATAATAAGCCAAACTAGCCTTCTCGCGGACATTGGTGAATAGAAGTGACAAGCTCGAGCCGCCAAATAATTCCTCTGCCACCAATGTTGCTGCATATTTGGGTCCCATCAAATCAGTTTCAACATGATAAGCCAAGTCAAACTTGGCCTGTTGCGCATTCACCTTGGTTGTTTGGGTCAGCACATCTGGATGCGTCGGTAAATCAAACGCCACTGCTGGTACGGTTTGTGACCGAGCATCAAGTGGCCAATCAGCAAATAATGCTGCCACTTGCTTAGGATCAACATCCCCTAACACCGTGATGATGACCTGATCATGCTGCATCATTTCTTGATAGTAAGCAGCCAAACTGGACGCCGTCAGCGATGCAAGATCTTCCCGCGTCCCAAAACTCGGAATAGCCTGATCCTGATCAGCTCCAAAATATAGTTGCTGCACTCCCAGCGCCGCTTGGGTTTGGCGATCATCATCTAGACTGGCTAAATAATGATCCAAATTCTCCTTTTCCCGCGCAAAAGTGGCTTCGTCAAAACTCCCCGCCTGCATGTTGGGTTCAAACAAGATGGTGCGTAAGAAGGCCGCTGCTTGAGGCAATAAAGGCGCATCGGTAAACCGATCATCCACAGTACTCATCGTCACGCCAATTCGATGCAACTTGCCTTCACGGGCCACGCCAATACTGAAATTAGCGCCATAGAGCGACTCGAGATGTGCTGACAAAGCTGCTTGCGTCGGATAGACAGCGCTATTCGTTTCTAACAGGCTTGTTAATAATGTTCGTTTAGTCACCGTTGCCCGTTGCAACGGTGCTAAAAATTGCACATTGATGCGGGTGGTTTTAAATTGCGTTGTCGGCAAGACAATCAACCAAACACCCGGTTTCATTTCTTTTCGCATAAAACTCCTTATGATGGCGTACCATTCGTTACTTGTTCTGGCGTCACAAAGACTTTGCGCGGTTTGCTGCCTTCACTTGGCCCAACAATTTGATTGGCTTCAAGATCATCAATCAAGCGCGCCGCTCGATTGTAACCAATTCGGAAGCGTCTTTGCAGCATTGACGTCGAGGCACTCTGCTGTGAAATGACAAACGCCTTCGCATCATCATATAGCTCATCCTCTGAATCACCGGGTTTCTCAGCCTCCGTATTTTCCGTTGGCGTCATGCTCTCCACATATGCAGGTGAAACTTGGTCAGTAATTGCCTTAACAACTCGCTCAACGTCCACAGATGGTATGAAGGCACCTTGAATTCGCATCGGTTTAGATGCCCCAATTGGTGAAAAGAGCATGTCGCCGCGACCTAGAAGTTTTTCGGCACCGTTACTGTCTAAAATAGTTCGTGAATCGATGCCACTAGACGTTGCAAAAGCAATCCGCGAGGGAATATTCGCTTTCATTAGCCCAGTGATGACATCCACAGACGGCCGTTGTGTCGCAATGATGACGTGAATACCAGCCGCTCGTGCCATTTGAGCCAAGCGGACGATGGCAGTTTCAATTTCGTTACCTGCCACCATCATCAAATCACTCAACTCATCTATGATCACGACAATATACGGCATCTTTTGTTGGCCGCTTGTCGGATCAGCCGCCACCTTTTGATTAAATTCGGTCATATTCCGCACGCCAGCCGCAGCAAAACGTTGATACCGCTCATCCATAGCCGTTAAAATCTTGTTCAGCGCACTTGGCGCCCGTTTAGCTTCTGTCACAACCGGCGTTAATAGATGCGGCACGCCGTTGTATACCGACAATTCAACCCGTTTAGGATCTATCAACATTAAGCGAACATCACTTGGCTTCGTTCGCATTAAAATGCTAGTTAAAATGACGTTGATCATGACTGATTTACCAGAACCGGTGGCGCCGGCAATCAGCAAGTGCGGCATTTTTGTCAAATCAAAAGTCACGACTTTGCCGTTCACATCGCGGCCCAATGGTAAGACTAATGGGCGATCAGGCGACTTCGGCGTTTCTGCCATGACTTGTTTGAAGCCGACCGTTGCAATGTGTTGATTTGGCACTTCAATCCCAATCAATGATTTACCAGGAATCGGTGCTTCGATTCGGATATCCTTTGCTGCCAAAGCTAAGGCCAGATCGTCCGAAAGATTGACAATCTTTGAAACCTTAACGCCGACCGCTGGCTGAATCTCGTATTGGGTAATCGATGGTCCAAGTGTGGCACTTTTAACCGCAACATGAACCCCAAAACTTTCAAAGGTTTCTTTTAGTTTAACCCGATTTGTTTTGATCGCCTTGTATTCAGCACTTTGATCAACTGGCGGAATCGTTGTCAGCATGTCAAGATCAGGCAACTGATAATTCGTGGAAGGATCGTCTGCATCAAGTCCAGATGCCGCTTCACTAGGCTCAGGTTGTGGCGCAGTCGTAGCTGACTGCGGCTTAGGTTCTGTGCGTGGCAAAGGAGCCGGTTGCGTCGATTCGTGAACCGGTGCCGGCCCGTTAATCGTGAAATCATCCTGGTGATCAGGTGTTTCACTGGGTGCTTCGTTTTCGGTGACCGGCGTAGTTGTCTGTGGCTTCGCAGAAACGGTTTTTTTCTGCTGGGCAGCCGCTTTTTGCGCGCGTTCTTTTTTCATAGCCGCCACGGCTGCTTGTACCTGCATCACGCCATGTTTACAAGCTTGCCCACACCGCTGCAACCAATTAAAAACCTGATTCGCACCCACACCTAGAAAAGCTAATGTGCCAACAACGATGCCTAGCCATGCAAGAATCGTTGCACCGATGCTGCTTAGTAAAGGGGCAAGTAACGCATACAAACCCGCCCCGATCAATCCCCCGCCAACACTAGAGGCCGTCGTCATTAGGCCGAAATCATTTTGAAGTAGGCGCCAGGTCGCCAACAAATAATGACTGTTCACATTCAATGTGGTCATGGTGCCTGCGCTTAACAGTACCAAGGCACAAATTAAGATAATTGCCAGACCAACCCACACATGCCGTGCCAATTTCGGCAATCGATCTGCGAAGAGAAACCAAATCCCCATCAGGATCATCCCTGCGCTGACAACTAGAAAGCTATCACCAACAACCAATCGGAAAACATTAGCAAACACGGTTCCGACAATGCCTAACCGGAAAAATGCCAAGCTGGCGAACACCACAAATAACGCACCGACCCAACTAAGGGTGTGCTGTTGTTGTTTGGTAGGTCGTTTTCTGCGCGGGCTTTTGCGTCCGCTGCGTTTCTGTGCCATCGTGATGCTCCTTTCATACCCGCCTATTATACACGAGCTGAACTCGCAAATAAAAAGCCATGATGATTCAGCGATCATTGAGCTAAAAGACAACGCCTGTCGTCAGAATGCATTCGCGCTCATCAAAAAAGCGGCTGATAACGGCCGCCTTTCATCATGACTCAACTTTGTCTTATTTTGTTTGGCCCGGTTGTTCATCACTGGCACCAAACTGAAGGTTAACCCCTTGATCCAAGGCAACTGCGGTCACTTGATAAGTCAACGTTTCAATGGTTTCAACCAATGGCCGGCTTAGTTTGCCAAGTTCGGCTTGCGGCAATTCATTTGCCTCACCAAAATAATCCAAAACCTGCACGATCTGGGTAATTTTGCCAGAAATCTCAAAACCGGCATCGTCAGGGACAACGTCAAATGGAATCATCATCTGAAAAAGATTGCCTTTTTTCAACTCATCTTGTTTAGCGGGATCTGACCATTCAATCTGGCGCATGGCAACTTGCAAGTCGTTCTTAACCGGTGTTCCTTGCTTAACCAAATCATAGTGAAAAGATTCAACCGCGATAGGGTAACGTTTTGTTTCCATAAATACAGCCTCCTAAACGCACTTGCCAACCGAGAAACCTTCTTGTAAGCGTCCTTTTCCATAACGGTCAAAGCCATTCACATGCCAGTTTCTACTCAAGCCAGCTCGCACACTTCTATTGTTGGGTTACTTTAATTTGTCGTGCTCGTACGTATGTGATGTTTCAAGTCCTGCAAAATGCTGCTGGCGTAAAGCTTCATAAATGACCAATGCTGCGCAATTTGACAAGTTCAACGCGCGGACGTTGTCAGTCATGGGAATACGTAAACACTGATCGGCATGATCGCGCATGAAGCCTTCCGGTAATCCCGTCGTCTCTTTGCCAAAAAGGAAATAATGATCCTGATCAATGTCGGCATAATCTCGGTCTGAGTATGTCTGATCAGCAAACTTAGTAATAAGGTAAAGGTGTTGCGGTTCCTTAACGGTTGCCATGAAGTCGTCCAGACTATCATGATAGATGATCCGAACGCGTTGCCAATAATCCAGACCTGCACGACGCAGATGCTTATCATCTGTCTCAAATCCCAGTGGCTTGATGAGATGCAAATAGCTATTCGTTGCTGCACAGGTTCTGGCAATGTTCCCGGTATTTGCCGGAATCAGCGGTTCAAATAAAACAATGTGATTCGCCATGTTATCTTCCCTTCAACGCAAGTGGTTTAAGTTTAGCACATTTAACTTGCACGAACAGGCCTTGTGGACAGGTCAATTTGTAAAAATAAGCAAGAAAAAAACGCATTGCTTCGGAGCGCACTCAGCGAAGCGATACGTTAGTGAAGTAATTTATCGCAAACTTTTATCAATTACCCAAAAGCTAGCCCTGATAAAAGTTAAAAATAAATAGCTTAAAGGAATATTAACACCAGCCATCGATGTTTACAACCCTTTTACTTGACAAGATGCGACACAGTGAGCAAATCAACATCAATATGGATACTAATCGGCGGTGCAGCAAGCATTTGGTCGCGTTGATCGGCGGGCGCCTGCCACGTTAACGGGGTCATGGCCATTAAATCGCCAAATTGAGTTGACGCTAACGGAAAATCGTAGGTGATTGTCTCCTGACTCGCATCAGGGAAAGCTGCTAAGAACCTTTTTAAGACAGGCTCATTGTTATACACAGCCTTAGCCGTCCCCGAGTATAAGCCTTCCCGGATTTCTCGAAGATAACCCGCCCGCGGAATAATTTTCAATAGCTGACCATCAGGACGCAGCACACGTCTGAATTCACGATAATTACCTGGCGAAAAGATGTCGGTCACGGTATCAAATGCATCGTTAACGAAAGGCAGGTGGGCCAGATCCGCAACCGCAAACAGAACTGGTGCCGCTAAGCCGCCTGCTAGATTGATCGCCGGTGATGAGATATCAAAACCCACGGCAGTTTGTTGACCCGCCTCGGCCAAATACGCAGTCGGCGTGCCTTCCCCGCAGCCGACATCTAACAGTCGTTGATGTTTCGGAAGTTTGGCTGCCATAGCTGCCAAAAATGGGGTGAACAAACCAGCGTTCAACATTCGCCGCCGTGCGGCTAACATCGGCGTCGTGTATTCGGTGGCTACTTGCTGATTCAGGAAGTTCAGCGTCCCTTTGTGGCTGAAATCGCGTACATGTCCGTTGACACAAACCAACGATCCCGCTGTCACCTGTAATGGTTGGCCACAGACTGGACAAGCAAAAAGCGGTGCTTGTGCTGCGGCCAAATGAATTTTTGTTTCACGCTTACGCATGTGTTTCCCTCCTGCATCCTGCTGTTGCTTGTTGTAAACTAAAAGAAAAAGCCAAGGAGCCCGCTATGCTTGCAATTTATCGATTTGATGACAAAACCGGTCAACTGAACCAGCAATCCCGCATCAGTCCAGGGGTCTGGATCAATGTGGTTGATCCTACTCCTGCAGAACGTCAGCAACTACAGGACAAAGCTAAGCTCTCAGAAGCTTTCCTTTTGTACGGCCTTGATCCCGATGAAGGTGCCCGTTACGAATATGACGAAGATAATGATAGCCATCTGTTTATTTTCGACATGCCCATCGTCACACGGGACGCACGTAAAAAGGTGGTGTACGAAACTGCTCCGCTAGCGATCATCATCACTAATACCGCGGTAATCACCATCAACGGCGAGCCGATTCCACTCCTCAGTCTTTTTGCGGAAGGTAAAGTCAGTAACTTCGACCCTCGCCGACAAAATCGGTCCGTGCTGCAGTTCCTTTACCAGATTTCAATCAGTTACCTAACCTACCTACGTGATCTAAACAAGGCACGTGAAGCCAATGAAAATAAACTGCAACGCAGCCTCCGCAACGAAGAACTCTACGGCTTGATGGGCATTCAACGGTCACTGGTTTATTTTATGATGAGTTTGCGGACCGACCGCAACGTCCTCGAACAATTAAAACGCAGCAATCCTCTTGGTTTGGATGAAGACGACCAAGACTTTCTGGAAGACACCATCATCGAAAATCAACAAGCCATCGAAATGGCACAAATTAGCAATTCTATTATTAACGAAACGGCAGACACCTACTCGTCAATTATTAACAATAACATGAACGGCGTCATGAAGTTCCTAACTTCTTATTCAATTTTGTTAACCATTCCCACTTTGGTCTTCTCGTTTTACGGGATGAATGTTCATCTCCCTTTGGCTGATATGAAGGTGAGCTGGATTATCACCATTGCCATTTCCGTTGCCATTGCGGTGGTACTTGCCTTTCAATTTTGGCGCAACAAGTTTTTCTGAGCCTTCTGTGACGTGTTACATCCTCGTTTGCCGCATCAATTACCACTGTCGTTTTTCTAAGCCGGGCAACCGGCTTTTCTTTTAATTTTGCAAAACACGAACATTAAAAAGGAATATATGTACTTTTGATTGACTTTTACAAAACTTTCGCGTATCTTAGCACTTGGTGTTTTGAATAACACCAATAATGCTTAACAATGTTCGGCTTTTGCGAAAGGATGAATCCGATGAACAACGGCATGCAGATTTTTGATTACGAAGACATTCAAATGATTCCTAACAAGTGTGTGGTGCAATCACGTAAAGAGGTTGATACCAGCGTGAAATTTGGCCCGCATACTTTCAAGATTCCAGTCGTTCCCGCTAATATGCAAACCATCATCGATGAACCTTTGGCGATCTGGTTGGCAGAGCACGATTACTTCTATATTATGCATCGCTTCCAGCCGGAACGCCGGATGGATTTTGTTCGCGATATGAAAAAGCGCGGCTTAATCGCTTCAATCAGTGTCGGCGTCAAGGATGACGAGTTCGATTTTATCGAAGCGCTGGCTGCTAATGAGCTGACTCCTGACTATATCACCATTGATATTGCCCACGGTTATGCTCAGGTGGTCATTGACATGATTCAACATATCAAACATTATTTGCCAAATGCCTTTGTGATTGCCGGTAATGTCGGCACCCCAGAAGCTGTCCGGGAACTTGAAAACGCTGGTGCCGATGCCACCAAAGTCGGCATCGGTCCTGGCAAGGTCTGCATCACCAAATTAAAAACCGGTTTTGGTACGGGCGGTTGGCAATTAGCTGCTGTTCGTTGGTGCGCCAAAGCAGCCCGTAAACCCATCATTGCTGATGGCGGCATTCGCAATAATGGTGACATCGCCAAGTCAATCCGCTTTGGCGCCACCATGTGCATGATTGGTTCCCTTTTTGCTGGCCATGAAGAAACACCTGGCAAGCACGTCAACATTGACGGCAAAGAATATCAGGAATATTACGGTTCCGCGTCCGAGTATCAAAAGGGCACCCACCACAACGTTGAAGGCAAAAAAATCTTGTTACCTGTCAAAGGCAAGATTGGTGACACGTTAAAGGAAATGCAAGAAGACTTGCAGTCAGCTGTCTCCTACGCCGGTGGCCGCGATCTCGAGTCCTTGACCAAGGTCGATTATGTCATTGTTAAAAACTCGATTTTCAATGGCGATCAATATTAAACGCTTATTTTTTGTAAGTGTTGCGAGCGGCTTAAGGCTGTGCTATGCTATGTGGGTTGAACTGTTCGAACAGACACGTCGTTAAAAAACGTTAAATACAAACCACAAATAAGGAGTGATTGCATACATGGCTAAAAAGTCAAAGATTGCCAAGGAAAAGAAGATCGAAGCAACGATTGCTAAATATGCCCCGTTGCGTGCCAAGTACAAGGCTGAGCATAATTACGCTGCCTTGCAAGCTTTACCGCGGAATGCCTCACCCGTTCGCGCGCACAGTCGCGATGAACTTGATGGTCGGCCGCATGCGTACATGCGCAAATTCAAAATGTCTCGTTTGAATTTCCGTGATCTAGCGCATAAGGGTCAAATTCCAGGTGTTCGTAAGGCATCATGGTAAAAAACGAAGATTTCAGGCTGATAGATCGCCTGAAATCTTCTTTTTTTGTTGACCGTAAGCAGAAGCGGTTAGAAACTGGCGCATAACTGATCCAAGAACTCGTTGTCACACTTAATTGGCTTGCGTGATGTAAGTTAGTGTCGTCCCAACCTTAAATGTTGGTCGATGGGTCGGTTTTAAATAAATTGCGTTTTGCATCGGCTTGTCTGCTGGTACAGCTTGGAACAACAGGGTAACGTGCCCAATCGCCTTCAGGTTACCGTTAGCAAGTTGACCGACATAAGTCATCTCAAACGTCTCATCATCGATTGTCAATTGGTCGCCCGCCTTGATAACCAGTTTTTCCAAAGCTGACTTGTCAGCGAACTGCTGGATCACCGCGACGTCGCGTAGTGCGTCTGTTGCTTGCGGTCCAAAGAGAATAATCATCGGATCCTTGGAACTCAATGCATCCTTACCAATAGCTGTTACTGTTGCTGTCAATTGCATGGTCGTGCCTCCGTTTGCCTGTCATTTTTAATATCATAAGTGTTTGTTATCTGAGCTTCGCTGCCAACATAAATGCGATCTCGTTAAGGCCCATGATGGCGCTGAGTTATGGGCTGTGGCAAATCGTTTGATTAAAGGTCTGAAAATTCCTTTAATGATAGCCTTATTGGCCAGCTATTTTCATTAAACGTTGACTCACGCTTTATATCATAGCATAAGCATCAGCCAAACATGCTATACTCAAATCAAATTCGAAAGGAGCAACTTGAACATGAAGCAAAGACTCTTGTTAGGCGGTTATACGCGTCACGGCGGTGCAGGCGTTTATGCCGGTACATTTGATAATGACGAAGCGCATTTGCCGACCCCTGCCCCATTCATTACTGATTTGGGTTCACCAACCTACTTAGCCGTATCTGATGACAATATTTTATATGCGGTAGACGCAGAAGGTGATCAAGGCGGTGTCGCGGCTTATGACCTAAATGTTGATCCACCGCGCTTGATCAACAAGGTACTGCAGGCAGGTTCATCCCCGGCGCATATCTCGATTGATGCGAATCATCAGCTGGTCTATGCCAGCAATTACCACGAAGGCCGAATCAATGTCTATCGCATTAAAAATGATCATGGTTTGGCTTTAACGGATGAAGTGAAGCATACCGGTAACGGTCCGCGACCGGAACAAGATAGTGCCCATGTTCATTTTGCTGCTGTCACCCCTGACTTTCAGCGACTAGCGGTCGTTGATCTGGGTAATGATACCTTAACAACCTATGCAGTCAGCGATGCCGGCAAACTCAGCGATCCGGTTATTTTTCACACCGAACCTGGCTTTGGCCCTCGCCATTTGGCTTTTAACCACAACAACCCGATTGCCTATTTACTAGGTGAGCTTTCAAGTCAGGTTAGCATCCTAAATTATGATGCGGCAACTGGTCAATTCAAACTCATTGCAACATTGCCGACCATTCCAGAAGATTACACCGATCACAATGGTGCTGCTGCGATTCGACTGAGCAGTGATCAACGCTTCCTTTATGTATCCAACCGCGGTCATAATAGTATCACCGTTTTTGCCGTCAGTCCGGATGGCCGAAATCTGTCAGAATTGCAACAAATCAGTACGGCAGGCGATTTTCCTCGTGATTTCAATTTCGATCTCACTGAACACTTTATTCTCGTGGTCAACCAAAACAGTAGTAATGGCACACTCTATAGTCGCGATGCCAAAACGGGACTCTTGACCGAAATTCAACGTGATATTCCGACGCCAGAAGCCGTTAACGTTTTATTTTTATCGGCTAAGTAAGTTAAACCGTCTGTCTTATGTTTAACCATCGATACAACTTTTTATTGGCTCAGCCCCAAGACCTGTTTTGCTTGGTGGTTGGGCTTTTTTTGCCTGACGAATTGTCAACTCAAGTGCAACTTTTTACCCATGAAGACTTCTGATGGCGTCTTCCAGCCTAAGACCTTGCGTGGTCGATTATTCAGTTGTTCAATGTAAGTCTCAATTTCCTGGTCGCTCTGA
>SKEY01000038.1_pt1 | contig 206880 bp, 172 predicted proteins | sample 4843871 | NCBI WGS metagenome assembly SKEY01 (sample SAMN11008797, study PRJNA524170) | human gut metagenome | biome: Human fecal sample; material: Feces; isolation source: fecal sample from pouch patient p36 | host: Homo sapiens | place: Israel: Tel-Aviv | collected 2016-12-04
CACGTTATGATAAACTGGCCAGTACCTATCTGGGGTTCATATGCATTGCTTCAATCTTAATTTGGTTAAAATGACTAAGGATATATAATTTTCAAACACACCTTAGGACAGTACTATATTATTTAAAAAGCATATATAAGATGAATACCACTACAATGGCTATTAAAATTATATTGGCATATGACTTTTTTTCATTATAATTTATGGGAACATAATCGTCGCTGTCACGGTGATTGGATACAGATGGCTGTTTATGATTCTTTATATCCTTTGCTTTCATTTTTGTCGGACTCATGGATTCCAGTTCTTTTTTGATTTCTTTTCGAAGGAGGAAATCATCATCAATTATATGGTTGCATTTGACACAAAATATATCTTTTTCATTGGGAAGATCGCTTCCGCAGTATGGGCATTGTTTCATAAATTATCCGGGTATGTGTTCAATATATCCCGTGTCCCCCTTTTTCACATATTATTCATTATCGACAAACTTAATGTCCATTGCAATATTAAGAGCTTCACATATCTGTAAAACCGTAGACAATTGTGGATTTGATTTTCCGAAAATCTTACTTACTGTTTGTTGGGATACATTTAAACGTGACGCAAGATCTTTCATTGGGATGTCTCTTAAGTCCATTATATGTTTAATCTCAGACAACAATTCTTTTGGGGTATTATATATCATATCCATTCTCCAATCAGCTTATAGGCTGATTATAAAACGTTTGATGCTGTTTCACAACATATAGGTTTAATGATTGTGCATTATTTTACAAATTAAAAGCTGATAAATAAGCTCACAGGGTGTATAATGCAAACGTGGAAATAAAGTAATCTTGGCCTCGGACCGGAATCGAGAATGTCAGACAACGCCTTGAAACACTGTGTGGAGGATACCTGCGGATACAGAGCGCCGCAGATAAGGGAACACGGGTAAGGATTTTCCTGAGGCTGAATAACCGGTAACCTGCAGGCGGATTAACCGGATATACCAGGGGCATCCAATTGTGCCTGATACAAGACAATCCATACAGAAAATACACAGGATTATCAGACACAATCTATTGTAGTGGTTACTCCTTTTTGATATACTTATAACAGAATTCACAACGGAGATACGAAGTAGGCAGGCCAAGCAGTTTTGTTATGAGGAGGACCAATGGATCGTTTATCAGATAGATTAAAGGGAGCAAAGCTGACACCGCAGCAGCGGAGGATAGCGGACTATTTTTTTAAAAATCAGGAACGGATCGGCAATATGTCATCTATGGATGTGGCGAAGGAAATCGGGGTCAGTGACGCGTCCATCATACGTTTTGCCAGGGCCATCGGATATCTGGGCTTTACGGATCTGAAAAATGACATATATAATTCCCTGATTGGGGAAACCAGTGCATCTGTGCGGAACATGCAGCTGTCGGAACGGTTTGATGTGCTGACGGGAAGATACCAGGAGGATGACATTCCGGGTTCCTTTGTGGAGATGATGAACTATAATATTACCAGGACCTTTCAGCAGAATTCCCTGGAGAGTTATGAAGCATTAGCTGATATGATCATCAAATCCAGGAGAAAATATGTAGTGGGGCTCAGGGGGTGTATGGGGGTTTCCAGCCACTTTACCAGACTGCTGGGATTTGCAATTAAGGGAGTGGTCCAGATGCCCGGCAGCAGTGAGACAGAAGTGGTGGGCGCGCTGCAGGATATTGATTCAGAAGATATATTCATCTTATTTTCTTTTGCACGTTATTATAAGATTGATATGTTGTTGGTGAACATGGCCAGGGAACATAAGGCCAGGATCTGTGTGGTTACGGACAGCCTGATGGCGCCCATGGTCCAATATGCGGATATTGCCCTTTTAGTGGAAACATCACATATGAGTTTCTTTAACTCCGCTATTGGGGTTGATATGATTGCTGAATACATCATAACCCTTGTGTGCCGAAAAAATAAGGATGAATATAGAAAGCGGGCAAAAGAGCGTGATACTGTGACCGAAGGATTCCGTCTGGTATTGTAAAATATATGAACGAATTGTTAACATTTTGTAGTGAGGTGACAAAACAAGCTGAATTTTCCAGGCTTGTTTTTTTTGTGTCAATCTTCTGGCACATATCTGAAATGAAAGAATTTATGTTAAAGGTTAGTACCTTATCCAATTAACAGCAGCAGTACAGCCTGTTTTGTCATCTGTCATGTTGTTGTCAGCCGACAGGGGGAGACTCCACAGCAGGGGGACTCCACATCAGAGGGACTCCACACCAGCATACTACACCCTTCTTCCTTCGCCTTGCAGACGGACAAAATATTCAGTACTGTCACTACTATGAAAGACAGGATGGAGCACTGAGAAGTATAAACAATAAAAAAGTACTCATAGAGATACGGATTGATGATGTCGTAAACACTACAAAAATTAACATTGTTAAAAAATATACTACAAATTAGATATTGACAGTAGTGCACACAACAATTATACTTATTGTACGAAATGAAAAACACACTACAAATAATCCGGATAATTGTAGAATGCACAACTTTGAAAACATAAACCCAGTTAAACAAAAGGAGATGAAGTAATGCTTATTTATTTAAGTGAGTACATACATCCGGATGCGGTCCGCTTAATCAGGCAGCGCGCAGAGATAACGGATAGTTTTGACCGTATACAGGATGTGGATGGAATCATATTACGCACCGTCCATATAGGACGGGACATCATGTCCCGGGCCGTGAACCTAAAAGTGATAGGGAAACACGGCGTGGGCTGTAATACCATAGATTTGGCCGCTGCAAAGGAATTAGGGATTCCCGTCATTAATACTCCCTTTGCCAATACCAATTCCGTAGCAGAACTGATTGTGGGGCTGATGCTGGATATAAGCAGGAATATATCGGCGTGCGATAAAAGAAGCAGGGGGGAAGGGTTTCCATGTATTGCGCCGCCGGAGATGACAGGAATTGAACTGACAGGCAAGACCGTGGGGCTTGTGGGCATGGGGAATATTGCCCGGCGTATGGGGGAAATCCTGAAAAATGGTTTCAATGCCAGACTTGTGGGGTATGATCCGTACTGTTCCAACGGGCAGGCTGATTCCTATGGGATTGAGAAGTTTGAAGATTTGGACCATATGCTGGAGGTATCGGATATTGTGAATATCAGTGTCCCGCTGACACCTTCAACAGAAAATATGATTTCGTCAGCAAACTTTGAGCATTTCAGGAAAAATGCAATCCTGATAAATGCTGCCAGGGGAGGCGTGGTGAACGAGGATGATCTGTATCAGGCGTTAAAGGAGGGAAGGCTCAGGGCTGCTGCATGCGATGCATTTGTTGAAGAACCGCCTAATGGCAGGAATAAGCTGATGACCCTTGACAATTTCTGTGCAACCCCCCATATCGGAGCCAATACAGAGGAAGCGCTTTACCGGATGGGGATGGAGGTAGTGGAAGGGGTATTTCATGTAATTGATGGGATGGAAGTAAAAAACCGTGTGGTATGAATGAGGAGGATAAGAAAATGAACAAAACAGGATGCGTGGTTGTTAAGGATTTTAAGCGCCCGGCAAGGGAACTGGTAGAGAAGTTCGCAGGTGTGGCAGTGGCCAATCTGGATGACTGCATGAACCGTATCTCGGCGGTCCATGAGGATATATGTCCGGTTAATAAGAGCTGTCTGCTTGGTACCGCATTTACCGTAAAAGTACCGGAGGGTGATAACCTGATGTTCCATGTGGCCATGGACCTTGCAAAACCAGGGGATGTTATTGTGATTGACGCGGGAGGGGATACAAGGCGTTCCATCTTTGGGGAACTGATGGTTACATATTGCAGGAAGCGTGGGATTAATGGTATTGTAGTAGACGGGTCCATCCGGGATGCGGGCGCAATGGAGGACCTGACAGACTTTGCAGTATATGCCCGCGGTGTGACGCCTGATGGCCCTTATAAAAATGGACCAGGGGAGGTTAATACGCCGGTTGTCTGCGGTGGGAGGACCGTATATCCGGGCGATATTGTCCTGGGCGATGAGGACGGCGTCATATTCATCCGCCCTTCTGAGGCAGAGGAGCTGCTGAAAAAGGTAAACGCCCTTCATGAAAATGAACTGAGGATAATTGAGACAATTGAAAAAGAGGGTACCTATATACGGCCATGGGTGGATGAGAAGATGAAATCCCTTGGTGTGGAATATGTGGAATATATGGAATTTTAAAATGGGGTAATATCAGAATATTGGGGGTAATGTTATGTTTACTACGGCAGTAAATGAATTAATGTATCTGTTTCTTTTTTTGCTTGCAGGTGTTGCGCTGCGCTCAGTGGTTAAGCCACTGCGTAAGCTGTACCTGCCGTCAGGCCTGATTGGCGGGGCGCTTGCATTGGTCATGGGACCGCAGGTACTGGGACTTATTAAAATCCCGGAAAACTGGTCCAGCATGGCGTCTCCGATGATTAATATTGTATTGACAACAACCCTTTTCGGCATATCCATCAGCCTTTCAAAGATGAAGTCCTTTGCAGGGGCAATCAGTTCCAACCTGCTGTCTTATTTTTCACAGCTTGCAGTCGGAATCCTGGCGGCATTGGGGCTTCAGAAGATATGGACAGGACTTCCGAGGGAATGGGGTGTCATGACGGTCTTTACCTACTGGGGCGGCCATGGGGCAGCAACCTCTTCGGGAACCCTGTTTGAAGAACTTGGGATAGAAGGGATGTTAAGTGTCGGGCTGATTCTTGCGACGCTGGGATTGATTGTTGCCATGGTGGTAGGAATGGTATGGGTTAACATCGGCGTCAGGAGGGGATGGGCAAGGGCATTGCCGGATGCCAAGAACAAGGAGGATGAAAGGAAGAATGACTATATACCCAGGGATAAGCAGAAACCGCTGGGGCATGCAACCGTTGCTTCTGACTCCATTAATGGCCTGGCGCTGCAGATGTGTTTTGTATTCCTCAGCATGTGGATTGGAAGCGTGATTTTCGGTGCGGTTGCAAAAGCCATCCCGGCGGCCAGCAATATCCCATCCCTTCTGTATGGTATTGTAGGCGCAATCATCGTATGGTTTGTGTTACGGAAAACCCACCTGGATAAATATGCCGATACGGACACCATAGACAATATTGGGGGAGTGGCCCTTGAAATCTGTATCTGTTCGGCAACGGCAACCCTGGACCTGAATTTTTTCGCAAACAATCTTGCGCCGATCATGATTCATATGCTGGTGGTAATCCTGCTCATGTCATTTGTGTGTATGGTCCTCATGCGCCGCTGGTTTGGTGAGGACTGGTTCCCGCTGGCATTGATGTTCTTCGGCGCGGGATGTGGGTCGACCCCGAGCGGGCTTGCTCTGGCACGATGTGTGGATCCGGATGTTAAAACCGAAAGCTGGGAAGCGTTCGGAGTGGCCCAGGGATGTTTTGTCCCTGTCACATCCACCCTGGTTGCCATACTTCCGGTAATCGCAATCAACAACATCTGGATATTGGTAGGTATCGGGACCGCCATATCGGCAGCGATGATTGCATTCAATGAATTTATTGTCAGGAAGCCTTAAAGGATATTATAAACGTATCCTGTAACGTGGAGGCTGTTCAGGTACTGGACTGTTGGCTGCTGAATTTGCACCTCTTGACATTGTGGAAGAAATCCGTTTAGATGATTAAAACTTCCTTCCGGCAAGGCTGTTTTCTATCCATATAACCGTTATCCCTTGGGACAGTGCGCTCTGCGCGTCAGGATACACTGTCTGGAGGCGGCGTTTTTGGGCTGGGAAACCGCCTTGTTTTTTTGTACATTTACCTGTTATTACTGCTAAAAACACATCCTGATTTTAAAGGCCCAGAGCATTGAAGCAGCCGGGAAGCCTGAAGAAGAATACGTTTATCCATACCTTTAATCCCCCAATCAGCAGTTCTTATATTGCTTTTATACAGAGATTGAAAAATTTAATTTTGCATGATATGCTGTATCCATGAAGCAGGAAGATACCAGCAGGTTGTTTGAACCTGCATTCAGGGATGGTGAAAATAAGAACGCTGGGACGGATAAAAGGAAGGGGAAAAAACTGAATCGGGCTGGTTTTAAATCTGTGTGTCCGGTGGCATTTGGAATTTTTGAACGTCTGAAGATGGAGTACGGATTTCAGCCCGTGTGAGGAGGATGTCTTATGTTGTTAGAGCAATTAAAAGAGCAGCTGAACTTTACAAAACATGAGAAGGATGTTGCCCTCTATATACTGGAGCACAGGGAACAGATTCCCGGCATGTCGGCAGGTGACCTGGCCAGCGCCTCCCTGACGAGCAAGGCGACCGTGGTGCGCCTGAGCCAGAAATTAGGCCTGGCGGGGTATCAGGAGTTAAAACTCCGTCTGGTTGCGGAGATTAACCAGGACAACCGGATCAGCCAGATGCTTGCCAATGACCCCATCACGGATAAAAGTTCCTATGCGGACATTGTCAGCACGCTGCCAGTGCTCTATGACAAGGCTGTTACCAGGACGAGGCTGTCCCTGGACACCAACAGCATGAACCGGATCAACAATGTCTTACAGAAGGCGGAATGCATTGATATCTATGGAACGGGCATCAGCTACATCCTGGCCCAGGCAGCCACGTTCAAGTTCGCCACGCTGGGGGTGGAGAGCTCTGCGTACGAGAGTATCAACAGCCACTACCTTGCGGCGCGGAGCCATAAAAAAACGGTTTCATTCCTAATCAGCTTTACCGGGGCCAACCGGACGGTCAACAGCATGGCCAGATATTTAAGGGAAGCCACGAATAATCATGTAGTGGGAATCATGGGACCGCACAGCAGCGACATCCGGCAATGGTGCCATGAGATTGTAGAAATCTCCAACCGGGATTCCCTCCTGAGCCTGGACGTCATATCATCATTTACCGCAGCCAACTATGTGCTGGACATTTTCTTTGCCCTGCTCCTTTCCAGACGCTATAAGGAGCACGCGAAATCCTCCATAGAAATGCTGAAGCATATGCCATTACTGCTGAATCAGCCCTACTGGCATTTTGAGGAGGGGACAGAAAAAGAATAGGATACGCGGATTTTGGATCACTGTTACAAAAACAGGGGTCCTTTTTCAGCTTATCCTGAACCGTTGAATCTCCCGGCTTTCCAGATATTTCAATGACCGGAAACATATGATAAGCTGGGTGTATCAAAAACAGGAATTGAGATTCCGGAAGGAGCAGGGCATGGGGAAGTATAAGGAACTGGCAGAACAGATTGTAGAAAATGTTGGCGGGGAAGAAAATGTGGCAGGCCTGGTGCATTGCATTACAAGGCTGCGTTTTACGCTTAAGGATGAAGGCCTGGCGAAGGATGAGGTGTTGAAGGCCATGGACGGCGTTGTCACTGTGATGAAGAGCGGCGGCCAGTACCAGGTCGTGATTGGCAATCATGTGGGGGAGGTGTATGCGGATGTATGTCCGCTGCTCAACCTGGAATGCGTGGAAAACGTTCCGTCAGAAGCAGGATCCGGGGAGAAGAAACACGGCAGGCTGCTTGATAAGGCAATCGATGTGGTATCGGGTATTTTCCAGCCGATTCTGGGTATCATGGCGGCCTGCGGCATGCTGAAAGGATTTAACACCCTGTTTGTGACGCTGGGGCTTTACAGTGCGGCCAGCGGGGGTTACCTGGTAATCAATGCGGCCGGCGATGCGCTTTTTAACTTCCTGCCCCTGTTTCTGGGTTACACAGCAGCCAAAAAATTTGGATTGAAGCCCATGCTTGGATTGGCCATGGGGGCGGCCATGTGCTATCCGGGAATCCAGGCCAGCGTGGTATCGGCCGGTACAGAACCCCTGTATACGGTTTTAACAGGCACGATGTTTGCCTCGCCGGTGTATATGGACTTTTTTGGCATACCGGTTATTTCCGTCGATTACACGGGAACGGTGATTCCGGTCATTCTGGCGGTCTGGTTTGCATCGGAATGTGAACGCTTTTTCAATAAGTTCGTGCCGGATCTGGTTAAGTTTTTCTTTGTGCCGATGCTGACCCTGCTGGCCGCACTGCCGGTGACAGTCATTTTCCTTGGGCCGGTTGCGACATTTGGTTCTGCCATCATTTCTCAGTTCACACTGGCCGTCAGGGGCTTCAGCCCTATGCTGGCTGGCGCGGTTGTGGGGCTTACCTGGCAGATCCTGGTCATATTTGGCATGCACTGGGGATTCATTCCGGTTTACATCAACAATATCATGACGCTGGGATACGATAATGTCATGATGCCGTTCTTTGCCTGCACGTTTGCCACCTCGGCGGTTGTGCTTGCGATTTTTTTCAGGACAAAGAATAAGAAAATGAAGGAGATGGCAATCCCCAATTTTATCTCAGGTATTTTCGGTGTCACGGAACCAGCTATTTATGGCATGCTGCTGCCATTGAAAAAACCGCTGGTCATCAGCTGTATTGCCGGTGGCATCGGCGGCGCGTTCTATGGCCGCTTTAATTTCAGGAAGTTCGATATGGGCGGTATGGGAATCTTTGAACTGCCCAATATGATGAATCCGGATGGTACGATGGACAATCTGATCATAGCTTTTATCGGCATTGCGGTTTCCATGGCGGCTGGTTTCATACTCACCATGATTTTTTACCGGGAGCCGGAATCAGCAATCAATGCGCCGGAAAAGGAGAGGTGCCTTGCAGAGGTACCGGAAAGGGAGAACGGCCCCGCAGAGGCGTCCGTAAGTAAATCCATCACCGTTGCCAGCCCCATGAAAGGCAGGACCATGAAACTGTCCGAGGTCGCAGACGAGGCGTTTGCGTCAGGACTTCTGGGAAAAGGGATTGCCATCCTGCCGGAGGAGGGCGCGGTATATGCGCCCGTAGACGGTACGGTTTCCGCGCTTTTCCCGACCGGCCATGCCATCGGCCTGGTAAGCGGCGGGGGCACGGAAGTGCTGGTTCATGTGGGTATGGATACGGTGAAGCTGGAAGGAAAAGGCTTCTATCCATTGGTTACAGCAGGGGATACCGTAAAGCAGGGGCAGAAGCTGTTGGAATTTGACATGAAACTCATACAGGATGCGGGATATTCTCTGGTGACGCCGGTGCTGATTACGAATTTTGCGCAGTTTGCCGGGGTGTTCCCCACTGCAGAGGAGCGGGTAGAGGTGGGCAGCAGGCTGCTTACATTATCCTGATACCGGCAGGCATTCGATTGGAAAGGACGAAACTCATGAGAAAAGATTTTTTATGGGGCGGCGCCACAGCTGCCAGCCAATGCGAGGGCGGCTGGCAGTCAGGAGGACGGGGGATGGCTGTTGTGGATGTCATTCCCCAGGGCGAAAACCGTCTCCCGGTTATGAAAGGCGTCATGGATTACAGAAACCTGCCTGCTGGTTCCTATTATCCGGGCAGGGATGCCATTGACATGTACCACCGCTACAGGGAAGATATCGCCCTGTTTGCTGAAATGGGATTCCGGTGCTACCGGTTCTCATTTTCCTGGTCACGCATTTTCCCCACCGGCGAGGAAACGGAGCCGGACGAGGAGGGGTTAAGGTTTTATGAAGATCTGATTGAGGAGCTGCTGAAGTACGGGATTGAACCGGTGGTGACCATCTGTCATTTCGATATTCCGCTGGCTCTTGTGGAAAAGTACGGCTCATGGAGAAGCCGGGAGACCATTGGCTGCTTTTTGCGCTACTGTGAAGTGATTTTCCGGCGGTTTAAGGATAAGGTGCGGTATTGGATTACATTTAACGAAATCAACATGATCATGCATCTGCCGTTCATGGGGGCGGGAATCCTCATCGGTCAGGAGGAAAACAGCCTGCAGGTCAGGTACCAGGCGGCGCACCATGAACTGGTCGCCTCCGCCATGGCCACCAGGCTGGCGCATGAAATAAATCCCGGTTTCCAGGTGGGATGCATGCTGGCGGCTGGCAGCGTCTATCCATACAGCTGCCGTCCCGAGGATGTCTGGGAGAGCTTGAAGCAGGACCGGGAAAACTATTTCTTTATCGATGTGCAGGCCAGGGGGGAGTACCCCGCCTATGCGAAGAAATTCCTGGAGAGGGAGGGGATTGTTCTGGAAACCGGCGTGGAGGATGAGAAAATCCTGAGGGAAAACACGGTGGATTTTATCTCATTATCCTATTACAACAGCCGCTGTGTCAGGACTGACGGCGGCGGGGAAATGGCTGGAGGCAATGTCTTTGAATCGGCGAAGAATCCCTACCTGACCTACAGCCAGTGGGGATGGCCCATTGATCCACTGGGGCTGCGCATTACCCTGAATGATCTGTATGACCGCTATCAGAAACCGCTGTTTATTGTGGAAAACGGGCTGGGGGCTGTGGATCAGGTGGATGGAGACGGCAATATTAATGACGATTACCGGATTGAATATCTGGAAGCACACATCAAAGCGATGATGTATGCAGTGGAAGAGGATGGCGTGGATCTGTTGGGGTATACGCCCTGGGGATGCATTGATTTAGTCAGCGCGACGACAGGGGAGATGTCAAAGCGGTATGGGTTTATCTATGTGGATAAGGACGATAAGGGACAGGGGACACTGGGGCGGACCAGGAAGAAATCCTTTGAGTGGTATAAGAAGGTGATTGCGGGCAATGGGGCGGTCTTAAAGTAAAGGGAAGTATTTCATATACCGGTGTCTGTTCTGGAAATCAAATAAACAGATTAATAAAAAGTGGCTGACGGAAAATGAAGATTATTTTGCGTCAGCCACTTTTTCTGGAACTGACAATCAAGCATCGGACTGTTAGGATATAATGTGCCTTTCTGGTTTAAACAGATTGTGGTCAGGTTTAAGAAGGCCCAGAGGGAAACCAGGTCCCTGCCGGCTGTTTTCAGGAACGTGGTACGAAACCAGGCGCCAGTTAAAAAGCAGGTACTATCCAATATTCAGGCAATACCGGTGTGGTGTGATTCCCTTATACCGTTTAAATGTTTTGATAAAATAGCTTACATCGCTAAAACCACATCGATAGGCAACCTCTGTCAAGGTTAAATCAGAGGTACTTAATTCGCTGCAGGCGCGCTCAATACGATAGTAGTTCAAATAATCAATGGGGGTTCTGTGGATGATGGAATGGAAATAACTACAGAAATATTTGGGAGACATCCCGGCAATCCTGGACAATTCGTTCAGTGTCATGGCCTTCCCGTAATTACTGTCTATGTATTCCAGCACAGGTTTAAGCTGCATCATCTTCCTGGAAGATTTTGTATCATCAGCCTTATCCTGATAAAGCTTTTTCTGGTAAATGATTCCAAAGATTTCAAATAAAGTGCCCATGGTTATCAGCTCGCTTCCAGGCTCGCTGTGCTGCATGGATACGAAAAGATGGCCGATGATCCGGTGCAGGGAACGGTTGCTTTTTGTAAAATGATTCTGGACAATAATCTGATGCTTTGTAATGAGGCGGATATAAAACCGGCAGGTATCTGTGTGCATGAGAAGACGCTGGATATCAAACACAATACATTCATAAATACAATTCTGGGGCAAACCGCCATGAATAACCCCCTCATTAATAAAAATGATATCCCCGGCTTTGGCTTCAAGCTCCTCATCGTCTAATTTTAAATAGAGGATTCCCTCCAAAATCCGGATGATTTCCAATTCTTTGTGACAGTGGAAGGGCATGTTATAACGGGGATGGTGCACGTCCACATGGTAATATTCAATAGGAAAGTCCGGGGTCCCGTGCTGCTTTTTTTCATTATAGTCCAAATAATGCATATTATCCCCTCCTTAAGATATAAAAATGACCATAAATACAGAGAGTTACAACGGATAGATGGGTAAAATGACCAATAAAATGAATATCGTCATATTTTTTGCCATTATATCACAGCAAATAGCTGTATATCAATAGTATAATACAATTATGTAAAAGGGACACAAAAAATATAATAAGAACACAGATAAATTAAAAAGAACATAATCCAAAAATAAGAAGGAGGACACACTATGGCAGCAAACAGATTGATCGGGGCTTATCCGGTCATCGGCATCAGACCCACAATAGACGGAAGACAGGGATATATGAAAGTAAGGGAATCCATGGAAGGACAGACCATGAATATGGCCAAAAGCGCGGCGGCCCTGTTTAGGGAAAACCTGTGTTACAGCAATGGGGAACCGGTAAACGTAGTGATTGCGGATTCCACCATTGGGCGGGTGGGGGAAAGCGCTGCCTGTGCGGATAAATTCCGCAGGGCCGGAGTGGATATTACCCTGACTGTGACCCCATGCTGGTGTTACGGTGCAGAGACCATGGACATGGACCCGCATACAATCAAGGGCGTGTGGGGATTTAACGGAACGGAGCGGCCCGGCGCAGTATATCTCGCCTCTGTACTGGCTACCCATGCGCAGAAGGGGCTTCCGGCTTTTGGTATCTATGGCCATGATGTCCAGGATGCGGATGATACAAGCATACCTGAGGATGTAAAGGAAAAACTTCTCCGTTTCGGACGCGCCGCAGTGGCTGCCGCTACCATGAGGGGGAAGTCATATCTCCAGATAGGTTCTATCTGCATGGGAATTGGAGGTTCCATCATAGACCCGGCATTTATTGAGGAATATCTCGGGATGCGGGTGGAATCCGTAGACGAAGTGGAACTGATCCGCCGTATGAGTGAGGAAATATACGATAAAGAAGAGTTTGAAAAGGCCCTTGCATGGACAAAGGCAAACTGTAAGGAAGGCTTTGACAAGAACCCTCCCGAGGTCCAGAAGACCCGGGAACAGAAGGATAAGGATTGGGAATTCGTAGTTAAGATGATGTGCATCATCAAGGATTTGATGAATGGGAATCCCAATCTGCCGGAGGGGCGGGAGGAAGAGCGGATCGGACACAATGCCATCGCCGCAGGCTTCCAGGGACAGAGGCAGTGGACGGATTTTTATCCCAATGGTGACTTCGCGGAGTCCATGCTGAATTCCTCCTTTGACTGGAACGGCGCAAGGGAGCCGTACATACTGGCTACTGAGAACGACACATTAAATGGGCTGGGAATGCTGTTCATGAAGCTGCTCACCAACAGGGCACAGATTTTTGCAGATGTGCGTACGTACTGGAGTCCGGAGGCTGTTAAGAAGGCGGCGGGATATGATCTGGAAGGAGTCGCAAAGGAAGCAGGCGGTTTCCTGCATCTGATCAACTCAGGAGCGGCCTGTCTGGATGCCACGGGTAAAGCCCTGGATGAAGACGGACAGCCGGTCATGAAGCCATGGTATGAGGTGACGGCGGAGGACCAGAAGGCAATGCTGGAAGCAACCACATGGAATGAGGCTGATTTTGGGTATTTCAGAGGCGGCGGCTATTCATCCAGATATGTTACTAAAGCCCAGATGCCATGTACCATGATCCGCTTAAACCTGGTAAAGGGACTGGGACCTATGCTGCAGATTGCAGAAGGCTGGACCGTGAAGCTGCCGGAGGACGTAACGGATATCCTATGGAAGAGGACGGACTACACATGGCCGTGCACCTGGTTTGCGCCCAGGGTGACAGGCCGGGGAGCATTTGCCTCCGCCTATGACGTGATGAATCACTGGGGAGCCAACCACGGTGCAATCAGCTACGGACATATTGGGGCGGACCTCATTACACTCTGCTCCATCTTAAGGATTCCTGTCAGCATGCACAATGTGCCTGAGGAAAAAATATTCCGCCCTGCAGCCTGGAACGCATTTGGAATGGACAAAGAGGGGCAGGATTTCCGGGCCTGTGCGGCTTATGGGCCTTTATATAAGTAAGGCGGTGTGTCTATGAACCATAAAAATGTGCTGGCAGTGGATTTCGGCGCTTCCAGTGGAAGGGTAATGCTGGGAAGCTTTGATGGGAACAGGATATCCATACAGGAAATCCATCGTTTCCCCAATGATCCGGTCATATTAAACGGAACCATGTACTGGGATTTCCTGCGGCTGTTTCATGAGGTGAAGCAGGGACTGGTGAAAGCCAGGAAGTATGGAAAGATTGACAGCATCGGCGTGGATACCTGGGGCGTGGATTTCGGCCTGATCGACAAGGCGGGAAATCTTTTAGAAAACCCGGTGCATTACCGGGATGCCCGGACCGCAGGGATGCTTGAAAAGAGTTTTGGGAAAATGGATAAGGACCGCTTTTATCAGATTACAGGCAACCAGTTCATGGAGATTAACACGGTATTCCAACTCTTGGCCCTGCTGGAACAGCGGCCCGGGCTTCTGGAGGGAACTTCCAGGCTTCTGTTGATGCCGGACTTATTTAATTATTACCTATGTGGGGCGCAGGTCAGCGAGTACTCCATCGCGTCCACCACGCAGATGCTTAATGCCCGTACTAAGATGTGGTCAAAGGAAGTGTTGGAAAGCCTCGGCATCCCGGAACGGATCCTGTGCGGCATCGTTCCATGCGGAACAGGACTTGGTCCCATGAAAACCGGGATCTGTCAGGAGCTGGGGATTGAGCCTGCAAAAGTCATTGCCGTGGCAGGACACGATACGCAAAGTGCGCTTGCGGCTGTTCCTGCCAGGGATAAGGATTTCATCTTCATCAGTTGCGGGACATGGTCGCTGTTTGGCACGGAACTGGACGGACCTGTTATCAACGGGTTGTCAGAACGGCTGAATATCACAAACGAAGGCGGGTGCCAGGGAAGGATTTCCTTCCTAAAGAATATTATCGGGCTGTGGCTGGTCCAGGAAAGCAGGAGACAGTGGATTCGTGAGGGAAAGGAGTACAGTTTCGGGCATCTGGAACAAATGGCCGCAGATGCAAAGCCATTCAAAGCGCTGATTGATCCTGATGCGCCAGAGTTTGTCCCGGCTGGAAACATTCCTGAGAGAATCCGGGGATACTGCCGTAAAAGCGGACAGAGGGTGCCGGAGAATGAGGCGGAGCTTGTGAGATGTATCGATGAGAGCCTGGCGTTTAAGTACCGCATGACATTGGATGAAATTAAGATGTGTACCGGAAAGGAGTACCCGGCCATTCATATGGTGGGTGGTGGGACACAGAGCGGGCTTCTCTGCCAGATGACGGCCAATGCGTGTCATTGCCCGGTGATTGCCGGACCGGTGGAGGCTACCGTACTGGGCAACGCAGCCACGCAGCTGCTTGCCACAGGGGAACTTAGGAATCTGGAACAGGTGAGAAGTGTGGTAGGGGCTTCCGCCAAGGTAAGTATCTATGAGCCGAAGGATACGGATCAGTGGGAGCAGGTATACGGACAATATAAAGAAATGCTTGCCGCAGACTGAGGTTTATTGCGGTGGGATGGCAGCATATGAATGACCAAAGGCCGGGGTAACCTGGCAAAGAAGGAGGTATTATGGAATTAAGCTATATGGAACTAAGGGAACAGATCTGCGATGTGTGCCATAAGATGTGGCAGCTTGGCTGGGTGGCAGCCAATGACGGCAACGTTTCCGCCAGGCTGGATGACGGAACCTTTCTTGCCACTCCCACCGGAATGAGCAAAAGTTTCATTACACCGGAAAAGCTGGTCCGTATTGATGGGAAAGGTGAGGTGTTGGAAGGCCTTCCCGGATACAGGCCCTCTTCAGAGATTAAGATGCATCTCCGCTGCTATAAAGAGCGTGAGGATGTTAATTCCGTGCTTCACGCCCACCCGCCTGTGGCCACCGGATACGCGGTAGCCAATGTAGCGTTGGACGAGTATTCCATGATTGAGACGGTAATTGCCCTGGGTTCGATTCCGGTAACGCCTTACGGAACCCCTTCCACTTACGAAGTACCGGATAACATAGCGCCCTATCTGGGGGAACATGACGCAATGCTGCTCCAGAATCATGGGGCTTTGACCGTGGGGGCTGATGTGATTACCGCTTATTACCGCATGGAGACACTGGAACTCTTTGCAAAAATCAGCCTTAACGCCAGAATGCTGGGAGGTGCACAGGAGATATCCAGGGAAAATATTGACCGCCTTATCTCAATGAGGAAAGGATATGGGGTAACCGGCAGGCACCCCGGTTATAAAAAATACAGTAAACAGGGGGAAGACAGATGCTGAGAGGAATACCCCATATACTATCTCCTGAACTGCTAAAGATATTATGTGAAATGGGCCACGGCGACCGGCTGGTGATTGCCGATGGGAATTTCCCGGCAGAGTCCATGGGCAGGGATGCCCATGTCATACATATGGAAGGACATGGCGTGCCGGAGATACTGGAAGCAATCCTTTTGCTTTTCCCCCTGGACACCTACGTAGGACAGCCTGTCTGCCTGATGTCGGTGATGGACGGGGATACGGTTGAAACACCGATCTGGGATCAATACGTGACATTGGTGCAAGCGTGTGACGGCAGGGGCAGAAGTGCCGTGGGCCATATGGAACGGTTCAGGTTTTATGAGGAGGCAAAGAAAGCTTATGCGATTATCGCCACCAGCGAGCAGGCGCTTTATGCCAACATCATGCTGCAAAAAGGGGTAGTTACCAACCAGGGCCTGTAAATGGGTTCCGCCAAAACTGTTCAATTAGTAAAGAAACGGAAGGTGATGATGTGGGAGAAGTAATTCTGACCATGAAAGACATTGATAAGTCCTTTGTCGGGGTACACGCGTTAAAAAATGCCTGTCTGGAACTTAAAAAGGGCGAGGTCCATGCACTGATGGGTGAGAATGGCGCCGGAAAATCCACCCTCATGAAGATATTGACAGGAATCTACAGCAAGGACAGCGGTACCATTGTGTATGAGGGGCGCCAAGTGGAGTTTAAAAGTCCCAGGGAAGCGCAGGGCGCCGGCATTGTAATCGTGCATCAGGAATTGAACATGATGAACCACTTAACGGTGGCCCAGAATATCTTTATCGGCAAAGAAAAAATGAACGGAAAGCTGATTGATGACCGCAGGATGGTGGAAGAGGCAGAAAAACTGTTCGGATTACTGAATATCAAGATTGACCCAAGGGAAACAATGGGGAGGCTGACGGTGGGGCGCCAGCAGATGTGTGAGATAGCAAAGGCAATCTCTACAGATGCCAAGGTAATCGTATTTGATGAACCGACTGCCGCGCTGACCGATTCCGAAATCAGCGAGCTGTTCAAAATCATCCGTGACCTGAGGGCCAAGGATATCGGGATTGTATACATTTCCCACCGCATGGATGAGATTAACCAGATTACTGACAGGGTAACGGTCATGAGGGACGGGGAATATGTGGGTACGCTCATAACCAGGGATTCCACGAAAGACGACATCATCCAGATGATGGTAGGGCGCACGGTGTATGAGGAGCCTAAGAGCTTCAGCAATGTAAGGCCGGATGCCCCGGTGGTGCTGAAGGTTGAACACCTGAATGTTGGAAAAACAGTAAAAGACGTAAGCTTTGAACTCCGCAAAGGAGAAATCCTGGGTTTTTCAGGACTCATGGGAGCAGGAAGGACGGAGACGGCCAGGGCTATCTTTGGTGCTGACAGGAGGGACAGCGGCGATATTTATGTGAATGGAAAACGGGTGGATATCAGGAACCCACAGGACGCGGTTGACGCCGGGATCGGATATCTGTCGGAGGACCGCAAGCGCTATGGCGTGATAATCGAGAAAACAGTGGCTGAGAACACGACAATGGCTTCCCTGAAAGCATTCTGCAAAGGCATGTTTATTGACAAGAAAGCGGAAAAAGAAACAGCGGAACAATTTGTGGAGGCGCTGAGGACCAAGACGCCGTCCGTGGAACAGCAGGTGCGCAACCTGTCGGGTGGAAACCAGCAGAAGGTGGTCATTGCCAAATGGCTTACCAGGAACTGCGACATCCTGATATTTGACGAGCCCACGAGAGGGATTGACGTCGGGGCAAAAAGCGAGATTTATACATTGATGAATAATCTTGTAAAACAGGGGAAGTCCATCATCATGATATCCTCTGAACTGACGGAAGTGCTGCGGATGAGCGACCGTATCCTGATTATGTGTGAGGGCCGTAAAACAGGAGAAATCAGCATAGAAGAAGCTACCCAGGAAAAAATCATGCATGCCGCTACACTGAGGGAGTAAAGGGGAGGTTAAAGACATGTCGGATAATAAGAATCAGGTAAAAAAGGAGCCGGATGGATTGTTCAAGGCCATCGGCACTCAGAAATTGGTGGCAGTGATTGCGTTGATTGTATTATTCATGTTCTTCTGGATTTTTGGGGACAATTTTGCAAAGTACAGCACACTGGTCAGCATTTTTGATTCGTCCTATTATATTGGCTTTATGGCGATAGGCGTGACATTTGTGATCATCACCGGAGGAATCGACTTATCCATCGGCACGGTCTGTATCTGCTGTTCCCTGATTTCAGGGACGCTGTATACAAAACTGGGACTGCCTATGCCGCTGTGCGTTATCCTGGCCATACTGATGGGAGGCCTGTTCGGGCTTGCCAATGGACTTATGGTATCTGTCATGAGGCTTCCGGCCTTTATTGCCACACTGGGAACCATGATGATTACCAGGGGCCTGGGCTCGATTGTGACAAACACGGCGACCGTGACATTTCCACAGGCTTCTGCACCAGGCGGCTCATTCAGAGGCATTTTCAAGTTAAAAGGTGCAGGGCTTCCGCAGGCCGGTATCCCCACGGGATTCATACTGCTGATTGTACTCGCAATCCTGATGGCCATCCTTCTCAACAAGGCGCGTCCGGGACGCTATATACTGTCCCTTGGGAGTAATAAGGAGGCGACCCGGCTTTCCGGTGTGAATGTGGTAAAGTGGGAGACCTTGGCTTATGTCATAAGCGGTCTGTTTGCCGGACTGGCGGGCGTGTCTTATGCGGCAGTATACTCCACACTCATGCCTGGAACCGGAAATGGATTTGAACTGGATGCAATCGCCGGAGTCGTGATTGGCGGAACATCCCTGGCAGGTGGCGTGGGTTCCATATCGGGTACTTTAATTGGTGTTTTTATTATGTCCGTTTTGAAGACAGGCCTTCCCTTTGTGGGGGTACAGCCACATTATCAGTTGCTGATTACGGGATTTGTATTGATCATAGCCGTATTTGTAGATGTTTTAAATAGAAGGAAACAGGGGAAGGATTAGTACGCAATTGCTAATAACCCGCAAAGCGGGATAAAATAAGGGAGGATTATTCATGAAGAAAAAATTATTAAGTACAGTCATCTGCGCAGCAATAGTGTCCACGATGGTAATGGGCTGCTCCAGCGGAGCCAGCGCGCCCGCCACTACGGCCGCGGCAACGGCCGCTCCGGAGACAGAGGTAAAGGACACGACAGCAGGGGATACGGAGGCAGCCAAGCCGGATGGGGCTGTGGATTACAGCGATGTCACGGTTGAGATTGTGGCAAAAGGCTTCCAGCATGATTTCTGGAAAGCGGTAAAGATGGGATCAGAACAGGCTGCAAAGGATTTGGGGCTTAAGTCCACCAATTTTGTGGGTCCGGCCAGCGAGAGTGCGGTCGCTGAGCAGATTGAGCAGCTGAACAATGCAGTCAACAAAGCGCCCAGCGCCATCTGCCTGGCTGCTTTGGACACACAGGCGGCCCTGGATGCTATCTCCAATGCCCAGGCAGCAAATATTCCGATTGTAGGGTTTGACTCCGGTGTGCCGGATGCCCCTGCAGGCGCCATTGTAGCCAATGCAGCCACGGACAACTATGCGGCAGGCGGTCTGGCTGCGGAGAAACTATATGAAATGATTAAGGACAAGGTCACGGATCCGGCAGAAGCGGTCAGGATCGGCGTTGTCTCCCAGGATGCCACATCCCAGTCCATTGGGGAACGGACCGGAGGTTTCATAGACAGGATGTGTACCTTAATCGGTGAGGATAAATGCACGGTAGTGGGCCATGATAAGTATAACAAGGCAGTTGACGGAGCAAAGGTGATTATCGATGTAGGCATTCCGGCAACCGTGGATGATGCGGCTTGCGTGACCGTGGCCAATACCCTGCTGAATAAAAATGACCTGATTGCTATTTATGCGTCCAACGAATTTACAGCCAAGAACCTGGTGACGGCCAATGAGAGTCTTCAGGTACTGGGGGCGGATAAAGTAATCGGCGTTGGATTCGACTCTGGCGCCATCCAGCTTGATGCCATCAAGAGCGGTGTCTTAGCAGGTTCCATCACGCAGAATCCGGTACAGATTGGATATCAGGCGGTTACCCTGGCCGCCAAGGCAGCCAAAGGAGAACCGGTAGAGGATGTGGACACCGGCGCACTGTGGTATGACAGCACCAATATGGATTCGGCGGAAGTGGCTCCGTGTCTCTATAAGTAATATTTTATAGAAGTATCCTGATTTTTTGAGGTTTTCAGATAATAGTCCTGAATGGATGGACATTAATAATGTGGAAAGTCCCTGATTTCTTTGATTAGCGAAGAAATCAGGGATTTTTTCTATTTAAATTGAGATAGCTATGGATTTTCTGAAATCCCATACCGGCATTTAGACAGAACAGTTTTATTGTTTGTTCCGAAAAGGATAAAAGAATCGTATTCCAGTTCCTCATAGGAGAAGCAATCGCAGGGAAAATGGATTATAATCGGAACTATCAAAGCTTTGTACGATTTTATGCTGAGAGGGGGATGATATACAGTTGATGGTGAGAAAATGTGCTGGTTCCATCGGGGAATTAGTCGAAGGACCTATGTGGTGTAAAAAACGGAATAGTTTATTTTTTACGGATATATTAAACGGCACTGTCTTTGAATATATTCCGAAAACTGAAAAAATCCAGCATTGGAAGCTGGGGACTTATGTTGGATGTATTATACCTGGCAGGGACCGTGATGAAATGATTGCTGCGGTTGACGATTGCCTGAACGTGTTTCATCCGGAGGACGGCAGGGCAGAAACCCTATGCCGCTTTCCCATGGCAGATGGTATCCGGTTCAACGATGGCAAATGCGGACCGGGAGGACAGCTGTGGATAGGGACGATGGCAGTCAGCGGGCAGAAGGACAGGCCGGAAGGCGGGCTGTACCGGATCGGGCCGGCCGGCCGGACCTGCTGTGTGGAGCCGTCCCTGGCAATCCCGAACGGAATGGCCTGGGATTTGGAAAAGGGGATATTTTACCATGTAAGGACGGAGGAGCAGGCTGTTTATTCTTATAGCTGCCATCAGGACTGGCATACGATACGGAATCCCAAGAAGTCCGTGGATTTATCCGGTGAGAAAGGTGTTCCGGACGGAATGGCCATAGACCGGGACGGAAACCTGTGGATTGCCATGTGGGGAGGATACAAGGTCATCTGTGTCAATCCGGCGTCCGGCATGAAGCTCATGGAAGTGGCGCTGCCGGATGCTGATGTATCCAGCTGTACCTTTGGCGGTGGACATCTGGATGAACTGTACATCACGACTGCCAGGGAAGGACAGGCCGGCGGCAATGTCTATGTGGCAGATGCTGGGGTGGCGGGAACATACCCCTATGAATTTTGTTGGAAAGAAGAGGAAGAAAAATGAGACGACCGGCAGCTTTAATAACGGGGGCGGCAAAGGGGATAGGAAAACAGATTGCCATTACCCTGGCTGAAAAAGGTTATGACATAGCGGTGAATTACCATACGGACCCGCAGGCGGCAAAGGAAGTCTGCCGCGAGGCGGAGTCCTTTGGGGCCAGGACGCTGGCTATTTATGCGGATATGTCAAAGGTTACGGACATAAAGGCGATGCACGGCCAGGCAGATGAGACCTTTGGAGGAGTTGACCTGGTGGTGAACAACGCGGGAATCAGCAGCGAGGTATATTTCCTGGATGCAGAGGAAAAGGATTTTGACAGGATGACGGCGATTGACTGGAAAGGGCTGTACTTCAGCTCCCAGGAAGCGGCTAAAAACATGATAGCCCGCGGGATTCAGGGAGTGATCATCAATATCTCCTCCAATCAGACGGATGGGTGCTGGCCAAGGGCCACCATCTATGGGCCTACCAAGGCGGCGGTGTCAAAGTTTACGAAAAATGCCGCCATGGAGCTGGCCGGATACGGTATACGGATGGCTGCGGTAGCCCCGGGGTATACGGATGTGGGCTGGGAGCCGGATGATATACGGTGGGAGGCTGCAAAACGCCTGCCTTTTGGACGGTTTGCATCCACAAGGGAGATAGCCGAGGCCGTGGCATATCTGGCATCCGGACACGCGGCGTACATAACAGGCACCACCCTTACCATTGACGGAGGGGCAACGTTACCGGTGGTAGCGGCCAATGATTTCACATGAGGTTGAAGAATGGAAGATGAACGTTATTACAACAGATTATTAAAGGGGGACCAGGGGGCTTTGAAGCGCGCGCTCTATAAATCCATGGGATTTACGGACGAGGCCTTGCAAAAACCGCTGATAGCGGTTGTGAATTCCTACACCAATGCAACGCCGGGCCACTATAACCTGAACCAGCTGTGCGGACAGGTACAAAAGGGGATAGAGGCCGCAGGTGGGACTGCAATGGTGTTCGGCACCATCGCACCCTGTGACGGGATTGCGGAAGGTCATGACGGGATGCGTTATGTGCTGCCTTCCAGGGATCTGATAGCCTCCTCCGTGGAGTGCATGGTGAGGGCCCACCGGTTTGACGGCATGGTCCTGCTTGGCTCCTGTGATAAGATCGTGCCGGGTATGCTGATGGCTGCGGCCAGGATCAATATCCCGTCCGTGTTCCTTAATGGGGGACCGATGTATCCGGCTGTTTATAAGGAAAAGCATTATGATGGGAATATCGTGACCGAGGCGGTTGGATGGAAACAGCGGGGGGAAATCACCCAGGAGGAATTTGAGCACATAGAAAATATCGCGGAGCCATGCGCCGGTTCCTGCGCAATGCTGGGCACGGCCAACACCATGGGATGCCTTGCGGAAGTGATGGGTATGTCCCTGCCTGGCAGCGGCACTGTCCCGGCAGTCCTGTCCCGGCGTCTTTCCCTGGCCTATGAGTCAGGACGCGCGGTCATGGAACTTGTGCACAGGGGAATCCGGGCCAGGGACATACTCACAAAGGAGGCTTTTTATAACGGCATCACAGCCCTTATGGGCATGGGCGGTTCCACCAACGCCATCATGCATCTGCAGGCCATATACAAGGAGGCCGGGCTGGGCAGCCTGCCCCTGACCGTATTTGACGGATTCAGCAGGAAGGTTCCTCAGGTTGCGTCCATTTACCCTGCCTCACCTTATGACATGGTGGATTTTTATGAGGCGGGAGGCGTCCCGGCGTTGTTAAAAGAGCTTCAGGAGTTCCTGCATGAGGGGGCATTGACGGTATCCGGGAAAACAGTGGGGGAAATCCTTGCAGGGACCCAGCCTGCCAGCAGAAGGGAAGTAATCAGGACAGCATCCCATCCGTTTAACAGCAATGGAGGGGTGGCAATCCTGACGGGAAACCTGGCGCCCCTTGGAAGTGTGGTGAAGCCGGCGGCAATCCCCTCCCACATGATGCATTTTGAAGGCCGGGCCAGGGTGTTTGCAAGCGAGCAGGAGGCCATTGACGGAATCCTGTCCGGCGATGTAAGGGAACAGTCCGTGGTAGTGCTCAGATATGAGGGACCGAAGGGCGGGCCGGGTATGCCGGAAATGTACCGTCCTATGAAATGCCTGGAGGGGATGGGGCTTTCAGGAAGCTGCGCCCTGATTACCGATGGCCGTTTCTCGGGTTCCAACCGCGGATGCTTTGTGGGACATATATCACCGGAAGCGTTTGAGGGCGGCCTGCTGGCCGTTGTTGAGGACGGGGACCGCATCATTATGGATATACCGGACAGGAAACTGACGCTGGACGTACCCGAAGGGGAACTGCGTGAGCGGATGGCACGGTGGAGCGTGCCGGAGAAACAGATAGAACCAGGATACCTGGAAACATACAGGAAAATCAGCAGATCAGCAGCCCAGGGGGCTGTGGTGGAATGAGGAGGATGCAGATGCAGTGGTCGGATGACAAGGAATTATTTGGGAAAATGAGGGAAGTGTTGTATTCAGCCGTCATAGGGGATATATTGGATAAGATGCATTATTACCATCAATTCCTTCCGTGGAGGATACAGCCCCTGGATAAGGGCATGGTGGTGGCCGGAAGGGCCATGACCGTCCTGGAGGCAGATGCCTTTGAGGACGTATCGGATTCCCATAATCCGGTGATGAACAAGCCGTTTGGGTTGATGCTGGAAGCTTTGGATGATATAAAAGAGGATGAGGTGTACATATGCACGGGCGCTTCCCCGGATTACGCATTGGTGGGGGAACTGATGTGTACCCGCATGCAGATCCTGGGTGCGGCGGGAGCTGTGGTAAATGGGTTCCACCGGGATACAAAAGGAATTGAGGAATTAGGCTTTCCGTGTTTTTCCTACGGAAGATATGCGCAGGACCAGGCGCCCAGGGGCAAGGTGATTGACTACAGGGTGCCCATTGAGATAGAAGGGGTACGGATCCGCCCGGGGGATATCATATTCGGGGACATGGACGGGGTGGTGGTCATTCCCAGGGAAATTGAAGGGGAGGTAATCCGGCAATCCTATGAAAAAGCCACGGGCGAGAAGACCGTGGGGGAAGCCATTAAGAAGGGGATGCCTGCCAAGGAAGCCTTTGAGACGTACGGAATCATGTAAAAAACAGGATGGAGAGGGATAAAAAATGGAGAATAAAAAAAGGGAAATACGCACAGCCACCAATGGACAGGCAGTATGTGTGGTTGTATTGATTCTTGCATCATTGATAATTGGATTTACAGTCCTGAAGGTTGATGGTATCATCATGTTAACCGTGGCAGCCGTCATAGCGGGCCTGTTTGCACTTTATCTGGGATATTCCTGGGATGACATTACAGGGGCGGTATCAAAGAAGATAGCAGAAGCCATGCCCGCCATATTGATCCTGCTCAGCATCGGGCTTTTGGTAGGGACCTGGATGGCAGGAGGCGTCATTCCGGCCATGATTTACTATGGACTTAAGATTGTAAACCCTAACTTCCTCCTTTTGACCGCATTCTGGGTCAGTGTGTTCATTTCCATTGCCACAGGCACATCGTGGGGAACCGTGGGAACCATCGGCGTGGCCCTGATTGGAGTGGGAGTGGGGCTGGGTGTGCCTCTTCCCATGGTTGCAGGAGCGGTTATCTCAGGCGCATACTTCGGGGATAAGATGTCACCTCTGTCAGATACCACGAACATGTCCGCATTAGCTGCAAAGGCTAACCTTTATGACCATATTAAGCAGATGTTTGTCACAACCATACCGGCCATGATCATAGCCTGCGTTGCGTTTACAGTCATGGGACTCCAGTTTAAATCCAGTACCATTGATTCAGAGATATATACCAACATGCTCAGGGACCTGTCTGCCAATTTCCGTTTCAGCCCGTTCCTTGTACTTCCGCCAGTCCTTGTCATCGGCGGCGCAATCCTTAAGAAGCCCACTGTTCCGGTGTTGATCCTGTCCTCGGCAGTGGCCATGGTGCTGGGACTGACCATCCAGGGGTTTGGTCATGACATTGTATTCACGGCAGCTAAATCCGGTTTTTCTGCGGCGGCTGCATTTCCGGGAAAGGAGCTGTCAGGGGAAATCCTTACCCTGCTCAACCGCGGCGGCGCTGCCTCCATGTTCGAGGGCGTCATCTATGTCATCATAGCCTTTACCTTTGGCGGGATCATCCAGCTGACCAACTGCCTGGAAATCGCCCTTAAGCATGTCATGAAACCCTTAAAGACCATTACCTCCGTGGTGAATGCGGCCGGTTTTTCGGCTGCCGCCATTGTAGCTATTGCGCAGAACTCCTACATTTCCTATTTCCTGGTAGCGGACATATTCGGAAAGAAGTTCGAGGAACTGGATCTGAAGGAACAGAACCTGTCAAGGGTACTGGAGGATTTCGTGACAGTGACGGAAGGTATCATGCCGTGGACCATATCCGGTATCTATATGGCTACCACTTTGGGGGTTGCAACCATTGATTACCTGCCGTTCTCTATATTTAACTGGTCCTGTACCCTGATGTCAATCTTCTATGCATGTACCTATAAGAGTATCGGGAAGTTTGCATTTTCCTATAAGACAGGAAAAAGGGCAGGGATAGATGACAGGAAAGCGGCAGCACAATCATAAGACCACGGATGTTATTCAGAGGAGAAGAAAGGAAGCAGATCATGAAACATGTAAATGGAAATGAATGGAAGGATGCGGCCATATGCCAGCACTATTTTGAGGATAACAGCAACTACTATGGGGCGGTCACGCCGCCGATCGTGCAGACCACGCTGTTTACATTCGATACATTTGACGCATTCATTGAAGCAAGCAACCATGAAAGGGAGAACCATCTGTACTGCCGCGGGGTGAATCCCACTACGGAAATCCTGGAGAAGAAACTGGCCAGACTGGAATGCGGGGAACAGGCAAAGGTGTTCGGTTCCGGAATGGGGGCCATATCAGCCACATTATTTACCCTTTTGGAGGCAGGAGACCACATCCTGCTGGTGAACAATGTATATGGACCGGCGACCATTTATTCGAAGACCCTGGAAAAGTTCCATGTGGAATGTACGAATGTGTTTGTCCAGGATGCCGGGGAAATAGAACAGTATGTGAAACCGAATACAAAGATCATTTATTATGAAAGCCCATCCACCCAGATGATGTACATGCTGGATATCGATACGATAGTGGATATTGCGCGGCGCCATGACATCCTTACCATGACGGATAATACATGGTCAACCCCGTTTTACCAGAAACCGCTTACCCATGGGGTGGATATCGTAATCCATTCCTGCACAAAGTACATTGGCGGACACAGCGATGTAATGGCCGGGGCTGTCATATCAAGGCATGAGATCGTGGACCGGATATTTGAGATAGGGCACCAGTTTAGCGGCGCGGCCATCGGTCCTTTCGAAGCCTGGCTGCTGATCAGGGGACTGCGTTCCCTGGAGGCGCGTCTGGAACACCAGGCCCGTACCACACAGGCCGTAGTGGAAATGCTTAAGGACCATCCCATGGTCAAGACTGTGAACCATCCCCTCTGTTTTACCGGAAAACAAAAGGAACTGGCAGACAGGTACCTGACAGGGTATACAAGCCTGCTGTCCATAGACCTTCACACAGATGCCTTTGAGGATGTGAGGACAGTGGCGGACGCATGTGGGATATTCCAGATCGGGGTCAGCTGGGGCGGATTTGAGAGCCTGATCCTGCCCCAGAACCATGGCGATAATGAGGCGTATCTGAAGGAGGCCCACATCCCTGGCGGATTGATCCGCCTGTATCTGGGGATGGAACCGGCAGAGGACCTGGTAAGCGACCTGAAACAGGCGCTGGATAAAATCATGAAATAAATCTTGGATGTGTTCCTGGAGGCAGGAGGCGCGGGCAGGTTGCCGTGCCTCCTGCCTGTGGTGGCAGAAAGGAGATGGAAGGATGCGTATGGAACGGGCGGAACTGATGGAGCTGATGCAGGACAGGGATTATAGGACGGACATCTATAAGGTGGGCGTATTCCGTTTTCCATCCAGCTATAAGTTCGAGCGCCATGAACACGAGGAAATTGAAATTAATTATGTGGCCGCGGGCTGCTGCCTTATGGGAATCGGGGATGAGTTCGTGCCCATGAAAAAAGGGGAATGCATCATCATTTACCGCCATACGCCCCATTCCTTCATGGTGAACCTGAAGCAGAGCTGCCGTCTGACACAGCTGGAGATGAAGATACAGGTTCCGGCCAGGCAATATGAAAACCGGTTTTTGAATGAACTGGGGGGAGGACGGCAGTACAGGAAATGCTCCAACTGCGAGTCCATCTGCGATTATATAGAAATGATCTGCAGACACAAAAATGCCGCACATCCGGATGGGGCGGGCCTTTTGCAGATGGATCTGCAGCTGGCCGCGCTGTATGTATCCCTGTCGGAAAAGTATAAGGAAGAGGACCGGTATGTACCAAGAAAGAACGACAGGTTTGGCCAGATTGTACAGTATATCAATGATAATTTCACGGAAGTAATAGACATGGAACGGCTCAGCGTGGATTACGGAATCAGTTCCCGGTATATAAGGAAGCGGTTCCAGGAGGAGATTGGGATGAACAGTTCCCAGTACATCAACACATTGCGGGTTAATAAGGCAAAGGAATTACTGTGGAATTTCAATCTGAGCATAACGGATATAGCAAGCCTGACAGGATTCGGTAATTCCCAATACTTTTGCAGGATTTTTAAAAGCTTTACCAACCTGACACCGGTAGGATACCGGAAGCTTTGGTCCGGGGATGGGAAGCGGAAGTAGGATTTAGGCACGTGGGACCGTGTAAAATTAAAGACGGGATGGATATGGCCTGATAGAAAGACGGTGGGAGCATGGACGGACATGCCCTCACCGTTTTTTATGACCGGACTGCCCCTATTGCCCCATTGTCCTGTACCATATATATCCTTGTAACCTGATTGCGTTTTACAAAAATATAAGGTATAATGGAAAAAGCATTTAATGAGCAGGACTATACCTGAACGAACGTGAAAAGTAAATCCATATACCTGCTGGTCTCTCCGGAATGGGAGACCTTTCGGCTATCCTGCTCCTGTATGCGGGGGATGCGGAAACAGGATGCGTGCATGGGATGAAAACGGGAAAAATCGTGGGATAAGCCGGTTTATATAAGCTGAAAGATAAAAGTACAGCCTTGGGGGATTGCGGGGAAGGACACTGCAAAAGGCTGATGGGGGTTGAATATGAAACGTTTTTTGAAAAGTGGACTGGTTGTCCTGTTCCTGCTGCTTATGCTGTTTGGTGGAATGACCCTGCATACGGTGTCGCAGTCCCAGCATTACAGCCGGCTGGTTAATTATGTGGGGATTGTACGGGGAGCCACCCAGCGCCTGGTGAAGCTGGAGCTGATGGACCAGCCGAGTGAACCGCTTATTGAATACCTGGATGGAATCCTTAAGGAACTGGAAACAGGGGACGGCGAGTATGGGCTGCCCCTTCCAAAAGACAGCAATTATCAGCAGAAGCTGGCTGGACTTAGCGCTATGTGGGAAGAAATGAAAGTCCAGATATCAGCCTACCGCAATGGCCTGGATGACGGGACAACCCTTCTGTCCCTGAGTGAAGTCTACTTTAAGCAGGCCAACGACACGGTTTTTGCAGCGGACGAATATGCGGCAAGGTGTATCCAGGGACTGAATGTAATCTGTATCGTAATGCTTATCATCATGCTGCTTACATGGCTGTTCATCATATGGGCCTACTGGAAAAAGCTGCTGCACCTGGAGGATACCAACCAAAAGCTGAATGACCTGGCCCGCAGGGATACATTGACCGGCGTATACCAGCTGGATGCCTTCAAGGAAGAAGCCCAGCGGTATCTGGATGCGGGGCATGACGGGAAAATAGCGTTTGTCTATACGGATTTTTCAGATTTCAAGTACATCAACGATGTTTTCGGGTATGCGTACGGGGACAGTATCCTGAAACGGTACGGGGAAATATTAAACAGGCTGGTGGGGGATGGGGAGCTTTGCGGACGCGTGTCAGCGGATAATTTCGTCCTTCTGCTCCGTTACCAGGACCGGGAAGAGGTGGCGGCAAGACAGCGGGAGGCGGATACGGAAATCATCCGTTTCATGCACAGTTCCCATAACAGGCAGTCCGTGCCCACCTGCTGCGGCATCTGCTGTGTGGAGGACGTCGTGGAGGATTTGAGGATTGACGGTTTCCTGGACCGGGCCAACTTCGCGCGCAAGACAGTGAAGAACGGAACCCATTCCAACTATGTATTTTATGATGAGAGTATACGCAACCGTCTCCGTGAGGAAAAAAATGTGGAGAGCAGTATGCTGGCCGCCCTGGAAAATCACGAATTTACCGTGTTTTACCAGCCAAAGGTAGAGCTGGGCACGGGAAAGATAGCCTGTTCTGAATCCCTGGTGCGCTGGAAGTCACAGAGCGGTTCCATCATTCCCCCGGACCGGTTCATTCCGGTGTTTGAACGTAAATATATGATTGACCGACTGGACCAGTATGTGTTTGAAGAAGTCTGCCGGTTCTTAAACGGACGGCTGAAGGCGGGCAGGCGTGTGCTTCCGGTTTCCGTCAATGTCTCGCGGCTTCAGTTTTTTGACCAGAACTTCGTGAAACGGTATGTGGAAATCCGGGACCATTACCAGATTCCCGCCGAATTGCTGGAAATCGAATTTACAGAATCCATTGCCATTGACAATACCAGCCTGCTGACCAGTATTGTGGATCAGCTGAAGCAGGCCGGGTTTTCCTGCTCCATTGATGATTTCGGCAAGGGCTATTCATCCCTGAGCCTGTTAAAGACCTTGCCCATTGACGTGCTTAAGATAGACCGCTTTTTCTTTTCGGAAAGCAATGACCCTGAGCGGGATATGGCCGTTGTACAGGGGATTGTTGAACTGGTCCACAAGTTCAATATACGGACAGTGGCAGAGGGCGTGGAATCCGAAAGCCAGGTGGAGATGCTGAAGCAGATTGGATGTGACTATGTCCAGGGCTATGTATTCTACCGCCCGGTACCCCAGGCGGAGTTTGAACGTCTGCTGGACGGACAGGAGTAGGCCTGGGCTGTTTCAGCCGAATTGCTTTGATGAAGGATATGGAAAGATGAAACAGAATAAGATGCGCAGATTTTCATAGATATGCAGCAGCGAGGCCGGAAACCCATGACAATGGATATACCGGCCTTTTGTATTTTTATTTATATGTGTATCATTTTTTACAGACAATCAACCGCCGTCCTTTTATAATGGGGATGCAGCGTATTAGGAAGGAATTAAAATACCAGTACGGCCTTGCGCAGATACCAGGGCGTCGCAGGCCGCTGCTAGAGCGTGTTTGAAAATTGCTTTCCGTCGGCTGTGCGTCCCACTTTGTGGGAGATTTGGTCCCGATGGTGGAGGCGTAGCGGGCTACGCTGACTGAATCGGGGCCAAATATACCGCAAAGTGGGGCGTGCAGACGGCGGGAATGAATTTTCAAACACACTCTAGGAGCGTGTCTCCTCCGAACAATACGTTTCCAGGGCAGGCAGGTCAGTTACCTGGATCTGTTTCCTCTGGGTGAGGATGATGTTTTTTTCCCGCAGTTCCGACAGGCCGCGTGCCACATGGACCCGGCTCAGGCCCAGTATATCGGCAATCTCATCCTGGGTCATGTCAATGGCTGAGGAGGAACAGGATAAGCGGTTTTCTGTCAGAAGATATAACAGGTTGCAGATTTTCATAAGGGATGTATTATATTCCTGATGTGCGGATTCAAACAGGAACCGGTTCACATACATGGCATACCAATCCACGACCTTTTCGCTGAGGTCCACATTTGTCTCAAACATGTTTTGGAATCCGTCCTTTGTGAACTCTAAGACCTCCATATCCGTGAGGGCTTCCACGATAAGGGAAAGTTCTATCTTGAAATCCAGCCGGTGGTAGCCGGGGAAGACGGTGCCGCTGCCATGGAAGCTGATGATTTTCCTATGGCCGTTTTCGTGATTGACATAGTGCATGGCCATGCCTGAAAGGATGTAATATATCTTACCGTGGGGCTGGTTTGGCTTCCAGAGAAAGTCTCCTTTTTTAAAGGCTTTTTTCTGATGGGGCTGGGAAAGGAAATATCCATGAAACGGGTCATAATCATGAGCAAAATAATAACGGGGAGTCTGCATGGTACCACCTCGGCATATGTGTAAGTTAAGCTTACTATACCATCTGGAGGAAATATTTGCAATTTCAAACACGCCCTAACATGCGGATACCCCAGGGTAAAAGAAAATGAAAGGATGGGAAGAATGGAACACAGGTGTAAGATTACGGTAATACGCAAGGAGTGTTATGAGGATTTACAGGAGCAGTATCTGGCGGACCCGAAGTCAGGCCCATGCCCCATGTTTGAAGTTGGCCAGGAGTTCATTTTAGAGCGGAATGGGGACAGGGACGATTTCTGGCATATGCTGGACGGGAGATTCTGTTCGGAGGCATGGGATGCCGTCAGCCGGTATGTGTATACGGCCCTCCAGGGCGGCTCCATCATGAAAGGCTGGACCAATGATGAGAAGATGATGATTGCATGCTGCAATGACGGGACCCGCCCGGTCATCTTTAAGATTGAACGGATGGATGTCCAGGACGTATTGTGAATAATAGACAAAAAACCACCTTATAAAATAGTAAAAACACTGAATCTGAAATTACCACTAGACAAATCTGTATTGAAGGTGCTATAGTGATTTCAGAAAAACAAGTTTGTTATTACGTTAGGGTAAGCAAGACTGTTTATGATACTTTGGGTAGTATTATAAGCAGTTTTTTTATTTGGCGGGGAGTTGGATTATACGCTCCCATGACATGCCGGTTTTATGGAGGAAGGGTCATTGAAGATAATCAGAGTCCTGAACACAAATGCAGTTGTAACGCTGGATAAGGACAGACGGGAGGTCATTGTCACCGGGCCGGGAATCGGATTTCAGAAAAAGAAAGGCGAACAGCTGGCTGAGGAATTAATTGACAAGACATACTGCCTGCGAAGCGGTGAGGACAGCCGCAGGCTCCAGCAGATCGTCCAGTCCGTCTCCGAGCAGTACCTGGGCATTGCAGGGCGGGTGGTGGATGCGGCGAGGAATGAGGGGCTGAAGGTGAATGACGTGTTATATATCACGCTCACCGACCACATCAATTCAGCGGTGGAACGCCTCCGGTCCGGCATTGCCCTGAAGAACATGATGAAGATGGATATGCGCAGGTTCTATGAAAAGGAATATGCCATAGGGCAAATGGCGGTGGGCTGGGTCCTTGAGGAAACCGGAATAGACCTGGAGGATGATGAGGCGGCCTTCATCGCCATGCACATCGTGACCTCGGAACTGGATAACAGTAAGATGATGGACATCCAGAAGATAACGGAGCTGATGAACGCTATCCTGCAGATTGTCAGGTTCCATTTTAAGATTGAGTTCCATGAGGACTCTGTTTCCTACCAGCGGTTTGTGACGCACCTGAAGTTTTTCTCAGCAAGGGTGTTTGACCATGGGGCTTACCAGGACAGCATGAAAGAAATCTACCAGGTGCTTGTGACCCAGAATGAGGAGGCTTATTCCGGCGTCAGGAAAGTGGCTGATTTTATTAAAAAGCAGTACAGTTACACCTTATCCGTGGATGAACAGCTCTACCTGCTGATCCATCTGAAGCGGATATTGGATGAGGAGAGGGAATTCCCCTGACCGGATAGAGCGGCATCCGGTACAGGGACAACTGAATAGATGATGATTAAGTTTGTTATTATTAAGTTAAGCAAGACTTGGTTATGAAAGGCGCAGACCCCGGGAAGGTGTGCCTTTTGTAATCAGGTCTTTATTTATTTCAATCATGAAGAAGAGGTGGATGATATGGATTATGAAGTGATGGCAAAAAAAATCTTACAGCGTGTGGGCGGCAGTGAAAATGTAGTCAGCCTGATCCACTGTATGACAAGGCTGCGTTTTACCCTGAAGGATGAGTCCGTGGTGGATGACGAGGCGGTAAAAAAGACAAAGGGCGTTATGGGAATTATGAAGAAGGCAGGCCAGTACCAGATCATTATCGGCAATGACGTGGCTAACGTTTACGCGGAATTGTGCAGGCTGGGGGATTTCTCAGATAAGGTTCCTGAGAAACAGGGCAAACCAAAAGAAAAGCAGAACCTGTTCTCCATGCTGATGGATACCATTTCCGGAATCATGACTCCGGTCATCCCGGCCATCATCGGCGCGGCCATGATTAAGGTCCTCCTTACCTTGCTTCCGATGATTGGAATCCTGGACACCGCGGGTGAGACATATCAGCTGCTCAGCGTAATCGGCGACGGCGCGTTCTTTTTCATGCCTGTGCTGATTGCGGTCTCGGCTTCCAGGAAGTTTGGCACAAACGTATATTATTCGGCCAGTATCGCACTCATCATGCTGCATCCTAATTTCATCAGCATGATGGGCCAGGCCCACGACGCAGGGCAGACCATTCATTTCCTGAGTGTAATGCCGGTCACCTATGCATCCTACTCCTACTCGGTCATCCCCATCATCCTGGCCGTATGGTCGCTGAAATACGTGGAAAAGCTGGCTGACAGGATTACTCCGGTCATCACCAAGAACTTCTTAAGACCCATGCTGGTCATGCTGATTGAGGCTCCCATTGCCCTGATTGTCCTTGGGCCGCTGGGCGCTATTATGGGAAATGTCCTGTCAGATGCGGTCTACTTCATCCACGACAAGCTGGGATTCATTGCAATCGGGCTGGTCGCGGGAATCTATCCATTTGTTGTCATGGCAGGCATGCACCACGCGTTTACGCCCATTAAGCTGGGAATGATAGCCACAACGGGATTTGAGAACTTTATCTGCATTGGCGAGCTTTGCTCCAATATGGCCCAGGGTGCTGCTTCCGCGGCCGTTGCACTGAAAAGTAAGAACAAGGATTTTAAGCAGGTTGCAGGTTCCTCCGCATTCTCTGCCCTTGTGGCAGGCATAACCGAGCCTGCGCTCTACGGGGTCACCCTGAGGCTGAAGAAACCCATGCTGGGGGCGTGTATCGGCGCGCTGGCCGGAGGACTGTTCGGAGGATTTTTCCAGATGAAATGCTTCGGCATCGCAACCCCTGCCATCGTGACCATCGTACAGTACGTGGAGGACAGCCGTCCCATGAGCCTGGTCATTGCGGCGCTGACCATCCTGCTTACCGTGGTAGTTGCATTCACCGCCACATTAATCATCGGGTTTGAGGATGTGGAGGATGAGGCGGATGAGGATGAGGCAGATGAGGATGTGGCGTATGAGGACGAGAAGGTGGAAGCAGAAGTGGAAGAGTCAGGGGAAATGAAGGCGTCAGGCAAGGAAACCGCCGTCATCCAGGCAGCGGAAGAACCATCGGAAACATTTACAATCCCAAGTCCTCTGGCAGGAAAACAGATACCCCTCAGCGAAGTAAAGGACGCCACCTTTGCAAATGAAGTATTAGGGAAAGGAACCGCCGTCATCCCATCGGCAGGAACCGTGGCGGCACCGTTCGACGGAACCGTATCCGTCATGTTTGAGACAGGGCACGCGGTGGGGCTGGTAAGCGATACGGGTATTGAGCTGATCATCCACGTGGGCATTGACACCGTGAACCTGAAGGGCCGGCACTTCCATCCGCTGAAGCGCACCGGGGACACGGTCAAAAGGGGGGAAATGCTTCTGACCTTTGACGTACAGGAAATCCTGGACGCGGGTTATGACATCACTACGCCTGTGATCGTATCCAACACGGACCGATACAGGGAAGTCGCTTCATCTGGCAACGGCACGGTTGCCGCATTGGACCCCATCCTGTCCGTCAGATGAATACCGGTCCCATCTGCTTTTTGTTCCATTCACTTTCTAAATAAATGCAATACATGTTAAACAAGGAGGAAAATCATGATTCAGATAAAAGCAAACCAGTTCCCGGAAGGTTTTCTCTGGGGAAGCGCATCTGCCGCGTATCAGGTAGAGGGCGGATACCTGGATGACGGGAAGGGACTGACCAACTGGGATACCTTTGTGCGCATACCGGGAAAAACCTTCAAGGCCACCACCGGGGACGTGGCGGTGGACCATTACCACAGATACAGGGAGGACATTGCCCTCATGGCTGAAATGGGGCTTAAGACGTACCGTTTTTCCGTGGCCTGGGCAAGGATTTATCCGTCTGGAAGCGGTGAGGTCAACGAGAAGGGGCTGGCCTTCTATGAGTCCCTTATCGATGAATGCCTGAAACACCATATCGAACCCATGGTCACCATCTACCACTGGGACCTGCCCCAGGCCCTGGTTGATTCCTACGGCGGCTGGGAAAGCCCGCGGATCATCGACGATTACGTGGCTTATGCCCAAACCTTATTCAGCCGTTTCGGGAATAAGGTTAAATACTGGATCACATTAAATGAACAGAACATCTTCACCTCCCTTGGATGGCTTACGGCCCAGCATCCCCCAGGGCATTTTGATGACCGGAAGATGTTCTATCAGGTAAACCATCACGCGTTCATGGCCCACGCCAAAGCAGTGCTTAAATACCGGGAAATGGGGGGCAAGGGACACATCGGCGCCAGCTTTGCCTATACCCCGTCCTACGCCCTGGACTGCCGCCCGGAAAATGCAATGGCAAAATGCAACTACGATGACCTGAAGAATTACTGGTGGATGGACGTGTATGCTTACGGCCGCTACCCTAAGGCAGCCATGGCCTATCTGAAGGAGCAGGGAATAGCGCCTAGGATGCAGCCGGGGGACGAGTCCGTCCTGAGGCGCGCGGCAGCGGAAATCACCTTCATGGGGGTGAACTATTACCAGAGCTGTGTGTGTGAATACAACCCGCCGGACGGTGTGACGCCGTACGGAACCATGAATACAACCGGGGTAAAAGGCTCCGCCCAGGAAGTGGGCATCCCAGGAATCTACAAAAATCCCGCCAACCCCTATCTGATGACAACTGACTGGGACTGGAGCATTGACCCGGTGGGACTTCAGTTCTGCTGCCGTGAGATTACCAGCCGGTACGGCCTTCCCATTGTGATATCTGAAAACGGGCTGGGGGCATTTGACAGGAAGGAAGAGGACGGGAGCATCCATGATGCCTACCGGATTGAGTATCTGAAGGAACACTTAAAGGCCCTGGCCCGGGCCATCCAGGAAGGTTGCGAGGTGCTGGCTTACTGCACATGGTCATTCACGGACCTGCTCAGCTGGCTGAACGGGTACCAGAAGCGGTATGGATTCATCTATGTGGACCGGGAGGAAGAGGAAGGAGCGCCCATGACCCGGTATAAGAAGGACAGCTATGCATGGTATAAAGAAGTGATTGGGTCCAACGGCAGGAGCCTGCTGGAAGGATAAGTGGTTCAACCCAAGGTCAGGAGCCTGCTGAAAGGATAAGTGGTTCAACCCAAGGTCAGGAACCCGTTGAAAGGATAAGCCTGATAGGAAATATCCGTGAACCAGGCGCACAGGATTAAATGAAAAGGTCTGCGGCTTCGTGATGGAAGGAGGAAGCCGCAGGCCTTTTTTGCATTCCGATCATCATGAAAAACATCCTGTTCCATGTCACATATGCAAACCCTGTATCCCACACTACTATCAACCCCTTCCCGCCTCTGATATAATAATGTCAATATGAAAGCAGGTGAGGCCATGAAGAAGACAGGAGCCGTGCTGGTGGCGGCGGGACTCTCATCCAGGATGGGGGATTTTAAGCCTATGCTGCCCTTTGGGGATTCTACCATTGCGCTGCATATTGTCATGATGTTAAAGCGCCTGGAGGTATCGCCCCTGGTGGTGGTGACGGGATACCGGGCAGAGGAGCTGGAACGCCATCTTTCCCATGCAGGCGTTCGGTTTGTGAGGAACGAACGGTACAGGGAAACGCAGATGTTTGATTCGGTCAGGCTGGGCTTGAAAGCCATTGCCGGACAATGTGAGCGGATCATGGTGATGCCCATGGATACACCGGCCATCATGCCCCGGACCATCCGCCAGGTGCTGATGATTGACGCCGGGATCGTGCGCACCGTGTGCAAAGGCGAGCCGGGGCATCCGATCATGTTCCAAAATGAGATAGCAGGGCAGCTGTGCGCCTATGAGGGCGGACGGGGACTCAGGGGGGCCATTGAGGAATCCGGCATCAGCGTCACGGACCTGGAAGTGGAGGATGAGGGGATTTACCGCGATGTGGACACAAAGGAGGAGTACCAGGAACTGGTTGAATGGAATTACAGGAGGGGCATGGGACATCCAATCAGCCCCCTGGTGCAGGTCAGGCTCAGGGCCGGGGATGTGTTCTTCGGGCCGGGTACAGGACAGCTCCTCCATATGATACGCCAGACCGGCTCCATCCAGGAGGCCTGTCTGCGGATTGGGCTTTCCTACAGCAAGGGGACCAGGATGATAAAGGAAGTGGAGCGCCAGCTGGGAATCCCGGTGGTCAACCGCAGGACCGGGGGCATGGGCGGAGGCGGCTCCAGCCTGACAGAGGAAGGCACAAGGCTTTTAGAAGGCTATGAACAGATGGTTGCAGAGGTTTCACGGAGCACGGAAGTGATTTTCCGGAAATATTTCGGAAAGGGGCTTTACGGCTAAAGGAGGATATATGAGGACGGTATATCTTGTAAGGCATGGCATGGTGGATTTTCCGGGAGGAAAGAGGCGCTGCATCGGCCGCACCGACCTTCCGCTTAATGAGGTGGGCAGGAAACAGGCAGAGGATCTGGGGGAGTATTTCCGCACCAGGCCCGTGGAGGCGGTCTTCTGCAGTCCCCTGGCCCGTTCGGTGGAAACCGCTAAAATCCTTGCGGGAGGCAGGTTCCCTGTGCTGGAGACAGAGGGACTGGCCGAGCTTGATATGGGGGAGTGGGAAAATGTCCCTCTCTGCGACCTTAAGAAGGAACTGGAATCCGAACCTCTTTTGGGGGAGGGCCGGGAGCACGGACTTATGCGGATGGACCACACCATTAAGCATATCCTTTCACATACGCAGGGGGATGTGGTGGCAGTGGCCCATGCAGGGATTAACTGCTGTTATCTGGCCGGGCTAACGGGCCATCCGCTTAACACCTCCAGGGCGCTGACCCAGCCCTACGGCGGGATCAGCCGGATCATAGTTGACGACAGGGGAGCTGTCTTTGCCGCTGAGTCTGGCAGGAAACCAAGGATATCCCCCTGTGACAGGGAGTGCAGGGACATATGGGACCACTATGGGACCCCGGAGCGTGTAAGGCTCCACTGTAAGGCCGTGGCGCAGCAGGCGGACCGTCTGGGGCGTGCGCTTAAGGAGGCCGGATATTATGTCAATATGGAGCTGATACACAGCGCGGCCCTGCTGCACGACGTGGTCAGGGACAGGAAGGACCATGCCGCGGAAGGGGCCAGGGTCCTCACAAGGGAGGGCTATCCCCTGGTGGCTGAGATCATACGCTGCCATCATGACCTGGAGCATGAAATCATCAACGAAACCTCGGTGGTATACCTGGCGGATAAATGGATCCAGGGGGAACAGGAAATGTCCCTGGATGAACGGTTTTCCAGGAGCAGGGCCAGATGCGGGGGAAATCCTGGCGCCCTGGCGGCCCATGAGCGGCGCTACCGCCAGGCCAGGACCATGGAGGAAAAGGTAAGGAACTGCCTGACAGGATTGAAGACAGGATGAGTTCCGGTGTCAGGCTTCCGTATTCTGACAATGAAATTATTGACTGCAAAAGTGTTTACAAAAATCTTGAAAAGTGATATCCTGTAAATGGCGTTATTTTAAAAAATAAATAACGGGTGGAGGTTAAGGACAAATGAAACTGATTCAGACAGTGGACGCAGAGGGAACCGTGCTGTGTCATGATATTACGCAGATCATCAAGGGGGTTACCAAGGACGCCGTGTTCCGCAAGGGACATGTGGTGACAAAGGAAGACATCCCCGTGCTTTTAAGCGTTGGCAAGGACCAGCTCTATGTATGGGAGAAGGAAGAGGGGATGCTCCATGAGAATGACGCGGCGGAGATACTCTGCGCCATGTGCCTGGGCGCGCATATGGAACGCTCCCAGGCAAAGGAAGGGAAGATTGAACTGACTGCTTCCTGCGACGGCCTTTTAAAGGTGGACAATGACGGGCTTAAGGCGGTCAATGGATTCGGGCAGATGATGATTGCCACCCGCCACGGTAATTTCGCGGTAAAGAAGGGGGACAAGCTGGCGGGCACCAGGATTATCCCTCTGGTGATTGAGGAAGAGAAGATGGCTGCTGCAAAGGAAGCCGCCTCCCAGGCAACGAAGGGAAGGCCGATCCTGGAGCTGAAACCGTTCGTACATAAAAAAGTGGGTATTGTCACCACTGGCAATGAGGTTTTCCACGGGCGCATCAAGGATACCTTCACGCCTGTCATCGAAGAAAAAATCAGTGAGTTTGACACGGAGGTCATTGACCATGTGACCTGGGATGACAATGATGCCAAGGTGACGGCCAGCATCCTTGACATGATTAAGAAGGGAGCCGACGTGGTGATCTGTACCGGAGGCATGAGCGTTGACCCGGACGACAAGACGCCTCTTGCCATCCGCAACACAGGGGCCAGGGTTGTGTCATACGGGGCGCCGGTGCTTCCGGGGGCCATGTTCCTTCTGGCCTACTATGACGTGACGCAGGGGGATGAAAGGCGCACCGTTGCCATCATGGGGCTTCCGGGCTGTGTGATGTATGCAAAGCGCACCATATTCGACCTGGTGCTTCCAAGGGTCATGGCGGATGATGAGGTGACGGCCCAGGATCTTGCGGCCCTTGGACAGGGCGGCCTGTGCCTGAACTGTCCTGTCTGTACCTTCCCCAACTGCGGATTTGGAAAAGGACTGTAGGAGGGACGGCAATATGGAATTCACACATTTTGATGAACAGGGCAATGCCCTGATGGTGGACGTGGGTGACAAGGCGGACACCAAAAGGGAGGCAGTGGCAAAGGGCAGCATTTTCATGAGCAGCGAATGTCTTAAAAAGGTGGCGGAAGGCACCATGGCCAAGGGCGATGTGCTGGGGGTTGCCAGGGTGGCGGGAATCATGGGGGCAAAACGCACCTCCGACCTGATTCCCCTGTGCCATATCCTGAACCTGACAAAGCTGGCCATTGATTTTACCATCATAGAAGAAAATCATGAGATACAGGCGGCCTGCACGGCCAGGACCACCGGCAGGACCGGGGTGGAGATGGAGGCGCTGACAGGCGTGACGGTTGCCCTCCTGACCATCTATGACATGTGCAAGGCAGTGGACAAGACCATGGAACTTGGCAATATTTATCTGGAGCACAAATCCGGAGGCAAGAGCGGGGAGTTTCATAACCCCAGGAAGTGATGTTGGAGCATTTTACTATGAAAGATTCATTTGGAAGAAATATTGACTATATGAGGATATCCATCACGGACCGGTGCAACCTGCGGTGCAGGTACTGCATGCCAAACGGTGTGGAAAGCCTGGCACGTTCGGAAATCCTGTCCCTGGAGGAGATTGAGGCCATTGCCATCTGCGCCGCTTCCCTTGGCATCAGCCGGATTAAGGTGACGGGCGGGGAACCTCTGGTGCGCAGGGACTGCTGCCAGCTGGTGAAGCTGTTAAAATCCATACCCGGTATTGAGAAGGTGACCATCACCACCAACGGCGTGCTGCTGGACCGGTATCTGGAGCCTCTCATAGAGGCGGGGATTGATGGCATCAACATCAGCCTGGATACCCTGGACCCGTGTATGTATGAGCGGATTACAGGCTTTGACAGGCTGGCCGCCGTGATGAAGACCATAGAGCGGTCCGCGAATCTGCCTGTAAGGATTAAGATCAATGCTGTTTCCATTGATTTTAGTTCCATGGGCGGGGAAGACTGCCATGGCCCCGAGGGAATCTGGTGGAAGGAGCTGGTGGAACTGACCAGCCGTTATCCGGTAGACGTGCGTTTTATTGAAATGATGCCCATCGGATACGGCAGGCAGTTTAAGACCATCAACCACAAGGACCTGCTGGAAGAGATGCACAGGGAATATCCGGGGCTTACAGAGGATGATACGGAGCACGGCTATGGACCGGCCGTATACTACCGGATACCGGGCGCCCTTGGAAGCGTTGGGCTTATCAGCGCCATCCACGGGAAGTTCTGTGATGCGTGCAACCGTGTCCGCCTGACCTCACAGGGCTTTTTAAAGACCTGCCTGTGCTATGAGGACGGTGTGGACCTGCGCGCGGTCCTGCGGGAGGGCTTAAGGACGCCGGAGGGCGACGGCCATTACCATTGGCCATTAAGGGAATGTCCGGGCGATGAAAAGCTTCAGGCCCGTCTTGCGGCCGCCATGGAAAAGGCCATAACAGAAAAGCCTGCGGCCCACTGCTTTGAGCGGCCGGGGATGATAACGGAATCACACAATATGATTGCTATCGGAGGATAATGGAAGGGTTATGGGAGACATGACAGAGAAAAAGGAAAGCCCTCAGCTGGATCAGCCGGGGAAACGTGTGGAAGGAGTACTTCCTACAGGCGGGGAAGGAGCACTTCCTACAAGAGGGGAAGGCGTGCTGCCCACGGGCGTGGTGAAGGCCATCTGCATCAGCGACATCAGGGGAATTGAAAAAAGGGCCATTGAGGAAGGGCATTTCCTGGTGGATTTCGGAATTGAAGGGGATGCCCATGGCGGCAATTGGCACCGTCAGGTGAGCCTTCTTTCCTATGATAAGGTAAAGGCGTTTAACGAGAGGGGAGCTGACGTGGGCGATGGGGCCTTCGGGGAGAACCTGGTGGTGGAAGGCCTGGACTTCCGTGCCCTGCCGGTGGGCACGAAGCTGTACGCGGGAACCGTGGAGCTTGTGATGACCCAGATCGGCAAGGAATGCCACAGCCACTGCGCCATCTACAAACGCATGGGCGAATGCATCATGCCAAGGGAGGGCGTGTTTGCCAAGGTGCTGAAGGAAGGCGTCATCCGTCCGGGCGATGAGATGCGTATTGAACTGCCAAAGGAAGACAGGCCCTTTACCGCGGCTGTCATTACCCTCAGCGACAAAGGCGCCAGAGGCGAGCGGAAGGATGAGAGCGGCCCCGCTGCCAGGGAAATGCTGGAGCAGGCGGGTTATGAGGTGGTGGAAACCCTTCTCATACCGGATGAACCTGCCTTGTTAAAGACACAGCTCATGCGCCTGGCGGACGGACGCCAGGTGGATCTGATCCTTACCAGCGGCGGGACCGGATTTTCCCTGAGGGACCAGACGCCGGAGGCAACCCTGGCAGTGGCGGACCGGAATGCGCCTGGGATTGCGGAGGCAATCCGCTATAAATCCCTTCAGATCACAGACAGGGCCATGCTCAGCAGGGGCGCGTCCGTAATCCGTAAGAAAACATTGATCGTAAACCTTCCGGGCAGCCCCAAGGCGGTTAAGGAAAGCCTTGGATTCATCATGGATTCCCTGGAACATGGGATTAAGATACTGCGCGGAAGCGCATCCGAGTGCGCCAGACACTGAATGGCGGGATGCGGGGCGGACGATTGCCGCGGCAGGCAGCAACTGTTTAATCACAGCATATAACGGATACAAACCGGCAGGCCCACCTGTCATGGGTGGGCTTTTGCCTGGACTTCGATATATCCATTCGAGTATAACGGACGGTTCTTGTCCGTTTACAATACATCATATTATAATAAAAAGGAGCAGAAGATTATGAAAAAACACATTACCATGATGATGGCGGCCGTGATGGCAGCAACCGTACTGGCAGGATGCGGGGCATCCAAGGAAGCGGCAACCACAGCAGCGCCTTCTGAGACTGCGGCAGAAGCCGGGACCACGGCAGGGACTGACGCGGGGACAGAAACCGAAGCAGATACCAAGGCGGAGGCAGATACCAAGGCAGAGGCGGCCTCCGGCCAGGAGACCGAAATCCTGGTGGCGGCAGCGGCCAGCCTTAAGAATGCCTATGAGGAAGAACTGATTCCCATGTTCCAGGCCAAGTATCCGGGCGTTACTGTGAAGGGGACCTATGACAGTTCAGGCAAGCTCCAGACACAGATTGAGGAAGGCCTGGAAGCCGATGTATTCATGTCGGCGGCAACCAAGCAGATGACGGCCCTTGACGGGGAAGGGATGATTGCTTCTGACACCATCACCAACCTGCTGGAGAACAAGATTGTGCTGATCGTACCCGCGGGCAGCGGTTCTGGCCTTGCCAGGTTTGAGGACATTGAAAAGGCTGAGAGCATTGCACTGGGAGACCCGGCCAGTGTCCCGGCAGGACAGTATGCGGAAGAAGCATTGACGAGCCTTGGGATTTGGGATAAAATTCAGGATAAGGTAAGCTTTGGCACAAACGTGACAGAGGTACTTAACCAGGTTGCGGCAGCCAGCGCGGACGCAGGCATCGTATATGCAACCGATGCAGCCAGCATGGCAGACCAGGTTCAGGTGGTTGCAGAGGCTCCGGAGGGCAGCCTGGCCAAGAAGGTAATCTATCCGGTTGCCGTTGTGAAGAACACTGCCAATGAAGAGGCGGCTAAGAACTTTGTCGAATTCCTGAAAACTGATGAAGCCATGAAGGTGTTTGAGTCTTACGGATTCACAAAGGGAGAATAGTAAGGGCAGAAGCAGGAGTAAAGGTTTTGCCGGATGCACCGGGACAACGGCTATGATGTGTTCCGGTGTACGCCGGCCTGGGCGGTCCGGGGTCTGTTTGATCATTCATTCCCGCCATCTGCGGCCCTGGTCAGACATAATAATGGGAGAGAGGGTACATACATGGATTGGTCACCCATACTGATTTCGATGAAGACAGCCAGCCTGTCGATTTTGATTACATTTTTCCTTGGGATTTTTGCTGCCTGGGCAGTGGTAAGCCTTAAAAATGAGGTGTGGAGGCTGTTCTGGGACGGGGTGCTGACGCTTCCGCTGGTGCTTCCGCCTACGGTGGCCGGCTTTTTCCTTCTCTATATATTTGGGGTCAAACGCCCGGTAGGGCAGTTTTTTATTGACTATTTCAGCATTAAGATTGCATTTTCCTGGGCGGCCACCGTCATTGCGGCCATCGTCATGTCCTTTCCGCTGATGTACAGGTCGGCCAGAGGCGCATTTGAACAGGTGGACCAGAACCTGGTGGCGGCGGCCAGGACCCTGGGTATGAGCGAGTGGAGTATTTTCTGGAAGGTATTGATTGCCAACGCAGTGCCGGGCGTTGTCAGCGGGGGCGTGCTGGCCTTTGCAAGGGGGCTTGGGGAGTTCGGCGCCACGGCCATGATTGCAGGCAACATCGCGGGCAAGACAAGGACCCTGCCCATGGCGGTCTATTCCGAGGTGGCTGCCGGAAACATGGATAAGGCATACAGCTATGTGGCCATCATTGTGGTGATTGCATTTATTTCGGTTTTTCTTATGAACTGGGCGGCCCTTCGGACCGGAAGCAGGAGGGGTTAGGATATGATTGTGAATTCAGAGCATAATCTCCGTTTGGGAGTGGATATAAAAAAGAAGCTGAAGGAATTTAGCCTGGACATCGGATTTGAGGCGGGAAGGGGATGTCTTGGGATACTGGGACCATCGGGCTGCGGCAAAAGCATGACCCTTAAATCCATTGCAGGCATTGTAAGGCCGGATTCGGGCAGGATAGCAATCCAGTATGCCCAGGGGGAAGCGGCAGGGGGAAGGGTGCTTTACGATTCATCCTTAAAGGTCAATGAAAGGCCCCAGGTGCGCAGGGTAGGCTACCTGTTCCAGAATTACGCCCTGTTTCCCAACATGACGGTGGAACAGAACATATTGACCGGCTTAAACAGCGCGGGCGGAAGGAAGGCCGTGTCCAGGAAGCGCCAGCCCCTGACCCAGAAGGAGAAGGACGGAAAGGTCAGGGAAATGCTTTCAAGGTTCAGGCTGGAAGGCCTGGAACAGCGCTATCCGGCACAGCTTTCCGGGGGGCAGCAGCAGAGGGTGGCCCTGGCCCGCATCCTTGCATATGGGCCGGAGGTGCTATTGTTAGATGAACCATTTTCAGCCATGGATACGTATCTCAGGGAAGGGCTGAGGCTGGAACTGGCCAGCGTCCTGAAGGATTACGACGGGGTCAGCGTCATGGTGACCCATGACAGGGATGAGGCGTACCAGCTTTGTGACAGCCTTCTCCTGCTGGACAGGGGAAGTGTGCTGGCTGGCGGGAAGACCAGGGATATATTCCAGTGTCCCATCACCTGCCAGGCAGCCAGGCTCACGGGATGTAAGAACATATCCAGGATTGGACGTCTGGGTCCGCGGCGCATAAAGGCCCTGGACTGGGGCGGGTTAGAGCTTACAACGGACCGGGATGTGGACGGTTCCATCACAGCGGTGGGTATCAGGGCACATGATTTTGAACCCCTGTCCGATGGGGAGGCAGAGCAATGGAAAGGCAGGGAAAACGGAAACCTGATCCAGGTGGGTTCTCCCAATATTTCCGAGATGCCCTTTGAGTGGTACATTACATTGTCCAACGGCCTGTGGTGGAAAAAGGAAAAGGATATCCACACCCACAATACCGCCGGGCTTGTACCGGGGTGGCTGCGGGTGGAGCCTGCGGCACTGCTGTTACTCACAGGGGAGTTAAATGGATAAAAGGAGAATGTGGATATGAGGACAGGCGCAGTGGTTGTTGCGGCAGGGCACAAAAGTTCCGTAAGCAGTTTTTCACCCATGCTTCCCATAGGGGACAGTACGGTCATCAGAAGGATCATCATCACCCTTAAGCGGTCCGGCATTGACCCGGTGGTGGTAATCACAGGGGAACAGGGGGATGAGGTGGAGAAACACATTGCGGGCCTGCGCGTCATCTGCCTGCGCAATCAGAATTATGGGCATACCCAGATGTATAACAGCATCTGTCTGGGCCTGAACTATATTGAGGATTTATGCGACCGGGTATTCATCCTGCCTGCCAAGTTCCCCATGTTCCTTCCGGAGACCATAAAGCGGATGATGGATACCGATGCCCAGGTGGTCTGCCCTGCATTTGAGGGAAGAAGGGGGCATCCGGTGCTGGTTTCCAGCGCCGTCATCGGTAAACTGCTGAATTACAAGGGGGAACAGGGGCTTCGGGGCGCCCTCAGGCAGGCGGATGTGTACCGGTGCGCGGCCGAGGTTGAGGTGGAGGACCAGGGAATCATCCTGGCCGTGGAAACGGATGAGGACCGCGCCCAGAGTAACCTGGACAATGAACGGCTGGACATTTTCCCCCAGGTCCAGCTGACTCTGGAGCGGGATGACGGGTTTTTCGGTCCCTCCGTGGCCCAGTTCCTGTCCTTGATTGACCATACGGGTTCCATGCAGACAGCCTGCAGACAGATGCACATGTCCTATACCAAGGGCTGGAAGATACTGAAGGCAGCGGAAAAACAGCTTGGATACCCCCTGCTGATTACCCAGTCAGGCGGGGCAGAGGGAGGTTCGTCCCTGCTGACCCCCAAGGCCAGGGATTTCCTGGCCCGTTTCCTCCGGATGGAGAAGGAACTGAGGGAGGATGCGCAGAAGCTATATGAAAAATATTTTTCCATGGAGGATGAGACAGGTCTATGAAAGCATTATTTGAAGAGTTATCCAATGTATTGGCAAAAGGGGAGGAGGCTGTGCTGGTCACGATCATAGCCAGTTCCGGCTCCACGCCCAGGGGCGCCGGTTCGCGCATGCTGGTGAGGCAGGACGGCACCATCAAGGGGACCGTGGGCGGCGGATCAGTGGAATACCAGGCCATACTCACGGCCATGGAAGCCATGAAACATAAATCTTCCTATACAAAGGGATTCACCCTGAACCGGAACCAGGTAGCTGATATCGGCATGGTCTGCGGCGGCAACGTGGTGGTTTACTTTCAGTATATCCGCCCGGATGACAGGGCATTTGCAGAATTCTGCACCAAGGTGCGGGACGCCCTTGGCAGGGATGAGGACAGCTGGCTGCTCCTGGACATAACGGACGAAACCTGCTGGCAGATGGGGCTTTACAGCAAAAGCACAGGCCTTACAGGCATGGACAGGCCGGAGCAGGCAGAGCTGGCGCTTCAGGAACCGCTCTTTACAGGCAGGACCCTTCAGCAGGAAATCGGGGGACGCAGATATTACATCGAACCCCTGGTCCAGGCAGGGACGGTCTATATCTTCGGCGGCGGACATGTGGCCCAGGAGCTGGTGCCTGTCCTGTCCCATGTGGGGTTCCGGTGCGTGGTCATGGACGACCGGGAGGAATTTGCCAACCGTGAAGTATTTCCCCAGGCAGCAGGAACCATTGTCGGGAACCTGGAAGAGATTGGCAGTTACATTGACGTCAGGCCCTGCGACTATGTGTGCGTCATGACCAGGGGCCACCAGTTTGACTACTATGTGCAGCGCCAGGCCCTGTCCATGAAGCCGGGCTACATCGGCATCATGGGAAGCAGGAATAAAATCAGGGTGGTAACGGACAAACTGCTGGCAGACGGCTTTACAAGGGAAGAGATAGAAGCCTGCCACATGCCCATCGGGACGGAAATCCGGGCGGAGACACCGGCAGAGATAGCCATCAGCATTGCAGGCGAGTTAATCTGTGAGCGGGCTGCCAGGATGGGACGCAGGAAGTGAGGATAAGACTTCGTTAAATAAAATACAAAAATTTTTAGGTAACCTAAAATAATTTGTATTAATAAACAAAAACAGAGGATGTACGGTCTGAAAGATCATCTATATTGCGGATTGTGCGCCAGCGGGTTCCGGGCTATAATCAGAGTATCCAAATGATAAGCAGAATACTTTGAAAGAAGGGAACGCAGATGGCAGTAATCGCAATCATACTTGCATACGGCATCCTCAGTGTGGAGCTGTATGGCGTCATCAGGGATAACATCCGTAAATAAAATGGGAAGCAATTGACCAAATGATAGGAAAAACAGTCAGGAACACAGGGCAGGGCCGCTGGTTCCCGGCTGTTTTTGTGCGTTTATGGCTTTCCTTAAATTGTAATTTATGTTAAGATAATCTGTACGGGAAACTGAAGGGTTGGAATGGGAAGGATTGGAATGGCGCACAGGAGGGAGGATGGGCATGGATGCATACTATAAGGACGGAGGCGGATGGAACCGGTCGGACAGGCTTTTTGACGCGCTGGACCTTAAAGGGCGGATGGGACAGAAGGCAAAAAAAGGCAGCGGGCCATATGTGATTTCCTTAACAGGCGGAGGCGGAAAAACCTCCCTGATCCGCCGTCTTGCATGGGAGGGGATGGAACAGGGGCTTAAAGTCCTTGTGACCACCACCACCCACATGGCCGTGCCGCTGCGCCTGGGCGTTTTTTCGTGCAGGGAAGAGGATGTGAAGGCAATGCTTGACCGGGAACACGCCGTGGTGGCCGGGCAGACCAATGGGGAAGGGAAGATTTCCTACATGGGGGACGCGGCCTATCAGCAGTTGTGCGCCCTGGCCGACCTGGTGCTGGTGGAGGCGGACGGGGCCAAACGGCTGCCTCTCAAGGTGCCGCGGGGCAATGAGCCGGTCATACCGGACAATACGGATTTAATCCTCTGTGTCAGCGGACTTACGGCCGCAGGCAGCCTGGCCGCTGAAAGGTGCTTCCGCCTGGAGGCGGCGCAGCGTGTCATGGAGATCCATGGGCGCAGGGATTATGATGGTGGGGAAGGCGGACAGTGGCGGATAACCCTGGAGGACATGGGCTGCCTGATGCGGTATGGGTATCTGGAACCGCTCCGGGCGCAGTATCCGCAGGCAGAGACCATACCTGTATTGAACCAGGCCGACACGGTGGAACTTGCACGGGCTGCGTCCGGGCTTTTGGATGAAATGAAGGAGGAGGGCGGGATTGCAGCAGGCAGGCTGCTGGAGGAAACGTCCGCAGGATTATTTTAACATGAATATATCATTTATCTATATGGCGTCCGGATATGGCAGCAGGTTCGGCTCCAACAAACTGTGCGCCATGCTGGACGGCAGGCCGCTGTACCGCCATGGGCTGGAATGCCTGCTGGCGGCAGCCGGGGAACTGAGGGAAAAGGATGGATTTGACGTGCGCCTGATACTGGTCAGCCAGTACCGGGACATATTGGAGGATGGGAACGGCCTGGGACTGGAAACCGTGTATAACGGTTCCAGCAGCCAGGGGATTACGGCTTCCCTGCGCCTGGGCACTGAAGCCGCGGGGGAGGATGCGGACATCCTTCTGTTTTTTGTGGCGGACCAGCCCTATATGAAGGGGTCTACCGTGGCCTCCTTTGTCCGCGGGTTTGCAGGATGCGGATCCGGGATCGGCTGTGTGGAAAGCGGGGGCCGGAGAGGGAATCCGGCGGCATTTTCCCGCAGATACAGAAAGGAGCTGCTGGCGCTTATGGGGGACCGGGGCGGCAGCGTGATCATGAAGGCGCACCCGGAGGATGTATGGACCATGGAGGTCCCGGAAGGGGAATTAAAGGACATCGATGTGCAGGAAGACCTGGAACGGTAACCGTACCGCGGGACCGTGCGCGGGCCGTGCCTGTGGGAAAGGGGGGATTGTATGAGTGAGATGAATGACTTTTCAAAGGGCAGCGTCATAAAGAATATCCTGAAGCTGGCCCTGCCCATGACCCTGGCCCAGCTGATTAATGTACTGTACAATATCGTGGACCGGATATACATAGGGATGATACCGGAAAACGCCACCCTGTCCCTGACCGGATTGGGGCTGTGCCTTCCCATCATATCCATTGTCATTGCCTTTGCGAACCTGTTCGGCATGGGAGGCGCCCCGCTGTGTTCCATTGAACGGGGGCGGGGCAATACATCCGAGGCAGAGTCCATCATGGGCAATGCCTTCGTGATGATGATGGCAGTGGGGATCCTCCTGACGGCCACGGGGCTTATATTCAAACGCCCCATGCTGTATCTGTTCGGGGCCAGCGACGCAACCATAGGCTATGCGGACGCCTACATAACCATCTACCTGATGGGCAATATCTTCGTGATGACAGGTCTTGGCATGAACAGCTTCATCAACTCCCAGGGGTTCGGGACCGTGGGCATGATGACCGTGCTGCTGGGCGCTGTGAGCAACATCATACTGGACCCCATATTTATTTTTGTGTTCCACATGGGCGTCAGGGGGGCTGCCCTGGCAACCATCCTGTCACAGTTCCTGTCTGCTGCGTGGATCATCGCGTTCCTCACCGGAAAAAGGACAATCCTGCGGCTGCGCCCGTCCGCCATGAAGCTGGAAGGCGCCCGCATCCTGCGCATTGTGGGGCTGGGCATGTCCGGCTTTACCATGTCCATCACCAACAGCTCCGTGCAGATCATGTACAATGTCATGCTCCAGAAGTTCGGCGGTGACCTGTATGTGGGGATCATGACGGTCATCAACTCGGTGCGGGAGGTCATTTCCATGCCGGTCAATGGCCTTACCAACAGCGCCCAGCCGGTGATGGGGTTTAATTACGGGGCAAGGGAATACGGCAGGGTCAGGAAGTCCATTGTGTTCATGTCCGTGGTCAGCATTGCATACACGGTGGTTGTATGGCTCTTTGTACATGAATGTCCGGAATTCTTCATCCGTATCTTTAACCGGGAAGGGGAACTGGTGGAAGCGGGCGTTCCTGCCATGCGGGTGTATTTCTTCGGATTTTTCATGATGTCCCTCCAGTTTGCGGGCCAGGCCGTGTTCGTGGGGCTTGGAAAATCGAAGAATGCGGTGTTCTTTTCCATTTTCCGCAAGGTCATCATTGTCATTCCGCTGATCCTGATCCTGCCGTCCGTATTCAATCTGGGTACGGCGGGAATATTAATGGCAGAGCCAATCTCCAACTTTATCGGCGGTACGGCATGTTTTGGGACCATGATGCTCACGGTATGGCCGGAGCTAAAACGCGGGGCGAAGGAGAAAACCAACCAATGAGGAAAAATGTACTTAGGATAACGGCAGCACTAGGGGCAGCTGCCTTTCTGTTCACCACCGGATTTGCCAGGGCGGAAGACCATGCATCCGGCCAGGCGGGATATTTAAGGTCCGCCACCTATTATTCCGATGACTGGGTCATCAATTTCTGGAACAGTGAAAGCAGCCGTATGGATGAGGAACTGGCGCAGATTGCCGAAGACGGGTTCAACAACATCATCCTTGTGGTGCCCTGGAGGGAGTTCCAGCCGGACACATCGCCCTGCACCTATAACAGCTATGCATGGGATAAGCTGGACCGGGTCATGGAAGCCGCCGCGGACCAGGGACTGAGCGTCATGCTGCGCGTGGGGTATACATGGGATTATTACGGAAGGGACAACGTGCTCTCCCGCTACCGGGGGCTTATGTATGACGGGGAGGTCCGGGACGCCTGGATGGAATACGTGGGCCGCCTTTATGAGCGGGCCTCGTCCCATGGGAATTTCTGCGGGGGCTTCATCACCTGGGAGGATTTCTGGAACTTTACGGACACCAGCGCCAGCCTGGGAAATAAAGCCAGCGGAAAGAAAATGGCCAGACAGTGCGGTTATACGGAGTATGCCGGGGAACACTATACCCTTGAGGAACTGGAGGACATATACGGGCATTCCCTGGAAAGCTATGACGACCTGTATTTCCCGGAAAAGGATTCCTATGCCAGGAAGATATTCTTTGAGTTTTATGATGATTTCCTCAATGGACTGCTGGCTGAAAGCCAGGAAGCATTTCCCGGCCTTTCCATGGAGGTACGGCTGGATGTGGATCCTGTGGAACACGGGGACGGGTCGCTGGAGGGATTCATGCATTCATCTACCTTCCCATGCGGGGATGCAGCCTATACAAGCACCATGTACAGCGTGCCAATGGGCTTTTTGAATGAACATGAAAGGGTTACGGCGGAGGAGGTCCTGGAGAAACTTCCCGTGTTCATGAACCGGCTTCACGTGTACAGCGGCGGAAAGCCGGTGTACATCGACCAGTTCCTTTTTACGGACAACACAGTGGGATATGAGCACAACGCCCAGCTGATGGACGACCAGAAGGCACTGTTCCTGGAGAAGGCGGCCCCTGTCTTAAAAAGCATGACCATGGGATACGGCATATGGACATACCGGGATTACGGCGACAATAAGCTCTACAATGCCCAGTTCGGGCTGGGACAGGAAGGCTGGAGGTTTTCTGGCGGCAGCAGCGTGGTCACGCGGGACAGCACCAGGCAGGCCATGATCCCGGGCGGCGCAGGCATTTACCAGGATATCGGAAACCGTATGACAGGCACAACAGGAAAGGATACACATGTAAGGTTCCTGGCGGAAAGCGAGGGCAGCAGCCAGCTGTCCGTCAGCGCGTCAGGGCGTACCAGGACCTTGGAGGTAAAGGGCGCGCGCACGGTTGAGCTGGTTTTTGAAAATTGCAGTGCAAAGGATTTCTCCATCAGTGTCAGCGGAAGCACCGCCTATGTGGATGACGTCCAGGTATTTACATTCACGACCCAGGGCGAACTGTACCAGATGGACGGTTCCGAGGGAAGCTGCATTGAAGCGCTCCGTCTAATGAATCAAAATCTATAAAAAGCGCATACTATCCTTGTCATCGGTAGACGTTTAAACCATGAGAAGGAGGAAATGATCATGACTAAGCTGGAATGTAGCGTTAAGAACTGTGTGCACAATGCGGATAACTGCTGCTGCAAGGCGGCCATTGCCGTGGACGGGAACAAGGCAAAGGAAGCTGAGCAGACATGCTGTGCAAGCTTTGACGAGAACAAGGGCGGAAGGTTCACCAACCTGTTTAAGACTCCTGAGACAAGGCTCGATATTGCCTGCGACGCCGTAAAATGCATTTACAACGAGGAGCACCGCTGTACTGCTGAGCGCATTGACATCAGCGGGGACGGGGCCTGTGAATGTACGGAGACCAGGTGCAATACATTTAAAGCAAAATAAGATTGGCTTTGGCTGCAGATTGGGGCTGCCATACCGGAAGGATACGGTATGGCAGCCTCAATTTTCTGTTTTTCACGAAATTCCGGTTGCCAAGGGACAGGATTAAGGGCCGGAATGTGTGAACCGCTTGCAAATCAGGGCGTTTTATCATATAATAATCTGGATAAGGGTCCAAGATTTTTGCCTTGGGAAAAGAGGAGATGAAGCATATGAGCCGCAGCACAGCCGGGAGGATTGCAGGTATATGGTGCATTGCCATGCTGTTGGGGGCATTGACAGGTTGCAGCAGTCAGGCAACAGAGGAAAAGACCGTGATCAGGGTTCTCTATTTAAGCAGCTTTAAGGAGGTGGAGGCACTGGTTGAGTCCACCTATGACGATATTGACCTGCAGGTGGAGATATCGCCTTATTCCAGCGAACAGCTAAGGCGCCTGGAACGGGGCGTGGGTCCGGACCTGGTGGTCACCATGCAGCCGGATTCCAATATGGTGGAAAAATATCTGCTGGACATCAGCGATACAAAGGCCAGTACGGCGTATGACGGCACTGTCATGAACGCCTCCAAACTGGATGGGAAGACATATCTGATCCCGCTGCCCGGTGTGTACAGCGGATATGTGGTCAATGAAACCATGTTTGAGCGGGCAGGCCTGCCATTTCCCACAAGCAATGAAAACCTGGTGGACTCCCTTTCCAGGCTGAAGGAAAAAGGAATCGGCATCGGGGAAGATGATATTAATTTTTCAATCATGAGTGATTATAACACGTCGGTGGGCATGTTTTACGTGGGCTGCATGGTGCCTGATTTCCTGGGGACCGTTGAGGGGGTTAAGTGGCTGGCGGATTTTAAAAATAAAGAAGCGTTCTTTTCCGGGGTCTGGGAACAATGCTTTTCGCTGTCGGATTCCCTGGTGGAGGCCGGTGTCATGGATCCTGTCGCCATTGCCCGGCAGCGCAATTCAATACTATGCAAACAGCGTTTAAGCAACGGTACCCTGGCAGCGGCTTTTGGGGATTCGGCATTGTACTATGAATGTATTGAAGCCAACCGGAAAGAGGCAGAGGAGGGGATTTCGGAGGCATATACCTACCGGATGCTTCCGCTTTTCAGCGATGAAGGGAATAAGCCCTGGTTTCTGTTTTCACCCTCAGCCCTCATGGGTATTAACAATGCCGCCAGCCAGGAAAAACAGGATGCCTGCAAGCGTATACTGGACCTGCTTTCAACGCCTGAGGGGCAGGACGCCCTGATTAAGGATTTGGGGGCAGGCATGTCCTGCCTGCGGGATTACAGCCAGCAGAAGGATCTGATTCCAAAGGGCGTGGAAGGATATGTGGAATCAGGATACATTTACAATGTCCTGTTCCCAAGTAAAACCGTGGAATACCTTGGCGGTTACGTAAGGAAAATCATGAATGGGACATGCTCTGTGGAGGAGGCATTACAGGCAATCGACCAGTTTTACTGCGAGGGGACGGACCAATCTGCCTACGATTTCACTGTCATCGGAACTGTAAGCCATGACCTGATGGCGCAGGATTTTAATGTGCGGCGTGGCGAGACCGAGATTGGGAATTTCATAGCGGATTGTGTTGCCCAGGCATCCGGGGCACCGATAGCGGTGGTCAATGGAGGCGGGATCCGCGCCAGCTTTTATCAGGGTGTGGTCTATGGCGGGGATATGGCAGCGGTATGCCCCTTTGACAACCAGGTCATTGTTCTGGAAATGGACGGCAGGACCGTGTGGGATATGCTGGAAAACGGTGTGTCTGCCTGCACGGATGAGTTTCCCGGCGGCCGCTTTTTACAGGTCTCAGGTCTCAGGTATACCTTTGACAGCAGCAGACCTGCCGGAACCAGGCTTGTAAGCGTGACATTGCCGGATGGTCAGGATCTGGATTTAAGTGCGGACTACCAGGTGGCGGTCACGGACTATATGGCCGGTGCAAAGAGTTACGCTGAAGGCAACGGGGACGGATATACCATGTTAAACTGCTATGACGCCGGCCTGCCGAAGGGCAATGTGGAACTGGTAAAGGAAACAGGGCTGTATTACCGCGATGCCATGTCGGCTTATTTTGAACAGCACAGGGACATCGTGGCAGATCCCCGGTTGGAAGGAAGGATCTGCGATTTAGGGCAGGACGGATAGACAGGCCTCCTGCGCGGAAAGGATAGGTACCATTGATGACTCACAACAAGAGGAATGGGGAATACCGGATACCGCTTTTTGTTTCCGCGCTGCTTCTGATGGTGGCTGTCCTCTGTGTGTTTGCGGTTAATGTGTATAAAAAAGAGTCAGAACGCACCGTGACAAATATCAGTAAGGTTTACTTACAGGAAATGGCCGCCCAGATCGGCAGGCATTTCAAAACCAACCTGGACAGCCAGTTCTTCCAGATCCGCACCATTGCCAGTGCAGTATCTGAGGATGACTTAAAGGATGAGGAGAGCCTGGAACGTTTTCTGTCGCAGGTGCTGCTGGCGGACAATGACTTCACGCACGTGGCAGTCATCAGTGATAAGGGAATCGCCTATTCTCCCAGCGGCCCGGTTCCGGCCATGTCGAAAATCTCCGGTCTTGATAAGCTTCTGGCCGGTTCGCAGGAATTGATTTCCGTCAATGAATCAATCTGGGAAAGCGATACAATCCTGCTCGGCACACCCATAAGCCCCTTGCCGTTTAAAGACGGACAGCTGGTTGCCTTCATTATCGGAATCCCCACTCCTGACATGGGGGCAAAGCTGGGACTGGACAGTGAGAAGGAAACGAATTCCTCTACCAATATCATAACCAGGAACGGGGACTTCGTGATTAAGAGCGCCTTTTCAGAGGACGTGCTATACGGTTCCAACCTGTTTACAATCTATGGCCAGCAGGCTGTTTTTGATGAGGGCTATGACCTGGAGGGAATACGCACGGCGGTCAGGGCAGGGGAAAGCGGCATGACGCTGCTTACCGTGGGCAACCGCCATGATTATATTTATTATATGCCGATTCAGGGAACGGACTGGTATATGGTTACCAGCATGGCATACGAGATAGTGAACCGGCAGATCTTATATCTCAGCCAGTTCATGGTTACTGTATGCGTGGGTATTTTCCTGATCATACTTACGACGGTCCTTGCATTCTTTTTATTGCTGAGGCACAGGGAAAAGCTCAGCAGTGAACTTCTTCTTGCGGAAAAAGAGCGGGCAGAGGCGGCCAACAGGGCCAAGAGCGACTTCCTGTCCCAGATGTCCCACGAAATCAGGACTCCGCTCAACGGAATCATGGGCATGGCGGAGCTTGGAAAAAGCCATACAGGGGAGCCGGACAGGATGCGCAATTGCCTGGATAAGATCACGCTTTCATCAACACACCTTCTTTCCCTGATCAACGACATACTGGACATGTCCAAAATCGAAAGCGGGAAAATTGAACTTCATATGGAACGGTTTGATCTGGGACAGCTTCTGCGTGCCCTGACAACCGTGTTCCATGTGCAGGCGGTCAGCCGTCAGATTGATTACCATATTTTCCTTTACGGGGAGATAGAGGAATATCTGACAGGGGATTCGCTCCGTCTGAACCAGATCCTGACCAACCTGCTGTCCAATGCATTAAAGTTCACGCCTGCACAGGGGCAGGTCAGCCTGAACGTATCGGAATTGCGGCGTGATGAAAGCGGGATATGGCTCCGTTTTGAAGTCAGGGACACCGGACGGGGGATTGCCCCGGAGAATATTGACCGGGTGTTTGAGGCTTTCACACAGGAAAACAGCGGAATTGCCCGCCAGTACGGCGGGACCGGGCTGGGCCTGCCCATTACGAAGAACTTTGTGGAAATGATGGGCGGTTCCATAACCGTTTCCAGCAAGGTGGGCGCCGGCAGCATATTCACGGTTGATATACCCTTTGCCTATGCAGGGGATGAAGGGGAACGGGATGCGGATTACTGCGGCAATGGCCAGCCGGTCCTGGTCATGAATCAGGTTACGGAATTGGAAACACATCTGGCTGCCCTGCTGACAAAGGAAAGGTTCGTGGCTGACAAGGCGTCCGCTGAGGATACTGCCCTGCGCATGATGCGGGCGGCCGTGGAAAACGGGAATCCATATGAATTGTGCTTCATAAAGTGGGATTTTTCGGAAGATATGAAGCGTTTTACTGAAACTCTCCGAAAAACAGGGAAAAATAGCAATCTTAAAATCATCCTGACAGGACAGGACCAGGATGAACTGGACGATGCCGCCGCATTATGTGATGCCGATGCAACCCTGTGCCGGCCTGTATTCCATTCTGACCTTGCCGGGCTTATGACGGAGTTCAGGGCCCGGGCGCAGGGAAAGGGGATCCCGGAACAATCCGGCGGATTGAACGGGGAACAGGTTCTGGTGGTGGAGGATAATGAAATCAACCTGTATATTGCAGTGGCCCTTCTGGAGGATGCAGGGGCCATTGTCACCACGGCCAGTAACGGGCAGGAGGCGGTAAAACGGTTCCGCGAAGCCCCGGAAGGTTTCTATAAACTCATACTGATGGATGTGCAGATGCCGGTTATGGACGGTTACAGCGCGACGCGGGCCATCCGCGCGCTTCCCCGCTCCGATGCAAAACGCGCCATCATCATCGCGATGACGGCCAATTCCTTCCATGAGGATATCCAAAAATGCCTGGACAGCGGCATGGATGCCCATATTGCAAAGCCCTTTGTCATGAATGATATTTACAGTACATATGCAGAGGTCTTGGATGAAAAGGACATGATTGATGAAAGGGAACAATGATTTGAAATACGAGATGATGATGTATGAGAGGGTATACCGGATTTTAAAAAATAAAATAGAAAGCGGCCTGCTTCCGGCCGGGTCCAGCCTTCCCTCCCGCGCGGACCTGCGCCTGGAATTCGGGGCTTCGGAAAAGACAATCCGCCGTGCCCTTAACATGTTAAAGGAAAAGGGATTCATCGAAACCGCACAGAGGAAACGCCCTGTGGTGGCCGGTCATATAAGCACGGGACATCTCGCCACAACCCTTGCATTAAAAAGAATTGACACTGACATCACCAATGATGTGCTGAAAACAGGCGTGCTGCTGTGTTATCCGGTGATTAAAAAGGGAATCGCCCTTTGTGGACAGGCTGACCTGGACATTCCGCGCAGGATCCTGGAAAACATGGACCCCCAGGATCCGTCAGGGTTTTGGAAACTGTCCAAACAGTTCATGCGGTTCTTTGTTGCCCGCAATGGGAATGCCCTGGTTTTGCAGGCAGTGGACAGCCTGGGCCTGTCCGACTTGAAACCCCTGCAGGACAGCCTGGAAGCCAGGATCAGATATTACGGACAGCTGCGGGAGCTGATGCATGCCATTGAAACCGGAGGCGCACCGGAAAGCGTCCGTTTTGATGATATGTCCGGGATGTATGGGCTGACGGGCAGAAGCCGGCCGGCCTTTAAGGTTGCCTCCGACTCCGCGGTCCTTCTTGGCAGGAAGCAGCTTGAAAAGATGCTGCAGGGAGCCGAGGTACGGTATTCTGCGGTGTATATGGATCTTATGGGGCTGATTGCGGCGGGACGCTACCAACGCGGGGACCAGCTTCCTTCCCACAAAGAACTTCAGGAAATTTACGGCGTCAGTGTTGACACGACCCTTAAGGCGGTACAGATCCTGCAGGAATGGGGTGTCGTGAAGACCGTCCGGGGCAACGGTATATTTGTGGAGATGGACCGGAACGATATCCGGGATGTCCATATACCTCCACGCCTGATTGCTTACCATGTCAGGCGCTATCTGGATACCCTGGAACTTCTGGCCCTGACAATCGAAGGCGCCGCTGCCTGCGCGAAAGCCCATATTACCAAGGAAGGACTGCAGGCAGTAAAGGCGGAGATAGACCGCCAGTGGAATGAGGATTATCTGTATGAGCGCACGCCGGCCATCCTTCTGGATTTCATTGCCAGCCACATAGGCATAGATGCGTTCGGCGCCATTTACATGTTCCTGCAAAGGGATTTTAAGATTGGCCGCAGCATTCCGGGCCTGCTGGACACGGAAAAAATAACCGTGAACCGCCAGGTCCATGAACAGTGCGTAGAAGCCGTTGACTCGCTTTCCATGGGGGATGAAGGGGGATTCCCTGAAAAATGCGCCCGGCTATTTGATGCCATACGTCACCTGGTAATTGGGAAATGCCAAAGCCTGGGATACTATGAGGCCGCAATGGGCGTCTATGACGGAACTGCGCTATGGAAGTAACCTGTAAAAATAACCTATAAAAAAACATTGACAAACGGTCCGGAATGTAGTAAAGTAATAAAAGTTGTGAGAACGACTGACAGGAAAGCAGGTATCCGCCTCACCCTGGCACGAGTAAGTGACCCGGGTTCATAGATGAAGTGATGTGCTGTAGCATTTCCATGGGAGATGGGTCAGCAGATGATTTTATGTGTGTTAAGAGTGGATGGTCTGACTGTCCGCTTTATTTTTTGCCCTGGAGACAAAAACGGGGCGTGCTGATTCCTGAACATATTGACTTATTTATTATGGAGGTGTACGACCATTAGCGAATTAATGATTAACGAACAAATCAGAGACAAGGAAGTAAGACTGATTGGCGAAGACGGAGAGCAGTTAGGCATAGTCCAATTTAAGGACGCACTTAAGATGGCTCAGGATGCTGAGCTTGACCTGGTAAAGATTGCGCCTACCGCGAAGCCGCCGGTATGTAAGATTATCGACTACGGTAAGTACCGTTATGAGCTGGCACGCAAAGAGAAGGAAGCCAGGAAGAAACAGAAGGTAATCGAGATAAAGGAAGTTCGTTTGTCCCCCAATATTGACACCAACGACCTGAATACAAAGGTGGGGGCTGCCAGGAAGTTTTTAGAGAAGGGTGATAAGGTGAAAGTCACACTCCGTTTCCGCGGACGTGAGATGGCCCACATGTACAAATCCAAATACATCCTGGATGATTTCGCTGAGAGTCTTAAGGACATTGCAGTAATTGATAAGCCCTCTAAGGTAGAAGGAAGAAGCATGGTAATGTTTTTAACTGCAAAACGTTAAAATAGAAAGTTTTAAGGAGGAAATTAATATGCCAAAGTTAAAAACCAGCAGAGCAGCAGCAAAGCGCTTTAAAAAGACAGGAACCGGTAAGTTAGTCCGCAATAAAGCTTACAAGTCTCACATCTTAACTAAGAAGTCCACTAAGAGAAAGAGAAATCTTAGAAAAGATATCGTTACCGATGCTACCAACTCAAAGGTAATGAAGAAGATTTTACCATATCTGTAAGTTGAATTGTAGAAGGAGGAAATACCGATGGCAAGAGTTAAAGGCGGTTTAAATGCAAAGAAGAAACACAATAGAGTCTTAAAGATGGCAAAGGGCTACAGAGGCGCCCGTTCCAAACAGTATAGAGTAGCAAAACAGTCCGTAATGCGCGCACTGACCAGCTCCTACGCAGGCAGGAAAGAGAGAAAGAGACAGTTCAGACAGCTGTGGATTGCACGTATCAACGCAGCAGCACGTATCAATGGCCTGTCCTACAGCAAGTTCATGTATGGCTTAAAGTTAGCTGAGGTGGATTTAAACCGTAAGATCCTGTCCGATATGGCTATCAATGACGCTGAGGGATTTGCAAAGTTAGCTGAGCTGGCTAAATCCAAGATTGCTTAATTATCTGCATAATTGAATCTGTAATCATAAAAGGTGCTGTAAACCGATGGCGGGTAACCGCGTGAAGGGCTGCAGCACCTTTGTTTGTTACCTGGCCTCCGATAAGGAGGACAGGACGGCCTCTATATCCGGTTCATTGGCCTGGTCTGAGACAGCGGCAAGGACGGCGTAGTAGCTGCCCATGCTCCGTACATACAGGTAACCGGACAGGGAACCGGACTGGGCAGGAGGGAAGTAAAAGCGCAGGAACTCAAGGTTCCCTGCCTGCACTGCTTCAATCCTGCCGCCTTCCTCCAGCGTGTGGGAACCGCCCTGGAACATGTTCAGGAAAGCCATGGCCTGGCCCGCGGCATCCCCTTCTTTGTTGGGGGCGTAGAGAAGCATCACGGCGCAGTTTTCATTTTTCATGGACAGCATGTCCAGGAAGGCGTCCGGGCCTGCAAGCCGTGACAGGGAAGAGGAATCGTAATTAATGAATCCCTGGGGAACGGTAAGGCGGATATTGGACCAGTCATTGACAAAGGTGGAACCTGTCCAGCGGCCCATCACAGGTGTCTCCCCGGCCTGGGCAGTCATTGCGCCGCTGCGGTCAAAGGTGTAGGGGACATTGTCAATGGTCATGGTGGTGTCCGATACCATGGCCCCGTCCGGGCCGAGATAGTACCAGATTCCCTCCTTCTGCTGCCATCCTGTGAGCATGTAGCCGTCCCGGTCAAACAGATACCATGTCCCGTCTATCTGTTCCCAGGTGTCTGCGGGATAGGACCTGTCCTCCCTTTCATACCAGTATCCGGTGCTGTTAAGCTGCCATCCTGCGGCAAGGGAAGGGACGGCCCACATGACGGAGAGGGCCAGGGCGCCTGCCAGGGCAGTGATGGATCTGCATATCCTCATATTACTCCTCCTTCTTATTTTATGATATGAACATTATATGAAGGGGAATGGGGAAATACAACCTGTACTTATCATATGCGGCATATCATATGTATGGGAGGGAATACCAAGATTACGGATGGGAGGAAAAGAACATGAAGAAAGCTTTATTTTATGGAATACTGGCATCGTTTTTCTTTGCCTTTACATTTATACTGAACCGGAGCATGAACCTGGCCGGAGGATACTGGCTGTGGTCGGCCTGCCTGCGGTACCTGTTCACCCTTCCCATGATGGCGCTTATGCTTGCGCGGGAGAAGGGGGCTGTGACAGAGGTACTGAAGGCAATCAGACACAGGCCTGGAAGCTGGTTTTTGTGGAGCACGGTGGGGTTCGGGCTGTTCTATGCCCCGCTCACCTTTGGCTCCGTGTTCGGGGAGTCCTGGCTGGCGGCGGCCACCTGGCAGCTGACCATTGTGGCGGGAGTGGTCCTGACACCCCTTTTTGGAAAAAGGATCCCGGTTAAGAACCTGGCCTGGTCCATGTTCATCCTGGCCGGTATATTCTTTCTCCAGGTGCCCCATATGGAACAGACGGACGGGAGGACGGTGTTCCTTACCCTGGCCCCCATACTGGTGGCTGCATTTTCCTATCCCCTGGGGAACCGGAAGATGATGGCGCTGTGCCCGCCGTCCATGACGACCATTGGGCGGGTGGCCGGCATGACGTTCTGCAGCATGCCCTTCTGGCTTCTGCTGTCCATATTGGCGGCGGTGCGCACGGGGATGCCGGGACGGGGACAGGTGCTTCAGTCCGTCTGTGTGGCCCTTTTCTCCGGCGTCATAGCCACGGTCCTGTTCTTTAAGGCAACCGATATGGTGAAGCACAATCCGAGGCATCTGGCCGTGATTGAGGCCACCCAGTGCGGGGAAGTGGTATTTACCTTGCTTGGAGGCATTTTCCTGCTGCATGACGGGGTGCCGGATGCAGTGGGGCTGGCCGGGATTGCCGTGATTGTGGCTGGCATGATCGGCAACAGTATGGCGGCCGGCGGGGAGGATTAGGTTAGGATTCCGTTAAGAAATGCGTAATAATTATTATTTTGCATTAAGCCCTAAACTATGATACACTGATTTATGAAGTTACAAATTTAACAATAATCAGGAGTGGTTTAAGACAATGCTGGAATTATCGGGTATATGCAAATCCTATCGCAGACAGAACATCCTTGACGGGGTGGAACTCACGGTCAGACCGGGGGAGTGCGTGGGGATTGTGGGATATAACGGCTGCGGGAAAACCACTCTTTTGTCTATTATTGCAGGCGCATTAAAGGCTGACAAAGGAAGCATCCTGTTTAACGGGAAGCAGGCGGTGGGCCATCCCCGCGTGTTTGCAGAGGAAGCAGCCTATGTCCCCCAGGAGAATCCCCTGATGGAGGAACTGTCGGTCAGGGACAACCTGATGTTGTGGTACCGGGGCAGCAGGACAAGGATGGAAGAAGACCTGCGAAGCGGCGCAGCCGCCATGCTGGGAGTGGATAAGATGTTAAACCGCACGGCCGGCAAGCTTTCCGGAGGCATGAAGAAGCGGGTCAGCATTGCATGCGCCCTGTCTAACCATGCGCCTGTGCTGATCATGGACGAGCCGGGGGCGGCCCTGGACCTGGAGTGCAAGGAACTGATACGGAATTACCTGCGGGAGTATATGGCAGGAGGCGGCGCCGTGGTGCTGACATCCCATGAACTGGCTGAACTGGCCATGTGCACGGATATGTATGTGCTGAAGCAATGCCGTTTGACAAAGATCGTTAATGGTTCGTCAGCAGAAGAGCTGATCCGCCAGTTTCGATAGAAATACGAAGGCACATGCCACCCGGCATGGACCTGATGTAAGGGAGGAAAATAAGAATGAAATGCAAAAAATGTGGTGCTGAGTACGGGGAAGACGTAAAGTTCTGTACCCAGTGCGGCGCTCCTATGGGAGATGAAGGCCAGGATTCCCAGGCAGGGACAGAGCCTGCCATGGATGCCCAGGCAGATGGGGAAGCAGAAGCCGGGATGGTCAGCGCAGAGGCGCAGGCGCCGGAAGAAGGACAGCCGGAGGCGGCAGAGGCGGTTACTGAGCCTGCTGAAGAGGCCGGGACAGAGCCATCACCGGCAGAGCCTGCTGTCAAGGCAGAAGAGCCAAAGGCAGACGGTCCCATGTCGGTTCCGGTACCGGCGTCAGGCGAACCGGAGCCAAACAAGAAGTTCCTGAAGATCCTGTTCGCGGTCATCGCGGTATTGGCAGTGATTGCCGTTGCGGCAGTGGCATACGTGAAGATGAATGCCAAAGACCCCAAGCAGGTGGTAATCGATGCATTTGAGAAGGTCTATACCGAAGGCCAGGTGTTCCCGTCAGAGGAACTGTTCGGCTTTAAGGATTTCTCAGAGGCAGCGCTTAAGGCTGACATGGAAAGCGGTCTTACCCTTAAGATGGACAGCTGCTCCGACCCGGATGTAAACCAGTTTGCGGGAAGCGGGCTGCGTCTCGAGGGCAGGAGTGACAAGACAAATGGCAAATCCTCCTTTAATATGGGTGTGATTTATAATGGGATGGACCTGGCTAACCTGGATGCCTACTACGGTGAGGACACCCTGATGATGGCGGTTCCTGAACTGAGCGGCAGGGTGTTTACCCTGGACCTGGGAGAAGGCCTTGGGGAGCGCATTAAAAATTCACCTACAGTAGGTCCTCTTCTGGCAGAGAACGGCGTGGATGTGGACGGACTGGCCGGATACTTTACAGACCTGATTGACGAGGCCGAGAAGGCTGAGGAAGAGGGCAAGGCCCCATTTGATATCGAAGCCCTGCTTACCCGCTACAGGGAAGGCAGCAATGCACAGGAGAATTTTAAGGCGGCCATGACCGTTGAGAAGGCTGACAAGGGCACCTACACCATGAACGGCGCACAGGTCAGCTGCCAGGGATACGATGTGACGATCAGCAAGGATTCCATGATTGAATTCCTGCGCACCTCTTCTGATTTCTTCCTTCAGGATGAGACATTGAAGGCGGATTACCTGAAACAGCTGGAAGCCACGGTCAGGATGAGCGAGCTGATGGGCAGCGCCATGACCGGCATGGGTTCCATGTCTGCTGAGCAGATGCAGGAACAGGCCTACGATGAAGTAAAAGACGCTGCGGATGAGATGATTACATATCTGGACAAGTCCCTGACCGATATCCAGATGACGGTTTATGTGGATAAGGACGGTAACCTTGCGGCGTTAGAGGGAAGCACCAACCTGTACGTGGATGATTCGCTTGCGGAAGAAGAGGGCTATGTTGCAGTGACATTTAACCTTACGCTGGAAGGCGGCGCATACCTGACACAGAACGTAAAGGGCAATATAACACTGGAAGACGCAGACGACACGGTTAAGGTGGACCTGTCAAAGCAGGGAACCTATGACGGAAAGATGCTGACCTGCGACCTGTCGGTGGATGTGACTGCACCGGATGCATCTGTTTATAACTTCATGTACACGGGCACCTATGATTCCAATGACGGCAGCTACCATGCCGCTGTGGAACTTGGAGGCGAGGGTTCCCAGCTCTTTAAGATGTCTGCAACCGGTATTGTGGACCAGATGGAAAAGGGCAAGGCTTACCATATGGATATCGATGCCCTGGAGATTGCCGCCATGGATAATTCCATGAACATGGTACTCAGCGGCGAGCTTTACAGCCGTCCGTTAAGCGCTGAGGTAACACCTCTTGATGGCGAGCCGATGGACATACTGTCAGCAACCGAAGAGGACTGGAACAATGTCCTTATGGAAATGGTATTCGGCATCATCGGACTTTCAGGACAGCTTGAAGTTCCCATGGGCTGATGCCAAAAACGGTAAAACAGGAATAAAACAGGGCCTTTGGTTCATTTCCGTCCGGAGATGGGCCGGGGCCGGATCATAACAAAAAGGAATGGGGAAATATGTCTGCACGTCTGGTTTATCTCAAGCTGGAGTTAAAACGAGCATGTAAAAAGCTTCCCCACATCATTGCAGGGGCAATCGTGCTGTTACTATTAGCGGTTACGGTTGCCTTTTTGGCAAGCAGGATGTTGTATGGGGAGCAGGCAGCAGGGAGGATTACCGTGGGGGTAGTGCTTCCTGAGGGTGATGCCGTGGCACAGAAGGCGGTGGCCATGGTCAGTTCCCTGGAAAGCGTAAAAAGTATCTGTGATTTTGAATATATGGACAAGGAAGAGGGCATCCGGAAACTGAAGGAAGGGAAGCTTTATGCGGTGATGGAAGTGCCTGAAGGATTTGTGCAGGATATCATGAACGGGACCAACACGCCTGTGCGGATTGTACTGCCTGGGGGCGCGGGTCTGGAGGGCAGGATATTCAAGGAACTGACGGACGCAGGGGCCAAGACCCTGGGGGCCAGCCAGGCGGGAATCTACGCCGGGGATGAACTCTGCGTCCTGGAAGGCATGACGGACTCCATCCCTGTCCTGGAGGCGGACCTGAACCGGATTTTCATGGGATACAGCCTGCCAAGGATGGACTATTTCAGGAATATGAAGGTGACTGCCACAGGGGATGTGGATACCCTGCATTTCTATGGCATCAGCGCGGCCGTGCTGTTCCTGCTTCTGTGTGCCATTCCTGTATCGGCATACCTGTCACCGGCCCGGCCCGTGATGAAACAGAAGCTTAAGATACTGGGGATTGGTAATATGACGGTCCTGGGGGTCAGGATGCTGGGCCTGGGCCTGCTTCTGGCCGCGGTTGCACTCCCGGCAGCGGCAGCGGCCGGAGGCGTTGGATTCATTCCATGGGGACTTAAGACCGTGCTGGCTGTGACCGCCGTATGCCTGTCGGCTGCTTCCATGATCGTGTTCCTGTATCAGGCTGCGGGAAGCCTGATGGGAGGCGTCATGCTGCTGTTTTTGACCGTGACGGCCATGCATTTCATGGCAGGCGGATTCCTTCCGCTGGTGTTCCTTCCGGTATCCATCCGGGCAGCGGCCCCGTTCCTGCCGTCCTATATATTCATGGAGGGCATGAAGATGGCGGTGACATCTGTCATGGACCCTGTTGTATTTGTCAGGCTGGCGGCTGTCATGGCGGTATGTTTCCTGCTCAGCCTGTGGGTGGAGGTGGGAAGACGATGAAAAAGGTCATGATCTGGTTCCTTCTGTCCTGCAAGCGGTATGTGCGCAAGCCCTCTTTCCTGGTCATCCTCCTTCTGCTTCCCCTTGGGATCCTGGCGGCAGACAGGAGCCAGGGCCATAAGGAGCAGGAGATTAAGATTGCTGTCAGCGTCCAGGGAGGCGATGGGAATGAACTGGGCCGGCGGCTGGCAGAAAGCCTTGTGAACCGCAGGCGGGGCGTAGATGCGGGTATGTTCCGTTTTTATGAATGCAGGGATGAGGGACAGGTAAAGGATGAGGTGGCTTCCAGACGGGCGGAATGCGGCTATGTGATAACGGAAGGACTCCGGGAAAAACTGGATTCCGGCAAATACAGACGCAGCATCCTTGTTTATTCCGCTCCCTCCACCGTGGCGGCATCCCTATCCACGGAAACCGTGTTTGCGGCGCTGATGGAGATTTACGACCGGGATTTACTGACAGCCTATGTGGCGGAGGAAAGCCTGTTTGATTCCCTGGGAGCGCCGGGAAGCAGGGACAGGGAACAATCTGCCCTGGAGGCCGGCGCACTGTATGACAAATGGCTTGACAATGGAAGCACCTTCCGGTTTGAATACAGCTTTCAGGGTCAGGAAGGGGCCGCAGACCTGCCCGGTACGCAGACTCAGGAGACCGTGTTCCCGGTAAGGGGCATGGTTGCTGTTTACGTGTTCGTGACAGGCCTTTACGGGGCCGTGGTGCTGTGCGGGGATGAGGAGAGAGGGCTGTTCCTGCCCCTTTCCTATGGTTACAGGACGCCCTGCCGCCTTGCATCCATGGCGGCTCCCGTGGCCATGGCAGCCGTGTCCGGCCTGCTGGCCTTGTGGGCCAGCAGAAGCCTTGTTGGCCCTGTAAAGGAAATCGTGGCAATGGCGGTCTACTGTATGGCTGTGACGGCTGTTTCCTGGCTTTTAAAGGTTATCTGCCGCAGGCCCCAGGTCCTGTGCTGCATCATTCCTTTTTTTGTCATCGGAAGCCTTCTGTTCTGCCCGGTGTTCATTGACGCGGGACGGTATCTGGATGTCCTTGACCAGGTTGGGAAAATATTCCCGCCCTGGTATTACCTCAGGTGGTTCGGATAATAAACATTGTATTCTGATGTAAAGGCTGGTATAATAAGGGTTACGGTAACTATAAAGGAGATGATTCTGTCCGGCGCACTTGATGCTGCACAATCAGCAGCATAAGTGGAACGTGGAAACCAAGATGATCAGAACTGCATAAGGGACAAGGCCTGTATCTACAGGTTCTGTTGTCGTGCCAGCATGATTATCAGGAATTCCGCGTTAATACGATTTAACATTAACTGTGGGATTCTTCCACAGTTTTTTTAATCCCCATAGTTACCGTAAGCTGCCGTAATCCAAATTGAAAGGACAGGATATCATGAAGAATTTATTGAAAATGTTAAAAGAAAAACCAGCTTTATATGAGGCCTCGCCTGTGAATATGTGGGATGACCCACATATATCAAAGCAGATGCTGGCCGCGCATCTGGATGAAGGATTCGATTCCGCAACAAGGAAGATGGATTTTGTAAGGGAATCCGCAGGGTGGATTGCATCCCTGCTTCCGCCTGAACGTTACAGGAGGCTTCTGGACCTGGGCTGCGGTCCGGGTATTTATGCTGAACTGTTCTGCCATAAGGGGTATGAGGTGACCGACGTGGACATATCGAGGCGCTCCATCGGGTTCGCCCGTGAGTCGGCCGGACAGAAGGGTCTGGCAATCCAATATTGCCGGAAGGACTATACGGCGTCCGGCCTTGGGGGCTGTTATGACCTGATTACCCTGATATACTGTGATTTTGGCGTGCTGGCCCGGGATACGCGGATGACGCTGCTGGCCCGCATTTACGATTCCCTGGCCCCGGAAGGCGCATTACTGTTCGATGTGTTCAAACCGATAAGATACAGCGGGATGGAAGAAACCAGGGACTGGAAGGTGGAGGAAAATGGTTTCTGGCATGAGAAACAATACCTGCTGCTCCATTCGTTCTGGCGGTATGATGAGGACAACACATTCCTGAACCAGTATGTGGTTGGGATGGAAGATGGAACCGCCTATTATAATATCTGGGAGCATACCTTTACATTTGAAGAGCTGGAACGGGATTTGAGGAAGGCCGGATTTGGCCGGATACAGTTCTACGGCAATGTTGCCGGTAAAAAATGTGAAGATGCAGATGATACGATCTGTGTCCTGGCTATGAAGTGACAGTAAACAAAAAACCCGGATTCCATGATTGAAATCCGGGTTTTTCCTGCAAGTGCAGAAGAAGGGAGTCGAACCCTCAAGGTATTACTACCACACGGACCTGAACCGTGCGCGTCTGCCAATTCCGCCACTTCTGCGTCTGATGCCAGGCTGTTGTCTCAGGCAACGAAAGTTATTATAAGATAGGTTGGCCTTTTTGTCAACACTATTTTCAAAAAAAATTTCCTGTGATTACCAAATTTATTGCGCATAAAACATACATAAAAAAAATTAGAAAAAATTTCAAAAAATAGTTGCCAATTTAAAAACTCTGTGATATACTATCATTCGTGTTGCGGGAGTGCTGGAATTGGCAGACAGGCTAGACTAAGGATCTAGTGGTTGTATGATCGTGTGGGTTCAAGTCCCATCTCCCGCACTATTTGTAAGAGGAATCTTTGCTGGATTGCAAAGGTTCCTTTTTTTTCTGCGCATGTGGTTCCGGACACACCTTGGGACAGGCCCGGGATTTTACAAAATACAGGTGTAATTTGGGATGGGATATGCTAAAATGAAAACATGTGGATAAGAACATATGACCTGAGAGTGACAGATCAGACGATGTGTATATAAAACCGGCGGCAGTGTGGGAATCGCTCATGTCCGGTTCCGGTAGAAGGAGGCATTATGGATTTAAATACAATACTTACACTTCAGGAGGCTGGGGTGGATACAGAGGGCGCAGTGAGGCGGTTCAGCGGCAATTCAGGGCTTTATGAGCGGTTCCTTAATAAGTTTTTATCCGACCCAACCTTTGGGATGGTGTCGGATGCATTTGCGGCAGGGGATGAGCAGAAAGCCCTGACAGCCACCCATACCTTTAAGGGGCTGACGGCCAACCTGGGGCTTACAAAGCTTTATGATATTTCATCTGAGATGGTGAACCTGATAAGGGGCGGTGATTATGGGGCGGCGGCCGGGACTTTCCCTGACCTGAAAACCGCATATGATGAAATCTGCGGGATTCTGGAAAAAGGCTTTCTTTAAAAATACTCCATGGAACGGAAGTGCGGATTCACGGGGATCCGTAGAGAGGAAGAATTGACATGCGTCAGCGAGATACGATTCTGATAGTAGATGATATGGAGGTTAACCGGGTCATACTGAGCGGTTTGTTCCAGGAAGAATATCATCTGTTGGAAGCTGAGAACGGAGAACAGGCCCTTCTGCTTCTGAAGCAGTATCACAGCAATATAGCAATCATGCTGCTGGATGTGGTCATGCCTGTTATGGATGGATATCAGGTCATGAAGGAGATGGGGGGCAGCGGACTTCTGGGTGAGGTGCCGGTGGTGGTCATTACAGCAGATAACTCCCTGGAAGGGGAACTGCGCTCCTTTGACCTGGGCGCCTCGGACATCATTGTAAAGCCCTTTGAGCCACATGTAGTGAAGCGGCGTGTACATAATATCATTGAGCTTTACCTGCATAAGCATAACCTGGAGGACATGGTGGACCAGCAGGCCCATAAGCTGAAGGAATCCAATGACGTGCTGGTGGACGCCCTGTCCTCTGTCATTGAGTACAGGAGCCTGGAATCGGGCCAGCACATAAAGCGGATCCGCCTTCTTACCAAGGTCCTTCTTCAGGAACTGGCCAAAAACTGTCCGGAATATGGACTGGACCAGCATAAGATTGAGGTGATTGCATCTGCCTCAGCCCTCCATGACATTGGCAAGATTGCCATTGAGGACCGCATCCTCAACAAGCCCGGGCGCCTGACCCCGGAGGAGTTCAATGTGATGAAGACCCATACCACCAAGGGATGCCAGATACTGGAAAGCCTGGGGCGGATGAGTGACAAGGAATATCTGCAGTATGCCTATAATATCTGCCGCTATCACCATGAACGGTGGGATGGAAAGGGATATCCGGAAGGACTCTGCGGGGATTCAATCCCGGTCTGCGCCCAGGCCGTGTCGGTGGTGGATGCATTTGACGCCCTGACTTCGGACCGGGTATATAAGAAGGCAATCCCTTACCAGCAGGCCGCCAATATGATCCTCAATGGGGAATGCGGCACATACTCCCCCAGGCTGATGGAATGCTTTAAGCCGATGCTGCCGGTGCTGTCCGCCCTGTGCCAGAAGTATGCCGACGGCAATGTGCCCTTTGGGGACCCGCTTAACATGCAGGACCAGGAGCAGGCTGCGGTTGAGAACGGCATCAGCGCGCTTCAGTTGGAGCAGCTGAAATACCTGGCCATGCTGCGTTATGAGAATACGATGGTGGCCGAGGTGGATTTTTCTTCGGGAAGCTATCACCTGGTATATGCGCCCAATCTCCGGATTAAGCGTGCCTTTCAGGGAGAGCGCCTGGAGGATGCGGCAGAACGGTATATTTCCGAGATGGTCAAACCGGAAGACCGGGAGTACATGCAGATTGCATGGAAGGAGGAAATGCCCGGGTTTTTTGCGCAGGGACTGTTAAAGCAGTCCTGGAAGCACCGTGTCAGGGAAGGGCTGGGCTGGTGCTGGTATGAGCTGACCATCCTCAGGATTGATACGGAGCATCCGCGCCAGAGAAAGGCCCTGCTTTTGTGGAAGGCCCTGGAGGAGGATTCGGCTGGGGAAGGGAAACAGGCTGTTCCTGAGGATAAAGATGACAGCCGGATCCTCCATCAGATATTAAAGGGGATTTCCCGTTACCGCAACGACCAGTGGTTTACCATCCTCGATATTGACGATGGATTCATGGGATATGGAAGGGATGCCATCCGCAGTAAGTTTAATGACCGCTATCTGGAAATCATCCATCCGGAGGACAGGGGACGTGTTAAGAAGGAACTGTTGGACCAGCTGAACAGGGGAAGTGAGTTTGAGCTGGAGCACAGGGTGATTGATGCGGATGGATGCATCAACTGGGTGCTGACCAAGGGCTGCCTGATGACGGACCGGTCGGGCCAGGAGTATCTTTACAGCGTGGTCATTGATATCAACCAGACAAAACATGCCCAGGAGGAACTGCGCCTTGGCCTGGAGCGGTATAAAATCGTCATGGAACAGACCAACGATATCTTTTTTGAGTGGGATGTGGAAACAGATACGGTTGCCTATTCCTCTAACTGGAAGACAAAGTTCGGATACGATCCCATCTCAACCAGGGCATCGGAGCGTATACCCAAGATATCCCATCTCCATCCGGAGGATATGGCCCCCTTTGGGGCATTCATTAAGGAAATGCGTTCCGGCAGACGTTACGGGGAGCTGGAGTTCAAGGTATCGGATTCCAGGGGCCGCTACCAGTGGTGCAAGCTCAGGGCAACCATGCAGTTTGATGACCAGGGAAGGCCGTGCAAGGCAATCGGGATCGTGATAGATATCAATGACGAGAAAATGGCGGCCCAGGAACTGAAGGCCAGGGCTGAACGGGATACCCTTACCAAGCTGTACAATAAGGCCTCTGCCCGCCAGAGGATTGAATACATGCTGGTGAACCGGGAAGAGGGGGAAGGACTTGCCCTGTTCATCATTGACATTGATAACTTTAAGCTGGTCAATGATATGTACGGCCATATGTTCGGCGATGCCGTGCTTACCAAGATTGCGGCCCAGCTCTCCCGTCTGTTCAGAAGCAGCGATATTGTATCGCGTATCGGCGGGGATGAGTTCATGGCCCTGCTCCAGGGCGTGCTGAACGGGGACCAGGTGCGGGTGGTTGCGGACCGTATCCTGGAATGCTTTGACCGGGTCCTGGAGGAACTGCCCAAGGAATGCAGTATTACATGCAGCACGGGAATTGCAGTGTGCCCGGAAGATGGGGAGGATTTCCAGACCCTGTTCCAAAAAGCGGATGTGGCCCTGTACCATGCAAAGGCCTGCGGCAAAAAACAATACCAGATTTATGAACAGTCCATGGAGAATAAGGCATATGGCCAGAATGCCCCAAGACAGACAGCTGCCAACACGACCATCGAATCGGAGGAAGGCAGTGAAGTGGTGTTGAACGACCTCCTTCCACGGGCCTTTAATATCTTCAGCAAGGCGGTGCAGCTGGACCGGGCGGTTGAGAATGTGCTGGAGCTGCTGGGGGAACGCCTCCAGGTAAGCCGTGCCTATATATTTGAGAATTCAGAAGACGGCCGGTCCTACAGCAATACATTTGAATGGTGCAGGGAGGGAATCAAGTCCCAGAAGGATATGCTCCAGGACATGCCATACGCCGGTCTGAGCGTGGATTATAAAAGCTTTTTCAACGAGAGGGGCATCCTCTACTGTGATGACATAAACAAGCTCCCGAAGGATATAAGGGAGAATCTGGCCAGCCAGGGAATCCAGTCCATGCTCCAGTGCGCAATCAAGGATAATGGTGAATTTAAGGGCTGGGTGGGTTTTGACGACTGTACGTCCAAATGCATGTGGACCATCAGCCAGATAGAGGTCCTGTCATTTATCTCCGAACTGCTGTCCCTGTTCCTTCTAAAGCGCAGGGCCCAGGACAATGCCATGGAGCTGGCGGAGGATCTGCGCACGGTGCTGGACCACCAGAATTCATGGATATATGTGGTGGATGCAGAGACAAGGGAGCTTCTCTACATCAATGAGAAGACCCACGGGATTGCCCCGGATTCCAGGGTGGGGATGCGCTGCCATGAAGCGTTTTTCTGCAGAAATGAGCCTTGTATCAAATGTCCGATGAATGATATTAGACAGAAAATCAACTGTACGCTGGAGGTATATAACCCAATCCTTAAGGTATGGTCGCTGGCGGATGCCTCCCTGATCCGCTGGGGAAAGCGGGACGCCTGCCTTCTTGCCTGCCATGATATCACCAAGTATAAGGAAGGCCGGGAGGAAATAACAAAGAATTAAGATTTTCAGGGGCACATATGGAAGGAACGGAATATCCTGATTATAAAGAAACAGGTGCCGTCTGGTATCAATAGCCGGATACCCTCAGTGTACCGGGGCCAACCCCTGTGCACTGGGGGTATTGTATCCCTGGTCCACATCCGGCGGCGCCAAGAGGAGTTACCATATGAAACGTTGCGTACCGTTAGAACCGGCAGCGGAAGCTGTCTGCGAGGCCAATTCCAAACCGCCCCTTATATTTGAACTTCCCCCTGCCCAGGGAAGGATGGCATTAGAAACGGCCCAGGACAGTCCGGTGTACAAATATCCTGCCCAGGTAAGCCGGGTCAGTGTCAATACCGGAAGATGGGGGACGATACCGGTTTACCTGGTGAATCCGGGCAATACGCCGGCGTTGTCCAATGTGATTTTCTTCATCCACGGCGCCGGCTGGGTGTTCGGCAGCTATCATACCCATGAGAAGTTGGTGCGGGAGCTGGCGTCCAGGACCGGTTCCCTGCTTATCTTCCCGGAATACAGCCGTTCCCCGGAGGCACGTTACCCTGTGGCCATTGAGCAGTGCTATAGCGTACTGTGCATGGTGCCGGAATTGGTCCGGTCCATGGGCTTTACCGCCAATCCGGGAATGCTGACCGTGGCCGGGGACAGCGTGGGAGGCAATATGGCCACGGTGATGACAATCATGGCAAAGTACAGGAAAGGGCCTGCCATCCATAAGCAGCTGCTGTATTATCCTGTGACCAATGCCTGTTTTGACACATGTACCTACCGTGAATTCGCGGAAGGATATTATCTGTACCGGGCCGGGATGGAGTGGTTCTGGAACCAGTATACCATGTGCCAGAAGGACAGGAACCAGATAACGGCATCCCCGCTCAGGGCTGTAAGGGACCAGTTAAAGGGGCTGCCTCCTGCCATGATCCTCAATGGGGAAGCCGATGTGCTCCGGGATGAAGGCGAGGCCTATGCCAGGCGCCTGAGGGAAGCCGGGGTGGATGTGACCGCCATCCGCTTCCAGGTCATCATCCATGATTTTGTCATGCTCAATTCCCTGGACCAGACCAGGGCGTGCAGGGCTGCGATGGATGTTTCCACGGAGTGGATAAACCGGAAAAACAGATAACAGCGGCCCCGGTTTTTCAGGTAAAAAGGAAACATCTTGAAATTAACCTGCTTATATTCTATACTAAGTAACAACAAACAGTCGGACCGTACATACCCTGGCAGCAGGAAAATGGGATGTACGGGACTGAATTGCATAAGAGGGGCGGGCAGGTTATGATAAAGGTATTTCTTGTGGAAGATGAGGTTGTCATGCGCAATGGCATCAAGAACAACATTCCGTGGGAAAAGGAGGGCCTCATGTTCGCAGGTGAGGCAAGCGACGGGGAACTGGCGTATCCCATGATAAAGAAAGCGCAGCCGGACATCCTGATTACGGATATCCGCATGCCGTTCATGGACGGACTGGAGCTTTCAGAGCTGGTGAAAAAGGAATTCCCCAAAATCAAGATCATCATCCTCAGCGGTTATAATGAGTTTGACTATGCAAAACAGGCCATCCACATCGGGGTCACGGATTACCTCTTAAAGCCCATTACCGCGTCCAAACTGCTGGAGGCAGTGAAAAAGGTGGCGGATGTGATTGAGAAAGAGAGGGAAGAGGAGGGGATGCTGGAGCGCTACCGCCTGGAGATGGCGGAGAACACGGTGCTGGAGCGCCAGCGCCTGTTCAAGGATCTGGTGACCAGCCGCATCAACTTTAAGGAGGCCTTTGAACGGGGGGAGGAGCTGGGCCTGGAGCTGTCGGCCTCCTTTTACCAGCTCATGCTTTTTAAGCTGGTTCCTTCCGGCCCTTCCAGCATATGGTCCGACATGGTGGTTTCCTGCCAGGAGGCCATTGAGGAACATATGGAGGGAAGGTCCCACATCCTTGTATTTGACCGGGGGGACGAGGGCTGGGCCTTTATCCTGACCGGGGAGTCCGAGCAGGAGGTGGGGCGCAGGATGAAGGAATGCGCGGTCCGTCTGGGGGAACTGGTGCATACATACAGGGACATACAGTATTTTGGCAGTATCGGGAGCTGTGTCAACCGGCTGGGGGATCTCCAGCAGTCCTACCAGCAGGCCAGCCAGGCATTTGCCTGCCGCTTTTTCTCGGAAATGAACCAGGTGGTGGATTACAATCAGATGGAGCAGATGTTTTCCGCCACAGGGGAACCCATTGACATCCATTCGGTGGACGGCTCCAAAGTAAACCGGAAAACCCTGGAGAATTTCCTGAAACAGGGGACATCAGAGGAAGCCAGGGGCTTTGTGGAGGAATATTTCCAGAATGTGGGTGAGAAGAATTACCAGTCCTTCATGTTCCGCCAGTATATCATCATGGACTGCTATCTGTGTGCGCGCACCTTCCTGGAGGAACTGGGAATGGATATGTTAAAGCTTCCCGAGGGAGTGGCTGACATGGATATGGTGCTGAAGGAAAGCCACTCCATTACGGCCTTAAAGGAGAGCCTGATCCGTCTGTTTGAGGGGACCATGCTCCTTCGGGACAGCCAGACAGCCAGCAAATACAGTCAGGTGCTGGAGGAGGCCAGGGCGTTCATCCGTGAGAACTATGCCAAGGAGGAGATTTCCCTTAACACGGTGGCTGCCAGGGTGAACATCAGTCCCAGCTATTTCAGCTCCATATTCAGCCAGGAGATGGGCGTGACCTTTGTGGAATACCTGACCGGCGTCAGGATGGAGCGGGCCAAGGAACTGCTCATGTGCTCCAACATGAAAACCACTGAAATCGGCTATGAAGTCGGGTATAAGGATTCCCACTATTTCGGATATCTGTTTAAGAAGACAGTAGGATGCACGCCAAAAGAGTACCGGGCAGGAAGCAGGGAGCGCTTATGAGGGCGCCCGGACAGTTCCGGGAAAGGGAAAAACGGCTTTTAGACCGCCTTCCCCTGGAAAAAAGGCTGAACACCATGACATTCATCATCATCATCCCGCTGACCGTGCTGGTCATCTATCTTATGGCCACTGTGGTGAAGTTCTGCAATGCCTATAACCAGAGCATTGTCAACATCACGGATGTGAACAACAGCATGGCGTATTTCCGGGAAGACCTGGACTACACCATGTACCGGATTGCAATCGGCACCATGACCTACCAGGATATCCATGATATGCCTGAGGAGGACAGGCCATATGGATGGGAACAGATAAAGGATCCCCATGAGATGATTAATTCCACCAGGAAGGTGTACCGCCAGCTCTTAAAGCGGACCACGGATGATGGGAACCGGCGCAGGATTACCTGGATCATCCACTGCCTGGACCAGCTGGAGGACAGGGTCAATGAGATAGAGGACAACCTTCCCTACGGCGGCTATGACAAGAACATGCAGCTTCTGGACATGGGAGTCTATATGCTGACAGAGGATATCGCGGAACAGAGCCAGGAATACATTTACTATGAGACACTTCATGTGCAGGAGATCCAGCGGCAGCTGGAACGCCAGGAACGCACGGCCATGGTGGTAAGCCTGAGCCTTCTGGGGATGATCCTGGGCCTGGGCCTGATCCTCAGCCGCAGGATAACAAAGAGCGTCACGGAGCCAATCCAGAAATTATGCAACGAGACAGAACGGGTGGCGCGGGGGGACTTTACCACTGGGCCTAAGATTGAATCAGGAGATGAACTGGCTATCCTCACCGGAAGCTTTGACCATATGAAAGGGGAAATCGGCCGCCTGATTGAGGATATACGCCAGGAGCAGAACCAGCGCAGGGTCATGGAGCTGCAGCTGTTGCAGGAGCAGATCAATCCGCATTTCCTCTACAACACCCTGGATACCATTGTATGGCTGGCAGAGGGAGGGCAGAACCGGGAGGTGGTGGACATGGTTACCTCCCTGTCCGAATTCTTCAGGACCACCTTAAGCGGGGGAAAGGATTTCATAACCATCAAGGAGGAGATGGGCCATATCGAGAGCTACCTGCAGATTCAGAAAATCCGCTACCAGGATATCCTGGATTATGAAGTGACGCTGGATGAATCCCTGGAAGAGTACCGCATACTCAAGCTTACCCTGCAGCCTCTTGTGGAAAATGCCCTCTACCACGGCATTAAGAACAAGCGGGGCAGGGGCCATATCTGGGTCCGGGGATATGCCAGGGACGACATGGCTGTCTTCGAGATCCGGGACGACGGGGCCGGGATGACGCAGGAGGAGATGGAGGCGGTGCAGCGCAAGCTTAAGGGCGGGGACCGGCCTTCGGACAGGAACGGATCAGCCTCCAAGGGCGGGTTCGGGCTGTTCAATGTGGCGGAACGGCTGAGGCTCAACTATGGAGGGCGGTGCAGCCTGGAATTCCACAGCGTCCAGGGAGAGGGGACCACTGCGCTGGTATGCATCCCTCTGGACATGGAATATGAGGCTGTTTAAAAAATTCCCCCTTTTTTCGTAAAAAAACACCCGGAAGTATGAACAAACTGTGAAAATTCGAAAAATCGTGTACAAAACAACGGAGAAATTCCGTTGTTTTTGTTATTTACAACTGGTATCATATAACCATCAACAAGGGGAAACAAAACATCAAATCTAAGGAGGTTTACGTATTATGAGGAAGAAAACATTAAGTGTTGTATTAGGTGCAGCAATGGCAGCGTCCCTGCTTTCAGGGTGCGGCGGCGGAAGCAAACCAGCTGACGCAACAACAGCGGCTCCCGCAGCAGAGACAACCGCAGCTCCTGCAGCTGACACAACAGCGGCTCCTGAGGCTGACACAGAGGCTCCCGCAGCTGAGGCGGCATCTTCAGATGACCTGATCGTGGTTGGATATGCCCAGGTCGGAGCTGAGTCTGACTGGAGGACAGCAAACACAGAGTCCTTTAAATCCACATTTACGGAAGCAAACGGATATAAGCTGATTTTCGATGATGCACAGCAGAAACAGGAGAATCAGATCAAGGCCATCAGAAGCTTCATCCAGCAGGACGTTGATTACATCGTGGTAGCGCCCGTGGTTGAGACCGGATGGGAAGCAGTCCTTCAGGAAGCACAGGAAGCTGGGATCCCGGTCATCCTGTCCGACCGTATGATGGACGTGGATGAAAGTTTATATGAGTGCTGGGTTGGCGGCAACTTCATCAAGGAAGGTGAGGACGCGGGCAACTGGCTGGCTAAGTACTTAGAGGACCAGGGCAGGGGCGATGAGGAAATCAACATCGTAACCCTTCAGGGAACCATCGGAGCATCCGCACAGGTTGGCCGTACGGACGGTTTTGCAAACATCCTTGCACAGCACAGCAACTGGAAGATGTTAGATAAGCAGACCGGTGAGTTCACACAGGCCAAGGGCCAGGAAGTCATGGAATCCTTCTTAAAATCCTATGACGATATCGATGTGGTAGTGGCTGAGAACGATAACATGGCATTCGGCGCAATTGATGCAATCAAGGCAGCAGGCAAGACCTGCGGACCTGATGGTGACATCATCATCTTCTCCTTCGACGCAGTTAAGGCGGCATTTGACGCAATGATAGCAGGCGACTTAAACGCAGCATTTGAGTGTAACCCACTTCACGGACCACGTGTGGATGAAATCATCAAGAAGCTGGAAAAAGGCGAGACGGTTGAGAAAATCCAGTATGTAGACGAGGCTTACTTCGATACATCCATGGATCTGGAAGCCATCAAGGCTGAGCGTGCTTATTAATAGTCATTAGAGGAAAGGCGGTGGGGAGAGTCGTTTCACGGCTCTCCCCCTTTTAGGGCCTGGCGGCCAGGCAGACAGCAAAAACGTGCCCTGTGGATGGGGCGGAAAACGGTAGAAAGGCGGAAATCGCATGGAGCAGAACGTTGTTTTGGAAATGCGGGGGATCAATAAGAATTTCCCCGGTGTAAAGGCACTGCAGAATGTGGATTTTACTTTGAGGAAAGGCGAAATTCACGCCCTTATGGGTGAAAATGGTGCCGGGAAGTCTACGCTGATAAAGGTGCTGACCGGTGTGGAGGAATTTGAGACCGGCACAATCCGAATTGATGGTTCGTCCAGCACAATCATCAACCGGTCGCCCCAGGAAGCGCAGGAAAATGGAATCAGCACAGTATACCAGGAGGTCAATCTCTGTCCCAACCTGTCCGTGGCAGAGAACCTCTATATCGGCAGGGAACCAAAACTTGGGCCTATGATTGACTGGAAGGCCATGAAGAGGAATGCGCAGGAACTGCTTAAGAGCCTGGACATCTACATTGATGTGACGGCGGCAGTGGAGAATTACTCCATCGCCATCCAGCAGATGATAGCCATTGCCCGGGCAGTGGATATGTCGGCCAAGGTATTGATACTGGATGAGCCAACTTCTTCCCTGGATGACGGTGAGGTGGAGAAATTATTTGTGCTGATGCGCCAGCTGCGGGATAAGGGAATTGGAATCATTTTCGTGACACATTTCCTGGAACAGGTGTATGCGGTCTGCGACAGGATAACGGTCCTCAGGAACGGAACCCTGGTGGGTGAGTTTAAGACAGAGGAACTGCCCAGGGTACAGCTGGTGGCCAGGATGATGGGTAAGGATTTTGATGACCTGGCAGCCATTAAGAAGGAAGGCGTTTCCACGGTAAAGGAGGATGTGATCATCCGCGCCAAGGGACTGGGACATAAGGGAACCATCAAGCCCTTTGACCTGGATATCCACAAAGGCGAGGTCATCGGGCTTACAGGACTTCTGGGCTCAGGCCGTTCCGAGCTGGTCAGGGTCATCTACGGAGCTGATAAGCCTGACAGCGGGGAGCTGACCGTGAAGGGGAAGAAGTTAAAGGCCAGCACACCCATCGATGCAATGATGCAGGGAATGGCATACCTGCCCGAGAACCGCAAGGAGGAAGGCATCATCGCCGACCTGTCCGTGCGTGAGAATATCATCATTGCCCTTCAGGCCAAACAGGGCATGTTCAAGCTGATGTCCAAAAAGGAACAGGAAGAATTTACGGATAAATACATTGATATCCTCCAGATCAAGACGGCTGACAGGGAGACGCCCATCAAGCAGCTGTCAGGCGGTAACCAGCAGAAGGTAATCCTGGGAAGATGGCTTCTGACCCAGCCGGATTTCCTCATACTGGATGAGCCGACCAGGGGTATTGACATCGGAACCAAGACAGAGATACAGAAGCTGGTACTTAAGCTGGCTGAAGATGGGATGAGCGTGGTATTCATTTCCTCAGAGATTGAGGAAATGCTCCGCACCTGCAGCCGTATGGCGGTCCTGCGTGACGGCGAGAAGGTAGGGGAGCTGGCAGAGGGCGAGCTGAGCCAGGATTCCATCATGAAGGCAATTGCAGGAGGAGGGGAAGAATAATGGAAAAAGTGAAGAAGATAACAGGATACCGGCTTTTTCTCCCGCTGTCCTGTCTGCTCATCGTACTGCTGATCAATCTGATAACAACGCCTACATTTTTCAAGATATCCATTACCAATGGAGTCCTCTACGGCTATATCATCGATGTCATCAACCGTGCCAGCGAGCTGGTAGTGCTGGCAGTGGGCATGACCCTGGTGGTGTCCGCCTCGGCTGGTACGGATATTTCCGTGGGTGCAGTGATGGCGGTGGCTGCTTCCGTGTGCACCCGCATCCTTGCGGCAGGGGAGGTGTCGGTCAATGAATACGCCAACCCTTATATCCTGGCGGTCCTGGGAGGCCTGGCCGTGGCGGTTGTGTGCGGCTGCTTTAACGGTTTCCTGGTGGCGAAGCTGAAGATACAGCCCATGGTGGCGACCCTGATCCTGTTCACGGCAGGGCGCGGCATCTCACAGCTGGTTACCAACGGACAGATTACATATATCCGTGTGGACGCATATAAGCTTCTGGGCAACAATATTCCGGGAATCCCCATCCCAACCCCGATTTTCGTGGCGGTGATCGTGGTGGCCCTGACCTATGTGCTTCTCAAGAAGACGGCCCTTGGCATGTATATACAGGCAGTGGGCATCAATGAACGGGCCTCACGGCTGGTGGGACTTAAATCCACCAAGATCATCTGGCTGGCCTATGCGTTCTGCGGTCTGTGCGCAGGCATTGCAGGACTGGTGGCATCCTCCCGTATCTATTCCGCGGACGCCAATAACATCGGCCTTAACATGGAACTGGACGCCATTGCGGCGGTTGCCCTGGGCGGAAACTCACTGGGAGGCGGAAAGTTCTCGCTGCTGGGTTCCGTCATCGGCGCCTATACCATCCAGGCCCTGACCACCACCCTGTACGCCATGAGCGTGCCTTCCGACCAGATTCCCGTGTATAAGGCAATCGTGGTCATCCTGATCGTGGCGGTACAGTCTGAGGAACTTAGGAAACTAAAAAAGCGCATGATGGCAAAACATACATCCAAGACAGTGGAAGGAGGAGCGGCATAATGAAAAACAGCAATAAGAAAAAACTGGACGGCAACTCCTTCCTGCTGGTCGTGACCATTGTACTGTTCTTTGCAATGTACATTGTGGGTATCATCATGTTCGGTGACCGCGGATTTGCAAAGGTACAGAATTTCCTGAACCTGTTCATCTCCAATGCCGGACTGATCGTGGTGGCTACCGGCATGACCATTGTCATGATTACGGGCGGCATTGATATTTCCGTTGGCTCCGTGGTGGCCCTCATATGCATGATGCTGGCATGGATGATGGAAAAGGCGGGAATCGGCGCGGTTCCGGCAATCATCATCGTGCTCATGACAGGCTGTGTGTTCGGCCTGGTGCAGGGCTTTTTGGTGGCGTACCTGAAAATCCAGCCCTTTATCGTGACCCTGGCAGGCATGTTCTTTGCAAGAGGCATGACCTCCATCATCAGCCAGGAGATGATAAGCATTAACAACGAAACGTTTAAATCCATTGCAACCTTTAAGATGTACCTGCCCTTTGGGGGATACCTGAACAAGAAGGGAATCATGATATACCCTTATATCTATCCCAGTGTCATCATTGCCCTTGTGGTGCTCCTGCTGATTTTCGTGGTGCTGAAATATACGAAATTCGGACGATCCATCTACGCCATCGGCGGAAATGAACAGTCAGCCCTGCTTCTGGGCCTGAATGTCAGGAAAATCAAGCTTCAGGCTTACATACTGGATGGCTTCCTGGCCGGACTTGGGGGACTCCTGTTCTGCATGAATACCTGTTCCGGTTTCGTGGAGCAGGCCAAGGGATTTGAGATGGATGCCATTGCATCATCTGTAATCGGCGGGACCCTTCTTACGGGCGGTGTGGGAAATGTAATCGGCAGCCTGTTCGGAGTGCTGATTAAAGGTACCATTGAATCATTTATCACCTTCCAAGGGACGCTGTCTTCCTGGTGGGTAAGGATTACCATTGCGGCGCTGCTTTGTTTCTTTATTGTGCTTCAGAGTTTGATTGCGGCGTTTAAGAGGAAGAGTAAGTAAGGGATGGGTGTGCGGAGGCTGCGTCCGCGGAGGTGGGCGTGCAGAGGGCGGGAATGAATTTTCAGACATGCCCTAAGACCCTGACAGGCGGAAAGACGGGGGACCGGTGCTATTCGCTGAGAAATCCTGATGGACTTTCTCAGCTCAGAGCACCTTGGATTCGTGCTTTGATGCAGGAATCCACCCCCGTCTTTCCGCCTGCCAGAATCTAAGAAGCTGCGGCCTCCTCCACAATGCGCCCAAACCGCCGCCCGCCCTGGCGTCCTCCGCGGACTGGGGACTTCCGGCCGGGATATGGGCCAAATGGCCAGGAAGGCAGGTCAATTGTTTCAATGGTGGTTAGAGGCGTAGGATTCCGATGCCTACCAGGCCCGGACCGGTGTGGACGGCCATGGAGGGGACGATGGATTTCTCCATGATGAGATGTCCGCTTGGAATGCCTGAAATCAGCCTGGGACGCAGGGCATTGGCAGCTTCCTGGCCCTGGCCGTTTAACAGTGCGGTCAGGCATGGACCGCTGCCGGCAAATGCCCGGGCTTCTTCCAACAGCCTGGACTGCCCATGTCTTGCCCCGCGTATCTTGGCAACCGTGTAATAAACGCCGTCATCATCACAGGAGATGATGGGCTTGATGTTTAACATACTGCCTACCACGGAGGTGACCAGGCCGATTCGGCCGCCCTTGCGCAGGTAGGTCAGTGTATCCATGTAATAGAATACTTTGGAATCCTTGACTTTCTCAGGAAGTATTTCCGTCAGTTCATCAAAGGTTTTTCCTTTTTCTAATTCCATGGCAGCCCAGACAGCCAGGACTCCGGCGCCAAAGGATATGTTCCGGGTGTCCAGGACAAAGGTGGTCAGGTCCTTTTCCTGCTCCAGGACGCAGCATACCGTGTTGTAGGTTCCGCTTAAACCGCTGGATATGCAGAAAGCCAGGACATGGGTGTACCCTTCTGCTTTGATTTCTTCTGCCATGCTCTGTACTTCCTGGGGGCTGGGGGTGGATGTGATGGGAATCTCACGGGGGAAACGCTGATAAACGGTTTCAGCCGTGATGTTCATGTCGTCAACATAATCCCCTTCCGGGTAAATGACATGAAGGCGCATCACCTTCATGTGGTATCTCTGAAGCAGCTCTTCTGATACATCGCAGCCAGAGTCAATTAATATTGCAGTCTTCATACAACACCTCCGTATGTAGTATTTAAAACTATATATTAAAGTATCTCATAATATATGGCCTGTGTCAAGGTGAAAGGTGATAGGAGTGTAATTTATAAGCAAAGTTGTACGTACAAATTTTGGGAGATTAAAAAAGTTATCAATACTTATTGACAATGATGAATGAAAAATGTATAGTAGGAGTATAGAGGATTTATTGGGGAAATGAACGGAATTGATTGGGGAATTTCTGGTAGAATCAGTGAAAAGTACTGATGAGTGCATGGGCTGGGTGATAAGATTCGTTGGATGTTGTGAGATGGCAAAAAATAAATGGATTGTTAGCATGAAACAAGTTGTACGTACAGAAGTGCTGGTGGTGTAGGCCTGGTGGTATGAGACTTGGTGATGTGGTTGGTGGTTGGTAGTCGATGGTCGAAAACTGAGGACTGACGATTGATGGCTGACACATGAGAATCACGCCCTAAGACTCGGGAATCAGGATTAGATGGATGCAGGCGTGACCGGGGGATGGATAAGGAAAAGGAACAGGGATGCTTATGGGGATACAGGAGCCTAAGTATAAGGCAGTTTATAACTGGATTGTTGATAATATCAACAGCGGGGAGCTGAAGGCGGGAGACAGGCTTCCCTCGGAGAATGAGCTTAGTGCGCGGTTTGGGCTGAGCCGTCAGACAATCCGCCATGCCATTGACCTTTTAGGACAGCAGAAGCTGGTGACCAGGGTCAGGGGCAGCGGGACCTATGTGGGCGGGGAAGTCAGGCAGGGACGCCGGGAGCGGTATATGAATATTGCTGTCATCAGTACGTATGTGGACAGCTACGTGTTCCCCACCGTGTTAAGGGAGATTGAGAGCGTGCTGTCCGGGAAGGGATATACGACCCAGATTGCATTTACAGGCAACCGGGTTGGCAGGGAGCAGGAGATATTAAGTAACCTGATTGATAAGGATATCATTGACGGGCTGATTGTGGAACCGGCCAAGAGCGCCCTGCCCAATCCCAACCTGCATTATTACAGGGAACTGATGAAGCGGCAGATACCTGTCCTTTTCTTTAACAGCAATTATCCGGAACTGGGGCTGCCCTATGTGGCCATGGATGATGTCCGGGTGGGAAGGAAGGCTGTGGAATATCTGGTGAAGGCCGGACACAGGCGGATTGGAGGCATTTTCAAGTGTGATGACGGCCAGGGACTCCTTCGGTATAAAGGGTTCATGCAGGGGATGCAGGAAGCCGGACTGAGGGCAAAGGACCGCAATGTGGTATGGATTGATTCAGAGGATCTGGTGGATATGGAATATTGGTCGGACTATCTGTTTAGCAGGATAGGGGACTGTACGGCCCTTGTGTGCTATAACGATGAGGTGGCGTATATATTTTCCGGAATCTGCGAAAGACGGGGAATCCGTATACCGGACCAGTTATCGCTGGTTGGCATTGATAATTCCGAGCTTTCCACACTGGCCGATGTGCAGATTACATCCCTTCCCTATCCTATGGAGGAACTGGGCAGGAAGGCGGCGGAGAATATTGTGAAGATGATTGAGAATCCGTGTTTTGACGGGAATTACCTGTTTGATTCAGATGTGGTGGAACGGGCTTCCGTGAAGATACTTGGCAGTGGCAGCTAAAAGGAGGCGGCTTATGGAGAAAGGGAAGGACAGGGGAGGCGCAAAACCTCTTCAGGCAACGGTGGTCATACGCCTGATTGCAGGAGGGTATCTGGTGTATCTGGCCCATGATTTATTTAAGATTTATCTTAATCCCGTGGAGGGCGGGAAGATTTACCAGCTGGGATGTGCTGCGTTTTTCTTTGCAGTGGGGGCCGGACTGGCTGTCTGGTCTGGAATGAAGCTTATAAAAGGTGATTATGTGAAAAACGGTGAACGTGCTGATGGAGGGGAAACGCAGACGGACGAAGAATCGGCTGAGGATGCGGGAGCGGCTGATGGGACAAAAGAAGCTGCGGAGGAAACGCCTGAGGCAGATGACACCGAAAAAATAATAAATATTCAGGAGGACGATGGAAATGATAGGAGTTAAAAGTTATAAGTTCTGGTTCTGTACCGGTTCACAGGATCTGTATGGGGATGAATGCCTGGCGCATGTGGCGGAGCATTCCAGGATTATTGTAGACAACCTGAACCAGTCGGGTATCCTGCCCTATGAGGTGGTGTGGAAACCAACCCTGATTACCAATGAACTGATCCGCAGGACCTTTAATGAAGCTAATTCTGATGAGGAGTGCGCGGGCGTCATCACATGGATGCATACATTTTCACCGGCCAAGTCATGGATCCTGGGACTTCAGGAGTTTCGGAAGCCTCTGATGCATTTCCATACACAGTTCAACCAGGAGATTCCCTATGACACCATTGACATGGATTTCATGAATGAGAACCAGTCCGCGCATGGGGACAGGGAATACGGACATATGGTTACCCGCATGGGTATTGAGCGCAAGGTCATTGTGGGACACTGGAGCGATGAGAAGGTGCAGGGACGCATTGCCGGGTGGATGCGCACCGCGGTGGGCATCATGGAGAGCAGTCATGTAAGGGTGGCAAGATTTGCCGATAACATGAGGAATGTTGCTGTTACCGAGGGCGATAAGGTTGAGGCCCAGATGAAGTTTGGCTGGGAAGTGGATGCATATCCTGTGAATGAGCTGTGCGAATATGTGAAGGCAGTTCCAAAGGGGGATATCACGGCCCTGTTGGATGAGTATTACAGTAAGTACACCATCCTGTTAGAGGGAAGGGACCCCGAGGAATTTAAGCGCCATGTGGCTGTCCAGGCCCAGATTGAGGCTGGCCTTGAGAAGTTCCTTGTTGAGAAGGATTATCATGCGATTGTCACACATTTCGGCGATTTAGGCGAGCTGCAGCAGCTTCCCGGCCTGGCAATCCAGAGACTGATGGAAAAGGGTTACGGATTCGGCGGGGAAGGCGACTGGAAGACGGCTGCCATGGTAAGGCTGATGAAGATCATGGCCCAGGGAGTGAAGGATGCCAAGGGCACATCCTTTATGGAGGATTATACATATAACCTGGTTCCGGGTAAGGAGGGCATCCTGGAAGCGCACATGCTGGAGGTCTGCCCGTCCATTGCCGACGGGGATATCAGCATCAAGGTGAACCCGCTGTCCATGGGTGACAGGGAAGACCCTGCAAGACTGGTGTTCACTTCCAAGACGGGTCACGGAATCGCCACCTCGCTGGTGGATCTGGGAACCAGGTTCCGCCTGATCATCAATGATGTGGAATGCAGGAAGACGGAAAAGGCAATGCCTAAGCTTCCGGTTGCAACCGCATTCTGGACACCGGAGCCAAGCCTGGCAACCGGGGCAGAAGCCTGGATCCTGGCAGGAGGCGCCCACCATACGGCATTCTCCTATGACCTGACGGCGGAGCAGATGGGCGACTGGGCAGATTCCATGGGCATTGAGGTTGTGTATATTGACAAGGATACAACCATCCGGGGCCTGAAAAATGAACTGCGCTGGAACGCAGCGGCTTACAGATAGGAAAACGCGGGTGAAGCCGCAGCCGGGATGACGGCTGCGGCTCCCGGTGTTTCAATGAAGGAGGGGTAATTCATGAGTTTAGATCATAATGCAGTTAAGGAAGGAATCGAAAAGGGAAATACATCGCTGGGAATCGAGCTGGGCTCCACCAGGATCAAGGCAGTGCTCATTGGGGAGGACCATACGCCCATTGCCTCTGGAAGCCATGACTGGGAAAACCGGTATGTGGACCACATCTGGACCTATACCCTGGAGGACATATGGAATGGAATCAGGGACTGTTATTCAAAGATGGCGGCTGATGTGAAGGAAAGGTACGGCGTGACCCTTACCACCATTGGTTCCATTGGATTTTCCGCCATGATGCACGGGTATATGGCCTTTGATAAGGATGGGAAGCTGCTGGTTCCCTTCCGCACATGGAGGAATACCATTACAGGGCCTGCCTCTGAGAAGCTGACCCAGGTTTTCCAGTACAATGTACCCCAGAGATGGAGCATTGCCCATCTGTACCAGGCTATCCTTAATAAGGAGGAACATGTAAAGGATATTGATTATCTCATTACACTGGAGGGGTATGTGCACTGGATGCTGACCGGGAAGCGGGTTCTTGGTATTGGCGATGTGGCAGGCATGTTCCCGGTGGACATCCATACAAAGGATTTTGACCAGAAGCGGATTGACCAGTTTGATGAACTGGTGGCAGGGGAGCATTTCCCATGGAAACTGAGGGACATTCTTCCAAAGGCCCTGGTGGCCGGACAGGATGCGGGCGTATTGACAGAGGAAGGCGCAAAGCTGCTTGATGTGTCCGGAAACCTGAAAGCCGGCATCCCCATGTGTCCGCCTGAGGGGGACGCGGGGACCGGGATGGCTGCCACCAACAGCGTTGCGGTGCGTACGGGCAATGTTTCCGCCGGTACAAGCGTGTTTGCCATGGTGGTGCTGGAAAAGGAGCTGGAGCATGTGTATCCTGAGATTGACCTGGTAACCACGCCGGCAGGCGATATGGTGGCCATGGTGCACTGCAACAACTGTACGTCCGACCTGAACGCCTGGGTAAACCTGTTCAGGGAGTTTGCACAGACAATGGGCATGAAGGTGGATATGGATGACCTGTTCGGGAAGCTTTACAACAAGGCGCTGGAAGGGGACGCGGACTGCGGCGGACTGCTGGCGTACAATTATTTCTCAGGAGAACACATCACCCACTTTGAGGAGGGACGCCCGCTGTTTGCGCGTATGCCTGACAGCAGGTTTAACCTTGCCAACTTCATGAGGGTGCACCTGTATACTTCCCTGGGCGCCCTTAAGACCGGCATGGATATCCTGTTAAAGAAGGAAAATGTGAAGGTGGATACCCTTCTGGGACACGGCGGCCTGTTTAAGACAAAGGGCGTGGGACAGAGGATCCTGGCAGGCGCAATGAACGCCCCGGTGTCCGTCATGGAGACGGCCGGTGAAGGCGGCGCATGGGGAATCGCTCTGCTGGCATCCTATATGAAGAACCGGCAAGTGGGCGAGTCACTGGATGCATATCTGGCAGATAAGGTCTTTGGCGGTGATAAGGGCATCACGGTGGAACCTGTTAAGGAAGATGTGGAAGGATTTGAGGCATTCATGGAGCGGTATGCAGAGGGCCTTGCCGTTGAGCGGGCTGCTGTGGAGCATATGAGATAGGAAACAGGATAGAAGGGCTTCAAGGGCTGCGGGCGGCCGGGGTGACGGAAAACAATGTTTAGACGCGCCCTGAGATGCCGCCTGGATATGGATGATTGGATACGGTTGAAAATGACGGAGGAACAAAAATGTTAGAGGAACTGAAACAGATTGTATATGAGGCGAACATGGAATTGCCTAAGAGAGGGCTGATTACCTATACCTGGGGCAATGTCAGCGGCATTGACCGGGAAAAAGGCCTTTTTGTCATTAAGCCCAGCGGTGTGGATTATGATAAGCTGAAGGCATCGGATATGGTGGTAATGGATTTGGACGGCAATAAGGTGGAGGGGGATATGAACCCGTCCTCCGACACGCCGACCCATGTGGAGCTGTACAAGGCATTTAAGGAAATCGGGGGCATCGTGCACACCCATTCCCCTCATGCGGCTGCCTGGGCCCAGGCCGGAAGGGCGCTTCCCTGTTATGGCACCACCCATGCGGACTATTTTTATGGGGAAATCCCGTGCGCAAGGAACCTGACCGCCCAGGAGATTGAGGAAGGGTATGAGATGAATACGGGCAAGGTCATCATCGAGACCTTTGAGGGTAAGAATCCGGTGTATATCCCGGCCGTGCTGTGCAAGAACCATGGGCCGTTTACCTGGGGCAGGGATGCGGCTGAGGCAGTGCATAACGCGGTGGTCCTGGAGGAAGTGGCTAAGATGAACTTCATGACGGAAATGCTGAACCGCCAGGTGGAACCGGCGCCCCAGTGGCTGCAGGATAAGCATTTCATGCGTAAGCATGGACCGAATGCTTATTATGGACAGGGACATAAGTAGGGAATGGACTTTCAAACACGCCCGGGATTGTTGAGTGGCGCATCGCGGTGTGTACGCCGCGATGCGGATTTGGAAGTGCGGAATCGGAAGTGCGGATTCAGAAGTGCAGATTAGGTAGTGCGGATTAGATGATGCTGATATAGTGTGCACATGAGAAGAAGCGGATTGGATAATATGTATATGGAAAATGCAGGCAAGACAAACATGGATTTTTACCGCCGGGTAGGAATCGTGCTGAGGGCTGTTCCTGAGGGACGTGTGGTATCCTATGGGCAGGTTGCCCTTCTCTGTGGCAGGCCAAAGAATTCACGTCAGGTTGGGTATGCCCTGAGGAATGACCTCTCCGGACCGGTTCCTGCCCACCGGGTGGTTAACGGGCAGGGGTATCTGAGCGGTGCGGCCAGCTTCGATTATCCGGGACTGCAAAGACGCCTTCTGGAGGAAGAGGGCGTGAAGGTGTCCGGGGATAACAGGGTGGATTTAAAGGAGTTTGGCTGGAAGAATACCATGATGGAAGCAGAAATGCTTCTGAGGCAATTTGAAAGGGAGAAAATCTGAGACCAGAGTAGCGGTTATCCGTCACTCTGGTCTCAATCTGCATACTTCATTATATAGAGTTAATTTGGTCCGGCGGCTCCGGTCCGGCGCCGCAGATGGGATGTTTATTGTATGACGGCGTTGGAAAGGATGTAAAATTCTTCCTGGCTCGCCTGGTACTTTTTCTCCATCCCTTCAAATCCCTGGTCAAAGCGCTGGGCTTCTTCTTCATCGATTTTCATGGCAGGGCTGTCGCGGTAGAACCATTTCCTGCCGTCCAAAGCATTTGGCTTTAGTTCCTTTGCCATCATCGCTGCGGGATAAGTTCCGTTCTCAGCGCAGATGTTATACTTTTTACAGCTTTTAAAGCCACGTCCGACGTAATTACCGGGATTCCCGAATATTACAATCACATCGTAGCCGAGTTCAACGGCCTTTTTAAAGGAATGTTCCATTAATGATTTCCCATATCCCATCCTCTGGTATTCAGGTAGTATGGATACCGGGCCGAAGGTCAGGATTTCTTTTTCTTCTCCGGCCTCATCGGTCAGCCAGGATTTTGTATACATGATATTCCCTACGATTTGATGGTTGTCTTCGATTACAAAATCCAGTTCCGGGAGAAAGTCCTCGTGGGAACGCATGACATGCACAAGATAGTGCTCGGCGCACCCTGGGATGTATATGTTATAAAAAGCCTTTCTTGTGAGTTCCTCCACTGTCCTGTAGTCTGCTGCTTCTTCATTTCTGATTTTAATCATATAAAAACCTCCTACTGGTTTTATTATAGTATAATGAGTTTGGCATGGCAATCTTATTTATGGAATCAGTCCTGGACCAGGCCTGGATAATTATGGTTAGTATTTACGGTTTCGATACAAGGAGGACGCTGGACGTGTTTGCGCCGGGCGGCACTGGGACAGATATGATATAAAGAGATTTTGGAAAATAAGTTAGGAATTGTAAAAAGTGCATAAAAAAATAGAAGCAATTTTGAATAATATGTTTATTGTACTAATGCTAATATCATGTTATTATGAAAACATAATAAGTTAGGAGTGAAACAGATGGCAACACAATTTATAGATAAAGGCAACAATATCCCCCTGTACCTTCAGCTTCTGTCTATTTTCATGGAAAACATCAGGAAGGGAATCTGGGAAGCAGGGGAGAAACTTCCTTCGGAAAAGGAACTTTCCCATACATATGGGGTATCTTTGATTACGGTCAGGAAGACACTGGAAGAACTGAACAAGCAGAACCTGATTTACAAGATACAGGGAAAGGGCAGCTTTGTATCCTACGGGGAGTCGGAAAAGTATAATCTCCGGTTCAAGGAGCTGCGGAGTTTTACGGAGGAGATGGAGCAGAGCCGCAGGACCGTAGGGGCGGTAGTCCTCAAAGTGGAAGAGGCGGCCGTGGATTCCCGCAATGCAGGTGACTTTGGGATACCTGAGGGGACCCGTGTGCTTCGGATTGTCCGTCTCAGGACGGTTGACGGTATTCCGACCCATATAAGTACTTCGGAGGTTTTTCCGGGAATCGGTGAGAAGCTGAAGGATTGTGATTTGACCCAGTCGATTTATGGACACCTCAGGCGTTTGGGGCATCAGCTGAGCCATGGGACAGAGGAGATTGTGGCGGCCATGCCTACCAGGGAGGAGGCCGGATATCTAAAAATCAGCTGTGACACGCCGGTGCTGGATACCCGGAGTATTGTAGAGGAGAATGGAAGACCGATCCTGATTACCCGGTCCCTTATTAATAGTAAGCGGATGAAGATAACGGTGGAACTTGCAGGAGAAGAGTAAGGATAGAGCTGGATGCCAGCTTTTCCTTTTCGTCTAACATATTATGTTTTCATAATAACATTATAACGAGAGGGGGGAATAAGATGTCGAAAAAGGGAATAGCGGTTCTGGCGGTCGTATTACTGGTGCTTGTGATTGCCGGCGCCCTTATGGGTGGGGTGAAGGCCGGAACACCTATGTTCCAGGCCGTGGGAGCGGTGCTTCTGGTTGTTGCGCTGGCCATGTTTTTTATGAAGAAGAAAGAGTAAAAGGAGAATGAGGTATGGAAAACTATTTGGGAATCTTAAGGGTATTGGGTGCTATATCGTTTGGTCTTGGGGGAATCGCATTTTTACTGTCATTCAAATGGAGGCTGGACGGGCTGAAGCTTGTGAAACATCATATCCGCTGGGACGCTTCTGTGATTACCATAATCGCAATATCTGCGGCATTAAATGCCGGGGCGGCGATTATCACAGGACCAATCCGGTTTGGATGGATCAGTTTCCGGCCGGGAGCGGCAATTACTCCTGTGCTGGGAATCCTTTTTGGGATACCCGGGGCCATTGGGGCGGGCCTGGGAAATGTGATTTCAGACATATTGAAAGGTTTTATCTCACCTGCCAGCGTCAGTGGTTTTTTGGGGAATTTCTTCGCATTTGCCCTGATACCCGGGATGATTGTAAGGGATGCTTCACTAAAGAACAAAAACAGCTGGATGCAGTATATTGCGGGCATATGCATCGGCGCCGGATTTGGGATGTTATCAATGCCGTGGTTCATTGATGTGACGGGGACCATGCCTCCGGTGGCGGCATGGACAACGGAACCCTTTGCCTTGCTGATGAACAGGATTTTGTCACCATTGCTGTTAGGACCGGTTTTCCTGAAGATTTTATATCCTTTTACAGTTAAGAATGGGATGTACTGGAGGCAGGAGAACACCACTACCGTAGAGAATCTGTAAAGGAAATAAGGAGATACAATGAGTGAAACATTAATAAAAGCGAAAAATCTTAAATTCCGCTATCCCGGGACGGATAAGCTGGCTTTGGATGATATCAGCTTTGAGATTCACAAAGGGGAAGTGATTGGGATCATCGGACCTAACGGCGCGGGAAAGACCACACTCTGCTCTGCAATCAAAGGGATTATCCCGCATAAAACAGGAGGGGCATGGGGTGGGGAGCTGGAGGTCTGCGGATTGTCAGTGCGGACTGGATCCACTGCAAAGCTGGTGCCCCATGTATCCATGACATTTCAAAATCCGGAAACCCAGATACTGGGTACAACCGTGGAGGAGGACCTGGCATTTACTCCGGAAAGCCTTGGCATGGAACCGGAGGAAATCCGCATGAGGATGGATCAGGTAATGGAAACAGTAAGGCTGCCTCTGGATTACAAGAAGAGGGCTCCGTTCCGTATGTCCGGCGGGGAAAAGCAGCGGCTTGCCATCGCGGCTTCCATTATTTCCGCACCGGATATCGTAATCCTGGATGAGCCTACAACGGAGCTGGATCCGGTGGGGAAGGCGGAAGTCCTCAAAATCGTGGGGAATCTGGCGGGAAGCGGGGAGAATACAGTAATCGTGGTGGAGCAGGATATCGATTATCTTGTAACCGTGGCGGACCGTCTTCTGGTCCTGGAGGAAGGAAAACTCATTGCCCAGGGGCCCACAAGGGAAGTGATGGCCAGGACGGAATTCTTAAAAAAGGCAAAGATTAATGTTCCGGATGTGTCTCTTTTATGGAAGCAGATGGGGTTTGACGGTAAATACCCGGTATTCCTTACCGTGGAAGAGGCCAGACGTGCACTGGCCCTGGAAGGGCTGACACAAACAGAAGCATCAGCTGTTGACAGACATGAGGCAAAAACAGGGGATGGGGAAAGGCCCGAGGCGGCTGCTTATGAGCATACGGTGTTTTCCTACGGCGAACGGGAGATTTTGAGCGATATCAGCCAATCCATACAGACCGGGGATTTTATCGCGGTCCTAGGAAAAAATGGAGCGGGAAAAACCACTATGGTGAAACATCTAAATGGGCTTTTAAAACCTACCGGCGGTCATGTGTATGTATGCGGAAGGGATACGGCAGCCTGTTCCGTGGCTGATTTAGCCCATAGCACTGCGTATGTGTTCCAGAATCCGGATCACCAGCTGTTTAACCAGACCGTGGAGGAAGAGATTGCCTTTGGTCCGAGAAATCTGGGATGGGATGAGGGAAAGGTGAAGGAAGCAGTGGAACGGGCCATGGAAATCAGCGGACTGGAGGAATGGAGGAATGAGACGCCCCTGTCTTTGGAGCGCGGATTAAAACAAATTCTGATCCTGGCCTGTGTCATAGCCATGGATGTGGACATTTTTGTGGTGGATGAGCCTACCACAGGACTCAGCAAGTCTTTCAAGGACCGGATCGGCAGTATCCTGGACCGTCTGAATCAGGAGGGAAAGACAATCCTGCTGGTGACCCATGATATGCAGTTTGTGGCCGAGCATGCCCGGAATATCTGGGTGGTGCAGGATGGGAATATTACCCTGCAGGGAGGAATCCGGGAGGTGTTCAGGGAGAAGGAGCGGCTGCGGGAGGCATATCTGTTCCCGCCGCAGATAACACAGCTTGGGCTGGAACTGGGCTGGACATCTGTTTTGCTTAATAATGAAGAATTTATGGAGGTGGCCGGATATGAATGCAGTAGGCAGTTACATTGACCGGGATTCGGTGATTCATCATCTGCATCCTGTCACAAAGAATCTGTTATTTATCGGTACATTCGTGATTTGCCTTTTAACGAACCATCCGGCAATCCTGGCAGGGCTGTTCCTGGGGGTAATCCTTGTAGGCGCAGCGGCAAAGCTGCCAATCGGCCAGTCCCTTAAGCTGTTGAAAAGCGTTGCATTGCTGATTGTGATATTTTCCCTGGTAATCTGGCCCTTTACGCTGAAGGAGGGACAGGTGCTGGCACAGGCCGGAGGGCTTAAAGTTTATTCGGTAGGCGTCTGGTATGGAATTGCCATGACGTTCCGTTTCTGCACCATTGTGCTCATGAGTATCTACTGGATGATGTTCACCAGTATCAGTGAGATTACTTTGGGCCTGGTAACACTGGGGATGCCGTATAAGATGGCATTTTCCTTCTCAATGTCCTTGCGTTTTGTGCCGTTAATCATCAACGATCTTCATACCATTAAGGACGCGCAGCGGTCACGGGCGCTGGAGATGGACAAAGGGAGCCTGTATGGCAGGATTAAAAAGAATGTGGCAATTTTGATTCCGCTGTCCTCAAGGGCCCTGGGACTGATTAAACAGATATCCGTAAGTCTGGAGGCCAGGGGATTTGAATCGGGAAACGGGAAACGGACATCCATCAGTAAACGGCCTTTTACCGGCCGGGATTTTGGGATGACAGCCGGTCTTGTGTGCCTGTTTGCAGCGCTTGTATTGTTAAGGGTCACGGCAGTGGGCCTGATTACAACATCAGTATTATAAAGGGAGGTTTTTATGCAGGAATATCGGGATATGATGACGGAGATTGAACGGCAGGGGAGTCTGGGCCCGGGTTTAAAACAGATTGAGGCAGCGGTAGCAGAGACCTGTAAGGAAATAATGGAAAAGGGGAAGGACAGAAAAATTTTTTTCCTGGGATGCGGGGATTCCTACTTTGCGGGGCTGGCTGTTAAAAATTATTTCTTGAAAAAGACGGACAGCCTCTGCTTTCCGATGACAGCACTGGAGTTCTCCACATATGGGATTCACCAGGTGGATGAGGAGAGCACGGTGATTGCGGTTTCTATGTCCGGCAACGTGGCCCGGACCGTGGAGGCTGTGAAGGCGGCACAGGAGAGAGGGGCATATGTGGTGGGAATCACCAATTCCCTGACCGGACGTCTCTATGAAGTGTGCAGCCACCCTGTTTTTCTGGGGCTTAAGGAGGAACCGGGCTGGACGCCCGGGACATTAACCTACACCGGCACCTTATATGCCCTGTTCTGCCTGGGCGCAGGGCTTAGCCGGGAATCAGGACGGGATGGATGCCAAAAGGAACTGGCACGGACAATGGAACTGATTTCCCATGTGGTTACCCAGTGCCAGGATACGGCAAGGCAGGCAGGAGAGAACTTTATCTATAATGGACATCAGTTCCCTGTCTATATACTGGGCGCAGGTCAGAGCTTCGCAACAGCCAAATACGGGGCAGCCAAATTCCTGGAAGTCTGCGGGGTGACCGCCATAGGCCAGGAGAGCGAAGAGTTCGCGCATCAGGAATTCTGGGTGATTGATAAGAACTGTCCGGTTTTCCTTGTGGCGCCCAAGGGGGACAGTTTCCAGAGAACCATGGAGGTTGGGGCGTGTCTCCGCCATTTTGGCTGTGACCTGTTTGTGATTTCCAATAGTGAGGAACTATGTGATATGGGGAAATATGCGTTTGCCATGCCGGAGGATGTGGAGGAATTATATGCGCCTCTGCTGTATGCGGTCCCCATACAGCTGACAGCTTATTATTTTTCCAGGAAACTGGGGCTGGATCCGGACCGCAGGAGCCATAACGATCCGTTCCGGAAAAAGGTAAGCCGGATGTTGACAAGAGGAACCGTTAATCTTGATTAGGGGGATTGGGATGGGAGAGGAAAAAATATTGGTGGCAGGTCATCTTTCACTGGACCGGATTAAAACCCCGGACCGGGAAGAAAACCAGGTTCCCGGAGGAGCGGCCTTATATACATCGGTGGCTGCCAGCGTATATGGCGGGACCACCGGGCTTTTAACCACCTGCTGCAGTGATTTCCCGAGGGAAGTATTGCAGCGGATTGAAGGTTTGGGGATTGATGTGTCTGAGGTACTTCCGGTGCTTGGTGAGCAGCGGAGAAGCTTCATGGAATATTCGGAACAGTTTGAAAGGGTGACACATAGCCATGCCAGGAAGATATGGTATGAGAAAACCTTGGAACAGACCCCAAGACATCTGCCCCGCAAAGAATATACGGTCCTGGTATTGCCGCCCATGCTGCCGGCTGTTCAGCTGGAATATGCGAAATGGGCGAAAAAACGCGGAATGCAGGTCTGTGTGGATACCAGTGAATATTTTGCTGAAAAGGACGGGGAAAGCCTGAGGGAGGTTTTAAGCTGGTGTGACATATTCCTGCCCTCGGATGTGGAACTGGACCTGCTCTGGCCGGGCTGCGGGGATTCCACGGAGACATTGATAAGGCGGCTGGCCGCAACCTCCATTACCGCAGCAGTGATAAAACGGGCGGAACAGGGAGCTGATATTTATGATTTCCAAAGCAGGACAGCCTACCGGATTGGGATCCGGCATACGGTGGTAAAGGATGCTACTGGCGCGGGGGATACGTTTAACGGCGGATTCCTGTCCGCCTGGTGCAGGACAGGGGATTGGAAAAGCAGCGGCACATATGGGGCTGCCCTGGCTTCCCTGTGTATCGAGGCGTTTGGCTTTGAGGGAGTGGCAGGGAGGAAACGCAGTGAGGTGGAAAAACTGGCTGGGCAGGTGCCGGTAGAGGAATGGGGATTTTAAGGACAATCCTCTATGCCGGGAACCGGAATGATGAAAAGAGTTGGATCAGGAGGAGATACAGGATGGGAAAGTCATGCAGGATAACGGGAGTGGTTCATCTTCCGCCTTTTGGGGCAGACAGGCTTGATTTGGAAGGGCTGGAAAGCTGGCTGCTGGAGCAGATAGGCATACACGCGGAATGCGGGATCACAAGTATGATGATACAGGACCAGACGCCGGGAGAGCTGGCCGGATTAAAAAACGTGGCCATCCTTTCGGCCCTGGGCAGAACGGTAAAACGGATGTTTCCGGATCTGTCCCTGGGGATAATACTGGAGGCAAACAACCCTTCTGCCGCAATGTATATTGCAAATGCCTGCGGCGCGGACTTCATCAGGCAGAAAGTGTTTATCGGAGCCATGGTTAAGGCAGGAGGCGTAATGACCGGCCGCGCAGGGGAAGTATGGGAAGCAAGAAAAGACATGGATCGGCCTGTCCGTGTACTTACGGACATCTATGACCGTACAGGTGTCCCGCTGGGTCCTCTTCCCATTGAGACGGCTGCCGGACAGGCGTTAAAGTTCGGTTCTGACGGTCTGATACTGACCGGGAAGAACTTTGAGGAATCCCTGGACCTGGCGGACCGGGTGAGGAAACAGTACCCGCAGGCCCCTGTCTATCTGGGCGGAGGCATCACGGAGAAAAATGTGGGGGAAGCAGTTAAACACTGCGATGGAATGATTGTCAGTTCCTGCCTTATGGAGGATGGGAAGGATAATGTCTGGAGCAGGCAGAAGATAAGAAGATTTATGGAATGTGTCTGTGGATAATGAAATACAAGCTCACTTACCATATATGGAGAAAAATTATGTAGTGAATATTTAGCCGATTTTTGATGTTGTTTAGAATATAATTTCCCATTTATCAACCCGGGTATTTATTACAATAGAAATAGCAAGGGATTTATGATATAATCAGAAACAGAAAGCAAGAACGAGGGCTATAATTATGAGCGATTTATCATATACTACTTCTATGGTACAGGAAATCAAAGAATTATTATCCGGCGCACGTCAGCGTACCGCGGTACAAGTCAATACGGAATTGCTGTCTACTTACTGGAACATCGGTCGCATTATTGTAGAGCATGAACAAAATAGTCAGGAACGCGCCGCTTACGGAAAACAGACACTAAAAGAAGTATCCAAAGAGCTATCAGAAGAATTTGGAAAAGGCTTTTCTGTTTCTAATATTCAATTCATGCGCCGCTTTTATCTGACCTATCAAATTCAACAGACGGTGTCTGTTGAATTGTCATGGTCGCATTACTGTGAGCTTTTGACGATTTCAGATGATGATAAGCGCCGCTTTTACGAAAAGGAAGCAATTAACTCCGGGTGGTCGATACGGGAACTGAAACGTCAGATTTCGACCTCTCTCTATGAGCGTTTGCTGCTGTCAGACGGGAAAGCCAACAAAGAAAAGGTTCTTGCTCTTGCAGAAAAGGGAATAGAAATGGCGCGGCCTGCAGATATGATAAAAGACCCGTATGTCTTTGAGTTTTTAGGGCTGCCGGAAAATAAGCCGCTTATGGAAAGGGAGCTTGAAAAGGCTCTTGTCGAACAGATAGAAAAATTTCTGTTAGAATTAGGACGCGGTTTTATGTTTGTGGGGACGCAGCAGCGCGTCACGTTGAACAATACACATTATTATGTGGATATGGTTTTCTATAACAAGATTCTCCGCGCCTATGTCCTGATAGAATTAAAAATGGTTAAGCTTATGCCGGAAGCCGTTGGACAACTAAATATGTATTTAAATTACTATGCAACAGAGGTAAACGATGAACACGACAATCCACCTATCGGCATCATCTTGTGTACGGACAAAGACAGCGTAGCCGCCGAATATGCATTAGGTGGTCTTTCAAACAATATCTTTGCTTCCCGGTATGTTTCTTATATTCCAAACAAAGAACAGCTTATCGCACAAGTGGAAGCAGTATTGCAGGAATGGCATAGTGAAAAAAAGTAAAAAAGACAGGGCACGGTAGCCAGCAAAAAAAATTGCCACCGTGCCCTGTCTTTTTATGGGTGCAGTTTTATGGCGTCTGTTACGAAATAGGAAGCCGATTACAAGGAAACAGGTATAGTTTCCTTGCCGCTTGATACGAGGCTTTGTCTGCCATGAGGTCTTGCATGGTTTCCTCAAAGTCAGCCAAACCATATCCGCGAATGGCTCCGCGATTGCTCCGGCCACAAGGTTTATCTTATTCTTACTGATTTTGCCAGAATGAATGCCGGAATAATTACGATTTCATTTCCCCAAAACCCTGCTATAATAAAGTTATTATTGTAATTGGAATTGAAAGAAGAAAGGACGGGCACATTATGCTGATGGAACAGGGCGGCAGGAAGTTGCGGGAATTTACAGAGGCCAGTTATCAGGAGACACACACAAAGGTTACGGACGGGATATGGCACATATCGGGGCTGGGACACAGCAATGCGGTGGTGATTGAGGGGGAATCCGGTGTAATCCTGATTGATACTTTAGATTCCCTGGAGAGGGGCAGGAAGCTGCTGTCAATCATCCGGGAAAAGACTGGGAAGGAGGTGGGGACAATCATCTATACCCACGGACATCCGGACCACCGTGGCGGCGCAGGCGCTTTCCTGGAGGGAAAACCTGAGATCATTGCCTTTGCCCCTAAGACGGCTGTGCTGGAGAGGACGGAGCGGCTTAAGGATATCCAGAACCTGCGCGGTTTCAGACAGTTTGGATACAGGCTGACGGACGAGGAAAACATTTCCCAGGGAATCGGGCCAAGGGAGGGCGTGGCTTATGGGGAACACCACGCTTTTGTACCGCCCTCTGTTGTGTATGATCAGGACCAGGTAATCCGCGAGATAGACGGGGTGCGCCTGGAAATGCTCCGTCTTCCCGGAGAGACAGAGGACCAGATCATGGTGTGGGTCCCTGAGAAAAAGGTGCTGTGCTGCGGGGATAATTACTATGGCTGTTTCCCCAATCTTTATGCAATCCGCGGAAGCCAGTACCGTGACCTGGCCGTCTGGATTAAAAGCCTGGATGTCCTCATGTCATATCCGGCAGAGTATCTGCTTCCGGGGCATACGGGCGTCATATATGGGAATGATACTATAAAAGAGGTCCTGGGTAATTTCAGGACTGCCATTGATTATATACTGGAAAAGACCCTTGAGGGAATGAACCTGGGCAGGAGTGAGGACCAGCTGGCGGCTGAGATCAAACTGCCGCCGGAATATGAAAGCCTTCCTTATCTGGGGGAATATTATGGATGTGTGGAATGGACCGTCAGGGCCGTCTATACCGCATATCTGGGCTGGTTTGACGGGAATCCCACCCATCTTCATCCCCTTTCGCCAAAAGCCAGGGCGGATAAAAGGACGGTGCTTATGGGCGGAAGGACGGAGGTTTTAAATGCAGCCAGAAAAGCCTGTCAGGAGATGGAGTACCAGTGGTGCCTGGAACTGTGCGACCAGCTGCTGGACAGTGACGGGGATGACCGGGAGGCGGCCCTTCTGAAATCAGATGCCCTTAAATCCATTGCAGGGTATGAGACAAGCGCAAATGGAAGACATTACTATCTGTCCTGCGCAAAGGAATTGAGGGGTTAAGTCTGTACAAGCAGAGGAAACCGGTATATAATGATATTGCTTTATTTTAGATATTGGAGGAAGAAAATATGACATTTACTTACCCGGCCGTATTCACACCCCATAAGGATGATAAGGGTTTTCATGTAGTGTTTCCGGATTTGGAGTGCTGCGAGGCAGATGGCCCGGATCTGGAGGATGCGGTGGAAAATGCAAGGGAAGCTGCCTATAACTGGCTTTACCTGGAGGTGGAGGAACAGACCTACGATTTTCCGGCCCAGTCCCATATAGAAGATATGGAGCTGGAGGAAGGTGCTTTTGTGAAGCAGATCATGGTCATTGTAAAAATCATGCCGGATAATGATTAACGGATATCAATGAAAATTAAGATTTTGTATACTTTGTTTCCAGCCCTTTTTGTCATATAATGGAATATATTACACTGCTATGGCATGATAAGGAGGGATAAAATGAGTATGGCAACAGGTATGGGCGTTTTCTTTTTTATTTTTGCACTTTTGTTATACATCGGTATCTTTGCACTTATTTTCACTGTTACCTATTTTGTATTCAAAAAGGCGATTAAAAACGGGCTTCTTGAAGCATACAAGGAAATCGAGAAAATGAAACATCAGGATTTCCAGGAATAAACAGATATACACAGGGATTATCAAAAATAACCAGTTCATACAACTGCAGAAAGGGGGCTGTCTCCCGGACATATGACCGGTCCGCATACCGGTTTGGGTCTGGGGACAGCCCTGTTTTTGTGTATTTAATTCGTAATGTATTTATTCCTGGTTGTTCTGCGGCAATTCATAATCATAAGGGTGGCGTACAAATGCGGATTACTTCCCAAGCCGTATCACATTCCAGGAACAGCTCTTCATGACCGTTGTGAAAATGCCGTCCTCCATCTGATATTCCTTTTTGGGATAAGGCGTCACCTTTTCGCCTGTAAGGGAATTAACCGCCTTCATATCGTCATTCTCCATTGCAAGATATTCGATGACACGGTAGCCCTCAAAGCTGTTTAAGTCTGCTTCGAATGGGATATCCTGTCCGGCACAGCGGTTGACCGCGAAGATGGTGACCTCGTCCTTCTCCTCATTATATACGGCTGCGGCGTCAATGTCCGTTACCTCCCCGTGTCTGCTGGTGTCATGGCAGGTGGAGCTGATCACGGGCGTCAGGGCAATGCCGCGTCCATATCTGGATGCGTGCAGGAAAGGATAGTAGATGGACTGGCGGAAGGCGCCGCCCTCGTTATCCGTCATAATCGGCGCGATTACATTGACAAGCTGTGCCAGGCAGGCAATCTTTAAGCGGTCCGCATGTTTCAGGAAGGTGATGAGAATCAGGCCAACTAAAAGCGCGTCCTCGAAGTCATAGATATCTTCCAGGAGATGGGGGGCTGTCTGCCATGGACGGTTTGCCATCTCCTCGCTGTCGGACGCCTTGGAGTGGAACCATACATTCCATTCGTCAAAGCTTAGGTTCAATGTTTTTTTGCTGCGCTTCTTGGCCTTGATATAGTCGCAGGTGGCGGTTACCGTGTGGATGAAACGTTCCAGGTCCTGGGTCTTGGCCAGGAAGTCCTCGGTGTCATTGTCATAGTTTCCGTAATACTGGTGAAGGGAAATGTAGTCCACATAATCGTAGTCCTGTTCCAGGGACACGGCTTCCCATTCAGGGAAGGTGGCCATGTCCACATTGGAGCTTCCGCAGCTGACGAATTCCAGGGAGGAATCCATTTCCTTCATGGCCTTGGCTGTCTCGGCTGCCAGGCGTCCGTACTCGTAGGCTGTCTTATGTCCCATCTGCCATGGGCCGTCCATCTCGTTGCCAAGGCACCAGGTCTTTATGTTATATGGTTCCTTTACGCCGTGGCTTTTACGCAAATTGCTGTAATAGGTGTCTGTGTCAAGGTTGCAGTATTCCAACAGGTTCAGGGCGTCCGCAATCCCCCTGGTGCCGAGGTTGACGGCCATCATGATGTCAGACCCGGCCTTCTTCGTCCATTTGGAAAATTCTCCCAGACCAAATTCATTGGTTTCCAGGGTGCGCCAGGCCAGGTCAAGACGCTTCTTCCTCTGGTCTTTTGGCCCCACGCTGTCCTCCCAGAAAAAATTGGATACAAAATTGCCTCCCGGATAGCGGATGATGGGAACCTGCAGTTCCTTTACCAGCTCCAGCACATCCTTCCTGAAGCCCTCCCCGTCTGCCGAGGGGTGTCCTGGCTGATAGATACCGTTGTACACAGCCCTTCCCAGGTGTTCGATGAAGGATCCGTATACGCGCTTATCCACCGGTGCAATCCTGAAACTTTTATCTACAATCATTTTTGCCTTTTTGCTGCTCATGATATTCCTCCTGAAAATTGGTTTATGGGTCATTCATATCTCACGCATACATATATATCCTGGGGGTAATCCCCGAATTTGCTGCCGAATAAGGTCAGGCCGCCGGGATTGCCGGAGTCCTCGTTTACTGCAAAGCGCAGTGTCCAGTAATCCTTTTCCGTATGGAAATGTCCCAGTGGCTTTTCTGCCTTCAGTTCCTTGTCCAGGTAAACGCCCAAACTGTTGATTTCATAGCGTTTGAGGATACCGTACTGCCCGGCGTGCCACCAGGAAGGCGTATACCTGCCGCGCCTGTCGCCGAAATCCCCGGGGGACTGCCAGGTGCACAGATGCTCGTCATTGAGGAAAAGGTCTATGTCGGATACGGCGTCAATCTTCACATCCGGGTATTCGGAACACATTTCCGCACAGATTTCTATGCTGGTAACCTGGCAGTCATCCGGCACATAGTTGGGGATGTAGTATTCCACATACCCCTTTGAGAACCAGATAAGCTCCGCGTTCTCACGTCTTGGGTCATAGAAGCAGCGCGGGTCGTCGTAATCCCCGATTACGCTGTGTTCGGTTGCAATCCCGCAGGTAGGGGAGATTTCGGCACGGGTGTACTGGCCCACCTTCAGGTTTACATCGTAATGGGTAACGGCCAGGCGCGGCGTGGGGAAGAGCAGCATGTAGTTGGTTCCCACCAGACTGCATACTTTTCCGTATTGTTTGCTTTTCTTGGATTCCACCAGATGGGCGCTCTCCAGCTTTTTGATATGGGAAGTCATGATGGCGCTGCTGACGCCGACATTTTCTGCCAGTTCCTTGATGTTCATGCTGCGCTTGGACAGGCAGCCGATGATTTTCAGGCGCACGGGGCTTGCAAGCGCCTCGAAGAACTCCAGATTATCTTCCGATATGCTGACTCTCATAACCACTCCTCCTCGTAGCGGCCGCAGCTGCGCGGCCGGTTGTATGTCCTGCTTCCAAATCCCTCTTCCGAATCCTGCTTCCTGCCTTCAAATTCCGATTCCGGATCCTGTCAGGGCCTATCCTTTCACGCCGCCGGCAGTCATCCCGTCGATAAAGTAAGACTGGAAACAGATGAACAGGATCAGGATCGGTATGATTGCAAAGCAGGAGCCTGCAATCAGGATATCATAGTTGTTGCCATAAGGCGTAATCAGTCCTGCCAGTCCGACGGGCAGCGTAATCTTTGTGGCGGTGCGCATGACAATCATGGGCCACAGGAAATTATTCCAGCTCTGCATGCCCTGGTAGATGCCCATGGCTGCAAAGGACGGTTTCATTAATGGTAACATAATTTTAAGGAAAATGCCATATTCCGTGCAGCCGTCCACCCTGGCGGCATCCAGGAAATCCCTTGGGATACCGCTTAGATACTGGCGGAAGAAGAATACCAGCATGGGGAGGACCAGATAGGGAAGGATGATGCCCCACATGGTGTCGATGGTTTTCATGGCAATGGTCATGCGGTACAGTGGAAGGAGGATGATTTCCGTAGGTATCATCATCACAAGGAGGACGCAGACAAACAGGAGGTTCTTACCCTTAAAGTCGTACATGGCAAACCCATAGCCCACGCATGCGCTGAGGAATAAGGTCATGGCCACCTGGACAATGGTGATGGTCAGGCTGTTCCTGTACCAGTAAAAATAGGAATTATTGCCGCCAAAGAGCTGTACATAGTTGTTCAGGGAAGCCTTGGCAAAGTCAATGTTAAAATTCAGTCCGTTCCTCATCAGTTCGGATCCCGGGCTTAAGGATGCAACGGCCAGCAGGACCAGGGGCAGGAGGGTGATGCCTGCCACAAGGATGAAGAACAGGACAAGACAGATGGAAAATGCATTTTTTTTGGCTTTCATCCTCTAGTCCTCCTTTCGGAACGTTCCGTTGATGCCCAGCTGTATCAGGTTGATGATCAGGACCATGACCAGAAGGAAGCATCCGATGGCGCTTGCCAGGCCGATGTTGTTCTGTTCCCAGCCCATCCTGTACAGATAACCCACAATGGTGGTGCCAACGTTGTTGGGCGAGGTGTTGCCGTTAAACAGGATGTAGGATTCCGTGAACATTGCCAGTCCGGCAAATATGGATATGGTCAGCACATAGACCGTTGTGGGCTTTAAAAGCGGAAGGGTGATGTGCCTGAATTTCTGAAGGGCAGAGGCGCCGTCAATGGAAGCGGACTCATACAGTTCCTCGGGAATCTGCTGAAGCCCGGACAGGTAGTACATCATATTGACACCGGTCCAGCGCCACATGCAGATGGTAAAAAGGGCAATCCATACGGTCAGGGGCTTTCTCAGCCACACAATGGGACCATTGCCCAACATGGCCATGACCTGGTTGGCAAAGGAACCTTCCAGTTCGCCGTAAATCAGGCGGAAGATGGTGCCTGCAACCACCACGGATGTAAGGGCCGGTACAAACATGGAGCTTCTAAAGACGGTCTTGCATTTCATCAGCTTGGAATTAAGTATGGTGGCCAGGAGCATAGGGACCGGTATCATAAGGCACAGGGTCACGATTGTGTAGAACATGCTGTTCCTGACCGCCTTAAAAAAGATAGGGTTCATAAGGGACTTATAGTTTTTAAGACCCACAAAGGTATTGCCTGAACCGGATACCTTCTGGAAACTCATGACCACGGTATTGATGACCGGATACACAAAAAAGATGGAAAAGGTCAGGATAAATGGCAGTATGAAGACATACGGTGCCACTTTCTGGGAATACAGAAAATGAGAAACTATCTTTTTGCGGTTCAATCTCGATTCCTCCATTCATGGGATAAACGTATGCTTGGGGGCGCAGGGATTGTTGATGGCGCCCCCTTTCCTCATACTGTTTGATTCATACGCGGGATTCAGATATTATTCATCGTAAATGACGCTGGCCTGTTCATTCTCAAGCAGCTGGTCCACGTCCTCGTCCAATGAAAGTTCAAATGCATTGGTGTAGGTGGTGGTTCCAAGTATGCTGCGGACATTGGCGTATGCGCCGGAGATATTGGGGGCGGTCAGGTCAATTCCGTATTCAGCCCTGATTTCGTTCAGCACGTCAAATGGATTGGTCCTGAAGTACTGGATGAATTTGTTGTTCTGGTCATGGGTCAGTTCCCCGTCATCCCAAAGGGAGGTCCTGATTGGGTCGAATCCTAATTTCTCCCAGATATATCGGTTGCCTTCCTCGGACAGCTTTGCATATGCCAGGAATTCCTTTGCCAGGTCCTGGTTGGCGGACTGGTTGGTTACGCTGGTCCCGGTTCCGCCCTGGAGCACGCAGCGGGTATCTCCCTTGTTCCATACAGGAATCTTATAAATTGCAATCTTACCGTTTAAGTCAGGACAGTAATCCGTGAAACGTCCCATGTACCACAGCGGCATGGCAATGGAGGCAACCCCGGCATTATTCAGGTGGCCGTACCATTCCTCACAGTGGAACTTGCCGCCAGGGGCAACTTCACAGATGCCTGCGTCAATCATCTTGCGGATGAAGGTGATGGCCTCGCCGTGCTCCGGCGTATCGATGTTTGGCTGGCCGTCTTCGGTCACATACTGCACGCCCTTTTCCAGAAGCAGAAGCTGGGGAAGGAACAGGTCGCTCAGTTCTACCGCGCACATAGGTTTGCCGGTCTTTTCAAGAACCGTAAGGCCTGCATTGTAGTAGTCATCCCAGGTTTCGATGGTCCCGGGGTCAACACCAGCGGCATCCATGATATCCATGTTGTAATAGCACACGCTGGCACCCAGATGGAAATCAATACCGTACTGGTTACCCTCTGAATCCCCGTACATGTTAACACGGGACATGACAATGTCATCCTTGTACGGCTCTACCACGTCATTGATGGGCAGCAGGTAATTATCCTTTAAGAATGTGGCGTATCTTCCGATTTCAATATCTGCGATATCAGGGGCGCCCGTGCCTGACTGGAGGGCTACCAGCAGCTTTGTATGTACGGCGGAGCTTTCGCCTGTGGTCACGGTCAGGTTGATGGGCTTATCCGGATGGGATTCATTCCATTTGTCCGCCATTTCCGTATAGAAGTTTACGTGAAGCTCCTGGAAGGTCCACAGCGCCATCTCGGTTCCGCCATCCACAAAGGTGTTGGTGCCTGTGGTCCCGCCGCCCGCCGGGTCGGCTGCCTGTGCGGCGGGCGCTTCTGTGGCGCCTGCCTCGGTCTTTGTATCTGCTGCAGGTGTCTGGTCAGTGGTGCCGGCCTTGGAACCGCATCCCATTAATGATGTGCTTACAAGTGCTCCGCATAATAACATACTTAATAATCGTTTCCGCATAATTCCCTCTCCTTTTAAACAGTTGTCATCCATTGGAATCACATTAAAATATAAAGTTGAATACACGTGTATTTTGCTAAAGCTAAATCGAAAAGATGTTTTTAAGATTTAGTTTTAAGTTAATATTATTATAATGGATATGTGTATAATAGTCAATATATAAGAGGTATAGTTTGATATTTTTGGATATAATGCATATAAAATAGAAATAAATTCATTTAAAATGACTCGTTAATTAATGTTAAAATTAATTCATTGAAATTAAGGAAAACAAGGATTAATTTGTTTGTAAATTGTACAGACCCCAAAAATGGGGAATAAACGATGGGGATGGGGGTGATAGGAGAGAAATTAAAAGCAGATGTAGGGGAGGCAAAAGACGGATAGAAGAAAGACAAAGGGCAGATGGAGGGAAGGTAAGAATCAGGTGGAAGGAGGGCAAAAGGAAAATGGGCAGAAGAAAAGCAGATTGCAGTCGAAAGACAATCAGAAGACAAGCAGAACGCAGATGAAAGGTAATCAGGAGGCAGGCAGAACGCAGTCGAAAGACAATCAGAAGGCAGGCAGAACGCAGATGAAAGGCAATCAGAAGGCAGACAGAAGAGGGATAAACGGATGGCAGGCCATCCGTTTATAAGACTACATAGGACAGGGCTTCTCCATATCCGGAATGAAGCCCGTCTGGATTTCTGGCAAGGTGACTGTAAACGTGGTGCCGATACCTTCTTCGCTTCCCACCGTGATATGTCCCTTGTGCAGACGGACAATCTTATCCACCACGGTCAGTCCGATACCGTTGCCCTCGGTAGTGTGGGAGGGATCCCCCTGATAGAAACGGTCAAATATGTGAAGACGCATGTCCTGGCTCATGCCGCATCCATTGTCAATGATCTGGAATATGGTATTGCCGTCTTGCTGATGCAGCTTTATCTTGATTTTTCCCCTGTCAGGGGAGAATTTGACGGCATTGTCAATCAGGTTGATCCAGACCTGGTTTAACAGGTTCCGGCTGCCATGATAGCTGACCTCGTCCATATCGATGATCAGTTCCAGTTCTTTTTTCTGCCATTTGGATTCCAGCAGAAGGATGGACTGGCGCACTTCCTCGGTCAGGTCAAACCGTTCCATATCAGATAGTATGCTCATATTCTCAATTTTGGAAAGATTCAGCACATTGGTCGCCAGCTGGGAGAGGCGGGTGGATTCATGGATGATGATATCCAGATACTCGTCCCGGTCCTCCTGGGACAGATCCGGATTTTTAAGCAGTTTTGCAAACCCCCGAAGGGACACGATGGGGGTCTTGAATTCATGGGAGAAATTATTGATGAAGTCAGAGCGCAGAAGCTCGGTATTCTCAAGCTCCTGGGCCATGGAATTAAAACTCTCGGAAAGCCGGACAAATTCATGCGTCAAATCCAGATGGACCCGCACATGGAAATTACCGTCGGCCAGCTGGTTAATGGCGTCTATCAGATCCCGGATGGGTCTTAAGGGAATCCGGCTGGCCAGGATGGTCAGGACCATCCCCACCAGGGCGCTGACCAGGATGATGAATGGAATGGGACGCCAGAACTGGGGCATGGGTATGTCGGCCTGATACCAGATTTTCAGGTACAGGTACATAAGGGCGCCCTGGAGGGTCATGACTGCAAACATGATGACAAATATGATAAGGGACAATACCAGGGTGATGGTTCCCAGTGGTTTGTGTTTCGGCTTGTGTTTCATATATGTTTCACCGCCTTGTAGCCCAGGCCGCGTATGGTTTCGATGGTGAATTCCGGATAGTGTTCGAACCGTTTGCGCAGCCGGTTGATATGTACATTGATGGTATTGTCATCGGTTTCCGATTCGATTCCCCATATCTCATCCATGAGCTGGATGCGGGTAAATATCTTGCCGGGATAGGACAGTAGCTTGTACAGAAGATAGAATTCCTTCCGGGGCAGTGTCTGGCTGCTGCCATCCCTGGTGACGGAAAGGGAATCATAGTCCAGGATTACGTTTCCTATGGTGATTTTCCGTTCGCTGGCAATCTGCGCCCTTCTCAGCAGGGCGCGTATGCGCAGGACCATTTCCTCCTCATCCACCGGCTTTGTCATGTAGTCGTCTGTTCCGGCCATGAATCCTTTGCGTTTGTCCTCTGGCAGCAGCTTGGCGGTGACCATGAGGATGGGCAGGTTGTAATCCATGGAACGCAGCTGTGTGGTCAGCTCGTATCCATCCATGCCCGGCATCATGATATCCAGCACGGCCAGGTCGATGTGGTGGCTGTCAAGGAGTTTTAAGGCTTCCTCCCCGCTGCTGGCCGGAATTGGGTTGAAACCGTTGCTTTTCAGGACAGCCTCCATTAATTTTCTTGTATTCTTATCGTCTTCAGCGATTAAAATCTGGAACATGGCATTCTCCTCCATCTGAAATCTATTATACATTTATAGCATCCAAATATAAAGTGAACATGAATAAATCACAGAAAGTTCACTTTTTTTATTCGTGTACAACCGCTTTTGTTAATGTTCAATTTATCTTCAGGTTTTACTATATGAGACGAATGCAAAATGGTAAAGGAGAGCGACAATGGATAAGAAAATGAAGGTAAAGATAGGAATCGGAGCAGCCATTGCAGTTGTGGCAGTCCTTCTTGTGCTGTCAGGAAAGAAAAAAGGACAGCAGGGCCCTGTGGGAATGGGGCAGGAGGCGGCGGCAACCATCGTGAAGGCGCAGAAGCCGTCCGTTGGGGATATCAGCCTGACCACGGGGCTTACCGGAACCGTGGAACCCTCTGACGTTGTCTATGTATATGCCAAGGCTTCTGGCGATGTAACAAGTGTGCTGGTAAAAGCAGGTGACATGGTGGAACAGGGCCAGGTCCTGTGTGAGATTGATACGGAGCAGGTGGAGACTGCCAGGAATTCCATGGATTCCGCGTCCGTATCCCTTTCCGAGGCCCAGAGCAATCTGAGCAGGATGCAGATATTGTACGCCAGCGGCGATTTGTCAGACCAGGAGTATGAACAGTATATCAACAAGGTCAAGTCAGCCAGGCTGCAGTATGAATCAGCCAAGCTGGCCTATGACAGGCAGGTGGAATACAGCACGGTCACGGCGCCTATCAGCGGCAAGATCGAAAGCTGCGACATAGAGGTCCATGACCGTGTCTCCCAGTCAGCCCAGCTGTGCGTTATTGCAGGGGAAGGGGAAAAACGTGTCTCCTTCTACGTGACAGAACGGATGATGGGGAATATTGCCGTTGGCGACAGGCTGGATATACAGAAGGATGGCACGGGGTATGAGGCATATATCAGCGAAATCAGTTCCATGGTGGATTCGGATACCGGCCTTTTTAAGGTAAAGGCAGAACTGAAAAATGCACACGGCATTGCCACTGGCAGCACCGTGAAGCTGAATCTGGTGACTGAGCATACGGAAAACGCAATGATGATTCCGGTGGATGCTGTTTACTACAGCGGAGGGGACGGATATGTTTACCTCTACCAGGATGGTGTTGCGGCGATGGTGCCGGTGGAAGTAGGGCTTTATGATGCGGAACACGCTGAGATACTGTCGGGACTGTCCGCTGACGATTTGGTTGTCAGCACGTGGTCTTCTAATCTGTATGAGGGCGCCAGGGTACAGCTGAGGTCGGAAGACGGTCAGGACGATGGTGCAGATGCCCAGGGCCAGCCAGGAGCGGATGCCCAGAGCCGGTCAGGTGCGGATACCCAGGGCCAGCCAGGAGCGGATGTCCAGGGCCAGTCAGGAGCGGGTACCCAGGGTCAGCCAGGTGCGGATGTCCAAAGCCAGCCAGGTGCGGATACCCAGGGCCAGCCAGGGCCAGACGCCCAGACGGCCGCAGACAACCGTGCAGAATAGGGAGGCATACATATGGGACTTACAAGACTTGTACTGAAACGGCCGGTAGCCACGGTCATGACCCTGCTCTGCCTTCTGGTGTTCGGCATTTCCTCCGTGTTTTCAGCAACGTTGGAGCAGATGCCGGATACGGATACGCCCATGCTCATTGTAATGGGAAGGTATTCCGGCGCAGGACCTGAGGACATCAATGAACTGGTGACAGAACCCATCGAAGATGAGGTCAGCACCTTGGAAGGCGTGAAGAGCATGTCCTCCTCGTCCAGCGACGGACGGTCCATGGTCATGCTGGAATATGACTACGGCACGGATATGGATGAGGCTTACGATGACCTTAAGAAGAAGCTGGATAACCTGGAACGCCAGCTGCCTGATGACGTGGAGACTTCTGTCATGGAAATGAACAACAATGCCAGCACCACCATGATGCTGTCCATTGCCCATAAGACAGAGACAGACCTCTACGATTACGTGGACCAGAAAATCGTTCCTGAATTTGAGAAAATCACTTCCGTGGCAGATGTGGAGGCCATGGGAGGTTCATCTGAGTACATTAAGATTGAACTGCAGTCAGAAAAGATGGCGCAGTATAAGCTGACCATGAACCAGATCAAGTCAGCTATGAGCGCCGCTAACCTGTCGTACCCTTCCGGGGACGCGGTGGCAGGCAACCTGGAACTGTCCGTGACAACTTCGGTTGAGAATGATACATTGGATGATTTAAAGCGGGTGCCCATTACCACCTCCAGCGGGCAGATTGTTTACATGGAGGATATAGCCAACGTATATGAGGCCGAGGAACAGAGGGGAGGCATTTCACGGTATAATGGCCAGGAGACCATATCCCTGTCCATCTCCAAGCAGCAGAGCAGCACGGCCATGGATGTGTCGTCCGCGGTACAGGAAACCATTGCCTCCCTGGAGGCGGCTGACGAGGACCTGCAGATTACGGTTGCAAGGGATACGGCGGACAGTATCTTAAGTTCCCTGCAGGATGTGGCGGTGACCATGGTTCTGGCAGTCATCATATCCATGATCATCATTTTCATATTCTTTGGTGACTATAAGGCATCCCTGATTGTTGGAAGCTCCATTCCCACCTCCATCCTGCTTTCGCTGATACTCATGACCAGTGTGGGATTTTCCCTGAACGTCATTACAATGAGCGCACTGGTATTGGGCGTCGGCATGATGGTGGATAACTCCATTGTTGTTCTGGAGAGCTGCTTCAGGGCAACGGATGCGTGTGAGGACAAGGGATTGCTGGGGTATGCAAAGTCAGCGCTGGGCGGTACGGGAATCGTCCTCCAGTCCATCATAGGTTCTACCATTACCACCTGTGTGGTTTTCATCCCTCTGGTATTCTTGCAGGGCATGACGGGCCAGATGTTTAAACCGCTGGGATACACCATTGTGTTCTGTATGACGGCATCCCTGTTCTCAGCCATGACCGTGGTGCCATTAAGCTATATGATGTATAAGCCTAAGGAAACGGAAAAAGCGCCAATGTCCCGCCCGGTGGTCCATCTGCAGAATGCATACCGCCGCATCATGCCGGGGCTGTTAAAACATAAGGCCGTGGTCATGCTGTCATCGGTGGCTATCATTATTGCCACCCTGGTACTGGCAAGCGGAATGGAGACAGAGCTTATGACATCCGATGACACGGGGACAGTAAGCGTATCCATTGAGACAAGGCCGGGAATCCTGTCAGAACAGGCGGACGAAATGCTGTCCAGGGCCGAGGCAATTGTGGCTGCGGATGAAAATGTGGAGTCCTACATGCTGCGCTATAACAGCAACAGCGGCACCATCACCGCTTATCTGGAAGATGACAGGACCATGGACACGGATGAGGTGGCAAGCCTGTGGGAAAAGGAAATGGCGGATATTGACAACTGTACCATCACGGTAGAGGCGTCCACGTCCATGAGCTTCATGGGAAGGGGCAGGGGATATGAGACCATCCTGCGCGGAACCCAGTATGATGAACTGAAGGAGGTAAGTGACAGGATTGTAAAGGAAATGACGGCCAGGAGCGATGTGGCGAATGTCCATTCCAGCATTGAGAATACAGCGCCTATTGTAACCATTGAGGTGGATCCGGTCATGGCGGCAGCAGAGGGGCTTACCCCTACGGAAATCGGGAGCATGGTGAGCCAGATGCTGGACGGCGTGGAGGTCACCACACTGGATATTGACGGACGGGAGGTCAGCGTGATGGCTGAATATCCAGAGGCAGATTACAGGACAGTGGACCAGGTAAAGGGAATCATCCTGACCAAGCCTTCCGGCGGTTATGTGGCGCTTATGGATGTGGCCGAGATTTATTTTAAGGACAGCCCGGCGTCCATTTCCAAGACCGATAAATCCTTTGAGATAACAATTACGGCAGATTATACCGGGGGAAATGTGAAAACAGTGATTGACAGGGAGGTCATCAATCCGAACCTGTCAGGCACAATCACTACCGTGGTCAATTCCAGGGATAAGATGATGCAGGAAGAATTCTCGGCGCTTTACAAGGCCATTGCCATTGCCGTGTTCATGGTATTTGTGGTCATGGCTGCCCAGTTCGAGTCGCCCAAGTTCTCTTTCATGGTCATGACCACCATACCATTCAGCCTTGTGGGTTCCTTCGGGCTTTTGAAGGTGACGGGCGTGACCATCAGCATGACTTCCCTGTTGGGTTTCCTGGTCCTGGTGGGAACCGTTGTCAATAACGGTATCCTCTATGTGGATACGGTGAACCAGTACAGGATGACCATGGACCTTAAGACTGCCCTCATTGAGGCAGGAGCTACCAGGCTCCGTCCTATCCTCATGACAAGTCTGACCACCATCCTGTCCATGATTCCAATGGCCCTTGCCATTGGCAGCAGCGGTTCCACCACCCAGGGGCTTGCGGTGGTTAATATCGGAGGCCTGACAGCCGGTGTGCTGGTGGCGTTGTTCATCCTCCCGATTTATTATGCGGTCATGAATGGCAACAAGAAGCGGGTGGTTCTTGATATATAGAAGCACTTGATATAATAGAAGTATCGGTAAGGAAAGGTGAGTACATGACAGGTAGAATGAAAGCAGGATGGGGGATGGCTGGGGAGAATGTGGCAGGAAAGAGTGTAATAGGAAAGCCCGTGGCAGGTATCCTTCTGTGCATCGCGGTTGCAGCGTCATCGCCCTCCGTTTCCCTGGCGGGAAGCCCGGAATTTGCGTATACTGCGGAGCAATGGGCTTCCTTTAGGGATAATAAACTGGAATTTGATGAGATTGCATATCTGATCCACGAATACAATAACACGGTCATCCAGAACCAGATTGCGTATAAGGAGTACAGAGGGGAGACGCGGGACGACATTTCCCAGGATTATTACGATGCGGCGGATGATGTATACGGCGCCATGGATTATCCTGACTCAAGTGATTCCGACTATGCCAGCAGGCTGTCCTCCTATCTGAACAGCCAGATCCAGGTGGATAAGCTGAGGGAGCAGGGCGATGATAATGTGGATGACGGGGAGATTAAGAAGTTAGGCTACGACCAGACGGAAGCCACCCTGGTAAAACAGGCTCAGACATCCATGATTAATTACTGGACCCAGGCCTATAACCTGGAGAGCCTGAATGAGGGCAAGACCCAGGCCCAGCTGGCCTATGACTCCACGGTCACGAAGTTCAGCGCGGGTATGAGTACCCAGGCGGATGTGCTTACGGCTAAAGAGTCCGTGTCCTCGGCAGAAGCCTCCATCCTGTCAGCCAGGACCAGTCTTGATAAGACCAGGGAGGAACTGTGTCTGATGCTGGGCTGGACCTATGGGGCGGATGTGGAGATCTGCGATGTGCCGGAACCGGATCTTGACGGTATCAGCGCCATTGACCTGGAAGCGGACGTCACAAAGGCGCTGGAGAACAACTATAGCCTGAAGATATTGGAGAAACAGATAAATTACGCGGTCAGCGCCACCAACAGGGAAAGCCTGGAACAGTCCTATAAGAACCAGAAGGAGGTTGCTGCAAACAGTGTGAAGACCGCGTATCAGAACCTGATACTGGCAAAAGAGGATTATGTGCAGGCACAGCAGTCCTATGAATTAGAGAGCAGCACCATGGCAGCCGCGGACAGGAAGCTTCTCGCAGGCACCATGACAAGAAATGATTACCAGAAACAGAAGTCCTCATTAACGACCGCAGAGGTAAATGTCCGCACAAAGAAACTGGCGCTTCTGACAGCCCAGGTCAACTATGACTGGGCCGTGGACGGCCTGGCGTCCGTGTCATGACAGGGGCAGGAATCGGAAAGGAGGCAGAAAGATGAAGGGAAAATATTGGCTTCTGTCAGGCATGCTGTCCCTCTCCATGGCTTTGTCAGGCACATTGACGGTCCTGGCAGAAGGGGCGGATGCGGAATATACGGCAAATACAGAATATACGGCAGATATGGAATCCATGGCAGATACAGAATATACAGCAGATAGGGCAGATACGGGGGTATCCATGGCAGCTTCCGCGGTAATACAGGAGGCCGCATCCCGGGAAATGACTGTGGAATACGGCAATCTGCGCACTCTTTTGAAAGAAGGCAACCTGACCCTTAAAAAGACCATAGAAGACCAGGAAGATTCCATCAATGCGTATCAGGAAATGTGGGACACCATGAAGTGGGAACAGGATAACCTGGAAGATAAGGCGGAGGAAATGGAAGATGACGCGGACAGCAAGGGAATGGAGACAGCCGCCCTTTACGCATCCAATGCCTCCATGCTGAAATCTTCTGCCAAACGTATCTATAACCAGATAAAGAACCTGACAGATGAAAAGAGCACCAGAAGCATTGAGAAATCCGCAGACTCCTATACCTACACGGCCCAGACCCTGATGAATTCCTACAATCAGATGGCCAGCAATGTTAAGGCCACGGAAAAAAGCGTAAATGCCCTGGAAGCTTCTTACCAGTCCCTTGTCAGGAAGGGCCAGGCGGGAACCGCCACACAGGCAGAGGTACAGGAAGGGCAGAACCGCCTGGAACAGGCCCGCACATCCCTGGCCTCCCTTAAGGAACAGGAAAAGCAGCTGCGGTTTAAGCTGCTTAACATGCTGGGGCTGGAGGACAGTGAATCTGTATCCATCGGAGCCATACCTGAGCCAGACCTGTCCGCCATCGGGGCCATTGACTTTGAGGGCGATAAGAGTAAGGCCATTGGCAATGATTCCAATGTCCAGAGCCAGCGCCATTCAAAGGCCGTCAGCACAGCGGAGATTAACCAGAGGTTCAGGCAGGTGGATGAGGCGGAGGGAACCGCTGAAGCCTCCATTACCGCCGCCTACCAGGAACTCCAGGCACAGCTTTTACAGTACCAGGCAGCGCTGGAATCCTATACAGGCGCGGAACTTGTTTACCAGTCCCAAAAGCGCAGGCAGGCGGCAGGTATGCTGTCCAATACGGAATATCTCCAGGGAGAGGCGGACTATGCCAAAAGTAAGGCTGCAAAAGAGACTGCTTCCATGAACCTGGTCCAGGCGTATGAATCTTATTGCTGGGAGGTGAAGGGGATTAGCTGACGGGGACTGCAACAGGCCACATCACACCTGCTCCAGCGAATCCGTAATATGCCGCGCCGGTATCCGCACAGTGACCTCGGTCCCCCTGCCCAGCGTGCTGGTAAAGGAAAGGCCGTACATTTCCCCATACAGGCTTTTGAGCCTGAGGTTCGTGTTATAAATCCCGATATGCCCGGGGGAAGCCTGCTGCTTTACCCCGGCGTCCATATCCGCATGCCCCATATCGTGCATCAGGGTATCCAGTTTTTCAGGCGGTATGCCTGCCCCGTCGTCAGAGATGATGAATTCGATATCATCCCCTGACTTCCATCCGGTGAGCAGGATGCTGCCTTTTTTCTGTTCCGTTGTCATGATGCCGTGTAAGAATGCATTTTCCACAATGGGCTGGAAGGTAAGCTTGGGGATGGTGTAATCGTAAAGCTCATCCGGCACATCCATCACAAAGGTGACGCAGTTGTCATAGCGCATGTTCTGCAGACTGATATAAAGGCTCACATGCTGGAGTTCTGTCTCGATGGAGTTCATAAGCCCGTTGCGGCTTAAGGTCAGCTTGTAGAAACGGGACAGGGCCTGGATGGCCCGTGTTACCTCCTGGTTCCTCCCGGTCTGGGACAGCCAGTTTATCATGTCCAGGGTATTATAGAGGAAATGCGGATTGATCTGGGCCTGCAGGGCGCGGAATTCAGCGCGCCGCAGATTGTCCGCGGCATCCTTCTGGCTGTCCATGAGCAGGCCGATTTCCTCTGTCATGTAGTTGTAGGTGTCGGCCAGCACGCCGATCTCGTCACAGCCTGTGTCACCGATGTCTAAGGGCTGGGGCCGTCCGGTGCGGACCTTTTCCATCTGCAGGGCAACGGTAATGATACGGTCTGCTATGGAGCCGGACAGCTGAAAGGAGATGTACATGGCAATCGCCGTAAAGAAAAGGTAGATCAGCGCAAAGTGTGTCATCATGTCCCGGCCAGCGTCCGTGATATGGAGGGCGGGAATCACGGAAACCATGATCCAGTCCGTGTCCTTGATTGGAAAATAGGCCGCGTAAGCAGAGCTGTCCATAAATGAAACCAGGGAAAACTCCTTTTCCATGCCCATGCGTGAGTTGAATTCGGAATGGGGCATATAGTACATCCCGGCCAGCGCCATGTCTGATGCAGAGACAATCACATCCCTGCTGTTGATGATGAACGCGGCCTCGTCCATGACCGTCGCGTCCTTGCTGAGCACATTATCAAAGGAAGTCCTGGAAAAATAGACTGCGATATAGGCAGAAGCGCTTCTGGAACTGTCAATGGCAGGTTCGCTGTCCGAATATGGAATGCGCGTGATATATGCAAGGCGCCCATTCTTTTCCGCCTCGGTGGGGGACAGGTACAGTTCAGGGCAAAGCAGGGAAGTACTGTGGGAGGTGCTGTAAATCCCGTACCAGTAGCTGCTGGATATTGTGGACATGGGCAGGAACAGGGCGTTATTGATCTGGTTGTACTGCTGCAGGTCACCGTACGCCTGGTCATCATAGTATATTTTCACATCTGTGATCAGGGAGGTGTCTGTCATGCTGCGGGCCAGATGGAAGAGGCTGTTCATCCTGGAAGTGGAGATGGTCTTATCCTTCGCATCTTCTATGGGGATGCGGAACACATCCTGCACAAACAGGGAGTTGGTTATGGTATCAGAGGATGCGGACACGTGGGATATCAGGTTCTCGAGGGAATTGACGGTCTGGGCGGACAGCACCTGTTCAGAGCGGATGCTGTCCTTCATGACAATATCATAAATGCGCAGGAAAAAGAAACCTGACAGCACTGCGGTGGGCAGCAGGATCAGGACGATATGGGATATGACCAGTTTCGTCTTCAGCCGCATATCATACGTATAGCGGTGGATCAGCTGTTGGATTGGATTTTTCATCAGAGCATCTTCTCCCTGTATTCAGAAGGGGACAGCCCCACGATTTTTTTAAATGCCTTGCTGTAATAATTGCCGTCGCTGTATCCCACCTTGGAGGATATGTCCGCTATCTTATAGCGGGGGTCGCTTAAGAACTGCTTGGACATCTTGATCCTGTAATCCGTCAGGTACTGGTTTAAGGTCTGGCCTGTTTCATTTTTAAATACCGTACACACATAGCTGGGTGACAGATGGACGTGTTCGCTTACATCCGGGACGGACAGGGAGGGCGCGGCGTAATTCTGCTGGATGAATTCCTTAATCTGGAACACCACGGGATTCTCGCCCTGGCTGTCCTCCAGCTGTTCAAAGAACTGCCTGACCTTGGCACACAGCAGGTCATGAAGTTCCTTCAGGGTAGCGCACCCCATGACGCCCTCCCAGATGCTTTCCGTATTCAGTCCTTCTTTCTGCCACAGGGAAATGTAGTTGTTCATGCCGTGTTCATCCAGCTTGCTTAAATACTTATAATAGATATCCTTGACCTGGCTGGGACCCAGCACGTCATTGGGCACAAACGACTGGTAAAGCTGTCCTGCCAGTTTAAGGGCCTGGTCCTCCTGCTTTTCGGCCAGGGCCATGGAGAATTCCATCAGCACGTCGGCCGGGGGATGGAAGGGGGCATTGGCCGTGTCCTTGTCCAGGATGAAACCATATTCATGGAAGAAGCTTTCTTTTAAATGCTCCTTTGCTTCCATATAGGAGATGTGTGCCCGCTCCACGCCGCTGACCACCGGGCCTACGGAAACGAAGAAACGGGAGATTTCATTCAGCTGTTTGGACAGGAAGGCGGCGCAGTCGTGAATCAGCTTTTCCTCCTGCCTGGCATCGGAATACAGGAAAATGATGATATAGCGGTCCGCCCGTATGAAATACATCTGTCCTATCCCCTTGTCCGCCAGCATGCTGCTGAATGAATCCCTGACCTCGTCCATCCTGTTCTCAGGAAGCAGGGTGACGGGGGTCTGGCTGTCCAGCAGCAGGGCGCTGAAACAGGTGGAGGAATTGATGGGAAGCCCAAGACTCCCAATCAGTTCACCGGCCTCATCAAGGCTTTCCGGCTCCGGTTCGGTCAGCAGGAGGGTGAGATGGCCCAGCTGTTCCTTTTCGTGGCTTCTGGACGCGGCCAGGTGGGTGCTCATGGTCCTGCGTGTTTCCACGGCCTCGCCCAAAGCCTGTTTCAGCTCTTCCATATCCAGGGGTTTTTCCACATAACTTACGGCCTTCAGCTTGATGGCTGCTTTCAGATATTCCTTATCTGAGTAAGCGCTCATGAAAATGATGACGGTACCTGGATTGGCGGCCAGGATCTGCTCCGCCATCTGGACGCCGTTCATCCGCGGCATCCGTATATCCGTAAGCACGATGTCGGGCGATTCCTTCAGGGCTGTTTCAAGGCCGTGGACACCGTCATCAGCCAGGAACACTCCGGATATCCCCAGACCCTGTAAATCCAGGCGGTCCCGTATGCCTTCCCTGGTCAGCTTCTCATCATCAGCAATTAGTAGTTTCATCTATATCAACGTCCCTTTCTGTCGGTAAACCCATAATGATGGCTTATATCATTATTTTAACAAGAATTCGATAATTTGCAATGAAAATAGACAAAATCCCCTGTTAGGTATATACTGGAAAAAGAAATTCATTGAAGGCGGTGGAGAAGATGAAAGGCAGGCATGGTGCATGGATACTTGCTGTGATACTGATGATAGCAGGGATTTTCATAAGTTCCTGTTATGGACAGCAGCTTCATGACAAGGGGACCTACGCCATTATCATGAAGTCCAGGGACAACTGGTATAACGAGCTGGCCAGCCAGGGATACCGCCGTGTCATAGAGGATGCGGGCAAGAACTGCATCACCCTGTATCCGGATGAGGCCACGGCACAGGAACAGGTCCGGCTGATCCGCAACCTGATCCACGAGCAGGTGGATGCCATTGCGGTGGCTGCCAATGATGAAGATGCTCTGGCGCCGGTCCTCCGGGAGGCCAGGGAAAAGGGGATATCCGTGATTACCCTGGACGCGGACGTCAAGGCGGACAGCAGGAGCATTTACATTAAACCGGTGGACGCAGAAAAGCTGGGGCGTGCCCTGGTACGTTCCGCCTGTGACATATGCAGCGGCAGCGGCCAGTGGTGCATCCTTTCCGCGGGCAGCCGTTCCGCCAACCAGAATGAGTGGATGTACTGGATGAAAAAGGAACTGGAGGAGTCCGGATATAAGGACATGCGCCTGGTGGACATTGCTTTTGGGGAAGGCGTGTACGATAAGGCTGTAAAGGAGACGGAACGCCTGTTAAAGAACTACCCGGAGGTGAAAGTCATCTGCAGCCTGTCCACGGAGGGAATCAAGGCTGCCGCGGATGTGGTAAAAAAGCAGGGAAAAGAAAAGACGGTGAAGGTAATAGGCCTGGGCCTGCCCAGCCAGATGGCGGAATACATTGGGGACGGGGAAGAGGATATATGCCCTGTGATGTACATATGGGACCCGGTGGAGATGGGAAAGGTGGCGGGCTTCGTGTCCATGGGGCTGTGGTCCGGGAACATAGAAGAACAGCCGGGGAAGGATATCCTTCTGGATAATGGCGCCGCATACAGGATAAGCACGGGATATGACGGCGGTCTGGAAATCATATCCGGGGAGCCAATCCGTATCGATAAGGACAATATTGGGTACTGGGAAACGCGGTTATAGGAAAAGAAAGGACAATTTTACGCCATTTAAAAAGATATTACCATAGAATTGCAATGGTCTGCGTGCTATGATAAGAGCGTAAAGAAAAAGAACGGTATACAGATGAAGAATTCGAAATATACTATACGGAGGTGAATAAAGATGAAACATATACTTGTAAAATTTGACCAGGCAGACCAGATCATTAATTTCGTCCGGATCATCAACCGCTATTCATATGATGCAGATGTAAAATGCGGCAGCCGTGTGGTCGATGCCAAATCAGTGGTCGGGGTGTTATCCCTGGCAAAGTCCAAAACAGTTGAGCTGATCCTTCACACAGATGAATGTGACGGGCTTCTGGAAGAAATCGCTCCTTATGCAGCGTGATTGAACATGAATTCCCATACTTAAAATACAGGAACCGGCCGGTTGCAGGATATGCACCGGCCGGTTCCTTTTTCCCTGGATTATCCTGCTTTTCTATATTTTACCATCCCTTTACGAAAGTTTTATAAAACAATGGTATCGCTCCTTCTGGCAGGATGTGACAATGGACAGGAACCTGCCCGCAATCCTTTGTACGGAAAAAAGTACAAAGGGCTGCAGGGTCTTTGACCCGGACAGGAAAAATGGCACTTGGGTACGGGCGCAGGACGGATGCTGGGATCCTGTAGAAAAAGTACCGGGCAGATAATTGGGGGTTCGGAAACAGAATCCCGGAAAGAAGGGGAGAAATGGCAAAACCATTGGAATATGAGATAAAAAGAATATATGCCAGCCTGCGCAAATCCGAACAAAAGGCAGCGGACTATTACCTGGGGTATGACGGACCGATGGAGACAATGTCCATTGCGGCCATGGCCAGGGCGGCCGGGGTCAGCCAGCCCACCGTGATGCGGTTCGTGAAAGCCCTGGGACTGGAAGGCTTTAAGGAATTCAAGTACCAGGTCTTGAAGGCGTCCCTGGGCGGTAATGGCAGTGGGATGGGAGAGGAGGAAGGCGGGCGTTCAGAGGAGGTCCTGCGGTATGGCTATGAGATATCCGCCCGGGACCGGCCGGAGGAAGTTCCCGGGCGCGTGGTGGCCCAGTCCGTGTCTTATCTGGATGATGCGTTAAAACATATATCCCCGTCATCCATCGGCAGGGCGGCAAAACTCATCTGCGGCGCCAGGCAGATTGCCGTCTACTACGTGGAGAATTCGGCCTCTGTTGCAGGGGACCTGGTCACAAAGCTTATGTATCTGGGGTTTAACTGCATCATGTACAACGATATCTATCTCCAGCATATAAGCGCCGGCAATCTGGACAGCCGGGATGTTGCAATCGGCATATCCTATTCCGGTTCATCTAAGAATACGGTGGACGTGATGAAGCTGGCGAAAAAGAAGGGGGCTGCCACCATTGCCATCACGAATTTTGAACATTCGCTGATTGCGGGCCATGCGGATATACTGCTGTGTACCAGCAGCCAGCAGCTCCTGTATGGCAATGCCATATTTTCCCGCATGTCCCAGACTGCCGTGGTAGACATGATTTACATGGGTATCATCCTCAGGGACTATGGACATTTTACAGAAAAGCTGGATGAGAGCAGCCGGATCATACGCAGGCAGGCGTACTGAGGGCAGCCGGATCATACGCAGGCATACCGGGGCGTGCTTGGCAATTCATTCCCGCCGTATTAGAAAGAAGGTTTTGTAGAAATACTACAAGCCTTCTTTTTTTCCATTTTGTGGCTTTACCCTCCCTTTACAAAGGACTTACATGGATCTTGTTGTATTCGGCCGGACGGTTGTGCTTTAATGTGGGTGTTTAGAAAAACGGTCTGGGCAGATTAAAAGGAGGGCATTTATGCTGGAATTAAAACATATCAGGAAATCATTTGACGGGGTAACCATATTGGAGGACATCAACCTGACAATCGGGGACGGGGAAATCGTATCCATCCTGGGTCCGTCGGGATGCGGGAAAACCACCCTGCTGAACCTGATTCTTGGAATCACGGACGCGGACAGCGGGCAGATGCTGTTCCAGGGACAGGACATCACCCGGGTTCCCATGGAGGAGAGGGGATTTAACATTGTATTCCAGGATTATGCGCTGTTCCCCAACCTCAATGTATATAAAAACATTACATACGGGCTTAAGAACCGGCCGGGGATTTCCACGAACCAGGAGGTGGAGGAATTCATTGACCTTTTGGGACTCAGGGAACATCTGTGCAAACGGATTGACCAGCTCTCCGGCGGGCAGAAGCAGAGGGTGGCGCTGGCCAGGACCATGGTCATGAAGCCCAGGATCCTGCTGCTGGACGAACCCTTAAGCGCCCTGGACGGGGTAATCAAGGAATCCATTAAAGAAAAAATCAAGGAGATTGCCAGGGAATTCAAACTGACCACGGTGATTGTGACACATGACCCGGAGGAAGCCCTGACCCTTTCCGACAAGGTGATGATTGTGAATCAGGGAGGTATTGCACAGTTTGGCAGGCCGGAGGAGATTATAGGCGCGCCAGCGGACCGCTTTGTGGAGGAATTCATCTTAAACCAGCTGGAGATAAAAAAGAACAACATTTTCTCCCTGTTCCAGAGGGAACTGGCTGACCGCGTGATCATGCAGGCGGGCTGACCGGGAAATGATGGGAGATTTTACAATGAAGACGATGAAAGAGAGAGAAATCAAGGGCATTTACGCGCTGGTCACCGGTGTTTTCCTGGTATTCCTGCTGGTTCCCATCCTGCTTCTTTTGGGGAAATCCTTTGAGTGCCAGGGAGGCATTGCCCTGTCGCATTATGCGGATGTGCTTACCGGGAAGGGATTTGCGGGAGCATTTGCAAGGAGCGCGGCTGTGGCATCCCTCAGCGCGGCCGTGACCACGGTCCTGGCATTCATCCTTTCCTATACCATCCATTACACCAATGTGCCCAGAGGGCTTAAGGGGTTCATACGCCTGGCGGCCGTGATTCCCATGCTGCTGCCCACCATCACATATGGATTCGCAATCATCTATTCCTTTGGGAAACAGGGGCTTCTGACCAGGCTGTTGGGAAGGCAGCTCTTTGACATATACGGCTTCTGGGGACTGCTTTTGGGGTATGTGATCTACACCCTTCCTGTTTCCTTCATGCTGATATTCAATTCCATGAGTTTTATTGATAAAAAGTTCATGATTGTATCCAGGATCATGGGGGACAGCCCGTTTTCCACCTTTCTTGGAACCGTGCTCAGGCCGCTTCTTGGAACCCTGGCAGCTTCGTTTGTACAGTGCTTTTTCCTCTGCTTCACGGATTACGGCATCCCGGCGTCCGTGGGAGGGCAGTATGACGTGGTGGCTTCGGTGCTTTACAATGAAATGCTGGGAAGCGTGCCGGATTTCAACCGCGGGGCCGTGGTGGCCATGTCCATGCTGGTGCCGTCCGTTGTGAGCATTTCCCTGCTCCATTACCTGGAGCGCTATAATATCCGGTACAGCCGGATTTCCAATACTGAAATCCGCAGAGGCAGGCTCCGGGATGTGTTCTGCGGCGCGGCGTCCTGCGCCATCCTGACTTGCGTCCTGTGCGTGTTTGCCGTCATATTCGTGGTGCCCATGGTGCGGGAATGGCCCTATCAGATGGATCTTACATTCAGCCATGTATGGGATGTGTTCCGGGATTCCTCCCTGTCGGCAGTGTACAGGAACTCCATCCTGGTTGCGGTGCTGACCGCCCTGACCGGCTCGCTGATTGTTTACGGGGCAGCCCTTGCAACGGCCAGAAGCAGCCTGGATCAAAGGCTGAAGGACATCATAGAAAGCATTGCCCTGGTGACAAACACCATACCCGGCATGGTAATCGGCATTGCATTCCTGTTCACCTTTTCCGGCACCCCGGTGCAGAATACGTTTTTCCTCCTGGTCATCTGTAATGTGGTGCATTTTTTCTCCACGCCATACCTGATGATGAAGAGCTCCCTTGCGAAAATGAACGCATCCTGGGAGACAACCGCCCTGCTCATGGGGGATACCTGGTTTAAGACCATCCTGCGGGTGGTCACGCCCAACGCGGTATCCACCCTGCTGGAGGTATTCAGCTATTATTTTGTCAATGCAATGGTGACGGTCAGCGCCGTCATTTTCATCGCAGGCGCCAGGACCATGGTCATCACGACGAAAATAAAGGAACTGCAGTATTATACAAAATTCAATGAGATATTTGTGCTCTCCCTCCTGATCATGGCCACGAACCTTGGGGCCAAGGCGTTGTTTGGCGCTTTATCAGGAAGAAGGGAAAATATAAAAATGAAAAGAGGAAAGTTTATGAAAAAGTGGAAAAAAGCAGCAACCCTGGGAATGACTGCATTGATTGCAGCGTCAGCCCTCACATTAACCGGCTGTTCCGGGAAGGAATCACAGGTGGTAATCTACTCCAATGCGGATGATGAGGCCATAGAAGCCATGAAACATGCCCTGGACGGCAATGGATTTGAAGGAAAATACCTTCTCCAGTCCTTTGGGACCTCTGAACTTGGCGGCAAGCTGCTGGCAGAGGGGACCAACATAGAGGCGGACGTGGTCACCATGAGCTCCTTTTACCTGGAAAGCGCCCAGGACCAGAACCATATGTTCGCGGACCTTGCCTTTGATGCCGGGGCAATGGAGGAATACCCCTCTTACTACACGCCCATTACGAAGCAGGAGGGCGCAATCATTGTCAACACCGAGATGATGAAGGAAAATAACCTGGCCATGCCCGTCTGTTTAAAGGATCTGTCAAAGCCGGAGTATGAGGGCTTTGTATCGGTGACGGATATCAAAAGTTCATCCACCGCATGGCTGCTGATGCAGGCCCTTATCAGTGAATACGGTGAGGATGGCGCCAGGGAGGTGCTTACCGGGATTTATAAAAATGCCGGACCCCATGTGGAAAGCTCCGGATCGGCTCCCCTTAAGAAGGTGCGCGCAGGGGAGGTGGCCATTGGATTCGGCCTGCGCCATCAGGCCGTGTCAGATAAGGCCCAGGGACTGCCGGTAGACTATGTGGACCCCCTGGAAGGGAACTTCTCCCTGACTGAATCCGTGGCAGTGATTGATAAAGGCGGTAAGACCAGCCCAATGGCCCAGAAGATGGCTGAGTGCATCATTAAAAGCGGAAGGGCGGAGCTGATTAAGACATATCCCCTGCCGGTTTATGAAGGGGAGCAGGGGAATCCTGCCAATATGTCCGCCTATCCAAAGGTATTTCCCCAAAAGCTGACAGTGGACCTGCTGAAACAGCATCAGGACCTTTCAGAAAGCTGTAAATAAACCACAAACAAGAAGAAAGAGGAGTAAACGGATATGATGAATTATAAGCTGCTGACACCGGGGCCTTTAACGACCACGGATACCGTGAAGAAAGAGATGCTATTTGACCACTGCACCTGGGATGATGATTATAAGGAAATCACACAGGAAATCCGCAGGAAACTTCTTGGGCTGGCCCATGTCGGGGAGCCTGAATATACATGCGTACTGATGCAGGGCAGCGGGACCTTTGGGGTGGAGTCCGTCCTCACAAGCTCCGCCGGGCCGGAGGACTGCCTGCTCATTGCCTCCAACGGCGCCTACGGGGACCGGATGGCGGATATTGCAAAGCACGCAGGAATCCCGTTCATCCAGTACTGTGAGGAATATGACCGGGTGCCCTGTGCGGACCGGATCCGTGAGCTCATTCAGAAGAACCCGGAAATCACCCATGTCTCCATGGTGCACAGCGAGACAACATCCGGGATTTTAAACGATATCGCATCTGTGGCAAAGGTGGTGAAGGAAGCGGGGCGTGTCTTTATCGTGGACGCCATGAGCAGCTTCGGCGGCGTGGATATACCGGTCGGGGATTTAGGGATTGATTTCATCATCAGCAGCGCCAACAAATGCATCCAGGGCGTGCCGGGATTTTCCTTCATCATCTGCCGCCGGGATGAACTTATGAAATGCAACGGGAAGGCGCCAAGCCTGTCCCTGGACCTGTACAGTCAGTGGGAGACCATGGAAAAGGACGGGAAATGGAGATTCACCTCCCCCACCCATACGGTGCTGGCCTTTGCACAGGCGCTCAGGGAAATGGAGGAAGAAGGCGGGATTGAGGCCAGGAGCAGACGGTATGCCGGCAATAACAGGCTGCTGATTGAAAAGCTGGCGGAACTTGGGATCCGTCCATATATTGAAGGGGAATATCAGGGGCCCATCATCACCACTTTTTTCTACCCGGAGGACAGCAGCTTTTCCTTTGAGGAAATGTACCGTTACATAAAGGAACGGGGATATGCCATCTATCCTGGCAAGGTGACGGACGCGGATACCTTCCGGATCGGTAATATCGGGGAGATTTATGAGGATGATATCATAAAGCTTTACAGTATAATAAAAGAGTTCCTGGAGGATAAGGAAAACCAGGAAAATGACAGGGAGGAACAGTAAAATGGCATTATTTGACGCAGTTATTCTTGACTGGGCAGGCACCACCGTGGATTACGGGTGCTTTGCCCCGGTACAGGCCTTTGCGGAGGCATTTGGGGAATACGGAATCCAGCCCACCATGGACGAGATACGGGGGCCCATGGGCATGCTGAAACGCGACCATGTGCGGACCATGCTGGAGATGGAGCGGATTTCCGGGGAATGGGAAAGGATCCACGGCCGGGCGTTTACCCAGGAGGATGTGGAACAGGTCTATCTTCTCAGCGAAAGTAAGATCCTTGGCCTGGCAGGCGGATTCACCGATGTGAAGCCGTATGTGACAGAAACCGTGGAAACGCTGCGCGGCCACGGAATCCGGATCGGCTCCACCACCGGATATACGGATGCAATGATGGGCATCGTGGCGCCTGCCGCTGCGCAGAAGGGCTACAGCCCGGACTGCTGGTTCAGCCCGGATTCCACGGGACACAAAGGGAGGCCGTACCCATATATGATTTTCCGCAACATGGAGGCCCTGGGGCTATCCGATGTCAGGCGGGTCATGAAAGTGGGGGATACGGTTTCTGATATAAAAGAAGGAAAAAACGCAGGTGTTTATACGGTGGGCATCGTGGAGGGAAGCTCTGCCATGGGCCTGTCCATGGAGGAATATGAGGCCCTTTCCCCGGAGGACAGGGAATATGCCTGCAAGACCGTGAGCCGGAAGTTCCTGGAGGCAGGGGCTGACTGGGTGGTCAGGGATATACGGGGGGTCCTGGAACTTATATAAGTTCCGGCTGTCAGCTGCATCTGCGTGTCGGGGCTGTCAGCTGCATCTGCGTGTCGGGGCTGTCAGCTGCATCTGCGTGTCAGGGTTGTCGGCTGCAGCTGTTTTCCAGGGCTGTCAGTTACATGTGCCGGTTTCATGGTTCCCCGGCATTGAAGTATTCCTTTCTTTTGGCTATAATATTAAGTAGTTATGGTTGGAAAGGCAACAAAGGAAAGGAGATGCCCTATGGCTATTATTGCAGGAATCATGGTACCCCACCCGCCCCTTATCATACCCGATGTGGGACGGGGCCAGCAGGTACGGATAAAGGATACGGTGGAGGCATATCACCAGGCAGCCAGACTGGCCGCGGCCTCAAAGCCGGACACCATTGTGGTGCTGTCGCCCCATGCCGTGATGTATGCGGACTATTTCCACATTTCCCCGGGAACAGGGGCAAAGGGTGACTTCGGCCAGTTCCTGGCTTCCCAGGAAGCAGTGGAAGTGGAATATGACACTGAATTTGTAAATGAACTCTGTGACCTGGCGGATGATATTGATTTTCCCATGGGCAAGGAAAGGGAGAGGGACAGGGAGCTGGACCATGGAACCATGGTTCCCTTATACTTCATCAACCAGTATTACCGTGATTACCGGCTGGTGCGGATTGGCGGTTCCGGCCTTCCCTTTACAGACCATTACAGGGCCGGACAGTTGATTGCACAGGCGGTAAAGCGCCTGGGCAGGAGGACGGTCATCATTGCCAGCGGCGATCTTTCCCACAAGCTGAAAGAGGACGGCCCTTATGGTTTCAGCGTCCAGGGGCCGGAATACGATAAGCGCATCATGGACGTGATGGGCATGGGCAGGTTTGGAGGGCTGTTGGATTTCACGGAAGGGTTCTGCGAAAAGGCGGGCGAATGCGGACACAGAAGCTTTACCATGATGGCGGGCGCCATGGACGGTATGGCGGTAAAACCGCAGCGCCTGTCCTATGAGGGTCCCTTTGGGGTAGGATATGGTATCTGTACCTTTGAAGTACAGGGGGAGGATGAAGGCCGCTGTTTCCTGAAGGCATATGAGGAGCGGGAACAGGCCGTGTGCAGGCAGAAGCAGGAAGCGGAAGACGCCTACGTATCCCTGGCAAGAAAGTCCCTGGAACATTACGTGCATACCAGAAGGATGATACCGGTCCAGGCAGTGGAGGAAGGCCTGCCCGGCGAAATGTTAAAATCACGCGCAGGCGTCTTTGTCTCCATCCATAAGAACGGTGCGCTGAGGGGATGCATCGGCACCATCGCGCCTGTGTGCGGGAATGTGGCTGAGGAAATCATCCAGAACGCGGTAAGCGCTGGCATCCATGACCCCAGGTTCCCGTCCGTCAGGGAGGATGAACTGCAGCAGCTGGTATACAGCGTGGATGTGCTGGGGGAGACATCGCCCATAAGCGGGCCTGAGGAACTGGATGTGAAGCGTTACGGGGTCATTGTGACAAAGGGACGCAAAAGAGGGCTTCTGCTGCCAAACCTGGACGGAGTGGACACGGTAGGGGAGCAGATCGGCATTGCCAGGCAGAAGGCCGGGATTGGGCCGGATGAGGACGGGGTCGGTCTGGAGCGCTTTGAAGTCATAAGGCATGGTGATAAGGGATGAGGATGACATGTGATGTATGCATGCACCGGTGCAGCCTGGAAAACGGGCAGACCGGTATCTGCCGGGCCAGAGGGAACCGGGGCAATGGGATTGTACCCCTGAATTATGGCAGGCTTACATCCATGGCCCTGGATCCGATTGAGAAAAAGCCCCTGCGCATGTTCTGTCCCGGAAGCCGGATCCTGTCCGTGGGAAGCTTTGGCTGCAATTTAAAATGTCCCTTCTGCCAGAACCACGGGATATCCATGGCCGGGGAAAGGGACAGTGAGGTGGTGACGGTGACGCCGGGGCAGCTGGCGGACAGGGCCGCGGACCTCAGGGACAGGGGAAACATCGGCGTGGCCTACACGTACAATGAGCCGCTGGTGGGATGGGAGTTTGTCCGGGATACGGCCCGCCTTGTCAGGATGGCGGGCATGAAAAATGTAATCGTGACCAATGGCAGTGCATCGGACCGGGTGCTGGACGGACTGCTGCCCTATACAGATGCCATGAACATCGACCTGAAAGGATTTACGGACCGCTATTACAAAAAACTGGGAGGCAGCCTGGAGGTGGTGAAGCATTTCATAGAACGCGCGGCAGGAGAATGCCACGTGGAGCTGACAACACTGATTGTGCCGGGGGAAAATGATTCAGAGGCAGAGATAAAGGAACTTGCCGCATGGGTTGCGTCGGTTAATCCGCGGATTCCCCTGCATATAACCAGATTCTTTCCGATGTGGAAGATGACGGACCGGGATGCAACGGATATAGGCTGCCTGTATGCGCTGGTGGAGGCGGCACGCGGCCGCCTGGAGTATGTGTTTGCGGGGAATTGCTAGGGCGTGTTTGAAAATTGCTTTCCGTCAGCTGTGCGTTCCACTTTGTGGGAGATTTGGTCCCGATGAGGGAGGCGTAGCGGGCTACGTTGACCGAATTGGGACCAAATATGCCGCGAAGTGGGGCCTGCAGACGGCGGGAATGAGTTTTCAAACACGTTCTAGGCGTGCAGATACCGGGAATGGATTTTCTGTCAGGGTCAGGCTCTTCTCACAGCAGGTGTCCAGGAAAAATGGATTTTTCAATAGGTTCGGATACCCCTTGCCATGGATGCGCATATAATGATAGTAACGGATGCAAATGCACTGCCGCCTGAAGCCCGGCAGTGCATTTGCTGTATGCCACAAGGGGGAGAGTATGATGTATTACAATCAAATGGATGGATGTAACTTTGGTGCTCAGGATGACTTAGGGCCCCGGGAATGTGATTGTTGCTGTTGCCGCGGCCCGGCAGGGCCTATGGGTCCTCAGGGGATACCTGGGCCGGAAGGGCGGCAAGGGGCAACAGGCCCCGCAGGTCCCAGGGGGATACCCGGGCCGGCAGGACGGCAGGGAGAAACAGGCCCCACAGGCCCACAGGGCATCCCCGGGCCGGAAGGACGGCAGGGGGAAACAGGCCCCACAGGCCCACAGGGCATCCCCGGGCCGGAAGGGCGGCAGGGGGAAACAGGTCCCACAGGTCCCATGGGTCTTCAGGGAGTAACCGGACCCCGCGGGGCAACAGGGGACACTGGACCACAGGGGGCAACAGGTGAGGATGGTCCACGGGGAAATACAGGAGCCACTGGCCCTCAGGGAGAAGCTGGCCCAACCGGACCAGCCGGGCCCCAAGGCCCCATGGGTCCCCAGGGGGACCCTGGCCCGGAAGGCGTACAGGGGCTGCGGGGTGCCACCGGTCCTCAGGGGCCAGCCGGCCCCCAGGGAGATGCAGGGAATACAGGGGCTGCCGGAATACAGGGCCCAACCGGCCCAACCGGGCTGCAGGGACCCACTGGCCCCATGGGTCCGACTGGCCCGACCGAACCATATCCCGATGACATATTTGCCTCATTCATTAATTTTGCCGCTCACTTCGTCAATGCGTCGCTGATGCCCATGGGAATCGGGGTGGAGGATGTGACCAACCACATTGTGTTGACGGATCCGACCCATATAACGCTGGAACCTGGGTTCTATTCCATCTTTTATGAAGTGTCGGTATTGTATCCGGGGACCACGTTCATGCAGATTACTCCGTTCTATAACGGCAGTGCCCATATTGAATACGGGATTTATTTCATGACGGGCCCGGACCGCTCCAGCGCCTTCGGGTCGGTGTCGTTCATCATTGAGGTGCCGCAGCCCACGGTGTTCACGCTTACCTACAACAGCCCGGTGGACGGAACGGAAGGCACCCTGACCATGGTAATCAGGAAGCTGCGCAGAGAAACTTAAATTGACTTTTAAAACAGGCCGTAGTATACTGTAGCAAGAAAACAAAGAGGGGTGCTGGTCTGCAATCCATACCGGCTGAGATGGAACTTCGGTTTCCGAACCCTGATACCTGATCTGGATAATGCCAGCGTAGGAAGTGCTCAGACCATGTCTGTTATATCCCGCCCGGATTGTCCGGGCGGGATTTTTATGACCGGCACCACGAATAAAAGACGAAGAGGAGAGGTATCCATGAACGCAAGCGTAGCTATTCAGACATTACCGGAGGCAGGGAACAACGAGGAGTTAATCCGTATTGTGGATGAGGTGATTGATTACATTAAAAGCACGGGGTTAAACTACTATGTAGGACCTTTTGAGACGGCCATTGAAGGGGATTATGACCAGCTCATGGACATTGTAAAGGAATGCCAGCACATTGCAATCAGGGCAGGCGCACCTTCCGTTGCCGCCTACATCAAAGTATCCTACCATCCTGAAGGAGATGTGCTTACCATTGAAAAGAAAGTTACAAAACATCACCAGTAAGATATGGTCGTTTTCAGCAGCGGCATGCATCCTGGCTGTGTGGCAGGCAGCGGTATCCCTCGGCTGCATTGAGGGCTTCATGCTGCCTTCCCCCGTCCAGGTCCTGAGGACTTTTATAAGCGAGTTTCCCATACTTATGGACAATGCCGGGATAACCATGGCGGAAGCAGCCCTGGGGCTGCTGTTTGGAATTGCCACGGGTTTTGCCGCGGCTGTGTTCATGGACCGCTTTGAGCGGGCGTATCAGGCATTTTATCCCATCGTGGTCCTGACCCAGACCGTACCGGCCGTGGCCATGGCCCCGCTTCTGGTGCTTTGGTTTGGCTATGAGATGACGCCTAAGGTCATATTGATTGTCATTACCACATTTTTCCCAATTACGGTGGGGCTGCTCACCGGATTTAAGTCCGCTGACCCGGATGCGGTGAACCTGCTGCGGGCCATGGGGGCGGGGAGGATGCAGATATTCCGTTACCTTAAGCTGCCGGGAGCCATGAACCAGTTCTTTTCCAGCCTTAAGATATCGGCAAGCTATGCAGTGGTAGGGGCGGTCATATCAGAGTGGCTTGGCGGTTTTGGCGGACTGGGCGTGTATATGACAAGGGTAAGGAAGGCGTTTTCATTTGACAAGATGTTTGCGGTCATCTTCCTTATATCGGTCATCAGCCTGCTGCTTATGCGGGCAGTGGAACTGCTCCAGAAGAAATGCATGCCATGGGACAACGGCGCCAAGGACAGATGATCATGCCATGGGACAACGGCGCCAGGGACAGATGATTATGCCATGGGACAGGATGCCTGGACGGGACAGGCAGGAGGAGGAACAGATGAAAAAAACATATACAGTGATTCTGGCAGCGGCATTGCTTGGAATTGCCCTGACCGGGTGCGCGGGAGCATCCGGCAGGAGCAGTCAGGCGGCGGGTGACCGGAAGGAACAGTCCCTTAAGGAGATTACCTTTGTACTGGACTGGACGCCCAATACCAACCACACAGGCTTATATGTGGCCCAGGAAAAAGGATATTTTAAGGATGCCGGGCTTAATGTGACCATGGTGCAGCCACCGGAAAACGGCGCGGAGGTGCTGGCCGCGTCCGGCAAGGCGCAGTTTGCCATGTCCTTTCAGGACAGCCTGGCGCCTGCGTTTTCAGGCGGAAATAAGCTTCCGGTGACAGCGGTTGCGGCGGTCATCCAGCACAACACATCCGGCATCATTTCCCGGAAGGGGGAGGGGATGGACAGGCCCAGGGGACTGGAAGGCAGACAGTATGCCACCTGGGACCTTCCCATTGAAAAGGCCACTATCCGGGAGGTTGTGGAAGCGGACGGCGGGGATTTTGATAAGGTTAAGCTGATTCCCAGCATGGTTACGGATGAGGTGACTGCCCTTAAGACGAAATCAGTGGACGCCATCTGGATCTTTTATGGCTGGGCCGGGGTGAAGACGGAGCTGGAAGGACTGGAAACCGATTATTTTGCATTTGCAGACGTGGATCCCGTATTTGATTTTTACACCCCGGTCATCATTGCCAATAATGATTTCCTGGAAAATGAACCCGACACGGCAAAGGCGTTTATGGAAGCAGTGAGCCGGGGATATATGGATGCGGCCAGGGACCCGCAGGCGGCGGCGGACATCCTTTGCAAGGCGGCGCCTGAGCTGGACCCGGAACTTATAAAGGCAAGCCAGATTTACCTGGCTGATAAGTATCAGGCAGATGCAGCGCAGTGGGGATACATTTCCCCGGAACGCTGGAACGCATATTATGACTGGCTGTCCAAGAATGGGCTGACGGAGACGCCGATTGAGGAAAATACAGGCTTTTCCAATGAATATCTGCCAAAGGACGGATGACGGGAACGGATTTTTAGACACGGCCTGATCCGGATAGAGGGAAGGCGTGGCAAAGGGACGGGAGGAATACATGGCACAGCTGAAGGTTGAGGGGGTATCCAAATCCTTTGACGGGGAACCGGTCATCCGGGATATCTCCATTGAACTGCACAAGGGGGAACTGGTATCGCTGTTAGGCATCAGCGGTGGCGGTAAGACCACCCTGTTCAACATCATTGCAGGCTTAAGCACCCCGGATGAGGGGCGGGTGGTGATGGAAGGGGAGGATATAACAGGATGCCCGGGGCGGGTAAGCTATATGCTCCAGAAGGACCTGCTGTTCCCCTTCAGGACCATTGAGGATAACGTGGCCCTTCCCCTGATTATCAAGGGCGTGAAGAAAAAGGAGGCCAGACAGCAGGCAGGGGAGTATTTTGCAGGATTCGGCCTGGAGGGAACCCAGAAGAAGTATCCGGCCCAGCTCTCAGGCGGGATGCGCCAGAGGGCGGCGCTTCTTAGGACCTATCTTTTTTCCGGCAGCGTGGCGCTGTTGGATGAGCCCTTCTCCGCCCTGGACATGCTTACCAAACAGTCGGTCCACAAATGGTATCTGGACGTGATGGAGCAGATCCGCCTTTCCACCCTGTTCATTACCCATGACATTGACGAGGCAGTGCTCCTGTCTGACCGGATATACCTGCTGACAGGAAAGCCGGGCACCATAACCGGGGAAATCGTGGTGAAGGAGCCGAAACCAAGGGCAAGGGATTTTCAGGTGACGGACGTGTTCCTGGATTATAAAAAGACCATATTGAACCATCTGAAGAAGTACTCGGATGAAGTATGACATAAAAGGATTCCCATCAGTAATGGCCGGGAATCCTTTTTCCGTACTGGAGCGTGTTTGAAAATTCATTCCCGCCGTCTGCCCTAAGGAATCCACCAGAGGTACCCCCTTAGGACAAAGCACGCCCCACTTCGCGGTATATTTGGCCCCGATTCAGTCAGCGTAGCCCGCTACGCCTCCATCATCGGGACCAAATCTCCCACAAAGTGGGACGCACAGCCGACGGAAAGCAATTATCAAACACGCTCCAGGGGCCTGAAAGAAGATTCTCTGGTTGACGGGGATGCTGAAAAAAGAATATAATGGTACCATAAGTGTTAGGGAATGAATTTTCAAACACGCCCTGGCAGATTAGGGAAAAGAGGTTGTGCATGAACACGGTGAAAAGCAGCAACGAAACCAGTATTTATATTATTGATGACAATTACCGGATTGTACATTTTAATTCAACCCTTCGGGATAAGTTCCCGGAACTGCAGTGCGGTGACATATGTTATGAGAAGCTGTGCCAGGAAGTGAGGCCATGCGCACGCTGTCCCTTTAACCAGGAGGGTGACGAGGCGGTGGTATTCTATAATAAGGTGGTCCAGAAGTGGCTGGAGGTAGGGACTGGCCGGATTGAGTGGCCTGGAAAGGGCACATGCAACATGGTCCTAGTGCGCGAGATCCGTGAGGGGAATAAGAACCTGTTTTACAGCCTGACCAATATATCTGCATATGACGAGCTGTATGAGCTGAATCTAACCAGGGACAGCTACCGTCTTCTGTATCATGTGGAGGACAAGTATGTAATCCACGGCATGGAAGGAAAGCTTAGCCGGATGCTTGAGGAAGTGGCGGGGCGCATGGTCCATCCGGATGATGCTGGTTCCTTCCGGGAATTCTGGAACAGGGATACAATCAGTGAATGCCTGAAGCATGAGGGGGATAACGCGGCGCTCAAGGGACAGTTCAGGAGGCTGCGCCTGAATGGCGCCTATACCTGGGTGTCCCAGATTGTGGTACCCCTTAAGCGCGGTTCCAATGATGATGAGACCGTGATGTGCTTTATCCAGGATATCAGCGAACAGAAATCCAGGGAAGATGAGATAAAGAGGATGCTGGCCTCAAGGGACGGGGAGTTTGACCATCTGACCGGACTGCTTAGAAGGACCGTGTTCCTTAAGCGCGCCCAGGAATTCCTTTCCAAAAAGAACGGGTCATACTGTCTGGCAGCGGTTGATATAGAGCATTTCAAGCTGTTTAATGAATGGTACGGACAGGAGGAAGGGGACAGGCTTCTGGCCAGGATTGGCGGCCACCTTAAGGATATTGAGACTTCATACAACGGGATTGCAGGATATATGGGAGGGGATGATTTTGTCATCATCATCCCGGATGACAGGGAAGCCATCGGGGAACTGCAGAACCGGATCATGACGTATGTAAGGCAGAGCGGGGGAACGGCCGGTTTCCTGCCTGCCTTTGGAATCTATGGTATTGAGGACGGATCCCTGTCCATCAGCACCATGTACGACAGGGCGTGCATAGCCCTGGCATCGGTGAAGGGAAGCTACGCCAGGAGGCTGTGCCGGTATGACAGCCGTATGATGCGGGAGATGGAGGAAAACCATAAGCTGTTGTCCGAGGTGCAGAAGGGGCTGGACCATGGGGAATTCTTATTTTACGCACAGCCCAAGTGTAACCTGAGTACGGGCAAGATCGTGGGGCTGGAAGCCCTTGTGCGCTGGAACCATCCGGTCAGGGGGCTGATTCCTCCCGGCGTATTCCTCCCGCTTTTAGAGAATAACGGCCTGATTACCAAGCTGGACCTGTTCATCTGGGAAGAGGTCTGCCGGAAACTGCGCAGATGGATTGACAGGGGACACCGTCCGGTCCCCATATCGGTCAATGTTTCCAGGATGGATATCTATGCAGTGGATGTGGCCGCTGTGTTTAAGGAGCTGGCAGACAGATATGCCATTGAACCGCGTCTGTTGGAAGTGGAGATTACAGAAAGCGCTTATGTGGAAGAGTATAATGTCATTACCGGCGTGGTGGAATCACTGCGGGAGGCTGGTTTTACTGTCCTGATGGATGACTTTGGAAGCGGTTATTCCTCACTTAACATGCTGAAGGATGTCAATGTGGACGTGCTCAAGATTGACATGAAATTCCTTGAGATGGATGGCAGGTCCATGGGCAAGGGCGTGGAAATCCTGGAGGCAGTCACAAGGCTGGCCAATATCATGGGGCTGCGCATAATCGCGGAAGGGATTGAGACAAAAGAGCAGATTGATTTCCTGATGAACATGGGATGCACCTATGGACAGGGGTATTATTTCTTCCATCCCATGCCCATAGAGGTATTCGAACCCCTTCTGGCGGATGAGGATAACATAGACTTCCGGGGAATCAGGGCAAAACAGATTGAACGTGTAAGGCTTAAGGACATGCTGGAAGAGGATATTGCCAGCGATGCCATGATGAATAACATACTGGGCGCTGTTGCATTCTACGAGGTATATGACGGGCAGCTGGAGCTGCTGCGGGTAAATGAACAGTACTGCGCGCTTACAGGCACCAACGCAGTGGAACTGGAGGAACAGAGGAAATCCATCCTTAAGGATACCAGGGAAGAGGACAGGGAGTCTGCCTTTGGCATATTTACCCAGGCATATGATAATCCGCTGAAAGGGGCGGAAGGGGACCTGCGCCGCAGAAGAGGGGACGGCACCTATATGTGGATGCATCTGCGCGTGTTCTTCCTCAGGGAGCAGGATGGACGGAAGCTGTTTTACGGCGCGGTGTCCGATATTACGGAGCAGCGGCGCCGGGAACAGATGCTGGAGGCCTCCCAGAGGGCCTTATCTGCCGTGGTCCACATCTCTGAGAAGGATGAGTCCTTCATGCAGCTGGCAGAGGATAACCGCCGTGTGGCAGCGTCCATATTTGCACAGATGACGCCAGGCGGCATGATTGGCGGATACTGTGAGGATGGATTCCCGCTGTATTTTGCCAACCATGAGATGGTACGGCTTCTGGGCTATGAGACATTTGATGAACTGGCGGAAGCAATTGATTATCAGGTGGTCAATACCATCCATCCCGATGACCGGATGCGGGTGGGGAAGGATATTGGACCGGAATATTACGCAGGGCTGGAGTATACCACCACCTACAGGATGCCAAAAAAGGACGGGACCTGGTTCTGGACCCTGGATAAGGGCCGTGTAATCGAGGCAGAGGACGGGAGGCTTGCGATTGTCAGCGCGTGTACGGATATCTCTGAGACCATGGAGGCCCAGCGTCTCCTGCTGGAGAGCAACAGCAGCCTGAAACAGAGGAATGGGGAACTGAATTTCCTTAACAACGACATGCCGGGGGGATACCACCGCTGTGCCAAGAACAGTGATTTTGATTTCACATACATAAGCAACCGTTTCCTGGAAATATTCGGATATACCAGGGAGCAGATTAAGGAACTGTTTGATGACAAATTCATAAATATGGTGCATCCGGATGACAGGGACAAGGTGCAAAGAGGGGTGAACTTCCTTACCAGCAGCGAAAAACCCTATAATATGGAGTACCGGATGAAGGCAGCCAGGGGATATATCTGGGTCATTGACCAAAGCAGGCACATGATGTATGAGGGAAATGAATTCTTCCAGGGAGTGGTCCTGGATGTGACGGAGCTGGTAACCCTGCGGGAGCGTCTTCAGCTGCTTCTGGCCCATGTGCCGGAGGATTTTGTCCTTGTCAGCTGCCATGACGGAAGGTTTGAACATGAAATCATTGCTGACGGGCTGGCACGGACCATGGGCTATTCCAGGGAAGGGTATCTGGAACTTTTAAAGGACGGAGGATATCTGAAGGGACAGACGGGCCATGGATTTGAAACCCTGCTCCGCGAAATCAGGGAAATGTCGGAAAAAGGCGGAAGCTTTGTACATATATCACCGTTCCTGTGCAGGGGCGGCAGGCGTATGTGGATCAGGACAGAGGCCATGTCCGTGGAGCGTACGGTCAATGAAACCATTTACCTGTTTAATTACAAGGATGTGACCGGTATACAGGAGAAAAGGATGGAGCTGGACCTTCTGGGACGGAAACAGGAATCCATCCTCAGGCTGGCTGATATTAACAGCTGGGAGTGGGATCTCAGACAGGATACCCTGGTACTGACCAATGTGACGGATTCAAACTTCATGAAGTATTTCTGCAGCAGGAGAAGGGAGGCGGGGAACGTCATACGCGGCCTGTCCCAATGCCTGGAAACCCTGACATGCATTCCCGGTGAATACAGGCAGGCGTTACATGCCTTTAATGAAAAGCTTCGCACGGACCGGAGCGGGGAGACCCTTGTTTTTGAATTCCCTGTGGCTGCAAAGGACGATTCCATGGTGTGGTTCAGGACAGCGGCCCAGACGCTGGTGGATGAAGACAATACCCCGGTGGTCGTGGTGGGATATACCACGGATATTACCGAGACCAGGCTGCAAAGCCAGATGCTGACAAGGATGGCCTCCACAGACCCCCTGACCGGGCTTTTAAACCGCCAGTCCGCCATACCGGCCATACAGGCTTACCTGGCCCAGGGAACACGGAATCCATCATCCCTGATCATGTTTGACCTGGATAATTTTAAGCTGGCCAATGATGTGTTTGGACATGATTTTGGGGATACCATGATTGTCCAGAATGCAAGAAAGCTGAAAAGTTATTTCCGCAGCGATGACATCGTATGCCGTATTGGAGGGGATGAGTTCATCGTCCTGTGCAAGAATATCAGCGAAAAGGATGTGGAGGCAAAGCTGGTCAGGATTGTGGATGAAATGTCCATGACACGCCGCGGGGGAGGACGCGATATCGTATTCTCCCTTTCGGCGGGCTATGTCATGGTCCCGGAGCAGGGGACGGATTTCGATGACCTTTACCATAAGGCGGATGTAGCGCTGTTTGCAGCCAAGATGTGCGGCAAGTGCGCGTTCAGGAAGTATGAGGCTTCCATGAAGAACATCAGGATTGAGCTGGCGGAGTGACGGGGATGGCAAAGGACTGACTGGATGATTGATATGATCTGAAAATGGAAATTCAAATGAGGGAGGCTGAAAAACGATGCTGGCCAGTTTTTCAGCCTCTCTTTTTTGATGCTTTGATTTTTAATATTAGACCTAATATAAAAGCGAGAAAACTTACTAACATGTCATGCAATATCAGGTCTAATTTAATGCGTAAACCAATGAGAATAGTTAATGATATCAATTATTATTGTAATATCTGCATAATATTAGACCTAAAATTTAATGAATATTGCATATAGACACAGTGGCAATAAATTTATATAATAATCCCATGAAACAAAATTAGACCTAATATTTACAAACAACATGGGTCGGGGAATCAACACCGAAAAAGCAAAGGAGAATCATTATGAAATCAAGAAAAATCATGGCGTTACTTTGTTGTACCGTACTGGCAGCCGGTCTGACCGGATGCGGCGGTTCAGGGACATCCTCCCAGGTTACATCCGCAGCCGGACAGGAAGCGGCAGGGACCTCAGAGGCGGCAGGACAGAAAAGTGAAGGGGCCGCGGCTTCATCAGATGCAGCCTCGCAGGATGACAAGACCTTTAACATCGACCTGGCCACGGCCTATGCGTCCGATGGTCCGGCCGGAATGGCCCTTCTACAGTTTGTGGCAGATGTGGCGGAGCAGTCCGGCGGCACCATCAACATCAGCCTTTTTGCAGACGGGACCCTGGGAAGCGCTTCCGACAACTATTCCTCCGTGGCCAGCGGGGACCTGGACATGGCCATGACCGGATTGGAGGGACTGGATCTTTACGCACCTGAATACACCTTCCTGGACTGCCCGTTCCTGATTAAGGACGAAGCCCACCTGAAAGCCCTGCTGGACAGCGGGATTGGTGATAAACTGAAAGAACGCTATGAAGAAAATGGTTTCGTGACCCTGGGCTGGCACCAGAGGGATGTCCGTGAACTGGCTTCCAACAAGGAAGTGAAGTCCCCGGCCGATGTAGCCGGATTAAAACTCCGTCTTCCAGGCATGACCGTGTACGTGGATACATGGAGCGCGCTGAATGTAAGTTCCACCACGGTTGCCATGAGTGAACTTTATACGGCCCTGCAGACCAAGGTGGCAGAGGCCTGCGAGGGCGGCTATGAGCAGATGGATACCCTGAAGCTTTATGAGGTGCAGAAGAATATTGATGAGACAGACCATGTATATGAGTTTGTGGGATTGTTCATCAACAAGGACCTGTACGATTCCATGAGCGACAGCCAGAGGCAGGTATTGAATGACTGTGCGGCTAAGGACCTGGCCTATGCGGACCAGCTGGCCAAGGAAAACAGGGAGCAGTACAAGAAGGACTGCCTGGACGGAGGCATGACGTTAGTGGATGTGGACCGTGATGCATTCCGCGATGCCCTGACGGATTATTACAAGCAGCAGTTTGAGACAAAATGGACTGTATCTACATATGACGAGGTCATGAGCTACGCAAAATAACAGGACAATCCGGCCGGGGCAGCGGGCAGTATTTTGGCCCTGTTACCCGGCTGGTTTCATCAAGGAGGTCTTCCCGCATGTTCAAAAAAATCGCACACTGTTATCTTAAAATAGTGGAAACCGTCTGTGTATTCCTTCTGCTTTTAATCCTGGCCTGCATGTGTATCCAGATTTCCTGCCGTCTGCTTACCATTGGACAGAATTTTACAGAGGAGCTTTCAAGGCTGAGCTTCAGTCTCCTTATCTTCCTTGGGGCGCCGCTGGCGCTGACAGAGGGAGCGGACATTGCTGTTGATATGGTTGTGAATATGCTTCCCCAGGCAGCACAGAGGATCATCAGCATCCTGGTCAGTGCCCTCACAGCGGTCTTCAGCGTGTTCTGTATCCGCAGCCTGATTACATTTACAGGAAGCAACCAGGGCGTCACCGCTGTTTCCATGACATGGATAAAAATGAACTGGCTTTACTATGCGTTCATGTTTTCCTTTGGCTGCATGCTGGTTGTCTCAATCATAAAAGCAGGAGCCGCCATCCTTGGAAAACCCCAGACCATGGATATTAACGCAGAAGCAAAAGAAAAGGCTTTGCAGGAAGAAAAGGAGGTTGACCTGGGCATATGAAACTTATTATAATTGTAATCCTGATCTGCATGCTGGCCCTGTTCCTGTTAAAGGTCCCGGTATATATCAGCATGGCCCTTACCGGCTGTGCTTTGATGATGGCTACCACCGGAATGAAGTGGAGTATACTAAGCCAATATCTGTATACAGGTACCAACTCATTCACCCTGCTGGCAATCCCCCTGTTCCTTCTGGCCGCCAAGCTGATGAATACGGGCGGGATAACGAGGAAGCTGTTTGCGTTCTGTATGAAGGTGGTGGGCTGGCTTCCGGGAGGCCTGGGCCATGTGAATATCCTGTCCAGCGTGATTTTTGCCGGGATGTCCGGCACCGCCGTGTCGGATGCCGGCGGGCTGGGGGCCATCGAAATCAGGGCCATGAATGAAAATGGATTCGACAATGACTTTTCATGCTGTGTAACAGCCGCTTCCTCCACGCTGGGCCCGATCATACCCCCAAGCATCCCACTGGTGGTATATGCCACCGTGTCCGGCGCATCCGTTGGGGCTTTGTTCATGGCTGGAATCGTACCTGGCATTGTAATGGCATTCATCATGATGGTGGTCGTCACCATCTATGCGGTCAGGCGTCATTATCCCAGGACCAAATTCCCCACTGCCAGGGAGTTTTTCCACGCGCTGAGGGAAGGTATCCTTCCGCTCATGGCCCCCTTCATCCTGCTGGTGGGCATCTACGGCGGCGTGTTCACCCCCACCGAAAGCGCTGCCATCGTGGTGCTTTACAGCCTTGTGCTGGATGTATTCGTTTACCGTGAACTGACCATGAAGAAATTCATCGCCATCCTGCGGGAGACCGTAAGGGATTCCCTCACCATTGCCCTGATCATAGCAGGCGCCACCTTCTTTGGCTATGTGGCGACCAGGGCCAAGATCCCGCAGATGATACTGGCTTCCATGACCAGCATCGTGTCCAATAAGTTCACGCTGTTAATCATCATCAACGTGTTCCTGCTGATCATCGGCTGCTTTCTGGAGACTGCGTCGGCCATTACCATTGTGGTTCCGCTGATCCTTCCGCTTCTGGCTGCCTATGACATCAACCTGACCCAGTTTGGCATTGTCATGGTGCTGAACCTGATGATCGGGCTTCTGACTCCTCCGTTTGGGTTGGTCCTTTTTGTCATCAGCAAGATTGGCCATATTTCCATCGGAAGGTTTTCCAAAGCCCTGGTGCCGTGGCTGGGCGCCCTTCTGGCAGCCCTGTTGCTGGTTACCTTTGTCCCCCAGTTAAGCCTGTGGTTCCCCACCCTGTTGGGGATGAGCGTGTGATGATGGCTCTCCGGGATGTGTTTTGATATTGTATCTATTAAGAAAGAAGAGGAAATTACCATGAAAATCACAGCAGTAAAAGGAATCCCCCTGGGCTGTACCTGTTCCCCCATCAGTGACGCCCTGTCAACCTCTGCTGCCAGACAGGCGCTTCTTGTGAGGATAGAGACTGACTCCGGATATTACGGAATCGGTGAGGCATTTACATACGGGGCCCCGCTGGCTGTCATGAAGTACATTGTGGAAATGCAGCTGGCCCCCATCCTGGTTGACCAGGACCCGGCGCGGATTGAATTGCATTGGAACACCATGTACTGGCGCACCATTGCCCATGGCCGCAGAAGCATGGTAATGGGAGCAATCAGCGGTATTGACATTGCACTCTGGGATCTGTTGGGAAAAATCTGCCATATGCCTGTGTATAAGCTTCTGGGCGCGTGTTCGGATACGGTACCGTCCTATGCCAGCGGAGGTTTTTATGCACCGGGCAAAGGGATTGACGGGCTGAGGGCAGAACTTGAGGGATATATGGAAAAAGGCTATCAGGATGCTAAAATCAAGATTGGGCGCAACCTGGACCGTCCCGGTTCCCCGCTGCGTTACATGGCGAACCAGGAATACAGCGTGACCGTGGAAGAGGATATCAGGCGCATGGAGACAGCCAGGGAGATCCTTGGGCCGGGCCGCCTGATTGTGGATACCAATGCGTCCTGGGATTCCTATACGGCCATCCAGGCCGGGCCGGAGCTGCACCGCCTGGGTGTGTGCTGGCTGGAGGAGCCGGTTCCCTTTGAGGACCTGGAGGGGATGCAGCGGATTTCCAGGGAGCTGCCTGACATACTGGTGGCGGGCTGTGAGACACAGCAGGGGCTGAAGAATTTTGAAACCATGGTGCGCATGGATGCGGTTGATATCCTGCAGCCCGACATCGGCTGGGCGGGAGGATTCACGGAGTGCCGCAAGATTGGCGCCATGGGAGAGGCGGCCGGACGGAAGGTTTCCCTCCACTGCTTTGGTTCCGCCGTGCTGTTTGGGGCCAGCCTGCACCTGGCGGCATCCATGGCCAATACGGAAATGATGGAATCCGAGGAGAATCCCAATCCTCTGAAGACAGACATTGTCAAAGAGCCGTTCCAGGCAGACCGCCATATGAACTTTTACGTCCCCCAGGGGGATGGTTTGGGGGTTGAGCTGGACTGGACGAAATTGGAAAAATATATTATAATGATGTAAAATAACTGGAATTAAGATTCAATAAGGTCCAGTGCTGCAGGGGAGAGTTGCCACATGGGAAAGAGGCATGAAGGACCTGAGCTGCTTGCGGATGAGGTGGCACAGAAAATCAGGGCAAAGATTCAGAATCAACAATATCAGCCAGGGGACCGCCTTACCGTACGTCTGCTCTGCGAGGAATTCGGGACCAGCGAGACCCCGGTTAAACAGGCGCTTAACCAGCTGGTCGCAACGGGCCTTGTGGTATCCATACCAAAGTGCGGCATGAAGGTGCGGACCTTTAACTTCCAAGACATGAAGGACAACTGGGAGGCGCGCCTGATGATAGAGCAGTTCTGCGCCGTGCCTGCAGTGGAGCGCGTACGCCATGACGAGGATTTTGTAAAGCATATCCAGGACATACTGGATATCTCCAACCGCGAATACGGCAAGTGCATTGCGGATTTTACAAAAGAGAACTTCAACCTCCTCACCGAGCATGACCGCATGCTGCACACGGAACTGGTCAGATGCAGCCGCAACCAGCAGATCATGAATATGTACAACAGCCTGAATGCCCACTCCTGCATGTTCGCAGGATATGGCTGCCACACCCCGGAGACCCTGCGCCAGGTACAGAACCAGCACACGGAGATAGTGGACCAGCTGCTGCTGTGTGATGTGGATGGACTGAGGAAGGCGCTGGAATCCCACATTTACAGTACGGTCCAGATTTACAGGTCGGCTTGGAAGGAATAGGCTTCCGGGCAAAGGCGGTGAAAGGTGATGCCTGAAAGAAATGATGAAAGGAATTACCATGGAAAGATGTCATAAAACAGACAGGAAGACAGGAACCCACCGTCCGGCGGATTCCTGTCTTCCTGTCTGTTCATATCCCTGCCGGACGGCAGTGGTTCCTATTTCTAAAGGTCCAGCTTCAGATCCCCTTCTTTGATCCATCCCATCTTCCTTAAAATCTCACCAAAGATAAAAGTAAGGACTGCAGGAAGCACAAAGCACACCATAAGGATTCCAATCCACATACTGGAACCGCCTCCCATGGCGGTATAGATCCCGATGGGGCCTACCAGGCCGCAGGTGCCCATGCCTGAACCGGCAGGGATGTTCTGGAGACGGAAGACCATGGTGGCAATGGGTCCGGTTATCATGGATGCCAGTGTGGGAGGTATCCAGATGCGCGGGTTCAGGACGATGTTGCCCATCTGAAGCATGCTGGTGCCAAGCCCCTGGGCCATCAGGCCGCCAATCTTATTCTCCCGGTAGCTCATGACTGCGAAGCCGATCATCTGGGCACAGCAGCCCGCCGTGGCAGCGCCCCCCGCAAGTCCGTCCAGGGAAAGGGCGATGCAGATGGCCGCGCTGCTGATGGGGAGGGTGAGGGCAATGCCGATAAGGGCTGAAACCAGGATACCCATGATGAAGGGCTGCATTTCCGTGGCGGTCTTGACCAGGTTGCCGAACCAGTCCATGAATCCGGCAACCCCGGGACCTACAAACTGGGCAATGAGCACGCCGGAGATGATGGTGACGCCGGGAGTCACGATGATGTCCAGGCGGGTTTCCTTGGATACGATCTTGCCAAGCTCCGCCGCCACGATGGTGGCCACCAGGGCGCCTACGGGGCCGCCCAGGGTGTTGCCGGCGATTCCCACGGTGGCTGCGGAGAACAGTACCAGCTGCGGTGCCTTTAAGGCATGGGCAATGGCGATTCCCAGCGCAGCGCCTGTGGCGCTTTTGGCATAGTCTGCAATCACGTTGAAGATTTCAATACCGAACTGCTGGCCCAGGGTACCGAAGATGGTCCCGATGAGCAGGGATGCAAAAAGGCCGAAGGCCATGGCTCCCAGCGCATCAATCAGATAGGTCTGTACGGTGATGTTCACATTTTTTCGTTTCAGAAACTCCTTGACACTCGTCGATTTCATACTCATACGCTCCCTCTTTTTGCGGTTTCGGAAAAATACATCCTAATGCGTTTTCCAACCATGCTTTAGTTAGGGATTTTATCATAGTTTTATAAAAATGCAAGTTATTTCGATTAGAATGCACTAAATTGTGAAAATATTAACATATTGCAAATTTATAGGCAGTGGGATATAATGGTACGAACAGGGGACATTATTTTTAGAACTGCATTGCATGAGCTTCAGCGGTCAGAGAGAGGTGGACAAAATCGAATTCCGTTTTTTATATTTACTGCAGGAGCTGCACACTCCGCTGGTTGATGGGCTTATGACCTTCATCACATCCCTGGGGGACCATGGCATATTCTGGCTGTTGCTGGCCGCCGTGCTTTTTGCGGTCCCAAGGACCAGGATGATGGGCGGGTGCATGCTGGTATCCATCGGTATCGGTTTCCTTCTGGGGAATGTGGCCCTTAAGAACATGGCTGCCAGACAGCGTCCCTGCTGGCTGGATCCGTCGGTACAGCTGCTGGTCCAGGTTCCCAGGGATTTTTCATTTCCATCCGGGCATTCCATGGTTAGCTTTGAAGGGGCGGTTACTGTTTTCATGTTTAACAGGAAGTGGGGGATACCGGCCTTGATGCTGGCTGTGCTGATTGCATTTTCCAGGCTGTATCTGTTTGTGCATTTCCCCACGGATGTGCTGGCAGGAGCGGCGTTGGGGACCGTGATTGCCTGGTGTGTGGCAAGGACGGCAAAAAGGCGGCGCTTAAATGATCCTCCCCGGACAATGACAGAAAAATCGTGACAGAAAGACAGGTGGCAGATATGTTGGAACGCGCACCGGGTATCTATGAAGTGGTGCTTCACAGCAATCAGAAAAGCATTGATGAGATAAAGATTTTCCTCATTCCCGGCAGGGAAGGGGAGCGCAGCCTGATGGTGGATGCCGGTTTCAGGAAAAGGCAGTGCCTGGAAACCATGGAGGAAGCCATGGGAAGCCTTGGGATTACGTATGATAAGCTGGATATTTTCCTGACCCACAAGCACCATGACCACTGCGGGCTGGCCAGCGTCTATGCGGAGCGGGGGGCCAGGCTGTTCATGAACCCCCAGGAAGACAGGCATTGCTATGACTGCCTGTACTATAACCACAGCCATGGTTCGAAAGAGGACCAGCCAGAGGTGCTGAGGGCCGTGGGCGTGACAGAGGAAGGGACGCCCGAGGTCTGGAACATGTTCATGGAAGTGAACCGGCGGGTCAGCGAGCACAAGGGCTGGGAATTTGAGATTCCGGGATTTTCCTATACGCCTGTGAAGGCGGGGCAGATCCTTTCCTATGGAGGATATGATTTTGAGGCAGTGCCCCTTAAGGGACATACCTTCGGGCAGCTGGGGCTTTATGAAAAGAACCGCAGGATACTGTTCTGCGCGGACCAGGTCATTGACGGGATTGTCCCCATTGTGGGTACCACCTACCCGGATGAGCACCTGCTGATGGGGTATTTTGAATCTCTGGAGCATTTTAAGCATGAGTATGCGGACTGCCTGGTGCTGCCGGCCCATAAGCTTCCGGTGGCGGATGTGAAGCGGGTGGTGAACCGGATTGTGTTTGCCTATCTTGACAAGACGGACCTGATTAAGCATATCCTGGACCATGGCCATCACAGGATGACCACCAAGGAGGTGGCATGCCTGGCTTATGGCATGGAGTCCGTGCCAAGGGATGAGGCGGAGTTCATCAAGCTTAAGATGGTGATCAGCAAGACATTTTCCTGTCTCGAATACCTGTATGACACGGACTTCGCCATCCGTTCCAAGGAGGATGGGATTTATTACTGGGAATCCCCGTAGGCGCCTTTGTTCAACAAATATTAGCAAGGATTCTCCCATCCTCTAAGGTGATGAGATGAATTGCCAAAAACAAACTTAACGGCAGTGGTGGGCGGAGAGTAATCGGTATCCCCCACTGCCATGAGGTCAACCACGCATCTACGTAGGATGCAGTCGCACTTCGACAATATACCGAGCGTGGATTGAAACAAAAAGTGCTTGCATATTTCACCATATGGTGTATAGTATAGTAAGTGCCGTGTTGAACGGCATAATAAAATATTGAAGAGCAGAGTAGGCATATGTGCGTTAAGTGCCGGCTGAACAGGGAGTTGTCAGCTGGACGAAAGGAACCTTCGGTTTCCTGCGGTACATAAGCCGCATCCCGCTGCATACAGAGATGATGGAGCGGCCTGACTGCGCGGATTTTCCGTGCAGGGCCGCTTTTTGTGCCTTCCATGGATGCACCGCCGTGCGCGGGGCAGCCCAATGGCAATACCTGGCATGCTCTCCGTCTGTAGTACGAGAAATCTGCAAAGGAGGTAATTGCCATGAAACGATTCAATGAAACATTCACAAGTTCTTTCCGGGAACTGAAGCAGGTGAGGACCATCACGGTCTGCGCCATGCTGGCAGCCATCGGTGTGATCCTGGGCTCCCTGACCATCTACATAACAGATACGGTCAGGGTAGGCTTTTCCGGGATTCCCAACATGCTGGCCGCCTATCTGTTCGGCCCTGTGGCCGGGGGCGTGTTTGCCGGCGCCCTGGATATCCTCAAGTACCTGGTAAAACCAATGGGGCCATTCATGCCGGCCCTGACCCTGATTGTGGCGTTAAAGGGCCTGCTGTACGGATGCGCGTTCTACAAAAAGCCCATCAGCTTCTGGCGGGTACTGGCAATCCAGCTGGTGGTTGCCATTGTCTGTAACCTGCTCTTAAACACATGGGCGCTTTCCCTGTTATACGGAAAGGCATTCATGGCAATGCTGATACCGCGTATCATGAGGAACCTGATTATGTGGCCCATCGATTCCCTGATCTTCTTCAATGTGGCAAAGATACTGGAGGTGACAGGGGTGTTCCGTGCCCTGGGCAGGAGCAGGGCTGCCGCATAAAAGTTATTTTATTAACGGATGAAAAATTTAACAATATCCAGGAATGGGAAAATGCCTCCGGCGGACCTGTAAAATGGTCTGCCGGAGGCATTTTCCCGTATAAAGGCCCAGGGCAGGGCCGTGGGCAGCAACTGGAATATCATGGGAAATTCCCCGTGATACCGTTAATTTTGCGTCAAGCTGTTCTGCAAAAAGTACACCATCGCTCTTGCAGCCGTCCTAAGGCCGTGCTATGATGGGTCTGCAAAAAACGGAATGAAGAGAAAACAGATGACCATGTTTCAAAATGAGGAGGAAACATACCATGGCAGTTCATGTAATTGACGAAGCAGATAGATGCCTTCAATGTAAAAAACCGATGTGCCAGCAGGGATGCCCCATCCATACGCCGATCCCGGCCATGATCAAGGCCCTTAAGGAAGGCGGCCTTGAGGATGCGGGAGCCATGCTGTTTGCCAATAATCCCATGTCCCTTGTGTGTTCCCTTGTGTGCAACCATGAGCGCCAGTGCGAAGGACACTGCGTCCTGGGGAGGAAAGGGCAGCCGGTTCATGTGAGCAGCATTGAGAACTATATATCGGATACATGCCTGGAGAGGATTAAGATAGACTGCGCTCCTAAGAACGGGAAAAAGGTGGCTGTTATCGGGGCAGGCCCCGCAGGCATCACCATTGCAATCATGCTGACCCAGAGGGGCTACAGCGTGACCATATTTGATTCCAGGGACAAGATCGGGGGCGTGCTCCAGTACGGCATACCGGAATTCAGGCTCCCCAAGTCCATCCTGGACCGTTATAAGAAGAAGCTTCTGTCCATTGGCATTAAGATCAGGCCCAACACCACCATCGGCGGCGCCCTGGAGATTAAGGACCTGTTCCGCGACGGATACAAGAGTATTTTCATCGGCACAGGGGTGTGGCGTCCAAAGACCCTTGGGGTTAAGGGGGAGTCCCTGGGCAATGTCCATTTTGCCATTGATTACCTGGCGAACCCGGATGCATATGATCTGGGGGATAAGGTGGCAATCATCGGCGTGGGCAATTCCGCCATGGACGTGGCCCGCACCGTAATCCGGAAAGGTTCCCGCCATGTGACCCTGTACGCCAGGGGCAGGCACTCTGACGCCAGCCTCCACGAGACACAGTATGCAATGCTTGACGGGGCAAAGTTTGAATTCTGCAAGGGGATTGTGGAAATCAATGATGACGGTCCGGTGTTTAAGGACGTATTCTATGATGAGGAGGGCAATATCACCGGGTATTCAGAGGATACGGAACAGGTTCACGTGGATTCGGTTGTCATCTCCATCAGCCAGGGGCCAAAGAGCAAGTTGGTCAACACAACGGACGGCCTGAAGGCCACCAGGAACGGCCTGCTTCAGACCTCGGAGAATGGCGCCACCACGGTGGAAGGGATATTTGCCTCCGGCGACGTGGTCCTGGGCGCCAAGACCGTGGTGGAGGCAGTGGCATACTCAAAGACCGTGGTGGATGCCATGGATGAATATATGAAGGATAAATAACCGTCCGGCGGTATGGGACTTTCCCGTCATATACGGTTTGGCTGGCTGCGTGCCTGCCGGATATGAAAGAGCAGATACCGTTCCCTTTTGGGAATCAGGTACCTGCTTTTTTTCCGTGTCTCATTCTGCATATTGGATCCCGCGACATCACTTCCTTGTGAATTCCAGATGATAATATTCCGGCAGGATATAAAACTTATACCTTGCAAAGGGCCTGCCAGCCTTGTTGGAATATATGGATTCAATCAGGATGAGAGGCGTGCCCACAGGGGTTTTAAGAAACTCCACCTCCATCTCATTGGCATAGATAAGCTTGATGGTCAGTGTTTCCTTGGCCGCATGGCAGAACACGGTTTCCAGCACCGTGGTCCTGATGGAATCCTGATTTGCTGTATTCAGATCCAGGTCAGGGAAAAAAGCGGCTGGAATCTGGGTAAAGGTATAGCCCAATATTGTTTCCTCTGATTTGTATACGCAGTTGCAGGCCAGCACGATATCGTTTTTGGAAAGCTCCAGCTTATTGCGGGCGATGTCGGTGGGGGAACCGTAGTTGTAGCTGAGGATGGTTTCCGTCACATGGCATTTCTTAGGGGACATCATCAGATTGGTAATCGGTTCCTCTGCCGTGGCCTTGGAACGCGGGGGCACAAAGGTGCCTTTGCCCTGGGACTTGATGATCAGGCCGTCCTCGTTCAGGATGGCAAGGGCCTGGCGCAGGGTATTCCTGCTGACGCCGTAGGTTTCAGACAGCGCTGTCTCGCCCGGAAGATAGGTTTCCGGGGGATAGACCCCGTTCATGATATCCGTATATAAAGAATTATAAACGCCCAGGTAGGTGGGCATTGTCTCACTGCGTAAATTAGTCTTCATCTTAGTCTCCTTTTAGCCTCCATCCAGTACTCCGTCCGGCCAGAAACCATCACATGTTGTTCAACATGTTTATATTAACATATTTTTCTTTAAACTTCAATGTAAATATCCAATCTGTCTCCTTTGTGATTCAAGATACAATTATATCTCTCCGGGATGAAACAGAAGTATATATGGGGAAATAGACACATTTTGTGAGATGTGCATAAAAATGAGACATAATACTTGTGTAAATTAATGAAAAGAATATTTTTGCCGTTCTTTTATTGACTTTAAGAAAAACTGGTGATAAGCTTTAAACAAGTTAAACATGTTGAACAAGTGAATGGAAAGCGATTGAGGGAAGCAGGAATGATAAGAAAATGCAGTGACAAGGATTACCATGTGCTGATGCGCTATCTGCAACAGGAACCGGTGTACCACACATTCATCATAGCCGATATCACAAGATACGGGTTTGATAAGGATTACCAGACCGTGTACATGCAGGAGGCAAAGGAAGGGTGCTGCGGCATTTTCCTCAGGTACTATAATAATTTCATAGTGGCGGGGGATGCCGGAGCCATTGATTACCGGGAAGCAGGTTCGCTGGTCACCGGTGGGATTACCACGGTTATGGGACGGGCGGAGCTGGTAAGCCGCATATGTTCCGGTCTGGACCGGGATTATGAATATGGACAGAAGGTGCTGTACACTTATGAAGGGAAGGCGGGGACGGCAAATCCCATAGAAGAGCCCACAGAAGAATCCATAGAAGAATCACCCACAGAGGAGCTTCCCACAGAGGAACCGCCCGCCGTCCGGCCCGCCGGTCTTGACGATGTGGACCGGATTTATGATTTCCTTATGGGAATCCCCCAGCTAAGGCCGCTGTACACCCAGAAGGCCATGATTGAGAACCGTATCCGCAGCGGTGAGGGGATTCATGTCATCATGGAAAAGGATGGGAAGATCATAGCCCATGGCAACAGCGCGGCCAGTGCGGACCTGACGGTGATGCTGGGAGGAATCGGGGTCAGCCCGGAATACCGCAGGAAAGGATATGCGTCCAGGATCATGGAAGGGCTGTGCAGGGAGATTCAGAAGGGGAAACGCACCCCATGCATTTTTGCAGGGGACGAGGCGTCGAAAGCCCTGTGTGAAAAAGCAGGGTTTGTGGAATATGGAAGCTGGGGAACGGCCCAGTTCTAAGAACTATACAAAATGGAGGGGAACCATACATATGAACAACAGACACTTATCCATCAAGGAAATTCTAGGCTATACGGTAGGATCCATCGGGGATTCCACCTGTTACAACTTCGTACTGTCATTTTTCTCATTTTTCATGATTACGGTGGCGGGGGTAAGCCCGGTCATAGCCGGGGCCATCATATCCATTGCCATTGCCTGGGACGCTGTCACGGACCCGGTTATCGGATACATGGTGGACCATTCAAAAAGCAGGAAGGGGAAGCGCAGGCCCTACATATTCAGATCCCTGATTCCCATGGGGGCGTCAATCATCTTCATGTTCATGAACGTGAACCTGCCCCAGACACAGAAAAACATATATTTCCTGGTCCTTGTCCTGGTATTCTGGACCGCCTATACCGCGTTTAACATACCGTACTATTCATTTGGTTCGGTGCTCACGGACATTGACAGCGAGCGGGTGAAGGTATCCGCCTTCCGGGAGGTCCTGGGCTATGTGGGGATATTCTGTGCAAGCTCGGTCCCCACCTTCCTGGTGGGCTGCCTGCTGAAAAAGGGCTTCGGCGACTCCCAGGCATGGCTTGCCGCCGCCGTGGTCTCCGCCGCCATCACGGTTGTCTCCATCCTTATCATGTGGAGATGCACCAAGGGAAAGGAACCCATTGAGGAAAATGTGGACGTGCCCTCCATGCACGCAAGGGACTTCTTCCGGGAAATGTGGAGCCTTATGAAAATGCGGCCTTACCTTCTGGTCATTGCCTGCGCCCTGTTCACCAATGTCTACCTTACTCTGTTTAACTCAAACCTGCTGTACTACGTCACCTTTAACATGGGGATGGGCGAGACCCAGGCTTCCGCCATGTTTACGGCCATGAATATCGTATCCATTGCATTTATCCCATTCATCACCAAGGCTGTGGCCGTATTCACCAAGACCGGGGTGTTCGTGGCATGCACCATGTTCAGCGGAATCGTGATGATCCTGGCGAAATTCGTGGATATAAACAGCGTGGTGTCAGGCTGCATATACGTGGCCCTGGTGGGAGTGGGCACATGCGCCTACTGGATGTGCGTATTTAACTTTTTATATGATGTCATTGACTATGACGAGTTTAAAAATGGTAAGAAGCGGGACGGCATCATCATGTCCTATTACTCCTTCCTGTTAAAGCTTGGGGGCGCGGTTGCAGCCGGGATACAGGGAATCCTGCTTCAGAAAAGCGGGTTCGACGCGACGCTGGCAGTCCAGCCTGAGGGCGTAAGGAGCATGATAAGCTCCCTGTTCACGGTCCTGCCCGGCATCTGCATGGTCCTTGCAAGCCTGGCAATCATCATCACACCGTTAAAGGACAGGAAGATGGAAGCCCTGAGGGCATCCCTGGAAAAAAAGAGAAATGGTGAAGAATATCCCATCGGGGAGTTCGAATCAATTCTATAGATACTGCAGTAAGACAAATAAAATGGAGGAATCAAGTTATGAAAACAAAACCAGCAATTGTAATGCAGACCGATTTTACCAAAGACATATCCGTGTGTACCATGCAGGGCGTATGCATGATGGTGGACCCGGAGCTGAGGGTATTTGACAGCACCCACGATATCAGGAGCTTTGACACCTACCAGGCTTCCACATCCCTTAGCTTTGTGGTGGATTTCTGGCCTGCGGGAACCGTATTCGTATCCGTGGTTGACCCGGGGGTTGGCACCGGCAGGAGGGCCTGTGTGGCCAGGCTGAAAAACGGCAGCTATGTGGTGACGCCGGATAATGGAAGCCTGACGCATTTAAAGAAGTTTTTCGGCATAGAGGAAGTGCGTATCATAGACGAGACAAGGAACCGTCTCCAAAAAACAAAGAAGTGCCATATATTCCATGGCAGGGACCTGTTCGCATACTGCGGCGCCAGGCTGGCCGCAGGAGTCATCACCTACGGGGAGGTGGGGGAGAGCTACCCGGTTGAGGAAATTGTGGAACATGAGATCATTCCGTACCAGGCAGACGGAGGCAGGATATCCGGCATGATAGACGCCATTGACTATCACTTCGGACTTATCTGCACCAACATACCGGCAGAGGTATTTGAGGAAAATGGAATCAGCTTTGGCGATATGCTCCATGTGGCAATCCGCAACAGGAACAGGCAGGAACCTGTGTTTGAGGGCAATGTAGCGTATGTGCCATCCTTCGGGTCGGTGGAAAAGGGGGAACCGCTGCTGATGACCAGCGAGACACTGCAGATACAGATAGCCACGAATTGTGTCAACATGGCTGAAGCATATGATATACATGAAGGTCCGGACTGGACCATGGAGATTGAGAAGGAGGTAAAGGCATGAAACCGATTATTGTAATGCAGTCTGATTTTGGAACGGACTCAGGTTTAGTTGCATCCATGCACGGAATGTGCAGGATTGTGGACAGGGAACTGGAGGTGGAGGATATCACCCACGCACTGCCTGCATTTGACATAAAGGCGGCGTCCTATTGTTTACAGTATACCGTGCCATATTGGCCGGAAGGGACCGTGTTCGTGTCCGTGGTTGACCCGGGTGTGGGCACCAGCCGCAAGGCGTCCGTGGCCAGGCTTAAAAATGGAAGCTATGTTGTGACCCCGGACAACGGGACCCTTACATATCTCCAGGATATGATAGGAATCACGCAGATACGGGAGATTGACGGACAGAAAAACCGCTACAATAATACCAGGGATGTGCACACCTTCCATGGCAGGGATCTGTTTGCATATTGCGCGGCAAAGCTGGCCTCCGGCCTGATTACCTATGAGGAGGTAGGGGAATCCTATCCCGTGGAGGAAATCGTGCGCCATGAGGTATATGGGGCTGAGGTTTCAGACAAATATGTGAAGGCGTGCATCCAGAGCTACGACCCGTTTGGAAGCGCGGAATTATCCGTGCTGAACGTGGATTTTGCGAAGACCGGTTTTAAGCATGGGGACATGACGGATATAACCATTACCTGTGAGGGAGAGGAAGTGTTCCATGAGCGGGTTCCCTATGAGCGTTCCTTTGGATATGTGCCAGTAGGGTCCAACCTTATCTTCAATGACCTGGCTTCCTTTGTGACCATTGGCTGCAATCAGGGATACTTTGCCAGGAGATATGGCCTGGATGGGGAAAAAGAATATGTGGTGGAAATCAGGGAAGCCTGAGCGCGTTTGAAAATTGCTTTCCGTCAGCTGTGCGTCCCGCTTTGTGGGAGATTTGGCCCAAATGAGCGCGGCGTAGCGGGCTACGTTAAGTGAATTTGGGCCAAATATACCGCGAAGTGGGGCGTGCAGATGGCGGGAATGAATTTTCAAACACGCTCTAACATGCAGCCATAAGGGAAGAGAGGGGAAGATATGTGGATTGACAGCATACCGAAGGTGGAGCTGCACTGTCACCTGGACGGTTCCATTCCGGCCGATGTATTATTGCAGCTGTGCAGGAAGGGAATGGTCAGGGTTCCGCAAGCACGGGAGGATTTCCTGAAGCTGGTCCGGGCGGATGAGGAGTGCGGGAGCCTGGCCGGTTATTTAAAATCATTTGAGATTCCCCTCAGGTGCCTGAAATCAGAGGAGGCGTTCTACCAGGCGGCCTATCATACCGCCTGCGCCGCCTCCGGGGAAAATGTCAGGTATATGGAGATACGCTTTGCCCCCCTTCTGTCAGCTTCGGACGCATTGCCTGCCCAGGCAGTGATTGAGGCGGTGGCAGCGGGATTATCCAGGGCAAGGACTGAAACCGGGATCATCTGCGCCATCCTGCTGTGCGGGATGCGGCAGTTTACGGATGAGATGAACCTTAAGAACCTGGAACTGGCGAAGGCGTATCTGGGAAAGGGGGTGGCCGGGGTGGATCTGGCGGGGGATGAGGCGGCTTATCCCAACGAGCTGTTCCGGGAGTATTTTGCCAGGGCAGGAGAGGCAGGCATACCATTCACCATCCATGCAGGGGAATGCGGCAGGGCCCGCAATATTGAACTGGCTGTGGAATACGGCGCTGCCAGGGTGGGCCACGGCATTGCCATGAGAGGCAATCCCAGGCTTCAGGAACTGTGCCGTGAGAAGCATGTGGGGGTCGAGATGTGTCCAAAGAGCAACCTACAGACCGGGGCGGTTGCCGGGATAGGGGAATATCCCCTGCGGGAGTTCCTGGACAATGGCCTCCTGGTGTCCCTTAACACGGATAACCGTACCGTGACGGGAACCACGGTTTCACAGGAACTGGGGCTGATGGAGGAACATTTCAGGTTGACAAAGGAGGAGGGGAAGGCTGTCATGAAGAATGCCATACGGACTTCCTTTGCGGACCAGTGGACAAAAGAGAAGATAGCCAGGGAGATAGATTCATGGGAGTGACAGGGGAAAGCCTTTGGGACATCAGGGACGGCAGTCCCATCAGGGAAATGCTGGAGTTCAATACAGGATTTGCCGGAAGCGGCGCAGCCCTGTCTTACCAGTCAGATAAAAGGCCCAGAAAAAAAGTGGCTGTCCTGACCTGCATGGACACCCGACTGACCGCCCTCCTGCCCGCCGCCCTGGGACTTAAGGGCGGGGATGTGAAAATGATAAAAAATGCAGGCGGTTTAATCCTCAACCCCCTGGACAGCACGGTGCGCAGCCTGCTGATTGCAGTGCTGGAGCTGGGCGTTGAGGAAATCATGGTAATCGGCCATACGGACTGCGGCGTGCAGGGCATGGATGAGCGGACCGTGGTATCACATATGGTGGAACGGGGCATTTCCCGCAGGGCTGTCCTGGATATGAAGGCACAGGGCCTGGACTTCCATCAGTGGTTTACCGGATTTGAAAATCCGCAGGACTCTGTGCGGGATAGCGTTAAACTGCTCAGGAACCATCCGCTGATGCCGGAGGACGTGGCCATATATGGTTTTGTGATGGATATTGGAAGCGGGGAGTTAAAGAGGGCGGTTTGATTCAGGTAAACCTACCCCATGGTCCTCCTAAGCTTCCGGAAGGATATTATGAACAGCGTAACCGTGGTACATACCGCAATGGTATCCGCGATGGGCTCTGACAGGAAAACAGCAAACACCTTGTTCTCAAAAAGCCCGGGCAGCACATAGATAAGCGGGATCAGCAGGATGACCTTTCTCAGCAGGGCCAGGAACAGGGAGGTCTTGCTGTCGCCCAGGGCGATGAAGGTCTGCTGGCAGGCCAGCTGGGCGCCGAAGAGCAGGGCGGCCGCCATATAGACATGGATGGACCAGGTACTGAAGGCGGTCAGGGCAGCGTCCTTTGTAAAGATGGAGATGAACACCCCCGGTGCGAACATGCTGACAGCCCACAGCACGGTGGAATAACACATACATGTGGCCAGCAGGATCCAGAAGGTGCGGCTGACCCGGTCTATCTTCCTTGCGCCGTAGTTGAAGCTGATGATGGGCTGCGCGCCCTGGGTCAGGCCCTGGAGGGGAAGGAGGGAGAACTGCATCACGCTTCCCATGATGGTCATGGCGCCCACGGCCACGTCCCCGCCGTATTTTAACAGCGAGGTATTAAAGCAGATGTTCAGGATGCTTTCCGTGAACTGCATGACAAATGGGGCCGCGCCCAGTGCGATGGCAGGCATCAGGATATCTGCCCTGGGCCTCATATAACAGGGGCGTATCTTTAAGTAGCTTTTACCGGACAGAAGGAACAGCACCACCCAGGTGGCGGAGATGCCCTGGGAGATAATGGTTGCCAGGGCCGCGCCCCGTACCCCCATGTGCAGCCCGAACATCAGGATTGGGTCCAGGATGATGTTGCAGACAGCGCCGATGAGCACGGTAAGCATGCCTGTCTTTGCATATCCCTGGGCATTGATGAATGCGTTAAGCCCAAGGGCCAGCTGCACGAAGATGGTTCCCAGGGAATAAATCTGCATGTAGGCCCAGCCATATTCGATGGTATTGCCGCTGGCACCGAACATCAGCAGGATGCTCCTGCCAAAGGTCAGGAAGAATACAGTGAGCACAAGGGCCACCGCAATCAGGGCAGTGGTACAGTTGCCCAGGATGTTCTCAGCCTCCTCCTTCCTGCCCTTCCCAAGCATGATGGACGCCCTTGGCGCTCCGCCCATGCTCACCAGGGCGGCAAAGGCCGAGATGGCCATGATGACCGGGAATGTGACACCCACACCGGTCAGGGCGCTGGCGCCCACGCCGGGCAGGTGGCCGATGTACATGCGGTCCACCATGTTATATAAAACATTGATGATCTGGGCAGTGATGGCAGGAACAGCCAGCTTAAACAGCAGCCGTCCCACGCTTCCTGAACCCAGGTCTATTTCTTTTGCTTCTTTTGCAGAACCCATAAAAATTCAATCCTTTCCATATATAAATATCCGAATGTCTAAAAAACAGCCGTTTAATAAATATATATCCAAACCAGAAGAAAGTCAATAACGGTACTTCCGCAAATGTTTCCATACTGCTATAATGGTAACAGCCTCTTGACAGGAGCGCGTGTTTTCGGGAAAACGGGGCGGAAAGGAAGGACAGGACATGGTTAAGGCGATATTTTTTGACATAGACGGTACGCTGAGAGGATTTAATCAAAAGGGGATTTCAGAGGATACCAGACATGCCCTTGACAGGGCAAGGAATGCGGGGATACGGCTGTTCATTGCGACGGGCCGCCATTTCCTGGAGGTGGAATCGGAGAACCTGCTGGAGGGACTGGCATTTGACGCGTATATTACCCTGAACGGCCAGTACTGCTATGAAGGAACCCCTGGCCGTCCGGTCATCTATAAGAACCCTATCCCACGCAGCCAGATTGCCATCCTTCTTAAGATACTGGAAGGGACACCATTCCCCTGTCTGTTCATGGAAGCGGAAAACTGGTATCTGAACTACGTGGATGAGCGTGTGATCCGGGTGCAGGATGGGATTGGAACCAGGATTCCTCCGGTGGGGGATGTGAGGCAGGCCCTGGAACATGATATATACCAGGTAATCCCCTATCTTAATGAAAGGGAAGCCGTCAGGCTGGCAGCCTTCCTGCCGGAATGCGGGTATACGGTGTGGCATGACGGGGAAGGCGTGGATTTAACCCCCAAGGGCGGAGGCAAATGCTCAGGCATCCGGGAAGTGATTGCCCGGTACGGGATTGAACCTGAGGAAATGGCGGCCATTGGGGACGGGAATAACGATGCGTCCATGCTTGCATACGCAGGCATTGGTATCGCCATGGGCAATGGGACCAGAAAGGCCCTTGAGGCCGCGGATCATATCACTGGCAATGTGTGGGAAGGCGGTCTGGCCCAGGCGATCGATTATCTGCTGTCACAATAAAACAGTCCATTGGAGGAGGTGGGAGTGCACCTCCTTCTTTTTTTATGGTAGTGATTACCCTTACGGAAGTGGCAGTCCTTACAGAAATGATTGCCCTTACGGAAGCGGCTGCCCTTTACGGAAGCGGTTTCCTTTTATGGAACAGCAGAAGCAGCCCCATATAGCAGAGGCACAGGAACAGGATATTCACTGCTGTCTCGACAAAGAGCGGCAGGCTGCCAAGGGAGGCTGCCACACAGGAGAATGCCAGGTACATCCCAATGGATATGAGAAGGAGGATGACCGGTTTCACAATCATGTTGGCCGTGTCCCAGTGGAAAGGGACCTGCCGTTTCACTGCCAGGAAACTCATAAGCGCCAGGGCCAGCTCGCTGGCCAGCATCCCCCAGAGATAACCCTGGATCCCAAACCTTGGAATGGCAAAAAGCACAAAAGCCAGCCGTATGACCATGGCCCAGACATTCTGGAAAAACGTGACCGAGGTTTTCCCAAGTCCGTTTAAGATGCTTCCCATGGTGGTGGCCAGATACATGAACGGGCACAGCCATGAGAGGATGGTGATGAAGGTGCCTGCATTCTGGTCATGGAACACGCCCACGCCCAGCTGGTTACCGAATAGGGTGAAGATGCCGATGCACAGGACCCCCATGTAGCAGCTGTAGCGCAGGGACATGGAAATCATGGAGGAGATACGTCCCTCGTTGCCGTCCGCCTGGGCCTGGGCAACCGTTGGAAGCAGCAGGACAGCCATGGAATTGGTGATGGCGGAGGGGAACAGGATGAACGGCAGGGCCATGCTGGTGAGCACGCCGTATATGGACAGGGCCTCTGAGTTGGTAAGGCCGGAACTCATCAGCTTGTTGGGAATCCAGATTGCCTCGGCGCTGCCAAGGACATTGAGTATCAGCCGGTTACCCATCAGTGGAAGGGCCAGGGCCATCAGTGGGGCGGCTGTTTCACGGAAGGAGAGGGGGATTGCCTTCCTTATCTTATTACCCTCCGTTCCGGCAGGCGGGAAGAATCCAAGGCAGAATACGGTAAATGCAGCCGAAGCCATTTCCCCGATTAAATGACCGTATACCGCAAGGCTGACCGTGATCTCACGTCCTGAATCCAGCCAAACGCCGGCCATAAGGAACACGGCACCCATGCGGATGACCTGTTCCGCCACCTGGGAGAACGCGGGCACCCTGGCCTTCTGCATGCCATAATAATAACCGTTGATACAGGCGTGGAGGGCTGCAAAGGGCACGGACACGGCCATCACGGGCAGGTAAGGGGCGCACCTTGGTTCTAACAGGAACTTTTCCGCCAGGAAACCTGCGTTGCCGTAAATACCCCAGGCCAGGAGGAATGACATGCCCATGGCAATGACCAGGCCTGTCTTGAACACGGCCTTGCCCCGGGCCTGGTTGGCGGCCACGTACTGGGACAGCGCGGTCTGGATGGAGCCTGCGCACACCGCAAAGCAGATGCTGAATATGGGATGTACCATATTGTAAATACCCAGCCCCTCTGCGCCAATGGTCCGGGACATGAATATACGGTAAAAAAATCCCAGGATACGGCATATGAACCCCGTTGAGGTGAGGAGCAGTGTTCCTGTAATGAATGCCAGCTTCCGTGGGGAGAGGCGTTTGGATATGTTTGAAGATGGTGTTAAGGACTCCTTCATGAGAACTCCGGGAAATGGGAATTATTAAAAGTATATTGGGAGCGGGCGGGTTTTATGACATTCCAGGTCCCCTTCCCGGTACATTAAGAAATCATAAGGACAGCATAAGAAAAGCATAAGGATAGCTAAAAAGGGCACGCTGCAGCATTAAGATACCATAAAAATAGTGTTAAAATATTGTTAATAATAACCTGTTAAAATTTCTTAACAGGCATATTTTTGTGCATAATATATAAAAAAGATAAAATTTTACTAAAATTCACAAAAACTTACGGTAGGAGAGTCCCGCCATCTCCTTTATAATATTTTTATAATGACTTAGTCAGTAAGAGCTCGCTGCGGTCAGGTTTCTTAATGCCATCATCAAAAGAAGGGAGAGTGCCATGTCATCTCTGTTTCAAACCATTGACAAGATCAAACCTGTATATGACAGGACCTATGCATTCGTCATGTTCCTGTGCAAACTGCTCCTCACCGTGGATATCCTCATCACCTGTATGGCGGTTGCCGGACGTTACATACCGTTTATCCCGGACCCGGCCTGGAGTGAGGAGGTTGTGCTGACCTGTATGGCCTATATGGCAGTGCTGTCAGCCGCCCTGGCCATCCGCAGGAATGCCCATATCCGCATGACTGCCTTTGACACCTATCTGCCAAAGCAGGTGGTGCGGGCCCTGGATATCCTCTCGGACGCAGCTGTCCTTGTGCTTGCAGTCATCATGATTACCGTGGGCTGGAAGTATGCAAAGGGCATTGGCTCCAAGGGTTTCTATGTGAGCATGCCCTGGCTGTCCAGGTTCTGGATGTATTTCCCGGTTCCCCTGGCAGGCGTGGCGATGCTGATATTTGAGCTGGAAGCCCTGTATAACCACATAAAAGCAATCTGCACCAGAGAGGAGGAATGATCATATGGGCGGTGGGAATACTGCAATCCTGATTTTACTTGCAAGCTTTTTTGCCATGATATTACTGAGGTTCCCCATTGCGTACGCAGTGGCCCTTTCCTCTGTGCTCTGCCTGCTCTACCAGGGTCTCCCCCTGGCAGCCATCTGCCAGCAGATGGTGAAGGGAATCAGCTCCTTCAGCCTGATGGCGGTGCCGTTTTTCATTGTAATGGGCTGTCTCATGGGCTCGGGAGGCATCTCTGAGAAACTCATAGCCCTGGCCGATGCCTGTGTCGGATGGATGCGGGGCGGCATGGCCATGGTGAATATTGTGGCATCCTATTTCTTTGGAGGGATTTCCGGTTCCGCTGCGGCGGACACGGCCTCCATCGGTTCCATCCTAATCCCCATGATGGTGGAACAGGGCTATGACGATGACTTTTCAACTGCGGTCACCATCACCTCCTCCTGTGAGGGGCTTCTGGTGCCTCCCAGCCACAATATGGTCATCTATGCAACCACGGCCGGAGGCGTTTCCGTGGGAAGCCTGTTCCTGGCAGGGTACATACCGGGCGCGCTGCTGGCGGTTTCCCTGATGATAGGTTCCTATATCATTTCCGTGAAGCGCAATTATCCAAAGGGCGACCCGTTCAGCATTTCCAACCTTTTAAAACAGCTGAGTGTGTCCTTCTGGGCCCTGGCGGCCGTGCTGATCGTGGTGGTAGGCGTGGTGGGCGGCGTGTTCACTGCAACTGAGTCGGCTGCCATTGCAGTCATCTACAGCCTGGTTGTCAGCGTGTTCATCTACCGGGGACTTGACTGGAAAGGCGTGTGGCGGGTCATGGGAGAGTGTGTGGACACACTGTCCATTGTGCTGATCCTCATCGCGACCTCCAGCATATTCGGTTACTGCCTGACCCGTCTTCATGTGCCGGTGATGGCTGCAGGCGCCATAACAGGTTTTACCAACAACCCCATCATCCTGGCCCTGCTGCTGAACCTGATCCTGCTGATTCTTGGCTGCATCATGGACATGGCCCCCATCATACTGATAGCCACGCCGATCCTGCTGCCCATTGCCACCTCCATCGGACTTGACCCGGTCCAGTTCGGCATCATGGTAGTGTTAAACTGCGGCATCGGCCTTCTGACCCCTCCGGTGGGCGCCGTGCTCTTCATCGGCTCCGCCGTCTCCAAGGTGCCCATGGAGCGGGTGGTTAAGGCCACCCTGCCGTTTTACCTGTGCATGGTCATCACCTTGCTGCTTATTACGTTCATCCCGGCCATCAGCCTTTGGCTGCCCCAGGTGCTGGGCTAGAGCCTGTTTGAAAATTCATTCCCGCCATCTGCACGCCCCACTTCGCGGTATATTTGGCCCCGATTCAGTCAGCGTAGCCCGCTACGCCTCCATCATCGGGACCAAATCTCCCACAAAGTGGGACGCACAGCCGACGGAAAGCAATTTTCAAACACGCTCTAGGATTACAATCATAATCATACTTGAGGGCTGTCCCGGCAGGGCAGCTCTTTTTTCAGTTGTTTGCAAGAAACAGGGCGCATGGTATAATAGAGAGAAGCCCATCGCAATGGGACAGGCGTACGGGAGGTAGTCATGAAGGAACTCATATGGGGAAAAACGCTGCGCTCGCGGCTGATACGGTACAATTTTTTCATTATCTGCGTCATTGCCATATTTGTCAGTGTGTGCACTTACATAACGGCCAGCCGCAAGACGCTTGAGGTGGCCAAGAACTCGCTGCAGCACCAGGTAGAGGGGGTATCCTACCGCTACCAGCTGGCCTACGAGGAAATGATTAACATCGTGCTCAACTGCACGGAGCGTGGAACCTTTAACCTGGGGGAAGTGGGCAGGCAGACAACGCCTGCGGCCAGGAAGAAGGGGCTGGATTATGCGGAGCGCATCAAGGATTACTGTGCAATCACGGAGTACGGGGACTATATTGTGAAGCTGTCCGTCTTTGACGACAGGGGGAGCCTTGTGCAGACAGGCACCTCCTTTGGAAGCACGGAGGATGCCAGGGAAATATTAAAAGGCGGCTGGCTGGAGGACGAGCTGTTAAAAACAATGGACAGCTATGAGCTGGACCTGGTGCCCAACCCGTTTTTCCAGCATGAGGGAAATGTGCTCCCCATTGCCAGGACCCTGGGCAGCAGCGCCGCGCCTGGGGGCTGGGTGGTGTTAAGCCTTTCCACCCAGCTGTTCCAGGATATGCTGGAGGATGCGGGCGGCGGCCAGGAAGCCGTGGTGGTGACCGGGGACGGCAAGCGGGTGGCTTCCCTCTACGAGCCGGAGGAACACAGGGAGGAGAATGACAGGATCATCCGGAGCCTTCTGGACTCCGGGAAGGATAAGGGGCTTCTTGAGATGAAGGTCCACGGGAAGCAGAGCCTGGTGGCTTTTGAAAAATACCAGCGCAGCGGTATCCTGGTATATGAGAACCTGGCCCTGGACAGCCTGACCAGCGACCGCCTTATGATCATCCAGACCGTCATCATCATGTTCGCGGCCTGCCTGATATTCGGGTTCATCCTGTCCGTGCTCATCACCAACCAGATTAAGAAGCCCATTGACCGCCTGGTCAGGCACATTGGGGATGTGGCGGCCGGGGACTTTACAAGGGATCCTGATATTGAGGGCGAGGACGAAATCGGGACCGTGGGCAAGGTGGTCAATGACATGTCCCAGCAGATTGACGGACTGATGGCGGAACGGCTGGAGAATGAAAAGGAAAAGGGCGTGCTGGAACTGAAAATGCTTCAGGCCCAGATCAATCCCCATTTCCTCTACAACACCCTGGATTCCATCCGCTGGATTGCCGTCATCCAGAAAAACAGCGGCATTGTGAAGATGGTGACCGCCCTTTCCGGCCTGTTAAAGAACATGGCTAAAGGCTTTGACGAGAAGGTCACCCTTCAGCGGGAACTGGATTTCCTGAACGATTATGTGACCATTGAAAAGGTGAAATATGTGGAGCTGTTCGACCTGGAGGTAAAGGTGGACGATCCGAAGCTTCTGAACGCCATGGTAATCAAGCTGACCCTTCAGCCCCTTGTGGAAAATGCCATCTTCAACGGCATAGAACCGAACGGCAAACACGGCACCATCCTGATCCGCGCATATGAGGAAGAAGGATGCCTGCTGATCCAGGTAAGGGATGACGGCCGGGGGATACCGAAGGAGAAGCTTGCCGCCATCCTTGACAACACGGAAAAGGTCAAGGGCAATACCATGAGCGGGATTGGCCTTCCCAATGTGGAGCGCCGCATCAAGCTGAATTACGGGGAGCAGTACGGCCTCACCATTGAGAGCGAAGAGGGGAAATATACGGAAATCACTGTTAAGATACCCCTGGAATATGATACAATCGTGGGGCGGGGGGATGGAACCGATGAAAAAGATAAGGGGTAATGAGATATGTACCGTGTGATGATAGTTGATGATGAACCGTTGATCCTGGCCGGGATTGCATCCCTGCTGAACTGGGAGGAGCACGGCTGTACCGTGGGGGCCAGGTGCGCCAACGGCCAGCAGGCCCTCAGGCAGATGGAGGAACAGAAGCCGGATATCGTTATAACGGATATCAAGATGCCGGGCATGGACGGGATTGAGCTGATGAAGCAGGTCAAGGACAAGGGATGGGACGATGTCATCTTCATCCTGCTGACCAACCTGGAAGAGTTCAGCCTGGCCCGCCAGGCCATGAGCCTTGGGGCAGTGGAATATCTGGTGAAGATGGAACTGACAGAGGATAAGCTGGCTGACAGCCTGAAGGCGGCCGTGGCCCGGCGTGAAATGAAACGCAAGGCAGAGGCGGCCGATACCGTCATGGCCCGGTCGGAGGAGGACATACTGAAAGAGTATATAGAGGGACTTCTCATCGGGCGAGGGGAGATGGTCAATGGGGATGGTACGGGGATAGGACGCGATGTGGATATCCGGGCCGATGCAGATACCTGGGGTAATGCAGATACCCGGGCGGATGCAGATACCCGGGTCAATGCAGATATCCGGACCGATGCAGACCGGACGGCTTCTGGTACCATCCCTGTATTCCGGGAACCAATCATGGCCATCATCAGTTTCAACTATGGTTATGAGGGATTTTCCTCTGATTTCACAAGGGAGGACCAGAAGAAGGTAATCTCCTTTGCGGAAAATATCATCGGGCAGATGGTAAAAGGTTATTTTGACCACAGCTGCCTGGTGCGCAGGGAACTGACCAGCCTGGTGCTGGTGGTTTCGGCAGAGGGCATGCCGGATTACAGGGAGCAGATGAGAAGCCTTGGGGAGAAAATCATTTCCGTGGTAAAGGACTACTTCGAAGTGTCCGTGTCCGTACATGTCAGCACCAGGAAGGAGAGCCTTGAGGACTTTGGCGAGCTTCTGTATGAGGCCATGAGCGCGGCCAACCATTATTTTTACTGCTTTGCTGACCCGGTTGTGTTTTATTCGGCTGAGTGTGAGACAAGCGCCAGACATACGGCAAGCTTCCATATCGGATTCCTGAAAAAGGATCTGTCCCAGGCCGTTGCCATGAATGACAGTGCCGCCCTGGAGGGGATACTGGACCAGGTGGTATGCCTGTTAAAGGAAAACAACCCCTCCAGGCAGCAGGCCGTGAACGCCTGTGCAAACCTGTATTTTTTCCTGGCCTCCTTTTTTGAGGAAGGGGAGGAAGAGGATTTCCCCTATGAGGTCAATATCATGGAAAAACTGGGGAGGCTTGGGACCCTGGGCCAGATCATACAGTGGATTAACTGGTTTAAGGCAGCCGTTTCCTCCATTTTAGAACGCCGCAGGGACACGCGGGTGGATAAGATTGCGGAGATGGTGCGGGAATATGTGATGGAGCACTATAAAGAGCGCATAACCCTGGGCCAGGTGGCGGAAGCGCTGAACATCAGCCAGGGATATTTAAGCACTGCCTTTAAGAAACAGTCCGGGGAATCATTTACCAGCTATGTGTCCGCCATTAAGATAGAAAAAGCCAAGGAGCTGATAGAAGGCCATCAGTATATGATGTATGAGATATCGGACCTGCTGGGCTTTGACACGCCCTTTTATTTCAGCAAGGTATTCAAGAAAGTCGCGGGGATTTCGCCGAAGGAGTACGAGGCCCAGTGCCTGAAGCAGAAAAAATTATAAAAACATGAAAATTTTACATGTAAAAATCATGCCCACCTGAAAATTTTGCAAAAAGTATGTTGAGGGTGGATTCGGTTCATAAAACCTTTCTGGTATGATTATATCAAGATTTGAAATAACAAATTTTAAGGAGGGTTTTATTATGAAATTAAAAAAGACAGTGGCACTGGCATTGGTAACAGCCATGACAGCAACCATGGCAGCTGGATGCGGCGGATCATCATCGGATAAGGGCGCTGCACCGAATACCACGGCGGCAGGAAGCGAGGCAGCGGACAGCAAGGAGACAAAGGCGCCTGAAACCGGCACAGGGGAGAAGCAGAAGCTGACCGTGTCTGTCTGGGACAATGACGCTACCCCGCAGTTCACTTCCGTTACAAAGGCATTTAATGAGAAATATCCGGACGTGGAGGTTGAGTTCATTGACGCCCCGTCTGATGAATATAACAACAAGGTAACGGTCATGCTGGCTGGCGGCGATTCTGACCCGGATGTCATATTCGTAAAGGATACAGAGAACCAGGTAACCATGAAGGATAAGGGACAGATCATGAACCTGGATGAATATATTGCAAAGGACGGCATTGACCTTGGGATGTATAACGGGGTTGCGGACCAGTTAAAGATGGACGGCAGCAGCTATACGCTTCCATTCCGTAAGGACTGGTACATGCTGTACTACAACAAGGATTTATTTGACAAGGCAGGTGTGGAATACCCATCCGCTGACATGACATGGGATGAGTATGAGGAACTGGCTAAGAAGATGACAAGCGGCGAGGGAAGCAGCAAGGTATACGGAACACACAACCACACATGGCAGGCCCTGGTTTCCAACTGGGCTGTACAGGATGGGAAGAATACCCTTATGAGCGAGGACTACAGCTTCTTAAAGCCATACTATGAGCAGGCTTTAAGGATGCAGGACGAAGGCGTGCTGCAGAGCTATGCCAACTTAAAGACAGGCGGCATCCACTACATCAGTGTATTTGAGCAGCAGCAGTGTGCAATGCTTCCCATGGGTTCATGGTTCATCGGGACCCTGATCCAGGATAAGGATGCAGGCAAGTTTGACTTTAACTGGGGCGTTACAGCCATTCCCCATCCGGCTGACACCAAGGCCGGTGCAACCGTTGGTTCCACCACACCGGTTGCAATCAATGCAAAATCCGATGTGCCTGACCTGGCATGGGAGTATGTGAAGTTCGTCACCGGCGAAGAGGGCGGGGAAGTCCTGGCCGACAACGGTATCTTCCCGGCAGCAGAGTCCGAGGCCATCAGCAGCAGGCTGGCCGCAATCCCAGGATTCCCTGAGGACAGCCAGGATGCGCTCAAGACCACCAGCTGGGTCCTGGACCGTCCGCTGGATGCCAAGATGGCAGCCGTAAGGAAGGTTCTGGAAGAAGAGCATGACCTGATCATGATTGGCGAGGAAGATGTGGATACCGGTATTGCCAACATGAACCAGAGGGCCCAGGAGGCAAGGGAAGACTAAGGATTCACGGGATAAAACAAAGAGCGTCTGATTATTCAAACACGCCCTGGTTTAAGGGCGTGGCACGCGCTGACGTGCTGACGGAGGTTGGACGCTCTTTTTGTGCCTTAAAATAAGTGTGTAAGCGTGTTTGAATAAGGGATATGGTGATGGAAATGACAGGAAAACAGAAAAAAGCATTGAAGAGGAACGCCATTGGCTACTCTTTCATACTTCCGAATTTTATCGGATATTTTATCTTTATATTTGTTCCGGTAATTCTGACCTTTGTATTATGTGTGATGAAGTGGGACGGCTCCAGCGCGCCCATGGAGTTTGTAGGGCTTAAGAATTTCGTGAAGCTGTTCCATGACAGCGGCTTTCGGATTTCAGTCAGCAACACCCTCTTTTATGCGGTCTTTACCGTTCCCCTTACCATGGTGGCGGCCCTTCTGATTGCAGTGCTGCTGAATTCCAAGATTAAGGGAATCGTGGTTTACCGTACCGCGTTCTTCTTCCCCTATGTTGCCTCGCTGGTGGCGGTGGGCGCTGTCTGGAACATGCTGTTCCAGCCTGAGTTCGGCCCGGTTAATGAATTCCTCAAGTTCGTCGGCGTTGCCAATCCGCCTAAGTGGTGCGCGTCCACGGACTGGGCCATGATTGTCATCATCATTGTCAGCGTGTGGAAGTACATGGGGTATTACATGGTGGTGTACCTGGCCGCCCTTCAGGGCATTTCCCAGGACCTGTACGAGGCCGCCAGCATTGACGGGGCCACCGGCTTTAAGAAATTCCGCTATATCACCATTCCCATGCTTAAACCCACCACCTTCTTTGTCATCATCATGATGACCATCCAGTGCTTCAAGGTATTTGACCTGATTTACGTCATGACGGGGGGCGGCCCGGGACGTTCCACCAATGTGCTGGTGAACCATATCTACAACGCGGCCTTTGTGGACTTCAAGTTCGGATATGCAAGCGCAAGCGCCCTGGTGCTCTTTGCCATTGTACTGGTGGTGACCCTGGTACAGTTCCAGGGTGAGAAGAAGTTTACGGATTACGTATAGGAGGCAGGAAGATGGAGACAAGAACATTACATAGCAAAGTTATAATCTATACACTGCTGACCGTACTGGCAGTCCTGGTGGTGGTTCCCTTTTTCTGGATGCTTCTGGCTTCGGTCAAAACCAGCAACGAGGTGTTCAGCATTCCCATGCGGCTGTTCCCCAAAGAGTTCCAGTGGGGCAATTACCAGACAATCTGGGATAAGATTCCTCTCCTGACCTTTTTCAAGAACACATTCAAGATTGCGGTCCTGACAACGCTTTTACAGGTATTTACCAGCTGTTTTGCGGCTTACGGCTTTTCCAAGGTGGAATTTAAGGGAAGGGATATCCTGTTCCTGATATCCGTGACCACCTTTGCAGTGCCTTGGCAGGCATATATGGTGCCTCAGTTTGCGCTGATTTCCAGGATGGGCCTTACGGACTCCCATCTGGGACTTATCCTGATGCAGGCATTTTCAGGGTTCGGCGTGTTCCTGATCCGCCAGTTCATGATCGGCGTTCCCAATGAACTGCTGGAGGCTGCCAGGATTGACGGGCTTTCCGAGTACGGCATATTCGCAAAGGTTGCCCTGCCCCTTGTGAAACCTGGTATTGCAACCTTGGTCATCTTTACTTTTGTAAATATATGGAATGACTTTATGGGACCGCTGATTTATTTAAACAGCACCAGATTAAAGACCATCCAGCTGGGCATCAGGATGTTCATTTCCCAGTATGGCGCGGACTATGCGCTTATCATGGCGGCTTCGGTGTGCTCCCTGATTCCGGTCCTTGTTGTGTTCATGGTCTGCCAGAAATGGTTTGTGGAAGGAATCACGGCTGGAGGCGTAAAGGGCTGATGGAGAAGGAAATGGATGAAAGGATAGCCATGGATGAAAGGATAGCCATGGATGAAAGGATAGCCATGGATGAAAGGACAGCCATGGATGGAAAGACGGCCACGGATGGAAAGACGGCCGTATACGGAGCCATATCCGATGACTGGAAGTGGTGCAGCGAGTACTGCCAAAATTACTGGCCCGAGGAATGCGCCCATATCCTGCGGATTGCGGATGATGCGGTCAGGCAGAGGTTCGTGTTCGACCTGCCCTGGGACATGGAGCAGACCGTCAGGGCAGTGGATTTCAGTGGGAATCCAGGAGGGATTGACTGGCAATACATGCCGGACGGGGATCCGGAGTTCATCTACCAGTTTAACCGCCACCGTTACTGGATCTGTCTGGGCCAGGCCTATGCCATGACGGGGGATGAACGGTATGCGGAATGCTTTGCCAGCCAGATGGTTTCCTGGGTAGAGAAGAATCCCATCACGGAAGAGACAAAAAGGACCACATGGCGCAGCATCGAGGCTGGAATCCGGGGAGAGAACTGGGTAAAGGCCATGGAATACTTTAAGGACAGCCGGACCGTGACAGATGGGATAAAGGCCGTGTTCAGGAAAGGTCTATGGGAACATGGGAATTATCTCATGAACCACCGGACGCCCTTCAGCGACAAGAGCAACTGGGGCGTGCTGGAAAGCCATGGATTGTTCTGCATCGGGGCCGCACTTTTGCGGGAGTCCGGGCAGCCGGGACAGTCCGCACAGGAGGGACGGTCCGTACAGCCTGGACAGCCCATGCAGACGGAGCATCCCATTCAGCCGTACAGCCCCGGTGAAGCCGCCCTCTATGTGGAGGAATCCCTGAAGCGCCTGGTGCGCCAACTGTCCATCCAGGTCATGGATGACGGGGTCCAGTGGGAGCAGTCCCCTATGTATCACAACGAGGTCCTGCGCTGCGTGCTGGAGGTCCTGCGCATGGCACGCCTCCACGGCATCCGCGTGCCGGACATCCTGAAGGACAAGGCACGGGCCATGGCCCATGCGGACCTGGCCTGGATGAAACCGGACCATACCCAGCCCTGTAATGGGGACAGTGACAGGACGGACCTGAGGGATGTGTTCACACCCGCCGCATTCTTACTGAAGGACAAACACCTGCGGTATGCCGGATATGGACGTCTTGACTTTGAAAGCGTGTGGGAACTGGGGCCGGAGGCCGCCATGGAATATGAAAGCATGAAGTCGAAGGAACCGGAGCAGCTTTTTTCCGTCATGGAACACAGCGGGAACTGGTGCCTGCGCTCCGGCTGGCATGGGGACAGCGACTACCTGCATTTCAAGTGCGGTTCCCTGGGCGGCGGACACGGACATTTTGACAAGCTTCACATCGACCTGTCCGTCCACGGGGAGGATGTGCTCATTGATTCCGGCAGATACACCTATGTGGACGGGGGCCTGCGGCGGCAGCTCAAATCCTCCTGCGCCCATAATGTCCCGGTGGTGGACTGGCAGGAATACACACAGTGCACCGGCTCCTGGGATGTAAAGGGGACGGCCTGCGCCACGGGGCAGCAGTGGTGCAGGAAGGGGGAATTTACCTTCCTTCAGGGAACCCACCTGGGATACCTGCCCGCTGGAGTCCTGGTGAACCGCCGGATTATTTCCATCGGCACCAGGATCCATGTTATCGTGGACGGGTTCTATGGACAGGGAACCCATGTGTGCAGCCAGATTTTCCATCTGAACCCGGCTGGAACCACGGAAATTAAGGGGAATACCTTCCTTTATCATGGAAGGGCTGCCGAGGCCGTGTTTACCGTGCTCACCCCCGGCGCTGCCCTGGAACTTGAGGATACCCCGGTTTCCTTCCATTACAACCAGCTGGAACAGGGACCATGCGTCAGCATTTCCAGGGAAAACAGCCTGTTTACGTCCATGGTGACCGTCATTACAGGTTACGGCGGGAAAGATGGGGAACGGTGCGACATCCGGCGCGTGCCTGTCATTGCCCCTGTTACCGGGCGCCAGCTTGGGGACGGGGAGGCGGAGGCGGTCCGCATCCGGGAAGGAGGACATTCCTGGCTGGTGGTCATCAACCACAGGGAGACAGGGGCTGACAGCGAATACATCGGCGCTGACGGCTGCTACGGCCTGGGGCGCGTGATGGCCTGCGATGAAGCGGGATATGGGGAACCGGCCCAGGGGACGTATATCCCAGGAATCCCGGGAACTTCAGGAATCCCGGGAACTTCAGGAACCCCAGGAACCCCAGGGACCGCCCCGCTGATGACCGTGCTTCAATGGTAGGACGCACAATGGAACCATAAGGATCATGATGAGGAGCGATTATGCAGACAAAATCCAGTTTACTGACATATAAGACCATAAGCAATCAGGAGGCCGGGGAGTACCTTGCAAAGGCAGTGGACCTGGTGAGGGGGAACCTGGACCAATTTACGGACCGCTTTCCATACTCCAACAGCGAAGGAGGATTTTACCAGCCAGGTGATAACCGGGAGTGGACCACAGGGTTCTGGACCGGGGAAATATGGCTGGCCTACGAGATGACCGGGGAGCAGGTATTCAGGGAAGCCGGAGCCGTCCAGGTGGAATCCTTCCTGGACAGGATTGAAAAAAGAATAGACACGGACAATCACGACATGGGCTTTTTATACACCCCGTCCTGCGTGGCAGCCTACCGTCTGACAGGCAGCAGGACAGCAAAAAAGGCAGCCCTGCTGGCGGCGGATAACCTGCTGGAGCGTTTCCAGGAAAAGGGACAATTCTTCCAGGCGTGGGGGGAACTGGGAGCCAGGGACAATTACAGGCTGATCATTGACTGCCTGCTGAACATGCCCCTGTTATTCTGGGCCAGCGAGGTCACCGGGGACATGGTTTACCGGGAAAAGGCAATCGCCCATATACGGACGGCCGTGGGCTGCGTCATCCGCCCGGACCGTTCCACCTATCACACGTATTTCTTTGACCCTGATACAGGGAAACCCTTAAAGGGCGTGACCCATCAGGGCAACCGGGACGGCTCTGCCTGGAGCCGGGGACAGGCATGGGGGATTTACGGCTGCGCACTCAGTTACCGCGTGGAACACGACCCGAGATATATGGAAATGTTCCGGGATGTGACTGATTATTTCCTGGAACACCTGCCCTCGGACCTGATTCCGTACTGGGACTTTGACTTTGACGACCCCAGTGGGGAACCAAGGGATTCCTCCTCCGCGGCCATCGCCGCCTGTGGAATGCTTGAGATGGCAAAATACATGGAAGGACAGGAGGCGTCCTATTATACGGATATGGCCAGACGCCTGGTAAAGGCCCTCTGCAGCAGGTGCGCGGTAAAGAGCAGGAAGGAGTCCAACGGCCTGCTCCTCCACGGCACCTATGCCAGGGACAGCGCGGGCAATCCCTGTTCCAACCGGGGCGTGGATGAATGCAACACATGGGGGGATTATTTTTACATGGAAGCCCTGGTGAGGCTGGTAAAGGACTGGGAGCCATACTGGTATTAAGGCGGGCGGGTTTTTTGACATCCGCGGTATTGACCGTCCGGATACATCGGGTTTATCATAGGAGTGTACACTGCCTGCAGTCAGGGGCTGCGCCGTGTACGCTCCTAATTGTATTTGTAATGGCATGTTTGGGGACAGGGGGACAGGCAGATGAGAAAACTTCTGTTTGTGTTTTTTTTGCTTGCGGGATTGGAACTGGTTGCCGCAGCAGGGATATTAGTGACATCCGGTATCTATAATGATAGCAGCCATCCGGCCGCCGGGCAGGGGAACCGGTATGGGGATTACCAGGGGACGGTGGAAGGGGAGATTTACATTTACAAGGACCATGACCCGCGTTTCCACATAATCACGGACCCGGTACTGACCGACAATCCGGTGTCATATTCAGGAGGACTGGTCATACTGGAGCGGGACGGTCTGTATGGATACGCTGATTTTGAAGGAAACCGTGTCACGGACATACAATATGAAAACGCAGGCCGGTTCAGCGAAGGGCTGTCAGACGTTAAGAAGGATGGGAAATACGGTTTCATAGATGCATCCGGCCGCGAAATCATCCCTGTGATCTATGACCAGGTATCCCCGTTTGAAAACGGATATGCCGCAGTCAGGCTGGATGGCAAAAGAGGCGTGATTGACAGGAACGGCGGCATTGCGGTGCCCATTGAGCACACCCATCTGTTTACCGGTCATGATGACATTGCGCTTACCGGAACCAATATAAAGACAGGCGAAGGGAAAGGGGATTACAGGACCATATACGGATTTGTCAATTACAGGGAAGGAACCCAGGTCCCTTACCAGTACCAATCCATAAGCAATCTTTCAGACGGGTATTACAGTGTCAGCAAAGGGGCGGGATATGCCCTGATGGACCCTCTTGGCAGGGAAGTGACGGAGCCGGTCTATGACTGGATTGGAAGCGTCAGCGGCCGGATTGCCGCGGCCTGTCTGGATGGCAGATACGGCTACATCGACCTGGAGGGAAGGGAGATGGTGCCCTTTGGATACGACGCCGCATTTTTATTCTGCTATGGCCGGGGGTCGGTTTCAAAGGATGGGAAATGGGGATATGTGGACAGGAACGGCCGTGAGGTCATTCCACTGTCCTATGATTTTGCATCCAATTTCCAGAATGGGCTGGCAGTGGTCATCAAAGACGGCAGATACGGCCTGATTGACACCAATGGAAAACCGCGGATCCCAATCCAATATGACTGGGTCAGCGCGCTGGGGGAGGATGGTGTCATTACCGTCATGAAGGACGGCCGTTTCGGGTTCGTGGATGCGAAGGGAAATGAAATCGCTCCTGCCATATATGATCATGTCTATGACTTTAACGGCGGCTATGCAAAGGTGGAGCTGGAGGGAAAGACCGGATACATGGACCGGCGGGGAAGACTTGTAACCCCCGCTGCCTACGATGACCCGGATGGAGATAAAAACAGGGGGACGAGTAATTTCTACCTTCAGCGGGACATTGGCGGGGATATGATAGAGGTGCCCCTTCTGCCGGATGTGAATGTCCGTGTAAAGAAGGCGGACAGCTCCTTCACCGGCTGGTATCACAAAGGCTGGCAGGTCACTGGGTTCTATGACAATGACGGCAGGAAGCTGGCAAGCCCTGGAGACGGATATGAGGTGTATATCCTTCCTCCCAGGGACGTATCCTATACCTATACAGGGTGTTATGGAAAGGCAATGATGTTCTGTTACAGGAATGGGGACAGATACGGCCTGTTCTGCGTGGCGGATACGGACGGTCCTGAATAGTGTATCCCGGGTGGATATTGTCACTGTTTTGCATATAATAACAGTACCAGACAAAATATAAGTATTCCTATTGAAATTGTAGGAATACTATGATATAGTAGGAAGCGTAGATGAAGCTTTTAACTTTAGGACTACAGAAAGGCGGATTTTTAATATGAAACAGTTGATTTATCTTGATAATGCGGCCACCACCAAGACAAGGCCGGAAGTGGTTGAGGCCATGCTCCCGTATTTCACGGAGTTTTATGGCAATCCTTCCTCGGTCTATGATTTTTCCACAGAGAGTAAGAAAGCGGTGAACCATGCAAGGGAGACCATTGCCCGGGCATTGGGGGCAAAGACCAATGAAATATATTTTACGGCAGGCGGCAGCGAGTCCGATAACTGGGCCCTGACAGCAACTGCGGAAGCCTATGCTTCAAAGGGAAAACATATCATCACCACCAAGATTGAACACCATGCAATCCTCCACACCTGCCAGTATCTGGAGAAGAGGGGATACGAGGTCACCTATTTGGATGTGGATGAGAACGGAGTGGTCAAGCTGGACGAACTTAAGAAGGCAATCCGGCCGGACACCATCCTGATTTCCATCATGTTTGCCAACAATGAGATCGGGACCATTGAGCCGATTAAGGAAATCGGCGCAATCGCAAAAGAACACGGCATCCTTTTCCACACAGATGCGGTACAGGCCTTTGCCCATGTGCCCATCCAGGTGGATGAATATAATATTGACATGCTCAGCTCCAGCGGCCATAAGTTAAACGGGCCCAAGGGAATCGGATTCCTCTATATCCGCACAGGCGTGAAAATCCGCTCCTTTATACACGGCGGCGCACAGGAGCGCAAGCGCCGCGCGGGCACGGAAAATGTCCCTGGCATCGTGGGCTACGGCAAAGCGGTTGAGATTGCCATGAATAATATGGAAGAGCGCACAAAGAAGGAAACGGAACTCAGGGATTACCTGATGGACCGGGTCATGGACGAGGTGCCGTTTACCAGGATTAACGGCTCACGCACCAGCCGCCTTCCTAATAATGTGAACTTTGCCTTCCAGTTCATTGAGGGCGAATCACTTTTGATTAAACTGGACATGGCCGGAATCTGCGGTTCCAGCGGTTCTGCCTGTACGTCAGGTTCCCTGGACCCGTCCCATGTGCTGCTGGCCATCGGCCTGCCCCATGAGATTGCCCATGGTTCCCTTCGCCTGACGCTGAGCGAGGAAAACACGAAGGAAGAAATGGATTACGTGGTGGAGCAGATTAAGGAGGTAGTGGCTTACCTGCGCAGCATGTCGCCCTTATACGAAGACTATATGAAGCATAACAAACACAACAAACAAAATTAAGACAGAAATCCATCAGGAGGAAAACAGATGTACACCGATAAAGTAATGGACCATTTTGAGCACCCAAGGAATGTGGGTGAATTAGAGAACCCCAGCGGCATGGGAACCGTAGGCAATCCCAAATGCGGCGATATCATGAGGATTTATCTGGACATTGACGAGAACCAGATCATAAGGGATGTAAAGTTTAAGACCTTTGGCTGCGGCGCTGCCGTTGCCACCAGCAGCATGGCAACCGAGCTTGTGAAAGGCAAATCCGTACAGGAAGCCATGGCAGTGACCAACAAAGCAGTGATGGAAGCACTTGACGGACTGCCGCCTGTTAAGGTACACTGTTCATTACTGGCAGAGGAGGCCATCCACGCCGCCCTCTGGGATTATGCACAGAAAAACGGTATTACCATTGAAGGACTGGAGAAGCCCAAGGATAATATTGAGGAAGAGGAAGAAGAGGAAGACTATTGAGTAAGAAGGTTGTAGTAGGCATGTCCGGAGGAGTTGACTCCTCCGTGGCTGCCTGGCTTTTAAAACAGCAGGGATACGATGTCATTGGCGTGACCATGCAGATATGGCAGGATGAGGATACGGATGTCCAGGAGGCAGAAGGGGGTTGTTGCGGCTTAAGCGCTGTGGATGATGCCCGCAGGGTTGCCATGGACCTCGGTATCCCTTATTATGTAATGAATTTTAAGGAAGAGTTCCGGACGAACGTGATGGACTATTTTGTGGGCGAATACGTGGCAGGAAGGACCCCCAACCCGTGTATTGCCTGCAACCGCTATGTGAAGTGGGAATCGCTGCTGCGCCGCAGCATGGCAATCGGGGCGGATTACATCGCAACCGGGCATTATGCGCAGATTTGCCGGCTCCCAAGCGGAAGATATGCCCTTAAGACCTCGGTGACAGCACAAAAGGACCAGACCTATGCACTGTATAACCTGACCCAGGAGCAGCTGGCCCGAACGCTGATGCCTGTGGGAAGCTACCACAAGGACGAGATCCGCAGGATGGCGGAGGACATAGGCCTGCAGGTGGCCCACAAGCCGGACAGCCAGGAAATCTGTTTCATACCGGACCACGACCATGCCCGCTTCATAGAAGCCTATACCGGGATGCAGGTCCCTGAAGGGAATTTTGTCGACCTGGAGGGCAATGTGCTTGGAAAACACAAGGGGATTTCCCATTACACCATAGGCCAGAGGAAAGGGCTGAACCTGTCCATGGGACATCCCGTGTTCGTGGTGGAGATACGGCCTGAGACCAATGAGGTGGTTATCGGGGAAGGGAAAGATGTATTTACAAATGTCCTCTGCTGCGATAAACTGAACTGGATGGCAATAGACGGCCTGCATGGGGAATCCATGGAGGTCACTGCCAAAATCAGATACAGCCACAAGGGTTCCCCGTGCACCATCCGTGAGATTGGCCGTGGTTTGGTGGAGTGCAGGTTCCATGAACCGGTCAGGGCAGCCACGCCGGGACAGGCCGTGGTGTTCTATGACGGGGACTATGTGGCGGGCGGAGGTACGATTTTATGAGATTGCAGATAAAAAGATATGGGGCCGCGGCCCTGGCAGGAATCATGGCAGGCAGCCTGGCGCTGACAGGCTGCGGCAGCTATGCGTCAAGCAGTGAACTGAGGCAGCAGGCGGAAGCCTCCCTTTTGGACCAGGCGGACAGCGGGAGCGGGTCCGGCCAGGGCCTCCAGGTGGAACCGGACAGCGGGACACCGGACAGTGGGACACCGGACAATCCGGGAACACGGGATGGCCAGGGGACGCCGGACGGCCAGGATGACCGGACCGGAGGGCCGTCAGCTGAAACCATCCGTGTGGAGACCGGGCTTACAACCGCCCCCATGCCTGAATTTGAGTCCGTGAAGGACGATGTATATGTCAAGACAGAGGATGGGGGAAGCGTCCGTCTGCGCTCATCCTGCGACACGGGCAGCGATGCCAACATCGTGACATACGCCAGTTCCGGCACCAGGCTTACACGTACCGGAAAGGGAAGTGAATGGACCAGGATTGATTACAACGGTACCCCGGCCTACATATCATCTGCATTTATTACCACGGACGTGCCGGAGACAACGGCTGCACCGGCTGGCGGCGTGTGTGTGGACAGCGGGGAAGTGACGCTGAACCCGTCCTGGAAGTATGCGGAGTTCTCCAAAATCAACACAGGGGCTGCCGTCCTGTACCGTTCAGAGGCAGGGACCAGGAAGAACATCACAATCTGCGTCAACGCGGGCCACGGCACCAAGGGCGGTTCATCCGTGAAGACCCTGTGCCATCCCGACGGCACGCCCAAGGTAACAGGCGGCACCACTGGCGCAGGCGCCACATCCGCGGCAGCCGTGTCCGGCGGCATGACCTTTGCGGACGGCACGGCGGAGAGCAAGGTAACCCTTGCCATGGCCAGGATCTTGAAGGATAAGCTTCTGGCGGCAGGCTATGATGTGCTGATGATACGTGAAAATGATGACGTCCAGCTGGATAACGTGGCAAGGACCGTGATTGCCAACAATGCCAGCGACTGCCACATTGCCCTTCACTGGGATTCCACCACCAGCAACAAGGGGGCATTTTACATGAGCGTGCCCAATGTGGAGTCCTACAGGAACATGGAGCCGGTCAAATCCCACTGGCAGCAGCACAATGCGCTGGGGGAAAGCCTGGTGGCAGGCCTGAAAGGCGCCGGGGTAAAGATTTTCTCAGGCGGTTCCATGGCTATGGACCTGACCCAGACCTCCTATTCCACTGTCCCGTCCGTGGATATTGAGCTGGGGGATAAGGCATCCGACCATTCACAGGCAACCCTGAACACGCTGGCAGACGGCCTGCTGGCCGGAATCAACCAGTATTTTGGGCAATCATAGGATACTGCACATAAAAGCCTTGTTTGTTTATTAACATTTTCTTACATAACCCTTCTTATAATAGACAAAATCTGAAAACTGCATTACAATGAGTATAACAGTTTAATTATTGTCAATATAAGGAGGGACTTTTTATGAAATGTATGAAACGCCTGCTGGCTGTTATCCTTGGCGCAGCGCTTCTCTGCCCTATGACCGCGTATGCCGGCCAGACAGAGGAAGCCAAGACATTGTATGACCAGGTACAGGAGAAGAGCAATGCCATCACGGACATGAATGCTTTTTATGATTTCAAGATTAAGCTTGGCGGTTCCATGATGGAGAATGCAGGTCTTACCGACACAGACATGCGGCTGGAGATGAATGTCAAGATGAACCATCTGACGGAGCCGGCCCTGATGCGCTACATGGCTTACTGCAGGATGACCGACCAGGATGGCAGCCAGATGACTTATTCCATGTACTATCTGGACGGATATATGTATATGGATATGCTGGGACAGAAGATTAAGATGCCCATGGCCATGGGTGACATGATGCAGCAGAGCATGGCCAGCGCCAATGCCTTTGATGTCCCCACGGATATCATTAAGGATATGAACCTGTGGGATGAAGGCGAGAACAAGGTAATCGGATTTACCATTGATGACAACCGGATGAATGAATTCCTTCAGACCGTATTAAGCTCCACCGGACTTACGGGAATGGTGGACGGAACCAGCATGAGCCTTCATAACATGAAGGGCGAGTATGTTGTGGATCCAAACGGCAATCTGATTAAGATGCGCCTTAAGATGGATATGTCCATGACCATGGACGGCGAGACCATGACCATGAGCATGGACGGCGATGTGGGTATTGCGGATCCCGGCCAGCCAGTGGATGTTCCGGTTCCCAATGTTGCCGAGTACACCGATATAACGGCAGCAGCCAACCAGTAATACCGGCCAGTTATAAAAAAGAGTAAAAAAGTTATGCCAGCTACTACACAAAACACGAAATTTAGTGTATAATGCAGTAGTTGGCATTTTTTGGAGGAGTACCCAAGTGGCTGAAGGGTCTGGCTTCGAACACCAGTAGGTCGGTAGCACCGGCGCGAGGGTTCAAATCCCTCCTCCTCCGTTTGAAACGCCCGGCGCGGGTATGGGCATCCATTCCTGCTAAGCGTACTTTAGACCGTCAGTTCATGGACTGGCGGTATTTTCATGTCTGAAACCAAGGTGTTCGTGTCCAAAACTCAGGTTTTCATATCTGAAACCAAGGTGTTCGTGTCCAAACCCCAGGTTTTCATGCCCACTGGCCCCGGTTCCGGGGTATTTTCAAAAATATCCAAATTAAATGGGACTTTTTCCGGCATTTTACAGTCTAATAGATAGAAGCATGGAAAACATGTGACTGTACGTACAGAAAAGAGAGGAACAGCAATGGAAAACTTAATAAAGAAAGCAAAATTGCGGGATGCGGATGCTTTTACAAAGCTGATGCAGCAGCAGATGCAGAACATGTACAAAACAGCCCGGGCTGTTTTATACAATGAGGAGGATGTGGCGGACGCCATATCAGATACCATACTGGCATGCTGGGAAAAAATCGGACAGTTGAAGCAGGATGGATATTTCAGGACCTGGATGACCCGCATCCTGGTCAACAAGTGCACCGATATCATACAGAAGAAAAAGCAGTTCTGTCTGATGGAAGATGTGCCGGAGATTCCATCCCGGGATAATGGATATGAGGACACGGAATGGAAGGAAGCGCTGAACATGCTGGGTGAGCGGTACCGGTTAATCATGATACTGTACTATGTGGAAGGTTTTAAAATCAGCGAAATCAGCAGTATCCTGGATATCGCCGAGAGCACGGTCAGGACCCGCCTGTCCAGGGGAAGGGAAAAACTGGCAGAGGATTACCGCCCGGAACTGAGGAGGAAACAGATATGAATAATAAGGATATCATAAAAACATTGCAGGAAGAGGTAGAAATCCCTGACATTGTACAGAAAAAGGCAGACGCTGCATTTGCAGCCATCCACAGGGAAGCAGAAAACAGCAAATCCGTCGGCCCCGTCGTAAGACTTCCTGCAGACAGAAGGATGGAAGATGACCGTGGACAGCGGGGGTCCCGCAGGAAAACGGGGACACACAGGCATCCGGGAAGGAAGATATGGATAGCGGCGGCAGTGGCGGCGCTGGCTGTGGGTACCATCACTGCGGTGGCCGATTATATGAAACGCAGCAAGAGCCTTACCGAGGGGATGCAGGTCACTGAACAGCAGCAGGTGCAGATGCAGGAAAAGCACCTGTCAGCCATAGTGAACCGGTCCTGTACGGATAAAGGAATCACGGTAACGGCAGTGGACAGCATAACGGACAATTATTACACCCATATTGCCTTCCGGGTGGAGGGGTATAAGGTGGATGTGGGAACCCAGCCTGATTTTGGGACAATTAAGGTTACGGTTGATGGAAAGGACGGGCACGACGAAGCTTCCCCGGAAGACAGCTTCAATTACACTGCAGGCTTCTATAATGGCTTTATCATGGGGGAGGACGGGAAAATCATCCATGCGGACGGCTCCCCGGTACAGACCGACGAAGCCGGCAACCTCATCGAAAACTATACAATGGACGACGGGACCATGGAGTACCAGATTACCCTGTCCAACACACAAAAAAGGGGATTCTTCATCAATAAGCCGGTCCATGTGGAACTGTCCGGCCTGGGAACCGTGGCCAAGGCAGCGTATGAGACGGATATTGACGGCACCTGGACCTTTGATTTAACTTTGTCCGGTTCACCGGAACTGAAAGAGTGCAGCCTTAACACGCCGCTGGGCAATACGGGGGCAAGTGTGGTAAAAGCGGAGATTTCCCCCATTTCCCTGGGAGTGGAGTATGAATTCCCCCGGCAGCTGGAACCAGGGACCGCGGTTGATGAAAATGGACAGGAAAAAGAAACCACATTTTATGCGGAGCCGCCCTGGCTCATGGGCGTGCGCATGAAGGATGGGACCATGTATCCGTATATTTATCTGGGACCAGGAAGCATGGGATATGAATCAGAGGAATCCAGCCGTTACAGGACCATGTTTGCCATTGACCGGGTGCTGGATGTGGACCAGGTGGAAAGCCTGCTGTTTGCAAAGCCTGCAGGGGAATGCGGGACAACATCGGAGGAAATGTTCTATATGGTACCGGTGGGATAAGGGCAGATGCTGTATATGTACAGCCCTGATGAATCAGGACTGCATGCCGCGCTGGGGGCATTCTTCCGGTATGGAAGGGGTTGCGTTATCAGCTCCCGGAAGGTCAATCTCCGGTATGTCCCCATCTCCATAGGAGCTGCTGTTCCGGCCCGGAAGTTCCATTGGTTCCATAGGCCTTTGGGTCTGTCCTGCATCCATGTTCCATCACCCTTTCGTAAACATATTCTCCACATAGTTGCGCATTTCCTGGCGGCTTTCAATGGTCCTGGCCCCATCCACAATCCGCTCCTGTTCCGGTTTGCTCAGTCCGGCAAAGCGGTTCAGGGCATCGGAGTGCATGGCCAGTTCCATGGTAAAGCCGATGGGCAGTTCATCATTGTTAATCTTATTTATCATGTTCATCACCTCACGGTTAGTATGGAACCGGGACAGCAAAAATATGCGCGTACATTATGATATGAATTCCTGTTTTCAAATACGACCCAGTGCATGACAGAAAGCCGTGACCACATACAGTCACGGCTTTATCAGGGTTTTCCTTATCAGGATTTATTTTCCTTATAAGAATTTACTTTTCTTTTGATGATTTAAAATGTTCCGGTTACCGAAGCGGGAATCGTGAAATCAACCGCCCCCATATAACCGGGAGCCACCTCATATTCTGCAAATGCTATCACAAGCTCGCCCCTGTCATTGAAATAGTAGCTCTCGTCTCCCGTCAGACCCTTGAAGTCATCCTCAGGCATCTCGGAATTGTAGAAATAAATGATATTGTCGTCAGCCGCCATCTGGTCGGTCATCTGCTGTTTGATGTTATTGCTGACAGCCTCCAGCATACCCGGCTTATCCTTAAGAAGTTCCTTGAGGGGGATTACATTGCCTGTGGATTTATCAATGGTAAATATCTTTACAAACTGGGTGCCGCTGGCCATGGTAAGGGTGGTGTCAATCCGGATGCACAGGTAGCGGTCCGTGTCGGTGACCACCTTGTAGCTGGAATCCAGTCCATAATGCCCCTGTCCGTTATCCTTGGCAACCTCCTCCTCATACATGGCAATCAGCTCATTGGCATAATCCTCAATGGACTTGTTGGCAGGGACCTGAGTGTCCTGTCCATTGTCCAGGGTGACCTGGGGGACCTTTATGTCTGCCTGTAAGTTTCCGCGGCTGTCCTCAAAGGTGCGGAAGGTAACCACTTTGGCGATGGAACCGATGAGGGGAATCTGTTCCATTGCATTGGCAGTGGTGGGGTTTAAATTGGCAAGTAGTGTTATGGTCAGCATGGCTGCAACGGCTGCGCCGCCTGTCTTCTTAAAAGATTTCATGATAATCACGCCTTTCTGTTCTTTTTTTGCCTGGGCAATGCCTGCTTTCATGCGCTGCCTGGCTTCTTCCGGTACGGGGATGTGTTCATATTCCTGCTTTAACATATCAATCTGTTTCGATTCGTCCTGTTTTAAATGTTCCTGCTTCATGGACATGGCTCCTTTCTAAGACTTATCCGGTATTTCCCTGTAATGCTCTGCCTCCAGGTTCAGTCTGAGCTTTTTTAAGGATCTGTATAATCTGGCTTTTACTGTGTTTAAATTGTCGCCTACAATATCCGCAATATCCTCCAGCTTTAAATCTTCAAAGTACCGCAGCAGGATTATGGTCCTGCTCTTGTCATCCAGCTGGTTTAATACAGTCCGCAGCTCCAGGTCCCGGTACTGGTCCTCCACCGGTATCTCCGGCAGTTCCTCTGTGGTTGTTTCCTTCTTTTTCCTGCGCAGCATATCCAGGGCGGTGTTGACTACGATCCTGTAAATCCATGTGGACAGGTAGTCTTTATTCCTGACCTTTCTGCAGTCCCTGATTGCCCGGTAGGCGCTTTCCTGGACCACATCCAGGGCATCATCTTCATTGCGCATATAGCTATATGCAAGGCGGTAATAACGCTCATAGTTATCAGTGAGGATCTGTTCCGTCTCCGCCGTATTGTTCTGAAAGCCCATGCAATGCATCCTCCTTTCATTTGGTTCTGTCTGTTAGACGTTTGAGGATTCTGTAAAGTTGCATCCATTTAAACATTTTATCGTAAGAAATCAGAAATGCAACATTCATTGTAATTTAATGTGAAAAATGCTATATTGTTAAAAGGAATCTTATGAAAGGTGTACGGTAGATGAGGGAAGATCATACAAAGGATATGGATTTAAATAAGGAAATGGAAGATATCCGCCAGGTACCCCTGGAGCCGGGGAACAGGACTGCTTCGGGAAAGGAAAAATCCAGGGAAAGGCCGGTCGGCGCTTCCTATACAGGCGGGACGCCGGCGCGGCGCAGCAGCGCGGGCGGTATGGATGAAGGCCCGGGCGGCATGCCAGGACGGCGCAGCAGCGCGGGCGGTATGGATGAAGGAATGGGCCGTGTGCCGGGACGGCGCAGCAGCGCGGGCAGTACGGATGAAGGTCTGGGCAGCGTGTCAGGACGGCGCAGCAGCGCAGGCAGTATGGATGAAGGTCTGGGCCGTGTGCCGCGCCAGCGCAGCAGTGTGAATGTCACGGATGGCAGCGGGGCACAGGCCGGAACCCAGGGACATGGACGTTCCAGGGCAAAAGGAGGCAGGGGAGCAGAGGAGGTCCGCTCCAGGCAGGGAAGACCGGCCCAGGCAGGGGAAGCGGGCAGGAGACGGGAACCAGGGCTGACGGAAACCAGGACGCCCAAATCCAGGAATCAGCGGGCCGGACAGCCGCCGCTTGAATCCGCGCCGCGTGAAGTCACGCTCCACCCGGTTGACGGGCCAGGGGAATCCTACCCGCATCCGGCGGGAAAGGCAGCCCGGGGCAGCGGTGGCAGAAGGAAAGGTGTTCCTTTCATCGCCCTCCTGCTTGTGCTGGTCCTTGGGATTGGCGCGGGCCTGGGCGGCGGTTATTATCTGTGGGGCTGGGAGAGGCCTTACACCATTGACCTGAAGTCAGTGGAGGTACCGGAATGGGTAAAACAGGAATTCATCAGGAAGAACATTTTCTCAAGGCCGGATGTGAGCCGGAAACGGATTAATAATATCGTAATCCACTATGTGGCCAATCCGGGAAGTACGGCAAAGAACAACAGGGATTATTTCGACAGCCTGGCGGACCAGGACCCGCAGAAGAGCGGTACATCCACCAGCAGCCACTTTGTGGTGGGCCTGGAGGGGGAGGTCATCCAGTGTATCCCGGTCACGGAAATCGCCTATGGCAATGCCCCGCGCAATGACGATACCATTTCCATTGAAGTCTGCCACCCGGATGAGACAGGCAGGTTTAATGACGCAACCTATGAATCCGTGGTGAACCTGACGGCCTGGCTGTGCAGGGAACTTAAACTGGGGTCAAAGGACGTGGTCCGCCACTATGACATCAATGGCAAGCTTTGCCCCAAGTACTATGTGGACAATGAAGATGCATGGGTACAGTTCAGAAAAGATGTGGATGCTGCCATGAAGGAGCTGTAGGAACGGCCCCAAACCGGATACCCGGCCGCCGGCAGGAGAGGACGGCCGCTGGAATACATAGGAATCAATACGGTTCAGGGCTTTCAGGAAATGGAAGGTTCATAATGGGAGGAACTCAGGCTTGCGTCCATGGAACATGGTATAATAGCGGAACCCGCACCTTAGGAGGAAGCGGCGGCATTCCTGGAACCCGTATCCCAGATAGTCCGGGGTATGGGCATCGGAGCCGATGGTGATGATTTCGCCGCCCAGTTCCCGGTAGCGCTTTAATATCCTGCGGGAGGGATTGGGCTGTGCAAGGCCGTACCGGAGGCCCCCGGTATTGCACTCCAGCCCTTTGCCATGTTCGATAAGCTCCATGAGGATGGGGTCAATCCACTGGCTGAAGCGCTCATAAGAATAGGAAGCGTTCTGGTGAGGCGCGTAGCGGACAATGTAATCCAGGTGTCCAAAGGAATCAAACACATCATAGAGGTTCCTGGCGCGCTCTAAGGATACCTTGAAAAATTCCTCCAGACCGCGCTCCTCGCCGTAATGCTCCCAGTAGCTTAGTTCATAGGGATCCATGCCGGAAACAAAGTGGCTGGAGCCAATGATGAAATCAAAGCTGGAGCCGTGTTCACGGATAAACTCATGGAGATATCCATCCAAATGGTTCTGAAGCCCAAGCTCCACCCCTATATTAATACGGATACGCCCCTCATATTCAGCCTGGAATGCCTTCATGGCAGAGAGGTAAGAGGGGATGTCCAGGTTAAAATCCGTGTCACAGAACCCCGAATCATAATCATGGTGGTCCGTGATGCAGATTTCCTTCATGCCAAGTTCCATGGCCTTTTCTATCTGCCTGCGCACAGGCGTATCTGAATCACCGGAAAATGCAGTATGCAGATGACAGTCGTTAATCATAAATGTTTCTCCTTGTGGTCAAATCATTCAACAGGTTCATTATAACAGAAAGTTCCCAAAATAGAAGCCAATAATAATAATAATTTAGATGTATAAAGGTGTGAAGATTTGTGGTATAATGAAGACTAAGCATTCATTTGGACATAATCACCAAGGGGATGAAAGAAATTTCCAGAAAAAGCCTGTCCTGCGAAAAATTGAAAAAAGGACTTGCCATTTCCAGAGAAATTGATTACAATGTAAGAAGGTTGATTATTATTTAACAATAATATAATTTTTAACAAACTAGGAGGAATTGAATCATGGCAGTAAAAGTAGCAATTAATGGTTTTGGACGTATTGGACGTCTGGCTTTCCGTCAGATGTTCGGAGCAGAAGGTTACGATGTAGTAGCAATCAATGACTTAACCGATCCTAAGATGTTAGCTCATCTCTTAAAGTATGATACAGCACAGGGCGGATACGCTGGTGTTTATGGACAGGGCCTTCATACTGTAGAGGCTGGTGAGGATTCCATTACTGTTGATGGCAAGAAGATTACCATCTACAAGGAGCCAAAGGCTGCTGACCTTCCATGGGGCCAGATTGGTGTTGACGTAGTTCTGGAGTGCACAGGCTTCTACTGCTCCAAGGACAAAGCACAGGCACACATCGATGCAGGCGCTAAGAAAGTTGTTATTTCTGCACCAGCAGGCAATGACCTTCCTACTATCGTATACAGTGTTAACGAGAACGTACTGACAGCTGATGACAAGATCATCTCCGCTGCTTCCTGTACAACCAACTGCCTGGCTCCTATGGCTAAGGCACTGAATGATTACGCTCCTATCCAGAGCGGTATCATGTCCACCATCCACGCTTACACAGGCGATCAGATGATTCTGGACGGACCACACAGAAAAGGTGATTTAAGAAGGGCAAGAGCCGGCGCAGCCAACATCGTTCCTAACTCCACCGGCGCTGCTAAGGCTATCGGCCTGGTTATCCCAGAGCTGAACGGCAAGTTAATCGGTTCCGCACAGCGTGTTCCGGTACCGACCGGTTCCACCACAATCCTTACAGCTGTTGTTAAGAAGGCTGGCGTTACCAAGGAAGACATCAATGCCGCTATGAAGGCTGCTGCTTCTGAGTCCTTCGGATACAACGAGGATGCCATTGTTTCTTCCGACGTAATCGGTATGAGATTCGGCTCCCTGTTCGATGCAACCCAGACCATGGTAGCTCAGATTGCTGATGATCTGTATGAGGTTCAGGTTGTTTCATGGTATGACAACGAGAACTCCTACACAAGCCAGATGGTCAGGACCATTAAGTACTTTGCTGAGCTTGGCTAATTGAAGCAATAAGTTGACTCATGAGGGGTCCGGTCGTTTGGACCGGACCCTTTTTTGCGCAGGGGTTCCTGCATGGAATCTTAAGACTCTGAAAGGGGATTAATACAATGTTAAATAAGAAAACAGTAGATGATTTAAAGGATTTACAGGGCAAGAAGGTACTGGTGCGCTGCGATTTCAACGTGCCGTTAAAGGAAGGTGTCATCCAGAACTACAACCGTATCGACGGTGCCATCCCAACCATCAAGAAGCTTCTTGACCAGGGCGCAAAGGTTATCCTGTGTTCCCATCTGGGCAAGCCAAAGGGCGAGCCTGTACCTGAGATGAGTCTTGCACCGGTTGCCCCGGCCCTCAGCGAGAGACTGGGCGTTGAAGTTAAGTTTGTGGATGATGCCAAGGTTACCGGACCTGAGACACAGAAAGTTGCCGCTGAATTAAAGGACGGCGAGGTTCTTCTGCTTCAGAATACACGTTACAGGATTGAAGAGACCAAGTTCAAGGATGGCGATGCTGCTACGGAAGCCTATGCCAAGGAACTGGCTGACCTGTGCGACGGCATTTTTGTAAATGATGCATTCGGTACCGCCCACAGGGCGCACTGCTCCAATGTAGGTGTCACAAGATACACCAAGGAGAACGTGGTTGGCTACCTGATGGAGAAGGAGATTAAGTTCTTAGGACAGGCAGTTGAGAACCCGGTCCGCCCATTCGTGGCCATCTTAGGCGGTGCAAAGGTTTCTGACAAGATTAACGTAATCAACAACCTCCTTGACAAGGTTGACACCCTGATCATCGGTGGCGGCATGGCTTACACCTTTGCCAAGGCACAGGGCCAGGAAATCGGCAACTCCCTGTGTGAGGCCGATAAGCTGGATTACGCGCTTCAGATGGTTAAGAAGGCAGAGGAGAAGGGCGTTAAGCTGCTGCTTCCTGTTGACCATGTAGAGGGTAAGGAATTTTCCAATGACACAGAGCATAAGGTAGTGGATGTGATTGATGCCGGCTGGTCAGGATTTGATATCGGACCTAAGACAATTGCTCTTTACAAGGATGCCTTAAAGGGCGCCAAGACCGTTGTATGGAACGGACCCATGGGCGTATTCGAATTCTCCAACTTTGCAGAAGGTACACTGGAAATCTGCCGTGCGGTTGCTGAACTGACAGATGCAACCACTGTCATCGGCGGCGGCGATTCCGTGAATGCTGTTAAGAGACTGGGCTTTGCCGATAAGATGACACACATTTCCACTGGCGGCGGCGCTTCCCTGGAATTCTTAGAGGGCAAGGAACTGCCAGGCGTTGCGGCAGCAGACAACAAATAACAGGACAGTTTATATGACAAAGCGCTTTTGCACATAAGTGCCTGAAGGACGGGCGCCAAGCGCTCAGTGTAAGGAGAGGGGAACCATCATGGCAAGAAAGAAAATTATTGCAGGCAACTGGAAGATGAACATGACACCATCAGAGGCAGTTGCCCTGGTTAATGAGTTAAAACCACTGGTAGCAAATGACGATGTGGACGTAGTATTCTGCGTACCCGCAATCGACATCATCCCGGCTATGGAAGCTGCCAAGGGAAGCAATATCTGCATCGGCGCGGAGAACATGTATTACGAGGAAAAGGGCGCTTACACAGGCGAGATTGCCCCTAACATGCTCACGGACGCAGGCGTAAAGTATGTAATCATCGGACATTCCGAGAGACGCGAATATTTTGCTGAGACAGACGAGACCGTGAATAAGAAGGTGCTGAAGGCATTTGAGCACGGCATCACCCCGATTGTCTGCTGCGGCGAGTCCTTAACCCAGAGGGAGCAGGGCATCACCATTGACTGGATCCGCCAGCAGATTAAGATTGCTTTCCTGAATGTAACGGCTGACCAGGCTAAGACTGCTGTCATCGCATATGAGCCAATCTGGGCAATCGGCACAGGCAAGGTAGCAACCACGGAGCAGGCTGAGGAAGTATGCGCAGCCATCCGCGTCTGCATCGGTGAGATTTATGACGGGGCCACGGCAGAAGCCATCCGTATCCAGTACGGCGGTTCTGTATCCGCATCCTCAGCGCCGGAGCTGTTCGCACAGGCCGACATTGACGGCGGTCTGGTAGGCGGCGCTTCCCTCAAACCGGATTTTGGGAAAATCGTGAACTACAATAAGTAATAAGCAAGCAATGTATTTGCCCTGCGGCCGGAGAAGCTGACTGCAGGGCATCATTCTCTTTGACAGCAATGAAAAAAAGGAGATTTTTAAATATGAGCAAGAGACCAACAGTATTAATGATACTTGACGGCTACGGCCTTAACAGCAACTGTGACCACAATGCTGTGTGCGAGGGTAGGACCCCTGTCATGGACCAGCTGATGAGCCAGTGCCCCTTTGTTAAGGGCGAGGCCAGCGGGATGGCAGTGGGACTTCCGGAAGGACAGATGGGCAACTCTGAGGTGGGCCATCTTAACATGGGGGCAGGCCGCATTGTTTACCAGGAACTGACCAGGATCACCAAGTCCATCCAGGACGGTGATTTTTTCCAGGTGCCTGAATTCCTTACCGCGGTGGAAAACTGCAAGAAGAACGGCACTGCCCTTCATATGTTCGGCCTTGTGTCCGACGGAGGTGTCCACAGCCACAACACCCATATCTACGGCCTTCTGGAACTGGCTAAGAGGAATGGCCTTGACAAGGTGTATGTACACTGTTTCCTTGACGGCCGCGACACCCCTCCGGAATCCGGCAAGGGATTCGTAGCTGATCTGGAAGCCAAGATGAAGGAAATCGGCGTGGGCGAAGTGGCATCCGTTATGGGACGTTACTATGCCATGGACCGTGACAAGAGATGGGACCGTGTGGAACTGGCTTACAATGCGCTGACAAAGGGCGAGGGAAACCGGGCCGCAAGCGCCACCGGAGGAATCCAGGCATCCTATGATGATGGCAAGGCAGACGAGTTCGTGATACCTTTCGTGGTTGAAAAGGACGGTAAGCCAACCGCCACCATTAAGGACGGGGATTCCGTGATATTCTACAACTTCCGCCCGGACCGCGCAAGGGAAATCACCCGCGCATTCTGCGATACGTCCTTTGACGGCTTTGCAAGGGATAAGAAGCTGGACCTTGTGTTCGTATGCTTTACCGATTATGATGAAACCATTGAAAACAAGCTGGTTGCATTCAGGAAGGAGAGCATCACCAACACCTTCGGCGAATTCCTGGCAGCCCATGGCAAGACCCAGGTAAGGATTGCCGAGACTGAGAAGTACGCCCACGTTACCTTCTTCTTTAACGGCGGCGTGGAGGAACCTAACAAAGGCGAGGACCGTATCCTGGTTCCCTCACCAAAGGAAGTTGCCACCTACGACTTAAAGCCTGAGATGAGCGCCAACGGCGTGTGCGATAAGCTGGTGGAAGCCATCAGATCAGGCAAGTATGATGTAATCATCATCAACTTTGCCAACCCGGACATGGTTGGACATACAGGCGTGGAGGATGCTGCCATCAAGGCCATCGAGACAGTGGATGCCTGCGTGGGCCGTGCAGTGGATGCCATCAAGGAAGTGGACGGCGTCATGTTCATCTGTGCCGACCACGGCAATGCGGAGCAGCTGGTGGACTATGAAACAGGGGAGCCATTTACGGCCCACACCACCAACCCTGTCCCGTTCATCCTGGTGAATGCGGACCCAGCCTACAAGCTGCGCGAGGGAGGCGCCCTGTGCGATATCATCCCAACCCTCATTGAGCTGATGGGAATGGAGCAGCCTGTGGAGATGACAGGAAAGTCCCTGCTGGTGAAGTAAGGATTGATTGGATTTTAATGGATTATAATGTATGAGAAGGCCGGGCGGCCGTGACTGCCCGGTCTTTTTTTGCGCCCCAATCACAAAATACACACACCAATCTAAAAATAGGGCACTTGTGCCGATACGCTCCCCTGCCATATAATGAGAGGAGGAGAAAACATCTGGAGGTGCCTGTCATATGAAACGGCTGGAAAAATTCTTTAATATGAAAATGATTCGGAACCGTATAATCGCCGTACAGCTGGGGGTCATCATTCCGGCTGTCATCCTGTTGGGAGTGATGATTTACGGCATGACAAGCGCCATGCTCATAAAGACAAACTCGGAATCCTATCTAAAGGTCCTTGAATCAGCAGATATCATTTTGAGCCATTATCTGGATTCCTACCGTGACATTGCCAGGAACGTGCTGGCAGACCCGGTTCTTCAAAATGACCTTACGATAAGCAGCAATTCCCGGTCAGGTGGAAAACGGATAGAAGAGCGCCTGTTCGTGGATCTGGACAATGCGATGGAAAAGTATATCATGGGATTTTCCGGCGCCAGGTCCATCTATCTGTATGATTCCAGGGGAAGGCTGTTCTATCTGGATGACTCGGGGCAGGGCAGGTCTGCGGCAGACGCAGCGGACTATGGCGTTATCTCAGCCACGCCATGGTTTAAGAAGGCGGCGGCGCAAAAAGGATATGAGGGGTTCGCGGGCCGGAATGTAATTACCGGGAACAGGGAGCAGTTTTCCTGCATCAAGCTCCTTAAGAACCTCGATACCCAGGATGTGATTGGAATGATGATATTGAACTTTGACAAAGCGGCCTTAAAAGAGGTATTTCCCTCTTACCGCCCAGAGCAGGGCGCATATGCTGTGGTGGAACAACAGGAGGAGGGGGGATATGATGTGGTCCTGTCATCCGGCGCAGCCATGGAGGAGCAGGAGATTGCCCGCATACTGGTAAAGGGGGACCCGGACTATCATCTGTCCAGGTATGGCAGCTCGGAAATGGACTGGGAGCTGGTACACATGGTGCAGAACCGGAACCTGTTAAGTGAAGCAGGTAAGATACAGGGCATTATTATGAATGGGCTGGCGATAACCATTGTCCTTCTGCTGGTGCTGACGGTTCTTTTGTGTAACCGGATCACAAAGCCCCTTTACCAGCTGAGGGATGACATTGTACGTGTGGGGGAGGGGGAACGCTGCCTGGAAACAGATTTTCCGGATGACGAGATTGGCGCCATCGGCCAGGAATTCAGCCGTATGGTAAATGAAAAGCTTACCCTGGCCGACCAGGTCACACGGGTGGAGCTTAAGAATAAGGAGGCGGAACTGGAACTGCTTCAGTCCAACATCAATCCCCACTTCCTGTATAATACCCTGGATTCCCTTTACTGGATGGCCATCCTCCATGAGGCCGAGGATGTGGCGGAGCTTACAAAGGCATTGAGCGATGTGTTTAAGATTGCCCTCAGCAAAGGGGAAAAGTTCATCCCTATACAGAAGGAGCTGGATTTTGTCAGAAGCTATCTCTATATCCAGAACATCCGTTTTGAAGGGAAGATCCATGTGGACATCCAGGCCGATGAAAGCCTGATGGGATATAAAGTCATAAAGCTGCTGCTTCAGCCATTTGTGGAAAATGCTGTTTACCATGGGCTGGAGCCTAAGCTGGGAAGCGGCACCGTTGTCATAAAGGTTTACAGGGAGCAGGATTTCCTGTGCTTTGAGGTGGCGGATGACGGGGTTGGCATGGATGTGGATGCCTCCCTTTCCAAAGGATACGCCCTGAGGAACAGTCTGGAACGCATCCGCCTTGTCTATGGTGATGATGCAAAGGTGGAATTTAAGAGCAGCCCCGGACAGGGGGTACAGGTGAAAATATCGTTGCGGGCGGGGGTAAAGGAATGATAAAAGTGGTTCTGATTGAAGATGAAAACGTAGTCTTAAAAGGCATGGCTATGGTATTGAAGCGGGAGCCGGATGTGGACCTGGCAGGCACGGCAGAAGATGGGAACCAGGGATTGGAGCTGATATACAGGGAACATCCCGATGTGGTCCTGACGGATATCCGCATGCCGGGACTGTCAGGCCTGGAGATGATAGAACAGGCCCAGATGCGTTTTCCGGACACGGTGTTCATCATATTCAGCGGATTTTGCGAGTTTAAATATGTCCAGCAGGCCATTGGCCTGGGCGTGCTTGCTTATCTGGAAAAGCCGGTTACGGTCAGCGATTTGCGGGGCGCCCTTAAAAAGGCCACCAACCTGGTGGACTACAAGAAAAATTATATACGCATGAAGGAGCGCACCCAGCAGGTAAACCGGGTCATGGTGGAGCAGGCCCTGTACGACCTGATGAACCAGCCGTCCGCCATGGAAGCTGCAAACATGGAGCGGCTTCTGGAGGTGGGGGAATATCTTAGCTTTTCAACTGAGCTGGCCGTGTTATGCGCCGGGAAATTATCCTGGAAGGAGTCTGGCGTGGATGAATACCGGAAACTGATCAATGCAATGACATTTTCAATTGCAGGGAACCACAGCCTGGATATTTACACCCTGACCGTGGAGGAGCAGCTGTATTTTGTATACTTCAACCAGGAATGCCAGATATTTCCCTTTTATCAGGAGATATCCGGGCAAAGGCAGGCGCTGGAGGACCAGGGCATATCCTTTTATGGGGGAATCAGCAGCATACATCAGGGCATCTATGGGCTGAAGGACGCGTTTTCAGAGGCCAGGAGCGCCCAGAACTATGCGTGCTTCCTGGAAGCGGAGGAGATTGTGCGCAGCGAGGATGTGGAGTATCGGAACCATATTCCGGCGGAGATTACGGACAGCCAGTATTCCATGGAGTTTAATTTCCGTCTGCAGAATTACAGCCAGTTCAGGAAACAGGCCGGGGCATACCTGTCCTACCTGGCTAAGGCGGGAATCATGCCGGAGCTTCTGAGGAACGAATGCCTGGACCTGGTATACCTGGTACAAAAACTTTCGCTGGAATCCGGTGGTGTTGGGGAAGATAGGCTGCCCGTCATCAGCCACAGTGAAATCATGGACCTGGAATCCGCGGAGGAAATGACGGACTGGGCGCGCCGCATGACGGACCGTTTCCTGCTGGAGGTGGAGCAGGACCGGAATACGGAAAGGGAACACCCTGTAAGCGTGGTGAAAAAATACATAGACCAGCATTATGCTGAGAGCATCACGCTGGAAACCCTGGCGGACCAGGTCCATATGAACCCCACATATCTGAGCGTCCTGTTTAAAAAGGAAGAGGGGGTTGCCTACAGCCATTATCTGGCCCAGGTCCGCATCCGCCAGGCGGCAGGGCTGCTGGAAAAGGGGGAAAAGGCAAAGGATGTGTGCAGGAAGGTGGGATATTTCGACTACCGCTACTTTAACAAGCAGTTTAAAAAATATGTGGGCATGACACCGGACACCTATAAGCGTACAAAGATAGGGCTTGAATAAAAGAGATTCTTGAAAATGGCCCAACAATCCAAAATAAAGGCGGATTTAAAAAATTACCGGCTCACCTTACAATGGAACCATAAAACACAGAGGAGAGTCGGGACATGAAAATTCAAAACTTAGATTACACAGATGCAGGCTTAATGATGTCTGCCCTCAGGGAAACAGTGGATTATATCAGGAGCCGGACAAGAAAGGTACCTGAGATTGCCATGATTTTAGGTTCCGGGCTTGGGGATTACGCGTCCCAGCTGGAAAATGCCGATATCATTCCTTATGAGGACATCCCTAATTTCCCAAAACCGACGGTCAGCGGACACAGCGGTCGGTTATTCGTGGGGGAGATTGCAGGAAAATGCATTGCTGTGATGCAGGGAAGGAACCATTATTACGAGGGGTATGACACCCAGACAATCACTTATCCTGTCAGGGTACTGCGCATGCTGGGGGCCGGCAGCCTTATTCTCACCAATGCCTGCGGGGCCGTGAGCAGACATTTCGTCCCGGGGGACCTGATGATCATTGAGAATCATCTGGCACACTTCTGTCCGCCGCCCCTGAGGGGAGCACACCTGGAGGAACTGGGACCGAGATTTACCGATATGAGCAGGCCCTATGACCCGGAGTACATGGAACTGGCCCGCAGATGTGCAAAGGATATGGGAATCAGGATACAGCAGGGCGTGTACGGTTACTGGCCCGGCCCCACCTATGAGACTGCCGCGGAGGTCCGCGCATATGGAGTCCTGGGGGCCGACGTGGTGGGAATGTCCACCGTGGCGGAGGATATGGTGGCTGTCAACTGCGGAATGAGGGTATTGGGCATTTCGTGCATAACCAACATGACATGCATCCATTCCTCAGGTAAGACCAGCCACGATGAAGTCATCCAGGTCATGGAGCAGATATCTGAGAAGACCGTGAAATTGCTGAACCGGATTGTAGAGGAAATGTAGGCGCACAGGTGATAAGGAGGAGAAGGATAATGAGAAGCAGGCAGATGATTTCAGTGTTGTTGGCCGCAGTGATTGCACTTTCAAGCGTGGGATGTTCCGGCGCCCCCTCATCCGGGACCGGTTCTTCCGGCTCCGGCAGCCCTTCGGGGACAGAGGCCGGACAGACTGAACAGGGTGGACAGGCCGGACAGGATGGGGAAAAGGCAGGGAATGGTAAAACAGATACAAAGGAACGGACCATTACCTGGATGACCGTGCGTTCCTCATGGCCTGCCATGAACATGATTGCTGAAGATTATATGAAGGAAAACCCGGATGTGAAAGTGGAGTTTGAGGTGATTTCCGACCGTTCCACCTATAACCAGAAGCTGAAGATCCTGGCTGCCAGCAACGAACTGCCGGATCTGTTTGACAGCGAGGGGGATACCCTGCTCAGTGAGATTGCCTCTACCGGGGCCTTGGTGGATGTGGACGGCCTGTATAAAGACCTGGGCTATGACCGCATGATGAACATTGGGGAAAACTATGCGCGTCTGTCCGACGGTAAACTCTACAGCCTTGCATGGGAGAACAACATTGAATATTTCTGGTACCACAAGGATTTATTCAAAAAGGCCGGAATCCAGAAGACGCCGGAGACCTTTGATGAATTACTGGATACCTGCCAGCAGCTAAAGGATGCTGGAATCACACCCATCTCCACGTGGCCGGGCTGGGCCTTGTTACGCTGGATGGCTTTTATCCCCTACCGCCTGGAGGGCAATGATTACATTGAGAAGCTGAAGGTGGGGGAGGCGAAGATGGGTGACCCCGTGGGCATCCAGGCGGCCAATTTCTTCCAGAAGCTGGGTACGGAATATTTCCAGCCCGGTTGGTCCACCAGCGACTATACCAGCGCCCTTGAGAATTTCATTTCAGGAAATGCAGCAATCTATTACATCGGTACCTGGCAGTTCAGCAGTTTCATGGATGAAAACAGGGAACTGAAAGACGATTACGCATATTTCTATATGCCTTCCATGGAAGGAGCGGTGAATGGCAGGACCGATATGTGGGCCAATGCAGGCACAGGCACATCCATCAGCAAGGATAAATATGACGACCAGTTAAAGGATTTTATCAAATATGTGCTGGACAGTTATCCTGAAACTGCATTTTATAAGACCAGCGTCATGCCGCCCATGGACTTTGACACCACGCTGGGAACCTTCTCGGACTTTGACCAGAAGGTCATGGATGACTGCAACAACCTGACAGATTACGGATACAGCTGGGATGTGCGCATGGACTCTGCCACGGTTGAGGTGATGAATAAGGAGATTGTCAACCTGGGTATGGGCGCCATAACGCCTGAGGAATTTGCACAGCGCATTGACGCCGCTATTGCTGAAAATGCCCCCAAGTTCTTTCGATGACCTGGCAGGCTCTAGAATGAGGAGGATTCCACATGTGTCTACATCGAAAACAGGATCCATACATTTTCCTTGCCCTGCCCCTCATTGTATATCTTGCAGTGGTCCTGATTCCCATATTTTCATCCATATATTACAGTGTCATGGACTGGAACGGTATTACGGAAATGAAGTTTGTGGGAATAAGGAACTACGCCAAGATGTTCAAGGACCCAAACCTGCCCACCTGCCTGTTTAACAGCCTGAAATATGCTGCCGTCGGCACCATATTCCAGGTGGGCGGAGGCCTTATCCTGGCCATCCTGGTCCAGCAGATACGCAAGGGACAGAATATCACCAGGGTAATCCTGTTTACCCCGGTGGTCATATCCGGTATGGCCATGAGCCAGACCTTTAAGAAATTATTAGCCATCAGCCCGGACGGCGTGGTCAATGCGTTTCTGGGAGCGGTCGGGTTGTCACATCTGAAAACCGCGTTCCTGGCAGACATGGACCTGACCTTGTGGGTGGTGGCAATCGCCGAGGCATACCGTTTCTGGGGACTGTACATGGTGGTGTTCCACTCAGCGTTTACCTCCATTGACAGCGAGGTCATTGAGGCGGCTTCCATTGATGGGGCCGGATACTGGAAGACACTGCTCTATGTCCGGCTGCCCCTGATCCGCCCGGTTATCATCAACTGTATCGTATTGGCGGTCATTGGCACCTTAAAGGCATTTGAAGGTCCGTTTGTCCTGACCAACGGAGGTCCGGGATATGCCAGCGAGCTGATGGCAACTTATATGTATAAGACGGCATTTAACAACATGGAATATGGATACGGCAGTGCGCTGAGCCTGATCATTGTAGTGGAATGTATTGCGATTTTCGGACTTATCAATGTCCTGACAAAGCGGAAGGAGTGAGAAGGAGCATGAAAAACATAAAATCCCTGAAACGGCTACCCCTTTACTGCCTGATCCTGCTTGTGGCGGTCATACAGACTTATCCCATCCTGTGGATTTTCCTGTCCAGCATCAAGCCTTCACAGGAGCATCTGATGAACCCGCCCTATGCCCTGCCAACAGCGCCTACGCTTGCCAACTATGTAAGCCTTCTGGATTCCATGATACCCACCTATTTTAAGAACAGCGTGGTAGTGGCAGCCATAACCCTTACAGGAATCGTGGTGCTGGGGGCGTTGGCAGCATATCCTTTATCCAAAATGCAGTTTAGGGGACGTACCCTGGTGCGCAACTTCTTCATGCTGGGCATCATGATTCCCATTTTTGTATCCCTGGTCCCAATGTTCGGGGTATACAACAGGCTGGGGCTTAAGAATACATACTGGTCCCTGATAATACCCCAGGTAGGGTTTGCCATACCCATGGCCATGTACCTCTATATTGGCTTTTTGGACCAGATACCGGATGCCCTTATTGAGGCGGCCTATATGGACGGCGCCGGTTCCTTCCGTATATTCCTGGAAATCATTGTGCCCCTTCTGCATAATGCCATTGCAACCATTGCCATATTTGAGTTTGTATTTGTGTGGAATGAGTTTACCTTTGCAAATACATTCATCAGTACCAGCGCAATGAAAACAGTCCCGGTAGGACTGAATGATTTCATCAATAATTTCGGCCTGAGGGACTGGGGGCTTACCTTTGCGGCTGTATCCGTGACAGTACTGCCCACACTGATAGTATTCTTTATATTAAATAAACAGGTAATGGCAGGAATGACTGCCGGAGCCGTAAAAAGTTAACTTTACATGAGAAAGGAAATAGCAGATGTCCAGTAAATTATATATACAGAACAGGATTTATAATGTAAATGACCGCCTGATTGCCCTTGATTTATACGAAAGAATCATTGATTGGATAGACAAGGGGCTTCTGGCTGATATGAAAGAGCCATACCTTCCTTTTAAGAGCACCAACAATACCAGCGTTGACCAGGAGGCGGGAATATTTGAAATGGATGTGCAGGCTCTGGCTGACTGCAGCGGGGTGGTGGGGTATTTTGACGGATGGACCTATGACCCGGGCTGTGGGTTTGAAATTGGCTGTGGGTACGCATGGGGATATCCGGTCAACATAATCTCCACGGATATTTTCACCAGTTCGGTGGGGGATTCACAGGATTTTTACCATGCAAGCAGACTGGTGGAGCATATTTCAAATTTTGCGGCTGTTTCGGATCTGAATCAGGAGATAACGGATTACAGGCAGAGGAACATGGATGTGCTGGAACGGGCCCTGACAGTTTTTAAAAACAATCTGATCCGCGATTTCGGGACGCCCAGACCGGCCCCTGTACCCATTCAGTCCTTGCCGGTGGAGTATGACTATTACCTGGATCCTAATTTTAAATATACGGAATCCGGACAGATGCTGCTTGAGAAAATCAAATCAGCAATCCAGGCAGCAGGAAAGACCTGTGTGACAGGGGACAACCAGGGCGATATTGAGGAGGATATTGACCGCCTGAGAAAAAGCGGCCAGGCCATCCTGCTATTTGATGCGGCGGAACCCAATATTGACTCAGCCGTCCTTGGGGGGATTGCATATGGAATCGGCCGGAAACCCATTGTATACTCCAGCAATAAACAGCGGATCCATATGTCAGGCAGGTTTGTGTGCCAGCTTAACAGCATGAACTGTTATTCGGCTGAGAAGGTGGTGGAATCCCTGAAGGAACTTGTGAGGGTGATTGGGGAATAGTTGCGGGGAATCTACGTGATAGCTATGCGGATAGCCATGTGGATGGATATATTTCTGAAAAGACGGATTTCTGAAAAGACGGTCAGGCATTGCCTGGTCGTTTTTTTGTTATCATCGGTATGGTATCACTTTTAAAATCAGCGGTTATTAAAGTTGATTCTATCATTTGACTTCTATGATATACTTGATTTATAAAATATGCTTGTCTGAACTGCCGCTTAACCAGAAGCATGGAGACATCAAAAAAGAATGGGTCACTGATGATACAGTAGTCAGTATAGGATGATTCTATGGATGATAAAATAAAATCAATGATTGATGAATATATAGCCAAGGTAGAGGATGTATGCTGCAAACTACTGGAAGGAATAAACAGGCAGGAAAACCTGGAATTAAGAACGAAATGGGATTTCTTTGAATACAGGGGCAAAGTACGTAAAACCGTGTTCATCATCGGTGGTACCACATACAGACTTCATGGGAACGGCTGCTTTGCTTTTGGCGATGGGCTGTTTTTGGATTGGAATTTTGGTTACAGAAGCAGATGGTGCGGTATTGATCCCAGGATACTGGGGATGACCCTCAAGCAGGGAGGGAGCAGCCAAACGGAATATTTCGATGGTAAATTATTGGAAGAAGCTTGTGAGCTGGCTGTCATTGAAGGCGAAATGTTTAAAAAGAACGGACTCTATCATTATGCGGTGAATAAAAAGGATACATTTACGCCGGAGTTCCCAAAGGAATATGACACTTTGGCAATAGAGTATTTTCGTGAGAAGTGGATAGTTCCCAGAAGTAAGATGACGGATAGGTTTTTGAGAAAAAGTAATTGGATTTGTAATCAGATATACGGCAATCAAAATAGATATGTTTTACGGTTCTTTCTAGGAGAAAACGAAATATATTCAGTTCCATATGATGACATGAACTATCCGGAGAATGCGGTTAAAATCATGACAGACACCATTCTCTGGAATTTGAAGAAGCAGGGATAGGGATTGTGCAGATTAAGGAGGGCTTTGCATATGCGCAGGGTGGACGACCAATATTATCGTGGTTATGAAGGTGAGCCGGAAATCGGGTTTTACACAATAAAGGAAAAAATAGTTATTTGGGCAGGCTTTTTTGACGATATAATGGAGCAGATGAAACCATCCCGGTATGGATGGACTGGAATTGCATACTACTATCATTTACATACCGGATGGTATGATGAAGACTTCTGGCAGATTCCAGACTTAGAAGAATGTCTGCGGCAGTTCGAAGGAATAGATATATCTGAATGCCGGTTTGAAGGGTCTAAAAATGTGTTAGCATCCATCTGGAACATGCTTTCATTGGCCATACAGGAAAATGAAAACGTATGGATATCGGAGGGATGACAACCGATGAACAGACCGTGTACCACCAGGTTTTGCTGCAGGCTTATGGCAATTGGTTAAGGAGGGACAGGCGATGCATAAAATTGCAGAAAGTATGCATTATGAGGTGTATAGGGAGTATGAGACGGTTCTTTTGAAAATGAAACACCCGGAACGAACCGTGACCATTGGAGACTTTTATGGGGACGTAGGAAAAGTAATCATATCCCCAAAAGAGGAATGCTGTGTAATGGCTGGATGCGGAGTCATTGTTTATTATTTAAATGAACCATTTACACCGTATGGGTATGGTAAAAGATGTGGACAGTGGAAGGAGTGGTATAGGGCTGGAGATACGTGGGTGGAGGATGTGGTGTTGGAAAACGATGGAACCATAGTGATACAGTTGGAAAATGGGGAGAAAACTGCCCTGCCGTACCTTCCTCAGGAAGAAGGCCGGATATGATAATTTGAGGGTAGGATATCACTGGGTATTCAGGAGAAGTGCGGGACAGCCGGCCATAATCATCTTGTCCTATGGATTTCTGGCAGCCGCGCTGGCAAAGCTGACCAATGGGGTTATTTATACGGATAAAGGGGCATGGGATTACGAAAAATTCCCGGCGGGGCCAGATGATTTCATGAGCTGGTATTTCAGGCCGGAACATGCTGCGAATCAGGATGATGCTGACTTTACGGAGAGATGTATACGGTCAATCAGGAAAATGCTGGCTGATGAATGAAATTTTATCGGATTCCTTTATAAAACCAGACTTCCTGTCTCTAGAGCGTGTTTGAAAATTCATTCCCGCCGTCTGCACGCCCCACTTCGCGGTATATTTGGCCCCGATTCAGTCAGCGTAGCCCGCTACGCCTCCATCATCGGGACCAAATC